>Ga0209270_1000011_pt1 | contig 603241 bp, 544 predicted proteins | sample MTBAKSrepl1MetaG_FD_187456 | JGI IMG/M metagenome (GOLD analysis project Ga0209270, IMG submission 187456) | Enrichment culture microbial communities from Arthur Kill intertidal strait, New Jersey, USA, that are MTBE-degrading - MTBE-AKS1... | ecosystem: Environmental > Aquatic > Marine >...
AGAGGATACGTGCGTCCAAATGCTGCTCTTTTGGAATAATTTTTTGGTGACGCTCATCAAAATGCTTCAAATTCCGCTTGGTGTTGTACCCCACCAGAATTTTTCCGGAGCAGGTGAGGAAATTAACGGTATTTCTGGATGGACACTAGCTAATCTATGGGCAAAAGCAGAAACGGGCACTGACGCTGGCGGTGCTTGGCATCCTCTCATCCTGCATATGCTGGACGTTGCCGCTGTTTCGGATGCCATTTTAGAAAGGGAACCACCAAAAACCCGGCATAGAATGGCCGCTATTTTGGACATGAATTGGGAAAAGGCGCGTCCATGGCTCTTGGTTGTCATGGCTTGCCACGACCTTGGAAAAGCTTGCCCGGGTTTTCAGTGTAAGTGGAAGAATCTTTCGGGATTGGATACCGGACCAATCCCAAACATGAATATTGGACACGGCTTTGTCAGTCAGATCGCTTTGACGGAGTTCTTGCTCAAAATTGACTGGCCGGAGGATCTGGCTGAGTTGGTCGCCGATGCGGTTGGATGCCATCATGGCGCGCGCATATCTCCATCTAAACGCCAGGATCTGGAAGGTGATCGTCGCGCCCTTGGAAAAAAAGAGTGGGGCAAGGCACGCCAGTGCCTCATTGAAGCATTGCTTGCGCTCTTCAGCCCGGTGGCCCCCCCGACCAAAAAAACGCTTACTGGCCCCGACTTCATGCTGCTGGCCGGACTAACCAGCTTTGCCGACTGGATCGGCTCCAATGAAGAGTGGTTTCCCTATGGAACGCCCCACGATACCGAAGATATGCGCGGTTGGTTTCAAAATCGCAGGATTAGGGCTGAACAGGCGTTGGATCTGATCGGTTGGAATCGTAGAACGCCGCTTGCAACCGGGCAAAAGAGTTACGAAAATGTCTTTGGCTTTTCCCCCAGGCCATTGCAGCAGGCTGTATCCGACACGTTGCCCTTATTGAAGGAGCCCTCGATTTTGTTGGTGGAAGCACCCATGGGGGAAGGCAAAACCGAAGCGGCCCTGTTTGCCCATCTCGAATTGCAGCGGCGCTTCGGGCACCGGGGCCTATATGTGGCACTGCCGACCAAGGCGACCGGTAACGCTATGTTCCAGCGGGTCCTCAAATTCTTGGTCAACGAAGGATCGGAACGGAAGGTAGACTTGCAGCTATTGCATGGCGCCACCCTGCTGAGCGATACTTTTCAAAATTTACGATTTTCCGGCATCCATGACCCTGAAACGGACGGTGAGATTCGTGCAGGCGAATGGTTCACTCACAAAAAAAGGGCGCTCCTTTCCGAATACGGCGTGGGAACCGTAGACCAGGCCATACTCCCGATTCTGCCGGTTCGTCACAACTTTGTCCGTTTATGGGGCCTTGCGAACCGAGTTGTAATTTTCGACGAGATTCACGCCTACGACGCATATACGGGTACGCTTTTGGTCCAGCTTCTGCGTTGGCTCATGGCTCTTGGATCTTCGGTCGTGCTTCTTTCGGCAACCTTGCCACCTTCAATTCGGAGAAAGTTGGCGGAAGTGACGAATAGCGCAATGCCGGAAGAGGAGATAGCGTACCCTCGCCTTTCCGTCTTCCAATCCGGCCAGGCAAGGCAGATACGATTCGCGACCGATCCGATGCGACGCCTGACACTCCGGCTGGTCGGAACCCAGCCAGACCTGATGAGCATGCGCACGGCCATCGAAGGCCAACTCATAAATGGCGGTCTGGGTTTGGCGCTGGTCAATACCGTGCAAAGGGCGCAAGATTTGTTCAGGCTTTTCCCCGAAGGGACACCTATCGAAAAAGCAGGCAAAAGAATAGGCAAGCTCCTCTCCGATGGAACGGAAGTATTACTCTTTCACGCCCGTTTTCCGGCCGATGGGCGGCAACAGCGGGAGGATCATGCCATAGCGGCTTTTGGTCCGAACGCCGATCGGGCAGGGCGTAAAATCCTGATCGCCACCCAAGTGGCCGAACAGAGCCTGGACTTGGACTTCGACGTGATCGCAACCGATCTTGCGCCCATCGACCTTGTGCTCCAAAGAGCCGGCCGATTGTGGCGGCATTCATCGGGTTCCAGACCGGTTTCGGAACCGGTTTTACTGATAGCCGGTCTTGCCGGCGATGAGCCGCCTCTTTTCGATGATCCTCTCTGGTGGGGGGCTGTTTACCGGGAAGACCTCTTGTTGCGCACATGGATTCTCTTGAATCCGAAGCAACGTCTTATGCTGCCGGATGACATCGATGTTCTGGTGCAGGCGGTTTACGAAGAACAAGTCATCGTGCCGGATGCTTTGCGGGAACGATCGGAAAACGCGCTCATAAAAGGCGAAGGCGACGCCTTCGCCCGGCAGATGCAGGCGAACCAGGCGATCATAGGGTTTCCGGACGATGCCTCCTGGAACAATGCGGCACGCCATGTGCTATACGATGAAGATGAGCCCGGCGTGCACCGCACCCTGATGGCCCAGACCCGCCTTGGGCAAGAATCGGTTGTTGCCATCCCTCTATGGCCGCACGACGGATTCAGCACTGAAGAAGCCCCAACCTTTCAGCAGGCCAAGATCTGGTTTATGAGCTCAGTAAGTCTATCGCGTAAAAATGTCGTCCGGAAGCTTCGCTCGCTTGGAGTACCCGAAGGCTGGCGAAAGTCACCCCTCTTGCGCAACTGTTTTCCGCTTGTGGTGGATGCCGAAGGATGCTGGGTAGAGAACGCAATGGTGCGTCTTGATGACGACCTTGGCATATTATACGAAACAAAGGAGGCCGAATGAGCCGATTCAACCTGATTGACGAAAAATGGATTCCGGTGCGAATGCCGGATGGAACCCGCGATGAGCTTGGCATCCGCGATACCTTGTTACGAAGCAAAGAGATCGCCGCCATTGAAGACTCTTCGCCGCTCGTGGTAGCGGCCTTGCACCGCTTTCTGCTTGCGGTGCTTTACCGTGCAATGGAAGGGCCGACCGATATCGAACAGGCTAAGGCGCTATTTAGGAATGGGTTACCGGGAGAAACAATACCGGCGTATCTGGAAAAGTGGCGAGATCGGTTTTGGCTGTTTGACAAGAAGTATCCGTTTGGACAAAACCCAAATGTTCCAGAAGGTGAAATCGAACCATGGACAAAGTTAACAGCTGAACATAACGCAACGACCAACAAGGTACTTTTCGATCATACTGATACTAAAAACCTACATGCACGAGAACCAAAGGAATGTGCCCGTTGGATCATAGCCACTATGAATTTTTCGATCTCAGGTGGTAGAGGCTACTACCCATCACCATCACCTAACGCAATGATGTGTATTCCAAACGGGGAAAACCTTTTCGAGACTATTTGTTACAACTTGGTTCCTTATCCAAATAGAGATGTAGCGAGATCAGATAGGGCGATGTGGGAATGTGAACCGAAATCAATTCCTCTCGATTCGCCTAAAAGGCCTGCTTCAGGTTATGCAGACCTATACACGTGGCCATCTAGGATGATTTTTCTCGAAGCATCAAAAGCGCATAACGTGAAACATATAAGATTCATTGCCGGACAAGGATTTGAAGACGACTCGCAATTATCAGACCCGATGCAACCTTTTCGGATCGATAAAGCAAAAGGGAAATTGCCCATAAGGTTTAGGGACGATAGAGGGACCTGGAGAGATTTCGACTCATTACTTCCTGATGCTTCCGGCCTTGCCCCACTTACGCTTCAAAATGCTTTTCAGTTAGTTAGAGCAAACTCGAGCAAACGACCGGCATCGGTTTTGGTCCTTGGCCTGAAATACGAGCCACCAAGCGCAAACGTCGATTTTTGGCGCGCGGAAAGATTCACACTTCCAAGGATTATAGAGGAGGATCGAAATATCCGATCTGAAATCAGGCAACTTCTTGATGCCGCTGAAGATGCATATGAATCACTCCGAACAGCTTGCCGCTTTTTCGCACGCGACATGTTGAGTCGAGGGCAGCGTAAACCCACCAAAAAAGAAATTGGTGCCTTTTTAGAACAAATGCATTCAATTGGCTGGTATTGGTCTACTTTGGAAGCACATTTTCATGAAATGCTTTGTGAATATAAACTTGAAAGGGATTTCGACGATATCCGTTGTTTTTGGTTAACGTCCGTCCGAGTAACGCTACAAAACGCGTGGGAACAGCACCACGTTGTCGGCAGCATGAGCGACGCATGGGCTATTCGTGCAACTGTGAAAGCAGAAAAACAGGTGCGCCGCAAACTTCAAGAACTAAAACAAGAGATCATGAAGCTCGAACCACAGAAGGAGGAGGCATGAGCGGATTTGTCGAGTGGCTGGAAGGTCTGAACGAGAAGGATACCAAAGTGCGGGCGGTCCTGCGACGCAGCCTCGCTTTCGACCCCGGGATGTTCGTGCCCGCCTATCCCTACGTCGAACCTTTCATGAAGGGTGGGGATAGCTTCTGGCGGCGGGAAGTGCATTACCTCGTGGCTGGACTTTGGGCGGTACACTGGCGCAAAGAAAGGTTGGGTCAACCCATGTCGGTTGGAAAAGCTTGCGCGGCTTATCAAGCAGCCAGCGGTTCCGCCAGCACCGAACGGCGCTTCATTGCCTTATTGGATGCTGACGCAAACCAACTACCGCACCGCCTGCGCCAAATGCTTTCACTTCTGAAGGAACTTTCGATTGACTTCGAAGAGCTGCTGAAGGGAGTTTTATTCTGGAATGACGATCAGAAGCGCACACAAAAAGCCTGGGCGCGCGACTTTTACAGGAATATGGAATTCGAAAATGAAATGACGACCCATACCCCAGAGGAGGAAGGTAAATGAAGACTATTGTCGAAATTCATGCACTACAGAACTTTGCGCCGTCCAACCTAAACCGCGACGACACAGGCGCTCCTAAAGATGCCCTTTTTGGGGGCACCCGTCGCGCCCGAGTCTCCAGCCAGTGTCTCAAGCGGGCGGTAAGACAGCATTTCGCGGAATTGGTAAAGCAAAACGCGTTGACCACCGAGGATATCGCCTACCGAACCAAACGGCTCTTGGATGAGCTTACCAAGGCATTAAAGAATAAGGATCGAGTCGAAGCCGAAGCGGCCGAAAAGGCGCGTTTAGCTTTGGCGAGCATGGAACTCACGGTGAAGGAGGATGGAAAGAGCGAGTATCTTTTATTTATGGGTCAGCGCGAGATCATGAATATCGCCGACATCATTAATTCGAAGTGGGATACCATCAACGCCAATGGACCTGCGCCTTCTGAAGGAAAAAAGCCCGGCAAGGCGAAAAAACAGGCTGCCCAAAATGCCGATCCCGAACTAAAAAAGGCGTTGGACAAGGCTTTCAACGGCGGCAAGGCGCTGGATGTCGCCCTTTTCGGGCGCATGCTGGCCGACATGCCTGAAAAAAACCAGTACGCCGCCTGCCAGGTAGCACACGCCATTTCGACGCATGCCGTCGAGCGTGAATTCGACTTCTACACGGCCGTGGACGATCTAAAACCCGAAGATACTGCCGGCGCGGACATGATGGGGACCATAGAATTCAACTCGGCTTGTTTCTACCGTTATGCCGTGTTGGATTGGGAAAAGCTCATCTCCAATTTGCAGGAAGACAAGGAATTGGCGGCAAAGGGGTTGCGAGCCTTCCTGGAAGGATTCATCATGGCCGAGCCCACCGGCAAGCAGAATACCTTCGCGGCCCATAACCCGCCGGAGTTTGTCGCGATCTCGATTCGCACGAACGGCGCACCACGCAACCTGGCCAATGCATTCGAAACCGCCATTCGCCCGAAAAAAGATGAGTCGTTGACCAAAAAATCAGCGGAAGAACTTGTTAAAAAGGCCAAAGCGCTGAATGAGGCTTTTGGCGGCGATGGAGATACATGGGCTCTGAATCTTGTCGGAGTGGACACCGACGGATTTGGGACCAAGGTAACTTCACTGATGGAACTGCTCGACCATAGCATGGCCACACTGAAGGAGTGACATATGCCGACACTGTTGCTGCGCCTGGTCGGCCCCATGCAATCGTGGGGCACCACCAGCCGTTTTGATCAACGCGATACCGGCAAAGAGCCCAGCAAGTCCGGCGTAATCGGTCTGTTGGCCGCTGCTCTGGGCATCGCCCGTGAAAACTGGACAGACCTGCAACCACTAACAAAGCTGTCCTTGGGGGTTCGCCACGACCGACCAGGGGTTCCCAAGCGAGACTACCAGACCGCCGGCTGCGCCGCCAACGATACCATGATAAAAGCGGATGGAAAGCCATCAAAGGATGGGGTTGTATCTCAACGCTTCTACCTTGCAGATGCGGCTTTCCTTGTGGGAGTCGAAGGAGATGACCGGGCGCTACTCGATAAAGTTTACGCCCGTCTAATCGATCCTGTCTGGCCGCTCGCCCTGGGGCGCAAATCCTACCTGCCCTCCGAACCGATTGCGCTTGAAAACGCCGTTCAAAATGCTTCTTTGAAGGAAGCTCTCACGCAATGGCCATGGATCTGCTCGGCGCGCAAATGGGAATCGCCACCCGAAAAGCTTTTAATTTCCTTAGAATCCACGGATGGTTCCGGTGTGCTCAAAATGGATCAGCCGCTCTCATCCTTTGCCGAGCGCCGGTTCGGCGCGCGTTTCGTGAGTTCGGAGTGGATTCATTTTCCCAAGGAGGTGCCCCATGTTCCTGCATAGAATCCACCTCGATCCCAGATGCCGTGAAGCGCGACGCGATCTTTCCGATCCCTATCAACTTCATTCCACCTTGTGTCGTGCGTTCGCCACGCCCGAAAGGAAATGCGCTGGTGGTGTGTTTTTGTGGCGGATCGAGCCGGAAGCAGGCCCCACCGGCCACCCGTGCATCCTATTGCAAAGCAAGATGCTTCCGGATTGGTCCCGCATCGACATCAAGGGCTGGCTTGCTAAGGCTGACCCGGCCATAGATTTGAACGAACGGCTCTCGCTTGCTTCCATTCAAAATGGCCGGCGTTTTCGGTTCAGATTGCGCGCCAATCCATGCGTGACCCGCAATGGCAAAAGGAAAGGGCTGTTGAAACTGGAGGAACAGGAAGAATGGATCGACCGCAAAGGCGGTCAGCACGGTTTTTCATTGCCGCGAACGGTATCCTTCGACCTTTCTGAAGCGCCCGCAAAACGTGTGGAGGTAAGGGTTAGCCAAGAGCAGATGCTTACGGGCCGCAAACGCGACGGTAATGCCATTTCTATCTTTTCCGTTCTGTATGATGGGGCTTTGGAGGTTACCGATCCGGAACGCTTTAGAGCCGGGGTGCAAGATGGCATAGGTCATGGTAAGTCCATGGGGATTGGTCTGCTGTCCATAGTGCCGATCGCATACACAGGGTAGGCTTCAATAGGGCGGTAGAGAAAAAGGGGGGAGGGGTAATGGAGACAAAGATAGCACTATTTCGTGGAAGAAAAATCAGGAAGACGATTCACAAGAACGAATGGTGGTTTTCGGTTGCGGATGTCGTGGAGGCGCTAACCGACAGCGCCGATCCAAAGCAGTACATTAAGAAAATGCGACAACGCGATTCGGAATTGAATGCCTACTGGGGTACAATTTGTACCCCCCTTGAAATTTTGGCGCCCGACGGCAAAATGCGAGAAACAAATTGCGCCAACACCGAAGGTATTTTCCGCATCATCCAATCCATCCCCTCGCCCAAGGCCGAGCCATTCAAGCGCTGGTTGGCCAAGGTGGGTTATGAACGGGTGCAGGAGATAGAGGACCCGGAGCTAGCCAGTCGACGCACGCGCGAGATTTACAAGGCCAAAGGCTATTCCGATGAATGGATCGAAAAGCGGATGCGGGGCATCGCCATCCGGGCCGAATTAACCGAGGAGTGGAAGAAGCGTGACGTGAATGGGGAGCCGGAATACGCCATTCTGACATCGGAGATCAGTAAGGCAGCCTTTGGGTTGACGCCTGGCGAGTATAAAAAGCTCAAAGGATTGAAAAGGGAAAACCTGCGCGATCACATGACCGATCTGGAGTTGATCTTTTCCATGCTAGGCGAAGCGGCCACCACCGAGATCGCCCGTGAACAGGATGCAAGGGGATTTGTAAAGAACAAAATAGCGGCCCACAAGGGGGGGCGGATTTCCGGTGAGGCTCGCGAAAAGCTGGAGGCGGAAACCGGCAAAAGAGTGGTGACATCTGAAAATTATTTGGTCGAGCCGGAAAGCCGGAAACGGCTGTCGATGAAAAAGGGCAAGAAAGAAAAATAGGAAACGGTTGCATCGGCAGCAGATGATAGAGGAGGCCGACGGGAAGCATGAATCAAGCTGATTTCGTCCCCTTGAAGCCCATCCCCATCAAGGACCGTGTATCCATGGTCTTTGTCTACTATGGCCGCATCGACGTAAAGGACGGCGCCTTCGTGGTCATCAACGAAGTAGACGGCCAAGACTTGGAGCGCAAGCACATCCCGGTAGGGTCGGTAGCCTGCATCATGCTGGAACCGGGCACGCGCATCAGCCATGCGGCCGTCAAGCTGGCGGCCACGGTGGGCACTCTGCTCATTTGGGTGGGCGAGGCCGGCGTGCGGCTCTACTCCGCCGGGCAGCCGGGCGGGGCGCGTTCCGACAGACTGCTCTACCAAGCCAAGCTGGCCCTGGATGAGAATCTGCGTTTGAAGGTGGTGCGCAAGATGTTCGAAATACGTTTTGGCGAAAAGCCGCCCGAACGACGCAGCGTTGATCAGTTGAGGGGCATCGAGGGTATCCGCGTCAAAAAGCTCTACGAGCTGATGGCCCAGCAATATCGGGTCCAATGGCGCGGGCGGCGTTATGACCCCAAGGATTGGGAGAAGGGCGACGTCGCCAACAAGTGCCTCAGCTCGGCCACCTCTTGCCTTTATGGCGTCACCGAGGCGGCGATTCTGGCGGCCGGATATGCCCCGGCCGTCGGCTTCCTGCACAGCGGCAAGCCCTTGTCATTTGTCTACGACATTGCCGATGTCTTCAAATTTGAAACCGTAGTGCCGGTGGCCTTTCAAATTGCAGCCAAGAATCCGGCTCAGCCGGACAGGGAGGTGCGCATCGCCTGCCGGGATGCATTTCGCCAGACGCGCCTTTTGAAGCGGATCATTCCGGCCATCGAAGATATTCTGGCGGCCGGCGAAATCCAACCGCCGCTGCCACCGGAAGATGCCCAGCCGCCAGCCATCCCCGAACCCGAAAGCATCGGCGATCAAGGTCACAGGAGCAAGTGAGATGAGCATGCTGGTAGTCGTAACTGAAAATGTGCCGCCTCGACTGCGTGGCCGTTTGGCGGTCTGGCTGCTTGAAATACGCGCCGGCGTCTATGTAGGGGATGTCTCCCAGCGCATCCGTGAAATGATCTGGGAGCAAGTGACGCTTTTAGCAGAAACCGGCAATGTGGCCCTGGCGTGGGCCACCAACACCGAATCCGGCTTCGATTTCCAAACTTTCGGCGAGAGCCGCCGCATCCCCATCGACTATGACGGGCTCAGGCTCGTCTCCTTTACGCCCTTGGACACGGAAAAGGGTGAAGGGAAAATCACTTTTTGACAATTGATTTGGGCAATAAAAACGATGCATTTTATCGGTGAAAAATTAGCCTTCCAGAATCTTATATAATTTCGGTGGATTCCAGGAAGAGAGTTCCCCACAGGCGTGGGGATGAACCGGAGGCCCCATGCACCCCGACGAACGCAGAGAGGAGTTCCCCACAGGCGTGGGGATGAACCGTCATTGTCACCAATTCGATGCGCACGTCGCAGCGAGTTCCCCACAGGCGTGGGGATGAACCGCTGGAGCACGACGAGCAATAGGTGGGGCCGGTGAGTTCCCCACAGGCGTGGGGATGAACCGCGCGGTGATGGGCCGCAACTCGGTAATAATCGGAGTTCCCCACAGGCGTGGGGATGAACCGCCTCGATCCGATCTACATGCAGAATATGGAGCGAGTTCCCCACAGGCGTGGGGATGAACCGTATCCCGGGGCAGCGACGCGGCCGGAGGATACGAGTTCCCCACAGGCGTGGGGATGAACCGCGTTCAGGAGACCAACCACGCGCCACTTGGTTGAGTTCCCCACAGGCGTGGGGATGAACCGCATAACGACACAAGGAGGAGCAATGGATTTCAGAGTTCCCCACAGGCGTGGGGATGAACCGTGCGTGCATCAAAGCAGCCGTTGCGATGTCAAGAGTTCCCCACAGGCGTGGGGATGAACCGTTTGCGGCAGTATGATTGCAAATCCCACCACTGAGTTCCCCACAGGCGTGGGGATGAACCGGCCGCTTAACGATTTCCTATATTGGGTAGTTGGAGTTCCCCACAGGCGTGGGGATGAACCGGCATCGTTGACGCTGGAGTTAAGTTCATTCTGGAGTTCCCCACAGGCGTGGGGATGAACCGTACTTGTTCTTGCCGCCGTGTGCCTGGCCTATGAGTTCCCCACAGGCGTGGGGATGAACCGCAGAAGTGGCCATCATCATCGCCGCGGCCAAAGAGTTCCCCACAGGCGTGGGGATGAACCGCAGGCAGCAGTTATCCCGGCCAGCATGAACGGGAGTTCCCCACAGGCGTGGGGATGAACCGATATCGAGGAAATGTTCCCTGATGAAGGTCCGGAGTTCCCCACAGGCGTGGGGATGAACCGGGGTATCTCCAGGATGCCGTCGAAAACGAACCAGAGTTCCCCACAGGCGTGGGGATGAACCGCTACACTCTCGCCTTAGATGTCGAGCAAGACGGAGTTCCCCACAGGCGTGGGGATGAACCGAAATAGGCCTGTCTTCGTGTAGGTATTGGTGCGAGTTCCCCACAGGCGTGGGGATGAACCGGTGTTCAGCGTTCTCCGCTACTCCTGAAAGGGGAGTTCCCCACAGGCGTGGGGATGAACCGGTTGGGAGATGCCCCGGCGATCTTGAGGCTGTGAGTTCCCCACAGGCGTGGGGATGAACCGGACCTGGTCGATCTAAAAAGGGACAACGCCGAGAGTTCCCCACAGGCGTGGGGATGAACCGCCGAGCACCGACGCATAGGCGATATAGTCCACGAGTTCCCCACAGGCGTGGGGATGAACCGCTCAACGGGCCTGGGTGCTTCTCCTTTCTCTAGAGTTCCCCACAGGCGTGGGGATGAACCGTTTAGTTTGCCGCTCCGCTGGGCTCGTATTGGGAGTTCCCCACAGGCGTGGGGATGAACCGCCGCCGTACTTTCCAAAACAAATATATGCTGTGAGTTCCCCACAGGCGTGGGGATGAACCGGCGTACACAACACCGATGCCCTATTTACTCTATCGAGTTCCCCACAGGCGTGGGGATGAACCGCATTTATGAACCAGCGGCGCGGTATGGATGGTGAGTTCCCCACAGGCGTGGGGATGAACCGGTTTGAAATGGCATCTCCAGCGACCCCCGAAGGAGTTCCCCACAGGCGTGGGGATGAACCGCGCTATTCAACGACCATTTTTCAGTTGGCATAGAGTTCCCCACAGGCGTGGGGATGAACCGGGTAGCTGATGACGCGGCAGGTTCGGTGTCTGGAGTTCCCCACAGGCGTGGGGATGAACCGCCACATCCACGCATAAAGATTTCATTTCAATCGAGTTCCCCACAGGCGTGGGGATGAACCGCGATCTAATGAACGCCATATATTGCTCCAATTGAGTTCCCCACAGGCGTGGGGATGAACCGTGTGAATAGATTTAGACTCTTCGTAGTCTACGGAGTTCCCCACAGGCGTGGGGATGAACCGTAACCGCTACTCATATCCAGTGGCGCTTGGTAGAGTTCCCCACAGGCGTGGGGATGAACCGATCGTATTGTTCGAGTCCCGGCTTTTTGCTTCGAGTTCCCCACAGGCGTGGGGATGAACCGGCCACTCAGGCGGCAATTGCCGGATGTGGATCAGAGTTCCCCACAGGCGTGGGGATGAACCGTTCTGGACGCCGTGATAGCGATCAACATCCTGGAGTTCCCCACAGGCGTGGGGATGAACCGGTTTGAAAACCTACCGGATAAAAACGGCAAGAGAGTTCCCCACAGGCGTGGGGATGAACCGCACGGCCTTTTCGTCGGCCCACTGGCTTAGGGGAGTTCCCCACAGGCGTGGGGATGAACCGTGGAGTAGCCACCGGAACGGTAACATGTAGAAGAGTTCCCCACAGGCGTGGGGATGAACCGGAGCATAACAAAGCGCCTTTGTGACGCCTCATGAGTTCCCCACAGGCGTGGGGATGAACCGCATCCGGTTCACGTCGTGCCAGACTTGCGTATGAGTTCCCCACAGGCGTGGGGATGAACCGGCATGGGCGTCGGTTTGCCACCTGGCCCGGGTGAGTTCCCCACAGGCGTGGGGATGAACCGCCTGCCGCTCCAAACCAATCAGTGACTTGTAGGAGTTCCCCACAGGCGTGGGGATGAACCGATCGTCAAAAAACTCCCCAAGGCCTCGCTGGTGAGTTCCCCACAGGCGTGGGGATGAACCGTGCTCTCCGGCTTCTTCCCCGTTCGCCGGTCGGAGTTCCCCACAGGCGTGGGGATGAACCAGTCGATGTTGGCCGATATAGGCATGGTTGACACGGAGTTCCCCACAGGCGTGGGGATGAACCGACGGTCCATGGCCGCTCTCGGAAACCAAATTAGAGTTCCCCACAGGCGTGGGGATGAACCGGGTTTTTTCGGTGAACAGCGTGGCGAGACGATGAGTTCCCCACAGGCGTGGGGATGAACCGCACGGCCTTTTCGTCGGCCCACTGGCTCAGGGGAGTTCCCCACAGGCGTGGGGATGAACCGTTGATACGGTCCTTGACGTGGATAGCAGCGATGAGTTCCCCACAGGCGTGGGGATGAACCGTTTGGCTGTCTAAACACATTATTGATTTAGTCGAGTTCCCCACAGGCGTGGGGATGAACCGCACCCCTGGAATGTTCGGTTTAGTACCCATGGGAGTTCCCCACAGGCGTGGGGATGAACCGTACTTTCGTCAAAATTCCATCCGAAGCCCATCGAGTTCCCCACAGGCGTGGGGATGAACCGTTTGTGGGCCGTCGGGTCGAGATCCGGAGGAAGAGTTCCCCACAGGCGTGGGGATGAACCGACCAGTACCGTGGGGGATGGTACTCAGACGCGGAGTTCCCCACAGGCGTGGGGATGAACCGCGCATCCCGCCAGATCCTCTTGACCCGCAAATGAGTTCCCCACAGGCGTGGGGATGAACCGCGTAGCCGCTGGAACGTCCGGCAGTGCGGGCAGAGTTCCCCACAGGCGTGGGGATGAACCGTCGAATTGACTGTGCAACAGGCCAAAAAACTGGAGTTCCCCACAGGCGTGGGGATGAACCGCAGATGCCAAGGAGGACGAGATCGCCCGCATCAGAGTTCCCCACAGGCGTGGGGATGAACCGCACGGCCTTTTCGTCGGCCCACTGGCTTAGGGGAGTTCCCCACAGGCGTGGGGATGAACCGATCTGCGCAAATTCCATACTCGTTCCTCCTTTGGAGTTCCCCACAGGCGTGGGGATGAACCGTCCGCTACGGTATATTCCCGAACCCTTGGCTGGAGTTCCCCACAGGCGTGGGGATGAACCGGCAGTCGATACGCTCAAGTCACTATCTATCGGCGAGTTCCCCACAGGCGTGGGGATGAACCAGGCGCGAACTGATTGCCAGGGGCCTTATTTCTGAGTTCCCCACAGGCGTGGGGATGAACCGCGGTCAACCATCTGCTCAACGAGCTGGCGGCGGAGTTCCCCACAGGCGTGGGGATGAACCGTTGCCTATTTTGAACGCATCTCGTTACCTATTGAGTTCCCCACAGGCGTGGGGATGAACCGCCGCTTTCCGCGGAGAGTACGACGCCCTGCAAGAGTTCCCCACAGGCGTGGGGATGAACCGTGCAGAGACTTACAATACGAAGTCGGCAAGGAGAGTTCCCCACAGGCGTGGGGATGAACCGTACGAATCGAGAATCCCCACCGAGTCGAACGGGAGTTCCCCACAGGCGTGGGGATGAACCCCATGAAAAAGCAATTTACACCGGGGCCTTGGCGAGTTCCCCACAGGCGTGGGGATGAACCGAGCTTGCCGCTATCCTGAAACCAGGCGATAGCGAGTTCCCCACAGGCGTGGGGATGAACCGGAGAAAATTTCAGCTTATCATTCCCTCGCTTACGAGTTCCCCACAGGCGTGGGGATGAACCGTTCTGGCTGACCTGGGAAAAGGCGCTGATGCAGAGTTCCCCACAGGCGTGGGGATGAACCGTGGAGGCTGAATGATTGCACTCATGGGAGCAGGCGAGTTCCCCACAGGCGTGGGGATGAACCGGCCGACCAGCGCGTTGAAGAACTCAAGGCCGAGAGTTCCCCACAGGCGTGGGGATGAACCGGAATTGTTCATGCGCAACCTGTTCGCCTACAAGAGTTCCCCACAGGCGTGGGGATGAACCGGTATTGAAGCAGCACCTGCGTGCAGTCTCCGGGAGTTCCCCACAGGCGTGGGGATGAACCGCTCCAGGCGCCCGTTGACGTACAGCCGGCACGGAGTTCCCCACAGGCGTGGGGATGAACCGGATGGCCCTTCCCTGTCAGAAGCCAATCGATGGAGTTCCCCACAGGCGTGGGGATGAACCGCACAACTTCGACTTTATGGGCTTTTTGCGGATGAGTTCCCCACAGGCGTGGGGATGAACCGTTCGATCCGAAGCGCCGCGGCGCCTGGTACAGGAGTTCCCCACAGGCGTGGGGATGAACCGCTGGCTTCAAGACAGTGGTAACAGTCGAGCCCGAGTTCCCCACAGGCGTGGGGATGAACCGTTGTGAGACAAGCGATTCATGGCCGGGCATGGGAGTTCCCCACAGGCGTGGGGATGAACCGCGTCTTGTTGGCTTTGGCTTGCGCCTCTGCACGAGTTCCCCACAGGCGTGGGGATGAACCGACTGAGATTAAGAAGGAGAAGCTGCCGAAGGAGAGTTCCCCACAGGCGTGGGGATGAACCGGCCATGAACTTATGAGCGTCGTTTTCAACATGAGAGTTCCCCACAGGCGTGGGGATGAACCGGACTCGCATGCGGTCCAGGGGGTTGCGGTTGGGAGTTCCCCACAGGCGACGGTCGTCGTCGGTGCTGCCCGCTCAGGGCGTGGGCCCGCCAAAGGTGGCCTTGAGTTCGCGATCCAGGGCTTCATTGCCGTTTTTGGCCTGGAACTCCTGCCATCTGGCCGTGTTTTGCTGGTAGCTGTTGAGCAGCTGGCGCCGGACGGAGGACTCCACGGCGTTTTTGTCCAGCACCATCAACACGTAAAGCTCGTTGCTGGGGGAGATCCAGATATCTTTTTGCATCGATCCGGCGAGGGTCTCATCGGAGACCTGCTTGGAGACCTGGCGCGCAAAGGCATCCAAGGTCTGGTCGGTGCCCACGCCGGTTTGCTGGGTGAAATTGTTGACCAGCCCCTGAACCTTGACCGATATCTGCCGGGCCAGCTCGCTGCGGCCGTGGGCCATGGCCTCGGTGTGGGCAAACTGCTTGCCGCCCTTGCCGATGACCGCTGACCCCACGGCCGCAAACAGATCGTCTTTGCTTTGGCCGGTCAGAACCCACGCCGGTGCCTTATCGAACTCGGCCTCCAGAGCCGCATTGTCCATTTTGTCCTTGACGCCATGGCTGCACGCCCAAAGCGCCGCGGCCAGCATGAACAGCGCCAGCAGTGCGATGTTATTTTTCATGGTAGCTCTCCTGTGTTTTAGAGTCGTTCGTGAGTTAGTGTCCATCCGGGGATGAGATATTTTTGTCGCGTTCAAGGCGCCGGCGCCGCCCCCATGCTGCCCAGGGCTTCCTGAATCCGGGCCGCCGTCTTTTGGGCCAACTGATCGATGGCCTGGCGCAGGGCCTCGTTTTCATCCATGTGCCCCTTGCGCACGTTCTCGCTGAAGGCCGCGACCCGGCCGCCGGTGTCCTGGTCGATGAGCGTGACGTCGGCCAGGGCGCGCACGAAGCGGGCATTGCGGTGATCCAGGGCCAGGGGCTGGATCGAGACCTCGCCGCGGATCAGGCCGGTGGCCTGGTCGGCGCTGTTGCACAGACGGTAGCCCTGGGCGGTGATCAAGGTCTCCAGGCGGTGGGTAAAGTGGTTGGCCGCTTCGCCGTCCATCTCGATGAAGAAACAGGCGCCATTGACCAGTTGGCTGCGCTCGGTCAGCACAGCCGTATAATCGCTGTCCACGGGCATGGCCGGCCGTCCCAGCACCGAGAGACGCGTTTCCGTCACGGCCATGGCGGCCATGGTGGCGGCCAGGCGATTGAGGGCCGCCAGGCGGGGCAGCCGGCCTTCGAGGGTCTTGAGCCCGGCCAGGCCGGCATCCAGCTCCGCCTGGAGGCGCGCCAGCGCATTGCGCCAGCGGCCGGCGGCCTGATCGCGATTCAAGACTGCCAGGGCGCGATATCCGCCGCCCTCTTCGGGGCGCACCCAGCCGATCTGGGCCCCCTGGAGCTGAACATCGGTCTCCACCTGGACCATTTGGGCCACCTGCTTTTCGAACTGCTCGCCGGCCTCGCCGCCCACGTAGGAGGTGGCCGTGGATTGGGTTTCGGCGCGCACCCGGGCGTTGAAAACCGCGGCCAGGGCGGCCAGGGCGCTGCGCTTGGCCTCGCCGTCGGTGGGGCCCACGGCATCGGCGGTCAGATACTTCTGGGCGTCGAAGGTTGCGGCTTGCGCAGCCTCTTGTTCCTTTTGGACTGCTCCTCCGGCGCAATGCACCACCAGAGCGGCCAGGACCAACAGCACCCACCAACGATCTCTTTTCATGCAGCTCTCCCATTGTTGTTTCTACAATTTGGCCTTTGGCAGGCCTTCCTTCGATGCTGATGATGCGCGCACAGCACGTTCAGGTAATGGTCCCGGGTCACCGGCCACACATTTCAAGTGCCGCTAAGGCGCGCTCCGGCGTGTCGCGGCGTAGCCGACAGGCGAAGACGGATCGAAATGGGTGTCCAGAAAGAGAAAATGGGTCTGGCCGGCCACGACGTCGACTTCACCCAGGGCATACATCGCCTGGCCGCACAGCTGTGCCCGGGCCTGGTAGCGCCCCGGCGCGGCCCAGGCGCGGGCCATCCAGATACGGCCCGGCAGCGTCCGCCAGCAGCGGGTATCCGCCCGCTCCAGAAAGAGCGTGTTGGCCACGTTCAGGAGGAACTCCACGGTTTGCTGGTCCTTCTTCTCCTTCTGGGATTTGGCAACATTCTGGATCACCACCTGCTTGGCCACGGCCCGGGCCAGGGCCTTGGCCACGATGCGCCCTTTGCGGTCCTCCAGGGCCTTGAGGGCGATCTGATTGATATCGGACACCAGGGCCAACTCCGCCGGGCGGGCGCCCTGGTCATCGTCGAGCAGCAGCGCGCCGCCGTCGCACGAAACTGCGCCGGGTTCGATCTGGGGAATGGCGATGCCGATGGGGCCGCCGCGGGTGGGCACGATGATGCTTTGCGCCACTTTGCGCGGCCCCTCGCCGCTGAAGAGAATCAGCACCACTTTTCCGCGAGGGGCCTGGCCGGACGCCGTTGCCGGAAGGTCGTCGAGCGGTTGACCGAGGGCCTCCCGGGCCTCCGCCCGTCGGCCGACGCGTTCCCCCATGGAGAGGAGCTCTTCGGCCAGGTCGGCCGGCACCCCTATGCCATAACGCCGCCACTCATTTCGATAGATGCGCACGGCCTTCAGATAGTCGATGAAGGCGTCGTCGTAGGCCCCATCGGCCTCGTGCAGGATGCCGCTCAAATAGCGCGCGAAAGCGTCCGAACGGTACACCGGCTCGCCCCGGTACTTGTCGGCAAACACCGCCAGCAGGGAGTCGAGGCGCCGCACCTCCACCAGGGCCTCGTCCAGTTGCCGGGTTTGCAGGTAACCGATGGCCGAGGTCAGATGGATCATCACGCGCTCATAATCCTCGCCGCTGTAGGCCAGGGTGTTGTCATTGGTCAGGAAGGCGGCCACATTGCGGCTGATGCTTTCGGTCCACAGTTTATCCGCCAGTTGTTCGGCGGCGCGCAACCGCTCCTGAACCAGATCGAACTCCCCGCACTGCAACCCCACCATGGCCGAGTCCAGCAGATAGAGCAGCTGGCTGTTGCTGCCGTAGGCCTTTGCGCTTGCATCGATCAGCGCCACGGCCCCCGGGCAGTCGCCCGCCTGCAGCCGTTGGCTCAGACCCGGGTAGAGATCCAGCCCGGCGCAGCCCCAGAAGGGGGTCACAAGCAACACCAGGCAGCTGAGGAGGCCCAGGAGTCTCAATGCAATGCGCTCTCTTTTTTAGGGCCCGAGGCGGCTGCGCTTGACGAACTTTTTAATCTTCTTTTCGCCGATCCACACCTTGCGGTGGCTCTCGATATCGATGAGCTCCAGGTTCACCTGGTAGTAACGCACCTCTTTGCCTTCGAGGCGATCGGAGATGGTATTGATGGCGCCCTGCAGCATGAAATCGGCTCCGGTTTCGCGGCCCTCCTCCTTGGCGGTCTCTTCCGAAGCGTGCGACGCCTGGTCGGCGCGCTCGTCACGCAGCTCGCCACGCTCCTGGGCATCGGCCACAAAAGAGACTTCGCCCGAGTTGGTCAGGGCGCGCTCCAGGTCCTTGACGAAGGTCTGCACGTTGATGTGCTCGTCGCTGCGGTTGCGCACCGTACCGACGATTACCACCGGGTTCTGGCGGTGGCGGCTGCGATAGCTGCCCAGCCAGGGCCGGTTGAGGGCGTCGGCGATCATCTCTTCCGAGACCAACCGGGAATCGGTGTCGTTCCAGTTGCCGCTCAAATCGATGGCCTCATCCACCGCTTTGCGTTCCACCGTCACCGAGGCGCATCCGGCTGCCAAGAGGGCAGCCGCGCACCATACCAGAATCGTTGCCGCGGCCGTTGTTATCCGCATTGCCCATGCTCCTTTGCTTTAATAGTCAGGCGGTTTGACGTGAGCCCGGCGCCCGCATCGCTATATCATCGGTAAGGTACCACAACTACATGAGTCTTTTATAGCTTTTCTCCGGAGGAAATCCACATATCGGCCCGCTTTGCAGCTTAACCTGAGGTGGCGTTGGAAATCGATGCAGGGGCGCATTATCCTATGAAACCGGATCATCATGAGCTGGGTCCTTAGGGGGCTGGGCAGTCCTTTTCGAGACAGCCGCGCAGCGACATGCGTGCACGGTACAACATGACCCCACAATTGGTCGGGGTGATGTTCAGAATTCTACAAATTTCTTCCGTATCGATCCCGTCTATTTCTTTGTAGACAAAAGCATCGGCGAGCCGTTGGGGCATTTTGGACAGGCAGAGATAAACAGCGTCGATGAACTCTTTCTGTTCGAAGACCTGATGAGGATTGGCATCCCAGTGCTTGGGTTGGATACGCCACGTTCCTTGCTCAGTAAAATATTCACTTGGTTCCGCGAAGGTTTCGACTTCGATGCCGGTTGCCCAATGGTTTTTGCTTCTGAAATGATCGATGATCTTGTGTTTTAAAATGGCGAACAGCCATGTTTTTTCGGAACATTGCCCCTGGAATCGGTCTTTGGCTTTCATGGCCGCCAGCAATGACTCCTGGACGAGATCCTCCGCGAGGGATGTATCATCGACCCTTTTAAGCGCAAAACGAGAAAGCATATCACCGTATTGCGCCACCCAGGCTTCAGCATTCAGTTCCTTGATATGGCTCATTTTATGACCTCTTAGTTTCCCACAACCCCAAGGCGCCCTTGTCCTGGCTTTCCCGGAAGGGTCGGTTGGCAATGGTCGGCGGGGAGGGGGCCCTTGCGGCTTTGCCCTCCCTCGGGTCGTTAACGCCGCACTTCCAGGATCAGGTTGAAGGGGGTCTCGCCGGCCCGCCGGATGCGGGTAAAGCCGGCCTTGCGGAAGACTTCGGCCAGGCGGGCCTCGCCGGCCTGGGCGCCGAGCACCAGGTGCCCGCCTTCGGAGATCGCATGGGCGGTGCAAAGCAGGGTCGAACCGGTATAGTAGAGCCGCGCAATCGGCGAAATGTTGTCTTCGAGCCGATCGTTGGCGAACGGCTCGACCAGCAGGATCGTGCCGTCGGGGGCCAGGACTTCGGCCGCGTGCCGGGCCTCCACGATGGAGGCTGCGTGGGTATCGAAGCCGTAAACGCGCGATCGGGGAAAAGCTTGGGCCATCAACACGGAAGAGTGGCCGTAGCCGCAGCCCACGTCGGCCACGGCGATGCCCTCCTCGAGCCGCGCCACGACGCCATCGAGGGCCGGCAGCCACTGGGAGACGAGACTGTCGCGATAGGCGTTGGGGATGTAGACCGGGCTATCTTCATCGGCCAGTACCAGAGCCTGCTCGGGCGACAACGACATCGACAGCGCCCAGCAATGGCTGGCCCGGCATTTCTCGGTGGCCAACCCGGTGCAGGAGATGATCAAACGCTCACGGCTGGCCGAACGCACCTTCAAGCGGCGCTTCACCCACGCCACCGGCTTCACCCCGGTGGCCTATGTCCAACGGTTGCGGGTCGAAGATGCCAAACGCCGGCTGGAGCGCACCGACGTGCCCATCGAGGAGATCAGTTGGCAGGTGGGTTACGAGGACCCGGCCTTTTTCCGGCGCCTGTTCAAGCGCACCACCGGGGTCGCGGCGGGCGCCTATCGCAAGCGCTTCCGCATCCCGGATTTCGCGCGCCCCTGACGGCCGCGCGCCGGGCGCCGGGGCTCGGGTGGATGAATATCCCGTGCGCGTTGCATCAGTCCGGCCCGGAGACCGGGAGGCCGTTTTCGGCGGGGGCGGCCCATGCAGGTGCCGGCGGCCGCAGCGGCGGCAGGCGGCGTTCGATATCCGGGCGCAACGGTTCAAAGGCCTGGGGCAGCTTCAGGCGGCTGCCCAGCGTTTCCTCGCTCTCGTCGATGCCAAAGCCCGGCGGATCGGTGGCGATTTCGAAGAGCAGGCGCTGGGGCGCATGGAAATAGATGGAGCGAAAGTAGTTACGGTCGCGCACCTCGGTCACCGAGCATCCCGCGGCTCGTAGGCGCGCTTGCCAGTCGCGCTGGGAGCTGTCGCTCTCGGTGCGAAAGGCGATATGGTGGACCGTGCCGCCGCCCTGACGGCCCAGGGGTGCGCGCGGATCGATCACCAGATCGAAAAAATGGCCCGGCGCCTTGTGATCGGCCATGGCGAAGCGGTAGCGGCCATGGGCGTGTCCCCAGAGCATCCAACCCATGGGCCCCGTGAGCAGCGCCTGGGCCTCGGGCAGATGATGCAGGGTCGCGCTGGCCGAATGCAACCCGCTGATGGCATGGGCCGGTGCGATGGGACTGCCGGGCCAGTAATCCGCAGCCGGCGCTTCGCCGAGGCCGATCAGTTCCAGGGGCAGGCCGTGGGGATCGGTAAAATGCAGCACCGGATCGCCGAAGCGCTCATCGCTGCGGATGTCACCGGTCGCCTGCCGCAGGCGCCGGCGCCAGAAATCGAGGGCAGCCTTGGGAACCGCAAAGGCAATGGCGGTGACCATGCCGGCGCCGGGTTGCCCCGGCGGCAGGTCTTCCCAGGGGAAGAAGGTCAGGAGCGTTCCTGGATTGCCGCGGGCATCGCCGTAGTACAGATGGTAGGTGTGGGGATCATCGAAGTTGACGGTCTGCTTGACCAGCCGCAACCCCAGGATCTTTTCGTAAAAAGCCAGGTTTTCCACGGCCGATGGCGCAATGGCGGTGATGTGGTGGATTCCGGGAATGGGGGCAAAGGGGTTCATCGCGTACCTCTCTCTTTTTTCGTTTAAGGCAGAAGGTAACGATGAGTGGGCCGGACGCAACGCAACCCCAACCGGGGGCAATGCATTCGCGCCACCGGCATCGAGGGCAACCCTGGCGGAGGATGGCTCAGGCAGGTATTCAGCGGCCGGATAGGTGGGTGATCGGGGCGAATATTGTATTCGCCCCTACGAATCGATTCGCTATTGGAGGGGCAGCATCCAGCGGGCGGCCTCTTTGGGGTTATAGCTTTTCAACAAATGAAATTCGACTTCCGCGAGGGTGTCCGGAAGCATGTAGACCTCTTCGAATTCGCCCTGGGCACCCGGCGCCAGGTAATGCTCCTCGGGATTGTTCAACTTGACCCCCGTGGTGCGGGCATACGAGCTTCGATTACCGCTGGCCGGGTCTTTCCACTGCAGCGAGCTGCCCATACGCGCAGACTCCTCTTGTTTGCCCTGGTTTTTGACCCTGAAGCGAAGAACCGCATAGGTGTGGCCTGGTTTGGGGCCATTGATGTACTCGCGGGTTTTTTTCAGGCTCAACAGAGCCACCTCGAGGTCCCCATAAGCCGCCGACTGCCCCGGCGGCAGCAGCTCGGGACCTTTGCCGCTTTCCGCTTGCGCCCGGGAGACCGTGGCGTGAAGCCCGATGATCCCGATGAAAAGAACCGCCATCACCGCCGGAAACCAATGCATGTGTGTGCGCAATGCCTTCATTGAATCGCTTTCCTTTCCGTTACGAACCTCGTTGGTAAACCATCCTAACCGGGCAAAACATCCACCTATTTGACTTCATGAAAAATGATGTGATCGCCGTATTGCTGTTTATCGGCCCGCCGATTCACAACTTGAGGATTGAATCGACAGGCTCTAAGCATAGCAGGTCGCCGACAGGCGTGTGAACTTCGGATATAGCGGGGGCGACGGCACCGAGGACGCTGCGCTTGTTTAGGGTGAGGATAGATTGAATTTATGAGTTTGGATAGGACAGCAGTCGCAACTCTTCGATGAATCTGAAATCTTTTTGATTCTTCGACACAAATGGACAATTCAGCGTAATTGCTGTAGCCGCAATAATAGCATCTGCGATAAGAAGGCCATGGCTAGCCCGGTAGCGTTTTAAAAGACTGATTGCTGAGACGGATATGGATTCATCCACATGGATGATCTGAAATCGTTCTAAAAATTTATCAAGGTACTGAATCTCTTTTTTGTTGCTGCAACCGACAATCAGTTCCATTTGGGAAATAGCGCTCATACACAAAGAAGTAGTTGCCTTTATTTCCTTTAGGCAGTCGATTGCTGCTTCAACGCCACGGCCGGCGTCTATTACTATATCCGTATCAACCATGGTTGCTTCAGCAGGCATCTGGTCCGCCCCATTCGGATTTACGCCTTTTGCGAACCCATGCGGAACTATCCTTCAGGTTTTCATTATCTTTCCACATCCCGATGAAGGGTTCGTTTATCAGACCGCTCTTCGTTTTAGACTGTTTTTTCGCCGCGGGCTTCCGATGCCGAGTTTTAAGAAAGGCTATAAATTCGTAGACCTGTTTTTGGGCGGCCGGCGGCAATGCCTTTAATTCATCATATATTCTATTGGGTTCCATTTATTGCCTCGCATTCCCATCGAATTGGTCGTAGCGATGGAAGTCTCTCCGTCTGGCTCTCTGTATGCCACGCTTGCGAGCATAAGCGCAAATCATTAGAGAAGGCAATATGTTTAACTTTTAGGCCTGATTCGAAGCAAATTGGGGGCGACCCACGTCACGCGTACCAGCGCACATCGTCGGGTGCATAGGCGATACGCGCCGGGCGGCCGGGAACCAGGCCGGCGAGGGCGGGGTGATCGGCGGGCAGCTGGACGCGGAATTCGGTGTGGCCGACCCTGGCCGACGCATGGATGCCGCCGGCGCGCTGGTCCAGGATGAGGCTGGTCAGGATGCCTTCCATGACCGCTTGGGCTGCGGATGGCGCCTGGTCGGCGGCGAGCAGCGTCAGGCGCCGGGGGTCGATGGCGGCCACGGCGGCCGGCGCCGGGTCTGCCTGCCGGAGGGCCACGAATTGCTGACCATCGCCGAGCGCCATGGCCACGCGATCCGCCCCCAGCGCCTGCCAGGGGCCGTAGAGCAGGGTTTGCAGGCCCGTGCCCAAGATGCGGCCGGCGAAGAGATGGATCACGTCATCGCAGATCTCCTGAAGCCAGGAGAGGTCGTGGCTGGCGATAATCAGGCTGGTGCCCCACTGGCGGTGGGCGTGGAGCGCCGCCGCTTTCATGCGCTGGGCGCTGGCGCCGTCCACGCTGGTGGTGGGCTCGTCCAGGAGCAATACCTGGGGCCGTAGCACCAGCCGGGCGGCCAGGGCCACGCGGCGCGCCTCGCCGCCGGAGAGGGCGAACCAGGGCCGTCGGGCAAACGTGTCGGCCGGCAGCCCGACCCATTCCAGGGCCTGGGCGACCCGCGCGCGCTCCTGATGCCGATCCTTACGGACCCGCAGGCCGTAGGCCACGTTGGCGAACACCGTGCGTTTGAGCAGATGGTTCTCCTGGGGCAGCAGCACCACCGTGCGGCGCGGGGCCTCATCCCGCAGCACCGTCCGGCGGCCGTTGAAGAGAATTTCGCCTTCGGCCGGGCGTTCGACGAAACCGAGCAGCTTGAGCAGCGTGCTTTTGCCGCAGCCGTTGGCGCCCACCAACCCGGTAATGCTTCCCGCCGCCAGGGTCCAATCGTCGATGGCCAGTACCGTGTGGCCGTCGTAATGGTGGCGGAGGCGCTCGAGTCGGTAGAGGGGAGCCATGGCTTAATCTACTTTCTGCGCAGCAAAGACATGGCGGCGGTGACGCCAAACGCGATGAGCAGTAAAATCAGGCCCAGGGCGATGCCCAGGGCGAACTGGCCCTTGTTGGTCTCCAGGGCGATGGCCGTGGTGATCGTGCGGGTGTGCCACTTGATGTTGCCGCCCACCATCATGGAGATGCCCACCTCGGTCATGACCCGGCCGTAGGCGTTCAGCCCCGCCGCCAGGATGCCGTGGCGCGCCTCCCACAAGGTGTCGCGCATCAGTTGGCGGCGATTGGCCCCCAGGGAGAGCAGCGTGACCCGCAGGTTGGCGTCCATGCTCTCCACGGCCGTGGCCGTCAGGGCGATGACCACCGGCAGGGCCAGCAGGGTCTGGCCGATGGCGATGCCCGGCAGGGTGAAGAGCAGCCCCATATGGCCCAGGGGTCCCTGGCGGGAGACAAAGGCGTAGACCAGCAGGCCGATGAACACCGTGGGCAGGGAGAGCAACGTGTCCACCACCAGGCGCGCCTGGCGTCGGCCGGGAAAGCGCAGGTGGCCCAGGACAAACCCCAGGGGGATGCCCATCAGCAGACTGGCCGCCATGGCGTAGCTGGAGACTTTCAGCGTGGCGGCCACCGCCGAATAGGTTTCAGGGTCCCCGCCCAGGAGCAGCCGGAAGGCCTCGAGCAGGCCGTGAAAAAGATAGTCCATCAGCGCGGGGCGTTGGCCGTGAACAACTGCTTGCCCATCAGCTGGAACTCATCGATCAGTTTCTGGGCCTGGGGTCCGGTGACCCATACCGCGAATTGATGGGCCAGCAGGTTGTTGACCTTTGCGCAGCGCTTGGGGTCGACCTCGATGACGCTGTACTGGTTGAGCAGGGGGGCGTCGCCTTCGACCAGAATGACCTGGGGGGCCTTGCCGGCCTTGTCGCTCTCATACTTGATGTAGGTGCCGCGGTCGGTGAGGGTGTAGCCGTTCTTCTCGGCGGCCACGTTGATGGTCACGAGCATGCCCTGGCCCGTGGAGACATACCAGCTCTCTTTTTCGGGCAGGGGCAGCTTGCTCGCCGTCCAGAGCTCCTGCTCCATCTTGTGGGTGCCGGAGTTGTCGCCGCGGCTGACGAACGGGCTCTTCTTGGCCGCAATGGCCGCCAAGGCCTCGGCCACTGTCTTGCCTTTGATCCCGGCCGGGTCGGCGGCCGGGCCGGTGATCACGAAATCGTTGTACATGACCAGCACACGGTTGATGCCGTTGCCTTCCTCGACGAACTTCTTTTCCGCCTTGGGGGCATGCACCAGCAGCACATCCACGTCGCAGTTCTTGCCCAGCTCCAGAGCCTTGCCCGTGCCGGTGGCGGTCCAACGCAGTTCGTAACCGGTGGCGGTCTTGAAATGGGGGGCCAGGTAATCGAGCAGCCCGGTATCGTCCGTACTCGTGGTGGTGGCCATCATCACCGCCTGGGGTTCGGCGGCCCATGCCGGCCCGCACAACAACGCCAGACAAGCGATCAGCAGAAAAAAGCCCTTTGTCATGAAATTCATCCGTTTCATTGCGCCTCCTTTGGTTCAATGGTGGAATCGTTTTCGGTCTTGGCCCGTTGATGGGCAAATAGCATCTTACCGCTGATGGCGGTGTCGTAGCCTTTGAACGCCGCGGCCAGCTTTTGAAACCCTTCCTCATGCAGCAGTCCGAGAAAAAGCTGGATGGTCTGGTCGAAAAAACGCTCTTTGTGAATCAGCAGGTCGTAACGTTCCCAGCGCCAGGGAACGAAATCCAGGCCCAGCACTTCGGCCACGGACTGAATGCCCGGCCCGACATCGGCCTTGCCGGCCAGCACGGCCAGCCCCACATCCATATGGCGCTGCACCTCTTGGGTGTACCCCTGAAGTTGGCCGCTGTTGATGCCCGCCAGTTGCAGTTCACGGTCGAGCAATTGGCGCGTGCCGGTGCCCAGACGGCGGTTGACCAGGCGCAGGCCGGATTGATTCAGGTCGGCCGTGGATTCGATCTTGCGCGGATTGCCTTTGGCCACGATCAGCCCCTGGCGCCGGCGACAGAAATTGACCACCACCGGTGCGGGGTTCATGAGCTCGCCGGCAATCTCGAAATTGTATTCGCTGCCATTCTCCTGGAGCATGTGGCTGGTGGCCATGTGACACAACGCCTGCTTGAGGGAGCGGATGCCGCCCAGGCTGCCCAGGTTGCCGAAGACCGCCAGCTTTTCCGGAAAATGGGTATTGAAGAGCCCGATGGTCTGCTCCAGCAGGGGGTCGTTGCTGCCGGCGATGATCAGCAACCCCTCGGCGCCGGGCATGGCGCCTGACCCCGCCGGCAGGTTGATGGTGTGGGCCTCGACCCATTGATCCACCAGATGCTGGGGGAAAACCCATTTGCCGGTCACTTTGGAGGCCGGAAGCCCTTTTTCGGCAATCAGGGCGTAGACCATCTTCTCGTTGACCCCCAGGTGGCGCGCCACTTCCTTGGTACTGAGCAATTTTCCCATGGGTGCTTCTCTTTCCAGGCTGCGAGCGGACAGCCCCAATTATGAATTTTAGTCTCTTTGTGTCAATATGTTTATCTGTCGCAATACCATAAATACCTAAATCATACCAAATGCAACATGGCTGCTTCTGTCCGCGTCTATAGCGCGATCGTCATCCTTGACAGAAAGCGTATCATTTTCTAAATGATCTGCCATCAGATCCAACCGGCGCGCCCCTCCCCCCGTCAGCCGGCAATCCGAATTCACCCTTAAAAACTGGATGGCTCGCGTGCCTTGCCACCCGACGCCAGCTTTCAACGGTTGGAACAAAGGTGTGCCATGGTGGGAAAACTCACGACCGTATTGGCCAAGAAGGAAGCCGAAGCCTACTGCGCCCAGGGGTTGCATCAGGAGGCGGCGAATATTTTTTCGAATTTATTGACTTCGGCCAGGCAGATGGACCCGGCCATCAAGGCCTCCATCAACGCCCAACTCCAGGGCATCCGCCAGGCGCTGGACGCACGCAACACCCGGCCCCAAAGGGCCATGAGCCCCGAAGAGATCCGGCGCATCCGGGATGGCTGGGGCGACCAGGCCACCGAAACCGACGCCCTGGTGTGCGCCCAGGCCTTTTTCCAATTGGGCGTGTACGACGAGGCGCTGGGGGAGCTGAAAAAGCTGCTCCAACGCCGCAAGGCCAAACGCATCCACATCACGGCGGCGGCCGATTGCCTCGTGCGCCTGCAGTCGCCCGACCATCTGCCAAAGGCGGCCCAAGCGCTGGTCAAGGAGCTGCCGTTGGACCAAAAGTCCGGCTGGGCGGTCTTGGTGATCATGGCCAAACACATGCAAGCCAACGGTCACGCGGATCACGCCCTGGCCCTCTATCGGCACCTGGCCCTGGTGCCGGAGTTGGCCGCGGCCCTGCAGCCGCGCATCGCCGCGCTGGCGGGCCACCCCTCGCCACCGGAGCCGGCTGCGCCCCTGGCGCCGATGGCCCAAGATCAAGATCAGTCTCCGGAACCTCCCGGTTCAAAGCGGCGCTTCAGCCTCAAACGGCTGGGCGACCTGTTTAAAAAGAGATCCGCATGACCGGCCCCTTCGAAGACCCTCCCGGCGATGGCTATTTCGACTGCCAGAAGCACCAGGTCCGGATGCGCGCCTCCCGGGCCCGCTGCGCGGACCCCGAGCTGTACTGCAAGTTCCGCCCCGCCTGCCTGATCCACTTCCTGGACAAGGAGCGCGCCCGGCAGCGCAAGCAATCGCCCCACGACGCAAAGACGGCGACCCGACCGGAATGATCCGAAGCGTCGTAAGCAATGCTTTCATCTTATTTGACCACGATCGTCTGCCCCATCATCGGCACCATGGCGTCATAGCCGTTCTGGCGCAGCAGCCCGCAGAAGGCCATGCTCTGGTCCTCTTCGCCGTGCACCACGGCGATCTTCTTGACCCGCAGCCCGGAGGTTTTCAAAAATTGCAGCATTTCGTTGCGGTCGGCATGGGCCGAAAAACCGTTGAGCTTCACCACATGGGCGTGCAGCGGGTACTCCTTGTTCAAGATCTTCACCACCGGGGGCTGGCCGCTGCGGCCGCTCTTGGCATAAGCTTCGCCCAGTTCTAAAATCCGGCGGCCCAGGGTGTGCTGGGCCATGAAGCCCACGATCAGAATCGTATTTTTGGAGCTGTGCACCTTGTAGCGCAGGTGGTGCAGGATGCGGCCGGCCTCACACATGCCCGAGGCGGAGATGACGATGTGGGGCTTGTTGTCGCGCATCAGGGCCATGGACTCCTCCACCGTCTGGGTGAAGTGCACCTGCTGGAAGTCGAAGGGGTTCTTGCCCCGGCTCAGAAAGGTCTCGTGGGTTTCCCGGTCATACACTTCCGGGTGCTCGCCGAACACCTTGGTGATGTTGGATGCCAGGGGGCTGTCCACGAAGACCGGCATGCGCGGCACGGCCCCTTCGGCATACAGCTCGTGGATGATGTACAGCAGCTCCTGGGTGCGCCCGAAGGCAAACGAGGGGATCAGCACGCAGCCGCCCCGCTGGAAGGTGTCGTTGAGGGCCTTTTTAAGCTCGGGTTTGAGATCCGCCACAGGTTCATGATCGCGGTCGCCGTAGGTGCTCTCCATGATCATCAGGTCGATATCGCGGTCCTGGGCTTCGAAATTCAAACACGGATCGCGCAGGATCGGTTTGTCGAAGCGGCCCAGGTCGCCGGTGTAGGCCACGGTGCGGGTGCGGCCGTTGGCCGTGTGCCGTAAAATGCTGATGGCCGAGCCCAGAATGTGGCCGGCCTCATAGAAGGTGCAGGTGAGATCCTGGCCGATGGTGTGCGACTCCCGATAGGGCACGCCGTCCACATGGCCCAGGGCCTGCTCGGCATCGGCCGCGGTGTAGAGCGGTTCCACGGCCTGCAGGCGGTGCTTGGTCATCAAATCGGCGACAACCGCCCGATTGATCTGGTTGCGTCCTTGTTTCAGCATCTTGCGCAACTTCTCGTATTGGCGCGGGCCGATGGGTTTGCCGTTCAAGAATGGGCCGCGGGAGAGGGCCGTGCGCACGGTTTTGTAGTTCAGGTACTCGGCATCCTGCTCCTGGATATGGGCCGAATCGGCCAATAGGTAACGGCAGGCGTCGGCCGTGCCCCGGGTGCACAGGATGCGGCCGGCAAATCCGTTTTTGACCAGCAAGGGGATGCGGCCCGAATGGTCGATGTGGGCATGGGAGAGCACCATGTTGCTGATCATGGACGGGTCGAAGGGCAGCACCCGGTTTTTCTCGGCCGCCTCCTTGCGACGCCCCTGGTGCAGACCGCAATCGAGCAGCACATGGTCCTGATCGTTGCCGATGAGATGCATGGAGCCGGTCACTTCCCTGACCGCGCCGTGGAAGGTGACATACATGATGGGTTCCTTTCTATTTTAGGTGAACTTCTCTACCGCAGGATGCCTTCCCTCGTACACGTACGCGTACGATTAAGACTTAACTACACTAAAACATGCCACCGCAAGGCCACGTGGTCCGAGGTCACCGTTACCAGGTGGTCGTCGCCCACCCAGCAGTGGGTCACGCCCCATTCGATGTGTTCATATCGCAACTGCAGGTGGTCGTCGTCCACGATGGCCTGCACCCGGCAGCGTTCGAGCCCGGTCAGGCCTTTGCCCACGGCCTTGAGCACCGCCTCCTTGGCCGTCCAGTAGCGGAAGAAGACCTTTTCGCTCTTGTGCGGCGCCAGGGCCCATTCGGCGGCGTCGGCGATACGGTCGTACATGCGCGCATGCACCGGCGCCAATCGCTCCAGGTCGATGCCCACCGGCCGGGGGGAGACCACGGCCGCCACCATACGCTCCTTGTGGCTCAACGACCAGCAAAACCCGTTGCTGGGAAGGGGCGCACCGGCGGCGTCCTTTGCGAGCTCGCCGAGGATGAAGCCGCCATGTCGGGCCGAAAGGACCGCGGCCTGGCGTGCCCGGTAACGCAAGGCCTCGACCTTGGCGCGGCGGACCAGGCGCCGATCGTCGGCGCAGACCGCCAGGATGACCGGGTGAACGACGATCTCAGGCATCTTCGGTCCCATCGTCCGGTTTGAGTTGCAGGGCCCGCTCGTAGACCTGCTTGCGGCTCACCTGAAACCGGTCGGCCAGCGCCTTGGAAAGCGCTTTTAAGGAGTGTGCTTTTTGGGCCAGGGCCTGTTCGATGGCCGCATCCAACTCCTCGGGGCCCACCGGCGCCGGATCGGTGGGAGCGCCGGCCACCAGCAGGGTGCACTCGCCCTTGACACTTTCCCGGCGTTTCAGGCCGGCCAGGATCTCGGACAACCGTCCGCGCAAGAACTCTTCGTGCAGCTTGGTCAGTTCCCGGGCCAGCACGGCCGGCCGGTCGCCCAGAATCGCCACCAGTTCGTCCAGAAATGAGATCAGCCGCTGGGGCGATTGATAAAAGATCAAGGTATGGGGCAGATGGGCCAAGGCCGCCAGTTGCTGGCGGCGCTTGCCGGGGCCCCGGACCGGAAAGCCCACGAAGGTGAACTGGTCGGTGGGCAGTCCGGCGGCGCTCAGGGCCGTGATGGCCGCCGATACCCCCGGAATGGGAAAGACCCGGATGCCCTTGCCGACCGCGGCCTGCACCAGCCGGAAGCCGGGATCGGAGACCGCGGGGGTACCGGCATCGGTGACCAGGGCGATGGCTGCGCCCTGTTCCAGTTGGGCGATCAATTCGGCCGTGCGCCGGGCCTCGTTGTGTTCGTGATAGGAGACCAGCCGGTTGCGGATCTGGTAATGATCCAGCAGGCGCCGGGTGTGGCGGGTGTCTTCGGCGGCGATCAGATCCACCCCGGAGAGGACGGCGATGGCCCGCAGGGTGATGTCGGCCAGGTGGCCGATGGGCGTGGCCACCACGTAAAGCCCGGCCGCCGGCTTTTCAGGCGTAGGCGAGATCGAAGGCATTGGCGATCAGCTCCACATGCGGTTGGCCCTCCACCTGGCGCACGGTCACCACATCGAAACGGGCCTTGGTCTGGGTGCCGCCCCGGCTTTTCAGAAATGCCAGGGCGGCCATGGAGATTTTGCGCTGTTTGGTGGGGGTCAGGGCGGCCTTGGGGTCGCCGAAGCGCCCGGAGCGGCGGGCCTTGACCTCCACGAACACCCATGCGCCGTTGTGCCGGGCGATGATATCGATCTCCCCCAGGCGGGTGCGATAGTTGCGTGCCACGATGGTATAGCCCCGGCGCTCTAAAAATTCAACGGCCAGGCGTTCGCTGCTCTGGCCGTATTGCTGGCGTTCATGGGGCATCGACCGTGATCCTGACGGTGGGGGCCGGTCGGCGGGATTCGCAAATATATTCGCAGACCCCTTTGAAGCTTTGGCGGTGGATGGGGCACGGCCCGTGGCGGGCGATGGCGGCGCAGTGTGCCGGCGTGGGGTAGCCCTTGTGGCGGTCGAAACCGTATTGGGGAAACGCTTCGTGGTAACGGCACATCAGCCGGTCCCGGGTGACTTTGGCCACGATGGACGCCGCGGCCACCGAAAAGCTGCGCCCATCGCCCTGGACCACCGGCTTCTGGGCACAATCGACGGCGATGCCGACATTGCCGTCGATGAGTAGATAGTCGGGGCAAGGCTTGAGATTGGCCACGGCCATGACCATGGAGAGCCGCGAAGCCTGGAGGATGTTGATCCGGTCGATTTCGAGGGGGTCCACGATCCCGATGCCCACACTTTCCGCGTGGGCATAAATGCGCGCATACAGGCGGTCCCGTTGAAGGGCCGTCAACTGCTTGGAATCGTTGATCCCGGCGGCATCGAAAGCCGGCGGCAGAATGACGGCCGCCGACACCACGGGCCCAGCCAAGGGGCCGCGGCCGGCTTCGTCCACACCGGCAATTCGCGCATACCCCTCGGCCCGCAGTGCTCGTTCAAAACCCCAGAGATCCGGCGGCGCCAACGGCCTAGTTGACCCGCTTTTCGCGGATACGGGCCGCTTTGCCGTGCAGCTTGCGCAGGTAGTAGATCTTGGCGCGCCGCACCCGGCCGCGGGTGATCTTTTCAACGCGGTCGATGATCGGGGAGTGGTACGGGAAAATGCGTTCCACGCCGACGCCGTAGGAGACTTTGCGCACGGTGAAGGTGGCACTGATGCCCCCTTTGCGTTTGGAAATCACGATCCCCTGGAACACCTGGATGCGCTCTTTGTCGCCTTCCTTGATTTTAACGTGCACGCGCACGGTGTCGCCCGGCAAAAAGTCGGGCATATCCATGCGCATCTGCTCCCGTTCCAACTGCTTGATCACTTCCATGATGGTTATCTCCCCTTTTCTTAAATAAGGCGTTCAATATACCTTAAATTTCGACTTGAAACTTTCCACTCGTTACTTTCAGCCTTCATCGCCCGCGCAGCCGGTGAACATCCGATCCAATATGATCGACACCGCCGAACGCACCGACAAGTGATTATATCCGTTGCGCCCGACGATGGGTGCCAGCCGGTAGTCGGCGGCCTGAATCAATTCCGGCGCCAGGCCCCAGGCCGTGCCGAAAACCAGCAGCACCGGCCGGTCGTCGGCCGCCAGACGGCGTAACCCGTCCCATCCCAAGTCGCTTTCGGCCATCCGGGCGCTGGTGACCACGGTTTGGGGCTGGGCCTGCCAGCGCGCACGCACGTCCTCCAAGGCTGCCTGGAGCGACGGCTGCAGTCGGATCAAGGCCAGGGCGTCGCGTCGATCCGGGTTGTAGCGCGCCCCCACACCGGTCACCCAGTGGTCGATGATCTCGGTCACCAGGTGCTGCTGATCCTCCAGGGGGGTCACCACGTAGAACGGTTCCACCCCGTAGGTCTTGGCCGCCCGGGCGATGTCGTGCAGATCGAGGTTGGTGACCGCCCCGGCAATGGTCTTACCGTTTTTGTCCACCACCGGGTGGTGGATCAGGGCCAGCGCCACCTTGGCTGCGTATGATGCTTTCGAGTTCACGATGCCAGGCGCCAAGCAGCGCCATTTCCTCCTTGCCGAGCGACGCCCCGTGCAGCAGATCGGGCCGCCGGGCAAAGGTGCGCAGCAAGGCATCGGCCCGCCGCCACTGGGTAATGCGTTCGTGATGCCCGCTGAGCAGCACCTCGGGCACCGGTCGCCCCTCGAACTCCGGCGGCCGGGTGTAGTGGGCATGGTCCAGCCGCTGGTGGCCGAACGAGTCCTGCTCGGCCGAATCTTCGTTGCCCAGAACGCCGGGCAGCAGGCGGATGACGGCATCCATGACCACCATGGCCGCCACTTCCCCGCCGGTCAGCACGAAATCGCCGATGGAGACCTCCCCATCGACGAACTGCTCGCTGATGCGCTCGTCCACGCCTTCATAGCGGCCGCAGACGATCACGAGCGCCTCGTGGGCGGCCATCTCCCGGGCCATGGCCTGGTCGAAGCGCCGGCCCTGGGGGCTCATCATAAGCGTCAGGGCCCCGGGCGTCTGCTGCCGGACATCCCGCAGGGCGGCCGCCAGCGGCTCGGGCTTCATCACCATGCCGCACCCGCCGCCATAGGGTCGGTCGTCGGTCACCTTGTGCCGCCCCTGGGCATAATCCCGGATATTGACGGTTTGGGCGGCCACGGCGCCGCTCTCGATGGCCCGGCGCATGATCCCATTTTCCCAGAAGGCCTGCATCAGCTCCGGAAAAATGGTCAGAACGACTACCTTCATTAAATTGCCTATATCAATCCCTCAGGCAATTGAACCTGCATGCGCTGCCCGGGCAGGTCGATCTCGATGATCACCGATTCGATGGCCGGCAGCAGGATCTCCTTGACGGCATGTCCGGGGGGTGTTTTCACCACATAGACATCGTTGGCGCCGGTGGGGATGATCTGTTCCACAACCCCCAGGTGCTCGCCCTCGGTCGTGTAGACCGAGATCCCGATGAGATCGCTCCAATAGTAAGAATCCGCCTCCAGGGGCGGCAGATCCTTTTTGGCGATGTAAACGCCCCAACCCGCCATGGCTTCGGCCTGGTCCCGGTGGCTGATGCCCTCGAGGATCAGGCGCATCACTTGCTTGTGGGGCTGGGACCATTCAATCTTGCGCAACTGCGTGCCGCCGTGCCCATCCATCAACAGCAGGGTGGTCTGTTCGGCAAAGCACTCGGGCGACTCGGCGTAGGAGTAGACCCGCACCGCGCCACCGAGGCCATGGGCACCGATGACCTTGCCGATTTGAACCAATTCGCCGGGGGCGCTGCCACTATTCGATGATTTCAAGGACCGAGCGTTTCTTAAGCTTGGCGGACGCAGCGTTCAGCACGGTACGGATCGCCTGGGCGGTGCGGCCCTGCTTGCCGATGACCTTGCCCAAATCATCCTTGGCCACCTTGAGCTCCAGTACCGAGGTCTGGCTGCCCTCGATCTCGTTCACCGAAACCTGCTCCGGATGATCCACCAGTGACTGCGCAATACTCTTGATCAGCTCTTTCATCGCACACCTCCCCGGATCGGTGGTTGCTCAACCGCGGCGGTTTTCTATTAAGCCGGTTGCGCCGGTTGGGCCGGTTGGGCGCCGACACCCTGCTTTTTGAGCAGATTGCGGACGGTATCCGTGGGAATCGCTCCCTGCTGCAACCAATAGAGCACCCGATCGGTCTTCAAGGTCACCTGCGCCGGATCCTGCAGCGGATTATAAGTACCGACGTTTTCAAGGTATCTGCCATCCCGCGGGCTTTCGCTGTCCGCCACCACAATCCGGTAGAAAGGTTTCTTGGTGGCGCCGTGCCGGGCCAATCTCATTTTCACTGCCATTAATTCGTTCTCCTTTTATTTCCCATTCACCGACCCATGGGTGGCATGCCGCGTCCCAGACCACGCATGTTCCCCTTGGTAAATTTCTTCATCATTTTCATGACCTGCGTATAATTTTTGAGCAGGTTGTTGACATCCTGGACGCTGGTGCCGCTGCCCAGGGCAATGCGCCGGCGCCGGCTGCCGTTGATGATCTGGTGCTGGCGCCGCTCCTGGGGAGTCATCGAATTGATGATGGCTTCGATGCGCGTCAGCTCGGATTCATCGACATCCATGCCTTTCATCTGCTTGAGCTTGCCCATGCCGGGAATCATGCCCAGCAGATCGGTCAGCGAGCCCATCTTGCGCACCTGGGTCATCTGGTTGCGGAAATCCTCCAGGGTGAACTGGTTCTTGCGCAACTTCTGCTGGTACTCGGCCGCCTGCTTGGCGTCGACCACGGACTGGGCCTTCTCGATCATGGTGAGCACATCGCCCATGCCCAGGATGCGCGAGGCCATCCGGTCCGGATGGAACGCTTCGAAATCGCTCAGCTTCTCACCGACGCCGACAAACTTGATGGGCTTGCCGGTGATCGACTTGATCGAGAGGGCCGCGCCGCCGCGGGCGTCGCCGTCCATCTTGGTCAGCACCACGCCGCCGATGTCCAGGGCCTCATCGAAGGACTTGGCCATGTTGACCGCGTCCTGGCCGGTCATGGCATCGGCCACCAGCAGGATATCGCTGGGATTGACGGCGGCCTTGATGGCCTTGAGCTCGCCCATCAGTTCGGCGTCGATGTGCAGCCGGCCGGCGGTATCGATGAGCACCGTGTCGCATCCGGCCTTGTGCGCCGCCACGCGGGCCTTCTGGCAGATGTCCACCGGGCTCATGTCGGTGCGCGATTCGAAGACCGGCACATCCAGTTGAATGCCGATCTTCTGCAACTGGTCGATGGCCGCGGGCCGGTAAACGTCGGCCGGCACCAGGTACGGCTTGCGCCCCTGCTTGCGCAGCATCACGGCCAGCTTGCCGCTGGTGGTGGTCTTGCCGGAGCCCTGCAGACCGACCATCATGATCGGCACGGGATGGGTGCCCGCGAGGTTCAGCCCCTCGTGGCGGCCGCCCATCAGGCGGGCCAGCTCGTCGTTGACGATCTTGATCACCTGCTGGCCGGGGGTCAGGCTGGCCATCACCTCCTGGCCCATGGCCCGTTCCTTGATGTCGGCCACGAACTGCTTGACCACCTTGAAGTGGACGTCGGCTTCGAGCAGGGCCATGCGCACTTCGCGCAAGCCGTCGGAGATGTTGCCCTCCGAGAGGGTGCCGTGGCCCCTCAGGCGCTTGAAGACCGAATCCAGTTTCTCGCTCAGGCTGTCAAACATCGCTAACCGCAGTACCCTCTTATCAATAAAACTTTGGAAATAAACTGATAGTAGTGATAAGTCAAGCGAAGAAAAGCTGGAACGGGCTTTTCGAAAACGGCGTGCTATAACATTTAATAGGGTAGGGGGCAAGGGGTCATCGGTATCGAGGAACCCGGTTCGAGCGGCCGGTGGGTCTGTTTCACCTGCAACCCATCTCAAGTGCCGCTAAGGGCGCGCTCCGGGCGTCCTGGAAACTCGCTGCGCTAAGCGGCACTAAAGATGAGCCGCAATGGTGAACCAGCCCCACCGGCCACTAGAACCTAGCCCCTATGCCAATATCCTCTCAGGAAATAGATATGCTCCAGGATATCAAAGCATTAACTCGGTCGGAACTGTTGAACTGGCTCGAAGCCCACGGCGAAAAGCCTTACCGTGCCGATCAGATCCTCAAATGGCTCTACGTGCGTTTGGTCGACCAATTCGAGCAGATGAGCGACCTGAACAAACCCCTGCGCGCCCTGCTGGCCGAGCACTTTACGATCCAGCGCCTGGCCGTGGCCGACGTGCGCACGGCTGCCGACGGCACGCGCAAGTTTCTCTTTCGCCTCGTGGACGACCGTACCGTGGAGACGGTGTTGATTCCCGAGCGCGACCACTTCACCCTGTGCGTCTCCAGCCAGGTGGGGTGCGCCCAGGGGTGCCGCTTTTGCCTCACCGGCCAGAGCGGCCTGGTGCGCAACCTGACGCATGCCGAAATCGTCGGCCAGGCGTGGGAGGCCCGCAAGCAGATGGATGACCCCGGCCAATTGACCAATCTGGTCTTCATGGGCATGGGCGAGCCCCTGGCCAATTACGAGAACCTGGTGGCGGCCATCGAGATCCTGACCAACAGCGACTGGGGCATGAAATTCGCCACGCGCCACGTGACGGTTTCCACGGCCGGCCTGGTGCCGCGCCTGCTGGATCTGGGGCGCGACACGCGTATCAATCCGGCCATCTCCCTGAACGCCGTGGACGATGACGGTCGCACCCATTTGATGCCCATCAACCGTAAATACCCCCTGGCCGAGCTGCTGGCGGCCTGCCGGCAATACAACCTGCCCAGGGGCCGCAAGCTGACCTTCGAGTATATTTTATTTAAGGATGTCAATGACGGGCTGGAACAGGCGCGCAAACTGGCCAAGCTGCTGGCGCCGTTAAAGGCCAAGATCAACCTGATACCCTTCAACCCCTATCCGGGCAGCGCCTTCGAGCGGCCCACCGAAGCGCGCATCGAGGCCTTCAAGGCCTTTCTGATGGCGAAGCATTTTACCTGCGTGGTGCGCTACAGCAAAGGACAGGACATCATGGCGGCCTGCGGCCAACTGAGCACCTACTTGAAAAAACCTTGATCGACGATCATCTGCTCCAATTGGGCCTCCCCTTTGGCCACCAGTTCCCGCTGCCGGTCGCTGAGAACCGTCTGCCGGGCCTGGCCCATGATCTGGGCCGCGGTATGAAAATCCCCCTGACGACCGAGGGCGACGGCCAGCCCCACATAGGCCTCGGTGAAAAAAGGGTCCAGCTCCCGGGCCCGTTCGAATTCCCGGCCGGCATCCCGCCATTTCTCCTGATCCAGCAAGGCATTGCCGTTGGCAAGGTGCTGGGCCGGAGTATCGAGGGCCGGCCGCAGAAAAATGGGGTCGGGTCCGCATCCGATCAGTAAAGATACCATCGCCCACCAGAACCATTGGCGTTTTTGCATGTGGCCTCCTCGCGAAAGGGTCAATCTAAAATAATGATGACGCGGCACTGTTTCAAAAAGCCCAGGTTGGCCGAAGCATCGCGCAGCCGGTCGGCATCGGCGTTGCAGATCACGATGTCGCCGTTCCGGTCGTGCAGGGTGCGCAGGCCCTTGATGGTCAGCGGATTGGGGGCCACGCGTTCACGGCGCGCCGGGTCTTCCACGGAACGATCATATTCGCAAACCCCATATTGAACTGCATACTCCCGGCTGATGAAGGCCGGACCATAGACTTGCTTGCCGTTTTCATCGAACAGCAACGGCACCATGGTCGGCTTGGCGCCGAGGCCCCGGGCGTCTACGATCAGCCCGCTGTGCCCCTCCGGCGGCGGCGGTGTGACCGACTGGGCCGGCGCTTGGGTCCCGGCAGGTTTCCCGGCCACCGGGACATTCATCTGCTTGATGGATTCCACCTGTCTAATGTCGGCGGGCAGCACCAACTGGGCAAATCCACCCCGCAGTTCCAATTGAACGGCGACCCGCACCGCACCGTCGGCCAGGGGTTGGATTTCAATGACCCGCGCTGCGCCCGCCATCGCCTGCACCCGGGCGCCGATCTGTTCGTCGGCGGCCATCAGTTCGGAGATGCGCCGGCCCCCATCCAGACGCACTTCCTGCAAGGTTCGCAGGGCATTGCGCACCGCCTGGTGTTGCGCTTGTTCGATGGATCGTTCTGCATTCAGGCCCTCGGGCGCAGTGGGCCGTTCGGGCGAAAAAATGCCTCTGGCCACCAGGTAGCCATAGGACCAGTTTACGGCGCCCGAGGGGAATATCTCCACCAGCTCCTTGGCGGGCTCAGCGAAACCGATCCGCGGCAAAAGCAGCAGCCAGGTGCACAAAAAGAGGGAAAAGCGCATTATTTTTTTTTAAATCAAAGAATTAGGTAAAGCGTTTGACCGTTTCGGCCAATATATTGTAAGAATTTGGGTAAGTCAACCAATCCACCCGGAGCCATCGGTCCGGCGGGAGAGGGATGGGGTCAACGCCAAAACCATGGAACGGGTTACCGGTTACATCGGCCGCAAGGCCATCGATTCCATCACCCACCTGCTGGATCTCTGCGCTTTCATCTACCGCATCTTCGCCCAGATCTTCGGACGCCCCGCGGCCGGCCGCGTGCTGGTGGGCCGCATCATCGTCCAGCAGCTATATTTCACCGCGGTGCAGGCCCTGCCCATCCTGATCCCCATCGCCCTGCTGGTGGGCAGCATGGTGATCATCCAGTTCGCCCGGCTCTCGGGCCAGTACGACTTCAGCCGCATTTCGGTGCTGCTTATCGTGCGCGAGATCGGACCGATCATCACCGCCCTTTTGGTGATCCTGCGGTCGGCCACGGCCGTGACCATCGAGGTCAGCTACATGCGCGTGCTGCACGAACTGGATGCGCTGGAGATGGCCGGCGTGGACCCGGTGCGGGTGGTGTGCGTCCCCCGGCTGGTGGGAATCACGGCGGCCATGGTGGGGCTGTTCGTGGTCTTCGACCTGGTCTCGATCCTGGGCGGCTACGCCATCGTCTGGCTGGCCACCGACATTCCCATGGCCGGCTTTCTTTACCAGATCGCCAAGGCCATCACCCCGGCCGACATCGGCACCGGCTTGCTCAAAGCGGTGCTGTTCGGCATCATCATCACCGCGACCTGTTTGTATCGCGGGTTTGAAATGAAACGGCAGATAACCGAGGTGCCCATCGCCACCTCCCGTTCGTCCATCGAGTGCTTTTTGTATTGCCTGGTGATCAACGTGTTTATTTCAACGGTATTTTATCTGTGAACGCGCACCTGATCGAATTATCGGATTACAGCCTGCCGGCGGTCGGCTCGGGCAGCGGTATCCAGGGCTTCGATTTCGCCCTCGATCCTGGCGACGTGTGCGCCATCGAGAGCCGGCATCCGGACGATGCGCACATCTTTCTGCGCGCCCTGGCCGCCATGGTCCGTCCCCTGAAGGGCACCTATGCGTTCAAAGGCCGCCGGTGCGACTTTCACCGTTACCAGGAGCTGCTGGCGTGCAAGCAGCAGATCGGCTACGTGGCCCGGGACACCGCCTTGATCAGCAACCTGACGGTGCGCCAGAACTTGTTGCTCCAGCGCTACTATCACGAGAACCGGCTCTCCATCGATCTGACGGACGATGAGCTGGCCCTGTGCGAGGCCTTCGGCCTTTGCGAAAAGCTCGACCGGCGCCCCTCGGGGCTCAACGCCATGGAGACCCAGGCGGTCATCGTCATCCGGGAGCTCAGCAAAAAGCCGGCGGTATTGTTGCTGGGCCAGCCCGAAGATTTCATCGGTCACGCCCGATTCGAGCTCATCACCCAAATTTTCAATCAGTTGATCGCCGAGCGGCTGCCCATTGTCTTTTTATCGTTCGACCAGCGCCTGGTGGGGCGCTTCGCCAACCGCAACGTGACGATCACCGATGGCGCCTTGACCACCATTGCCGTCAAGGCCGCCGCCGGCGGGGAGTAGAACCCATGGAGATGGAATTTTCAAAGCTGGAAAGGGTGGTGGGCACCTTCATCGTGGGGGTGGTGCTGCTGCTCATGGCCACGCTGGTGATCATCGGCCGGGGCAAGGACTGGTTCGAAAACTACATCACCTACTACACCGCCTTCGGCGAAAGCTACAATCTGCAGGAAAACGCCGCGGTGAAGCTGTTCCGGACCGACATCGGCAAGGTGGTTAAAATCACCATCGAGAAGAACCGCGTTCTGGTCCAACTGGACATCCTGGAAAAGTACGCCTCGCGCATCCGCCAGGATGCCACCGCGGTAGTGGAAAGCCCCACCCTGATCGGCTCGGAGTATATCGCCATCATCCCCGGCTCACCCGATGCACCGGCCATCGCGCCCGAAGGCGAGATCGCCTCCCGGGAAAAACGCTCGATCACCGATATTCTCACCGAGTTTGAGGTGGAGAAGACCGCCCTGCTGGTGGTCAAGGCCATCCAGGACATCACCCAGGTGACCCAACGCCTGGGCGATCCCAAAGGCCCTTTGATCGCCTCCCTGGAAAACATCGAAAAGATCAGCGCCAACGTCCAACGGATCACCACGGATGTGGAGGCGGGAAAGGGCCCTGTGGGCGCCCTGCTCAGGTCCGAAGCGGTGTTGCAGCGCATGGGGGACAATATCCAGCGCCTGAGCCAAATCCTGGACAATCTTCAAACCGTCACGGCCCAGGCCCCGCAGACCATGGCTCTGGTCCGGGAGAACTTGGTGGCCTTGCAGGCCAACATGGACGAAACCAACCGGATTCTGGCCGAGATCAAAACCATCACCGGCGATGTCAAGGCCGGCAGCCGCAACATCCCCCAAATCACCACCACCTTCAAGGAGGGCATCCAAGAGATCCGCCAGGGGGTCGAACAGACCAACCGTGTCGTGGAATCCCTGCAGAGCAGCTTCCTGATCCGCGGCAACCTGCCGCCCGAACCGATCCCGGCCAAGACCGATGCGGGAGCGCGACCGTAACCGACATCCCCGAGCTCAAGCATTCGGGCCCGACAGGCCCGGACGAAAATTTTAATCTAATCAATATATGATATGGACAAAGTTTTCGCCCAACGCCGGAATCGGCGAAAATAGCCATTCATAGATGGACACTGTGTTTGGAGATAGCTTCTATGATGTCGCTCGCGGTCAAGCCTTCCTGAGGCCAGCGGATCTGCAAGGCATTTTCCAGGTAGGTGGCCGCCAATTCTTCTCCTAGCCAGCACCTGGCGATGTCGGGGTCATGATCTTTCTCCTGGGTTCTGGTATAGGGCACGGCCAGGTTTTTTTGAAGTAATGCCTTGTACAGCAGGCGCTCCGCGCAAAGGGGTGCCAGCGCTTTGGCCATTCGGTAGCCGTTAATCCTGAAAGGAATGGCGATCCCGGTGGGGTCCAGGTCGCCGAAATAGGAAATGCCTGCGGCACCTAAGCGGGTTACGATTTCCAAAAGGCCGTCACTGGCCCGCTCGGCGGCGCAAACTTGAAACCCCTGGCCATAGACAATCGCCGCGTAGCGATATAGGGTTTCGTTGGCCTGGCAGCAACTCCAGTAGGTGTTGGAGTTTTCCACCACCAGCAACGGCTTGCCGTAAGTTTCTCGCCGGTCCAGGGAGAGTGGGTGAAAGGGCAGCGGTTCCGGGCAGTAGAAGCAATCCAGGTCGGCCAGGGTGATGCGCCCGCCGAACAGGCCTTGGCGGACGTGGTGATCCAGGGCTTTTTCGTCTCCGAAGATCTCCAGGGCCCTTTCCCGGTGGGGCACGGCGGTTGCGTCGGCGCGGCGGTTGAGCAGATATTGGTTGACCTGCCGGGCGCGTTTGAGCTCCTTGATGTCTTTGAGGGTGTGGGCGAAAGCCACCATGCGGACGGGTTCCCAGGCGGTTGCGTTGCGCAGTTCATCGATGGTTTGTCTGCGTTCTTGCCGGGCGGCGGCGGCTTCGGCGCGTACGGCCGTCACGTAGTGCGGCAGACCGGTCTGGCGGTCCCAGCAGCGCTTGGCGGCCGGAAGGCGCAACTGGCCTTGGGCGGCCAGGTCCCAGAGGAGATCGAGAAGGCGGTCGCGCAGTTCAAAATCACTGTGGATGAGGATGGGCCAGCGGCGGATGGCGGCCAGGATCGTCTCCATGGGGAGCCGTTTTTGGGGGCCGGCTTCGATCAGGCGGGTTACGGCCTCACGCAAGATACGGTCCATGGCGGTTTTCCACGTTGAGTTCGATGATTTCCAGGCAGTCGTAGACGGTGCTGTCGACGGCGAGCTTTTTATCGGCTTTGCGGATGGCCACGCGCAGCTCGAACAGGTCCAGGGATTCGCGGTCGTTGATGCCGGTCAGATAGACGCACTGGATGCCCATGGCCCGGGCGACTTTGAGTTGGGCATCCAGAAAATCGGCGCGGTTGCAGACCCCCAGGGGGTTGTCCAGGACTAGAAAGGCCGGAATTCGGTCGTGGCCGGGGCCTCGGCGTCTTTTGCGCATCGAGATCAACAGCGCGTAAAGCAGCACGGCGGTGGTCAGGGCTTCGCCGCCCGATCCCAGGTCTTTGCCCACGGCTTCGTAGTTGCGGCCGGTATCGTCGCATTTGAGCAGGCGGATGCCGAATTCCTTTTTCCCCGAGGCTGCCGCCAAAAGGCGCAAGAGCAGCTCCGATCCCAGGCAGTTGCCGGCCTTGGGATTGACTTCGGGCAGGCGCTCCTGCTGCATGAGCTCGTAGAGCCAGTTTTCGACCGTCTGGCGGAAGACATCCTTGTGCTTGGTGAAATCGAGCCGCGCGCCGGCACGCAGGATGGGCTTGCCGCCGTAGATGAAGACATCGGCGGGTATGGTTTCCTGGGCCGCCGCCTGGAGCTTCTGGTGGTATTCGCGGCTGCGCTGCAGGAGCATGTCCACGAGGTTGTCCACCAGGCGTTGGGAGATTTCCAAATCGCTTTCGATATTGCGGGCGATCTCTTCGCAGCGCTGCATCAGCTCCCGTCCCTGGGCCCCGAGGGATTCGGCGTCGTGGCGTCTCAATTCGTCGATCACCGCGGGCAGGTGCTGTTTGTAGGCATCGCCTTGCAGATCCAACTGCAACCGCTCATAGGCCGAACTCATCTTCCGACGCGCCTCTTCCACGGCGCTGTGGTCCCGGCGTTCGGCTTCGAGCATTTCCTGCACCTGCCGCCGCATGGCTTTGACCGTATCCATCGATTGGCCTAAAGGTGCTTGGGCCTCTTGCCCTTCGGCGGCCAGCAGATCAGGCCATGGCGCGCGCGGTGAATGGTTGTCCCACAGTGGCGCAAAGGCCTGGGTTTCGGCCGTTGCCAACTGGATTTCATGGTGCCAGGCGTGCAGGATTTTCAGTTGGCCGTCCAGCTCCCGGCAGCGCGCCGTCAGGCGGGCATGCGCCTCGCCGTGCCGGGACTCTTGGCTTCGGAGGCGGTGCAACAGTCCGTCCGCATCCTGCTCGGCAAGATCCGCCTCAGCCACATCCGGAACAATGCCTTTTTGGGCTTCTTCCGCCAATTGGGCCGCCAGTTCCTGGCTCTCCTTGCCTTGATATTTGATGTCGGCTTCCAATTCGTAGGCCCGCCGACGCAGCGTATCGAGCGCCGTTTGCAGGGTCTTGCGGCGCTCTTCACGCTCGGCAAGGCTCCGGGCAGCCCAGGCTTTGGCCAGGTGTGCGTCATAGGGATTATCGCGGCCAAACGCTCTGAGAACGCCTTCCTGTCGGGCAATGGCCTCCTGGAGCGTGCTCAGCTCCTTTTGCAGCACATCGATGCCCAGGTCGCCGGCCAGCTGACGTTGATCTTCGCGGGCCGATTCGTACAGCGCGCGCAGCGATTGCAAATCCATGGCCAGGGCGTCTTCGCGATCCGCCGCGCAAAGCGGGTCTTGTCCCGGGCGGGGCACGTCGCCGGCCCGGTCGTCCAGTCCGGTCAGTTTCGTCTCCTGCACCCGGATATCGCCCTTCAGCCGGCCGATCTCTTCCCGCGTGCGCGCCAACAGTTCTTCAATGGATGCGATGCGCTTGTCCGATTCGACGCGGGAGGCGCTCAATTCGTCATAGGCCCGCTGCCAGGTGTCCAGGTCGGCATACAGTTCCAGCCATCTGGCCACCTGGTCCGAACGTTCGGTCAGCCGGGCCAGGTCGGCGGTCAGCCGGCGATGCAGCGCTTCCTGTGCCGTTCGGCGTTCGCGCCCGCTTTCGGTCGCGGCTTCGGCGGCCGCGATCTCATCGGTGAGCGCCGCAAGCGCGTTTTCCAGAGCCACGACCTGATCGGCCAGAGCCGTCACGGCGGCCTGGTCGGGATAGGTTTCCCGGTAGGCATGCAGCTTGCCGCTGGACTGCCGCAACCCCGATAGGGCCGCGCTTTGCGTGTCGATCTCACGGCCGGCGGCCTCCAGCTCGGCGCGCAGGCGTTCCCGGGCGGCGGCCATGCGGCTTTTGGAATAGATTTGGGGATCGGGGGGCCTGATAACGGCCTGGGCCGGGGCAGAGACGGCTTCGGGCGCACAGGGGGTCGAGATGACCACGGGCCGTTGCAGCCATTCGGGCACCGCAAGGCGCTGCACGCTGTCGATGACCGCCGCATTGGCCGCCATCATGCCGGTGAAGCGGCCGGGGTCGGCCTCGATGAACCGCGCGATCTTTTCCGGCGCTTCGTAAAGCTCGGCCAGGTAATCGGGAAAGGCTTTGAGTTCGCCGCTCGATACCCCGGCCTGGTGATAATGGGCGATCAGGCGTTGGGTCTGCTCGTCGGCGGCCAGGCTTTCACTGCGAACCAGGCGCTCCAGTTCGTTTTGCAGGGCCAGGCGCTCGCGCTCTTTTTCGGCCAGGCGGTCACTGCCGCGGGCAATGGCGTCATCTAACCGGGAGAGCAGCTCCGCGGCGGTGGGTTCGAAGGTCGGGCTGCCGGCCATGCGTTTCAAATGCGGATCTTCCAGCAGACGCGAACGCTCGAGGGATTCCGCTGCCAGGCGCTCCCGGGCCCGCCGCAGGCGCGCTTCCAGATCCGACCGATCCGCCTGCAATTGACACCAGCGGCGGTTATCGTTTTGCAGTTCCTCATCCAGGGCCGTAAGCGTGCCGCGCGTGGCGTGGCTCCGCGCTTCGACCGCGGCGAGGGCTTGCCCCAGGCGCTTTTTCGCGTCGAAGGGGTTTTCGCCCGCCTCCAGGGACAAAGCGGCGCACCGGGCTTCGGCCGCCTGGATGTCGGCGCCGATGCGCAAAAACTCTTGATCGAGAACATTGCGCTGCGATACAGCCGCGCTGCGCTGCTGTTCGATCTCCTGGTGGTTTTTTTCCTCCTCGCGCATCTTGTCGCGCAAGGCTTTGATGTTTTCCCCGATTTGGCGGCGATCATGATCCAGGCGCACATGGTATTGGGCCGCCAGGGCTTCCACTTTGCGCAGCAGGGGGGCCAGTTCGGCATCGGCCTGGAGCAGGGCCGCTCTTTTGTTCTCCGCCTCGGCGCGTTTCCTGCGCAGATCGGCCTCGTGGCCGGCGGCCTGCAACGCCGCCTCTTCGGCCGCCGAGCGGTCGATTTCGGCGCGGTTTTGCGTTAACTCCTCCTGCGCGGCGACCATGCGTTGATCCAGTTGAAAGCGGCGCACCGCCAGGATATCGGCGCGGACGGTTTGCATGCGCGCCAGGGCCTGGTCGCGTTGCGCTTGGGCCTCCTCCAAGGCGGGGGTCAGGGTTTGGCTTCGGCCCTGGGCTTCTTTATCGGCCGCTTGCAGCAAATGAGCCGCTTCGCCCAACTGGGCGTGGCGGTCGGCCGCCGCATCCGAGGCCGCGCGCCAGTTTCGGGCGATTTCATCGAAACGGGATATGCGTTCCCGCAACCCCCGGGCGGCCTTGAGCTGGGCCATCTTGCGGGGCCGGTCCGCCATCTTTTGCAGGGATTGGCCGATGGTTTCGCGCAGGCCGGCGGCCGCCTCCATGTCCGCCACGCAGCCCAGGAAAAAGCTTAAGAAATCGGATTCGGAGTGAAACTTGAAGGTGTCCTTGATGCCGCCTTCGGTGCGGGCAAAATCGATCTGGCGGTCGATGAGCCAGGGGTCCAGGCCGAGCCGCTCCAGGTTATCGGCCCACTCCTTCTGGGAGGTGGTCTGCTGGACGTGGTCGGCCATGAAATCGCGAACGCGCTTGAAAGGCTGGTCGCCGGCGAGCAAGTCATCCCACTGGCGGCGCAGCCGGTCGAAGAATTCTTCGGAGCGGGCGATGAAATAGGCGCGGTCGACCTTGTCCTGGGCACTGCGGTGGCGGTAAAGCAACTGCCCCAGCACCAGGTGTTCCATGGGCTGATCCTCGAAGATGCTGGGCGGCAGCAAAACCGCCAGGTCCACCAGGGCCACGGCCGGTCTTCCCGGGATCAGATACTGCTCCAGGGTCTTGTCGCCGCCGGACTGCAAGTGCTGCACAAAGCGCCGTTGATCCGGGCAAAAGACATTCAGGATAAAAGAGAGCAACGTGGTCTTGCAGGTGCCGTTGACGGCGAACAGCACGCCGTGATCGGCCCGGGCGTTTTCCCGGAAGATGGGCACGAACCCGTTGCGCAGCAGGTTTTCGCCGGCCGTGATGTCGCTGACAAATAGTCTACAAAGCCGATACATCTTTTTCCCCTCCCGGCGCGGCCGGCGCTTCCCGCTGCTCGGCTTCCCTTATAATGTCGCGAAAGGCATGGAACGAATAGACGATCCCCTCGCGCATGGCGGTCTGGTAAGCCGGCGTGGGGCGATATTCGAGTTCGCCCGGCGTCTCTTCGAACACCAGCAGATAGCCCGTCTCCACCATGTGCTCCACGACCCGGGTGATCAGGTCCAGCCAGCTGTTGCCCGCCCCGGCGCGCAAGCGGTCGGGATTCTCTTCGGGCAATTCCCGCAGGCGCTGGGCCACGGTCTTGACCTGGGGATGCAGCCGGTCATCGTCTTCGGGCATAAGGGCTTCGGCCCGGGCGAAGCGGCGCAAAATATCGACGACATCCTCGATCATGATCGCCCCCAGATCCTCCACCGGCGCATCCAGATCCGACTCGCTGGGAAAAAAAGCGGCCGCGATGGCGCAATGCACCGGAAGCACGTCCGCGGCCCTGAGATCACCACGGGCGAGCAGCCGGCCGTAGTCGGTCAACGTGGTCGCGAAAAAGCTTTCGGAACTCCGCGCCGACAGGCGCAGGCCATGGTCTTCGAGGGCCAGCAGGCGCAAGTCCATGGCCTTGAGCGCGGCCTCCACCATGCGGCGAAACGGCTCCTCGGCCCGGAAGCGCTGAATCAATGTGGCCGATTCGATACTGTTCTGGGCCGCGGTGCGCTTGTTGCCGCTGCTGTAAATCAGGCTCAGGCAGATCAGCCGGTTGACTTCGTAAATGGTTTCTTCACTCATCGTGCATCCCTGTTGCCGGCTGTTTGTCCCTGAAAGATCGGCCGGGATTTCAACAAGAGTTCATGGCCCCGGTAGCGCCGCCCGGCCGGCAGGTCCAGTTCCATGCGCTGCTCCGGGTCGATCATTTCCACCTGGACGCGGAATTTTTGCGAAAGGCGCCGTTCCACCATGCACTGAAACACCGCCATGGCCACCGCCACCGAAAGCGCGCCGTCAGGTTGGGCCGCCGCGGCATCCGTCAGCAATGCGCTCAACCGGATGGCGCCTTTGCGGCCCAGCGCAAGGTGAATCATTTCGAAGGCGCGGCGCATGAGCGCCTCGTCCAGTCTGGCCGCAAAGCGTTCGACGGGCTCCCCGTCCACTTCGAGCATCGCCTGGCTCCGGTCTCCGGGAACATTCTGGCGCTCCAGGGCGCGATCACAGGCGTCGATCACGGCCGCCGGGTCGAACAAGGCGCTTTGCGCGGGCGGATCGATCCGGGCGATAAACTCAGCACCGATCCGCGCGGCATCCTCCTCTCCCATGCTGACGATGCGGCCCAGCACCTCATCCAGGGACGGCAAGGCCCCCAGGGCGCGCCTTCGAAAAAGCTTGTGGCTGTGTGCATGGTAGTCATCCGGAAGGTGCTGCAATTCGCCGGAAAGGTTCACCAACTGCTGGTTGAGCTTTTCGAGCCGTTCGGCCAGGCGGTGCAGTTTGGCCTCGAATTTGTACCCCTGGGAGGTGGTCAGGTTTTCAATGACCATGTTGTGCAGGCGGCTGCTCTCTTTCTGGATTTCGGTGGCTTGGGTGATCCCTTCCCGGGCCAGGGCCTGCACCTGGTCAAAGGCCACGGCGCGGATGTTGCGAAGGATCAGCCGCCGGGTGTTGCGGACTTCCAGGGCTTTGCGGGCGCACTGCTTGCGGTTGCCCTCGGCGACGCCGATGGCATCGTCCACGTTGCCCCGTTCGATGAGCAGCTTGATGCGCAGGTTCCCGATGGCCGTGGCATCCAAAGCGCTGGTTTCGTGCAATCCGAAATAAGCGGCATAACCTTCGTCGGTGAGGGTGAACAGGGCTTCCCGGCCTTCCCCGGTATACACCGTTTTGATGAGCCAGAATTTGCGGGTCCGGTATTTTTGGGATTCCCCCTCGAAGTAAGTGTATTGGAACGGCAGATAGCGGTTGCGCCGGTTGGCCAGATGATCGAACACCTTGTTCAATACTTCATCCACGCCCTCATCCGTGGCCGGTACCGCCGCGGCCCGAGCCTGGCCGCGAACCAGGGGCAGGATCTTTTCGAGTACTTCGGCACGGGTGGCACCGGGCTGATATTCCGAAAGCTCCGAGATGGCGTCCAGGATGGCGAAGGCGATCCAGAGCAAATCGACCCCTTCCCAGATGGCCGGGGTGTCGTCCGCATCGCTTTGAAGAAAACGGCGGGCTTCGAGCTCATAGATGGGCCGCATGACCAGGGCGGAGTAAACCGCTCTGCTCACATCCGTCGCGAAACCGGCATCCGGGGGACTCGCTTTTTCAGCTGGGGCGGGATCTGTTCGCGGCTCGCCGCGGTTCTCCAAATTCTTAAATAAATCGATAAGATTAAGTTGGATGGGCATACTGTTGTATGTAGAAACTCTTTTTCTCTCCGAAGGCCTACGAGCTATTAAAATTTCAAGGGAATACCGGTTTGGTTTCTAATGAGCACCGGCTACATTTTGTGCACCCTATAACGGCAAAGCGCGTTTAATCAATTCTATTTCATACTGGTTGTTTTGTAATTGCTCTTTTGAACCCGAAGCGGTGGCCAGCCAGGCACGCCAATAATGACTTCACTCCATGTTGGATTGGGTCGATCAATAATCGATCGAGCTATGTGTTTCGATTACGCTTAAAGAAAGCGGGAATTACCGGCCCGATCGTCATCCGAACAGCAACTTATCGAAAAATGCTTTCGCACCTGATTGATACCGACAAATTTGGTCAGCAGCTTATAATTGTTCCGCTCATGCCTTATTCGGCCTGCAACGATCGCGGGATGGATCTTTAGCTTATCGGCTAGCGCACACACCTCTTCAGGGGTCGCATGACCCGATATTCGCTTTTTCTCCCACACGTGTTTGGGGATCAACCCTTCCCGCGTCATCTCATCGGCCTCTTTTTCCACAGGATCTTGGAGGGTACCGGAATGACGACTAAAATCGAAGTCATCGACGATGATACGCTCCGATGCGTTCAGGTGCTTAACCACATGAGCCATCTCATGCAGCAAACAAAACCAGAAATTGTCTATCCTGTCATAACGAAGGGTAAGGCCGATCACGGGTGTGCCATCAGGCAACAACATGGCGGCGCCATCCAAGTAGGTCTTGGGCAGATGCGGCTCAATAATTAAGTGGATTCCCTGCTTCTCCAGGTACTCCTTGGCCAAGAGGGGGCCATTGTCAAAGTAACTCAACCGCGCGATCTCATGCAAAGCGCCCTGTTTGATCGTCCCCTTTCTATACCTGTTTTTCAAAGCATTCTGCCGGGCAAGGATCAGAACCCGAACACACCAGGCGGTCAGGGCGTAAAGATCGGTCTTGGAATTGAACCGTGAGCCTTTGCCCTTGCGAAAAAATACCATGGACAGCGATTCCAGACCGCCGGCCTTGGCAAAGAAACCGCGCATCAACTCTTCGGCATGTTCTTTCGGATCTTCCAATTTGGGCAGCCAGCACCGTTTGCGCATCTCGACCACCGGAAACTTATCCCATTGAAGATCCATGCTATCTTCGGGAAAAGCGGCTCCCGTGATTTTCAACAGCACCTCGGCTGAAATGCCAAGGTGCTTGTTCAGAGACCGCATCATCGCCAGGGTGAGTGGCCGCTTACCGTTGAGAACCTCGGATACCTTGCTCTTGGAGCCGATAAAAGGGACCATATCTTTTTGGGTCAGCCCCAACTGGTCCATGCGAAACCTGATCGCTTCGACCGGGTCGGGCAGACTAATTGGGAACTGCTGATTTTCGTAAATCTCCACAAGGGTGGTCAACAGTTCCAACTCATCCATTTCAGCCGTGCCGGGTTCGGCATCCATCAGCACCTCGATGCGGGTGAGCGCCTTTTCATAATCCGGCTCGGTCTTTATCAGGCGGCTAATCATTCAGATCACCTCCGCATCGATTTTATCAGCTGTTTCCGACTGATTATGTGCATATTAGTGAGTTCCCAAAAAGTTGTCAATTCAAAGTTCCCATTTAAGGAACTTTGAATTGACCGAGACCTCCGTCCCGAACCCGACGGTCCAGGAAAGGCCCTTTTGAAAAGCAGGCAAAGCGCTACCGGCTGCCGCTCCACTTCAGCTTGGTGCGCAGCACATCGAAAAAATTACGCTCGGGCAGCGTGATCAGATTCACCGGCCGATCGGCCTTGCGCATCAGGATGGTGTGGCTCTCGTCGATGGGCAAGCCCACCTGGCCGTCGAAGGTCAGCATGATGTCGGCGGAGCGCTCGGCCAGTTGAATCTTGATGCGCGAACTCTCGGGAACGATCAGCGGCCGGTTGGTCAGGGTGAAGGGGCAGATAGGCGTGAGCAGGATACCCTCCACGGCCGGGTGCATGATCGGCCCCCCGGCGGCCAGGGAGTAAGCCGTGGAGCCGGTGGGGGTGGCCACAATGAGCCCATCGGCGCGATAGTCGGTGAGGTAGTGATCGTCGATATGGGTCTTGATCAACGCCAGCCGGGCCAGGGCGCCCTTGTTGATCACCACGTCGTTTAGGACGATCTCATGGGCCAAGCGCTCGCCGCCCTGCCACACCTCCGCATCCAGGCGCATGCGCGGCCAGGTGGTGAAACGGTTGTCCAAAATGGCCTGCACGGCCATCTGGATCTGCTCTTCGCCGGCCTCGGCCAGGAAACCCAGCTCGCCGAACTTGATCCCCAGGATCGGCACCTGGTTGTCCCCCAACCAACGCACGGCGCTCAGCAGCGTGCCGTCGCCGCCCAGCACCACCACGAAGGATAGATCGGCCGGCGCCGCTTCATGATCGGGACGGGGCGCCGTGGGGCTGTCCGCATCGCTGGGCCGGCGCACGACGCCATGGCCCTTGGCCTTGAGCCAGCGCTCCAGCTCATCGGCGTGGCGCCGCGCGTGGGGGTCCGGCTTGACTACCAGTCCTAGGTTCTTGGCCATCGACCGCTCCTTATTGTATAGATCCCTGGGCGCCACCCGGCAGAAGTTGCGCGCCGCATTGCAGGCACTATTACGGTGATTGGCGCTCATCGTCAAATAGTTAAATCCACAAGGGTCCATCTTGGCCCGTCCTGCCGTCGGTGTGGACACATCGCTTGCAAAACCAGCCCGTTAACTGTAAGAAAAAATTATAGTTTAATGCATGCCAGGGCAAGGAGGAGAGGATGAAAGCTCGCGTATCGGGCCGAGCGCCGGTCATGGCCGGCCGTGCCGCTGTTCTTCTGATGATTTATGCCACACTCGGGGCTTTGATCTGGGGTCTGATGTGGACCGGCTGCTCCCAGAAGGAGACGACCCCCGCCGCGGGCGAAAAGCCCACCCAACCGCCCATCAAGATTGCCGTGGCGGGCTCCCACAGTGGTGATCTGGCCTCTTACGGCATCCCTACGGCGCGCGCGGCCCAACTGGTGGTGGACCAGCGCAACGCGGCCTGCGGCGTCAACGGCCGGCGCATCGAACTGCTGGTCGAAGACGATGCGTGCAAGCCGGAAATGGCCGCCAACTCGGCCACCAAAGTTGTGGGCGAGGGGGCCCAGGCCGTGCTGGGCCACATCTGTTCGGGCGCCACCAAAGCGGCCCTGGGGATCTATAAAGAGTCGCGCCTGGTGACCATCTCCCCCTCGGCCACCAACCCGGCCTTGACCCAGGGCGGCGAATACCCCAACTTCTTTCGAACCATCGCCTCGGACGACGCCCAGGCGCGCCTGGAAGTGGACTTCGTCCTGGAACGCCTCAAACTCCAAAAGATTGCCGTACTGCACGACAAGGGCGACTACGGCAAGGGGCTGGCCGAGTTCGCCAAGGGCTTCATCGAGGCCGACCCCCGCGGCACGGTGGTGCTCTTCGAAGGCATCACCCCCGGCGCCGTGGATTACTCCGCCGTGGTCAACAAGCTCAACCAATCCGGGGCCCAGGCCGTGATCTACGGCGGCTACCATCCCGAAGCCTCCAAGATCGTGGCCCAGATGCGCAAGAAAGCCATGACCATCCCCTTCGTCTCCGACGACGGCGTCAAGGACGACACCTTTATTAAAGTGGCCGGCGAATTCGCCGAAGGGGTCTATGCCACCGGACCGGTGGATACCACCCGCAACCCCATCGCCATCGCCGCCGTCAAGGCCCACAAAGAGAAGTACGGCGAAGATCCGGGGGCCTTCTTCCTCAACGCCTACGCCGCCACCCTGGCGCTGGTCAACGCCTTCGAAAAGTCCTGCGCCACCGACTTCGATGCCATCGTCCAGGCCCTGCGCACCGAGTGGGTGGCAACGCCCCTGGGCATCATCCGCTTCGACGAACGCGGCGATGCCATCGGGGTGGGGTTTGCCATGTATCAGGTGCAGAACGGGAAGTATGTGGAGATCAAGTAGCTTTTAATCGTAGAGCAAGAGATGGGTATCATCCGATGAACTGGGACTACCTGCTATCGCTCTTCATGGGCGGCCTGACGCGAGGCAGCATTTATGCCCTGATCGCCCTGGGCTACACCATGGTCTACGGTATCATCTCCCTGATCAACTTCGCCCACGGTGAAATCTACATGATCGGCGCCTTCACGGCCCTGATCGTCATCGGCGTGCTGACCCTGGCCGGCTGGAACGGCACGGCCATCCTGCTGCTCGCGGCCGTCGTCGCCGTGATCTACGCCGCGGCCTACGGCTGGACCATGGAGCGCATCGCCTACCGGCCCTTGCGCCACGCCCCGCGCCTGTCGGCCCTGATCAGCGCCATCGGCATGTCCCTGTTTCTGCAAAACTACGTGCGCATGGCCCAGACCGCCAACTTCCTGCCCTTCCCCAACCTGATCCCCGACTTCGCCTTTTTAAAACCCGTGGCCCACATCGTGCGCTCCTCGGAACTCGTGATCTACGCCGTCACCGCCCTGGTGATGCTGCTGCTCACCCTGCTCGTCAAATTCTCGCGCATGGGCAAGGCCATGCGCGCCACGGCCCAGGACCGCGACATGGCCATGCTCTCGGGGGTGGATGTGGACCGCGTCATCTCCCTGACCTTCGTCATCGGCTCGGCCATCGCCGCCATCGGCGGCGTGCTGATCGCCTCGCACATCGGCCAGATCAACTTCTACATCGGCTTTCTGGCCGGCATCAAAGCCTTCGTGGCCGCCGTGCTCGGCGGCATCGGCAGTCTGCCCGGCGCGGTCCTGGGCGGCCTGGTGCTCGGCTGGACCGAAAGCTTTTTCACCGGCTACGTCTCCAGCGACTACGAAGATGTCTTCGCCTTTCTCTTCCTGGTGGGGATTCTGATCTTCCGGCCCAGCGGCTTGTTGGGCCGCAAGCAAATGGAGAAGGTATGATCCGGAGTACCTTGACTACCTGGGGGGCAGGCGCGTGCGGTCATTGCTTCACGCCACGTCAGCCGAAGAAACTTAGGGATGCTTATGCGCCGCGGAGGAAAAGCGCCCTGGACTGTCTGAGCGCAGCGAGTTTTCAGGGCGCCCGGAGCAAGCATTAGCATCCCTTGTTTCGAGGCGTGTGGCGTGAAGCAATGACCGCACGCGCCGGCGAACTTGCAAGAAAGTGTATAGGTATCTTTTTCTGAAAGCGGAATATTCATCTTGAAGAAAGAACTCATAAATTCACTTCTCGCCGCCTTCTGGTTCATGTTCCTGACCTTCCCCATTCTGGTCATACGCGTCGACACCATCGAACGCACCGTGACCTGGCGCTGGGAGCGCCTGATCTGGATCGGCGCCGCCACCTTCTTCCTCTCCTTCATCTGGCGCCGTCTCCTCCACCGCAAACTTACCGGCCGGCGCGAAACCGCAGAGGGCGAAATATGGCCGCCTTCCCGCTGGAAGCAACTGGCCGCCGATCCGCGCCTCAAAGGCCCGGCGCTTTCCGCCGCCGCCCTTTGTTTTCTGGCCATCCCCCTGCTCTTCTCCTGGAACAAAACCATCCTGGTCACCAACGCCCTGATCTACGTCGTCATCGCCCTGGGCCTCAACATCGTCGTCGGCCTGGCTGGCCAGCTCGTGCTCGGCTACGTGGCCTTCTTCGCCGTGGGCGCCTACGGCTACGCCCTGCTCAACCACCACTTCGCCATCGGCTTCTGGAGCGCGCTGCCCATGGGCGCGGCCCTGGCCGCCGCCTTCGGCCTGCTGCTGGGCTTTCCCGTGCTGCGCCTGCGCGGCGATTATCTGGCCATCGTGACCCTGGGCTTCGGCGAAATCATCCGCATCGTCCTGGAGAACTGGAACGCCCTCTCCTTCGGCCCCAGCGGCATCGACAACATCGCACCCCCCGGCTTCTTCGGCCTGGCCCTGACCCTGCGCCAGACCCACATCGCCATTTACTATTTCATGCTGCTTCTGACGCTCCTGACGATCCTGGTGGTACACCGCTTACAGCACTCGCGCATCGGCCGCTCCTGGGAGGCGTTGCGCGAAGATGAAACCGCGGCCCAGGCCATGGGCATCGACACCACCCGGGCCAAACTGAGCGCCTTTGCTTTAGGCGCCTGCTGGGCCGGCATGGCCGGGGTGGTCTTCGCCGCCAAGCAGAAATTCATCAACCCCGGCAACTTCACCATCTGGGAGTCGATCCTGGTGCTGTGCATCGTGGTGCTGGGCGGCATGGGATCGATCACCGGCGTGGTGCTGGCGGCCCTGGTGCTGGTGATCCTGCCCGAGGCCCTGCGGGTCTTCGCCGACTACCGCTGGCTGCTCTTCGGCGCCCTGCTGGTACTCATGATGGTCTTCCGGCCCGGCGGCCTGGTCAACGCCCGGCGCCGGACCTATGCCTTCGAGCCGTCCGAATCTAAAAAGGCGGCGATCCCATGACGCCGCTGCTCGCAATCCGCCAGTTGACCATGGACTTCGGCGGCCTGCGGGCCCTGGAGGCGCTCGATCTTTCGGTCTACCCGGCCCAGACCGTGGCCCTGATCGGCCCCAACGGCGCCGGCAAAACCACGCTCTTCAACTGCCTCACCGGCATCTACCGCCCCACCGCTGGCGAGGCGCGGCTGCAAGGCCCCGACGGCCGGAGCACCTCGCTCCAAGGGCTCAAACCCAATCAGGTGACGGCCCTGGGCGTCTGCCGCACGTTCCAGAACATCCGCCTCTTCGGCCACATGAGCGCCCTGGAAAACGTCATGGTCGGCCGCCATTGCCGCACCTGGGCCGGCATCGTCGGCGCCATTCTGCGCAACCGGCGCACCCGGGACGAAGAGCAGCGGGCGGCAGCCGAAAGCTACCGGCTCCTCGAAAAATTCGACCTGGCGCACCACGCCAACGACCCGGCCAACAGCCTGCCCTACGGCGCCCAGCGCCGCCTGGAGATCGCCCGGGCCATGGCCACCGAGCCGCGCCTGCTGCTGCTCGACGAACCGGCCGCGGGCATGAACGCCCAGGAGACCCACGCCCTGGACCGCATGATCGTGCAACTGCGCGAAGAAGAAGAGGTGGCCATCCTGCTCATCGAACACGACATGCGCCTGGTCATGAGCCTGGCCCAGCACATCTGCGTGGTGGATTACGGCCGCAAGATTGCGGAGGGGACACCCGGGGAGGTGCGGAACGATCCGGCGGTGATCAAGGCGTACCTGGGGGAAGATGAAAGTATGTGAACCCATGCTCAAGATCGACAACATCTGTAGCTTCTATGGGAATATCGAAGCGCTCAAGGGGGTCAGCCTGCAAGTGGCCGCAGGCGAGGTGGTGACGCTGATCGGCGCCAACGGTGCCGGCAAGAGCACCACCCTGATGTCCATCTGCGGCCTGGTGGCGCCGCGGCGGGGAACGATTCTTTTCGAGGGCCGGCCCATCCAGGGCCTGGCCCCTCACCAAATCGTTGCCCTGGGAATCGTCCAAGTGCCCGAGGGCCGGCGCATCTTTCCCCAACTGACCGTGCTCGAAAATCTGGAGATGGGGGCCTTCCTGCGCCAGGACACGGCCGAGATCAAAACCGATCTGGACCAGCTGCTGGACCTGTTTCCCATTCTGGCCCAGCGCCGGCGCCAGCCCGGCGGTACCTTGTCCGGCGGCGAGCAGCAGATGCTGGCCATCGCCCGGGCCCTGATGGCCCGGCCGCGCCTGCTGTTGCTGGACGAACCCTCCCTGGGCCTGGCGCCTTTGGTGGTTCGGCGCATCTTCGACACCATCCGCCAGATCAACCAGGAGAAGCGCACCACCATTTTACTGGTCGAGCAGAACGCCAACCTGGCCCTCAAGGTGGCCCATCGTGGTTATGTGCTGGAGAACGGTCGCATCACCCTTACAGCCGCCGCCATCGACCTGGTCGCCGACGAACGGGTGCGGCAGGCCTACCTGGGGATGTGATGCACTTGCGCTTGGCAAAATGATTACGGCACAGCGCCGTCGCAACCGCCCCTGACCGTTGCAATCCAAGGACATCTGCTTTAAAAGGTGGCATCGCCATTGAAACTACGCTTAAACCCGTGATGTGCCATGAACCCATTGCCCAATGACCCCTCAGCCCCTAAACCGACGCCGCTGAAGCTCTTCGTGCGCACGGGCCGGTCGGCCGGCACCGCGTTTGCGCCCACCGGAGAATTTGTCATCGGCCGGGGCTCGGGCTGTCTGGTGCAACTCCAAGACGATGTGGTCAGTCGCGGCCATTGCAAGGTTTTCTGGGAGCAGGACCGCTGGTGGATCGAGGATCTGCAGAGCGCCAACGGCCTTTTCATCGGCGAGCGGCGCATCGCCCGCGAGCCGATCATGGAACGCGTCGTCGTCCAGTTGGGCGCCGGCGGACCGGCCATCGAACTGGCGGCAATCCCGCCGGCACCCGCGCCGCCCCAAACGCCGCCGCCGGCGCAACCGGCAGGCAAACCGCCCGCCGACCTGGATCGTTATAAATCTCACTACTTCGGCGAATCCAAAGAGCCGGCCGGCGAGCACACCATCATGGTGCGCCGGGCGTTTACCGAAGTGCGCCAAAAGCAGCGCCGCTTTTACTTCGCAATCATCGCCGGCGTCATGATGCTGCTGGCGATCAGTTCGGCTTATGCCGTCTACCGCCACATTCAGTATGGCCGGCAGCGGGACATCGCCGCCGATATCTTCTACAGGATGAAGGCCCAGGAAGTATTGCTGGCCCAGATCGTCGCCGCCGCCGAGCAGCAGCGCACAGCCGAATCCCAGGCCCGGGTGGAAGATCTCAAGCAGCGCCAGAGCGAAATGGAGAGCAGCTACAACCGCTTCACGGATACGCTGGATGTATACAGCAAGGGTTTGAGCGAAGAGGAGCGGCTGGTGCTGAAGACCGCCCGGGCCTTCGGCGAGTGCGAACTGATCATCCCCGAAGATTTTCAGCGCACGGTGATGCAGTACATCGCTCGCTGGAAAGAGAGCGGCCGCTTGCAACGGGCCGTGGCCCGCGCCCGGGACAAAGGCTATATCCCGCTTATCGCCAAGGCCCTGGCCGAACAGGGGCTGCCGCCTCAGTTCTTCTACCTGGCCTTGCAGGAGAGCAATATGGACACCAACGCGGTGGGGCCGCCCACGCGTTTTGGCATCGCCAAGGGCATGTGGCAGTTCATCCCGACCACGGCGCAGCAGTATGGCTTGCGCACCGGCCCATTGAGCGCGGAAGCCCAGCCCGATCCCCAGGACGAGCGCCACCATTTCCAGCGCGCCACCCTGGCCGCGGCCCGCTACCTGCGCGACATCTATGCCACCGAAGCCCAGGCCTCGGGCCTGCTGGTGATGGCCGCCTACAACTGGGGCGAAAACCGCGTGGTGCCGTTGCTGCAGACCATGCCCCAGAACCCCCGCCAAAGAAACTTCTGGGAACTGCTGGGCAAATACCGCCACAAGATCCCCGACGAAACCTACAACTACGTCTTTTCGATCTTCTCGGCGGCGGTGATCGGCGAGAACCCGCGCCTGTTCGGGTTCGAGTTCGACAATCCGCTGGAAGTAAAGTGAAGTACTCTGATCCTCAACACCCCGTCGTCACACCCGCCCGCGCATACACCTCATAAAAATGATGCGTCGGCCCGTGGCCCTTGCCGATCGCCAGGGCATGGGCGATGGCGCCGGTGACATAGCCCTTGGCACGGCGAACGGCTTCCGGGAAGGCACACCCCCGGGCCAGCCAGGCGGCGATGGCCGACGAAAAGGTGCAGCCGGTGCCGTGGGTATGGCGCGTGGCGATGCGTGGGTCGCTAAGCTCGACAAAATCCCTTCCGTCATAAAGGATGTCCACCGACTGGTCGCCCCCCAGGTGGCCGCCCTTGACGACCACGTTGGGCACTCCCATGTCGACGATACGCCGGGCCGCCGCCCGCATCTGCGCCAGGTCGGTGATGACCGCGCCGATGAGCAGTTCGGCCTCGGGAATATTGGGGGTCACCACCCGGGCCAGGGGGAACAGACGATCCATCAACGCCTGGCGCGCATCGGGCTGGAGCAACGCATAGCCGCTCTTGGAGACCATCACCGGATCGAGCACCACCGGCGGCCGCTTGACCGCGCCCAGGGCCGCGGCAATGGCTTCGATGAGCGCCACGCTGGAAACCATACCGATCTTCACCGCCTGGATCTCGGTGTCTTCGAACAAGCAGGTGATCTGATCGTGCACGATCTGGGGGGGCATCTCCTGAATGGCGTACACCTTCTGGGTGTTCTGCACGGTCACGGCCGTGATGGCGCTCATGCCGAAAACCCCCAGGGCCTGAAAGGTCTTCAGGTCGGCCTGAATGCCGGCGCCTCCCGAACTGTCCGATCCGGCGATGGTCAGGGCGATGGGCAGGCGCGGCAGCTTTTTCCGTGAAACAGGCATTTATTGCTTACCTCCGTTGGAAGCAAATGGGTCTTCGCGCATTGGGTTTTACTTATCCCGAAAGTGGGCCGCTGCCAAGAGGCAAGCCACGCCATAGGATTGACGCCCCGTGCAAAAATCCTGGCCTGACGCGGATTGCCAGACTCTTGGGGGCCTTAGGATCGACGCGCGCCTCTTCACCTGCGTCCTTTTAAAAATGGGCTGTCTCATTTTTCGTACCGTTTCAAACCCTCCCGGCATCTATCGGGGGAAACCGGATCGCCTAACTCGCAAGAATCTAAACAACTTGGGCTGGACATGCCCGACCGGCATCGGATTGGCACCCGTATTGCAAGAATGCGTGCGGTTCAAGTTCGTTTGAACTTGCCCGAAAAGGCAAACCACGCCGAAAGGGTGGGACGCACAGCCACTGGCCTAACGCTTCTTCTTTGGAAGAGGGTATGGCAGCAGGGCAACCGAAGGCAAGCGGCTGCGACCCTCTGTGGTTCCACCGATTGTCTCTGAATATTATACCACGGAGGTTCGCGCATGAAGTCATTGTCCGACGGAAGATGCAGAAGACTGCTCGCGGCAGTATTTCTCATCGGAATCATCTTTTTATTTACTGCGCCATCGCATGCAGCCCAGGTCACGCTGCAATGGGATGCGAACAATCCGGCGCCCCAAGGGTACCGCGTCTTCCAACGCCTTGCCGGCGGCGCCTATAACTACAGCGCACCGGTGTGGACCGGCGCCACCACGACCTGCACCCTTAATAACCTTACCAATGGGGCCACCTATTATTTTGTAGCCCGGGCCTATATTGGGCCGGACCAGAGCGGGAACTCCAACGAGGTCCAGTTTACCAGCCCCACACCTACGCCGACGCCGACACCGACACCCCGGCCTACGGCCACACCGACGCCGACACCCAGGCCCACGGCGACACCAACGCCTACACCCAGACCTACAGCGACGCCTACACCGACGCCAACGCCCACACCGCGGCCCACCGCGACTCCGACGCCCCAGAGCGTGACCATGGTCTTCGGTAACGCCCCAGATGCCGATTATCCCGGCACGGTGCAGGACACCTTCATCAATATCGATACCAACGTGAATTTCACCAACGGCCAATTGAGCACCTACACCTGGCCGACCAACATGCCGGCCAATGCCGTGCTGATGAAATTCGACCTGTCCCGGCTTCCGGCGGATGCGATCATCCAGAACGCCGTGCTCACGCTGTATCAAACCGGCGCCGGCGGCGATGCCACCTATGATGTCTCCGCCCACAAGATCCTTGGCCGCAACCCGGATCTGCGCACCGCCACCGGCTTTACCTATGACGGCGTCAACAACTGGAGCGCCAGCACAACCTGCTATAACGGCATCCCGCTGGCCCAGGCCGACATCGCTCCGGCGGAAGATGTCACCGGCTTGAATGCGAGCGCCGGCTATAAGAATTGGGATGTGACGGCCATGGTCCAAGACTGGGCCGAGAATGCGGCCTCCAACTTTGGACTGCTGCTCAATTCCGATACCGTGGCCAGTGCCGACAGCCATCGCGTCTTTGCCTCCAGTGAGGCAAGCAACGCGGCCCAGAGGCCTTTCCTGGAAGTAAGCTATACGTTGCCGGCACCGACGCCGACGCCCACTCCGCGGCCCACGGCGACACCTACTCCTACGCCGACACCCAGGCCCACGGCGACACCGACGCCCACGCCGACACCCAGGCCCACGGCGACGCCGACGCCCACGCCCACGCCTCGACCTACGGCTACACCGACACCTGCGCCGACGCCCACGCCTGCGCCAGGGCCAAAGACCTTGGTCTTCGCTAACGCGCCGGACGCCGATTACCCCGGCACCGTGCAGGACACCTTCATCAATATCGATACCAATGTGAATTTCACCAACGGCCAATTGAGCACCTACACCTGGCCGACCAACATGCCGGCCAATGCCGTGCTGATGAAATTCGACCTGTCCCAGCTTCCGGCGGATGCGATCATCCAGAGCGCCGTGCTCACGCTATATCAAACCGGCGCCGGGGGCGATGCCACCTATGATGTCTCCGCCCACAAGATCCTTCGCCGCAACCCGGATCTGCGCACCGCCACCGGCTTTACCTATGACGGCGTCAACAACTGGACCGCCAGCACGGCCTGCTATAACAGCATTCCGCTGGCCCAGGCCGACATCGCTCCGGCGGAAGATGTCACCGGCTTGAATGCGAGCGCCGGCTATAAGAATTGGGATGTGACGGCCATGGTTCAAGACTGGAGCGAGAATCCGGCCTCCAACTATGGACTGCTGCTCAATTCCGACACTGTGGCCAGTGCCGACAGCCATCGCGTTTTTGCCTCCAGCGAGGCCGGCAACACGACCCAAAGGCCTGCTCTGGAAGTGACCTATACCCTTCCGGGGGCCAGGACCGCGGTATTCGGCGATGTTCCCGATGCGGAGTATCCCGGCACATTGCAGGACACCTTCATCAACGTAAATACTAGCGTCAATTACGCCAGCACCCAACTGAACACCTACACCTGGCCGACCAACATGCCGGCCAACTCCGTGCTGATAAAAGTGAATCTCTCTAGTATCCCCACCGGAGCCCGCATCGAGAGCGCCGTACTGACGCTTTATCAGACCGCCGCCGGCGGTGATGCCGCTTATGATGTCTCCGTGCACAAAGTCATCCATCGCGATCCCAACCTGAGCGCCGCCACCGGCTTCACCTATGACGGCGTGAACAACTGGTCCGCCAGCACGGCCTGTTATAACGGCATCCCCCTGGCCCAGTCCGATATCGCTCCGGCCGAAGATGTGAACGCACTAAATACGAACCTTGGATATAAATCCTGGGATGTGTCCGGCATGGTTCAGGATTGGGTCGACAATGCGGCTTCGAACTACGGATTGATGCTCAATTCCGATGCCGTGGCCGCTGGTGACAGCTATCGCTTCTTCGCCTCCAGCGAAGCGGGCAACGCTGCCCAAAGACCGTATCTGACCATTACCTATTCGGATTGAATATCGGGATGGAAGTAGAGTTGGTTTTCTGCTTGTAAGTAAGAGGCCCCGCGGGTTCAACCCCGCGGGGCCTTGTTTTCGATCAGGCCTTACCCGCCAGCAACACCCCCTCAATCAGGGCATCCAAATTCCCGTCCAGAATGCTGTTCACGTTGCCGGTTTCCATGTTGGTGCGGTGGTCCTTGACCAGTTGATAGGGGTGCAGCACGTAGGAGCGGATCTGGCTGCCCCAGGCGATCTCTTCCTTGTTGTCGTGCATCTGCTGCAGTTCGGCGTCCTGCTTTTGCTTTTCGGCCTGGTAGAGGCGCGAGCGCAGGACCTTCATGGCCATCTCCTTGTTGCGGTGCTGGGATTTTTCCTGCTGGCACTGCACCACGATGCCGGTGGGCAGGTGGGTGATGCGGATGGCGCTGGAGGTTTTGTTGACGTGCTGGCCGCCGGCGCCGCTGGCGCGGAAGGTGTCGATGCGCAGGTCTTTTTCTTCGATCTGGATGACGATATCGTTGTCCACCTCGGGATAGACGAAGACCGAGGCGAAGGAGGTCTGGCGCTTGCCGCTGGCGTTGAAGGGCGAGATGCGCACCAGGCGGTGCACCCCGATCTCCGATTTGAGATAGCCGAAGGCGTTTTCGCCCTTGACGGTAAAGGTGGTGCTTTTGATGCCGGCCTCGTCGCCGGGCTGAATGTCGACGATCTCGGTTTTGAAGCCGCGCTGCTCGCTCCAGCGCAGGTACATGCGGAACATCATCTCGGCCCAGTCCTGGGCGTCGGTGCCGCCGGCGCCGGCATTGATGGAGACGATGGCGTTGTTGGCATCCAGCTCGCCGTCGAGCATCAGGTCCAGGGAAAAGGCGTGGGCGCGCTTGGCCAGATCTTCGGCCTGGCGCTGAACGTCGGCCAGGGTCTGTTCGTCCCCTTCGTCCAGGGCCATGGCGGTCAGCAGCTCACTGTCGTCCAATTCCGATACCAGGGTGCGATAGGCGTCCAGTTGCGAGGTCAGAAAAGTTTGCTCTTTGAGCAGTGGCGTGGCGGCCTCGGGCTTGTCCCAGAAGCCGTTTTTGGAGATGATGCTCTCCAGCTCCTTGAGGCGGTTTTGCTTGGCCTCTAAGTCAAAGACATTCTCCGAGCTGGGATAATTTGGCGCGCAGGGCTTTCAGGGTTTGCTTGATTTCAACGGACATGGCGGCTGCCTCCTTGGATTTTTGGGGTTATTCTATACTTGAGCCGATTAATGTCAAGCTGGATGCTCAGCACATAGTTAAGTTAACTGATTGGGAATACTCGCCGGTGCACGCGGCCGCGTGCACCTACCTGCGAGCTGATCGAGAAAGCTCAGTATCGCCGCGGTCTATCCGATTGGGTCATTTGGCGCCTTTTGATCTTCCGGACCGGTATCGGCGCCACGCAAAGATCGCGATCGCACCGCGCAAAAGGTCACCAGCAGGCCGCTTATGATCAGCAGCGGCCAATCGCCCCAGCGGCTGTAGAGCGTACGGCCCTGCAGCAGGCCCACTTCGGCCACCGGTGCCGCGTCTTCGTAGAGCGGGGTCGTGGAGAGCACGCGGCCGCAGGGGTCGATAAAGCCGCTGATGCCGGTGTTGGCCGAGCGCGCCAGGAAACGCCGGTTTTCCACCGCTCGCAAGACGGCCATGGAGAAATGCTGATAGGCGGCGCTGGTGCGGCCGAACCAGGCATCGTTGGTGATGATGACCAGCAGTTGGGCACCGTTGGCCACCATGGCCCGGGAGAGGTTCGGAAAAATCGCTTCGTAGCAGACCAGCATGCCGATGGGATACTGGTGCCACGCCAGGGTGTTGCCCTGCTGCCCGGCCTGGAAATCGCCCACCTGCACCACCATCTTGCCCAAGAAGGGCAGCCAGCGCTTGAGGGGCACATACTCGCCGAAGGGCACCAGGTGGACCTTGTCGTACTTGCCCATCAATTCGGCTTGGGGGTTCAGCAAGTAGGCCCGGTTGAAGTAGACAAAGCCATTGTCAACCGGTTCCGCCGCCGGGCTGCCGATGATGAAATCGGTTGCCGCGGCGCGCACCCCTGCCAGGACGATGTCGGTGAGTTCGGTGTCATGGTACATGTAGAAGGGGGTGGCCGTTTCCGGCCAGATGATCAGATCGGCCCCCTGCCGGGCACTTTCCATGGAGAGGGCCACATATTTCTCCGCGGTGTGGCGCTGGAAAGCGAGATCCCACTTCAAGGCCTGATCGATATTGCCCTGGACCACCGCCACCCGTTTGCGCGGTGCGGCGGCGATCTCGGCGTCCACGGCGCGCAGGCGATATTGGCCGTAGCCCGCCATCAGCAGCAGGGCGGTGACCAGCACGGCGCCGGATCGAACCACCAGGCCGCGACCGACCGGCCGGCCGCGCCAGGCCATCCGGCGCCAATGCAGCCACGCCAGGCACAGGACGGCATTGCAGAAGAAAATCAGGGCCGAGAGGCCCAGCACGCCGAACAGGTCGGCCACCTGGATCATGGGCAGGTAGGCATGCTGGCTGTAGCCCAGCAGCTCCCAGGGAAAGCCGGTAAAGAGCCAGGTGCGCAGCCACTCCACCAGCACCCACAGGGCCGGTCCGGCCACCAGCAGTTGCCACGGGGCCGGAGACACCAGACACACCCCCATGGTGCCGACTGCCAGAAATGCCGCCAGAATGGCGGCCAGCAGCACCAGGGCGCCCACGGCCAGCGCCATGGGCAGGTGGCCGTATACGTTCATGGTGTAGGCCGTCCAATAAATCAGACCTAAATAGTGAACCAGGCCGGCCGCAAAACCGATCATGAAGCCGGAACGACCGTCGGCCCGGCGCAGCGCCAACAGAAAGGGGACGAGGGCGAACCAGGCCAGCCAGCCCTGGTCGATCTTGGGAAAGGCCAGACAGAGCAGCGCGCCGCTGAGCATGGCCAGCAGCAGCTCGTTACGGAGATTTCGAATCTGATTCCACATGGTGCGAATGAGGATTCCCTCTAATGGTTCGGATCAGCCCAATGGCAATGTTTCAACAGGCAGCCTATATCACACATGGCCAGGTGAATTAAGGACAAATACCGGTCCTACACCCGCTCTCCATCCCTTGCGCCGTCAGGTTTCGGCATTAGAGTTTTTGCATAAGTTCCAGCCGTAAGAAACAACCCGCGTTCAAGTGGCCTTCCCGGTATTGGCAAGGCCGCTTTCGATAAGGAGGTAGTGCCATGTCAGAGGAAAGACAACACGTCGCCGCTCAATTCTGTACGTATGTGGATGAAGAGACCAATGCCCTTAATTTGGAGATCTCGATTCCCGGCGCCAAAAAAGAGGATATCCGCTTGCGCATCAACAGCGAGGCCTTCCATCTGGTCGCGCCGCGGGACGATTTCGACTATGTGACCACGTCCGGTTTCTGCTGCCCGGTCAAGGCCGATGCGGCCAATGCATCCTATGAAAACGGATTGCTCAAGGTAAGCGTGCCGTTCAAGGACCCCATGGAGGATGCCTACAACGTCACCATCGTATAAAAGCATGCCGCCCTTTAGCGCTCTGACGGGGAAGGTACCGCCTTCCCCGTTTAATTTCTGGGCCTCGAGACGCTAACACAGCGCTCATATGGATCGGTTAGAGTTAGTCTGTGGATGAGCCCGGCGGACAAACGACCTGCCTGGGCCTTGTGCGGATCAGGCATCTTCGGTTATAGTTTGTCCATGCGCAACCTCTTGGAACGGCACCACCCACAACCAAGACCGCGGCCAAGCCAACGCCACCCCCGCCTTTTCGTCCAATTAATGCCCAACCCAACCCTTCAGCGACAGCGACCCAAGGAGGGCTATGAGCCAGAGCAAAAATTACATCGTGGACACCAATGTGTTGCTGGACGACCCCGAAGCGCTGTTCAAACTGCGCAACGGCAGTGAAAACCACATCTTCATTCCTTACCACGTGTTGCTCGAACTGGATAAATTCAAGAAAGATCCGCGTTTGGGCCACATCGTGGCCAAAGTGGTCGAGCACCTGAGCGCGCATCCCGATCAGTTTACCGTGCTGAGCACCGACCAGGTTTCCCCTTCCTTTCAACAGCAGGTGGACAGCCACATCCTGCAAGAGATCCAGAACAGCCGGCTGGAAATGCCCATCCTGGTGACCAACGATAAGGTGATGCAGCTGCAGGCCTCGCTACGCGGCATCCGCAGCGAAAACTTCAAGGATTCGGCGCCGTTCAAGTCCGAGGCCGAACACGTGACCGGTTTCGTGCCCTCGCCCGCGGAGGCCTTTGCCAACTGCTTCATGTGGAACGATACCGGCAAACCGGTCTTTTTCGGCAACGGCGGCGAGAAGATCATCGATTACCAGCACAAGATCTGGAACGTCACCCCGCGCAACGTCTATCAAAACCTGGCCCTGGAGCTGATGACCGATCCCAGCATCAACGTGGTGTCGATCCAGAGCGAGGCCGGGTACGGCAAAAGTTACCTGGCCCTGGCCTGCGCCCTCTACCTGCTCCTGGAGAAAAAGAGCGTGGAGAAGATCTACGTGGTCAAGCCCATGATCGAAATCGGCCAGAAGATGGGGTATCTGCCCGGAGACGTCGAGGAGAAGATGGCGCCCTACACCCGCTACATCGTGGACCTGGTCCTTAAGCTGCACAAAATCCGGCCGGCCAACCGCGTCTTCATCGACGCCGAGCAACGCCCGCCCCAAATCAACCCCATGCGTTTCGAACTGCTGCCCCTGACCTACATCCGGGGCATGAACATCGAAAACGCCGTGGTGATCATCGACGAAGTCCAGAACATGACCCGCGGCGAGTGCCGCACCCTGCTGTCGCGCATGGGCGAGGGGGTCAAGTGCTTCTGCCTGGGCGACACGCGCCAGGTAGACCACCCCTACCTCAACGCCGAGAACAACGGCCTCAACTGGCTGGTCAACAAATTCAAAGGCAACCGGATCTATGCCCATCTGGTGCTCAAGGGCGACCGCTCGCGCGGGCCGATCACCGACCTGGTGATCAAGTCGGGGTTGTAAGACGGCACTTGCAATGGCTGGCCGGTGGTAACCCGGACGTGTCGCGGCGCAGCCGACAGGCGAAGACGGACCATGACCTGAACGTGCTGTGCGCACGTTGAAAGGTTTCACCTTGGTTGTGAAGCGCTGCCGGGATGTGATACAAGCCACGAGAAAGGCTAAAAGGAGATCCGCTCCCCATGATGAGTGTGGTGGCCATCAGCATCAGCAAGAAAAAGGGCACCCGCAAGACGCAGGTGGACGAGACGCTGTTGCTCGCCGGCCACGGCCTGGAACACGACGCCCACGCCGGCGACTGGCACCGCCAGGTGAGCTTCCTGGCCTCGGAAAGCATCACGCGCGCCGCGCAAGGCGGCCTGGCGGTTGGCTTCGGCGACTTTGCCGAAAACTTCGCCACCCGGGGCATCGACTGGCTGACCGTTCCGGTGGGCACGCGCCTGCGCATCGGCGACCAGGCCGTCGTGGAGATCACCCAGATCGGCAAAGAGTGCCACCACAAATGCGCCATTTATTATGCCGCCGGCGACTGCATCATGCCCAAAGAGGGGATCTTCGCCAGGGTGTTGACGGGCGGCACCGTGCGGGTGAACGATCCCATCGAGATCGTGGAACGCCCGAAAACAAACCTACAATGATTGGAATATGACATGCCATCCCGGAGCGATGAACTGGAAGAACGGCTGCTGGCCTTTTCGGTTCAGATCCTGAAGATTGTCGAACAACTGCCCAGCACCAGAGCCGGCGATCATGTCGCCGGGCAGTTGTTGCGCTCGGTCACCGCCGCTTACCCCGACCATGGCGACAGCGAGAGCGCGGATTCCCGAAATGAACTTATTCATACCTTGAAGGAACTCCGCCAAACCCAGCGCTGCCTGAAGCTCATCCAAAGGGTACCGCTGGTTCACCGTGCCGAACATCTGATTTCGATTTTACAGGAAACCGACGCGCTGATCGAGGTTTTCGTCAGCGACCTGAAGAGGGCCGGGGATCGGCCCTGAGCGATTTCAAGGGCCGCCCGTTGCGCCTCGAATACGATCCCATCGGAAAATGACATGCCGCCCATCGTCTCCATCGTCAGCAAGAAGAACTCCGGCAAGACCACCTTGCTGGAGAAGTTGATTCCCGAACTGTGCCGCCGCGGATACCGCGTGGGCACGGTCAAGCACGACCACCACGGCTTCGACATCGACCGCGAGGGCAAAGACACCTGGCGCCACAAGCAGGCCGGCGCGGCCACCGTGGTGATCTCTGCCCCCAAAAAGATCGCCCTGGTCAAGGATCTGGAAGCCGAGATGGATCTGGACGAGATCGTGGCGCGCTTCTTTAACGACATGGACCTGGTGATCACCGAAGGGTACAAGCGCGGCGGCAAGCCCCAGATCGAAATCTTCCGGCGGGCGGCCCATGACGAGCCGTTGCATACCCGGGGGAATTCCGGCACCCTGATCGCCGTGGCCTCGGATGTCGATGTGGATTTAGGCGTGCCGCGCCTGGACGTCAACGACGTCTTGGCCATCGCCAATTTCATCGAAGAACGATTTCTTGCCCGCTAGCCATCCCCGCTTCATTTATTGAGCGCCTGGTATGCGTCCGGCGTATTCACGTTGAGAAACGACCGCAGTTGGGGGTCCACCCGCCTGAGCTGCGCTTCGCCGATGGTTTGGATGCGGATATGGCGGAAGAAGCCCTTGATCTGAAATTCTTCCCGTTCGAGCTGGGCCGCGATGGGCGCCAGGCAGTTCTTGGAGTAGACGGCGCACAAGGGTTCGTAGTAATCGCCGATGCGTGGCACCACGGCGTCCACATGCGGCGAGATGCTGTCGAGCAACAGCCGGACCAGCGCGGGCTGGATGAACGGCGCATCGCAAGGGCAGACAAAGATCCAGGGGGCCTGGGCGTGGATCAGGGCCGCATGCAGGCCGGTGAGCGAAGCCCGGGCCCGGAAGATATCTTCCACGATGCGGATGGCGCGGCCGGCATAGAGTTCCGGCTGGCGCGTGACCAGCACGATCTCGGGGAACATCGGTGTCAGGGTCGCGATGAGTCGGTCCAGGATGGTCCGGCCGTCGACTTCCAGGAAGGCTTTGTTGCGGCCCTCCATGCGGGTGTTGCGGCCGCCGGACAGGATCGCGGCGCAGCAGTTCGGTGCGTTCGGCCGTTCCACCGCGCTTAACCTCCTATGTCCGTCATTTGAGTCCGCAGCCGGCAGTTGCCGCCGAAGCTGAGGTGGTGCTCGCCTTTCTTCATGGCCAGGGCCTGGGCGAACAGGGCCGCGATCGCTTCATCGCCGGCGCCGCCGCGCAGGGCCGCTATCACCGACACCTGCTCGTCGGCCAGCAGGCAGGGCCGCAGATGGCCGTCGGCCGTCAAGCGGATGCGGTTGCAGCGGCTGCAGAAATGCTCGCTCATGGAGTTGATGAACCCGACTTCGCCCGGGGCGTCCTCGAAACGAAAGCGCCGCGCAGGGCCGTCCCCGTTTTGTGAAACGAGCGGGATCAGGGTCCCCAGTTGCTCGAGGCGCTGCTGAACGTCGGCCATGGGCACGAAACGGCGCTGGGCCGTGTGGGGATCGACGGCGATGGGCATGTACTCGATGAAGCGCACGTGAAACGGATGGCGCCGGGTCAGTTCGGCCAAGGGGACGATCTGATCTTCGTTGCTATCGCGCATCACCACGCAATTGATCTTCACAGGATTGAAGCCCACCGCCGCAGCTTCGGTAATGCCCTGCCAGACGGTATCGAGCAGGTCGAGCCCGGTGATGCGCTGAAAACCGGCGGCGTCCATGGTGTCCAGGCTGATGTTGATCCGCCGCAGGCCGGCGGCCTTGAGGGCTTGCGCTTTCTGGGCCAGCAGAGTGCCGTTGGTGGTCAGGGTCAGGTCCTGCAACCCGGCAAGCTTGCTCAGCCGGGCGATCAGACCGACGATGCCTTTGCGGCAGAGCGGCTCGCCGCCGGTCAAGCGCACCTTGGTGATGCCCAGCCCCAGGCCGATGCGCACCAGGCGTTCGATCTCTTCCAGGGTTAGGATGGCGCCCTTGGGCAGCCAGTGGGTGTGGCTGGTCATACAGTAGCGGCAGCGCAGGTTGCAGCGATCGGTCACCGATACGCGCAGATAGTTGACCGGTCGTTGAAACGCATCCACGAGATGGTTTGGGGAATTCATCGCTCTACTTTCTCAATTCAACAACTGGGCCCGCACCCACGTGCCGGCCGCCAAGCGCGCCTGGCCCTCGGGGATGGCCACCACGGCCGTGGCTCCGGCCATGTCCGCCAGGCGACTGCTCCCCCGCAACGGCACGAAATCGGGCGATTCCGATGGGCCCGCCAGGCTGCCGAAGACAAACTGGGTCCACTCCAAATGGCGCCCGCTCAAATCCTGGGCCAGGCGTACCCGGGCCGTGGGCAATCCCGGGGATGGACTCGCCGCCAGGCGCAGCAGCCCGGGCAGCGCGATCTGCAAAAATCCCATGAGATTGGAGGGCGGCCCCCCCGGCAGGATGAATACCGGCTTGTCCGCCAGCAGGCCGAAGCCCACGGCCTTGCCCGGTCCCATGCGAATGCGGTGATACACCCGGCGCCAGCCGAGTCGGGCGAGCACCCGTGCCACCAGGTCGCGGTCGCTGCCCCAGGCACCGCCGCTGGTGATCAGGGCATCGGCCTGGGGCAACAGCGTTTCCAAGCCTCGGCGAATGGCCTGGCCGTCATCGGGGATGATGGTGGTGAGCGCCTGCATGCCCAGCCGGCGGCACCAGGCCGCCAGCATGGTCAGGTTGCTCGCATAAAGTTTTCCGGCGCCCAGCGGTCGCCCGGGGGCCACGACCTCATCCCCAGTTGCCACAATGGCCACGCTGGGCCGGCGCACCACCGCCACCCGATCATATCCGGCAGCGGCCAAAAGCCCTATACGGCCGGGCGTCAGAAGCTCACCGGCCCGGATCACCCGGTTGCCGGCGGTCACATCGCTGCCCCTGGCCATCACATTGCGGCCGGGTTCGGCGCCATTGGTGAAACGCACCGTCGGTCCATCCGAGGTGGTGAACTCTTCGGCCACCACGGCATCGGCCCCCGCCGGCAGGGGTGCCCCGGTGAACACCCGCACCGTGCTGCCGGGGGTCACTTGGGGCGCACGCTCCGCGCCCGCGGCGGCGCTGCCGGCGAGCGCCAGGCAGACCGGATGCAGGCTCGAGGCGGCCGCCACTTCCAGCGAGCGCACAGCATAGCCATCCTTGAGAGAAGCGTCAACGGAAGGAGAATCCACGCGCGCGCACAGATCTTCGGCCGCCACGCGGTCCACGGCCCGATCGATGGACAGGCTTTCGGGGGGCAGGGGCCCGACGTGGCCCAGGGTGAGCGCCAGGGCTTCGTCCAGCCCGATGGCCGGCGGTTTTTGCATGCTTGGTTATGGCACGCGGCAGGGGCTATTTCAATGCTGTTTTGAGTTTACCGGAAGAACCAAAAAGGAAAGCGGCCGGGGCTACCGGCCGCCTCCAGGATGCAAAAAGAATCGATTTAGAAGCTCGTGCCGAGCGACACGATGAAACACCCACCGCCGCCACCGCCGCCACCGCCGCCCGAAACGGCCGAAGAGCCGTCGCTGTTGGCAATGGTGACGCTAACGCTGTCCGCGGCCCAGGCCCGGTTGAGGTCATCGGCCCGGAGCTCGAAGACCAGGGTGGTCCGGGTGTGCACGCTGGGTGCGGTGAAGGTCGGCGTCGCCGAGGTGGCGTCCGAAAGGACGACGGTTGGGCCGCCGGTCTGGGTCCAGCGATAGGTCAAGCCCACATCCTCCGGATCGTTGGCGCTGCCGGCAAGCTGCACTGTGGCGGTCTCGGCCACGCTTTGGTCGTCACCGGCGCTCACCACGGGCGGGTCATTGTCGGGTTGGATGCCCACAACAAAGTGATGGGTGGTGGCATCCCACTCTATTGAACCGGTTTGAAAGTTGGCACCGATGTTGTAATAGCCGCTGTAATTTCCGTCCCAGCCGAAATTGATGTGCACCATGTTTTCGGTGTCGGTGGTCCGATAACCGTCCACGACCACTTCATGACCGGAGTCGTCGGTTGCAAAGATGGAGAGAATCACCGGCCGGGGCGGGTCCGCGTCCAACTCGGCCTTCAACAATGCGAATCGCTCGTTTACGGTAAAATCCGAAAGTTCCGCCGGTCCATAGTAGGTCATGCCGCTCCCGTACCCGAAATAGACATCCAGCACCTCATGCGCCCAGGCGCCACTACCGGATGAATCGCAGCCGTAATCCATATGAGCTGCTACGCCCGCATGGAACATGAGCAGCGCTACGGCATCCTTTTGTTCATCGCTGCTACCGGCGAGGGTGTTGGGCATGTTGTCCCAAGCGTATTCGGCGCCAAAATCCACGGAGATGGATTGAAACAAGGTCATGGTATAGTAAGCGTCATAAGTTATGCTACCAGTGGAATTTAAAGGCCAGCGCCAATAGCGCATGAGTTGGGCCCAGGCCGTGGCCACGCAGCCGGTGAGCGCGTTGGTGCAGCTTTGGTCTCCTTCTGTTTCAGGGTCGTCGGGTACCGCGGGGGTCTGCAAGTTGTAAGGCGCCTCCTGGCCCCAGGCCGTTTCGAGCAAGCCCTCCACCGTGGCGCCACGAACCGGCGCCGATAGCTCCAAGGGTGTGCCTCGCATAGCGACTTCCGACGATTCGCCACCGTAGGAGGTCCAAGCCCTGGCGATGCGCCGACCGGCCTCGCTCTCGTTCGCTGCTGCGCGCGATAGGCTCCCGAATGCGGCCGCTTCCCTGACACGGCGCACATGGCGATGCACTTCGGGCACGATCCACGACTCGATGGTTTGGGGCCGATCGGCCCGGGAGGGGTCGAAGGTCGAGCGGGTCGAGTAGAGCAGCACCGGGCTGATGAGATCGTCCACGGCCACCAGCACGTGACCGCTGGGTTGCACGGAAAAATTGTAGGCCACGCGGCTGTCACTGAAGACGATGGCCGCTCCCGGGCCCACCGCCGGCGCGATCGTACCGTTCCAGTCACCGTAAAGCGCCACATGCTGGCGCAGCGTGTTCTCGGCCACGCGCCGGGCCGTCACCTCTGCCACCGGCGCGGCCAGGGCCGCAGAAACCCACAGGACCATCAGCAGGCCGCAGATCGGCAGGGCGACCCAACGTTGCGTGCTCGATTTACTTTGTTTTGAATGTAATTTGCTGGGCATCATCGATCTCCACCTTCACGCCGGTCTTGCAATCGCCGGACACGGGCATTTTGATGGCCGCCAGGCGGCCTTGCACCACGATTTCATCCGAAGGACGTTGGGCCAACTTTTCGAAAATCGGCCGGTTGTCCTTGGCGAGGACCCAAATTTCCACCGAACGGCCCCGGCCGTCGATCAGACGGAACTTTTCATAGGGCAGTTGGGGATAATTGGTTTTGTCAAACGTGTTGTGCGGGTCCAGGCGGCCCCCAATCGACACGGTTTTGCCTTCCCAGGTCACGGGGGCGTTGCAGGCCAGGGGCAGTCCGCAAAAGGCGTGCAGCCCCTCCAGCGAGAGCGGCGCCGAAGCGGCCTTGTTCGATCCCATACCCAGCGTTCCGAACGAAAGCATGAGCACCGTACACGAGAGTAAAAAACATTTCCGGGTCATCATTCCCTCCGCCTCCGTGTTACCGGTAGGGGTCCATCCGGGGATGAGCTATTTTCGTCGAAAATAGCTCATCCCCGGATGGACACTAGCTAAATTGGATATCGGTCGGGGAGCGCCGATCTTGAGATGCTTATGAAGGGCAGGACAGAAATTACCGGAAGGAGGCCGATGCACCAAAAGGAACGGGGCGGCTTGCCGCAGCCGCCCCGCCGGCTAAAGGAAGATATATTCGAGAATATATCTTAGAGGCTCCCCCGCGAAGCCTCTCACAGATGATATCGGCCGGCGGGGGGAGGACTTTAGGTCGGGAAGCATAAACTTTTGGGGCAATTTTTCATCTATTTGTTTTTACACATAATACGAATCATCTGGGCGGCCACCTTGGTCTCCTCGGGCGAGAGCACGCCGGCGGATATCCAGCGTTCGATGGCCTCCTTGGGCAAGTCCAGCCCGCGCACGTAGGATTCCAGATCCCCCTGATGCCCAAAGGCGATCTCCTCGGTGCGCCCGGCCGCCGGAGCCCTCAGTTCGGCGCCGACCGCCGATAGCGAATCCAATGAACTGCGGGTCCCGGATGGTTGCTCCGGGGAGGTCTCCCGCACGTATTCATAGTGTTGGGACACTTGGGGTTTTGGAAAAATTTTGCGTATGAGTTGCTTCAGCTTCATAAGAAATCAACCTCCGGGAATATTCGCTCAGCTCCGACCGACCGACCTTTTTAAAAGATTTCAGGCCCAATGACCATCTCTTTTTGGGGAACACAACGTCTCGGCCGGAGCTGGCGGCGACCGCCGCTTTTCCTATCGGCTGCTTTCGTTAAAAGTTGAGTTTCGACATCAAGCGCCCATCACGACGCCCACATATCCGACGAAACTATCCCCCGGGCTTTTTTCATAACTGGTGGCATAGGCCACCGAACGGGCCGCGGTGGCGCCCATCTGTTTGGCCGCGGCAATGGCCGTGGCGGCCGCTCCCGCGCAGCAGGCATTCTGGTGCGCCAAGCCCTCACGAATCACCGTCTCGGGCGCCATGGCCAGCATGGCCTCGATCACCGGACGATCGTTCTGGTCGCGCACCCACTCCACGGCCTGGGCGCCGCGGCCCTGGGGGGAGAAGCCATAGTTGGCGCCGTAATGGGTCAGGTCGGTGGAGCCGATGATTTTCAAACGCTTTTTGTGTTCCCTGGCCCAATCGGCCACGGCCTGTCCGATCTCCAGGGATCGCTGGCTGGGCGGTACGCCGACAGCCAGAAATTCGACCGGATCGAGAAATTTTTTGATAAAGGGCAGTTGCAGTTCCACGGTATTGTCCGGGTTGAAGCGCTGGGGGGTCTCCACCTGGAACTCGAACCGCGCCCGTAAAGCCTGGGCCAGCGATTCGGCCACGGGCAGATCGCCGAAGGGGGTTTGCCAGGCTCCGGTGGCCATCAGGTAGTTGCCCGAACCGGGGTGCAGGTGCATGCCGAAAACCACCACCAGGTCGATGGGTTCGGACTCCTGAAGCAGATGGATCACCTGACAGGCGATGCGGCCGCTGTAGTGCCAGCCGGCATGGGGCACGATGCCCGCCAGCCAGCGGCGGCCGGGTTCGTCCGCCAGAGGCGGCGGCCCCTCCAGAAAACGGGCGATCTGCTGGTCGCAATCGCCGGCCCGCTCCGGATACCAACTGCCTGCAAAAACCGCTTTACGGCGTTCCATGGTGCCACCTCCCTCGCTGATGGTTCAACATATTGATTAAGCCCCTGCTGTCAAACCGTGGGGCCGCTTCGGGTGACGTACTCGTACGCGTACTCGAATAAGTACGCGTACGATAGCGGGCCGTACAACAGCCGTGACTCACACCCGTCGGTTCATGGTTTTCAAATCGCGGCAAAGCCGGGCGCGCAACTTTGCATCTTTCAATTCATGCTTATTATGCCGCTACCTTTATAATACAGCGAACCTCCAGGAGGAATACCATGTGGGAATATACGGACAAGGTTAAGGATCACTTCCTTAATCCGCGCAATGTGGGCGAAGTCGAAAATGCCGACGGTGTGGGCGAAGTCGGCTCCATGGCCTGCGGCGATGCCCTGAAGCTCAGCTTCAAAGTCGGCGACGACGGCCGCATCGTGGATGCCAAGTTCAAGACCTTCGGCTGCGCCAGCGCCATCGCTTCGGCCTCGGCCCTCACCGAACTGCTGATCGGCAAGACCATCCCCGAGGCCGAAAAACTCACCAATGACCACATCGCCGATCACCTGGGCGGCTTGCCCAAGGAGAAGATGCACTGCTCGGTGATGGGCCACGAGGCCTTGGAAAAGGCCATCGCCTGCTACCGCGGGCAGCCCGACAAAGTGCAGGAAGGCAACCTGGTGTGCGAATGCTTCGGCGTCACCGACGTGCAGATCGAGCGCGCGGCCGGCGACAACCGGCTCAAGACCATCGAGGAGATCACCAACTACATCAAGGCCGGCGGCGGCTGCGGCAAGTGCCATGACAACATCCAGCAGATTCTGGATCGGGTGCACGGATCGCTGAAGGAACGGCCGCCCCAGCCCAAGCCCCTCACCAACATCCAGAAGATCAAGCTCATCGAAGAGACCCTGGAGCGCGAGATCAAGCCGGCCCTCATGCAGGACGGCGGCGACATCCAACTGGTGGATGTGGACGGCAACCGCGTGCTGGTCAAGCTCAAGGGCCGCTGCGCGGCCTGCGCCATGAGCCAGGTCACCCTGAAGGATTATGTGGAGTCCAAACTCAAGGAGCTGGTGGCCAAGGATCTGGTGGTCGAGGAGGTGACCGCATGAAACCCGTCTACCTGGATAACAACGCCACCACCCAGGTCGCCCCCCAGGTGGTGGAAGAGATGCTGCCCTACTTTTCCCAGTTCTACGGCAATCCGTCCAGCATGCACACCTTCGGCGGCAATGTGGGCAAGAAGGTGCGCGAGGCGCGGGCCAAGCTGGCCGAGCTGCTGGGCGCCCAGCCCGACGAGATCGTCTTTACTTCCTGCGGCACCGAGAGCGACAGCACGGCCATCTGGGCCACGCTGCGCTCCTATCCCGAAAAGCGCCACATCATTACCTCCAAGGTCGAGCACCCGGCGGTCAAGAACCTGGCCGAATACCTCGGCCGCAACGGCTACCGGGTGACCTTCGTGCCCGTGGACAAAGCCGGCCGCCTGGACCTTGACCATCTCTACGCGCATCTAACGGACGACACGGCCATCGTCAGCCTCATGTGGGCCAACAACGAAACCGGCGTAATCTTCCCGGTGGAAGAGATCGCGGCCCAGGTGCGCAAGCGCGGCGCGGTGTTCCACACCGACGCGGTGCAGACGGTGGGCAAGGTGCCCATCCACATGGCCGACAACCAGATCGACATGCTCTCGCTGTCGGGGCACAAACTGCACGGCCCCAAAGGCATCGGCGCCCTCTACGTGCGCAAGGGCACCAAGTTTGCGCCCTTCCTGCTGGGCGGCCACCAGGAGCACGGCCGCCGGGGCGGCACCGAGAACGTGGCCGCCATCGTCGGCCTGGGCAAAGCCGCCGAGCTGGCCGCGGCCAAACTGGATGAAGAGAACATCCGGATCAAAGCGTTGCGCGACCGGCTGGAGAGCGAACTGATCCGCCGCATCCCCAACGCCATCGTCAACGGCGACCCGGCCCAGCGCCTGCCCAACACCTCCAGCATCGCCTTCGAGTTCGTGGAGGGCGAATCGATCCTGCTCATGCTGGACGAATTCAACATCTGCGCCTCGTCGGGCTCGGCCTGTACTTCCGGATCGCTGGAGCCCTCCCATGTGCTGCGCGCCATGGACGTGCCCTTCACCGCGGCCCACGGTTCGATCCGCTTCAGCCTGAGCGTCTACAACACCGCCGAAGAGATCGAGCTGGTGATCGATAAACTGCCGCCGATCATCGACCGGCTGCGCAAGATGTCGCCCTTCTGGGGCCAGAAGGAGAAGGCCTGCCAGATCGGCAGTTAAGCGATCTCAGCAGGACATTGGGATAAGCCATAGCATCGTTTTGGAGATCACGGCGTGTGATCTCCAGGGCTTTTTCGCGACCGCAGCATCTTCTCCAGTTCTTCCAGAAAACAGACCTGGCCCTTGAGTATCTTTGCTTTGGCAAGGTCCATTGCAAACCACTCGGCACGATCCACTTCCGGAATGTGATTCCGGATACGGTACATCAGTATGCCGGCACTTTTGCTGGCCATCGGCATTGCCTCTTTATAAATGCTGCTCCTAACCAAACGTTAACACACCGCTCATGCGGTTTTATCCGTTATGCCTTAACTTATGAAAAGATATAAGCTCGAAGATTTCCATCCTCAAAAAAAGGAAAAGCCTATGCAGAACCCGACAACCTTGAAACCGTTGACCCCATCGATCGCCCCGCTGCAATCCCGGCCGTCCGACGGCCTGCTGGACGAGACCATCGACCGCCTGATGGCGCTCAAGGGCGCCATCCGGCGGCCCGCCCTGGTCCGCAGCATGATCCTGACCGCCCTGAAAGCCGGAATGGAAGACAGCCAGGGTGTGGATTTGAAGATCATGAACACGACTTTAAAGGAGATGCGCTATGCTGCCAAGGTCTTCTCGGCCTATCCAAACATCCGCAAGGTGACGGTTTTCGGCTCGGCGCGAACCAAGGCCAATAGTCCAGAGTACCGGCTCGCCCGGGAGTTCGGCCAGCGCCTGTCCCAGGCCGGTTACATGGTCATCACCGGTGGGGGCGGCGGCATCATGCAGGCCGTCAACGAGGGAGCGGGCTGCGAGCACTCGTTCGGCGTCAATATCCGCCTGCCCTGGGAAGACGGACCCAACCGCGTGGTCAAGGGAGATCCCAAGAGCATCAACTACAAGTATTTTTTCAACCGCAAACTGGCGTTTCTGAAAGAAGGCCATGCGGTGGCCATATTTCCGGGAGGTTTCGGCACCCATGACGAAGCCATGGAGACTTTGACCCTGCTGCAGACAGGCAAACTGCCGCCGCTGCCGCTGCTTTTGATGGACAGGCCCGGCGGGACGTACTGGACGCGCTGGCACGCCTTCGTGACCGAAGCCCTTTTGGCGGACGGCTATATTTCAAATACCGATCTTTCCTTTTTCAAGATGGCCGCCGGCCCCGACGAAGCCCTCGACCACATCACGCGCTTTTACAAAAACTATCACAGCCTGCGGTACGTCCAGAAGCGGCTGGTGCTCCGGCTCAACAGGGCGTTGACGCCCGATCATGTTCAGCGGCTTCGCCCAGAGTTCGAAGATAACCTTCTGCCGGGCGGGACCATCGTGCCCTCTGCGGCGCTGCCCGAAGAATGCAATGAGACCGATATTCTGGAGAATCCGCGCCTACTCGTCGATTTCGATCTTAAGAGTTTTTCGCGCCTGAGAATGCTGATCGATCGAATCAACGCTTGAGGAGGGGCGCAAGCGCCTGTTAAAAGCCATCGAAGGAACCCACCAGGGGGCTCAAACCGGTGACTTCCGGTGGGTCACAGCGTATCGCCCCAAGCTGGTCAGCGTGCCCTGCAAACGAAGGCGTTAAATAAACGAACACTTTGCAATGCAACCCTCCTGATTCATGCCGATAATAGGCAGCCATGGTTTCAGGTTTGCCCGATGCCGCGTAAATCGCTTTTAATTGCGACTCCAGCCGAACCAGCTTCGAATCGGCAAACATGGCATCCCCCAATTCGATCACAAACCAATGCTTCATTATCTCTCCATCCGGTCACAAATCCGAAGCACCATTCGCTTGGGATTTGCTCCATGCACATCTACTCCGACCCTCTGGCGGGTTTTAGTCCTGTGCGTGGATGAATCCCGAACGCAGCCGGTGGTGCGGGTCGTAGGCGGTTTTCAACTGCATCAGGCGCGCATAGGCTTCCGGCGCGTAGCCGTCTTTCACCCGCCGCCGCGCCTCTTCGCCCTCCAGAAAGTTCATATACACCCCGCCGGTCAGGTGGGGCCGCAACTGCTCCTTGATCGTTTGGGTGTGGCGCACCAGAACCTCACGCGCATCGGCGGTCGGCGTCAGCCCCAGCAGCAACAGCAGCAAAGGGGCCTCGCGGTTTCCGTAGGCGGCGGCGCCGGCAGGCACCCGGGTGATGGCTCCCCCGGCGTGACGCACTTCGGCAAACAGCACCGGGCTCGGGCCTTGGACGCAGTGGCGGATCAGCGGTTCAGCGGCGTCGTCGGGCAGGGCGTTCATCCAGGCGCCGGTGGTGAAGATCGGCAGCGGGTCCACCGGTTCGTCGCTGATGGCGCCGACCTGGCTGAAGGGCATCTCCTTGAAATCGTCGATGAGCGGGGAGCGCCACGCGCGCCAGGGCTGGACCAGCGCCCGGCCTTGATCGACCGAGCCGCAGCAGCAGCCGCGGACCATCACGAAGGATTGGCCGCGCAAATTTTCCGGCACCAGCGGAATGGGGGGAAAATTCATCAGCACGATGCTCGAGGTGAGTTCGTCCGGCGCCGCCGCGATCCAGTCGCCGTAGCGGGCGAAGACCTCGCCGGCCGCCTGGACCGGATAGAAGAGCGTGCCGCCGTACACCGTGGTCACCGGGTAGAGCCGGATCTCCATGCCGGTCACGATGCCCAGGCTGCCGCCCCCACCCCGCAGACCCCAGAAAAGGTCGCTGTTTTCGTCGGCGCTGGCGAACAATAGCCGCCCATCGGCGGTCACCAGTTCAAAACGGAGCACGCTGTCGGAGGCCAACCCATATTTGCGCCCCAGCCAGCCCAAGCCGCCGCCCAGGGTATAGCCGACCGCCCCCACGTCCGGCGAGGAGCCCAACAGCGGCGCCAGGCCGACGGCCTGGGCCTTTGCCAACACTTCGCCCCATTTGGCCCCGGCGCCGATCCAGGCCGTGCGGGCCGCGCGGTCCACCCGGATCGTCTTCATCCCGGAAGTGACCAGCAACAGGCTGCCGTCGGACGACCCGAAAAAGCCGTGACCGGTGGATTGCACCGCGAGCTCCAGATGGGCCGGGCCGGCATACTGGGCGGCTTCCACCACATCGGCGCTGTTCCGGGCCATGACGATCATCGCCGGGCGGGGATCGGCCGACAGGTTCCAACCCTGGCGGGCCTGATCGTAGGCGGAATCGCCCGGCAGGATCACCCGCCCCTGGATGCGTGCCTGCAAAGGGGTCTGGGGGATGCCCGCTGTGCGGGCGGTCTGTATATGTTCTCTTTCCATGGGAAATTCTCCTTAAAATCATTGCGTTTTAGCGACCGATGGCGTCGGTGGCGCTAAAACGAAAAGGCCAGCCCCGCACATTCGACATGCATTGGTCTGGCCTGTTTGATTGATGATGCAGGAACGGGGGGCGCTCTTAGGAGGGGCGCCCGTTTCCAATTAAGCAAATCTCAGGGTACTCAGGGTCACTGTTTTTGGTGCACGTCCTCATGTCTGGATGCCGTTTCAATCGACACGCGGCGGTGCCATGGATCAGCGGCAGAAGTTGATGATGTGCATGATAAGTCCCCCATCCGGCAGTTGCAAATCAGTGCTTCTTTTTCACCATAAAAATGAAACTGAACGCTTACCCAGGATGTAGTCATCGAATATGGTGGTAGCCGGTTTAGCCGCCATGCCCAGGCACACATGCAGCGGCAACAGATGCTCTTCGCGAGGGTGACAGGAGCGCGCAGAGGGGGCCTTCTGCCAATCGATCAGAAGTCGTTCCCGCTCGGGCTGGGATCTCGGGCCGGCACACACGTCGATCAGCCAATTTTGGAAGGCATCATTGGCCGGGTCCGGCGAATGGATGCCTTGAAAGGAAAAGGCCCGCATATTGTGGAAGGAAAACCCGGAGCCGATGACCAGGATATTCTCGAGCATCAATGCGCGCAACGCTTTGCCAAGCGCGATATGGGCCGCCGGATCGAGGCCGCGCAGTAACGAAAGTTGCAGTGCGGGAATGTCGGCTTGGGGGTACATCAGTTTCAGGGGAATGAACAAACCATGATCGAATCCCCGCCGCGGGTCGAGCTGCGCCGGTATATGGTTTTTAATCAGCAAGCCGGCGATCCGGTTCGCAAGCTCGGGGTTCCCCGGGGCGGGATAAGTGATCTCATAGGCTTCACTGGGGAAACCAGAATAATCGTACAACAGGGGAGGAGAAGCCGCCCCTGTCAGAGTTGCTTCGTTTTCTTCCCAATGGGCACTGATGACGAGAATGGCATCCGGTCTCCTCAGCCGCGACGGAAGCTGCCGCATAAAATCCACCATTGCCTTGTGGCCGGCATCCCCAAGAATGGGTAAGGGGCCTCCTCCGTGCGAGAAATAGATAATTTGGGCTTTATTTGGAAGATTGCTTTGATCCGGCATTAAAGCCTCTATAAGAATTGATTACTTCAATTACTTTTCGAAGTGATAGCGGCTCACTCTGCGCTTTGATATTGCATTTGCTTGTGGTGTGGCTCAATGACGCGCTCAGCCGACGCGAAGCCACGCCGCTGGCCATGGCCCACATGGTCGGGCGGGCGGGGTGTGTGCCATTCACCTTGCCAAAGAGGTAATTTAGCTCTTCTGCTTTTCCGCAACTTGCGTTCTGAGCCAGGCCAGCCAGGCCTCGAAGCCTTCCTCGGTCTTGGCCGAGATCTGGAAGACCGGCATGCCCGGGTGGATCTGGGCCACGCTGGCCAGGGTGGCCTGGACATCGTACTCCAGGTGGGGTAGCAGGTCGATCTTGTTGAGCAGCATGGCGTCGCACTGGCGGAACATGAGCGGGTATTTGGCCGGTTTGTCTTCGCCTTCGGTCACCGAGAGCACGACCACGCGCTTGTCTTCGCCGATGTCGAACTCGGCCGGGCAGACCAGGTTGCCGATATTCTCCACGATGAGCAAGTCCACGGCATCCAGGTCGATGCCGGCCACGGCGCGCTCGATGACGTGCGCCGCCAGGTGACAATCGCCGCCGAAGGCGTCGGTGTTGATCTGAACCACCGGCGCGCCCGAGACCGCCAGGCGGTCGGCATCGATGGTGGTGCAGATGTCGCCTACGATCACCGCGCAGCGCAGCCCGGGCATCAGATGGGATAAAGTCTTTTGCAACGTCGTCGTCTTGCCCGAGCCGGGCGAACTCATCACGTTGAGCACGAAAATCTTCTTGGCCGCGAACAGCTCGCGGTTCCGGGCGGCCATCAGGTCGTTGGCATCCAGCACGCGGCGCACCACCTTGATCTCCCGGCTGCCCGAGCGCTGGGTCTCCATGCCGCCGCCGTGGGGGTGCGGATGGCTGTGGGGCCCCTTGTGCCCGTCGTGGTGGCGGTAGATCAACGTCTTATTGGGGGTCAGCATGCTTGCCCTCCTCTTCACTGAGTTCGATGGAGACGATGTCCAACTCGCGGCCGGAGAGCATCTCGACCCGGCCGCCCTTACACTGGGGGCAGACGAAGACCGCATCTTCGATGGTCCAGGCGTGACCGCAATCGTTGCAGCGGGCCTCCACCGGCACCTCTTCCACGGCCAGCTCCGCGCCGTCGGCCACCGTATCGGCGGCCACCACCTTGAAGCAGAAACGCAGGCTGTCGGGCACGATGGCCGACAGCTGACCCACCTTCAAATTGACCCGCTGGACTTTCGCGCCGGTCATCTCAGCCGGAATGGACTCCTGCACGATACGCAGAATATCCATGGCGATCCCCATTTCATGCATATCAAAGTTCCTTAACCAGCACGGCAGTAGGCGCAGGTGGCAACCGCTCCGCGACCCGTCAGACGTCGAATCTATTGGATGCTTTGGGGGAGGCTTAAGCGCAGCGGAGGAAAACGCCCTGGACTGTCTGAGCGCAGCGAGTTTCCAGGGCGTCCGCAGCAAGCTTTAGCCTCCCTTGATCGGCGGCGCAGGGGCGCGGAACGGTTGCCGCCTGCGCCGGCGCGTCACCATTCAGTCCCTTGACTAGTATAGCCCTTTAAACACGTCCTTGCTCAATTCCCCCAACCGACCCAGATCCTTACACACATGAATCCCAGCCGCCGCCATGGCATCGATCTTCCCCTGGGCCGTACCGCTCTTGCCGCTGATAATCGCCCCGGCATGCCCCATGCGCCGGCCCGGAGGCGCCGTCAATCCCGCGATGAACCCGATCACCGGCTTTTTCACCTGCTTGGCAATATACTCCGCCGCCTCTTCTTCGGCCCCGCCCCCAATCTCGCCCACCATCACGATGCCCTTGGTCTCGGGATCGGCCTGGAAGGCGCTCAGGCAGTCGATGAAATTGGTGCCGTTGACCGGATCGCCGCCGATGCCGATGCAGGTGGTCTGGCCGATGCCCTGGCCCGTGAGCTGATGCACCACCTCATAGGTCAAGGTTCCCGAGCGCGACACCACGCCGATGGGCCCGCCCGCCTTGTGGATCGGCGCCGGCATGATGCCCACCTTGCACTCGCCCGGCGTGATGATGCCCGGGCAGTTGGGACCGATCAGGCGGGTGCGGCTGGCACGCATGTAGTTCTTGACCTTCATCATGTCCAGCACCGGGATGCCTTCGGTGATAGCCACGATCAACTCGATGCCCGCATCCACGGCCTCCATGATGGCCGCCGCGGCAAAAGGCGGCGGCACGAAGATCAGGCTGCAATCGGCGCCCGTGGCCGCTCTGGCCTCGGCCACGGTGTGAAAGACCGGCACCTCGTCCATCTTCTGGCCACCCTTGCCGGGGGTGACGCCCGCCACCACCTGGGTGCCGTAGGCCACGCATTGGCGCGTGTGGAACTGGCCTTCCTTGCCGGTGATGCCCTGGACGACGACTTTGGTATCTTTATTGACGAATATGCTCATAGCGATGCTCCGTTGGGAAATCGTTGTTTACTGCTCAAGTATTCAGAATGGCAGCCCTCATTCTGACTCCTGTCTACTGACTCCTGACCCCTGTGCTCCTCACGCCCCCACGATCTGGGCCACCTTCTGGGCCGCATCCTTCAAATCCAAGGCCCCGGTCAGGTTCAACCCCGATTCGGCCAGGATCTTGCGCCCCTGCTCCACGTTGGTGCCTTCCATGCGCACCACCACCGGCACTTTGATGCCGGTCTTGCGGGCCGCGTTGACCACACCCTCGGCCAGCACGTCGCAACGCAGGATGCCGCCGAAGATGTTGATCAGGATGCCCTTGACGTTGGGGTCGCTCAGGATGATGCGAAAGCCGTTCTCCACCATCTCGGCATTGGCGCCGCCGCCCACGTCCAGGAAGTTGGCCGGCCGCGCACCGGCCAGCTTGATGATGTCCATGGTGGCCATGGCCAGGCCGGCGCCGTTGACCATGTTGCCCACATTGCCGTCCAGGTTGATGTAGTTAAGGTTGAACTTGGAAGCTTCGACCTCCAGGGGATCTTCCTCGTCCAGATCGCGGAAGTCGGCCAGATCCTTGTGCCGAAACAGGGCGCTGTCGTCGAAGTTGACCTTGGCGTCCAGGGCCAGCAAGCTCTCGTCGGCGGTGAGCACCAGGGGATTGATCTCCACCAGCGAGGCATCGTAGCCCATGAAGAGCTTGTAGAGATTGTTGAGCATCTGGCTCATGGGTTTGATGGCCGCCGCCGGCAATTTGAGGCCGTAAGCCACCTGCAGGCAGTGATAGGACTGGATACCGGTCAGGGGATTGATGTAGACCTTGATGATCTTCTCCGGGGTCTCTTCGGCCACGGCCTCGATGTCCATGCCGCCGGCCTCGCTGGCCATGATCACGATCTGGGCGCTGGCGCGGTCGGCGACGATGCTCAGGTAGAGCTCCTTGGCGATGTTGAGGCCCTGCTCGACCAGCACTTTTTTGACCAGGCGGCCCTGGGGACCGGTCTGGTGGGTCACCAGGGTCATACCCAGGATGCGGCCGGCCACGGCGCCCACCTCGTCCAGGGAGTGCGCCAGTTGCACGCCGCCCCCCTTGCCGCGGCCGCCGGCGTGGATCTGGGCCTTGACCACCACCGGGAAACCGCCCAGGGTCTCGGCCACCTTTTTGGCTTCTTCCACCGAGAAGGCCACGGCGCCTTTGGGAATCGGCACGCCGAAACGTTCGAAAAGGGTCTTTGCCTGATACTCATGAATCTTCATGTTATCATCCTTCCAAATGAAGTCATATAGCTTGTAAAAGCGAAAAGAGCATAGCGGCGGGGGCCCCTATGCTCTGATTCGCTTGTTGCCGAATACTATCGATCATGCCCGCCCCGGAGGCACCGCCGATCGAATGGATGCTTGCAGCTACTCGATCGTGCACAACACGGCGCCCTTGGGTACGGTGTCGCCGCTCTTGAAGTTGATGGCCGTGATCGTTCCGCTGACCGGCGCCGGCAAGGCGTTCTCCATCTTCATGGCCTCGAGCACGACCACGGTTTCACCCTGGGTGACGGCATCGCCCACCTTTTTGACGTAATTGACGATCATGCCGGGCATGGGGGAGTTCAACGGTTTGCCCTTGCCGGCAGCGGCCGGCGCAGGCTTGGGTGCCGCCGCCGGCGCGGATTTGGGCGCGGGGGCCGGGGCCGCTACGGGCGCGGCCACTGCCATGGGCGCCGGTGCCGCCGCTGCCATGGGGGCCGCCGGCATGGCCACGGCCGACTGGCCGATGTTGATCACCGGCGGGCCGCCCTGGGGATCGACGCTGACTTCGAAGAATTCGCTGTCCACGAACACATTGAAGACGCGGGCATTGTCGGTCTTGGCCGGGGCTTCCTTTTTCTTCTCTACCAATTCGCCGGCCAGGGCCTTCTTCACCAGGGCTTCACGCTTCTTGACCTTCTCCAGGCTGGTGGGCCGCACGCTGGCAGGCGGCTCTTCCTGGCCGTACTTCCACTGCAGGAACTTCTTGCCCGTGACCGGATAGATGGCGTAGATCAGCAGGTCGTCCATGTCCACGGCCAGGTCGCCGATCTCTCGTTTGGCTTTATCCAGTTCGGGCTCGATGACTTCGGCCGGGCGGCAGGTGATCGGCTTTTCGCCGCGCGAGTAGCCCTTTAAGGCTTTCTTCTGGACTTCGGCATCGATGGGCACGGCGGTCAAGCCGTACAGGCCGTAGCACAGATCCTTGACCTGGTCGGTGATCATCTTGTAGCGCTCGTTCTTGTCGTCGAAGAGCACGTTGTTCACGGTCTGAATGCCCACGATCTGGCTGGTGGGGGTCACCAGGGGGATCTGGCCCAGCTCCTTGCGCACCCGGGGCAGTTCTTTATATACTTCCTGGATCTTGTCCAGGGCGTCCATCTCGCGCAACTGATTCACCAGGTTGGAGAGCATGCCGCCGGGGGTCTGATGCAGCAATACATTGATATCGACGATCGAGACCTTGGAGTCGTCGAGCAGGTGCTTGTATTTGGGCATCACCTCTTTTTCGAGCTTCTCGTTGATCTTGGCCAGCAGCTTGATGTCGAAGCCCGTGTCGCGGCTGGTGCCGATCAGGCTCATGACCAACGGCTCGATGGCCGCGTGGGAGGTGCGGTAGGCGTAGGGCGTCATACAGGTGTCGATGATGTCCACGCCCGCCTCGATGGCCTTGAGGTGGCTCATGGGCGACATGCCCGAAGTAAAATGGCTGTGCAGGTGGATGGGCGGCTTGACGGCCGCCTTCAAGGCCTTGACCAGGTTGTAGGCGTCGTAGGGCGCGATCAGGCCGGCCATGTCCTTGATGCAGATCGAGTCGGCCCCCATGCTCTCCAGGTCTTTGGCCTTCTTCACGTAGTAATCGATGTTGTAAACCTCGCCGCCCATGCGCGGTTCGGTCATGGTGTAGCAGATGCAGCCCTGGAAGTGCTTGCCGCACTCCTTGATCACTTTGACCACGGTCTCGAAGTTGCGGTAGTCGTTCAGGGCGTCGAACGTGCGGAAGATGTCCATGCCGTTGGCCGCTGAGCGGTCCACGAAGGCGCGCGCCGTGTCGTCGGCGTAGTTGCGGTAGCCCACCAGGTTCTGGGCCCGCAGCAGCATGGAAAAGGGGGTCTTCTTGATGTAGCGCTTCAGGGTGCGGATGCGCTCCCAGGGATCTTCGTTCAGGAAGCGATGCATGGTGTCGAAGGTGGCCCCGCCCCAGGTCTCGATGGCCCAGAAGCCCACTTCGTCCATCATCTCGGCCACCGGGATCATGTCTTCGGTGCGGCCGCGGGTGGCAAACAGGGATTGATGGCCGTCGCGCAACGACAGGTCCTCGATTTTGACCGGGTTGGGCGCCTTGGGCCGATTCTTATCGTAATTCATGGGGACCATTTTCACTTGATCGTGATCGCTCATCGTGTGCGTCTCCTCTTAATGCCTTCTAAAGCGTTAAACTTGCCGACTATGCGAGGCGGTGAAAAGTTTTGATCTGCATCAAATTGCGCATCTGCATCATGCCCTGGCGCCCGCTCTGTCCCCAGAGGTTGGCCGAGGGCTGAACCGGGGGCGGGGGCGGCGCCATGGCCGCGGCCAGTTGCTGATGAAACGCCTCTTCTTCCTGCTGCATGAACGCTGAAACGGCGGCCAGCGCGGCGGCCATTTGCTTCTCTTTTTCGGTCATGGGTTCGATCGCTCCCCTCCGGTAGAATTCTTCACCTAAAACCTAACACTTAAACCCTAAAACCACCTCTAAACGGGTATATTCCCATGCTTCTTGGGCGGCCGCAGCTCGCGCTTGGTGCACATCACTTCCAGGGCATCGATCAACCGGGGCCGGGTGTCGCTGGGCCGGATGACGGCATCCACGTAGCCCCGGCCGGCAGCCTGGTAGGGGTTGGCGAAGAGCTCGCGGTACTCGGCGATCTTCTCCTTACGTTTGGCCTGGCTGTCGGCGGCTTCCTTGATCTCCTTGCGGTGGATGATGTTGGCCGCGCCCTCGGCGCCCATGACGGCGATCTCGGCCGTGGGCCAGGCAAAGACCATGTCGGCTCCCAGGTGGCGCGACGACATGGCGATGTAGGCTCCGCCGTAGTCCTTGCGGGTGATCAGCAGCAGCTTGGGCACCGTGGCTTCGCTGTAGCACCACAGCAATTTCGCGCCGTGGCGAATGATGCCGCCCCACTCCTGATTGCTGCCGGGCAGGTAACCGGGCACGTCGGCGATGGTCAGCAACGGGATGTTGAAGGCGTCGCAGAAGCGGATAAAGCGCGTGGCCTTGTCCGAGGCGTCGATGTCCAGGGCCCCGGCCATCACGGCCGGCTGGTTGGCGATGATGCCGATGGTGCGGCCGTTGAGCCGGGCGAAACAAACCACGATGTTCCTGGCGAAGTGTTCGTGGGGCTCCATGATCTGGCCGTTGTCCACGATCGAGCGGATGACGGCCTTGATGTCGTAGCCGGCATTGGCATTTTCGGGGATGATCTGGTCCAGGGCCGGATCGCTGCGGCGCGGATCGTCGGCGGGCGCGATGCGCGGCGGATCTTCCATGTTGTTGCTCGGCAGGTAGGAGAGCAGCTCGCGGATGCGCGAAAGGGTTTCGGCGTCGTCGTCGCAGGCGAACTGGGCCACGCCGCTCTTTTCGTTGTGGGCCATGGCGCCGCCCAGATCTTCGAAGCTGATCTCTTCGCCGGTGACCGCCTTGATCACTTCCGGCCCGGTGATGAACATGTAGCTGGAGTTCTTGACCATGAAGACATAGTCGGTCATGGCCGGGGAGTAAACCGCGCCGCCGGCGGTGGGCCCCATGATGGCCGAAATCTGGGGGATCACCCCCGAGGCCAGGGAGTTGCGGTAGAAGATGTTGCCATAGCCGCAGAGGGCATCCACGCCCTCCTGGATGCGGGCGCCGCCCGAGTCGTTGAGGCCCACCAGGGGCGCGCCGGCCTTGAGGGCCAGATCCATCACCTTGCAGATCTTCTGGGCGTGCATCTCGCCCAGGCTGCCGGCCCGGGCCGTGAAATCCTGGGCAAAGGCAAAGACCGGGCGGCCGTTGACCATGCCGTGGCCGGTGATCACGCCGTCCGAAGGAATCTGCTCTTTTTGCATGTCGAAATTGACGCAGCGGTGCTGGACGAACATGTCCAGTTCCCGGAAGGTGCCTTTATCGAAGAGCTCGTCGAGCCGTTCCCGGGCGGTCAGGCGGCCTTTTTCCTTGTGCTTGGCCACCAGTTTGGCGCCTCCCATTTCAAGGGTTTTGGCTTCGCGCGCCTTGAGCGCCTTGATTTTATCTTCCACACTGCCCATACCGATTTCCTTTCCCTTAAGGTGAACGGGGCGAGAATTCAGCTCCCTTGAACGGCCGATCCTTGCCTTGAAGAAACAACGCACATGCCCGGAGTTGAAGGTATTGGCTCCGCCGCGAGGGTCCCTTTTCGCGGTTTAGGAGTTCACACTTCTTTCTTATGTAAGCCTTCGTTGTCAAGCAAAAAAAGCAGCTTGCGCGCGGCCCCGGTGGGGGTCACCCGGCCTTGGCGAACCCCATCGACCAGCTCCGGCAGCTGTTCCTGAACCTGGGGGTGCCGATGAAAACGCTCCTGGAGCCCTTCACGGATCATGGCCCACATCCACTCCAGATCCTGCTCCTTGCGCCGGGCCTGCAGTTCGCCAGTGGCCCCCAGGCGCCGGCGGTGCTCCTGGACCAATTGCCAGATGGGCGTAAGGCCGGTCAGGTTCGTGGCGCTGCAGGTCACCACCGGCACCGTCCAGCTCGGGGAGGCCGACTGCATCAGGTGCAGGGCGTTTGCCAGCTCCGTGCACGTGCGTTCCGCGAGGGGCAGATTGTCGCCGTCGGCCTTGTTGATGGCCACGGCGTGGGCCAGTTCCAGGATGCCTTTTTTGATCCCCTGCAAGGCGTCGCCGGCGCCGGTGATCATCAGCAGCAGGAAGAAATCCACCATGGTGGCCACCGCCGCTTCGCTCTGGCCGACGCCCACGGTCTCGACGATCACCACGTCGAAGCCGGCGGCCTCGCACAAGAGCATGGTCTCGCGGGTCATGCGCGCCACGCCGCCCAGGGTGCCGCCCGACGGCGAGGGCCGGATGAAAGCCGCGGGCGATGCGGCCAGGCGCTCCATGCGGGTCTTGTCGGCCAGGATGCTGCCCCCCGAGCGTTGGGAGCTGGGGTCCACGGCCAGCACGGCCACGCGGTGGCCGCGCTCGACCAGCAACGTGCCGAAGCTTTCGATGAAGGTGCTCTTGCCGACCCCCGGCACGCCGGAGATGCCCAGACGCACCGCCTGGCCGGTGGACGGTAGCAAGCCCTCCACCAGCTTTTGGGACAACTCGCGATGGACCGGCAGGTGACTCTCGACCAGGGTGATGGCCTTGGAGAGAATCCGGCGGTCACCGGTCAGCACGCCTTTTATATAGTAGCTCGGTGCGAGAGGGGTCACCGGGTTATGCTTTCTCCAGGGCGTTGAGCACCTCGTTGGCCGATTTGATCAAAGAGGTGCCGGGGCCGAAAACGCCCACCACGCCGGCCTTGTGGAGAAAGTCGTAATCGGCCGGCGGAATCACGCCGCCCACCACCACCAGAATTTCTTCGCTGCCCTGGGCCTTTAGGGCCGCAATCAGTTGGGGCACCAGGGCCTTGTGTCCGGCGGCCAGGGTGGAAACCCCCACCACATGCACGTCGTTCTCCAGGGCCATGCGTGCCGCCTCTTCGGGGGTCTGGAACATGGGGCTGATATCCACGTCGAAGCCGAAGTCGGCAAAGGCCGTGGCCACCACTTTGATGCCGCGGTCATGGCCGTCCTGGCCCATCTTGGCCAGCAGAATGCGCGGCCGGCGGCCATTTTTCTGCAAGAAAAGCTCGGTGCGTTTGCGCAAGCTGTCGATCACGGCCGGGTCCTTGTATTCGGAGGCGTAGATGCCCGAGATCACCTGGGTGGTGGCCACGAAGCGGCCGAAGACCTTTTCCATGGCATCGGAAATTTCACCCACGGTGGCCCGGGCGCGCACGGCCGGAATGCAAGCCGCCAGCAGGTTCTCGCCCGCCTCGGCGGCCCGGGTCACGGCCGCCAGGGCCTGGGCCACGGCCTGGGGATCGCGCTTGGCCTTGATCTCGTTGAGACGATCGATCTGCTCCTGGCGCACCGTCTCGGATACCTCCAACAGGCCCTCCAGGGGTTTGTCCTTGGCCTGGTATTTGTTGACCCCCACGATCACGTCCAGCCCCTGGTCGATGCGCGCCTGGCGCCGGGCGGCCGACTCTTCGATGCGCATCTTGGGCATGCCGGTCTCGATGGCTTTGGCCATGCCGCCCAGCTCTTCCACCTCGGCGATGATCTTGCGCGCCTGGGCGATCAAAGAGCCGGTCAGCGCTTCTATATAGTAAGAGCCGCCTAATGGATCGATCACGCGGGTCACCTGGGACTCTTCCTGGATCACCAACTGGGTGTTGCGGGCGATGCGCGCCGAAAAATCGGTGGGCAACCCCACCGCCTCGTCGAACGAGTTGGTGTGCAGCGACTGGGTGCCGCCCAGCACCGCAGCCAGGGCTTCCAGGGTCGTGCGGATGATGTTGTTGTAGGGGTCCTGCTCGGTGAGGCTCCAGCCCGAGGTCTGCACGTGGGTGCGCAGCATGGTCGAGCGCCCGTCCTTGGGATTGAAACGGCTGACCAGCTCGTGCCACAGAAAGCGTGCCGCCCGCAGCATGGCGATCTCCATGAAGAAGTTCATGCCCACGCCGAAGAAAAACGAGAGCCGGGGGGCGAAGTCGTCGATGCTCAGGCCGGCCTTGAGGGCCGCCCGCACATACTCCAGCCCGTCGGCCAAAGTAAAGGCCAGTTGCAACAGCGAGGTGGCGCCGGCCTCCATCATGTGGTAGCCGCTGATGCTCACGGTGTTGAAGCGCGGCATGTGCTTGGAACTGTAGGCGATGATGTCGGCCACGATGCGCATGGAGGGCACCGGCGGATAGATATAGGTGTTGCGCGTCAAATACTCCTTGAGGATGTCGTTCTGGATCGTGCCCGAAAGCTTCTCTTGGGGCACGCCCTGCTCTTCGGCGGCCACGATGTAGCCGGCCAGGATGGGCAGCACGGCGCCGTTCATGGTCATCGAGACCGACATCTTGTCCAGGGGGATCTGATCGAAGAGGATCTTCATGTCTTCGACCGAATCGATGGCCACACCCGCCTTGCCCACATCGCCCACCACCCGGGGGTGGTCGGAGTCGTACCCCCGGTGGGTGGCCAAATCGAAAGCCACCGACAACCCCATCTGGCCGGCGGCCAGGTTGCGGCGGTAAAAGGCGTTGGAATCCTTGGCCGTGGAAAAGCCGGCGTACTGGCGGATGGTCCAGGGCCGGCCCGCATACATGGTGGCCATGGGCCCGCGCACATAGGGTGCAAAGCCGGGCAGCGAGCCCACATGCGCCAGCTTTTCCAGATCTTCGGCCGTATAGAGCGGCTTGACCGTGACGCCTTCCGGGGTCTGCCAGTTCAAAACATCCGCCGACGTACTTTTGAGCTGCTTGGCGGCCAGAGCCTTCCATTGATCGATGCTGGGATGCTGTGCCATGCGCTTCTCCTTTTATGCGTTTGCTTTGCTTTCGACGGACATGCCCCGCCACACCAGTTCGAAGAGCACGTGGGCCTGGGCGGCCAAACCCTCTTTCTGGCCGCGCTGAAACCACATGAAAACCGTGCGCTGCACCAGGCCGAGCATAAAATCGAGGAGCACGCTCGCCCGAACCTCCGGATTGAGGATGCCCTGGTCCTGCCCCTTCTTAAGCACATCCAGGAAAAGATGGATCATCTTCTTCTGGGTGAAGGTTTCATCGGCCATCCAGGTGGCCATGGGCAACGTCAGAAACAGAATGCGCCCCAGGTGCGGGTGACGTTCGTAATAATCGAGCTGCAGCCAGAGCACCTTGCGCAATTTCTCTTTCAGGTCTTCGATGCCCTGCAGGTGGTCCACGATGCGCTCGGTCAGCTTGCCCAGCCAGATATCCACGAAGGCAAACACCAGCTGTTCCTTGCTGCCGTAATACTTATAGATGGTGCTGAAGCTGACCCCGGCCCGTTTGGCCACATCGCGGATGTTGGCCTGGTGGAAATCGGAATTGGCGAAAATCTCGAGCACCGCCTGCTCCAGACGGGCCTGGACCTCCGGTCGCAATGGCGGTAACGATGTTACCGGTTTAGCCTTGCCTCGGGTTTTTGGAGGCGCGGAAGCCTTGCGCGCAGAATGCGGTGGAGGAAAAGTCTTAATAATATCAGGCTTCATTTCCGAGGGGCTTTTCCTTTAGGCAGTCGATTTCCGCTGTGGTCGCTCCACAGAAAGTAACATTGTTACCTTTTTGGAACTATAGCCGCCGAAAAAGCCCGCTGTCAAGGCAAAAAAATTGATCCCGCGCCGGATCAGGAATCCCGCTGGCACAACTCCACCAGCACCCCGCCGGTCTCCTTGGGATGTAGAAAGGCGATTTTGGCGCCGCCGGCGCCGATACGCGGCTTTTCGTCGATAAGGCGAACGCCTTTGGCTTTCAGCTCGGCCAGGGCCGCTTCGATGTCCTCTACACGGAAGGCGATGTGCTGCATGCCTTCGCCGCGCTTCTCGATGTACTTGGCCACCGGCCCGTCGGGCGCCGTGGACTCGAGCAGTTCCACTTCGCTTTCGCCCACCGGGAAAAAGGCGGTGGTCACCTTCTGTTCGGTCACGGTTTCGCTGCCTTCGCAGGGCAAACCCAGCACCTTGGTCCAGAAGGAAGTCGCTTGTTCGATGCTGTTGACCGCGATGCCCAGATGATCGATCTTGAGGATTTTCATAGGCGCTCCTTGGTTGGAATGGGTGGTTAACGATATTTGGCCATCACCCGGCCAAACCCCGGCAGGGCGTTGATGATGGTCTGGTCGTCCACGCAAAAGGCGATGCGGAAATGGCCCGGGCCGGCAAAACCGCTGCCCGGCACGGTCAAGATCAACTCTTGCTGCAGGTCGCGCACGAACGCCACGTCATCGGCGATGGGGGTCTTGGGAAAGAGGTAGAAAGCACCCGGCGGTGTCACGAACGAGTAGCCGGCAGCGGCTAACCCATCGCACAACAGATCGCGCTTGCGCTTGTACTGCCCCATGTCCACGCTGGCGCCCTGGAGGCAGGCCACCACGCGCTGCATCAGCCCCGGGGCGTTGACAAAGCCCAGGATGCGGTTGGTCAGGGCCAGGGCCGCCCGGATGTCGTTCTTATAGGTGGCCGCCGGGTTCACCGCCGCGAAACCGATGCGTTCGCCCGGGATGGAGAGATCCTTGGAGTAGGAGGTGGCGATCAGGCTTTCGGGATAGGCCTGGAAGATGCTGGGCACCGGCCGGCCGTCGAAAACGATCTTGCGGTAGGGCTCGTCGGAGACCAGGTAGAGGGTGCGGTTGAGTTCGCGACTCTTTTGCCGCAACAGCGCCCCGAGTTGCGCCAGGCTTTCGGCCGAGTAGATCTGGCCCGTGGGGTTGTTGGGCGAGTTGATCAGAACGACTTTGGTTTTGGAATTGATGGCGCCGGCAATGGCCCCCAGGTCCAGGGAAAAATCGGGCTGGGTCGGGACCATACGGATCGTGCCGCCATGGTTATCCACGTAAAAACGGTACTCGACGAAACAGGGCGTGGGCACGATCACCTCGTCGCCCGGATCGAGCAGGGCCTTGAAGATCACGTTCAGCGCCCCGGCCGCCCCGCAGGTCATGATGATATCGGCAGCCTCCGGAGTGACCCCCTGTTCGGCCGCCAGGTAATCGGCCACGGCCACACACACCTGGGGATAGCCCGCCTGGGGCATATAGCAGTGATCGCCCAGGCCGCAGGCGGTGACCGTGTCGCGCAAGGTATCGTGGAACGCCGGCGGCGGCGGCAGGTTGGGATTGCCCAGACTGAAATCGAACACGTTGTCGGCGCCGTGCAAGGCTTTGAGCTTGGCGCCCTCTTCGAACATCTTGCGAATCCAGGAAGCCTGGGTCATCACGGTGCTGATCTTCTGGGCCACGGACATGGGCAACTCCAGCGTATGGGGGACTCATCACAGCACGACTGAAGCCTTAACCTCTTCAGCCGTCAGTCTTCAGCCTATTTTACCGCTTCCACCGTCTTTACTTCCGGCACCTCTTGCTTGATGATGCGTTCGATGCCGTTCTTCAGCGTCATCTGGGACATGGGGCACCCCGAACAAGCGCCTTTCAAGCGCACCTGGACCACCCCCTCGGCGCTGACATCCACCAGTTCCACGTTGCCGCCGTCGGCCTGGAGCATGGGACGGATCTTCTGAATGGCTGCTTCGACTTTTGCTTTCATTGAATATTCCTTTCATCGGGGCGGATAACCGCCCTGTATCGTTCAGAGCGACCGCCGGCCGCCCCTACGTTCTGTCTTCATCCATCCTGGCATGAAACGCTTTCCGGAACTGTTCAAAATTACCTTCCAATATAGCGATCCGGGCCTCTTTGACAAGCCGCAAATAGAAATGCAGGTTGTGGATGGTGGCCAGCCGGTGCACCAGAATCTCCTTGGCGAGGTAGAGGTGGCGCAGGTAGGCCCGGGAGTAGTGGCGGCACGTATAGCAATCGCACCCCGGCTCGATGGGCTCGGTATCGTCGCGATGGCGCGCGTTGCTGATGTTCAGCGTGCCGGCGGCGGTAAAAAGCTGACCGTTGCGTGCGTTGCGCGTGGGCATAACGCAATCGAACATGTCGGCCCCCAGGGCGATCATCTCCACCAAGTCAGCGGGCGTACCCACCCCCATCACATAGCGCGGGGCGTCGGCCGGCAACAGCGGCAGGGTATGGGCCGCCATCTCCAGCATCAATTCCTTGGGCTCGCCCACACTCAGGCCCCCCACGGCATACCCGGGAAAGCCGATGGCGACGAGCTCCTCGGCCGAGCGCGTGCGCAGCTCCTTGAACATGCCGCCCTGCACAATGCCGAAGAGGGCGTTGGGGCAGTTGGCCTGCCAGCGCAGCTTGCAGCGCCGGGCCCAGCGGGTGGTCAGATCGGCGGCCGCGGCGGCCTGATCGCGCTCGGCCGGATAGGCGATGCACTGGTCCAGGCACATCATGATGTCGCTATTCAGGGCCATCTGTACATCCACCGCCGATTCCGGGGTCAGCAGATGGCGCGCGCCGCCGTCCAGATGGGACTGGAACGCATAGCCCTCCTCTGAAATCTTGGACAGCTCGGCCAAAGAAAAAACTTGAAACCCGCCGCTGTCGGTCAGAATCGGCCGATCCCAGTGCATAAAACGGTGCAGCCCCCCGAAACGGCCGATCGTCTCCGTCCCCGGCCGCAAATATAAATGATAGGTGTTGCCCAGAATGATCTGGGCCCCCACCGCCTCCAGCTCCTCGGGCGATACCGCTTTGACCGTGGCTTGGGTGCCAACCGGCATAAAAATCGGGGTTTCAATGACCCCGTGAGCGGTTTCAAGCAGACCGGCCCGAGCCTCAGTGGTTTCGCAAGTTTTTTGCAGTTGGTAAAAAGTCATTTTCTCATTGCCTCGAAAGTGGCACGCGGCAGGCGTGTCCGGCGGCAACTCCGCGGCATGTCAGACGCCGAACTTAGGGATGCTTAAGCGCAGCGGAGGAAAAACGCCCTGGACTGTCTGAGCGCAGCGAGTTTCCAGGGCGTCCGCAGCAAGCTTTAGCATCCCTTGTTCGGCGGCGTATGCCGCGGAGTTGCCGCCGGACACGCCGTCGAAGCCCCTCATTTTATTATCATCGCATCCCCATAACTATAAAAACGATACCCTGCCCGCACCGCCTCCGCATACGCCGACAAAACATTCTCCCTGCCCGCAAAGGCCGACACCAGCATCAGCAGGGTCGATTTTGGGAGGTGAAAGTTGGTGATCATAGCGTCCACGACCTTAAAAGCATAACCCGGGTAGATGAACAAATCGCACTCGCCGCTCCGAGAGGTGAGCCTTCCCTGCTCGTCCGCGCAATATTCCAGCGTTCGTACGCAGGTAGTGCCCACCGCCACCACGCGCCGGCCCTGCTCTTTAGCGGCATTGACGGCCGCGGCCGTTTCAGCCGGCAAACGGAACCACTCGGCATGCATGCGATGCATCCGGATATCGTCCACCTCCACCGGCAAAAAAGTGCCATAGCCCACATGCAACGTCACATCGACAATGGTCACCCCTTTGGCCTGCAGGCGCGCCAGCAACTCCGGCGTAAAGTGTAACCCCGCCGTAGGTGCGGCAATGGCCCCCTTTTGACGGGCGTAAACCGTCTGATAGGTGCGTTGATCGGTATCCGTATCGCCGCGCCGGATGTAGGGTGGCAACGGCACATGGCCGATGCGCGCCAAAACCTGCTCGAAATCGTCCGCCCCCTCGAAGGCCAGCGAGCAGGTGCGCTCCTGCAGCGCCACCACCGTGGCCGTCAACCCCTGGTCGAACATCAGACGCGTTCCAGGCTTAGGGCGCTTGGAAGCCTTGACCAAACAAGTGAACACCTTTTGGGCCGCGCCCTGGGCATAATCCAGAATCAAGGCCTCCACCTGGCCGCCACTCTCCTTGCGCCCCAACAGGCGTCCGGGAATCACCTCCGTGTTATTGCGCACCAGGACGTCGCCCGCGCCCAGCAAATCGGCAAGCGCATCGAACCGCCGGTGGTCCAGCCCACCGGTGGCGCGCTCCAGGTGCAGCAAGCGCGAATGGTCTCGCCGGGCCGCGGGCTGCTGGGCGATCAAGGCCTCAGGCAGCTCGTAGTTATAATCATCTAAGCGAAACATACATGCTTTCAACTTCTTCCAAGATAAACCAGCACCAAGCCCGCCACCATCAACCCCAGCCCCAACCGCCGCAATGCGCTTACCGGGGTTTCCATGAGCTTCTGGAGCCAGGGCTTCATTTTTTCGGGGAAGGCGAAATAGGGCAGCCCTTCTATGATCATCACCATCCCGATCACACACAAAAAGTAACGCATCGATGAACTCCACTTCAATTGCCAATGGCGCCGTTACCTGCTAAAAAGCGTCTACGCTACTACCCATTCGTTCCGCGCTTGTCAAAGTTTAAATCCCTTGACTTGGCGGGGCGGATTGGCCAAAGTCGCTGGGTTTGGGCCGGTCCCAAAGGGCCCGCCAGCCACAACGAAGGATCAAGCGACCATGACGACATTCGAACCGGTCATCGGGCTGGAGGTGCATGCCCAACTCAAGACCGACACCAAGATTTTCTGCGGCTGCTCCACACGCTTCGGCGGCGCGCCCAATGCCCACACCTGCCCGGTCTGCCTGGGGATGCCCGGAGTCCTGCCGGTGCTCAACAAGCGCGTGGTCGAGTACACCCTGCGCATGGCCCTGGCCACCCACTGCACGGTCCAGGAGGTGAGCCGCTTCGCCCGTAAAAACTACTTCTACCCCGACCTGCCCAAAGGCTATCAGATCTCCCAGTACGAGCTGCCCATCGCCCTGGCCGGCCATGTGGAGATCCAGCTCGACGGCCAGAGCCGGCGCATCGGCCTGACCCGCATCCACATGGAAGAGGATGCCGGCAAGCTGCTGCACGATCCGACCCGGCCCGTCAGCCGCGTGGACCTGAACCGCACCGGCGTGCCGCTCATGGAGATCGTCAGCGAGCCGGAGCTGCGCTCGCCCGAGGAGGCCGGGGCTTACCTGCGCACGCTGCGTGCCATCATCCGCTGGATCGATATCGGCGACGGCAACATGGAAGAGGGCAGTTTCCGCTGCGACGCCAACGTCTCCCTGCGCCCCAAAGGCGCCACGGCCTTGGGCACGCGCGCCGAAATCAAGAACCTCAACTCGTTCAAGCACGTGGAAAAGGCCCTGCGTTACGAGATCGCCCGCCAGACCGAAATCCTGCTGGACGGCGGCGCCGTGGTGCAGGAGACCCGCTTGTGGGACCCGGACAAGGCCGTGACCCTCTCCATGCGCGGCAAGGAGGATGCCCACGACTACCGCTACTTTCCCGACCCCGACCTGCCGCCGGTGGTGGTGGATCCGGCCTGGATCCAGGCCGTCACCGATCAATTGCCCGAACTGCCCGACCAGCGCCGGGCGCGCTTCGTCCAAGATTATCAACTGCCCATGTACGACGCCGCCATCCTCACCAGCTCCCGGGAACTGGCCGACTATTTCGAAAATTGCCTGAAAGCCTTCAACCAGCCCAAGACCGTCAGCAACTGGATCATGGGGCCCTTGCTGGGATTGCTCAACAGCCAGGAGAAAACCATCGAACAGTCGCCCATCGGCGTGGAGGGCCTGGTGGCTTTGTTGCAACGGATCGACAACGGCACCATCAGCGCCAAGATCGCCAAAACGGTTTTCGACGAAATGGCAGCCAGCGGCCAAGCGCCCGATGCCATCATCCAGGCCAAGGGGCTGGTGCAGGTCTCCGACACCAGCGCCATCGAGCAGGCCATCGACGCCGTGCTGACCAAGGCCAGCGACGAGGTGGCGCGCTATAAAGCCGGCCAGACCAAGCTGATGGGCTTCTTCGTGGGCCAGGTGATGAAGGCCACGCAGGGCAAAGCCAATCCGAAGATCGTGAACGAGATCCTCGCCAATAAATTGAATCAGGGTTGAATAAGGAGTTTACATTGAAAAATTTGAAAAGCACGCGCGTGGTTTCGGCCATTCTTTTTTGCTTGATGCTTCTGCCCGCCGTCGTTGCCGCCGCGCCGGCCAAGGTGGCGGTGCTGCCATTTACGATTAACAGCGACAAGGATTACACCTTTCTACAAAAAGGCATCGTGGAGATGCTCAGCTCCCGGCTGGCCTCCCCGGGCAAGGTGGAGGTGGTCGATCCGCTGGCCACGACCAATGCCATGGCCGCGGCCAAAGGACTGAGCGGCGACAAGCTGGCCCAGGCAGTGGCCGGAAAACTGGGGGCCGACGTGGCCATCTTCGGCAGCCTGACCGTGTTGGGGGAGAGCGTCAGTATCGACGCCAAGACCCTGGACATTACCGGCGGCCGTCAGCCCCTCACCTTCTTCAAGCAGACCAGCGGCATGGGCGAGGTGATCCCCCAGATCAACCTCATGGCCGGTGAAATCAACGCCACGCTGTTCGGGGTCGCGGTGCCTGCCGTGGCGACCGCCGCCCCGGCCGTTGCCGCTGGGGCCGGCGCCGCCGCTGCTGCCGCCACCGTCCAGCCCGACATCCACATGCATCCGGAAAAACTGCTGCAAAGCGGCCAGGTGGCCTCGCCCGAAGGCCTGCCGCCCAGTCCCTTGGTTAACAGCACCGCGGCGCCCGCGCAACAGAGCAGCACCACCCTCAATCCGGCCTTCGTGGCCGCACCGGGCACCCAGGCCGACGGCAATGCCGGATTCTGGAAGAGCCGCAGCTACACCCACCTGATCAGTGGCGTCGAGGTCGGTGATGTGGATAAAGACGGCCTGCAAGAGACCGTGGTGGCCACGCCGGACAAGATCTTCATTTACCGCTTCGCCCAGGGCAAGCAGCAGAGCGTGGCGGAGATCGAGGCCGGAAGCGTGCGCTTCATCAGCGTCAGCATCGGTGACATCAACGCCAACGGCACCCCCGAAATCTTCGTCACCGGATTCGCCACGAGCCTCAATGCCCTGGAATCCTCCGTGTACGAATACGACGGCCGGGCCTTCACGCCCATTGTCGAAAATAGCCGCTACTACTATTCGGTGGTGCGCCATCCGGCCCTGGGGGCCATCCTGCTGGGCCAGAAGCAGACCAGCAACGAAAGCATCTTCGCCGATCCCATCTTCGAAATGTCCTGGAAAGGGGGCGAATACGTTCCCGAACGCCAGGTGCTCAAGGCCCGCAAAGGCAACTTGCTGGGCTTTGCCTACGGCGATATCATGCAAAACGACGGCGAAAGCGCGGTGGTGCTCGACGAAGACGATCGTTTGCGCCTGCTGACCCCGGACGGCAAGCGGCAATGGTTGAGCGAAGACAAGTATGGCGGCACCACGCTGCATTACCTGCCGCCGGCCAAAGCCCTGGGCGACATCAACGCCAAGACCTACCTGCCGGTGCGTATCCGCACCGCCGATCTGGACGGCAACGGCAAACTGGAGGTGCTGGCCATCCAGAACCATGACAGGGCCCGCCGACTCATGATCCAGCAGCGTATCTTCAGCACCGGGCGCATCGAAGCCCTGGTGTGGGACGGCTTGGGCCTGGCCCCGGCCTGGCAGACCCGTCAGTTGTCCGGCCGCATCCAGGACTTTGCCATCGGCGATTTCGACAACGACGGGGTTAACGAACTGCTGATCGGCATCGTCAGCAAGGAGGGCGCCGTCATCTTCACCGACGCCCAGAGCAGTCTGGTGGCCTTCGATTTGAAACCGGCTCCTTAAACTATGACAAATCAATTTTGATGGAATCGTAAAAAGTCCCCGAGCCGTCACTCCCGCGCAGGCGGGAGTCCAGAACCATTTGAAAATACTGGATTCCCGCCTGCGCGGAAATGACATAAATAGGCACCGAGACACCTTTTACGAGTTCATCAGTTTTGAGTTCTTGATTTTGTCCGGGTTTTGCTACTCAGGTATAGCAAAATCATCGAAAGAAGGAGATCATTATGTTGGCTATCCGGTTACCGGCGGACATCGAATCCCGGCTCGATGCCCTCGCAAAGGCCACCGGCCGAACCAAAACCTTTTATGCGCGCGAGGCAATCCTTGCGCACATCGACGACCTCGAAGACACATACATCGCCGCGAAACGCATTGAAGACATCCGGATCCGGCCCGGCCGTGAAAAAACCATCCCTCTGAGCGAGGTTATGAAGCGCCATGGCATGGAGGATTGAGTTCGACCCTCGCACCTACTTTACCTATCCCAACGTGTCGCAACGGATGAAGACCCCCGCCGTTTTGGAAGACCGTTGCGCCATGATTTGATCGGACTCTGGAAATATCGGGTGGGCGATTATCGGATCGTATGCGAGATCCAAGACAACGTGCTCATTGTCTTGGTAGTACGCATCGGCCATCGCAGAGGCGTTTACCTCTAAACTTCAGTCCTAGGGGCAGCAAAAAGACCAGCGGCATAAACAGGAAGAAGCCTAAATAAAAAGCCGGGGCCAAATGGCCCCGGCTTTAATATTAAAGAAATACTACTTGCTTCTGAAGGTTAGAAATCAACCCGGAAGCTGACGACGCCGTAGGTCATTTCACCCATGTCCACATCCGCCAGGGCATCGGTTTCCGTATCGCCACGATCCACCATGCCAATTTCCGGGATAATGGTGACGCCCGGTGCGGCGGTGATGGGCATCTGGATATAATACACGAAGGCGGTCTGCTCGGCATCGCCCAAGTTAGCGATAACACCTGGAGCCACCGCCACCAGCAGATCATCTCTCTGCACGTTGTTGTAGCTCATGCCGGCTTCCACTTTCAGCATGGGGCTCAGCTTGGCACCGACCGTGATAAGGGCGGTGATTGCGGTGGCGTCTTCGATACCGCCGGTAGCATCAAATGCCGCAGCACCAAGGTTTCCAAAGAAGCTGCTGCCGAGCACCAGATTGCCGATGCCGTAGTTAGCGGGGTTTTGCTGATAGCTGGCCATCATATTGATATAAACCGGGTTGAAGCGCAGCTGCACGCCCAAGGCGGCCACATAACTATCGACGCTTTCCTCTTCTTCCGTTGCACCCCGAGTTACCACGTCATAAGTCTGCCAGCCCACTGCGGGCCGAATGCTGATCATGGGGGTGTTGAAGGTATAGGCGGCTTCAAACTTCGGAAGAACGTAGTCGATGTCGTCTACGCCGGCTGTTGCGGCCAGATTGGTGTTTTGTTCGATCGCGGCCACATCGAAGCCACCGAAGGTCAGGCGCAGTTGGGGTTGACGACCGGCATAGGGAATGCCGGCGAGTAACATGACCGCTTCGCCCTGGTCGCCGATGTCACCAATCATGTTGGAGTAGAAGAGGTAGGTCAGCGGGGTGTAGGTTTTACCCATGGTGAGCTTGCCGGCGCCGAAGTTCCAGGTGCCGTAGGCCATGCGCAGATAGACGGTCTCACTCTGGCCGGCGTCGGTGGTTTCCCGGAGGCCGACTTCGAAAGTGGCGTTCAGGGTGTCGCTGATCTTGGCCCTGGCGCCGAAACGGCTCTGGCCGCCGAGGCTCAACGAAGTGCCGGCATCGTCGAAGCCGCCCCCGGCGCTGACGGCGGGATCCATGGCAGGCCCGTCGATCGTCGCTATGGTGCCCGCCCCAGTTCCGCCAAACTCTTCACTCACATCATAATACCCCAACATGGTACGGAAACTGCCGTAGAGTCCCACCTCTGCGGCCATTGCCGGGGCTGCCAAGCCCAGAACCAAAAGCGCAACCAATAGTTTCTTCATCTGTTGTCCTCCTTCAAAGACAATTGGGTTAATAAAACGCCAAACCACAAAAAAAACGGCCAAACCCATCGGCCGCCGCCAAACCCTTAACTCAGGCATTCCTTTCGAGACTTCTGCATCGCGGGTTGCATCGTTTCAATTGGATAGTAGGCCCAATTTAGTTATTGGCGGTGGTTCAATTCATTTGGCCACCTCAACTTGCGGCCACCCTAACAACGTGTAAAATTCCTGTCAAGGATTTTTCTTTGAGAATTCAGATAGCGCGCCGCCTTCGGGTTCGGCATTAACGGCCCGGCTTATCATTCAAGCGTTTTGTAACGGACCGGGGTACGAAATGGCTCCAGTCGCGGGTTCGAGAGCCGGCCGGATGAAATTTACCACCTGTGGCTTTTTTGCTGCCTACTGGCACCATATCTTGTAGCGCCAGCAGGTCATTGTTCAGCAATAATGTCGGTGGAGAGAGCAGGGACGATACCGGGGGGTACGGACGCACTGCTTATTCATGATGATAGCGGCAACTGACGATCACAATGCCGTCTTTTTCGATTTTGTAGACCAGACGATGCTCTTTGTTGATACGGCGGGACCAGCAGCCGGCCAACTGGAACTTTAACCGTTCCGGTTTACCGATGCCTTCTTCAGGATTGCGCAAGATGTCTCTGAGAAGCTCACGGATACGCTTGACCATGGTCTTGTCTTTATCGAGGAACCATTCGAAATCCTTCCAGGCCTCCTTGGTGAACTCGATCTTCATAAATTCTCGACCGGGAAAGGGACCCGTTTAGCGCTTTGCGCTTGCTTTAATGACTTTTCAAGATGCGCCCGGTTGGCTGGAGAGCTTAACAAGTAGGCAGTCTCTTCCATGGCCTGATAGTCCGCAAGCGAAATCAACACGACTTGCGCTTCTTCCGCCTGATTGCTGACGATAATCGCCGGTTCCGAGTTCTTGCACACGTCATGGATCAGCGTTTTGAGATTCTTTTTCGCATGGGTGTATGTGACTGCTTTCATCGTTTTTCCTCTTTATACCAAAGACTGTCCCGACAAGGTCGGTCGGTTGAAGTCCCATCGAATCCATATGATTGCCTAAAATAGCGTTCGAATGGTTTTATGACAAGCTGAAAACTTCTTGCGAGTGTAAGTCAAGTCTGTTGCTTGTGCCGAGGTGCAATCACGGCCCGCTGCGGCCGAAGGCCTTCTCCAATTCCCGCAGCGTCCAGCGAATCCAGGTGGGCCGGCCGTGGGGGCAGTGGGAGGCGTTGGGGCAGTGGTCCATCTGCAGCAGCAGATGTCTGATCTGGGTTTCATTGAGGCGCTGGTTGGCGCGCACGGCGCGGTGGCAGGCCATCACCCGGCGGCATGTGTCCATGACCTTCTCGAGGCCGGCCGCCAGGCCGGTCTCCAGGCTGCGTTCCACCAGGGCGCGCACCAACCCCTCGGCCGATTGTTCGCCCAGCAGGGTGGGCAGGGATTTGACCACGAAGGTATTGCCGCCGAAGGGCTCGATCTCCAGGCCCAGGGCGGCCAGGCCGGGAATGAGTTGGGTGAGCAGGGCCGCTTCACCGAAGCTCAGCTCCACCGTTTCGGGCAGAATGAGCTGCTGGGCCTCGATCCGGCCGGCCTTCTGGCCCAGGGCCTCGTAGACGATGCGCTCGTGGGCCGCGTGCTGGTCGATGAGGATCAGGTCGTCGCCGTCCTGGCAGACGAGATAGGTGCCGCGAAATTGGCCGATAACGGTCAGGTCGGCGAAACGGCGGCCGGCCCACAGGGGTTGCTGGGCCGGGGCGGCGGCCGGTGGGACAGGCGCGATTGGGGGCGGCGCTGAGGCCGCCGGGATTGCCGGCAGCCAGCCCTCGTCATTTTGCACAACCGTGTGGGCGTAGACGGCCGGGGGCTCGGCCACCACGCGGAGTGGTTCGTGGTCCTGGGGCAGGGGCGCGCTCCATAAGCGTTTTTCAGCCGCCGCCAGCGCCCGGGTCACGGCGGCCTGCACCAGGCCATGCACCCGGCGCGAATCCACGAAGCGGATCTCGTGTTTGGTGGGGTGCACGTTCACATCCACCTGGTCGCAGGGCAGGTGGAGAAAGAGGGCGGCCAGGGGAAACTGGCCGGTCATGAGGCGCCCGTGAAAGCCCTCCAGCAGGGCGTGCTGCATGACCCGGTCGCGCACCCGGCGACCGTTGACGAAGAGGTAGATGGATCGCGAAGTGGCCCGGGCCTGGCGGGCCGGTGCCGCCACGCCGGTCAACGCCAGGTCGCCATCCGATGCGACGATGGATATCAATTCGGAAGCCGAGAGGGACAGCACATCGGCGGCGCGCAGGGCCGAATCGCCCACCTTGGGCCACTGTTTGACCACCTTGGCGTTGTGCAGCAGTTTGAAATGGATCGATGGATAGCCCAGGGCCATGCCGGCCACGGTGTCGGCGATGTGGGCCGTTTCGGTGGCGGTGCTTTTGAGGAACTTGCGCCGGGCCGGGGTGTTGAAGAAGAGCTGGGCCACCTGGATCATGGTGCCCGGCGCGGCCCCGGCCTCGGTCACCTGGACGATCTTGCCGCCCTCCACGCGCACCTGGGTGCCGCTGTCGGCGTTCGGCTCACGGGTGGTGAGGGTCAGCTTGGAGACGGCCGCGATGCTGGGCAGGGCTTCGCCCCGGAACCCCAGGGTACGGATGGCGCCCAGGTCGTCATCCGAACGCAGCTTGCTGGTGGCGAAGCGCTCCAGGGCCAGCAGGGCATCGTCGCGGCCCATGCCCGCCCCGTTATCGGCCACCTGGATCAGGGCACGGCCGCCGTTTTCGATCTCGACCACGATGCGGTCGGCGCCGGCGTCGAGGGCGTTTTCCACCAGCTCCTTGACCACCGAAGCCGGCCGTTCGACCACCTCGCCGGCCGCGATCTTGTTGGCCAGGATATCGGGCAGGATGCGGATGCGCGCCATGGGCCGCGGCTGCCTAGGGTTCCTGGGCCGCGTCGGGAGCGTCGCCCCGCAACAGCGCTTCCAGGGCAGCGGCCTCGGCCGGCGTGAGGTTGAAGGTCAGGCAGGCCCGGTCGATGAGGGCGGTGACCGCTGCATTCGGTTTATCCTGGCGCTCGGCGCTGATCCATTTGACCGCGTTGCGCAGGTTTTCGCCTTGGGGTTGGATGCTCATGGTGCCGGTTTCCTTTTGTGATAGTCAGTGGCCTGCTCAAAGGCCTGGGCCGCGGCCAGCAAGCGCTCTTCCTGGAAATGGCCGGCCTGGAGCTGCAACCCGATGGGCAGACCGTCGGCCGAGAACCCGCAGGGCACCGATATGCCGGGGATGCCGGCCAGGTTGGCGCTCAGGGTGTACATGTCCGAAAGGTACATGGCCAGCGGGTCGTCGGCATGCGCCCCGATGGGGGTGGCCGGGGTGGGGGTCACCGGCGAGGCGATCAGGTCGCATTTTTCGAAGGCCGCGGCGAAATCGCGCATGATCAGGGTGCGCACCTGGGAGGCCTTGCGGTAGTAGGCGTCATAATAGCCGGCCGAGAGGGCATAGGTGCCCAAAAGGATGCGGCGCTGCACCTCGGGGCCGAAGCCCTGGGAACGGGTGGCGCGGTACATCTCGAGCAGTTCGTCGGCCCCGCCGTCGCGCAGGCCGTACTTGACGCCGTCGTAGCGCGCCAGGTTGGAGCTGGCCTCGCAGGGGGCAATGACATAGTAGGCGGCCACGCCATAGTCGGTGTGGGGCAGGGCAACCTCGACGGTGGTGGCGCCCAGCCCTTCCAGGGTGGTGATGCCTTGCCGCACCGCGGCGGCCACCTGGGGATCGAGCCCCGGGCTTTCGAAATAGCGCGTGGGGATGCCGATGCGCAGGCCCTTCACGCCCCGGCTCAGGGCCGCCAGGTAATCGGGCACGGCGTTGGGCGCGCTGGTGGCGTCGGACGGGTCGTGCCCGGCGATGGCCTGCAGCACCTCGGCGCAATCGGCCACCGTCTTGCCCAACGGGCCGATCTGGTCCAGGGACGAAGCGAAGGCCACCAGGCCGTAACGCGACACCCGGCCATAGGTGGGCTTGAGCCCCACCACACCGCAGTGGGAGGCGGGCTGGCGGATCGATCCGCCGGTGTCCGAGCCCAGGCTGGCCAGGCACATCTCGGCGGCCACGGCCGCGGCCGAGCCGCCGCTGGAGCCGCCGGGAATACACTCTGTGTTCCAGGGGTTGCGGGTCACCTGGAAGGCGGAGTGCTCGGTGGTCGACCCCATGGCGAACTCATCCATGTTGAGCTTGCCCACCATCACGGCCTGCTGGGCCTTGAGCCGCTGCATGACCAAGGCATCATATGGAGGTACGAAGCGCTCCAGAATGCGCGAGCCGCAGGTGGTGCGCACCCCCTGGGTGCAGATCACATCCTTGATGGCGATGGGGATGCCGGTGAGCGGCGCCATGCGGCCCTGGGCGAGGGCGGCGTCGGCCCGGCGCGCGTCGGCCAGGGCGGCCTCGGCCGTGACCGTAAGAAAGGCCTGGATGCGCGGCTCCAGCGCGGCGATGCGATCCAGCACCGCCTGGGTCAGGGCCACCGCGGAGATCTCCTTGCGCCGCAACAAATCCCGGGCCTGGGCAATGGTCAGGCTGTATAAGTTCATCATCGTTTAACCTTTTTTAGCGCTTCGGGGCGAACATCCGATCCGCAAGCGGAATCTGTTTTGGGCCAGGTCTTGATCAACTGCAGGATGTGGCGCACATAGGCGCACTCGCAACGGGCCGGGCAAGGCCCCAGATCGTCCTTGTGCAGACAGTGGCCGCCGCACTCGGCGCTGCCGGTGGCGCGCTCGACGAATACCGGGCCGCTGTAGAGATCCTTGAAATCCTCGGCCATCAGGGCCAGGGTGGTCCGGCAGGTGTGGTTGAACAGCAGAATACCGGCCTCCAGGGCCTTGAAGTTGGCCTGGTATCCCACCAGTTGCAGCCCGGGATCGCTCAGGAAATCCGCGCGATGGGGCCAACGGGTCGCGCACTTGGGGCAAACCTTGAACATGGCCGTCACCCGATCACTTTGGGCACCAGGAAGAAATCCTCTTCCCGGGCCGGCGCATTGGCCAACGCCTGGTCCGCGGGCAGATGGGAATGAAGCTGGTCCTCCCGGAAGGCATTGGTCACGCCGATGGCATGGGCCGTGGGTGGCACCCCCTCGGTATCCACCTGGGCCAAAGTGTCCACATACGCCAGGATCGTCGCCACCTGGTCGGCCAGTTTATCCGCGGCCTGGGGATCGATGCGCAGACGGGCCAGACGGGCCACGTGGAGCAGTTCTTGGGTACTGATTTTCATGACAACCACCTGCTATAGATAAAGGATAATTTCTTCTTTCAGATCAATTCGTCCCCACCACCATCGCCTTGAACTTCTCCCCCTGGAGCTTTTTGAGGGTGGCATCGGCCTCCGGCCGATTGTCGAAAGCCCCCACCCGCACCCGGAACCAGGCCTCCTTGGCCGCATTCTCGCTGCGTATCTGGTAAGCGGCGTAGCCCTTACCGCGCAGCGTCGCCACCAGCTTGTTGGCGCTCTCCAGATCCCTCAAAGCGGCCACCTGGACCGTGAAGCGCCCCTTGGCGGGTACCTGTACCGCCGCCGCAGCCACCGCTGCTGCTGTGGGTGCGGCCACGGGCTTTTTGGCCGCTGGGGGGCCGGCCGCCGGTTTGGCTTGGACGACGGCCTTGGGCTTGGCCGGCGTGGGCGACGGCCGCGGCGGGGCGGTCGATTTGGGGGGCGCCTTTTTAAGTTCCTCGGGGTACTTCAGGCTCAAGTTCTGATCCGCACTTGCCTTGGCCATGGCCTCGATGGCGTCACGCTCCGCTTGCAGCGCGTTGGCTTTCAGCTCGGCCAACTCGTTGCTCAGGGCCTGGCTTTTGCGCGGCACCGTCACGGTGCCACGGCCCACCAGGATGCCGAGCACAAACATCCAACCCAACAGAAAAAGCGTCAGCAGGCCCCAGCCCAGCAATCTGCCGGGTGTCAGCCGAAGGGTGTATTTGCTGTTTTGCGCCTGGGTCAAGCCATCCGCCTCACATCTGCTCGGGCGCCGTGACGCCCAACACGGTCAGCCCGTTGCGAATTGTCTTCTGCACCGCCAGCACCAGGCAGAGCCGGGCCACGGTCAAGTCACTGTCTTCGGTGAGCACCCGGTGCTTGTTGTAATAGGCGTGGAACAAGGCCGCCAACTGCATGAGAAAAAAGGTGATCCGGTGGGGGGCCAGCGCGTTGGCCGCGGCGGCCACCACTTCGGGGTAGCGCGCCAGGGCCTTGATCAACTGGATCTCTTCGGCTTCGATCAGGCGCCGGCCGGCCGATGCGTTCCAGGAGGCGCCGGCCAGACCCTGCTCCTGGGCCTTGCGCAGGATGCTGGCGATGCGGGCGTGCACATACTGCACGTAGTAGACCGGGTTGTCGTTGGACTTCTGCTTGGCCACCTCTAGATCGAAATCCAGGGGCGTGACGTAATCGCGGGTCAAAAAGATGAAGCGCGCCGCGTCCCGGCCCACTTCGTCCAAGACCTCCTTGAGGGTCACGAAATCGCCCGAGCGCTTGCCCATGGCCACCGGCTGGCCGCCGCGCAACAGGCTGACCAGTTGCACCAGCAGCACCTGGAACTGTTCCCGCCGGCCGCCGGCGGCTTCCACGGCGGCGGTCATGCGCGGGATATAGCCGTGGTGATCGGCGCCCCAGACATCGATGATGCGGTCGAAGCCGCGCCGCAGCTTGTTGCGGTGGTAAGCGATGTCCGACGCGAAATAGGTGGTCTGCCCGTTCTGGCGCACCACCACGCGATCTTTTTCATCGCCGTAGGCGGTGGTCTTGAACCACCAGGCGCCGTCCTGGGAGTAAACCACCTCCCGCGCCTTGAGTTCTTCCAGCGACGCCGCCACCTCGCCGCTGTCGAAGAGGCTCTGTTCGCTGAACCACAGATCGAAGCCGATGCCGAATTGCTCCAAATCGCTGCGAATGCCGGCGATGATCTTCCCGGCGGCCACGCGCGCACAGTAAAGCACGGCCGCGTCGTCCGCCTGGCGGATGAAGTCGGCCCCCTTGTCGGCCAGCACCTCCTGGGCGATGTCGCGCACGTAATCGCCGGGGTAGCAATCCTCGGGAAAGGCGATCTCTTCGCCCAGCGCCTGCCGGGCGCGCAGAATCACGGAGCGCCCTAAAGTCTGGATCTGGCGTCCGGAATCGTTGATGTAGTATTCGCGCTGGACATCGTAGCCGCACAGGGCGAGAAGGCGCGCCACGCTGTCACCCACTGCCGCACCGCGGCCATGGCCCACATGCAAGGGGCCGGTGGGGTTGGCGCTGACAAATTCGACTTGAATGCGCTGACCCTGACCGAGATCCGAGGCGCCGTAGCGTTCGTCCTGGGCCAGCACCTCGGCCACCACCGGCGGCCAGGCCCAGGGGTGAAGGTAGAAATTGATGAAGCCCGGACCGGCGATCTCCACCCGGGCCAGACGCCCCCCGGGGTCGGACAGACGATCCACCAGGGCCTGGGCGATCTTGCGCGGGGCCAGCTTCTGCCCCTTGGCCGACAGCATGGCGAAGTTGGTGGCAAAATCGCCGTGGGCGTCGCTTTTGGGTTCATCCACTTCCACTGCCGGAAAGAGTTCCGACGGCAATACGCCGGCCGCGTGGGCCTTGCGGGCGGCGTTGAGTATCCATTCCTGAATGGCGCTTTTCATCACACGGTTCTTTCATCCAATGGGATGCGGATTGAGTCGCACAAATGGGTGCCAAAGGCAAGCCTCATAGCACCCGTTAAAACCCCCTGGGAGAGCCGGCCATTTCAGCGTGCACCCGGTCTGCCTCGGCCAGCATGCGTTTGCGTAAGTCCGGCGCCAGTTCGCCCTCGGCGGACAGGATCTGTTTGAAGGTGGAGAGCTCCAGGCTGCACAGGGCCAGCATGGCGTCGGCCTGGCCCTGGCGGTGATCCACGATGCGCGCCTTTTGCAGGGCCGACTTGATCAACAGGTGCAGCGGCGCGCCTTCGCCGCCGGGACCAGCCGCCTCGGCCAGGGCACGCACATAATGGGTGACGATCCTGGACATCTCCTGCTGGGCCTGGTTATCGGCCGTGGCCCGCAGCAAGGTGGTGTTGCGCATGCCGCCGGCGTTGCCGATGGCGTAAAACACCCGGCCCTGGTCTCCCATATAAGCACCGGTGGCGACCATGGTCCAGTCGGAGGGGGCCGCGGGCGAAGGCGTCGGTCCGGACCACGTTCCACTGGACGATGAGGTCGTGGATCGGGTTTGCAGGGCGGTGCAACCGGACCCGAGCGCCAACACGGCGCATCCCACCAGGACCCAGGCAAAAAAGTCACGCCGCATAACGACTCCTTGACTGCGGCGCCCCTTGCCGGAACGCCGCCAAAGCAAAAAGGGTTACGATCACCGTCGCAACCCTTTGGAATTTCGAGTGGTAGGCACGCGCGGATTTGAACCGCGGACTTCTACCGTGTCAGGGTAGCGCTCTCCCCCTGAGCTACGTGCCTAAAAGTACGGCTTTGTTAACATCGGCGCCGGGGGAGTGTCAAGGCCAAATCCAGCCCCCAGGCAGGTTATACCCTCTCCCAACGTCGTACGCGTGCTCGTGCTCGGATAGTGAGCAAAAGCCCTCGAGTACGCGTACGGGCACGACAACCGAACGCCACTCTGTGCTGCAGGCAACAGCCCGGACTTAGTGCGATTAATTGACCCGATAGGTTGATGTGTTATGTTTTTCGAACCACTTTAAGGAGTATCCAGCCATGCATCGTAGAATCTTTCTCCGCAAAATGATCACGGGCCTGCAAGCCGTGGCCCTCTATAATATGGTAACGCCGACTGCCGCGGCCCAGGCCGCCATTGCCCCTTCCGGTCCGCCCCGGCCCCATTACCAGCCGCTGAACGGCACCAGCCTGCGCGCCCTGGCGGCCGCCAAGGCCCACCACGGCGAAGATGGCCGGTTTCTCAACCCTCTGGGGGTTGCCCGGCGCAGCAAGTTCGGTCAATTGCTGCGCTGGAAGCTCTTTAGCGAAAACGAGTTCAAGGGCCACCTGGACGACCAGCCGGTGACGCCGGTGCATGTGGATTGGGACCAGGTCCACGACCACGACGGGGTGTCGGTAACCTTCATCAAACACGCCAGCGTGCTGATCAAGGATCGGGATCGGTCGCTGATCATCGATCCGGTCTTCGACGATATTTTCTGGTTTATCGAGGATTTCTCGCCCCTGGCCTTCGACCGCAGCCGCCTGCCGGCCGTGGACCACATCCTGCTGACCCACGGCCATTACGATCACATGAACACCGATACCCTCTCCAGTTTCGACCCGGCCACGCACGTCATCACCCCCTTGGGATACGACGATGTGTTCCAATCCATCGGCATGCAGCGGCGCACCCAACTGGACTGGTTCGACGTCTACAGCGACGGCCGCTGGGAGATCACCCTGTTGCCGTGTAACCACTGGACCATGCGCAACCCCATCGTCGGACCGAACCGCTCCCTGTGGGGCTCCTACCTGATCAAGACCCCCGGCGGCCGGACGATCTACGTCTCCGGCGACACGGCCTTCTTCGACGGCTTCCACGAGCTGGGCCGGGAGTACGCCATCGATCTGGCCATCATCAATCTGGGAGCCTATGAGCCGCGCTGGTTCATGGCGCCCAGCCACATGAACCCCCAAGAGACGGTGGCGGCCTTCAAGCAGCTCAATGCCAAGCAGTTGATGGTGGTGCACTGGGGCAGCTTCCGGCTGGGCGACGAACCGGTGCACTTTCCGCCGCTGGATCTGGCCAAGGCCATGGAGGCCGAAGGGTTGCGGGAGAGTTACGTGGATCTCAAGCTGGGAGAGACGCTCTACCTGTAAGGCGTCCCGTCTTCATTCGGAATCGGAATCAAAGCGGATCGATACCGATTCCGATACCGATTAATCCGCCTTTTCGTTGGTCTCCTGCAGGATGTTCATGCCGATGTAGATGTAGTGCAGGCCGGAGAGGGTGGTGAGCACGGCCGTGATCCAGATTAAGGGAACGTGCAGGGCGGTGAGTTTGGCCGCGGCGGGATCGTAAAGCGAGAGCAGCACCAGCAGAATCTGGGCCACGGTGGTGGCTTTGCTCACCAGGCTGGGCCGTACTTCGTAAGTCTTGGCCGTCAAGGTGATGATGGCGATGCCCAGCACGATGATCACGTCCCGGGCGATGACGATCACCGCCACCCAGTCGGGGATCACGTCCAGCATGCCCAGCATGACATAGGCCGACACCAGCAGCAGCTTGTCGGCCACGGGGTCCAGGTAGGCGCCCAACACCGTGCGCTGGTTGAAATAGCGGGCGATGAAACCGTCCAGCCCGTCGCTCAGGCCGGCGACGGCGAAGACGATCAGCGCCTGGGGGAAGAGCTGCTGCAGGAGCATGATCACAAAGACCGGCGTCAGCAGGATGCGCACCACCGTCAGGATGTTGGGTATGCTGATCGTGGCGCTGGATCGCTTCAAGGTATTCTTTCCCAATCTAAAGTTTTCACACTGAAGTCGCCAGGGCCAAAGCCGCTTCAGCGCGGCACGATGGTGACCTGGATGGCTTGGGGGTAGACCCCTTCCATGGTGACGGCGAAGGTTTCGAAGCTCTGGGCCAGGATGGCGTCGGCCAGCGAGCGGGCCGTGCCCGGGTAATTGAGGGTCAGAATGGCCTGGTCGGCCATCATGGTTTTAAGCAGCACATTGTCCACCCCCGGCAGGGCGCTCAGGGCGCCGCGGAATTTGACGAAGTTAGCGATCTTGCCGCCCACGCCTTTGACCACCACCTCCAGGCGGCTCTCGGTCGCGGCCTGCTTGAACCAGTTGGCGCCCATCTGGGCCGCCAGCTCCTGCCCGGCCTGGACCGCAGCGGCCTGCAGGGCTTCCCGGCCGTCGCCGTCCGGGTCGCCCAGGGTGAGCTCCTTCTGGGACAGGGCGATGCTTTGGCCGTCGGCCACGCGCAAGGCCCGCAGGGCGATCATGGCGCGATAGGCACTGCTCGTGCTTCCCGGCGCCGGGGCGGGACCGGCCTCGTCGGCCGTGGCCGCACCCGCCACCACCACCTCGGCCTGAAACTGGCGCCCCAGGGCGATGGCCTCGGCATCGCTCAACTCCGGCGGATAGGCGCCGAGCGCCACGGCCGCCGTCTGCGCCAGGGGAAAACCGGCTTCGGTGAGGGCGGTCGAGAGGGCGGTTTCGGAGATGTTCTCGATGACTTCCGTGCGGCCGCGCCACCAGTAGACCGGTGCCAGGACGCCAGCACGGCGCTCGGCCACGCAGACCAGCACCCGCGGATAGGCGGCCTGGCCCATGCGCACCCCGCCGGCTTTCAAACTCTCCTTGAGGCGCCCCACCACCACGGTGGCCTGCACCACCACGCGGTAGGTGTCGCCCACGGTGGCATCGGTGAGCACCTTGTAGTCGCGCACGAATCGATCACTGCGGTTCAGGATGGTCTCGTTGATCACCTGGAACTGACCGGCCATGGCCTCGGGCGAGACGACATCGGCGAGGGCCCTGAACACGACCATGTTCAGCGCCGCCTGCAGGGCCGCTTCGCGGCCGGCGGCAATGCCTTCGGCCCGCACGGTGCTCGTGCCGATTCCCAGCACGACCTGCTCGCCGTTCTCCGGCTCGGCCTGGGCCACGGCCGCCACGTTCAGCAGCAGGCACAGCATGATCAAGATCAGGGGTGTGCGCATTTTCATCGTTTTTCTCCTTAATGGGGCTTCAAGAGGCCCGGGACCAGGCGTAATCGGCGATATCGCGCAGCGTCTCGACGGCGGGGCCGGCGCCGAAGATCTGCAGGGCGGCCTTGGCCCCCTGGACATGATCGGCCGCGCGGCTGCGGGTGTAGTCCACGCCGCCGTAGCGCGTCATGAGCGCCAGCAGATCCCCGAACGCCTCGGACGAAAAGTCGCCGCGCCCGATCAGCTCGGTCATCCGTGCTTTATCCGCCCCCTCGGCGGTCTGCAGGGAGCGGATCACCGGCAGGGTCAGCTTGCCCTCGCGCAGGTCGGCCCCGGCGGCCTTGCCCAGGACCGCGCTCTCCTGGGTGTAATCCAGAAGATCGTCGGCCATCTGAAAGGCCATGCCCAGGTGGTACCCATAATCGTCCAGCGCCGCCTGGTGCGCTTTGGGCGCATCGGCGATCAGGGCCCCCACGCGGCAGGCCCCCTGGAACAGCACCGCCGTCTTGCAGCGGATCACCTCCAGATAGCGCTCCTCGGTCAGGGCCAGATCCCCCTTGTGGGCCAATTGGCGGATCTCTCCCTGGGACATCTGCTCGGTGATGCCGGCGATGATGCCCATGACCTCGGTCAGGCCGGTGCGCACCGCCAGCGACAGCGAGCGCGCCAGCAGAAAATCGCCGGTGAGCACGGCCGTGGGCGGGTCCCACACCTGGTGCGCCGCCGTCTGGCCGCGCCGCAAGGTGGCGCCGTCCACCACGTCGTCGTGCATCAGGGTGGCGGCGTGCAGGTACTCGAAAATCACGGCATAATTGGCCGCGGGCTCCCGGCCGCCGTAGTTGCACAGGCGCGCCGCCAGCAGCATCAGCAGCGGGCGCAGCCGCTTGCCGCCGGCAAACAGCAGATGCCCGGCCACCTGGCGCACCAGGTCGAATTGCGGGCGCAGGTTCTCCACCAGGGCCTGTTCGATCTCCGCCAGATCGTCCCGGACGGCGGCGCGGATCTTTTGCTTCAGGTCGGTCATAGAGCCTCGCCGATCAGATCATAATCCATGCACTCCACCACCCGCACCAACACCTTGGCGCCCACCGCCAGCGGGGCGGCCGCGCACGGGCGGATGAAGGTGACCCCATCCACCTCCGGCCCTTGATAGATGCTGCGGCCCATCCAGAAATCATCCTCCTGGCGCTCTTCCACCAGCACCGTCAGGGTCTGGCCCAAATAGCGCGTCAGGTTCTCGGCCGAAATATCGCGCTGCACGGCCATCAGCTCGTCCACCCGCGCCTGGGCCAGCTTGGCCGGCACATGGCCCGCCAGGCCATGGGCGGGCAGATCCTCGGCGTCCGAATAGGCGAAGACCCCCAGGTGGTCGAAGCGCACCTTGGCGATGAAGGCTTTGAGCTGCTCGAAGTCCGCCTCGCTTTCGCCGGGAAACCCCACCAGCACCGTGGTGCGCAGGGCGATGCCCGGCACCTTGGCGCGCAACCCTTCGAAGAGCCGCAGCAGGCTTTGATCATTATACCGGCGGCCCATGCGCCGCAAGACCGATTCGCTGGCATGCTGGATGGGCAGATCCAGGTAGGGGCAGAGGTTGGGGTGCTCGGCCAGGGCTTGGATCGTCTCCGGCGCAAGGCTCTCGGGATGGCCGTACATCACCCGGACCCATACCTGGGAATCGAGGCCGGCCAGGGCCCGCAGCAGCTCGGCCAGGTTGCCGGGGGGCGCCAGGTCGTGGCCATAGGCCGTGCTCTCCTGGGCCACCAAGGTCAATTCGCGCACCCCGGCATCGATCAGCTCCCGGGCCTCGCCCAGGATGGTCTGCATGGGCCGGCTCTTCTGGCGGCCGCGCAGCTTGGGGATAATACAATAGGTACAGTGGCGGCTGCACCCTTCGGCGATCTTCAGATAGGCGGCGTGGGCCGTCAGGGGCCGGCGCGACACCGGCCGGCCGGTATCGATGGCATCCGGATCGGGCAGCAGGCAGGCGCCCGACGCCATTCCGCCGCGCACGGCGGCCACCACCCGATCATAGGCGCCGGTACCCAGAAAGACATCCACCTCGGGCAGGGCCGCCACGATCTCCTGGCGGTAGCGCTCGGGCAGACAACCGGCAACGATCAGGCGCCGGCAGCGGCCCTCCTTTTTATGTCGGGCCAGGTTCAGGATGGCGTCGATGGACTCGTCGGCCGCGGCCTGGATGAAGCTGCAGGTGTTGACCACGATGGCGTCGGCCCGGGCCGGATCGTCGGTGGTCTGCATGTCGGCCAAGCGGAGCTGGGCCAGCATGGTTTCGCTGTCCACCTGATTGCGGGCACAGCCGAGGCTTTCGAGGTAAATCAACAAAAGTCTGAATCCTTATCCTTTTAGCTTCTCGATCTCCGCGGTCAACGCCGGCAACACCTCGAACAGGTCGCCCACGATGGCGTAATCGGCCTTGGCCATGATGGGCGCTTCAGGGTCCTTGTTGATGGCCACGATCACCTTGGACGAAGACATGCCCGCCAGGTGCTGGATGGCCCCCGACACGCCGCAGGCGACATACAGGTTGGGCGAGACGGTCTTGCCGGTCTGGCCCACCTGGTCCGAGGCCGGCCGCCAACCCTCGTCCACGGCCGAACGCGAGGCGCCCACGGCGCCGCCCAGGGCCGCCGCCAGGGCCTCGACGGCCGAATAATCGGGACACCCCATGCCGCGGCCGCCGGTGACGATCACATCGGCTTCGGTGAGATCCACCTTGCCGGCATCGAGCTGCTGGGCCACCACCTTGGTGGCGATCTCGCCCACCTGCACGGCCACCTTTTCCACCGCCCCGGCCCCGGGTGCCTGGGTGGCCGTCTGGGTGTTGGGCCGCAGGGAGACGATCACCGGCGTGCCCGCCAGGCTCACCTCGGCCAGGATCTTGCCGCCGTACATGGGACGGGTGGCGGTCACCTGACCGCCCTCGGCCTTGACGGCCACGCAATCGGTGGCCAGGGCCGCGTTCAGACGGGCCGACAGGCGTGCCGCCAGCTCCTTGCCCTGGGTCGTGGCGCCTACGAGCACCACCGCCGGCTGGGTTTTTTCGATCACCTGGGCCAAGACGCGGGCATAGGCTTCGGTGGCCGCCTCGGCCAGGGCCCCATCGTCGGCTACGTAGATTTTGGCGGCGCCATAGGCCGCCAGTTGGGGCGCCGAGGCTTCCACACCGCTGCCCATCACCACCGCCTCCACGGCACCGCCCAACCCACCGGCCAGTTGGCGCCCGGCACTCAAGGCCTCGAAGGTCACTTTGCGAAAGGCGCCCTGGGCTTGCTCGGCCACCACCAATATATTCTGAGTCATGATCCGCTCCTTTTAATACCCATCCATAAATGGCCAATTTGCCCGATATCGGCATTCACGCCTTCCGTCTTCGCCTGTTGGCTACGCCGCGACACGTGATCTCGACCAAATTTGCCTATTTCTGAATGGGCATTATCTATGATTGCTAAATAACTTTCGCTTCTTCGTGCAAAGCCCTAGCCAAAGCCGCAGCCTTGGCCTGAACCGTATCGCCTTGAATCATCCGGCCCCCCTTGCGCTCGGCCGGCGCCTTGAGCGCCTTGATCGTGACCTTGGGCTGCAGGTCGGCCACATTGAGCCCCAGATCGCCGGGCGTCTTGGTCTCCAGGGGTTTCTTCTTGGCCTTCATGATGCCCGGCAGACTGGCGTAGCGCGGATTGTTGAGTCCGCGCTGGGTGGCGATGATCGCCGGCAACGAGGCCTCCACCTCTTTGGTGCCGCCCTCCACTGTACAAACGCAGCGGATCTTACCTTCGGCGATGGTCTGCTTGACCACCATGGAGATGTTGGGGATGGCCAGCAGCTCGGCCACAGCCGTGGCCACCTGAAAATTATCGTCATCCACAGCCCGGTGGCCGGCCAGGATCAGATCGTGGGGCAGCGTCTTGAGGGCCGCCGCCAGCAGCTTGGCAGTGTTCAATCCATCCAGGGTCAGGTCGCCGGGGTCGATGAGCACGCCTTTATCGGCGCCCATGGCCAGGCCGGTGCGGATGGCCTCGGCCGCCTTGGCCGGACCCACCGAAAGAATGGTCACCGAGCCCCCCTGGGCCTCGCGGACCACCAGGGCCTCCTCCACCGCCAACTCGTCATACGGGTTGATCACATATTTGAGCCCATCGGTTTTGATGGACACGCCATCGCCGGCCACCGCGATCATCGATTCGGTGGCGGGCACCTGTTTGAGCAATACGACGATTTCCACGTGCACTCCTTTCCTTTGTACTAGCCTTTTTTCCTTACAAAAGGCGAATTGACAATCTAAGTACCTCAATTCATTAGCTTAGAAAATTACTCCCGGATTTTTTATCGGACAAGCCATTGGTTGTCAATGCTTATCCCGCCACCAGAGTTCCGATCAGTTTCCGACCAGGGTCGCCATGCCTTTGGAAAAATGATTCTCCAAGGTGCCGTCGGCCCGGCGCGTGACGATCAACCCCTCCACGCCCGCCAGCCGATCGAGCAGGGCCATGCCCGGTCCGGCCCCCATGACCATCAGGCCCGTGGCCAGGCCATCGGCCAGGGTGCAGTCGGCGGCCACCACCGAGGCGCTGACCACCGGACTGGTGATGGGATAGCCCGTGCGCGGATCGATGATGTGCGAATAGCGCTTGCCTGCCACCAGATAGAAATTGCGGTAGTCGCCGCTGGTGGCCAGCGCCTGATTGCGCAAGGAGACGACGGCGTACACCGCGTCGGCGGCCGCTTCGGCCTCGGGGCGGTTGATGCCCACCCGCCACGGCTTGCCGTCGGGCCGCACCCCCGAGGCGTACACCTCCCCGCCGATCTCGACCAGGTAATCCTTGAACCCCAGCCCCGCCAGCACGCCCGCCACCTGGTCCACGCCATAGCCCTTGGCGATGGAGGCCAGATCCAGGGTCACGCCGGGACGCTTCTTGGACAGATGGCCGTCGGCCTCGATGGCGATCAGCTCGAAACCCACCGCCTGCAGGGAACGCTCGACCGCCTCGGCCGCCGGCACCTGCCCCAGGGGAGCGGCTTTACCGAAACCCCACAGGTTCACCAGCGGATTCACCGTGCCGTCCCAGGCCCCGGCCGTGAGACGATGGATCTCCCGGGCGGTTTGCATGACCCGCAGGAAATCGTCCGAGACGGCCAGCCGCGCATCGGCCGTTTCCAGGGCATTGAAGCGGCTGATCTCGCTGTCGGGCCGGAAGGTGGACATGCTCTGGTTGACCCGCGCAAGGCAGGCCGCCACCCTGGCCTGCACCGCCGCCGAATCGAACGGTCGGCCGGCCACGACCTTGATGTGGTAGGTGGTGCCCATGGTCTGGCCTTCAATGCGGTGCTCGGACGCTCCGCCGCAGGCGACCGAAAGGATCAGAAATATCCCGAGCGATGTCGCTACTAAGACATCCTGTTTCTTTCTCATTACAAATTCCTGTCAGGCGCCGACCGTAGGGGCGAACCCCCGTGTTCGCCCTTGTTCGTGACCGCGCCCAACCACCATTGTGCGAACAGAAAAGGAAGGGCGAACACAGGGGTTCGCCCCTACATGGCAACCATATCCGTCAACAGATTCTCGGTAGCTGTTCGCCGCTGAGCATATCCACGATGCGCTGGCCGCCGATACGGGTGCGCATCACCACGCGGCCGGGGTGTTCGGCCGTGACCTGGCCGATGATGACGGCCTCGCGGCCATGGGGGTCCTGGCGTACGGCCGCCAGGGCGGCGTCGGCCTGCTCCTGGGGCACGCAACAGAGCAGCTTGCCCTCGTTGGCCAGGTAGAGCGGATCGAAGCCCAACAGGTCGCAGATGCCGGCCACGGCCGGTCGCACGGGCAGCCGGTCCTCGTCGATGACCATGCCCACCTTGGACTGCAGGGCGATTTCGTTGAGCACCGTGCCCACGCCGCCCCGGGTGGCGTCGCGCAACACGCGCACCCCGGGCGCCGCGGCCAGAATGGCCTGGACCATGGCCGCGAGCGGGGCGGTATCGCTGACCACATCCGATTCGAAGCGCAGCCCTTCGCGCTGGGTGAGCACGGCGATGCCGTGGTCGGCCATGGTGCCGGAGAGCAGCAGGCGGTCGCCGGGCCGGGCGCCATCGCCGCCGATGACCACACCGGGCGGCACCACGCCGATGCCGGCGGTGTTGATGAAGATTTTGTCGGCCGCGCCCCGGGGCACCACCTTGGTGTCGCCGGTGATCACCTGCACGCCGGCCTGGTCCATGGCGGCCCGCATGCTGGCCAGGATGCGTTTCAGGTCGGCCAGAGGCAAGCCCTCTTCCAGGATCAGCCCCAGGCTCAGGTAACGCGGCACGGCGCCGCACATGGCCAGGTCGTTGACCGTGCCGTTGACCGCCAAATCGCCGATGTCGCCACCCGGAAAGAAGATGGGGTCCACCACGAAGCTGTCGGTGGAAAAAGCCAGGCGACCGCCGGCCACCTCAAACACGGCGCCGTCGTGCAAGGGCGCCAGCAGCGGATTGTCGAACAGGGGCAGCAGCAGTTCGGTGGTCAACTGGTGCGCCAGCTTGCCGCCGCTGCCGTGATCGAGGAGGATTTTGTCGCTTTGCATGCCATGCCTCTTGTTGATGGTAACTGCCCGGCGGCCACGTTCCCTGCTTCGTCACGCCCCTTTATAAAGCCCCCAGCCCACCCGCCGGATCAGTCCCTTGCGCAGAGCCGCATACACGGCGGTGCGGATCACGGTCACGGCCAGGCCGGTACGGCGCTGGAGGGTGTCGGCGTCGATCCCATGGGCCGACTGGCGGATGAGCGCCACGATCGTTTCGGCTGCGGCAGACGAAGTGCTCTTTTCCTTGACGGGCGCAAGGCTCTTTTGGCCCTTGACGGGGGGGTCCGGAACGGCCGCCGGGGGCGCTGGGCTGACCACGATCCGGCGCCGGCGGGCGTTGGCGGCCGGCGGCGCGCTCATTTTGCCTTTATCGCCGACAGGCGGCTTTCCGGCGGCTTTCGCCAGCCGGCGTTTGGGTTCGACAGCACCCTTGGCAGGCCCTTCCACAGGCGCCTCGAGAGCTTGCTGCGCCTCGCTCACAGCCGGACGAATCAGCTCCTCCGGGTTGACCTGGCGCAGGAGGAAAAGCTGTTCCGGCGCCTCGTCCAACCGGGCACCCACGCCATAGAGCACGGCCATCACATGCTTGCACAAGCCCTCGCCCTCGGGGCAGGTGCATTCGAAATGAATCTCTTCGGGCACGGGCAACAGCCCTTGCCCCTGACGCGTGAGGCGGTCTGCCACGGCTTTGGGAAAATCACCGGCCCACAAGGCTGGCAGCGAATCGATGCGGCCTTCGCAGGCCTGGCGGAGCGGGCGCCAATCGCCGGGCGCGATACGGTCGAGGTGGATCTGCACTTTGTAGGGCTTTTCCCGGGAGCCTTGCACCAGGGCCGCGATCTGGCCCGGGGTGATTTGCAAGTCCAGCACCGTGCCGTAACGCACATATTGGCGGCCCTGATCGATATGTCGGGCGTATTCGGCATAGCGCTCCAGGTTTTGGCACCAGGCCTTGCCCCACCAGCGCTGGGCGATGGCCCGGCCCTGGAGAATCACCGGACGGATATTGGGATTTTTCTTTTGAAGCTTCTTACGGGCACTTTCGGCCTTGGCCTCTTTGAGGGCCGCGGACTCGTAGGTGCCGACGCGATGCCAGGAAGCCATCTGCGCTCCTCCACAACGGTTCAGATGTTTAAACGTCTTTGTCTTCCGCGATTACAGGGAAAGGCGGAAAAGGTCAATCAGTTCCCGTGGTAGCGGTAATAAGCCGCGCACGTTCCCTCGCTGGAGACCATGCAGGGCCCCACCGGGTCCATGGGAGTGCAACGCTTGCGAAACAGGGGGCATTGCGGCGGTGTTTTTAGCCCGATGAGAATGTCGCCACAGGCGCACCCCTTGGGCGGCGGCATCTCCACCACGGCGATCTTGAAGCGCCGCGCGGCATCGAAGCGCGCCAGCTCCGGCCGGATGGCCAGACCGCTGCCGGCAATCGGCCCCAGGCCGCGCCAGCGGGCGTCGCAGGGCGTGAAGACCTGCGCCATGACGTTCCGGGCCTTGGGGTTGCCGCTGTCGGTCACGGCCCGGGAGTAGCCGTTTTCCAAGGCCGGAACGCCGCCGGCGACCTGGGCCACCAGGGCATCGATGGCTTGCAGCAGGTCCAGGGGCTCGAAACCGGCCACCACGCACGGGATGGGATGGGCCTGGAAGAAGTCGCGGTAGGCGTTCATACCGATGATCACCGATACGTGCCCGGGCAGCAAAAAACCGTCGATGCCCACGGCCGGATGGGTCATCAGCGCCGAAAGGGCCGGCGGCACGGTTTTGTGGGCCGCATACACGCAGAAATTCTCCAGCCCCAGGGCCTGGGCCGCGAGCATGGCCGCGGCGATGGTGGGCGCCGTGGTTTCGAAACCCACCCCCAGAAAGACCACGGTCTTGTCCGGGCGCGCTTGGGCCAGTTGCACGGCATCCATGGCCGAATAGACCACGCGCACGTCGGCGCCCTCGGCCGACTCCTTCTGTAGGGAAGTAAAACTGCCCGGCACACGGATCAGGTCGCCGAAGGTGGCCAGAATGACCTCGTCGTACTGGGAAAGGGCGATGAAGGCGTCGATCTCCTGGGCATCGGTGACGCACACCGGGCAGCCCGGCCCCGAGAGCAGCGTAATGGTCGGCGGCAGCAGGGCCCGGATGCCGTGGCGGAAGATGGCCATGGTGTGGGTGCCGCAGACCTCCATCAGGCGCATGGGCCGGTCGGCCCGGCGCGCAATGCTGCGCAAGAGGCTTTGGGCCAGCACCGGGTCGCGAAAGTCTTCGGAGAAGAGTTTACTGCTATCGTTCATATTCCGTATTTCCCTATTTTTTCGTACTCGTACGCGTACTCGTGCTCGAAACCCCTTTACGTGTACCGCTACGCTGAGTACGAGTACTACCCTTGCCCTGTCTTTTATTCTTGATCCTCATCCCCGCCACCAGCGCCTGCCCCAGCGATATCCCGCCGTCGTTGGTGGGCACGCTCTGGTGGCTGTAGACCGCGAAGCCTTGGGCGCGCAGGGCGGCGCCGAGGCCCTCGAGCAGCAATGTGTTCTGAAAGCATCCGCCGCTTAGCACCACCCGTTCCAGGCCGGTTTCTGCACGCAGCGCCGTGCAAAGATCGGCCCAGCCGTCGATGAGGGTGTCGTGGAAGCGCCGGCTGACGATGAAGGCCGGCGTGCCGCCCAGAAGATCTTCCACCAGGGAGCGGATGATGGCGCCGCCATCCACCTGTTTGATGGCGCCGTCCGGATGCCATACAAAGGGATAACCGCCCTGGGCATGGCCGTCGGCGATCATCTCCAGCTCCATGGCGGCCTGACCTTCGAAGGCCACCGTGCGGCGCAGCCCGATGATGGCGGCCGCGGCGTCGAAAAGCCGTCCCAGGCTGGAGGTCAGAGGGGCGTTGACCCGGCGCCGGATCATCTGCAGCAGGATCTCGCCTTTATCCCGGGGGGTTTGCCGGATGATGGGCAGGCCCAGATCCCACACCTCGTCCCCGTAGACCTGGTGCAGCCAGGCCAGGGCCATGCGCCAGGGCTCCTTGATGGCCGCCGCGCCGCCGGGCATGGACGCGCAGGCCAGGTGGGCCAGACGCTCGAAGCCGACCTCATCGGCGGCCAGCACTTCGCCGCCCCACACCGTGCCGTCCGGTCCGTAGCCGGTGCCGTCGAAGGCCAGGCCCAGCACCCGGCCGCTCAACTGGTGCTCGGCCATGCAGGCCGCCACATGGGCATGATGGTGCTGTACCTGGATCACCGGAAGCGCGCTTTGAGCCAGGGCCCAGCGGGTGCTCAGATAATCGGGATGCAGGTCGCAGGCCATGGCCTGGGGGGCGATGTCCAGGATGCGCTGCAGGTGGGCGCTGGTCTGGGCGAAGAAGGCTTCCGCGGCCAGATTCTCCAAATCGCCGATGTGCTGGCTGACAAAGGCCTGGTTGCCCCGGGTCAGACAGAGGGTATTTTTCAGCTCGCCGCCGCAGGCCAGCACCATGGGAAGCGCGTCCTTCAGGAAGATCGGCAGGGGCACGAAGCCCCGCGAACGGCGCAACAGGCGGGTCTGGCCGTCGGCCCGGCGGGCGATGCTGTCGTCGGCGCGCAGGCGGATGGGCCGGTCGTGGAGCAGGAAGTAATCGGCGATTTCTCCCAGGCGCTCGCAGGCCTCGTCATTATCGATGGCGATGGGTTCGTCGCTCCGGTTGCCGCTGGTCATCACCAGGGCTGTGAAGTCCTGGGCCAGGAGCAGGTGGTGCAGGGGCGTGTAGGGCAGCAGCACGCCATAGTAGTGGTTGCGGGGGGCCACCGAAAAGGCCAGGCGCTCGGGCAAGCACTTGGGCAGCAGCACGATGGGCCGCTGGATGGAATCCAAGAGCGTCTCTTCGGCCGCGGTCAAATGGGCAAAAGCGGCGATGGCGGCCAGGTCGGCGGCCATGACCGCCAGGGGTTTTTCCTCGCGGTGCTTGCGCGCCCGCAGGCGCTCCACGGCCGCATCGTTGAGGGCGTCGGCCGCCAGGTGAAAGCCGCCCAGCCCCTTGATGGCCACGATGCGCCCCTCCTTGAGCAAGCGCGCAGCCTGGGCGACGGGATCGCCGGGCAGGGATCGGCGGGCCGCATCCAGCAAGGTGACCCTGGGACCGCAATCCGCACAGGCGTTGGGCTGGGCATGGTAGCGCCGGTCGGCCGGGTCGTCGTATTCGGCCTGGCAGCGCCGGCACATGGTAAAATCGCGCATGGCGGTGTGGGGTCGGTCGTAGGGGACATCATCGATGATCGTGTAGCGCGGCCCGCAGTTGGTGCAGTTGATAAAGGCATACCCGTAGCGCCGGTCCCGGGGGTCGAACAGCTCCCGCCGGCAGTCGTCGCAAACGGCCACGTCGGGCGAGATCAAGGCCGTGCGCGCCGCATCGGTTCGGCTGTGGCGGATGCTGAAATCGGCATAACCCTGCACCGGTCGATCCAGGATCTCCACGGCCACGATGTGCGCCAAGGGGGGCTTCTCCCGGGGCAGGGCGGCCAGAAAGACCTCCAGGGCCGGGGCGGGCGCCTCCACCCGGAGGGTCACGCCGGCGCTGGTGTTGAGCACTTCGCCGCGCACGCCGTGGGCGCGGGCCAGGCGGTGCACATAGGGTCGGAAACCGACCCCCTGGACGACGCCGCGGACCTCAATTTGTTTGGCCACGAGGGACCTATGGTCGGACGGTTGGCGATGATCCATGACTCACGAAGTTAGGACGGAACGTCTTTGTCGGCCGCCGCGGCGGCCTGGCGCAGCAGCGCAAGGGTTTCCAGGGCGGCCTGGGCATCGAGCTTCTGGATGGCAAAGCCGGCATGCACGATCACGTAGTCGCCCACCTGGGCATCCTCCAGGAGCATCAGGCTGGTCCGGCGGCGGACACCGGCCACGTCGATGGTGGCGTCAATGCCGTCGATCTGCACGATTTGGGATGGGATGGCGAGGCACATGGAATCTCTCCGGGGGCGGGAATTCGCTTCAGGCGACTGTTTGTAAGGTTGTTAGCATCAAACCTGTAAGGACGCAAGGCGCCATCGGAGCAGCGATGAACCAAATTCATTGAGGTACAACGCGCGCACAGCAGGTTCAGGTCATGGTCCGGGTCACCGGCCACCCATTTCAAGTGCCGCTAAGGCTGCGCTCCGGGCGGCCTGGAAACTCGCTGCGCTCAAACAGTCCAGGCCGCTTTTCCTGCGCTGCATCCAAGCGGCACTAAAAATGGTGGCCAATGGTGCCCCGGACCATGACCTGAACCTGCTGTGAAGGGTCACCCAGAGTTGCTGGCATCGACTTGCCAAGATCGGCCCGAAGCTTATCATGCGGGCGATGGCCCCGCACCCCAACCAAAGGAAAAGCTCCGTGAGACACCCCTGGTCCAATCTTCAGCGCACCCTGGCAATCCTAGCGGTCCTGCTATTGATCGCGTGCGGGCCGCCGCCGCCCACCACCAATCCGGTCCGCTCCCTGGACGCGGAACAATTTCACACCCTGATCAGCGCCCGGGAGTTCAATGGGCTGGTGGTGGTCTTTGCCTCCTGGTGCCCGCCTTGCCGGGACGAGCTGCCGGACCTGGCCGAACTGTACCGCCAGGCCAAGCCGGAAAATACCCAGATCATCGCTGTGAGCATCGACAAGGGCGATGTCCAGGCGGTGCAGCTCATGGTGAACCGCCTGGCACTGCCGTTTCCGATTTATCATGTCGGTGAATCGGTGGCGGCCAAGTACCGGATCGCGGGCGTGCCGACACTCATGGTGGTCCGCCAGGGGCGCATCGTGGAAAAGATCCCCGGCCAGCAATCGTCGCGGGAATTGGCCGCCAAACTCAAGACCTTCGGTTCCGGCGGATCGTAAAAAAAGTGCCCATCCGATGGATGGGCACTGGATTTTTTTAGGTCACCCGGGGCTGCAACTACATCATCAATCCGATCCTCATTCAAGCCAACTGCACTCCGCCCCGCCTTACCTAGGCTGAGGGCTTACACCACGTCGTCGATGTCGGGGGTCTCGTCGTCGGCCACCTGAATCGAAGATTTGAGCTCCTTGAGCACCTTGTCGTCCTCGAAATCGTCGTCCATGCCGTCATCGAGCAGATCGTCCACGTCCACCTCTTCATCCACCTCTTCATCCGCCTCTTCGGGCGGCATGACGATTTCCTGGTTGAAGAGATCCTTGTCGTCGAAGAAGAGCTCGGCCGACTGATTGCCCCCCTCGGTGAGCAACCCGGTGATGGCCTGGGCAATGGCCTGGGCGAACAGGGTCGGCGGATACATGTTGTTGGTCCGGATGGCGGTGATCACCGCCAGGGGCCCCTCTTTGATGGCGGCGCCGATCTTGTCCTGGGCGTAGGTCTCTTCGCACAGCAGGGACATCATTTCCTTGTCCAGCTCTGCGTATTCGCGCACAACCAGCGTTTTTTGGTCGTCATCGCGAATGATAGCGTACTTTTGTTTCATGAGGATCTCCTTAAATACCTTCGGCTTGGATCAATGATTGATCGGACACCTAATCACCAAAGATCAAGGATGTCAACTCCCAAATAGAGCCTGAATCGACGGCCCATCACCGTCTGGGAGAGGGCGCGCCGGCTTCTTCCGGTCAATCCCGGACTTACGAATCGCTTGTAGCATAGCGTACCACAAAGATACACTTAATCGTTTTGTAATCTTCCCGACCAACCCCGCTGGGCGGTGGCCGTGGGACACCCAGTCCATTAGGCCAGTATTGACACCCCAGGAGGATGTTGTTATGTGGTGCCGCTTGGATCCATACAAAAACGGCTGGCAGCCCACCTCCCCTCGAAGAAGCACCGCGCCGCCCCGCGGGAAGGCGGGACATTACGGAATGAAATGTCACATCCACGGCACCGGCGGTCCAGGACCGGCGGCGCTGTTCGATTTTCCTAAAACTTAACGGACAGAGGAACTGCTATGAAGGAAGTGGTCATTATCAGTGGCGTGCGAACGCCGGTGGGCAGCTACATGGGCGCCCTGAAAAGCATCGAAGCCTACGATCTGGCGGCCCTGGTGATGAACGCCGCCATTCAAAAGGCCGGCCTCGCGGCCACGGACGTGGACGAAGTGGTCTTCGGCCAGGCCTATCAGAACGGCGAGTATGTCAACATCGCCCGCATGGGGCTGCTCACGGCCGGCTGGCCCGAAGCGATCCCGGGCATCACCGTCGACCGGCGCTGCTGCACCGGCCTGGACGTGGTGCGCTTCGCCTCGGCCCTGATCCAGTCGGGCCAGGCCGAGATCGTGGTGGCCGGCGGCGTGGAGAGCATGAGCAACGCCGAGTTCTACCTGCCCGGCGCCATCAAGTGGGGCGTGGGCGGCAGCGGCGGCATGCCCCGGGGCCATGGTGACCTGGCCATCTGGGGCATGCGCTTTTATGACCGCATCCAGCGCGCGCGGGTCATGTCCCAGCCCGAAAAGCGCTTCGGCGTGCTGCCCTCCATGATGGCCTGGGCCGAGACCGCGGCCAAGGTGGAAAGCATCTCCCGCGAGGCGTGCGACCAATGGGCCTTGGAGAGCCACCGCAAGGCCTGCGCGGCCATGGCGGCCGGCAAGTTCGCCGATGAAATCGTGCCGGTACCCGTGCCCCAGCGCAAGGGCGATCCCTTGATGGTGACCCAGGATGAAAACCCGCGCACCGACACCACCATCGAAAAGCTGGCCAAGCTCAAACCCGTTTTGGGCGGCGTGTGCACGGCCGGCAACTCCTCCACCGAGAACGACGGCGCGGCCGCCGTGGTGGTCACCACCCGGGAAAAGGCCGAAGCCCTGGGCATCGCCCCCCTGGCCACCTTTAACGTATGCGCCGTGGCCGGCGACGACCCGCGCCACGCCTACCGCACGGTGCCGGTGGCGGTCAACAAAGCCCTGGCCAAGTCCGGCCACACGATCGAACAGATGGAGTTGATCGAGGTGCAGGAGGCGTTCGCGGCCCAGGTGCTGGCCGATCTCAAGGAGATGGGCGTCGGTCCGGACGCTTATCCCAAGGTCAATGTCAACGGCTCGGGCATCTCCCTGGGCCATCCCATTGCCGCCACGGGCACGCGCGTGCTGGTGTCGCTGCTGCATGAAATGCAGCGCCGCAACACCCGCCTGGCCCTGGAGTGCATCTGCGGCGGCGGCGGCCTGGGCATCGCCGCGGTGCTGGAACGTAAATAAGGACGAACCCCTAAGCGGGCGTCTGAATCTTCATCATTCTACTCATGGGAGGGTAGCCAACATGGATTTCAAATTGTCAAAAGAACACGAGATGCTGCGCAAGGCAGTCCAGGATTTCGCCAAGAAAAAGATCGCTCCTTTTGTTGACGAATGGGACCGCAACCACTATCTGCCGATCAAAGAAGTGATCAAGCCCATGGGCGAATTGGGCTTCTTCGGCGCCGTGATCCCCGAAGCGTGGGGCGGCGAGAACATGGGTTGGCTGGCCACCTCGATCATCACCGAAGAGATCGCGCGCGTTTCCAGCTCGCTGCGCGTGCAGTACAACCTGTCGGCCATCGGCTGCGCCTTTCCGATTTTTAAATACGGCACCGAGGCGGCCAAGAAGAAATATGTCAAGAAGCTGGCCGAAGGCGAGTTCCTGGGCGGCTTTGCCATCACCGAGCCCAATGCCGGGTCGGACATCATGTCCATCGAAACCCTGGCCGACGACAAGGGCGACCACTTCGTGCTCAACGGCTCCAAGACCTGGATCTCAAACGCCCATCAGGCCGACGTGGTGATCGTCTACGCCTTCACCGACAAGTCCAAGGGCGGCAAGGGCCTCTCGGCCTTCGTGGTCGAGTTGAAAAACTTCAACGGCATCAAAACCACCGACCTGGACAAGATGGGCTCCTACAGCTCGCCCACCGGCGAGATCTTCTTCGACAACACCCGCGTGCCCAAGGAGAACCTGCTGGGTGAAGTGGGCGACGGCGCCAAGATCGTCTTCGGATCGTTGAACAACACCCGGTTGTCGGCCGCCGCCGGCGCCGTGGGCTGCGCCCAGGCCTGCCTGGACATCGCCACCAAGTACTGCAACGAGCGCAAACAGTTCGGCCAGCAGATCGGCAAATTCCAGATGAACCAGGACCTGATCGCCCAGATGGTGTGCGACGTGGAAGCCGCCCGCCTGCTGGTCTACCGCGCCTCGCTGCAAAAAGACGACGGCTTTTTGGGCAACGGCATGGAAGTGGCCCAGGCCAAATACTTCGCCGGTGAAACCGCCATGAAGTGCGCCAACTACGCCCTGCGCATCATGGGCGCCTACGGCTACTCCACCGAGTACCCCGTGGCCCGCTACTACCGCGACATCCCCACCTACGTCATGGTGGAAGGCTCGGCCAACATCTGCAAGACGATCATTGCCCAGGATCAGCTGGGCTACCGCAAGGCGAATCGGTAAATAACAAGAAGAGAGGAGTCAGAATTCAGAATATGAGATTTTCAGCCATTCTGACTTCTGACTCCTGAATTCCAATTCCGAAGGAATTGACCCCATGCCCCCTGTTCTTGAAATCTTTTCCGACTACATCTGACCGTGGTGCTACTTCATTACCGGGCGTATTGAACGAGCACAAAAAGAGTTGGATCTGACCATTCGGTGGACGGCCTTTCCGCTGCACCCCGAAACGCCGGACGAAGGCCGCAGCCTGGACGAGCTGTTTGCCGGCCGAGGGGTGGATATTCCGGCCGTGCTGGCGCGGCTCAAACGCACGGCCGATGACCTGGGGCTGCCGTTCACCGAGCGCTCGATGACCTACAACAGCCGCCGGGCCCAAGAGCTGGGCAAGTGGGCCGAAGCGGAGAGCCGGGGCGAGACCTTTCACCGGTTGGTGTTCGAAGCCTACTTTGCCCACGGCCGCAACATCGGCCACCTGGAGGTGCTCATCGAACTGGCCGCGGCCGCCGGCCTCGACCCCCAGGAGGCCCGGATGGTGCTGACTCAGAGCCGCTATCAATCAGCCGTCGATGCCGACTGGCAACGCAGCCGGGATTTGGGCATCACGGCCGTGCCCACCTTTCAGATCCAGGGCCGCCGCCTGGTGGGCGCCCACCCCTATGAAGCGCTTCGCGACCTGGCCCTCGCCGCCGGCGCCACGCTCCGCAAACCCTGAAGACCATCACATCACCACCGCCAGCCAGCCTTGGAACACTTTTGCCCCAGGCAAAGGGTAGCGCGCTTCCCAATCATTTACTTGCTTTCATATTCCAAGGAAAATATCGGCAGGGACCGCCCGCGGCCGGAGGCGACCCCTAGAACGGACAACCTATTTTTTTTAAAGCGGATTCATCCATTCGACGTGAAGCGCAGATGGCAGTGCTTGGGTCGGCATGAAACGTGCTTATGGTAACGACGCATTCGAACCACAACTTCATGCATACAAGGAGGCAGATCCCATGCCCATGCCTTTAGGACATACCGCCATCGGTCTCGTGGCTTACGAGACCGCCCAAACCACCCAGCGCCCGGGTAACCGCCTGGCGCTGTTCGCTTACATCACCCTCCTGGCCAATCTGCCCGACCTGGACATCCTCTTCGGGCTGCTGCTCACCGGCAACGGCGCCGCCTTTCACCGCGGCCCGACCCACAGCCTACTGTTCGCCCTGGTGGCCGGCTACCTGGCCGCCTGGCTCATGCGCCGCTGGTCCCGCGGCCCGCAACTGGGTTTCGCCATGTGCGGCCTGCTCGTCTTCTCCCATGTGGTGGCCGACATGCTCTTGACCCGCGCACCGGTCTCGCTCTTCTGGCCCCTGGAGCTGAATTTCTCCATGGGCTACAGCGATTGGGGCAACGTGCTCCAACTGGCCGTCTTCCAGAGCGTTCAGGACTTCGTCATTGCCGTCCTGGCCGGCATCTACCTTTTGATCCGGCGAAAAATGCGCGGCACCAGCGTGGTTCACGACCTGCTCATGGCGTTGCTCCGACGAGGGGCCAAATCCATGCGCTGATGATGCGCTTGAGGCACCCGCCCGTTCCAGCCGTCGACCCAGGACCTTTACCGCGGGCGGATACCGGGCCTCCCGCGACGCCCCGCCCGCCTAAAAAGCATTGATTTTATAGCCCTGCCGTTTTACACAGGGCGCTATCAGCGGTTTTCGAGTGATAATCCGGAGCAGGTACTTTCCTTGAAGAGGGGCCAAGCCGCCCCGCCCGCATACAGGCATACCCCCAATCGATCCGTCAGGAGGCGTCATCCCGTGAGCAACGAAGTCAATAAAATCATCTATTCGATGATCAAAGTCAGCAAGTTCTACGACCAGAAGCCGGTCCTGAAAGATATCTCCCTCTCTTATTTCTACGGCGCCAAAATCGGCGTGCTGGGCCTCAACGGCTCGGGCAAAAGCTCGCTGCTGCGCATCCTGGCCGGCGTGGACACCAACTTCAACGGCGAGACCGTGCTCGCCCCGGGCTACACCGTGGGCTACCTGGAGCAGGAGCCGCTGGTGGATGTGGACAAGACCGTGCGCGCCGTGGTGGAAGAGGGGGTGCAGGAGACCGTAGACCTGCTCAAGCAGTTCGAGGAGATCAACAACAAGTTCGCCGAGCCCATGAGCGACGACGAGATGGATAAATTGATCCAGCGCCAGGGCGAGGTCCAGGAAAAACTGGACAATCTGGAGGCTTGGGACCTGGATTCCAAGCTGGAGATGGCCATGGACGCCCTGCGCTGCCCGCCCGGCGACACGCCGGTCGAGGTGCTCTCGGGCGGCGAGAAACGCCGCGTGGCCCTGTGCCGGCTGCTGCTGCAAAAGCCCGACATCCTGCTGCTCGACGAACCCACCAACCACCTGGATGCCGAGAGCGTGGCCTGGCTGGAGCACCACCTGCAAGCTTATGCCGGCACGGTCATCGCCGTGACCCACGACCGCTACTTCCTGGACAACGTGGCCGGCTGGATCCTCGAATTGGACCGCGGCCACGGCATTCCCTGGAAGGGCAACTACTCGAGCTGGCTGGAGCAAAAGCAGGAGCGCCTGCGCCGCGAGGAAAAAAGCGAAAGCAGCCGCCAGAAGACCCTCTCCCGCGAACTGGAGTGGATCCGCATGTCGCCCAAGGGCCGCCATGCCAAGAGCCAGGCGCGCATCAGCGCCTATGAAAAGCTGCTCTCCCAGGAGAGCCAGAAGCAGGAGAAGGATCTGGAGCTTTTCATTCCGCCCGGACCGCGCCTGGGCGATGTGGTCATCGAGGCCGACAATGTAGGCAAGGCCTACGGTCAGCGGTTGCTGGTAGAGGGCATGAGCTTCCGGTTGCCGCCGGGCGGCATCGTGGGGGTCATCGGACCGAACGGCGCCGGCAAGACCACGCTTTTCCAGATGGTCACCGGCCAGGAGCAGCCCGACAGCGGCACGATCCGCATCGGCGAGACGGTCAAGCTGGCCTACGTGGACCAGAGCCGTACCCTGGACCCCCAGAAAAGCATCTGGGAAGAGATCACCGGCGGCAACGAGCAGATCCAACTGGGCGACCGGCTGGTCAACTCCCGGGCCTACGTGGCGCGCTTCAATTTTTCGGGCAGCGACCAGCAGAAGAAGGTGGGCGCGCTTTCGGGCGGCCAGCGCAACCGCGTGCACCTGGCCAAGATGCTGCGCGAAGGGGCCAACGTGCTGCTGCTCGACGAACCGACCAACGACCTGGACGTCAACACGTTGCGCGCCCTGGAAGAGGCCCTGGAGAACTTCGGCGGCTGCGCCGTGGTCATCAGCCACGACCGCTGGTTCCTGGACCGCATCGCCACCCACATCCTGGCCTTCGAAGGCGACAGCAAAGTGCTCTTCTTCCACGGCAACTGGAGCGAATACGAACAGGACCGCAAACGCCGCCTGGGCACCGAGGCCGAGCGCCCGCACCGCATCAAGTACCGGCAGTTGACGCGCTAGCCAGGGGCTTATAAATGCGACGCGGGTGAAAATCGATGCGAAAACAATGGGTCTCTGCCTGAATGTCAGGTGGGGACCTTTTGTTTTGGAATCCGCGACTATTTCGCCTCCAGCTTCAGTCTGCAAGCCTGGGCGAAGTCTTCGGGGTAGTGGCCGTTGATCCAGCGGGACTGGGCTTCGCTGAAGGCGCCGGGGGATTCGGGCAGGCGGGGCAGGAAAGAGTAGAGCAGGCGCTGGTCGCGGTCGGCGATGTCGAAGCGCTTGGAGAATTCGATCACCGTGATCATGGCGGCGCCCAGGCCGCTGAGAACCTGCATGGCTGTGAGCAGGGCCTGGTCCAGGCTGGCGCGCACGGCGGCGTCGGTTTCCAGGATGTTGCCCACCGGCCCGCGGGTCATCAATTGCAGCTCCCACTGGGAGGTCTGGGCCTTGGGTGCGAAGAGCACGACGTGGTCGTCCTGGTGCACCACCAGGTCGGCGGGGCGCTCGCTGCGGCCGTCCAGACGCCGGTTGGCGGCGATGGCTTGCAGGTAGCAGTCGAAAAATAGGCGGCCGTGGGCGCGTTGGTAGCTCTGGATAAAGTCCTGGATCTGGTCGCCGCAGGCATAGGCGGGCAGGTACCCGCCATCGGCGGCCGCCACCGTGGCCGGAATCAAGGCGTACTGCTGGTGGATCTGCTGGTGGGAGGCGTGCAGGCGATAGCCGTTGGGGGCGTAGTCGAAGCCGTAGTTCCAGCCCCATAGGGTGGCGTTGAAGGCCAGGGGCGGGTTCGGGTGCTGCGATAGCGCCGCAAGGATCTGTTGCCGCAACACTTCCAGCTCTTCTACGCTCAGTTCCCGGCGGCGCACCGCCACCGGCAAGTCGAGCATGCGCGCGGTTCGTTCGTAGGTGCGCTGGTAGTACAGATGGCGCATGGCGGCCACGTCGTCCGGCGTCAGGTCGCCGGCCGCGTAGCGCACCGCGTCGGGGGCCATGTTGGCGGCATAGTGGCCCCAGGGGATGTAGCTGTTGCGCCGCAAGTACTCGAAGACATGGCTGCCGGGCCGCCGGCACTCGCCTACGATCTCACTGCCGCCCTGGGCGCCTGGGCGCAGCACCATCACCTCTTTGTAAAGGTCGGGCAGCTGGGGGTTGTTGGCCACCGTGTCGAAGAGCTGCTGGTCGTGGATCACGGCCCGCAACACGCCCGAAGGCTCGGTTCGGTAGATCAGCCCCAGGGGCCGACAGGTCTCGGCATCGCTTTGAAAATCGCAGCTGACGTGGGCCAGCGGAATGAGGTCATCGGGATCGGTGGAGGTGGCGGCCAGCGCCAACTGCAGCGGCCGGGGCAGGCGGCACAGGAGCGCCTGCGCCTCGGTCCCCTGGGCATGGTCGCGCAAGGCGCGGGTCAGGGAAACCGGGGGGCGGCCGGGGATGGCGATGCGGCTCGGATTGGCCGCGGCCCGGTCGGCCCAGGCTTTGCCGATGTAGGTCGTGCCCCGGAAGGGGAAGGGATTGGGGATCTCGTAAATCCAGTCGGCGGCCGGTTCCTGCACGTCGCCGGCCGGGAAATTGGCCGTGTTCAGGCAAACCTTGCCATCGGTTTTCAAGCCCAGGGGCTGGAGATAGTCCCGGGCGCGCAAATTGGCCACCTCGAAATGCGGCTGGTGCAACCCGCACACAAAGCGCCCGTCGGGCGTTACGCAGGTGCGAGGCAGAGAAGCAGAAGGCGCGTCGCTCATCATGTCCTGGTGTAGCTCATTCGCTGTAGATTACCGCCACGATTCTGGCCCGACCCTCTTTGGCGGTGAGCAGGTGCGGCGTGGTGGATAGATAGTAGGCGCTGTCGCCCGGGGCCAGTTCGAAACGCTCGTCGCCGATATTCAATACCACGATCCCTTCGAGGACGTAAATGAACTCTTCGCCGCCGTGCACCGAACGCTCCTGGTCCGGGACTTCTTCCAGTTGGACCACCAGGGCTTCCATGTGCCGGCCCTTGACGTCCGGCGCCAGGCTCATGTAGGTGTAGGCCGCTTTTCGGCCCTGGCCGGCGGCCGAACGTTCCACCACCTTGCGCTCGTTCTTGCGGGTAATGGCCCACAAGTGCCGGCCTTCGCCGGCGATCAGCCGCCGCAGGGCGCTGTCCAGGGCCTTGCTCAGCTTGATGATCGTACCCAGTTGGGGGTTGAGGCGGTTGTCTTCGATGGCGCGCAGGGTGGCCTCGTCGAAGCCGGTCAACTGGGACAAGGCGGTGATGGAAAGCCCTTTCTCTTCGCGCAGGCGGCGGATGCGATCCCCGATATGCTCGCGGCAGGTATCGTCGCAGGCGGCGATATCGCCGGTCAGGTCCGCGAAGTAATCGACATTGATCGGCGGCTTCTCTGCTTCCATGATCACGCTCCTTTATGGTTTCTCAGACTCGGTTTCAAGCCCCTAAGGCCGCAAACGCTCCGGCAGCACCGCCTCGGCGCCCCAGCCGGCCGGCAGCTTCTGGTCCGGCGCCTCGCTGTTTTTGGACTTGCGCTTGGCCAGCCCCGGCCGGGCATATTCCCGGTGCCCCTCTTTGAGGGTGCGGCCGTTGACGATGGCTTCCGAGCGCAGGCGGTGGCCCACGGTCTTCTCCATCTGGCGGCCCAGCCACAGGATGCGGTCCACGTCGTAGCCATGGCGGATGCCCATCTCGTCGACCTGCACCAGCAGATCTTCCAGGCACATCAAGCCCACGAAGCGCGGATCGTCGTAGTAGTACTCGCCGGTGCCCGGCACCGGGCAGTCGTCCAGGAAGTTGGCCGGCTGGCCGCCCATGCCGCCCAGGGTGGCTTCGAAGTTGCGGATGCCGGCCTGCAGGGCCGCCAGCACCGAGGCCGAGCCCACGCGCTTGGTCTCGTGAAAGTGGGCCAGGTGCACGGCCGGATCGGGAATCGCGTCCAGGATCATGGAGAAATAGCGGTAAACCTCGGCCGCCGAAGCGCTGCCGTCGTGGTCAGCGTGCTCGATGTCGTCGGCGCCGATGGAAAGCCAGCGCTTGGTGAACTCCACGGCATCTTCCAGACGCGTGGCGCCGCCGATGGGGCTGCCCCAGATGGTGCTCACCGTGCCGCACATCTTGATGCCCGCGTCCTTGCACTTGCGGATGGCGCGCTCGCACTCGGCCCAGTATTCGGGCAGGGTGCAGCCCGAATTGGCGAAATGGTGCTCCTCTTCGGTGGAGACCATCATCAGCACGCGGTCGGGTCCAATGCCCTGCTCGCGCAGGCGGATGGCGCGGTCCACGGCCGGCTCGCGGATGGTGATGGCCGTAAGCACGATCTGGTCATAGGCGATGCCCTTGCGGGCGCAGCGCTCCTTGAAACGGTCGCTGCGCAGGTGCTTGAACAGCGCCTCGGCGTCGCTGAACTGGGGCATCAGGAACGGATTGCCCAGGTTGGTCACCTCGATGTTGCGGCAGCCGGCGAAGATCAACTCTTCGAGGTAGAAGATCTTGGCCCGCGTGGAGATGAATTTCTCCAGATGCTGAAACCCATCGCGGATGGTGATGTCGCCGATCATGACCTCGCGCGGCATGCGCGGAAATATCTTCCAGTAATCATATTCGCTCATGGTGTTTGTCTCCATTCTTTACTCTTGTTAATCGTACTCGTACGCGTACTCGAAATCCCAAACAAGTACGCGTACGATTTCACCTATTTCCCCTTATACACCGGTTTTCGCTTCTCCCGAAACGCCGCCAAGCCCTCCAGCCGATCCTCGGTGGGAATGCAGAGCCAGTAAGCGTTGGATTCGATGGCCAGGCCGGTCTGCATGTCGGTCTCCAGGCCGCGGTTGATGGCGTACTTGGCCTGCTCCACGGCAATCGGCCCGGATTGGCCGATCTCGTCGGCCAGGCGCCGGGCCGCGCCCAGCAGTTCGGCTGGCGGATAGACCGCATTGACCAGGCCGATGCGCAGGGCCTCCTGGGCATCGATGCGCCGTCCGGTGAAGATCAGCTCCTTGGCGATGCCTTTGCCGACGAGACGAGGCAAACGCTGGGTGCCGCCCGCCCCGGGGATGATGGCCAGGCGGGTTTCGGTCAAGCCCATGGTGGCCGTTTCGGATGCCAGGCGAATATCCGAAGCCAGGGCCAGCTCGGTGCCGCCGCCCAGGGCCACGCCGTTGACCGCCGCGATCACCGGCCGGGGGAACAGCTCCACGTCGTCCATCAGGCGCCGGATGTTGAAGATGAAGGCCTTGACCTGCTCGGGGGTCATGGCCGCGCGCTCCTTGAGATCGGCGCCGGCGCTGAAGGCCTTGTCGCCATTGCCGGTGACGATCACCACGCGCACGCTATTATCGAAGCGCAATTCCCCCAAGCGCTCGCCCAGGGCCCGCACCAGGGCCACGTTGAACGAATTCATGGCTTCAGGCCGGTTCAGGGTCAGGGTGGCCACGTGGTCGTTGATTTCTACTTGTACCAGTTCTTCCATAATGCTCCTTCCTTCACCTAAAACCGAAAACTTAAAACCTAAAACCGCTCGTCTAGCACCCGATATGCCGCGAAATCACGATGCGCTGCACCTCCGAGGTGCCTTCGCCGATCTCCAGCAGCTTGTGGTCACGGTAGAAGCGCTCGACGCCGTACTCTTTCATCAGGCCGTAGCCGCCGTGGATCTGGACGGCGTGGTCGGCCACGCGACCCATCAGCTCGGAACAGTAGAGTTTGGCCATGGCGGCCTCCTTGGCGAACGGCCGATGACGGTCGCGCAGCCAGCAGGCCTTGTAAAGCAGGTTGCGGGCGCACTCGATCTCGGTGGCGCTGTCGGCCAATTTGAAGGCGATGGCCTGGAATTTGGAAATGGGCTGGCCGAACTGCACGCGGTTTTTGGCGTAGCGCATGGCCGCTTCGTAGGCGCCCACCGCGCCGCCCAGCCCCATGGCGCCGATGGAGAGCCGCCCACCGTCCAGGGTCTGCAGCATCTGGTGAAAACCGTCGCCGGGCTGGCCCAGAATATTCTGCTCGGGCACGCGCACGCCGTCGAAAAAAAGTTCGGCGGTGTTGGAGCTGCGCCACATCATCTTGCCCTTCATGGGGCGGGCCTGGAAGCCAGGCATGCCCTTTTCCACCAGAAAGCAGGTGTACTCGGGTTTGCCGCCCGCGCGCGTACCGGTGATGGCCTGGACGGTCACCCCCAGGGTCAGGTCGCAGGCGGCATTGGTGATGAAGATCTTGCTGCCGTTGAGGATCCAGTGGCTGCCTTCCTTGACCGCCGTGGTCTTGCTGCCGCCGGCGTCGGAGCCGGCCCCCGGCTCGGTGAGGCCGAAGCCCCACAAGGCGTCACCCCGGCACAGGGGCGGCAGGAGGCGGCGCTTTTGCTCCTCGGTGCCGAAGTACCAGATGGGGCCGATGCCCAGGGAGTTGCCGGCGGCGATGGTGGCGGCCTGGGAACCATCGACCCGGGCGATCTCCTCCACGGCAATGATGTAGGCCAGGTAATCCAGGCCCTGGCCGTCGTAGTCATCGGACACGAACATGCCGAACAGACCGATCCGGCCCATCTTGCGGGTCAGTTCGGACGAGAAGGTCTCGCCTTCGTCCAGGTCGGCGGCCACGGGGGCGATCTCCTTTTCGGCAAAGGCGCGCACCTCCCTGCGGATCATCTCCTGCTCGCGGGTCAAATCGAAATCCACCGCCACCTCCTTTGGGTTTCGGCGGGATGGGGGCGCGCTGACACTGGGAACCGGCCCCCGCTGCCGCCACGGGTTGTTGCCATTGACTATCTCATCGCCTCTGAGAAAGTGTCAAGAGCGGCCGGTGTAACTTTTTGGGGATATAAGCCACCTTTGCTTAATAGTTGACGCCGACGTCAAAAATTATGATGATGGAAAGCGTCATCCCCAGCGCCGGGCAAGGACGCCTCGACCGCCGACGAAGGCGGTCATCGATCAATGGACCGACGTCCCATCCCGTGCGCGTCGCATCACAGGAGGCCCCATGTCGGCTGCCACCGAACGTTATGCACCCCAGCACCCCATCCGGGTAGTCACCGCCACCGCGCTTTTCGACGGTCACGATGCCGCCATCAACATCTACCGCCGGTTGCTGCAAAACGCCGGGGTCGAGGTCATCCACCTGGGTCACAACCGCTCGGTGCGCGATATCGTGGACGCGGCTGTGCAGGAGGATGTCCAGGGGGTGGCGGTCTCCTCCTACCAGGGTGGCCACATGGAATTTTTCAAGTACCTGGTGGATCTGCTGCGCCAGTCGGGCGCGCCCCATGTCCAGGTGTTCGGCGGCGGCGGCGGCGTCATCGTGCCGGCCGAGATCCAGGCCCTGGAAGCCTACGGCGTGGCCAAAATCTACACGCCCGAAGACGGCGCCCGGCTGGGCCTGCAAGGCATCATCGAGCACATGGTGCGCCTCCTGGATTTTCCCCGCGCCGGACGGGCCGAGTTGGCCCTGGACAAGCTCTCGCCGGACAACCCGCCCCTGGTGGCCAACCTGATCACCACCCTGGAGCAGAACGGCTCGGACGAGCAGTGGGCCGACCTGCGCGCCGCCCTGGGCGCCAAGGCCGCCGGACGGACGGTGCCGGTGGTGGGCATCACCGGCACCGGGGGTTCGGGCAAATCCTCGCTGACCGACGAATTGATCCAGCGCCTGCTGCTCGAACAGGAGCAGATCCACGTGGCCGTGCTCAGTGCCGACCCCTCCCGGCGCAAGAGCGGCGGCGCCTTGCTGGGCGACCGCATCCGCATGAACGCCATCGGCGACCGGCGCGTTTTCATGCGCTCGCTGGCCACCCGCTCGTCGGGCGAGGTCCCGGCGCGCCTGGCGGACATCGTGCGCGTGGCCAAGGCCGCCGGCTATGACCTGATCATCGTCGAGACGGCCGGCATCGGCCAGGGGGACGCCGCCATCGTGGCGCACGTGGACCTGTCCATCTACGTGATGACCAGTGAGTTCGGGGCCGCCTCCCAATTGGAAAAGATCGACATGCTGGACTTTGCGGACCTGGTGGCGGTCAACAAGTTCGAAAAGCGCGGGAGCGAAGACGCGGTGCGCGACGTGCGCAAGCAGGTTCAGCGCAACCGCAACGCCTTCGACCAGCCCCCGGAGGCGATGCCGGTCTTCGGCACCATCGCCGCCAAATTCAACGACGACGGCGTCACGGCGCTCTACCACGCCCTGCTGGAAACCATGGCGGCCAAAACCGGCATCCGCCTGGTGTCGCACCTGGCCAGGCCGGCGGGCCGCACCTCCAGCTCCCAGGCCATCATCATCCCGCCCGAGCGTACCCGCTACCTGTCGGAGATCGCCGAGACCGTGCGCGCCTACCATGCCCACAGCGAGCGCCAGGCCGAGGCCCTGCGCCGGGTGTGGCACCTGGAGCAAAGCGCCCAGGTGCTCGGCTCGGGAGAGCGCGCCGGGTTACTGGCGACGCTTAAAAAAGAGATCGCCCTGGCACGCGAGGCGCTGGACGCCAACTGCGAGCGCCTGGTCGGCCAGTGGGAACAGACCCGCCTGGCCTACACCCAGGAGCACCTGGTCTACACGGTGCGCGACGAAGAGGTGCGGACCCCCCTGAGCATCGAATCGCTCTCCGGCCAGAAGATCCCCAAGATCGCCCTGCCCCACCTGGACGAACCGGGGGCGCTGCTGCGCTGGCTGCGCCGCGAGAATCTGCCCGGCTATTTCCCCTATACAGCCGGCGTCTTTCCCCTCAAACGCACCGGCGAAGATCCCATGCGCATGTTCGCCGGCGAAGGCGACCCGGCGCGCACCAACCGCCGCTTTAAAATGCTCTCGGCCGACAGCACCGCCAAACGCCTCTCCACGGCCTTCGACTCGGTGACGCTCTACGGCTACGATCCGGACCGGCGGCCGGACATCTTCGGCAAGATCGGCAATGCCGGCGTGAGCATCTGCACCCTGGACGACGTCAAGACGCTCTACGACGGCTTCGACCTGTGCAGCCCCAACACCTCGGTCTCCATGACCATCAACGGCCCGGCGCCGATCATGCTGGCCATGTTTCTCAACACGGCCATCGATCAGCAACTGGAGCGCTTCCGGGCCGAACAGGGGCGCGACCCGGACCCCGGCGAAGCCGCGGCCTTAAAGGCCCAAGCCCTCTCCACGGTGCGCGGCACGGTGCAGGCCGACATCCTCAAGGAGGACCAGGGCCAGAACACCTGCATCTTCTCCATCGATTTCGCCCTCAAGATGATGGGCGACATCCAGGAGTACTTCGTCGAACACAAGGTGCGCAATTTCTACAGCGTCTCGATCTCCGGCTACCACATCGCCGAGGCCGGGGCCAACCCCATCTCCCAACTGGCCTTCACCCTGGCCAACGGCTTCACCTACCTGGAGTACTACCTTTCCCGGGGCATGCCCATCGACAGCTTCGGACCGAACCTGTCGTTCTTCTTCTCCAACGGCATGGACCCCGAGTACACCGTCATCGGCCGCGTGGCCCGGCGCATCTGGGCCATCGCCCTGCGCGAGCGCTACGGCGCCGGGGCCCGCTCCCAGATGCTCAAGTACCACATCCAGACCTCGGGCCGCTCGCTGCACAGCCAGGACATCCAGTTCAACGACATCCGCACCACCTTGCAGGCCCTGTGCGCCATCTACGACAACTGCCAAAGCCTGCACACCAATGCTTTCGACGAGGCCATCACCACCCCCACCGAGGAGTCGGTACGCCGGGCCCTGGCCATCCAACTAATCATCAACCGCGAGTGGGGCCTGGCCAAAAACGAAAACCCCCTGCAAGGCAGCTTTATCGTCGATCAGCTCACCGACCTGGTGGAAGAGGCCGTGCTGGCCGAGTTCGACCGCATCAGCAGCCGCGGCGGGGTGCTGGGCGCCATGGAGACCGGCTACCAGCGCAGCCGCATCCAGGAGGAGTCCATCCACTACGAAACCCTCAAGCACACCGGCGAGTTTCCCATCATCGGGGTCAACACCTTCCGCGATCCGCACACCCCCCAGGAGCACCACACCGACGACTTTTCCATCGAGCTGGCCCGCTCCACGCCCCAGGAAAAAGAGTCCCAGCTGGCGCGCCTGGCCGCCTTTCACCAGCGCAACGCCCATGCCGCCCCCCAGGCCCTGCGGCGCCTGCAGCAGACCGCCCTGGCCGGTGGCAACATCTTCGAAGCCCTGATGGACAGCGTGCGGGCGTGCAGCCTGGGTCAGATCACCCAGGCCCTGTATGCCGTCGGCGGGCAGTATCGGCGCAATATGTAGGCCCTGCATTTAGATGCCATCTTAACGCTTGCAAACCCATTAAAGGGTTGATATGGCCATCGCCATGCTGGCAAAAGCTGATTTGGTGGTTCCGGGTTTCTCCGCAGTTCCAGCATTCCATTGACCGCGGATTTGCCCACCGGCACCGACGGCGCTTGCCGACGATCCCCAAAAGGTTTGGCTTTAAACTTATGTAGTTAACAACCTAGATGTTAGGTATTTCCTTTAACAAGCGCGCGCAATTTTCGGGCGTTCAATGGGAGGCTGGCAGACGACGGCCTGACGTTTATGTAGCTGTAATTAAAAAGTCTCTTTTCGGCAGAAGGGAGACTTCGAGTTGACCGGCACAGATCTTGCTCTTCCAGTTGCCATTAAAGCTGAGAGGTGTTCGATGATGAATCAGGGCGCGATAGTTACCTACAGGGAATTCAGTCGTAAAGTGGCGGGCTACTGCGGGATTGTGGAAGGGGTCGTGCAAGACAAGCCGAACCATGTTTTGGTCAGATGGGTCGGCAATACTTCTCAAAGCGAAGAGTCGGTCGCCGATCTGGAAGAAGTATAGTTTTTAGAGATCCTCGCGCGACAAGGCTTCAACAGACCGTTGTCAGCCAACACGGTTCTGCCAAACCGGACTGAAGCATTACAGGGCCAGCAGGGCGCTCGGTCATCCGCCCCGCCGTCAAAAATCGGGCATGGCGGGCATTAATGAAACCGAGCCGAGACAGGACTGCGCCTACGGTGCGAAGGCACGGGCCGGAACGCCGCCCGCCCGCAAAATGCCATCCTACAAACCGAAAGGGCCGGTTGCATCCGCAACCGGCCCTTTGTTATTTCAAAATCTGTGGTTTTAGTTGAAACTATTCCTGAGCTTTCTTGGGATGACACTCCTCACACTTCTGGGGGGCGTGCTTGCCACTTTCCTTGTTTTCTTTGTTGTACTTCTTGTGGCACCCCAGACAGTTGTCATGCACCGCATTGGCATGGTAAGCGCGCAGCTCCTTATCGGCCAACCCCTTGGCCTCTTTGCCTTTGAGCTCCCCGGGTTTTTTATGGCAATCGAAGCATTTCTGGACCGGGTCACCGTCTTTAAGATTGGTCAACGGTTGCCCCTTGTCGTCGTGGTGGCACTCGCCGCAGGCGATCTTATAATCCACGGCATGTTTCTGGTGGGTGAAGACGGCGATGGATTTCTTGTGTTCATAGGGAGAGGCCATCTTGATCTCCGCCGGTGCGCTGGCCGCATAAACGGCACCGGCCATCAGCAGGCTCAAGGCCATCAGCGATCCAATCATCAGCGCCAACGATCTTTTCCTCATCATTTTTCAGCTCCTTTGCCAAGGGTTGATAGCCATTTGGCTGGCTTTCTATCAACTCCCCCCGGGGGTGTCAACGTCGTCGTCCGTTTTCTTGCGTCCGAACAGGTGTGCGCCCAGGATGCTGATCTCGTAAAGCAGCATCATGGGCAGGGCCATGAGGACTTGGGAGATGACATCGGGCGGCGTCAGAATGGCCGCGACGACGAAAAAGAGCAGGATGGCGTAGCGCCTGAACTTTCTGAGCACCGCCACCGATACGATGCCCAGCCGCGCCAGCAGGGTGATCACCATGGGCATCTCGAAAATCAGGCCGAAGGCCAGCAGCAGCTTGGACGCAAAGCTCAGATATTCGCGCATGGCGGGCATGGGCCGCACGGTTTCGCTGGCAAAGCCCACGAAAAATCTGAATCCAAAGGGAAAAACCACGAAATAGGCAAAGAGGATGCCGCCGCCGAAGAACAGGGTGGAGAGAAACAAAATGGGCAGGGCCAGCTTTTTTTCGCGGTCATAGAGCCCGGGCGCCACAAACATCCAAAACTGGTACAAGAGGACCGGCGAGGCCAGCATTATTCCGGTGAAGAAGGCGGTCTTCAAAAAGGTGAAAAAGGCTTCGGGCAGATTGGTGTAAATGAGGTGATCGCCGGGTTGCATTACCCGCATCAGGGGTGCGGTGAGGATCTCGAAGATCTGCTCCTTGAACGCATAGGCGAGCAGAAACCCCAGGCCCACGGCGATGCTCGACTTGATCAGCCGCGACCGCAACTCCTCCAGATGGGCGGTAAAAGGCTGTTTGTCGTGATCGCTCATTCCGCTTTTTTAACCTTGGGGTCGCTGTTTTGGGGCGAATCGCTCTCGGGCAGGGCGTCGGCGGCATCGGCCGCCGCCGCGGCTTCATCGGTTGCGGCCTCATCGAATGCGGCTTCGTCGTCCGTCGGCGGGTGGGTCTGCCCGCCGGCCGAAGGCTCGGTGGCAGCCGATGGGGCCCGCGAGTCCGTGGGGTCGAACGAGCGCCGGACATCCTGGCTGGTTTCGCGCAGGTTCTGGCGCACTTCGTCCAACCCGGTATCTTTCTCGATGCTCTGCTTGAGGTCGTTGGTGGCCCGCTTGAACTCACCCAGGGCCTTGCCCAGGGACTTGGCCAGGTCCGGCAGCTTCTTGGGGCCGATCACGATGAGCGCCACCGCCAGTATCAACAGCAGTTCGGGCATGCCGATGCCGAACATAAAGGACTCCTTTCAACAATATTGGACTCTTCTATGGTCTTTGCCTACCCTTGTCAAGGCATGGCCGCCACAGGCAGTGTTTCGCACAGCACGTTCAGGTCATGGTCCGTCTTCGCCTGTCGGCTACGCCGCGACACGTCCGGGTCACCGAGATGCCACTGGTTTGAGCCCGCGCATTTCAAGGCGCCGACGGTTCCGGAGCGAGCACCAGAAAATAGAGCCGGCCCTCGTTCTTCATGTGACCGGCCGCCACCTCGGCCTCGGGACCATGGCCCCAGAACAGGTCCACGCGGCCGGCGCCGGTGATGGCGCTGCCGGCATCCTGGGCCAGGACGAAGGCGTTGCGGGGCTCGAACCGCGCGATGCGGCCCTGGGCGTCGACCTTGGGCACCGGCACGGAAATAAACGCCAGGGCGGCCGAGGGAAAGAGGCTGCGGTCCACGGCGATGGAGCGCAAGGGCGTAATGGGCACGGCCAGGGCCCCCACCGGACCGCTTTCGGCCAAGCGGAAAAAGATGTAGCGCGGGTTGTGGTTCAGTATGGCCGCCGTCTCGGACGGATGCCGGCGCAGATACTCCCGGATGGTCTGCATGGAGATCCGCTCGGCGCTGATCTTGCCCTGGTCGATCAGCAGGCGGCCGATGCTGCGGAAGGGGTGACCGTTGGAGGCGTCGAACTGGATCTGCAGCAAGCGGCCGTTGGCCAGCGCCACCTTGCCCGAACCCTGGATCATGAGGTTGGCCAGATCGACCTCGTCGCGCACCCAGGCCACCGGTGGGGCGAGGCGCTCGAAATCGGGTTGCCGACGAATTTGCTCGCGGGATGGATAGGGCGTGACGCTGCGTCCGGCGTGGCGGCCCACGATGCGCCGCCCCTTGAGATCATCGGCGAACAGAGAGAGATCGATCTCCACCAGGTCGGCCGGCCGGGAGTTGATGGCCACGGGAAAATCGGCGGAAGCGCTCAGGCTGCCCTGGAGCAGGGGCTCGTAGTAGCCCGTAAACAGCACCTTGCGGGTCTCGGCATCCCCGGCCGCGGCATACACGCGAAAGCGTTCCCGGATGACCCCATTGAGCCGTTCGGCCGTGGGATTTTCGCCGGCGAGGGCCGCAAAGCGCTCCAGGGAACGGATCAAATGGGCCACCGTGTAGTTATCGGGCCCGAAGGTGACGGCGCGCTCGGCCGGCAGTTTGCGCAGGTAGCGCAGGCTCATCTCGACGGCCGACGCCAGGCGGTCGTAATGGGCGTCATCGCTAAAATCGGGATAATCGGCTGGCGAGAGTCGCTCCAGGGCCGTTCCCAGGGTAATGGGCTTGGGCGGGCAAGCCGTCAGCAGCAGGGTCGCGGCCAGCAGGCCGGCCAAAGTCAGCAACACGCTCGTTCTGGATCTGATCATCATGGAACCTTAACTTTCATCTTTATTGATCTCCCTTACCCACCGCCCGCTTTTACCGCCGCTTTTTTCCAGGAGAAAAACGTCCGTGATGCGCATGGCGCGGTCATAAGCCTTGCACATGTCGTAGACGGTCAGGGCCGCCACCGTGGCTGCGGTGAGCGCCTCCATCTCCACCCCGGTGCTGCCCACGCAGCGGGCCAGGGCTTCGATGCGCATGGCATGGGCCTCGGCCTGGGGAAAAAAATCCACCTGGACGTGGGTCAGGTTCAGCGGATGGCACATGGGGATCAAGGCCGAGGTCTGTTTGGCCGCCATCACCCCGGCGATGCGCGCGGTCTCGAGCACGTTGCCCTTGGGCACGCTCTGGTCACGGATCATGGCGAACATCGCCGGGCTCATCATCACCGTGGCCTGGGCCCGGGCAGTCCGCTCGGTGGCCGGCTTGGCGCTCACATCCACCATGCGCACCCGGCCCTGGGCATCGATGTGGGTTAGGTCGGTCATGGGAACTCCTTTTAAACTACAAGTATTCAGAAGTCAGGAGTCAGAATAGAAGGATCAAACCTTTTAGATGAGCAGTTCCTTTGCATGGGTCTGCTGGGAAATTCGGAACCCTCGACATTCTGAATTCTGAGTTCTGGCTCCGGTTAAGTGAAATACTGCGTCTTGTGCGTCACCTCGGTCTTGATGGCATCCAAGGTAGCGCTCAACACCGCAATGACATTCTCCCGGATGTCCCCGGCCACCACCAGCAGCATCACATCGTCGCCCACGGACAGGTCGCGGTCGGCCTCGATGTGCACCAGGATCTCCACGATCCCCGGCCGTTGTTTGTTTTCGGCCACCACCCGCGCCAGGCGCGCCTGGTCCACGGCCACGCGCAATCCGCGCACCGGCCGGCCGTCCCGGGCGGTGGCGCGCACCACCCCCTGGTGGCAGAGCACCATGCCGACCCGGGCGAACTCCGGGTGACGTTTGATCTGGGCCACAAGCGTATTGAGATCCATCATTTACTCCTCGCTCTTGGGGGGCGCCGCTTGCGCCTGGTTTACCAGTTCCTGCGGGATCAGGTGACGATGAAGTTGCCGCAGGAAAACCGTCACCGACCGGCCGCCATCGGAAAGTTGCCGGGCCAGCAGCTTGAGGCAGCGCTTGTGGTAAACGGCCGGCAGCACCTGGGCTCCCTCAGACGATGCCAGCAGCACCCCATCCCATTTCGGGGCCACCGCCTGCCGCAAAAGATCCAGTACCGCACTAGGCGGCGGCATGGCCGCGGAGATGACGAGGGCGTGGTCGCAACGCGCCGTGAACAGCCCGGCATGTATGGCGCTTAAAAGATCGGGCGGCTGGAAATGATCGCTCACGATCAGGCCGTCCTGGCCCAGCAAGGCCGCCGGATCGGCGGCCACCCAGACGATGTCGGTCGCCAATGGCGCCACGGCGGCCAGTGCGCGCGCCAGTTGGCCCGGGTCCAACCCGGCCGGCACGACATCGTCGGCCGCTGAAAGCCGTCGGCCGTCGGCAATGATGATGGCGCTGAGGGGGTGTCGCTCCATAGAAGCCGCACCATAGGAGATACGGCCCTTTAAATCAAGCGGCCTTGCACCCAACCGGTTCGTTCGCTACCGCTTGAACCGGCGCGGCTTTGGCCCGGCGCGCTTGGCTTTTTTCGATCTTTCCGGCCGATCGGTGGCCATCACCGCCTTCTGGGCGATCTTGGCCCCCAGGCCCCGTTCCACGAAAATGGGCGCGCCGCTGAAGGGATCGATGCCGGTGTAGTACATGAGCGTGGCATAGGTGGAGGGCGAAGGGGTGAAGATCTGCACCTGCTCGGGGATCAGGCGCAAGGTCTTTTCGGCATAGGCGCGCAAGGCACGCATCTCTTCCAGGCCGCAACCGGGATGGGCGGCCATGAAGTAGTAGGTGAGAAATTGGCGCCGGGGCAGGCGGCCGTTGATCTCCTGAAACATCTCCAGGAAGGCCTCCAACCGGTCGCGGCCGGGTTTGCCCATGCGGCGCAGCAGCGGGTCGTGGACATGCTCGGGGGCGATCTTGAGCTGGCCCGAAGTGTGGTGGCGCAGCAATTCTTCCAGATAACGCCCGCCGGAGCGCCGGTCCTGGAGGATCAGGTCGTAGCGCACCCCCGAGGCCACGAACACCTGGCGCACGCCGGGAATGGCCCGCAGGGCTTGCAGCAATTGGATCTGGGGGCCGTGGTCGGCCGTCAGCCGCCGGCAGGGGTCGGGAAAAAGGCAGCCCTTCTGGGCGCAGGCGGCCGCCGAGCGTCGGCCGCAGCCCATGGCGTACATGTTGGCGGTGGGCCCGCCCACATCCGGGATGATCCCTTTGAACCCCGGATGGCGCGCGATGGCCTCGGCTTCGCGCAGGATCGAAGCCTGGCTGCGCGATACCACCTGACGGCCCTGGTGCACCGTGATGGCGCAGAAGCGGCACTCGCCGAAGCAGCCCCGGTGGGTGGTAATGGCAAAAGGGATGGTCTCCATGGCCGCCACCGGCCCTTGCCCGCTATAGAAAGGATGGACCGCGCGGGCATAGGGCAACTCGTAAACGGCATCCAGGACGGCTGGTTCGGGCGGCAGGGCCGGCGGATTGCACACCAGGTAGCGCGTATCCTGCTGCTGGACCAGGCGCCGGGCCGTGGCCGGATCGGCGTTTTCATAAAAATGGACGAACATTTGGCTGAAGGCGGTCTTGTCGCCGACCACCTCGGAGTGGGCCGGCAGCAGCCGATCGGGAGCGGCAAAACCTGCCACCGGCGGGGGCAGTTCCCGGCTGATGTAGCACAGCCCGCGCAGGTCGCGCACCTCCTCCCGGCGCTGAAGTGCTTCGGCCAGGGCCACTATGCTCTGGTCGGCCATGCCGTAGAGCAGAAAATCGGCCTTGGCGTCGAAGAGCACCGAACGCCGCACCCCGTCCGACCAGGCATCATAGTGGGAGATGCGCCGCAGGCTGGCCTCGATGCCGCCCAGCACGATGGGCACGGTCTGCTTGAAATAACGGCGGATCAGATGGCTGTAGGCCAGCACGGCGCGGTCGGGCCGGCGGTCGTTGCGGCCGCCGGGGGTCATGTCGTCGCTGCGGCGGCGGCGCCCCGAAGCGGTGTAGTTGGCGATCATGGAATCGACACAGCCGCCGCTGACCCCCCAAAAGAGACGGGGCTCGCCCAGGCGGGCGATGTCGCGATCCGACTGGATGTCGGGCTGGGCAATAATGCCCACCCGAAAGCCCGCGTCCAGCAGCACCCGGCCGACCACCGCCACCCCGATGTGGGGCGCATCCAGATAGACATCGCCCGTCACCAGCACGACGTCCAACTCGGACCAGCCCAGACGCCGGCACTCCTCCGGCGTGGTGGGCATGAAACGGGGCATATGAACCTGCGGTTGCATCTTGGGCATCTCTCCTAAAAGCGGCCATCCTATGCCAAGCCATCCGGGGCGTCAAAGGATTCCCTTGTTGCCAAAGGATTGCGGCCTGTTATATGTGTTGGCTGCGCCGCCTTCCACAAACTCAACCAAGGACGAGGTACATGGCTACAACCCGGCATATTCTGGACGCTACCGAGATCGACCGCATGCTCAAGCGCATGGCCTTTGAGATCCTGGAGGCCCACAAGGGAAACCACCTGGCCTTGATCGGCATCCACACACGGGGAGTGTTCCTGGCCCGGCGGCTGCAAAGCCACATGAAGAATTTCGAGGGGGCCGAGGTGCCCGTGGGCGAAATCGATATCACCCTTTACCGCGACGACTGGACCCAGATGAGCGCCCACCCGGTGGTCAAGAAGACCGTCATTCCCTTTTCGGTGGACGGCCGCCAGATCATCCTGGTGGACGACGTGCTCTTCACCGGCCGCACCATCCGGGCCGCCATGGATGCCCTCATCGACTTCGGCCGGCCGGCCCGCATCGAACTGGCCGTACTCATCGACCGCGGCCACCGCGAGCTGCCCATCCAGAGCAACTACACCGGCCAGTGCCTGACCACCCGCAGAAGCGAGATGGTCAACGTTTTACTTCAGGAATCGGACGGCCAGGATCAGGTCACCCTGACCGGAGCGTCGAGGGCAGAAGATGGGACATCACGAACACCGCGCTAAAGGACCCGAAAGCCTCACCATAGGGGTCCTGAGCATCTCCACCACGCGTGCCCTGGCGGACGACGTCAGCGGCCAATGGATCGCCCAGCGGGCGAAGCGGGAAGGTCACCGGGTGGTGGCCCACGAAGTGGTCACCGACGCCGTGACCGCCATCCGCGCCGCGCTCGCGCGTCTGCTGGAAGATCCCGCGCCCCAGGCCCTGATCCTCACCGGCGGCACCGGCATCACCCCCAGGGATGTCACCTTCGAAGCCGTGCGCCCGCTCTTTGCCAAGGAGCTGACCGCCTTCGGACCGATCTTCGCCCAGCTCAGCTATGAAGAGATCGATTCCGCCGCCCTGCTCACCCGGGCCACGGCCGGCGTCATCGGCCGGAGCCTGGTCTTTTGCCTGCCCGGCAGCCTCAAGGCCTGCCAACTGGCCTGCAAGGCCCTGATCTTCCCCGAACTCGGGCACATGTACGGCCACATCCAGGAAGCCTGAAACGGTTTTTGCCGTCAGCGTTTGATGTACCCTGTCAGCCATTTTGGCCGGTCGCTCAGGATGCCATCCAGCCCCAACTTCAATGCCTTGGCCACCTGACGCGGCCCGTTGCAGGTGTAGGCAAACAGCCGCAACCCCCGCTCCCGGGCCCAGGCCACCAACGCCGGCGTCCATGTGGCGATGCGGCCGTCCACGGCCCACAACCCCTCCAACTGCGCCGCCGGCCAAGCCATCGCCTGCCCGGGATCGCGTTCGGGCAGATTGAGCACGTAGCGCCATTGGGGCGCCAGACCCCGCGCCAGATGCAGCACCTGCACGTCAAACGAGAGCACATGGATGTGGTCGGCGGGCACATCGGCCGGCAACGCGGCCAGACAGTCGACGACGGCGCGGGTCAGGCGCGCACTATGACCGGAGCGCCGTTCGGCCGGGGAGGACTTGATCTCGATCAGCAGCCGGGTGCGCGGCCCGAAGCCGGCCAGGGTCTCGTCCAGGGTCAACAGCCTCTCGCCCGCGAAGTCCGAATGGAACCAGCGCCCCCAATCCAGATCCGCAAGCTGGGCCGCCGTTAGATCCGCCACCCGCCGGCCGCCGCCACCCACGCGCCGCAAGGTGGCATCATGGTAGATCACGCAGCGGCCGTCGGCACTCAACTGCACATCCAGCTCGATGCCATCGATGGGGTAGCCCAACGCCCGCGAAAAGGCCGCGCGGGTATTTTCGGGCGCTTCATCCCGGGCGCCGCGATGGGCGATGCACCAGGGCCATTTGCCTTCGGATGTTATTGGTTGCATATCTCCCCTTGATCGTGAGACGGGCACACAAGATACAAGTATGTCGGAAAATAGGTTCTGAATTACAATATTGTATATGGATCACCCCAACCACATTTCCGCACACAAGATTCACGCACACCATAACTATTTACTTTTGCAATCAATTACCTTAAAAGAAGCCTTTCCATTCAGGCCTGGCATGCAAGCTGCTTTGCTTGGTGGCAAAGCGTGCGCGAACCTGACGCCGGTCATCCTGAAAGGAGGTGAGCCCAAGCCGTATCGCAACTCGGACCGCGCGCCAGACGCAAATAACAAACGAATTGATGATCAAACGACGCATACTAACATAAGAGGAGAACAGAACACCATGAAACGCTTGATTCCCGTGATCGTACTCGCAATGGTTTTGGCCAGCGGATCGGCCTGGGCCGCCGATGCCACCGCTAACCTCGATGTCATGTCCGCCTACGTGTGGCGCGGCATCACCGTCAACGACAATCCGGTGTTGCAGCCCAGCATCGACGTCTCCAAAAACGGCTTCGGCCTCAATGTCTGGGGGAATTACGATACCGAGGAGTATTACGACGGTGCGACCGACAACGAGCTGTCCGAAGTCGATCTGACCCTTTACTACGGCTTCGCGATCGACAAGCTGGACATCACTGTTGGTTATATCGAGTATCTGTTCCCCAATACCGACTTCGAGTCCACCCGCGAAGTCTATGGCAGCCTGTCGCACCCCCTCTTCGGCGGCTTGTCGGTCGGTATGAATTTCTACTATGACTTCGACGAGGTCGAAAGCTACTATACCGACCTGGGGCTGAGCTATGAAATGGAACTGACGGATAAGCTGGGCCTGGCCCTGGGCGCCAAAATCGGTTATGCCGGTGAAGATTTCGCCGAGTACTACAGCGGCGGCACCGACGCCGGATTGCACGACTACAGCCTCTCCGCAGGCTTGACCTACGCCGCCACCGAGGCCCTGAGCATCGGCGCCAAGCTCGCCTACACCGACAGCCTGGATGACGATGTGCTGGCCGACGGCGAACCTTATGGTGCCCACGATGTGGACGTGTACGGCGGCCTCACCGTCTCTTACGCCTTCTAAACATCACCACCACCTTCAAGCCCCCCATACCGTGCGTCGCGCGGCCCATACCCGGGCCCCGACGCACGGTTTTCTATTTTAGCTGGAAACGCACCGGCACCTGGACCCACATCTCTTGGGGCCGGCCGCCGCGCAGGGCCGGCGTGAAGCGCCACTGGCGCACGCTGTCGAGGGCGCTGCGGTCCAGCATCGCGTGACCGCTGCCGCGCAACAGCCGCACCTGGGCCGCCCGGCCGTCGCGATCCACCAACACCTCCAACAGCACCGTGCCTTCCAAGTTCCGGCGCCGCGCGGCGACCGGATACACCGGGGGCGGATTGCGATCGTAAAGCGGCACCGAGGCCTGCACCTGCGCCCGGGCGTCGGCCGCATCGGAGGCCGCGGCCGGGAACGCTGGCTCGTCCAAAGGTGCTGGGGATGGGCCGGACCCAACGGCGGAGGCGCTCTTTTCGGCCGGCCGGGCCGGGGTCGCGGGCGTCACAGCCGGCGTTGCTGGAATCGGCCCCGGTATCGGTACCGAGGGCGGCGCCGGAGGTTTGGGCCTCACCCGTGGCTTCGAGGGCGGGGGCGCTTTGGGGGCGGACGCCGGAGCGGAGGTTAAGGGCTTGACCGCCGGCGGCGGTGCGTCCACCAGGGACAAGGTCAAGGTACGGTTTTGGGGCGAACGGGCCATGGGCCGCACCCACTCCGGGTCCAGGCCGAACAGCAGTCCATGGGCGGCCAGGGCGACCAGTACTGGAATAATCCAGCGTTTCACGGCGTTGGCCCGCCTTCGGCCTGCAGGCTGATCCGGGTCAAACCGGCCTGGCGCACCTGGTCCAAAACCCGGAAGAGCGCCTGGTAGGGCAGGGCCCGGTCGGCGAAGAGCAGCACCCCGGTCTCCTGGTCTATTTCCGCGCGCCGCCGCAGCACCGTGCCCAGTTCGGCCAGGGCCACCGGCGCCTTATCGACAAAAATGTCACCTGCGGCCGTCACGGTGATGGCCAACAGCGTCTGCCGATCGGCTTGCACGGTGCTGGAGATGGGCAGGGCCACCGGCAGCCCCTTGTGCACCGCCATGGAGAGCATGGTGTAAATAAAAACCACCAGCAGCAGGAACACCACGTCGATGAGCGGGAGCATCTCGATGCGCGGCGGCCGGCTCGCGGGAGCGCGAATCTTCATGGTGTGCCTCTTTCCTTGCGCCGCCTATCGATGAACATTTGCCCTGGCGCCATGTTCGAGTTTCTCATAGACGATCTCCAGGCTGGTGGCATATTTTTCCATGTCCAGGGTGGCCAGGTGCACCTTGGCGTTGAAGTAGTTGTAGGGAAAAACCGTGAAAATGGCGATGGCCAGCCCGGCAGCCGTGGTGATCAGGGCCTCGGCCACGCCGGCGGTGACCGCATCCGGCTGATCGATACCGCTGGCGCCCAGCATTTCAAACGAGGTGATGATGCCGGTGACCGTGCCGAAGATGCCCAGCAGCGGCGCCACGGTGATCATGGTGTCCAGCACGGTCATGAAGCGGCGCATGCGCTGGACCTCGTCGGCCGCGGCGGACTCCATAGCCTTGAGCATGGAGAACTCCCGGTGCAGGATACCGCTCACCAGAATGCGCACCACATAGTCCCGGCACCCCATGGTTTTGTGGCGCACCGCCTCCCAATCGCCCCCCCGGCACAACTCCAGCACCTCGTCCACCAGCCCCTGGTTGCGTTGAAAACCGATCTTGATCCAGAAGATGGCGCGCTCGACGACCACCGTCAAGACGATGAACGAGCAAGCCAGCAAGGGATACATCACCGGCCCGCCGCTCTGGAAGAATTGCAGCATGATGCGCCTTTCGTTTACTTCTTGCCGAAGCGGGCGCTGACGCCGGCCAGCAGGTTAAATTCGGGCGAAGGATAGTAGCCCGGCTCGCCGGCGTAGTTCAGCCCGCCGTAGGAGGCATAGGTCTCGTCAAAGATGTTGTTGAAATTGGCGAAAAGCGTGAGCCAACGCCAATCGTATTTAACCTTGGCGTTGACCAGGGTGTAGTCGTCCTGCTTGACCGAGATATTGGTGAAGTCGCTGATCAGATAGCGCGTGCCGGTGTAGACGGCGTCCACCCCCAAGAAGAGCCCCATGCCGAAGGTGTAGCCCAGATTGGCCACAGCCTTGTTCTCGGGCACGTTGGGAATCTTGTTGTTGTCGAATTGGCCGCCATCGATCTCGGCGGAGGTGTAAGTATAACCGGCGCCGGCCGACCAGCCGTTGCGCAGGTAGTTCAATTTGAGTTCAAATCCATGCCGCAAGGTATCGCCGTCCAAGTTTTCGTTGGCGAAGCTGACCGGGTTGTAGATGATTTCGTCTTCGGTTTCGATACGGAACAAGTTGAAGACGAAAGTCAGGTGCTCGACCACGTCGAATTGGGTACCGGCCTCCAGGTCTCGGGAGGTTTGCGGTCGCATGGCGGTGTTGACCGTGTTGGTATAAAAGTAAAACATCTCGTCGAACACCGGGTAGCGAAAGCTCTTGCCATAACTGACATACACCTTGGCCCGGCCGATGGCGTAATTGATTCCGGCCGTGGCGGCATCCTCGTCCAAACGGTTTTTCTCCGGCACGCCTTCGAACGAGAATCTGGCCCGGTCGTGTCGGTAGCCGCCCGAAAGGGTCAGGTTCCGCGTCACCTCCAGATCGTCGTGCACATAGTAGGCGGTGCTCCTTTTCTTCAAGGTGAACTCACCGACGGTTAAAGCACCAAAAAACAGGGAGGTGTTGGTAATATCTTCTTCGGTCTCGCCAAAATCCGCTCCGAAGATGAGTCGATTGGAGACTTCGCCGAAACTCTCCTGAAAGGTGAAACGGGGCGAGGCCGAGAGCGTTTCGATGCCGGTTTCGCCATTGAACCAGCCTTCGGCGAAAGAAGCATATTGCTCAACATCCCGGTTGCGATAAGCCAAGTCGAGCCTGAAGGCATCATTGGTCAAGAAAAAAAGCTCGAGTCCGGTCTTGCCGTAGTAGTCTTCGACATCGGCATAATCGTCAGGCTGAAAACTATCTTTGCGATCGGCACCGGCGTCGAATTCGCTTTGCAGGATCGAACCGGGCAGGCGCGTGTCGTCTGCGTTATAGCCGCCGGAGAAGTTGAGGCTGACCATGTCGCTGGGGTCGAGCTTGACCGTGCTACCGGCGCTCTTGGCCCGGCTGTCGCTGTTGTCGCGGTAGCCGTTGGACTCCAGGTAGGTGGTGGTGAGGTTGAAAGAGGCGATACCGGCCGCGCCGTCCACGGCGGCCGCGCCGCTGCGGGTGTCATAGCTGCCGTAGGCGCCGGAAACGGACGCCGACAGGCCCCGGCCCTCCTTGGTGAGGATATTGACCACGCCGCCGCTGGCGTTGTCGCCGTAAAGCACAGCGCCCCGGGCGCCGGGCAGCACTTCGATGCGCTCGATGCGCGCCAGGGGGATCAAGGCCCAGTCGGTAGCGCTCAGGTCGGCCTGGTTGATGCGCCGGCCGTCCACCATGACCAGCAGGTTGGTGGGCGCGCTTTCGCCGAAGCCTCTCAAATCCACCGTATAGCTGCGTTGGTTGCCGGCGATATCGCTCACATGCAAGCCCGACTGGGCCAGCAGTTCAGGCACGTTCTTGGCGGTGGAGCGCTCAATTTTTTCAGCATCGATAACGGTCACGTTGGCCGGCACCTTGGCAACGGCCTCTTTTTCCCGGCTGGCGGTCACCACCACCTCGCCCATCACGGGCTCCGCGCTCTTGCCGACGCTATCTTCGGCCAGGGCCGCCATGCCCCATGGACCGGCCAACAAGCAAATACCCACAATCAAACCCACGCCAATACGCTGCACAGTTCCACCTCCATCCAAATCAACGTTGCGGAGAACGGCGCCGCCGTCCGCCGGGTCCGGGCAAAAAAATACCCGGACCGAAAAAATCGATCCGGGATGTCCCTTTATATCCGCTGATCTAGTTGGGCCTTCTCGTACCGCCAATGGTGGTCCCCGCCATTGAACTTCGGCCTCGCTTGTTCCGGCAGGTCTTCTGACTTCCCCGCCCCACACGCGGCCTTCCCGTCCATGGACAGTGGCACACGGGGCGCATGAGGTTCCCGACACGAAAGGTGCCGGGCGGGGTCACAGCGGCGGGCCCGTCCCCGAGTCGCACGGGGTTCCCTTTTCAGCTCCTTGCGGAGCGCCTGAACAAAATATGCCTTGGCCCTAACGCATTTGAAGGCGGAATGTCAAGACGATCTTGGCATCAAATAGCGCCCCGGCACCAGGTGCACGCGCGGATAATCCCCCAAGGGGCTTTGATCCACCAGCAGGGGGCAGCCGTAAACCTTTTCCAGGAGGGCGAAATCCAGCACGGCCGCGGGAGGCCCCAGGCCCGCCAGACGGCCCTGGTCCAGCAGCAGGATCTGGTCGGCGTACATGGCCGCCAGGTTCAGATCGTGGGAGACCATCACGATGGTGATGCCCTGTTCGCGCTTGAGGCGTTCCATCAGATCCATCACCGCCACCTGGTGGGCCAGGTCCAGGGCTGCGGTGGGTTCGTCCAGCAGCAGGATCTTGGGCTGCTGGCAGATGGCCCGGGCGATGAAGACCCGCTGTTGCTCGCCGCCGCTGAGCTGGTCCAGGCGCCGGCCGGCCAGATGGGCCACGTCGGCCAGGCGCATGGCGTCCCGGGCCAGCTCCAAGTCCGCGGCGCCTTCCAGGCCCAGCAGCCCCAGGTGGGGCGCCCGGCCCATGAGCACCACCTGCTGGACGGTGAAGGCGAAGGTGGCCGGCACGCTCTGGGGCACGTAGGCCATGGTCTGGGCCAACTGCCGGGCCGAATGGGCATGGAGGGCGCGGCCGAGCAGGGCGATGCCGCCCGTCTGGGGCCGCAGCAGGCCCACCAGCAGCTTGAGCAGCGTGGTCTTGCCCGAGCCGTTGGGACCGATGATGGTGAAAAAGCAGCCGGCCGGCACGGCGAAACTCAACTCCGCCAGCACCGTGCGGCCGTCGAAGGCGTGGCCCAGATTTTCTACGGCAACCGCGCTGGTCATGCCTCCGGGTCTCCCTTAATTCTCTTTGCGCAGCAAGTAGACAAACAGCGGCGCGCCCACCAGGGCCGAGATCACCCCCACGGGCATCTCCCCCTGACTGGGCAGGGTGCGCGCCAGGATATCGCACACCACCATGAAGGCCGCGCCGCCCAGGATGCAGGCCGGCGCCAGCACCCGGTGATCGGGCCCCAGGGCCAGACGCAGCATGTGGGGCATCACCAGACCCACGAAACCCACCAGGCCGCAGTAGCTCACCGTGGCACTGACCATCAGCGAGGTGAGCACCAGCAGCAGCGCCGTGGTGCGCTGGACGTTGACCCCCATGCCGTGGGCCATGTCGCTGCCCAGGGCCATCAGGTTCAGGCTGTGGGAGTACAAGAAGATCAGGGCGAAGCAGGGCAACACCGAGGCGGCCAGGGCCGCCACCTTGTCGCCGGTGGCCGCGGCCAGGTCGCCCATGAGCCAGAAGATGATGTTGTGCAGGCGGCTGTCCTGGGCCAGGGAGATCAGGAACATGATCACCGCCGCGCAGAAGGCGTTGACCATGACCCCCGAGAGCAGCAGGGTGTTGGAGCGCGAGAACGATCGGCCCGCGGCCATCAGGAAGAGCACGCCCAGGGTGGCCAGGCTGCCCGCAAAGGCGGTGAGCCACACGCCGGGAAAGCGTGCCAGGCCCAGCAGGATGCCCACGATGGCGCCGATGGCCGAGCCGCCCGAAACGCCCAGGATGTAGGGTTCGGCCAGCGGGTTGCGCAGCAGGGCCTGGAACACCATGCCGCCCAGGCTCAGGGTGGCCCCCAGCAGCGCGGCCAGCAGCACGCGGGGCAACCGCAGGCGCCAGACGATATCATGGAGCAGGCGGTGCTCTTCGCCGCCCTTCAAGCTGCGCAGCACATCCCCCAGCCCCACGCCCGTCGACCCGGCCGCCAGGCCCAGATAGGCGACGGCCAGCAGGAGCGCCGACAAAATCAAGGTCACGGCCAGCAGGCGCCGGGTGAGATACGGGGCCGCGGCGCTCATGGCCGCTCCTTGAACAGGTCGGGGTGCAGAAAGGCGGCCAGGGCCTCCAGGGCCTCCACCAGGCGCGGCGAGGGACGATCGAAAAGGTCGTTGGGGGCGATGAAGACCGCCTGGCGCTTCACCGCCGGAATGGCCGGCCACTGCATCCACTCGGCCTTGACCTGTTCGAACTGGGCGGCGCGCTCCATGGCGGAGATGACGATCACTTCGGGGGCCAGGGCGATCACCTGCTCCCGGGAAAAACGCGGGTAGGGGCTCGTCCCGGCGGCCACATTGACGCCGCCGGCCAGCTCGATGAGGGTGTGAATGAAGGTGTTGCTGCCCACCGACACGATGGGCGACACGCCGATCTGGAAAAAGAGGGTCGGCCGGCGGGTGGTTTGGGCCACACGCGCCTGGACCTGCTGGATGCGTCGGCGCATGTCACCGACGACGCTTTCGGCCCGGGACTCGGCCCCCAGCAGCCCGCCCACGGCCCGCACGCTCTGCATCACGGTTTCCAGATCCAGGGGATTGATGGCAAAGACCGAAAGCCCCAGGGATTGGAGCTGTTCCACGGCGGCGATGGGATTGCCGTCCTTGACGGCGATGCACAGGTCGGGTTGCAGGGCCACGATGCGTTCCACGTCCAGTTGGATATAGGAACCCACCAGCGGCAGCTTTTCAGCGGCCGGCGGATAGTTGCTGTAACGCGTGACCCCCACCAGACGCGCCTCCCGGCCCAGGGCATAAACGATCTCGGTCACCGAAGGCGCCAGGGCCACCACCCGCCGGGGATCGGCCGGCACCTGCACCGTGCGGCCGGTGGGATCGACCACCGTCCGTTGCTCGGCGGCGGCCGGCCCCGCGGCGGCCGTTTGCAGGCCGAAAAGCAGGGCACCGGCCAGAAAAAGCCCTATGGTCCACGCGCACCGTTTCATGCGAATTGCTTCTTGAAGCTCTCCAGCTCGCCGCGCAGTTGCTGGACCTCTTCGCGCAAGGCCTGCACCTGGGCTTCGAGGATCTCCAGGCGCTCGCCGGCGGCGGGTAGGCCCGCCGGCGGGGGCTGGACCGGCGCCGCGGCCGGAAGCTTGGCTTCCGCGTCGGCCAGGGGCGACCCGCACAGCAGTTGGGTGTAGCGCGACTCCTTGTGGCCCGGCAGACGCGCCAGACGCAGAACCAGATTCCAGGACTCCAGGTTGGCCAGGGTCGCCAGCACCTCTTCGACAGTTTCGAAATGCGCCAGGCGCGTGGCCCGGCTGCGCAGCTCGCCGGGGGTCTGGGGTCCGCGCACGAGCAATTCGCACAGCACCGCCGCCTCCCGGGGCACCAGGTTGCGGCCGCCGGTGAACAACTCCTCGTACTTGGGCACCCGGCCCACCAGGCTCTTGTTGACCATTTTCTTCCGGATCAAACCTTCGGCGATCTCCTCCACGCTGGATTCGTCCCAGGCCACCACCGGATCGCGGTTGCTCTTCTGATTGCAGGCGTTGATCAAGGCGTTCAACGAAAGCGGGTAGTATTCGGGCGTGGCCAACTGCTTTTCCATCAAGCAGCCCAGCACCCGGGCCTCGCGTTCATCGATCTGGATATCCATATGAACTCCTAACGCACCAGCGACAAGGTGTAGCCGGAGCTTAACTTGCCCTGGACGTAGATGGTTTGTTCGATCTGCAGCCGATTGCCTTCGACGTGCAGGCTGAAGAAATACTCCCGGCGGGCCGAGCCCCCGGTGCGGCCGGTGGCCACCACGCGGCGGTAGAAAAAGGAGAGCCCGCCCTCGGAGATGCTCTGGATCTCCACGTCGCCGGCGCCGGTGTCGTGGTCGATGCGCACCCGGCGGTTGTTGAGATAGAGGTATAGATCCTTATCGGAACGCGTCCGCTCGGCCTCATTGAAAAGCTCGCCGTCCATCGTCAGGTTGCCGTAGTAATCCACCTCCACCTTGAAGCCGGCGGCAAGCTTCTCGACGATGCGATCGGCCGGGTCCTCCGTGCTGCGACAGAAGAAGGTGTCGGCGCGGCCCTGCCAGTTGCCGGCCAGGGATTTGAAAAGGCGCGCCAGCCCGTCGAACTCGGCCGGCGTCAGGTCCCGGGGTTCGATGGCGGCAAAGGGGTCCTTGCCCGCCTGGATGGAGGGCGACAGGCTGAGGCACTCCTGGCCCCAGCCGGGCGAGGCCGAGGTCAACCAAGCCAGACATGCGAGCCAGGGTAGCGCGCGTTGGAAGAAAGCGTTCATGGCCATACCTCCCTCGGTCCATGGGACCGAATCATGCGTCGGCGCCGGTCGCCGCACCCCTTATAACCAAGATCCCCGCGGCCTTGTCAACAATGTTGAAAAATCGACTGGCCGGACCACCTTATATATAGAAAGACCGATTAGCTCAACTTTCATCTCCAGCCCGACTGTGCGTCAGCGCCGTTGGTCATAGACCGCCTGTAAAGCCGGAGGCTTGGAATATGTGAACCGCTCGAAGTTGCGTTCCCATTTTCCATGGAATCGATTATCCAGGCGGAAGGGCATTCCCACGAAGGGGCTTGGGAACGAGGAGAAATTACAAAAAGGATTTGAGGTATCGGGTCAGAATCTCCGAAGAAACGAACAGGCCATGCGTGTTTATCAATTCGGAGATGCTGTGCTTCACTTCATCCAACGTCAGCCGCTCCAGTTTATGAGCCATTTTCAAAATGCCAAGAACACCCAAAGGGACCAATCCTTTTCTCTCCGCAACGCGCCTTGCCAATAGATCATCCAGTAAAATAACTTTGCACTTCAGTTCAATTGCCAGTTGAATTGCTTCGAGTTCTCCTTCGTGAAGACGTCCTATGGCGCCTTTTACATAGCTTTTTCCAAATTCCGAGACAGGACGAGTCAGAATAAAATCCGGAACGGCTTTGGTGCTCCATTCGTTTTTTACGCATTCTGGAATGTAGACATTTCGAAAGCAGTTTTTCAGAAGGTTCAGAGAATTTATTTTCTCAAGAAATATCAAAGGGCTGGTATTGGAGACGACATCAATCGGTTTCATGATTCGGATAACAGCCTATCCGCGGTGTCTATATCTGCCATGACCGCTTCATCCGCCAATATAAAACCGGTACTGAAATGCTCCTTCAATCTGGCCTTGAATTCCTCAAAAGGCAGCCCCGCCAGTTCCGCCGCCCGCTGAAAGCTGACTTTTTTGGCATGATACAGGCTGGCGGCAAGGAAAAATTGAGCGGATTGGGCTCCCAATGGCTCCAATATTTCATTGAATCCTTCAAATGCTCGAGTTTCCACCGATACCTCCTTTCAATAAAGGATCGTCTTTCGATATGGATCGAAGAAACGAACCCGTCATGCCAACCATGCATAGCGATGAGGATACCCACTGCCCCAGAAAAAATCAATTGCTTGGTTTAGCGCCCTGAAGGACGGCACAGGCGGCCGCCACGAAAAAGGAGGTCATTGTATATTGCGCGAGACGATACCTTGCCCCCCAACACCGGACGCGGTATAGGGCTTGAATCGAATCGATGCACAAAGGAAGCGCCATGACCATTTCCGCCGTTATCTTCGATCTGGACGGCACACTGCTCGACACCCTGGCGGATCTGGGGAGTTCCGTCAACCGCGTGCTGGCCGGGCAAGGGTTCCCCACCCATCCCCTGGAGGCCTTCCGCTGGTTCGTGGGCGACGGGTCGCGCATGCTGATGACCCGCGCCCTGCCGGCCGAGCAGCGCTCTTCGCGGATGATCGAGAGCAGCCTGGCGGCCTTGCTGGCCGATTACAATCAGAACTGGCACCACCGGACGCGGCCCTACGACGGCATCGAAGCGCTGCTGGCGGCTTTGACCGGTCAGGGCACGGCCGTGTCGGTGGTCACCAACAAACCCCACCGGTTCACCGGAGAGATGGTGGCCCACTATTTCCCGAAGGTCGTCTTTCAAGCGGTGCTGGGCCAGCAGGACGGCATCGCCAAGAAACCCGATCCGGTCCAGGCCCTGGCCGCGGCCCAGGCCATGGGCGTCGCGCCCGAGGCCTGTCTCTTTCTGGGCGACAGCGGCGTGGACATGCAGGCCGCCGCACGCGCCGGCATGCTGGGGGTAGGCGCGGCCTGGGGTTTCCGACCGGTGGACGAGCTTAAGGCGGCCGGTGCCCGCCACATCATCCACCATCCGCTGGAACTGCTCTCTTTTGTGGCCCATTGAGCCGCCGCCGCTGACAGACGAACTCATCGGTCCTATGTTGTCTGCCAAACCAACCAAAGGAGGCGCCTCATGGGAGAGATCATTCATCGATCCGAAATCGTCATCACCCGGGAGAAAGGCCCCACACGCAAGGCGCTCATCAAGGGCTTCGGCGAGCCGGTCTATTATGGCGTGCATGGCGGCATCAAGGGATTCTACAAGATCGAGCCTGAAAAGGAGCATGCGGCCACCCTGGACCACCTGGTGGGCGCCGTGGGCGGCTGAATGATGGGCACTTTCGCCACGTTGCTGGCGAAGAGCAAGATCCCTACCCCCGAAGCGCGCTATCGTGCCGATGTGGCCGGCGATATCGAAAACGTCGATGGCGTGCTCAAGATCACCCGCATCCACGTGCGCTATAGCCTGAAACTCAAACCGGAACAACGCCCGGCAGCCGAAGCGGCCCTTGGCGCCTATCTGCCCCACTGCCCGTCGGCGCAGAGCGTGGCCGCCGCCATAAAGCTGACACACCAACTGGAGATGCAGGATTTATAGCGGCCTGGTAGTTCATGTCCATCCAGAGCTGGGCCCCAAGCGGCCGTTTGGCATGGGGTGCTAAAGCATGCCCATTTCCGTTTCCAATTTGCGGACCTGGGCTTCCAGCTCTTTTTTTTCAGAAGGCGTGAGGGTCGGGTCGGCCAGGCGCCGGCGCAGACTGAGCAACACCATCTCCTGGCGATATTCGGTGCAGGTGTACGCTTTCATACGTTTATCGTTTAATGCCCCTTGGGTGCGAAGAGCAAGGTCTTGAGCACATCTTCCTTGCCGATGACGCCCACCAGGCGTCCGTCATCGACCACCGGCAGGGTGTGAAAATGGCTGTCGACCATCAGGCCGGCGATGGTCTCCAATCCGGTATCCGACTTTATCGTCACCGGGTTGGGGGTCATGGCCTCGGCTACGGTGAGGGCCGCGATCTTGCGCACCTGCTTTTCCATCTGCTTGGAAGAGGTGAAGGTGACGAAACCGTCGAGCAGGGTGTAAATGGTGGGCACGGGCAGGCGCTTTTGCTGCACCACCAGGTCGCTCTGGCACAGGATGCCTTTCACGCGCCCCAGGTCATCGACCACCGGCGCACCGTTGATGCCGTTGTCCAGCAGCACCTTGGCGGCCTGGACGATATCGGTCTCGGGGGTCAAGGTGATCACTTCTGTGGTCATGATATCTTTGGCGGTGGTCATGGTCATGATGGACCTCCTGCGGTTTCAGGTTACGAAGCGAGGGCCATCTATAGCAGAAGCCGTCGTGATTAACAATTGACGACGCCGTAATAAGTCCAATATCTGCGTTGCGCTTCATCCCGTTGTCCTTGCGGCGTACGAAAAGTACGCCTCAGGACACGGGATTTGCGACGCCTTGATCTTGAACTTATTACGGCGTCGTCCGATTCGCGACTTTTTAGGAGTTCATTAACAATCGGCCCGCTCCGGACGCTCCTCCGGAAGCGGCTCCGGATCGGCCAGGATTTGCTTCAGGGCCAATCCGATATCCTTGAGCATGTAAGGTTTTTTGATGTAGGCACCGACGCCGGCGCGCAGGGCTTCCTTGACCCGCTCGGTCTCGGCGAAGCCGCTGGCGATCATGGCCTTGATGGCCGGCCGGATCTGGGTGAGGTGCCGATAGGTGTCCAGGCCGTCCATGCCCGGGGCCATGATCATGTCCAGGACCACGGCGGCCACCTCGCCGTCGGGCTGCCGGCGCAGGTACTCCAGGGCCGCTTCGCCCGAAGGCGCCGTGGCCGCCTTGTAGCCCAGGCGATCGAGAATGTCGGCCGCGATCTCGCGCTGCTCGGCCACATCGTCCACCACCAGAACGAGCTGGCCGCTGCCCATGAAGGCTTCGGTGGCAGGCTCCTGCGCCTTGACGGCCGGCGCCTGGCGCGTGACCGGAAAGTAGAGCTCGGCCGTGGTGCCCCGGCTCTTTCGGCTTTGAACGACGATGGCGCCATGGTGATCCTGGACCGTGCCCCACACCACGGCCATGCCCAGGCCGGTGCCGCTGCGGCCCATCACCTTGCGGGTGAAAAAAGGCTCGAAGATGCGCTTCAAATCCTCTTCGGCAATGCCGATGCCGTCGTCGGAGACCTTCAGCAGCACGTATTCGCCGGCGGGCATATGCGCCAAGCCATCGGCGGGCCTTTCCAGATAGCAGTTGAGGGTGCCGATGGTGATGGTGCCGCCCTCGGGCTGGGCTTCGGCGGCGTTGATCACCAGATTCATCAAGGCCTTCTTCAAATGAATGGGCGAGCCTTGAACGTAGAGCAGGTCGGGCGCCAGGCTCGTCTGGACCTGCACGCCGGGGTGGCGTTTGAGCATTTCATATATTTCGGGAGACTCCAGATACTCCTGGACGACCTCGTTGAGGCAGACCACTTCCATATTCTGAACGCCGCGGCGGGCCAGGGTCAGTAGATCCTGTACGATCTCGGAAGCCTTCTGACCGGTGGCGCGGATGGTCTCCAAAGGCTTGCGCAGCGAGCTCTCCTCGGGCATGTCCAGCAGCAGCAGATCGGGATAGCTCACGAGTCCGGACAAGACATTGTTCAAATCGTGGGCCACGCCGCTGGCCATCAAGCCGATGGCCTCCATCCGCTTGGACTGGGCCAGCTTGGCTTCCAGCTCCTCTTTTTCGCGCTGGGCCCTGACCCGGTCGGAGATATCGCGCGTCACGCCGAAAATACCGATGGGCTTGCCATCTTCGCCCAGGTGGAACGAGGCCCGGATTTCGGCCGGGATGGTATGGCCGTCTTTGTGCAGCAAGGTCACTTCCTGGGTGATCGACTTATGGTAATTGCCGTTGATCTCGGCCTCTTCTTTCTTCTCTCGATAGAGCGCCAGGAGCTTTTCCAGGGACTCGGGGGTCATGGTGCCGGCCAGGCCCAAGCGCTTCTGCTCCTCGCCCGACCATCCCAGCAGCGCGGCAACGACCGGACTGATATAGGTCACCCGCAGATCCATATCCAGGGACCAAAGCACATCGGACATGTTCTCGGCCAGCAGGCGGTACTTCTCCTCGCTCTCTTTGAGCGAGCGGGCAATTTGCTTGCGCACCAGGATCTCGTGGCGCAACGATTCATGGGCCAAGTGGGCCTTGGCCAGGGTGATTTGCAGGCCGCGGGTGAACTGAGCGATGGAAAAGGCGATCAAGGCATTGAGAAAGATGAAATTGACGCCGGAAAGCAGGGCGCGATGAGCGCTGGGAAAAAAGGGCTGTCCCACGGCGGCCCATCCCTGCTGACACATCCAGCTGATCGCAGCCAGCGTGACCGTGTTGAGCAGAATGGCCCAGGCCGCCGCCTTGAGGTCGAGCAGTATTCCGGCGATGACGGCAAAGGCAAAGAGCCAGCTCGGTCCGCCGCTCAAAAGTCCCAGGCTGATGCTCAGCCAAACGCCCAGGGCGTACATGGTGGCCAAGATCAGGAAGGTGCGCAGCGCATAGCCCGAAGAGCGTAACACCAGCACGGCGCCTATGACCGTGTAGATGACGGCATCGAAGATGGCCACCTGCCAGTAACCGCTGCTCACCAGAAAGATCGCCGAGACCAGCAGCACGATGAAGCCCATCACCAGCCCGGTGACCACCAGGACTTGCAGGACCCGCTCGCGCCAATAGGAGATCTCATCTTCCCGGGAGGGACCGGGAATGGCCAAGTTGCCGGGAATGCTCTCCAGCCAGCCGAAGAATCTGTTGATGCCTTTGTCCAAGTATGCTTTCATGCCCGATATCTTCTCGCAAAGGGGCGCACCACCCGGTTCGGCGCGGCCCGGCCGATTCACGCCCGATTTTCCCGCCTGCTTTAGAATGCGACCCAATCCCAAAAAAAGCAATAGGTTATATTGACTGTTCCATAAAAACTTGCCCAGGCGAAGCGTTTCAGGGGGCCGGGGATGCCCGCCCGGGCTTTGATGTTTACTCATGGCCGCGCATATACTATGAACGGCCATGGCGTATGCTTCGAAAGCTCGGCTCGCAAGGAAGGGGCGATAAAAACAATGAAAAGCTTGGCAACCTACGCGTCCAGGCTGACGCTGCGGCCCTCGGCCGCGCCGACCCGCGGGTTTCTATCTCTGTCGCTGGCGCTCCTCATGCTCATGGCCTGCACCCTGCTGCCCGCCGGCCGCGCGGCGGCGGCCGACGCGCCCCCCCAGGCGATCCGGGTGGGCAGCAACCGCGACTTCGCGCCTTATGAGTTCGTCAACGGCAGCGGGCAGCCGGATGGCTACACGGTGGAGCTGATGCGGGCCGTCGCGCGCCAGGCCGGCCTGGAGGTCACCATCGTCTCCGGCCCGTGGGAAGAGATGCGCCAGGCCCTGGAAACGCGCGCGATCGATGTTCTGACCGGCGTGCTCTACTCCCATGAGCGCGACCGGCGGTTCGATTTCTCCGTGCCCCATGATGTCGTCACTTATGCCATCTTCGTACGCGCGAACGCCCCCTACCGCTCGGTGGCCGATCTCAAGGAGAAAGAGGTGATCGTCGTCAGCGGCGTCTATGCCCACGATTGGCTGCAAACCAACCCCTTTACCTCCCGGATCGTCACCGTGGATCGTCCCGAAGAGGCTCTGCAACGGCTCAGTTCGGGACAGCACGATGCCGCCGTGCTGCCGCGCTTGCACGGCCTGGAGCTAATGCGGCGCCTGAAATTGGGAAACCTGGAGACCATCGGACCGCCGGTGCTGACCCAGAAGCTGTGCTTTGCCGTGTCCGCCGGCAATGCCGATCTGCTGGCCGCGTTGAACGAGGGACTCTCCCTGGTGCAAAAAAGCGGTGAATATGACCGCTTGTATTTGAAATGGTTTTCGCTTTACGAACAGAAGCAAAAGTTTTGGCAATACGGTCTCCTGGGCGGAGGTCTGCTGCTCGGCCTGGGGTCGCTGATCCTGGTCTGGAACGTATCCCTGAAAAAAAGCGTGGCGCGCAAAACCCGCTTGATCGAGCAACGCGAAGTGCTGCTCCACCAGATCGTTCAGGGACTGCCCATGCCGACCTTCGTGGTGAACCGCAACAATCTGATCACCCACTGGAATACGGCCTGCGAAAAGCTGACCGGCGAGGCCGCCACGCAAATGGCGGGCACCGACCGGCATCGGGTCGCTTTTTACTGCAATGCCCGGCCGCCGCTGAGCCAACAGCTCCTGGAAAAGGCAGCCGGTCAGAGCACCGCCTGCGCGGAATCCACCTTGTTGGAGGGGGCCTGCGAAGCGGAATTTCTATTCCAGCCAACCGGCCTGGAGGGCCACTGGATGTATGGCACAGCCGGCTTGTTGCGCCACACGGACGGCCAGGTGATCGGCGCCATCGAATCGTGGCAGGACCTGACCGAGTACAAACGCATGGAGGTCCAACTGCTGCAATCCCAGAAGATGGAAGCCATCGGCACTCTGGCCGGCGGCATCGCCCACGATTTCAGCAACATGTTGACGGCCATCATGGCCCATACGGAGATGGCCCGGCGCCACGCCAAAGCCGACCCTCGGGCCGGGGAGGCCCTCCAAAAGGCGCTCGAAGTGTGCGACCATGCCAAAAAACTGATCCGCCGCATCTTGACCTTCAGCCGCCAGACCGAGGTGGAGGTCAAGCCCATGCGCATCGATCAACTGGTCGGCGACGGCATCGACCTGATTCGGGCCACCCTGCCCTCTTCCATACAAATCGTCCGCGAGCTGCAATGCGCGGCCATGGTCTCGGTGGACGCCACCCAGATCCATCAGGTGTTGATGAACCTGTGCGCCAATGCGGCCCACGCCATGGGCGGTCGCCGCGGCACCATGACCGTTCGCCTGGCCATGGCCGACCCCCAGGCCGAACCCCTGCCCGAGGATGTGCAGGCCGGCCGCGGACCGTTCGTGAAGCTGTCGGTCAGCGATACCGGGCACGGCATCCCCAACGAAATCCAGGACCGCATCTTCGATCCGTTCTTCAGCACCAAGAAACCAGGCGAGGGCACGGGCATGGGCCTGGCCGTCTCCCACGGCATCGTCAAGCGCTTCGGCGGCGCCATCACCCTCGACAGCGGGGTCGGGGAGGGCGCCACCTTCAATGTCTATCTGCCGGCAATCCAGGGGCCGGACGAGCTGGCCGCGTTCAGCATGGAGCGCATGCCCAAAGGCAAGGAGCGGCTGATGCTCGTCAGCCCTACGGCCGACGCCGCGGGCGATCTGCTCTTGTCTAAGCTGGAACAGTTGGGCTATCGCGTGGAGGTGTGCGGGAGCGCGGAGGAAGCCACGGTCGAGCTCAGATCCGAGCCCCAGCGCTTCGACCTGCTGCTGATCGCCCGATTCCTTGCGGGGGTCCGCCTGGAAGCCTTTATCCGCGGCGTCAAGGCGATCCGACCGGACCTGCCCATCGTGCTCTCGGTGGGCTACGGCAGCGATCCGGAGCCGGAGTTGACCGCACGGCTGGGCGTCCAGACGGCCATCCATGAGCCTATTATTCTGAGCGAACTGGCCGAGGCGCTGCGCAAGCTCCTGGACCAGGCCAAAACCTCTGCCTGAACATACCGGAAGGGTCGATATGCAAAATAGCGAAACGGTCGTCGTCACACCCAAAGCCGAAAAATCTCTTCTTCGACGCCACCCCTGGATTTTCTCCGGGGCCGTGCGCCAGGCCCCCGCCGTCGCGGTCGGCGCCACGGTGGCGGTGCGCGCCGCCGACGGACGCTTTCTGGCCTGGGGCGCCTATTCGCCCGAGTCCCAGATCCGCGTGCGCGTCTGGTCCTTCGAAGAAAACGAGGCCATCGACGCGGCCTTCTTCCAGCAGCGGTTGACCGAAGCCTTGGCGGCCCGGCGCAAAATGCCCCTGCTCAGCCCCTGCTCGGCCATGCGCCTGGTGCATGGCGAATCCGACGGCCTGCCGGGTTTGATCGTGGATCGTTATGCGGATTTTCTGGTGTGCCAGTTTCTTTCGGCCGGCGCCGAACGCTGGAAAGAGACCATCGTCGCGGAATTGGAGCGTTTGCTGCCCTGCCGGGGAATCTATGAACGTTCGGATGCCGATGTGCGCCTAAAGGAAGGCTTGCCCCTGAGCAGCGGTGTGCTGCAAGGCGTGGCGCCGCCCGATCGGCTCAAAATAGAAGCCGGCGCAGTGGCGTTGTGGGCCGACCTGGTGCACGGCCACAAGACCGGGCTCTACCTGGATCAACGCGAAAACCAGTCCCAGGTGACCGCCTTCAGCCCCGGGGCCGAGATGCTCAACTGCTTTTGCTACACCGGCGGCTTCGGTTTGTGGGCCCTGGGGGCTGGCGCCCGGCGGGTCGTCCAGGCGGATGCCTCGGCCGACGTGCTCGCCCTGGCGCGCCGCAACGCGCAGCTCAACGGCCTGGACGATGACCGCATGGAATATGTGACCGCCAATGTCTTCGAGCTGCTGCGCACCTATCGCGACAGCCGGCGTCAATTCGACCTGATCGTGCTCGACCCGCCCAAGTTCGTGGCCTCGGCCGCCCAAATGGACAAAGGCTGCCGGGGCTACAAGGATATCAATCTGCTGGCCTTCAAACTGCTGCGACCGGGCGGCGTGCTGCTGACCTTTTCCTGTTCGGGGCTGGTGGCACCGGCCCTCTTCCAGAAGATCGTGGCCGATGCCGCCGCCGATGCCGGACGCACGGTCCGGGTAATCGGCCACCTGCACCAGGCCGCCGATCACCCCGTGTCCCTGAACTTTCCCGAGGCCCACTACCTGAAGGGCTTGATCTGCCTGACGACGTGACCGGCGCCGGGCCTTTTACTCTTTCGTGCCAATGAAGCGGTAGACGAGCGCCCCCAACACGGCGCCGCCGATGGGTGCCACCCAGAAGAGCCACAACTGCTGCAGGGCCCAGCCGCCGGCAAAAATGGCCACGCCGGTGCTGCGCGCGGGGTTGACGGAGGTATTGGTGACAGGAATCGAGATCAGGTGAATCAGGGTCAGGCACAAACCGATGGCGATGGGCGCCAAGCCTTGGGGCGCACGCTCGTCGGTGGAACCCAGAATCACGATCAAGAACATCATGGTCATGACCACTTCGCACACCAGGGCCGCCGTCAAGGAGTAGCCGCCGGGCGAGTGGGCGCCGAAGCCGTTGGAAGCAAATCCGGCGGAAAGGTCAAAGCCCGCCTTGCCGCTGGCGATCACATAGAGTACGGCTCCGGCCACGATGCCGCCCAGCACCTGGGCGACGATGTAGGGCACCAGTTGGCTGGCCGAAAAGCGCCCGCCGGCCCACAACCCCACGGAGACCGCCGGATTGAGATGGCAGCCGGAAATATGGCCGATGGCGAAGGCCATGGTGAGGACGGTCAACCCGAAGGCCAGGGAGACGCCCAGCAGGCCGATGCCCACATCGGGAAAGGCCGCCGCCAACACTGCGCTGCCACAACCGCCCAAGACCAGCCAAAACGTCCCGAAAAACTCCGCGAAGAATTTTTTCATGCCCTGCTCCTTAGTTCTTTTGACTCGGATGCCATGGCCCGCTCGACCGAACGGGGGTTCGTGTGGAATACGTTGGAGTATTATCGGGATCGGCCCGGGCGCGCAAGCCCAAAATACCCCCTGCGGTCGGGCCTGTTTGACTTTACGAAAAGAATATTTGTATAAGGCAAAACGCGTGAATCATCCGCAGACGAGCATGGCGTCCGATACGCCATCCGAACACAAATGGACCTGTTGCCGACGGATCGCCCCATGCAAGCAAACACTTCCGATACCTTTGCCGCGCTATTTACACCCGAAAAACTCCAGGAGCTGTTCCCGGCCGAACGGGCCGATCGCTTCTTCGACGCCTTGCTGGGCGATCCCAAGGAGGGGGCCTACGATATTCACCTGACGTATAATGGATTCCGGGAGGGGCAACTGCGCTTTGCCCTGGAGCTGCGCCAGCGGCCGCGCAAGTGTCTGGCCTGCAATCTGACCTACGGCCTGCCCACGGTTTTTTCCCGCCACCCGATCATCGACATCGAGGGGCTGGTGACAGCCATTGCGCAGTTGCTCGATGGACAGGGGCGCTGCAAGGGCTGGCGGCTGGGGGCCACCATGGAGCAGAGCCGCCAACTGCATGTGGTGCCGCTCATCCTCGATATTGAGTAGTGTCCAGAAGCATCCTGCTCGGCCGCGATCACTCCTCTTCAAAAACGATATCGACCGTGGTGAAGGCGTCGGGCTCGAAGCTTTCGATGCCCTCGCTCTTTTCGATGAAGGCGCTCATGTGCTTAAAGGCGCTCTCGTACATGGCCATGGCGGCATTGAGCCGGTCGGTGATCAGCTCCTCTTCGCCCAGTTCGGCGTAGGCCTCGGCCAACAACTTGCGGCCCTCCTCCAGATGTTTTTGAATACGGCCGAAGACCGCCTTGCGTTTGGCGTGGCGCTGGCGCTGCTCGGCGATCATGGGCAGCAGGCGCTGCACCGAGATTTCGATGAGAGCGTCCCGGGGGGCATTGTAATCGCGGGCCACCGCTTCCAGGCTCACCAGGGCACCGCGGCTGATCACGAAGGTTTTCTGGATGCGGTTGGCTGCGTCGAGGCGGGCGTTGCGGAATTTGCTGGCGATGGTGCTCAGGGTCTGGGTGTCGCTGAACAGATGGTCGAAGAGCGATTTTTGCTTGATGCCCAATTGGGCGGCGACAATCCCGATGGCCTCGATGCACATGTCGGTGAGCTTGAAGGTGGCCCGCACCGACTGGCGTCCGCGCAGATCCGCAAAGGTGGTTTGGGATTGAAGTTTGTCATCCTCGGCCATAGACACCTCCATTCGCTTCGTCCCCCAAAAACATTACGAATATAGCCATAGATGATTAGTAATGCAATCTTTTGGTGATCGACCCAGTATTCAGAAGACTGAATTCAGGAGTCGGAATAGAAGGATAAAACCATTTAGAGGGGCACTTCCCGCATGGGCCTGCGGGGAGATTCGGACCCCTCGACATTCTGACTCCTGACTACTGACTACTGAATTCTTGATAAAAAACGCCCCTGGTAAAATCCAGAGGCGCTCATGTAAAGCTTTCGAGGGGCTCTCGGGCTTAAAAACCCTCAGGCAAATCACAACTATCGGCGGCCTGGGCCTTGCGCGTCTCGACATAATGGGCGGCCGAGAGGGCCGCCATGCAGCCGTCGGCGGCCGCCAGCACGATCTGGCGGGCATAGCGTTCCCGCAGGTCGCCGATGGCGTAGATGCCGGGAATGGCGGTGGCGCACTGGTCATCGGTGAGCACGAAGCCGTCGGCGTTGCGCCGGACGCCGGCGGGCACCAGTTGGTTGTTGGGATCGAAGCCGATGAAGACGAAGAGGCCGTCGATGGGCATTTCGCGTTCCTGGCCGTTGCGGGTGTCGCGCAAGCGGACGCCGCTGACGCCCCCGTTTCCTTCCTTGATCTCGGTGACCACCGAGTTCCAGAGCACTTCCATCTTGCACTCGGCGGCCACGCGCTGTTGCAGGATCATGCTGGCCCGCAAGGCATCCCGGCGGTGCACCAGGTACACCTTTTCGGCCAGCTTGGCCAGGTAGAGGCCCTCTTCGCAGGCGCTGTCGCCGCCGCCCACCACGATCACCTGCTTGCCACGGAAGAAAAATCCATCGCACACCGCACAATAAGAAACGCCCTTGCCGTAAAGCGTGTCTTCACCGGGCACCTTGAGCTTGCGCGGCGTACCGCCGGTGGCCAGAATCACGGCATGGGCGGCAAGGGTGCGGCCGTCGGCCAGGCGCACGGTGTGATGGGCCAGCCCCGGTTCGATGGCCGCCACCTCTTCGTTGATCTCGGTCAGGCCGTACGAGCGGGCATGCTCGGCAAAACGCATGGAGAGTTCGGCACCGCCGATGTGGGTAAAGCCGGGATAGTTCTCCACGCTGTCGGAAAGGTTGATCTGGCCGCCCGGCACCGCCTTTTCGACGAGCACGGTTTTAAGGGCGGCGCGCATGGCATAGACAGCCGCCGAAAGGCCGCCGGGCCCGCCGCCGACGATCACCGCATCATACATTTCGCCTGTGGCCATGGGCGGATCCTCTACTTCTTGTCATCTTTTTGCAGGGCCCGGGCCAGCTTTTCACCCAGGGCGCCCATGGAACTGTTGGGCACGGGCGCCTCTTTCTGGAATTGACGCCATTCGTCCTCGTCGCCGGCATCCCGGGGCTTGAGGGAGATCTTGCGTTCGGCGGCGCTGAGACTCTCGATGGTCACCGGGAGGCGGTCCCCGGGTTTGAGCTTTTCGATCTGGCTGGCGCTGGGCGAACGGCTGAGGGCCGACTTGGGCAACAGGCCGACGATGCCGGGGGACAGGCTCACGAAGATGCCGAACTTCTCCTGCTTTTCCACCGTTCCTTCCACCGGCTGGCCCTTGACGAATTTCTGGTCGACGTCGGCCCAGGGATCGCCTTCGGCGTCGCGCAGACTCAAGCCGATGCGCCGCTTGGCCATGTCGATCTCTTTGACCACCACGGTCACCATCTGTCCGGGCTGGACCACATCCTGGGCCTTGTGCACCCGCTGGGTGTAGCTCATCTCGCTGATATGCACCAGACCTTCCACACCGGGTTGCACCTCCACGAAGGCGCCGAAATCGGTGCAGCGGGTCACCTTGCCGTTGATCTTGGCCCCGGACTTGATCTCTTCGGGCAGGCGATCCCAGGGATCGCCCTGCACCTGCTTGGCCGACAGGGCGATCTTCTGGCCCTTCTTGCCCGGCTCGATACGCAGCACCTTGACCCGGATGGTCTGGCCGGGCTGCACCGCGTCCTCGGGCTTTTCCAGGCGGGACCAGCTCAGTTCGGAGATGTGCACCATGCCTTCCAGGCCGGGGATCAGCTCGACGAAGGCGCCATAGGGCATCAGGCGAGTGATGCGGCCCTCGAACACCTGGTCTTTGGTCAGATCCTTCATGAAGAGGTCGCGGCCCTTTTTCTGCTCGGCCTCCAGGATGTCCCGGCGAGAGATCACGATGTTGCGGCCGTTTTCGGTCAGCTTCTTGATCACGAACTGAAAGGTCTGGCCCACATAATTCTCAGGGGTGTTGACATACTGGGTGTCGATCTGGCTGATGGGGCAGAAGGCGCGGCGCTTGAGCACCTCCACCTGGAAGCCGCCCTTGATCACCTGCTGGACGCGGCCTTCCACGGGGATGCCGCCGGCGTATGCATCCTTGAGCATATCCAGGCCGCCCGCGCCGGAAAGGGCCTTGGACAGGCGCACTTCGCTCTCGTCCATGCCCACCACATATAGATCCAACTCATCGCCCACCACGAAGGGCAACTGCCCGTTTTCGTCTTTCAGCTCCTGGATATCCACGACACCGTCGTTCTTGGTGCCGGTATCCACAAAAACCGAACTGTCGCTGATGGAGATAATCCGGGCGTGAAGCTTGTCGCCGATGCGAAGGTCTTCCTTCATTCCGGCGCTATAGGCTTCGAACATTTCTGCAAAACTCTCTTCGGACGGTTTGTCCGACTCGGGTGAGTCATCGTCTTGTGGATCATTAATGGATGAATCGTCGGCCATGCGGCACCTCTAAGGAATTGATATTTTGAACGCTCAACTGAAATGGAGCCATATTCACCAAAAATCGCAGCGATTTGCAAGAGAGAAAGCGGTTTGGGCGCGATTCTCTCGCCGGCCGCCTTCGCTTGCATGCCGGAGGAACATTCCTATATTTCACATTCGCAACGCGCACCAACGCCAAAAGGAGTCGGAAGAAAAATGGGAAATCAGCTTCGCACAACGTTCTTGTTGGCCCTCATGACGGTTTTGATCATGCTCATCGGACAGATGTTCGGCGGACGCCAGGGCATGTTCATCGCCCTGATCTTCGCGGCCGGCATGAACTTCTTCAGTTACTGGTTTTCGGACAAGATCGTCCTGCGCATGTACCGCGCCCAGGAGGTTACGGCCCATCAGGCCCCGGACCTCTACGCCATGGTAAGCACCCTGGCGCGCAACGCGGGCCTGCCCATGCCGCGGGTCTACATCATCCCCCAGGAGACCCCCAACGCCTTCGCCACCGGCCGCAATCCGGAACACGCCGTGGTGGCCGTCACCCAGGGGTTGATCAAGCTCATGGGCCGCGACGAGCTGATGGGCGTGCTGGCCCATGAAATGGCCCACGTCAAAAACCGCGACATCCTCATCGGCTCCATCGCCGCCACCATGGCCGGCGCCATCATGATGCTGGCCAACATGGCCCGCTGGTCGGCCATCTTCGGCGGCGGCCAGCGGGACGGCGAGGAGGGCGGTTCCAGTGCCCTGGGCTTGATCGCAATGTCCATCGTCGCGCCCTTTGCCGCCATGCTGGTGCAGATGGCCATCTCCCGCTCCCGGGAGTACCTGGCCGATGCCGCCGGCGCCCAGTATGCCGGCAAGGCCGAGGGCCTGGCCTCGGCCCTGGAAAAACTGGGGGCCTACAATCAGCGGTTGCCCATGCAGAGCAATCCCAGCACGGCCCACATGTTCATCGTCAACCCGCTCTCGGGGCGCAGCCTGATGAGCCTGTTCTCGACCCATCCGCCCATCGAAGAGCGGGTGGCGCGCCTGCGCGGGGTGCAGCCCCAAGCTCCCGGAAAGCGTTCGGCCCAAAACCGTCCCAACGCCATGGATCGCGGCAGCTCCATGTGGGATCAACTGAAATAGTTCAGGGGTGACCGGCGGTCGCCCTGCACCGCAACGGCAAAACCCGGTCACCACGACCGGGTTTTGCATGAATTTGCGGGCCTGTTTGTTCAGGCACCTATGATCTTATCGAGCACTCCTGGCTGCGGGGCGCAAAGAGGAAGGCCACACTCAGCAGGAATACCGGGATCGCCAAAAAGATACCCAACACGGGCAGCACGGTCAGGCCGATGACGATCAGGCCCAAGGCCATGACCATCAGGGCCGCGGCCACGCCGATATTGGCCGGCCGTTCAATCAAACAATCGATGGGTCTCATGATATTACCTCCTTGGATGACGGTGCGGGAGATTTCATTTCTGGAAAGGTGCACGGCTGCCCGCCGGGGGCACACACAGCGCAACGTTCATGGCTGCATTGCTGGCAGGCGAAGCAATCCGCACAGCGGTGTTTCCGGCCGCCGGGAGGCGGATCGGGGATATAAAGTCGTCCGGCCAATCCCGGAACTTCTTGCCAAGCCATGAAGGGCCTCCCACACAATCAAACGTAAACATCTTTAACTACGCTAGCCAAGGATAGGGCTTTGTCAACCGGCGGTTTGGGATTATAGTGGCCCGTAACGGGAAGAAGGAAAATCGCATGGGCTTCAACGATACAGTGATGCAGGCCTTGCGGGATGTCCGGGCAGACCTGCCCGAGCTGCTGGCGACCCTGAACATGGGGCCGACGCCTGCCCTGGAGGCCTGGACCCACGCCCTGGACGTCAAACTGCTGCCCAAGCTGGCGCCGGACTTTCCGCTGGTGGTGGCCATCTGCGGCGGCGGCTCGGCCGGCAAATCCACCTTGTTCAACACCCTCGCCGGACGGACCCTGTCGCCCACCGGCGGCCGGGCCGGGCTCAACCGCCGGGTGCTGGCCGGCCTGCCCGAAACCCAGGCGCGGCAGGCGGCCCTCTTCGACGCCCTGGCCCAGGTCTTCGGGACGACCCTCAAGCCCTTGACCGACAGCGCCCAGCTCACCACCCCCGGCGATCCGCTCTACTGTATCATCAGCGGCGGGCCCGAGCGGGTGGTGTTGCTCGATACCCCGGACATCGACACCGGCGCCCGGGGCGACTACGCCAATCGCGAGTTGGCGCGCCAGAGCCTGGAGAGCGCCGATGCCTTCATCTATATCTTCACCAACGCCACCTACAACAACCGCGACAATACGGACTTCATCGCCGGCCTGCTCACCGGCCTGGGCACCCGGCCCTGCTGCCTGGTCTACCGGGTCTATCCCAGCTTTACCGATGCCGAGGTTCGCGAGCACGCCCTGACCGTGGCGGCCAACCTCTACGGGGCGGATCACCCGCGTCACGTGCTGGGCCTGTTCCGGGCCGATGACGACAACCGGGTGGCCGCGGGTCAGGCCCCCATGACGATCCGGCCCATGGGCGGCGGCCCCAACCTGCCCGACCTGCTGGCCGATCTGGACCCGCTGCCCATGCGTCGCCGGCTGCTGGGCAGCATGCTCGTTGACGCCGCCCGCCAGGCGGCCGCCCTTTATGCCATGGCCCGCCAGGAGCGCACGCGCCTGGCGAGCTACACCGCGGCTTTGGAAGTGGCCCAGCGCGCCAGCGTGCAGCTGGCCTTGCGCCGCTTTCCCACGGACCGCGTGCTGCGCCGCTTCGCCCAACTCTGGCTGGAGGGCGATCCGACACATATCAAGGTGATGCGCCGCACCGGCCAGGTGGTGGAGTGGCCTCTGAAACTCGTGCTCTCGGCCGCGCGCCGGTTGCGATCGGCCCCGGACCCCGAACCCCTCCCGGCGGACGATCCGGCCGGCCCCATGGCCATGGACCTGCTGGAAGCGGCCACGGCCCTCTACCAGCAGACCGTGGATGCCCAGATCCAGGGTCCCGACGGCCTGCACTTGGCCCCTCCCGCGGTGCACGCGGCCCAACAGCGGGCGCGTCAAAAGGATTGGCGCGCCACCCTGGCGCATATCCAGGATCAAAAAAAACTGCTCCTGAGCTGGTCCGACCAGTTGGAGCGCGATCTGGCCGCCCTGGCCGACACCTTGCGCCAACGCATGGGCGTGCTCGACCAGTTGCGCCAGACCTTTGCGGCCCTGCTCAACGTGATCCCGGCCACGGCGGCCATCACCTACATTCTGCACACCGGCGATCCGGCCGGCGCCGTGGGCATCAAGGTCAAGCTCACCGGCCTGCTGGGCCTGCACGACCTGTACGCCCTCATCGCCATCCCGGCCACGGCCGGCATGAAAAAAGCCGATCAGCGCCAACTGGAACAGATGCTGGCCCCCGTGGCCCAAACCTGGCTGGCCCACAAGCTCACCGCCGTGCAAGCGCTCTTCGAAGAGCAGATCACGGGCGACGTCTTGACCCAGGCCCACGGGGCCGCCGAGCGGGCCGACGCGCTGCTGACCCGGGTGGAAATCGACCTATCGGGCCTCAAGGAGATCTTGCCATGATCGATCGCGAACTGGCGTTATTGGCCGCCGTGGGCCAACTGGAAACCCACATCCAGACCGTCACCCGCCTGGCCGAACGCCTGGCCCAGGTGCCCTTGTGGCAGCCGGCCGGACCTCTGGCCAAACAGGCCGCCGAGGCCCAACGCATGATCGAAGGCTTGCGCAGCCGCATGGACCGGCGGTTGGTGGTGACCCTGGTGGGCCCGTGCGGGGCCGGCAAATCGACCCTGCTCAACGCCCTGGCCGGCGTGGACGACCTGTCGCCGGCCGGCCACACCCGGCCCACCACCCGCGGCCTGGTGGTCTTTAGCAACGATGCCGAGGCCGCCACCCAGCTGCTCGGCCCGGATGCCGCCGGGCAGGCCACCGTGCGCTCCAGCCCGGCCGCCGACCTGCTGCGCCACATGATCCTGGTGGACACCCCCGACACCGACAGCACGGCCGGCGAGCTGCACCGACCGCTGATCCTGCGGGCCGTGGCACAGTCCGACATCCTGCTGTGCGTCTTCGACGCCCAGAATCCCAAGCGCCGGGATCACGCCGATTTCATGGCGCCCCTGGTGCAACGTTTCCACGGCGCCTCGCTGGTGGCCGTGCTCAACCAGGTGGACCGCCTGGAAGAAAAGGAACTGAGCGCCGAAATCGCCCCCGAATTTGAAACCTACCTGACCCAGGCGTGGGACACTCCGCCCCAGCGCCTGCTGCTGGTCTCGGCCCGGCGCCACCTGCAACGGCCCCGATGGGAGCCCCAGGCCGGACCGCGCCACGACCTGGACCAATTCGAAGCGCTGCGCCGTCTGCTCTTCGACACCTTCGGCCAGCCCGGCTTCGGCCCGGACCGGCGCCTGGCCAATGCCCGGCAGATCGGCGCCTTCATGACCGAGCAGGCCCGCCAGGCCGCCGCCCAGGACCGCCCGGCCCTGACCCAGGCCCTGGACCAGTGGCGCCGGGCCGAACAAGAGGCCATGACCCGGGCCGTGGAGGCCCTGCGCGCCGACGACCAGCGCATGGTGGTGGGCGTGCACGCCCGCCTCTACCAGATGCTGGCCCAGCGCTGGACCGGACCGGTGGGCTGGATGATCGCCATCTGGTCGCGCCTGATCCTCTTCGGCACCGGTCTGGCGGCCCTCGTGCGCTGGGGCAACCCCCTGACCCAACTCTGGGGCCTGGTCTCGGCCTGGCGGCGCCACAAGGAGATCGGCGCGGCTCTGGAAACCCTCGGCGACCAGAACCGCGCCGACACCGCCCTGACCACCTTCCAGCAAACCTGGCGCACCCACTGGCCCGACATCGCCGAACGCCTGGTGACCGGCCGCTTCGATCCCCGGGTGCGCCGCCAGGTGGCCGACGAAACCCCGGCCGTCACCGGCGCCCTGCGCCACCTGTGGGCCCAGACCCTGGAAGCCGAAATGGAGCGCAGCGCCAAGTCCCTGAGCGGCTTTGGCCTGCAACTGCTCTTCAACCTGCCCTCGGTCGTCCTGCTGGTCTACGTGGGCTGGCTCACCGCCACCAGCTTTTTGAGCAAAACCTACCTGAGCGGCGATTTCTTCCTCCACGCCCTGCTCACCATCGCCATCGTAATGCTGCTCAGCTTCTTCGCCCTGCAGATCCTGGTGCGCCTGGCCTTGCGCGGCGACCGCATCCAGGGTCGGGCCTTGCAAAAAGTTCAAGCCGCCACCGGCGATACCCCCCGAGTGACCGGCCGGGACATCGCCGAACAGGTGTCCCAGGTGCTGGCGATAGGAGAAGAGACGCAAAACAAAATGGAACATCAATTATTCGGAATCTGGCGAGATAACGAAACACTATCCGATGTTGATGGATATGTTCGTGAAACGAGAAAAGGAAGATAAGGAAGTATTTGCTAGTTTAGCACAGGGCAGGCCGGCGCGGCCATCGGTCCGCGACACGTCAGACGCCGAATCTTAGGGATGCTTAAGCGCAGCGGAGGAAAAGCGCCCTGGACTGTCTGAGCGCAGCGAGTTTCCAGGGCGCCCGGAGCGCGCTTTTAGCATCCCTTGATTCGGCGGCGTAGTGGCGCGGACCGATGGCCGTGCTGGCCGGTGGGCAAATGAGGTGTAAATTCTTTAAACGATCTTGTCCTTCTTGCGATACACCATCCCCTGAAACAGAGCGATCAACTGCTCCTGCTCATCCGTGATGCGGATGGTGTAGGAGGCCAGTTTGGCGTTTCTGGAAACCTCGCTGGCTTCGGCAAAAAGGCGCCCGCTGCGGACGGCCTTCATGAACGAAATGTTGACGTTGACGGCCACGGCCACCGTGCCGTGGGAGTTGGACGCCATGGCGAACACCAGGTCGGCCAGCGAAAAGATGGCCGCGCCGTGCACGATGCCCACCGCATTCAAATGGTGCGGCTTGATCTCCAGGGATGCCCGGGCGCACCCCTCGGAAACCTCGATCAGCTCGATGCCCACGTGCTCCGCGAATTTATCCTGCTTGAAAAAAACCTTGATCGCTTCCATCCCCTCATCTCCCTCGCGTCTATTTGTTCCGTCGCCAAAGGCCGGTTCATACAACACCGTCTGCGGCCAGGCAAGGTCGAAAGGCTTGGCAGGGACACCCTCCGCATTTGACATCCGAAATTTGGTGATCAGATTGTCCCAAAATGAATCAAGGATAATTCAATGCTTCTGGAGGTGGCGAATGAATAATCAAGTGGATGCCTCGAAAAGACGGGATGTAGATCAGCCGCAAGAAAAACACTTCGATGTGCGCGACCTCACTTATGACTGCGACACCGAGGATCACAACTTTCTATGCTCCCTGAAGTACGCCGAAGAATAGCATCGAAGCATAAAGAATAAGAGAGGGGCGTTCCCGCGCTGCGGGAACGCCCCTCTCTGTTTTTACTTCTATAGGGCTAAAGATATCGCTTGGGAAACCCGCCGATGATCGCCCGGGCGTCGGCCACGATGCGCTCCACCAGCTCTTTGACCGGGGGCATGTCGTCGATGCGCTGGGCGCACTCGCCGCCGGCGTACAGCGCCTTGCTCTCGTCGCCCGCGAAGGTCGCGTCGATGCCTTCCCGTTCGAACTCGATCAGCTCCTGGGCGCCCGGGCTCATGCCGTCGTCGGGCGTTCCCAAAAAGACCCCCGGCGCCTTTTGCAGCGTATTCTGCTGATGCTGGAGGCTGGCCGGGGTCTTGATCCAGCGGGCCGGGCCCACGAAACCGCGCGCCACCAGGGTGCCGCGGTCGCCGGCCTTGACGACGCCCTGCTTCCACAACTCGGCAAAATCGCTCTCCTTGGTGGCCAGAAAGCGCGTGCCCATCTGGATGCCGGCCGCGCCCAGGGCCAGGGCGGCCACCAGGGTCTTGCCGTCGCAGAAACCGCCGGCGCCCACCACCGGAACGCCGTGGGGCGCCATGGCCTCGACCACCGCAGGCAACAGAATCATGCTGTGCACCGGCTCCCAGGAGGTGTGAAAGCCCCCCTCGTGACCCGAGGCCACGATGATATCCACCCCCGCCTTGCGGCAGCGCTCGGCACCCTTGACCGAGGGTACCACATGCAGCCATTTGAAACCGGCACCCTTGATCTTATCGCCCCAGCCCACGGGATCGCCGGCCGAAGTGAAGATCACCTTGAAGCGCTCGTGCATTTCGGGGTTCTCTTGGCGCATCTTGATGGCCGTGTTGATGATCATCTCGGCCGTGGGTTTAAGCTCGGCCGACACCATCACGTTGACCCCGAAGATGCCGCCGCTGGCCCGGGTGGCCTCGAAGGTCTGCTGATAGATTTTCTGGAAGATTACTTCGGGCGCATCGTCGGGCGAGGCGCCGCCGGTTTCGGCGAAGTGCTTGTAGATTGCGGGCTGATTCTGCTTGCTGGTGATGCCGCTGGTCGAGAGCAGCCCCAGCACCCCCGCGTTGGCCGTGGCGATGCACAGCTTGTTGTTGCTGAAGGGCCCCATGCCGGCCTGGATGATGGGATACTTGATCCCTAAGATTTTGCACAATTCGGTATTCAACATATGCTTTTCCTTTCCTTTTCGAAGCGAAGCGGCACGCTCGCTCGGAATGGATCGGAATTTAGGCCATGGGGCCGATGGGTGTCAACCTCTATTATGATGACACACAATGTTCGACGATACCGGATTTGTGGCTCGCCCCGACTAGGCCTTGGCATCCTCGGGAGGTGCCTCTGCGCCTTTCTTGACGAATCCCAGCGACAGCATTTTCTGGTCCAGGGCGTCGCGCTGCACCGGCTTGACGATAAATCCGTCACAGCCTTTTTGAAAGGCCTTGACCAGGTTCTCCTTGGTTCCGGAAGCGGTGATGATCAGCTTTTTGGCCGGCGTCGCGCGCTGCTTGGCTTCGAGCTGATTGATCTCTTCCAGCAAATCGTTGCCGTCGGCGCGGCCCAGATGAATATCGATGGTGATCAGCGCAAAGGGATGGCCCGCCTCGATGGACTTGGCGCAAAGCTGCAGCGCCTGCTGGCTGCCGGTGCACAGGGTGCACTCGCCAAAAGCGCTCATCAGCACCTTCATTTTGGTCAGGGCCGCCATCTCGTCATCCACGATCAAGATCTTCATGCATACCTCCCGGGGCGGCCACCGCTGGCGGGCCCCATCACGTTTCGATCATTGGTTGAAAGGCAATGTGTCCACGAATTGTTTAAAGGTTTCAAAAGTTGCGGCCAGCCGTTCCACGGTGGCGGCCACTTCGTTTGGCACGGGTTGTTGGCACTGTTCTTCGAGCTCCGCGGCCACGGCCGAAAGGGGTTTGGCCTCCACGGTGGCCGCGCCGCCCTTGATGGCATGGGCGCGTCGTTGGATCTCCTCGAAATCACCCTGCTGCAACGCGTTATGGATCATTTCGAAGTAGCCGGGGATGCTTTGCATCAATTGTTCAACCACCTCCCGGACAATCTCCGGTTCGCCGAATTCATACAAGGCCGAGTCCCAATCCAGGGGCGCGGTCTCCACGGTCAAGCTTGAACTGCGCACCAGGGCAGGGGGGGCTGCCGTGCCGGCCGCCTGACGGCTGCGCTGATCCCTGGCGTTTTGCAGCCACAGGACCACCGCATCCAATAGTGGTTGGCGTCGAATGGGTTTGGTGAGCACCGCGTCCATGCCGGCCGCCTCGCAGGCCGCTAGCGTTTTGCTGTCGGTGTTGGCCGTCAACGCCACGACGGGCGGACAGTCTTTCGGCGCCAGGGTTTCCTTGATCCGGCGGGTGGCTTCCAGGCCGTCCATCTCGGGCATCTGAACGTCCATGATAATCAGATCGAACCGCTGGGTGCGGCAGGCGGAGACGGCCTGCCGGCCGTCGCCCACCAGGGTCACTTCATGGCCCTGGGCCTCCAGGTGCTGGCGGATCACCATCTGGTTGACCGGCGTGTCTTCGGCCACCAGGATCGCGCCCGGCAGCGCCTTGGCCGCGGCGTAACCCGGGATGCCGATGGTCTTTCCATCCAGGGAAACCAGGGCATCCTCCTCACAGCTCAGCCCCAGCCCCAGCATGAACGCAAAGGAGGTGCCTTGGCCGGGCTGGCTGTCCACCGTCAACCGGCCACCCATCAACTCCACCAATTGATAAGCGATCGCCGTTCCCAGGCCGGTGCCGCCATAGCGCCGCGTGGTGCTCTCGTCCACCTGGGTAAAACGCTTGAAGATGGCGGCCTGACGCTCCTTGGGGATGCCGATGCCGGTATCGATGACCGCAAAGCACAACCGCTGTTCTTGGGTCGTTCCGGCAGCGGTCACCCGGGACAGAGACATGGTCACCGACCCCTCGCGCGTGAATTTGATGGCGTTGTTGACCAGGTTGACCAGCACCTGGCGCAGACGCAACGGATCTCCGATCACTTTGGGCTCCGGTCCGCCCGACATCTGGAGTTCCAGCTGGATGCCCTTGGCCTCGGCCTGGAGCCGCAGGCTGCCGACCACGGACTGCATCAATTCGAACAGATCGAAGGGTACTTGCTCCAGCTCGATTTTACCGTCCTCGATCTTGGAGTAGTCCAGCACATTATTGATCAGATGCAACAGGTGCTCCGACTCGTCCAGGGAGATGCGCGCCAGTTCCCGGCAGCGCGCCATGGATTCGGATTTGAGAATCAGCTCGGTGCATCCGATGATCCCGTTGAGGGGCGTCCGGATTTCATGGCTCATGTTGGCCAGAAACTGGCCCTTAGCCTGACTCGCCTGCTCGGCCTCCTGGGCCAGGCGCTCCTGGTGGGCCATGGCTTCGCGCAGGCGCTGCTCTGACTGGTTCAGCTTCTCGGTGCGCCGGGCCACCTTCTCTTCCAGGAGCAGGTTCTGACTGCGCACCATTTGATACAGATCATGGCTCTGCATGACGTTGGCCAGGTTGAAGAGGGTGATGGAGAGCAGGCTCAAGGAGGTATCGGGCACCTGATTGCCCTCTTCACCCATCCAGCCGATGAACATGCCTTGCACCCGCGAGCTGTTGGCAATGACGTGCAGCAGAAAGTGGTGCCGGTGATCCTGGGAGGTGACGAACAGGCCGCGCCGTTCCCGGATGGCCCAGGCGAAGAAGCCCTCGTCGATCATGAACTCCACCTGGGACTGCACATCGGGGCACAGATCCCAGGGCCGGCAGAAGACCGGGTTGAACTCCGCGCTGGTGTCATCCACTAGGTAGATGGAGCAGCCGCGCATGGGGATGATCTTCAGGATGCGCTGGGTGGCCTCCCCGAGCAATCGTTCGCGGCCGTCGGGTTCGTTGACGTTGACGTTGAAATTGGCCAGCGACAACACCCGTTCCAAGGCGTTTTGGATGAAGCGCCGGTTCTCCTCCAGATGGTCGATGCGCGCCTGGAGCTTCGATAGGGGGGTATCGGCAGCGGTCATGGCGTTATCCTTTGCGCAGCAGGTCGCGGAAGGTTTCGATCTGATGCTCGGACTGCTTGAGCAGCGAACGCAAAGCGCTGGCGGGCAGATTGAGCCGTTCCCAGGCCTTGGGGTCGAAGCCGGGGACGATCTGCTCGCCGCTGGTGCCTACCCCCATGCCGTGCACGACCATATCGGCCATCTGGATGATGGCGGCGGTCTCCGGCGATGGCGAGGACGATGGCTGGTGGTGATAGAACACATTGTTTTCCAGGGCCAGGGGCAGCTTCCATTTGTTCAGCAGCTTCTTGCCCAGCAGCGCATGGGAGCAGCCCAGCACGGCCTGCTCGGCTTTCAACAAGGGGCGGCCCGAAGCGGCCGCTTCGGCCAGGGTTTGCTGGAACACCTCGGGAAAGTAATTGCACAACACCAGGCGCCCGATGTCGTGGAGCATGCCCGAAACGAAGAGCTGCTCACTGTGGGCCATGTTGCTGTGGGCTGCCAGAATGCGGGCCACCACGCCGCAGGCCAGGTTGTGCTCTAAGAATGACGCCACATCCATGATCTCTCTGGGAATGCCGCGAAAGGTCTCCATGATCGTGATGCCCAGGGCCAGGTTGGAGACCTCCTTGGAACCGATCAGGGTCACGGCCCGGGAGATGCTGTCGATCTTGGAACGGAACCCGTAAAAGGCCGAATTGACGATGCGCAGCAAGGTGGCCGCCAGGCTGGGGCTCTTGTTGACCACCTGGCCGATGGCCCCGGACGAGGACATGGGGTCGGCGATGATCTCGTTGAGTTCGAAGACCAGGGAGGGCACCTCGGGCAGCTTGACATCGATGCGTTCGATCCTGGCCGCCACGTCCGCGGAACGCTCGGACGGTTTTGCGGGCGCTGGCCGGGCCGACGTTGGGGATACGGCCGGCGGCGGCGCGAGCCGGGAATGACGCAAACGGTACTCGATGGAAAGCCGCACGACCTCCTTGACCGTCGGGTGCTGGATGTCCACGGCGCTGAACGCCGCTTTGATCTGGGCGCCCACGAAGGCCATCTGTTCGGAATCGACGCCGGGCAGATCCGCTTCGACGGCCGGGCCGGCGCCCTCCACCGCCACCTCGAAAACACCCCACATCTTGAGCACGCGGATCTGCTTGTCGCCGATGATCTGTCCCTTGGCCAGCAGCAAGCGGGAATTGCCGTCCATCACATCTTCGGCCAGCACGATACCTTCCGTCAACTTTTCAACCTTGACCAGAGCCATGTACCTGTTCCCATCTGTGCGGGGCCGCCGCCGTCAGTTGCGCTTATGAAAGCGTCAGTCCCCATTTCATCGGCATCGGGCGACCCTTTCTTTAGGATATTGGCGATCAAGGCAACATCATGCTTGCCGACGGCGCCCCAACCTGCATTATAATGGTCTCAGTCATCCGCCCGACCCTCCGAATAAGGAGCCGCTTTCAATGGTCCACCCGCTCTACCCCAACCTGCTCTCGCCCCTGAAGCTGGGGCCCATCACGCTGCCCAACCGGGTGGTGATGGGCGCCATGCACCTGGGCTGGGAGACCCAAGCGGGCGGCGCTGAACGGCTGGCCGCTTTTTATGCCGAACGGGCCCGGGGCGGGGTGGGGCTGATCGTCACGGGCGGCATCGCGCCCAATGCCGAAGGCTGCATCGCCGAACCGGGCAGCCGGTTGGCCAGCGAATCGGACGTGCGCAACCACCGTGCGCTGGTGGGGGCCGTGCACGCCGAAGGCGCCAGGATCTGCCTGCAAATCCTGCACGCCGGCCGCTATGCGCGCCATCGCCGGGCCGTGGCCCCCTCGGCGCTCCAGGCGCCCATCAACCTGTTCAAACCCGCGGCCCTCAGCGCCGACCAGATCGAGCGTCAGATCTTCGACTTCGTGCGCTGCGCCCGCTTGGCCCGCCAGGTGGGCTACGACGGCGTGGAGATCATGGGTTCGGAAGGCTACCTGATCAACCAGTTCATCGCCCCGCGCACCAACCAGCGCACCGACGCCTGGGGCGGCGACGTCGACCGCCGGACGCGCTTTCCCCTGGCCATCGTGGAACGCATCCGGGCCGCCACCGATCCGGCCTTCATCATTATCTTCCGCCTCTCCATGCTCGACCTGGTCGAACATGGCAGCACCTGGGAAGAGATCGCCCTGCTGGCCCGGCGCCTCGAACACGCCGGGGTCAGTCTGATCAACACCGGCATCGGCTGGCATGAGGCGCGCGTGCCCACCATTGCCGCCAGCGTCCCCCGGGCCGCCTTTGCCTGGGTCACGGCCCGGCTCAAGGGCGTCGTGGGGGTACCGCTCATCGCCAGCAACCGCATCAACACCCCCGAGGTGGCCGAAACCGTGTTGGCCGAAGGCCAGGCCGATCTGGTCTCCCTGGCCCGCCCCCTATTGGCCGATCCGGATTTCATCGCCAAGGCGGCCACGGGAAGGGCACATCTGATCAACACCTGCATCGCCTGCAACCAGGCCTGCCTGGATCACATCTTCAGCGGCCGGACCGCCACCTGCCTGGTCAATCCCCGGGCCGGGCATGAAACGGAATATCCCCTGGAAATGGCGACCCGGCCAAAGCGGCTGGCGGTGGTGGGCGCGGGGCCGGCCGGTCTGGCGTTTGCCGTGACCGCGGCCCGGCGGGGTCATCAGGTGACGCTCTATGAGCAGGCCGACCGCATCGGCGGCCAGCTCAACATGGCCGTGCGCATCCCCGGCAAGGAGGAGTTCGCCGAGACCCTGCGCTACTTTCGCCGGCAGCTCGAGCTGCTGGGCGTCGCGGTCCATCTGAAAACGCCCGCCTCGGCCGCGCTGCTGGAAAAGGGCGGCTTCGACGAGCTCGTCCTGGCCACCGGTGTCGTGCCCCGCCGGCCGGCGCTGACCGGCGCCGACCACCCCTGCGTGCTCGATTACGCCGATCTGCTGCTGCGCCTGCAACCGGTAGGCCGGCGGGTGGCCATCATCGGGGCCGGCGGCATCGGCGTGGACGTGGCCCTGTATCTGACCGAGCCGCTGCCCACCGGCGAGCCCGACCGCGAACGCTTCCTGAAGCGCTGGGGCATCGACATCAGCGGCACCCGGCCCGGCGGACTCAAAGCCGTTGCCGCGCGGGCACCCAAACCGGTGCGCAGCGTCTACCTGCTCCAGCGCAAGCCGGGCAAGATCGGCGCCCGACGGAGCAAGACCACCGGCTGGATCGCCCGAAAGGAGCTGGACCACCGCCAGGTCGTACAACTCAACAAAGTGGCCTACGAGGCCATCGACGACCAGGGGCTGCACATCCGCCGCCGCAATGAACGCGTCTGCCTGGAAGTAGACAACGTCGTCGTCTGCGCCGGCCAGGAGCCGGCCCGCGATCTGGCCCGGGCGCTGGCCGAGGGCGGCATAACCCCCCACCTCATCGGCGGCGCCGACCTGGCCGTCGAACTGGACGCCAAACGGGCCATGTATCAAGGTTTCGATTTGGCGATGCGCATGTGAGCAAATGAAATCCCCCAAGCAAACACCTTGAATCTTGCCCGCAAAAAGCTTATGAACGTCCGTTTTTAAACAGAAGCCTCATCTGTCTTATGGGTCAGGCGTTTGTTTGGCGGCCGTTCCGTTCCGGTCCCCGGCAAAAAAATGCGGGCATGGTGTGGTGGATGGCGCCACCCTCAGGAGTCGAAATCTCAGCGCAAGAACATGGAAGGAGTTTGTCATGGGCGACAAGGGCGGTTCCAAGGTCATGACCACCCGGGAGGCGGTCAGCCGGTTCGTGAAGGATGGCGACAGCCTGATCACCGGCAATTACAATGAAAGCATGCCCACCAGCCTGCTTTATGAAATCATTCGCCAACGAAAAAAGGGCATGACCTATTACAGTCAGTCAGGGTCCATCGACGGCGAGTTCCTGGTATTCGGCGGCTGCGTGGACAAAATGGTGTCGGCCTTCATCTACAAATGGGGCGGCAGCCAGCGGGGCGGAATCATCGAACAGTACCAGCGCGCCGGCAAGCTGCAGATCGAGGATTACACCAACTTCACCTACAATGCGCGCCTGGCGGCCGGAGCTTACGGCTACTCCTACATGCCGGTGCTGCCGGCCATCATGGACTCGGATGTCTTCAAGTATCGCAGCTTCATGGGCGACCAAAAGTTCGGCACCACCACCTGTCCCTTCACGGGCAAGACCATTCCGGTCGTGCCGGCGGCCAATCCGGACGTGTGCGTGCTGCACGTGCAGCGTGCCGACAAGAATGGCAACGCCCAGCACTGGGGCGGTCTGGGTTCGACCGTGCACGCCTGTCTGGCCAGCCGGACCATCATCGTGACCTGCGAAGAGCTGGTGGAGTACGACGTGATCCGCTCCAGCCCACACCACACCATCGTGCCCGGCTTCCGGGTCAGTGGGGTGATCGAAGAGCCCTACGGTTGCCATCCTTTTGAAATCCCCGGCTACCGCGGCCTGGACACGGCCATGTTCAGCCTGATCAACCAGGCCTTCAAATCCGACGACGCCATGCAGAAGTACATGGACGAGTGGATCTATGGCCTGCCCAGCCGGGCCGCCTACATGAAGCACTATGTGGAGGTCTTCGGCCAGGAGATGCTCAACCGCTACCTGGCGCGCTCGTTCCACTCGGCGCCGGCCAACTACGGCATCCCTTTCCAATCGGGATGGGACAACAACGGCATTTCCAACGATCTGGGGGTAGATATGCAAGGGCTGGAGAAGCTGATCGCAGAGAAAGGAGACATCGTCGATGTTAAGTAAGAAGATTACCCGCCAGGAGTTGCTCGTGATCACGGCGGCCCGCCAGATTCAAAACGGAGATGTGGTCATTCTGGGCATCGGCCTGCCGATCATCGCCGGCGCCGTGGCCAAAAAGACCCATGCGCCCGAAGCGGTGCTTATGATGGAGTCGGGCATCTGCGACTTCGAGCCGCGCGTGCTGCCCATGCACGTGGCCGACGCCACCGCCACCCGGGGCTACGGCTACGCCACCGATCTCTTCAGCGTCTTCACCACCATCACCCACGCCGGTTACCTGGACAAGGCCTTTCTGGGGGTGGGCCAGATCGACAAATTCGGCAACATCAACACCTCTTATCTGGGCACGCCCCCGGACGCCCAACGCATCAGCGCCGCCGGCGGCGCCCCCGAATTCTACGCCTATGCCAAGAAGAGCATCCTGACCATGAAGGGCGGGCAGTTCGTGGAAAAGTTGCCTTACATCACCTCGCCCGGCTACCTGGGCGGCGGCAACGAGCGCGAGGCCTCGGGCCGCTACACCCCCGGTTCGGGTCCGAGCGTGCTGCTCACCGCCAAGGGCATCTTCAAATTTCATGAAGAGACCAAGGAGATGTATCTGGACGCCCTGTTCCCGGGTGTGACCGTGGAGCGGGTCAAAAAGGATATCCCCTGGGATCTGAAGGTGGCCAAAAGGTTGGGCTCGTTTCCCATCCCCACGGACGAAGAGATCCAGGCCTTACGGGAATTTTCGCCACGGGCCTCTTTTCCCAGCCCGGTGGCCGTGCAGCTGGTGTTCGAAAACTTCAAGCGCAAGATGGCCGCGGCCAAGCAGGACGCTATGCGAAATTGAGTATTGGAGGGGCGGGCTCCCTGTCCAGGGGAGCCTGCCCCATTGAGCCTTCCGCCCTGACTTCCCGTTTACGATACGCGGACAGCAGAATAGTGACCTCGACAGTGCCACCCACAGTGCCATTTCATTGCAAAATCATCTGTTGACTTTTAGGCTTACGCCTATTAATTGAATGGTATTAAATCATACCCGACCCTTTAGACGCTGAAGCGGGAGGTCGTTGCATGGCGCAGACCCATCTGGTGATGGCGGATCGAAGCGGCATCAAGGTTTACGGGTATCGTTGGGTTATTCTTTGCTTCTTTTTCCTCATCAATGCCTTGATGCAGGTGCAGTGGATCACCTTTGCCCCCATCACCAGCGAGGCGATGGCCTTCTATAAGGTCAGCGCCCTGCAGATCGATCTGCTCTCCCTGCTCTTCATGCTGGTCTACCTCTTTATTTCCATTCCGGCCTCGTATGTCATCGACACCTGGGGCATCCGGGTGGGTACCGGCATCGGCGCCCTGCTGCTGGGCATCTTCGGCTTGCTCAAAGGCCTCCTGGGCGCGCGCTATGGCCTGGTGGTGCTGGCCCAGGTCGGGCTGGCGGTGGGGCAACCCTTTGTCCTGAACGCCGTCACCAAACTGGGGGTGCGCTGGTTTCCCTTGCACGAACGTGCCACCCAGGCCGGCATTTCGGTGCTGGCCCAATTTGTGGGCATCATCGTGGCCATGGTGGCCACGCCGCTGCTTTTGCAAACCTACGGCCTGGAAAAAATGCTGCGGATCTATGGCCTGGCGACCTTTACCGGCGCCGCGCTCTTTTTGCTCTTCAACCGGGAGCATCCGCCCACGCCGCCCTGCCCGCCGGGCCACGACGAGCGCATCGCGGTCTTCGCCGGCCTGAAGCACACGCTGCGGCAGCGGGATATGCGCTACCTGCTGCTGGTCTTTTTCATCGCCCTGGGCATCTTCAACGCGATCACCACCTGGATCGAACAAATTCTACGGCCGCGCGGCTTCAGCATCACCGAAGCCGGCATGGCCGGAGCCATGCTCATGATCGGCGGGATCATCGGCGCATCCATTCTGCCCGTGCTTTCCGACAAGCTGCGCAAAAGAAAAGTCTTTATCCTCATCACGACCCTGTTTGCCTTGCCGGGCTTGATCGGACTGACCTTCGCCGGCACCTATGCCCTGCTCCTGGCGGCCTGCTTCGGCATGGGTTTTTTCCTGCTGGCGGGCGGCCCGATCTGCTACCAGTACTCGGCCGAAGTCTCTTATCCGGCCCCCGAGGCCACCTCCCAGGGATTGCTGCTGTTCGCCGGGCAGATCTCGGGGATATTGTTTGTCTTCGGCATGGATCTATCGACGGGGGCGGGGGCGTCCAAAACCCCGGCCATGATCGTGTTTATCGCGCTCACGGCCCTCAACCTCTTTTTTATTTCGAAATTAAGGGAATCGAAAATGATCCGAACGGATGACATTTAACCATGCCTAAGAAAACCAGAAGCAGCGCCGAGGTCGATGCGGTCCGCGAAAAGATCCTGGGGTGCGCCTTCGCGATCCTGGTCAAGAACGGATACGAGGGCTTGTCCATGGCCAAGGTCGGCGCCCGCATGAAAATGACGGCCGCCAATCTTTACAACTACTACGCCAACAAAGACGAACTGCTGATCGCCATCCACAAAAAGGCCTACGGCATGCTGCACGACCAGTTGCGCGCGGCGGTCCAGAAGGCCAAAACGCCCCTGGAACGCTATCGGCGCATGACCCAGGCCTTCGTGGCGTTCGGCACGCGGAACGCCAACATCTATGACATCATGTTCAACCGTCGCATCCGGCAGCACAGCGACTATGTCGGCACGCCCCAGGAGGCGCTGTCCGATGAAGAATTCCGCAGCTCCCTCAAGGTGCGCTCGTTGGCCGTCAAGGTGATCAAGGAGTATCGCGCCTCCCTGGCGGGTACCCCCTCCGCCGATCCGGAATTTCTGGCCATTCAAGCCACCAGCCTGCTGCACGGCATCATTTCGCTCTACAACAGCGGCGTGCTGGGGGAAATCGCCGCCGACCCCGAGGGGGTGCTGGAAAAGATCGTGGAGAATGCCATGCGGATCGTCACCGATTAACGGCCGATCGAGGTGAAAGCATGCAACGCACGGAAAAGTACATCCTGGCCATCGATCTGGGCACCTCCGGCCCCAAGAGCACGCTCGTCTCCGTGCGCGGAGAAGTGATCGGCAGCCAGTTCCAGAACAATGCCGTCATCCTGCTGCCCGGCGGCGGCGCCGAACAGGACCCGGAGGCCTGGTGGCACGCCATCATGGCCACCGCCAAACGGTTGCTCGCCATGGGGTTGGTGCCGCCCGAGCAGATCGTGGCCGTCAGCGTCACGGCCCAATGGTCGGGCACGGTGCCCGTGGACCGGGAGGGCCGCCACCTGATGAACGGCATCATCTGGATGGATTGCCGGGGCGCCGAGGCGATCCGGGAGCGGCTCAACGGCTTCATCAACGTCCAGGGCTACTCGCTTTTCAAGTTCCGCAACTGGCTGAAACTCACCGGCGGCGCGCCCGGGCGATCGGGCAAGGACCCGCTCTGTCACATCCTGTGGATGAAGAAGAACCGGCCGGAGCTCTATCGGAAGACCTACAAATTCCTCGATCCCAAGGACTACATCAACCTGCGCTTCACCGGACGCTTCGCGGCCACCTACGATTCGATCCTGCTCCACTGGGTCACCGACAACCGCGATCCGGCCCACATCGTCTATCACGACAAGCTGCTGAAGATGGCCGGCGTCGAGCGCGACAAGCTGCCCGATCTGATCGGCGCCCTGGATATTCTGGGGCCGGTCAAGCCCGAAATCGCCCGGGAACTGGGCCTTGCGCCGGACACGCCGGTGATCGGCGGCACGCCCGACGTGCAATCGGCGGGTGTGGGCTCGGGCGCCGTGCGCGACTACGAGGGCCATCTGTACATCGGCACCTCGTCCTGGATCTCGGCCCACGTGCCGTTCAAGAAGACCGACATCGCCCATAACTTCGGGTCGTTCCCCAGCCCCCTCCCGGGACGCTACCTGATCCTCTCCGAGCAGGAGTGCGCCGGCAAATGCCTGACCTGGCTGCGCGACAACGTGCTCTACCACAAGGACGCCCTGCTGCGCGAAACCAATGCGCCCGATATCTTCAAGGTCATGGACTCGGTGGTCGCCGGGGTGCCGGCCGGCGCCAACGGCGTGATCTTCACCCCCTGGCTCTACGGCGAGCGCTCGCCCGTGGAAGACTGCCATATCCGGGCCAGCCTGTTCAACCTGTCGCTACAAAATACCCGCGAAGACATCGTGCGGGCGGTCTTCGAGGGCGTGGCCTTCAACGCCAAGTGGCTCTTGCAGCCGGTGGAAAAATTCATGGGCCAACCGTTCGCCCACCTGAACTTTATCGGCGGCGGGGCCAACTCGGATGTCTGGTCCCAAATTCTGGCCGACATCTTCGATCGCAAGATCCGCCAGGTCAAGGACCCGATCTTCTCCAATGCCCGCGGCGCCGCCTTCCTGGCCGCCATCGCCCTAGGTCATCTCAAGGTGGAAGAGATTCCGCAATGCATCCGGATCAAGGCCGAATACACGCCCAACCCGGACCATCGCAAGCTCTACGATGAACGCTTCAAGGAGTATTTGGCGTACTATAAGTCCCAGAAAAAGACTTGTGCGCGGCTGAACAAGGATCTGGACGTTACCTGTGAATTACGGGAATAGCCTGCCCGCGGGCCGATAAATAAGTTTCAAGCAAAGGAGGATGCACACCTATGGAATACGAGGAAATCGTCGCGCGAAGAAAAGAGATCCTGGCCCGGCCGCCCCGCCCGATCCCCAAGGAGCGGCTGGCGGCCGAGCACCAGCGCTATGCCGAGCGCACCCGGCGCTCGGTGGCGATCTTCGAAAAGGCCAAAGGCCTGATTCCCGGCGGCGTCGAGCACAACCTGAGCCAGAACAAGCCCTTTCCGCTGGCTATGGACCGGGCCAAGGGCTACAAGATCTGGGACGTGGACGGCAACGAGTACATCGATTACCTGCTCTGCGGCGCGCCCATCATCCTGGGCCACGGCTTCGAAGCCCTGGACGAGAAGATCGTCCAGATCATCCGGGAGAAGGGGCCGGCCACCGGCCTGACCTCGGAGTACGAACTTTTGGCCGCCGAGCAGATCGTCAAGCACATGCCCGGCGTGGAGATGGTGCGCTTCCTGCAATCGGGCACCGAGGCCGACATGGCCGCCATCCGCATCGCCCGGGCCTTTACCGGCAAGCAGAAGATCATCAAGATCGGCGGCAGCTACCACGGCTGGGCCGACCAACTGGTCTACTCCATCCACATTCCCCAGACCGGGGCCCTGGAGTCCAAGGGCATTCCGGGCGAGTGCTTTGCCCACATCGTGGATGTGCCGCCCAACGATTTCGAAGCCTTGGAAAAGGCCTTCAAGGAGCATCAGGACAAGGGCGGCATCGCCGGCATTCTGGTGGAACCCATCGGCGGCGAGTCCGGCGCCCATCCGGTGCACCCCCACTGGAACCCGACCATCCGCCAGCTCTGCGACCAGTATGGCGCCCTGATGATCTTCGACGAGGTGGTCACCGGTTTTCGCCTGGACATGGGCGGGGCCCAGAAGTACTACGACATCACCCCCGATCTGACCGTGCTGGGCAAGATCATCACCCACGGCTACCCCTCGTCGGGGGCGGTGTGCGGCCGCAAGGAGGTGATGAGCGTTTGCGCCGGCAGCCTGGGCCAGAAGGTCTTCGTGGGCGGCACGCTGGCGGCCAATCCCATCTCCACGGCGGCCTGCTACCACGCCCTCAAGCTCATGGAAGAACATGACGCCGTGGGCAAGTCCACGGCCTACGCCGACCGCCTCACCCAATCGCTCAACGATCTGTTCGCCACCCGGCCCGATCTGGGCTTTTTCGTCTATAACTTCGGCCCGATCATGCACTACATGACCACCGCCTTCTTCTCCGTGGACCTGAGCGCCGCCGACGCCCTGGTCCAGATTCTCAACCGCAAGCAGGTGGCCGACGACTACCAGGTCGTCACCATGGCCCACGGCCTGTGCACCCTGGCCGGCACACGCATGTACACCTGCATGCAGCACGATGCGGCGGCCTTGAAGCAGACCCTGGCCGTCTGGGAATATCTCCTCGATCTGATTCCCAAGGCCTGATCTTTATTTGCACTTACGGAAGGAGCAGAAACCATGACCACCGAAAATACGAAGCAGATGGATGCCTTTGCCGACAAACCCATCGCGCTGCCCGAGGGCATCGACATGGAGAACCACATCGTCGCCACCTACTGGATCGAGTCCGACCGAACCATGGACATGACCCTGATGGGCCAGATCCTGGCCATCGAACAGACCACCGGCACCTGGGTGCCGGTGCCCGGCGAAACGCCCGAGATCCGCGCCAAGCACGTGGCCAAAGTGATCGGCGTCTATGAAGCGCCTTACTACGAGTACGGGGTGCCCGAAGATGTGAAGCGCCGGCAGTATATCATGCAGGTCGCTTTTCCGTCCGCCAATGTCGAAGACCAACTGCCCATGATGCTCACCGCCACCATCGGCAACATCTCGCTGGTACCCAATTTCAAGCTGCTCGACCTGCGCATTCCCAAGGCCACCCTGGCCCAGTACAACGGCCCCAAATTCGGCCTCGACGGCTGGTGGCAGGCCCTGGGATTGAAAAAGGATAGGCCCCTGCTCAACAACATGATCAAACCGTGCAGCGGCTATCCTTTGGAAGTGGGCGCCAAACTCTTCAGGGAAGCGGCCCTGGGCGGCTGCGACGTGATCAAGGACGACGAACTGATCGCCAACATGCGCTATAACGACGCGGTGCAGCGCGTGAAGACCTACATGGCCATCGAAAAAGAGGTTTTCGAGGAGACGGGCGAACACACGCTTTACACCGTCAATGTCACCGACCGCCTGCCGCGCATGTTCGACCTGGCCCGGCGCTGCATCGATGCCGGCGCCAACGCCATGATGGTCAACTACCTGGCCGTGGGTCCCGAAGCCATGCGCGCCCTGGCCGACGACCCGGCCATCAACGTGCCCATCCTGGCCCACATGGACCTGGCCGGCGCCTTCTTCATGTCCCCCTACCAGGGCATCTCGTCGCCCATCATCTTCGGCAAGATCTCGCGCCTGTGCGGCGCCGACGCCATCGTGCTGCCCTTTTCCATGGGCGGCAAAGCGGTTTACATGCACGACCGCTTCATGACCACCACCCGCTGCCTGACCTATCCCATGGGCGACCTCAAGGCCACCATGCCCATGCCCTCGGGCGGCATCACGCCGGCCAACGTGGCCGACATCCTGCGCTCGGTGGGCAAAGACATCATGATCGGCTCGGGCGGCGGCATCCATGCCCATCCCAAAGGACCCAAGGCCGGCGCCCGCGCCTTGCGCCAGGCCATCGACGCCGCCACAAAGAACATTCCGGTCGAAGAGTACGCCAAGCAGCACGAAGAACTGGGCATCGCCCTCGGCGTCTGGGGCAAGAAAACCGATTTCAAGATCTAGCGCCGCTTAGTCCCCACGAAGGTAGGCGGGTCCGGTAACCGCTCTGCGACCCGTCAGACGCCGAACATTAGGGATGCTTAAGCGCAGCGGAGGGAAAACGCCCCGGACTGTCTGACCCCCGCGAAGGCGGGGGGAGTTTCCGGGGCGCCCGCAGCGCGCTTTAGCATCCCTTGTTCGGCGGCGCAGGGACGCGGAGCGTTTGCCGGATACCCCGGCGTCGAAGCATTCAGCCACTAGAATGGAAGGCTCATGGCAACCAACCCGCCACTCCCGGTTCTAATCACCGGCGCCAGCAGCGGCATCGGCAGGGCCGCAGTGGAGCACCTGGCGGTACGCGGCCTTCAGGTCTATGCCGGCGCCAGGGACCGAGGCGCATTAGAAGAACTAAGCCAAATTCCGAACGTCACCGCACTCCCATTGGATGTCACCCGTCCGGAAGAGATCCTCGCCGCCCGCCAAGCCATCGACGCCAAAGGCACCGGTCTCTTCGGCCTGGTCAACAACGCCGGCATCGCCAAAGCCGGCCCGCTCATGGATGTCGCGACCGAAGATCTGCGCGCCCAGTTCGAAGTCAATCTCTTCGGCGTACATGCCGTTACGCGAACCTTCTTCCCGCTGCTGCATAAAAGCCAAGGCCGCATCGTGATGATCAGCAGCGACAGCGGCTTTTTCGCCACGCCGTTCGTCGGTCCCTATTGCGCCAGCAAATTCGCCCTGGAAGGCTACTCCGATTCCCTGCGCCGGGAGGTGACCCCACACGGCGTACGCGTGATTCTGATCGAACCCGGCTGTATCGCCACGCCCATCTGGGACAAGGCCGAAAAGTACATGCTTCCGACCCGCCACACCCCTTCCATTTTCTGGGAAGAAGCCAGCGCCGTGGGCCGCCACGCCATCGCCAAGGGCCGATGCTCCGGGTTGCCCCCCCTGGCCGTGGCCGAAACGATTCATCGCGCCTTAACTCGGCAGCAACCGAAGTTGAGATATATCGTGGCCAAGAACCGCCTGGAGTATACGCTGATGAAGATATTGCCGGGGGCTTGGGTGGACCGCCTGGTTTTCAAGAAGCTGGGGAAGATCGCCGGCCGGCGTAGCCGGTAGGATGCAGCCGCCCCACACAAAGGGGGCGGCATGCCCAATGGGAACGCTTAGAACTTCATGCATGCGGAGAGATGGCCCCAATCCCCGCTGACATGATTGTCGGCGTGGGCATCGTGGACCCATTTGGCGAAGAGCTGAAGATTCTTGGCCGGTGACCACATGATGGCTGGTCCAAAGCCGGCGGCCTCGCTTTTGTACCCGCCCGGGGTGGGCAGCAAAAACAAACCGTTGATCTCGTTGATGGTATCCAGGAGTGGCCCCTCGTCGTCGGTCATCTGCTTGTAGTAGTATCCCACCAGAGCCACGCCGAAGCGGTCGGAGAAGTACTGCGCCACGGTGGCATCGACATGAAACTCGTCTCCGGTGCGATAATCGGTGTCCTGGTTTTTCTCGTTGAGCATGTAGCCCGCCAGAAAAGAGATTTCATGGCCTCGCTTTTCATGCAGCCAGGTCACGCCGAAAAGAGTTTCGTAGGAGTTGTAGTTGCGGCCCATGTTGATCGGGTCAGCGGCATTGTACTCGCCGGTCTTGAGCACCACATTTTCGGACAGGGTAATGTGAAAGTAACCGGAGTTCCACATCAATCCGATGGGCGCGATCTGGATGTCGCCCAGGCCCGAGGTGCTGTCCTCCAGGGTCGTCCCGGCCACTTCCACATCGACTTCCGCCGAAAATCCGTAGGGAATGGCCACGTTCCAAAAATAATGAGCGCCCAGAATCTTCTTTTCGGTCACATAGGCGATATTCAGCAAATTGAACCAGGTATCCTGTTCGATTTTCGCGTTTACGGTCGGCGCCAAAAGGGGAAAATCATCGATTTCTCCGGTGACAAAGATGACATTTTCCCGGAAATACAACCCCGGCGCGGCGTAATTCATGGAAAAGTCGCCGTAGGTGCCCGGGGTGTAGCTGCTCCAGGCGCCTTCACTGGCATTTGCGGGACTGGTCAGCAGAGGGAAGAGGATCGCGGTCACGATGAGGATGATCATAAGAGGTTTGTTCGCGTAGCGTTTCATCAGATTTCTCCTTTGTCTTCGATTGTGCACATCGTGGGGTAAGGCCGAACGGGTTCCTGAGCCACGTTCCCAAGCGCGCAATAGAGGCGGCCGCGCTTTGTTTGCAGTTTTAGACAACGGAATTTTTCTTGAGTTTTTTTGATTTTAATAGCATTAAATTTATCAAGTCAACATCTATTTACTACCACGGGGGAACATTCAGCGATGATCGACTACAATGCTTGCAAGAAGAATGTGCTCGATGCCAGCCTCTGGCTCTCGGAGCAAGGCTATTTCGGCTCCCTGAGGGGCTCCGGCGGCAACGTCTCCATGCGCGGTTGCCAAGAGGCCATGGTCATCACGCCCTCATCCTTAAGTTACCAGGCGATGACGGCCGAGGACCTTTTCGTGCTCGGTCTGGATCTCAAGGTAATCGAGGGCCAAAGCGCGCTCAAGCCCTCCATGGAGGCCGGCATGCACGCCAGCATCTACCGCCGGCGGCCCGATGTTCAAGCCATCGTGCATACCCATCAGGTCTACGGAAGCGTCTTCGCGCTTCTCAACACGCCGATCCCGGCGCTCTTTGACGAAGTGGCGTTTTCCCTGGGAACGAGCGTGGAGATCATTCCCTACGCCGTGTCCGGCAGCCCGGAGCTGGCCCAAAATGTGGAAACGAAGTTATCCAATAACGCCAATGCCTACATTATCCAGAACCACGGCATCCTGGCCCTGGGCAAAACGCTGGATAAAGCCATTCTGCATGCCGAGCTGCTGGAGAAGGTCGCCCATATCTATTACCTGGCGCTCTCCACCGGTAAGCCTGTGACGACGCTTCCGGAAGAAATTGTTCAACTGGTGGCGGCGATGCGCGCGCATGAGGTCCAATCGGCGTGCAGCCCGCCTTGATGTGATTAACTCGATGTGATTAAGAGGTCTCGAAAGGACACTGCGTTTCGCTGCTCACCAGCCGGCGGAAAATGCGCGCACGGCGGGTTCAGGGGATGGTCCGGGGCACCATTGGCCATCCCCTGAACCCACCGTGAAGCTTCACCGTGGAATGTCGTCCCCGTGCACAGATCGGACATTGACAGGTACCGGGCTTTCGGTTCATAAATCACCCGATACCGGCCCCATCCATTTTTCTACACGGAAGGAGATCCCCATGAAAAACGGCACATGTCCCAAGTGCGGCTCGCGCAACGTCTATTCTGCCGACGACCTGCCCCTCAAGGGCGGCCCCTTCGGCAGCAACTGTATCCCGGTCGGCCTGTTCTCCATGGCCCCGTTGGACAACTATGTCTGCACCGATTGCGGCCTGGTGGAAAGCTACGTGGCCGAGAAAGCCAAACGCGAAGAGATCGCCCGCCGCTGGTCGCCGGTCAACGAAGTCGAAAAAAAAGATGACGCCCAGGAATAAAGGACGGAGCGATGCCAATGCTCTTGGGTAGCCGCCGCATCCGCGGCATCGGCCATTTTGCCGCCATTTCCCACATTCTGATCAAGCACGGCCTGGGCGAGCTTTCCGAGCGGCTTTTCGGCCGCCGACGGATTGGCGCCAAATCGGGGCTGCCGGACGCGGCGCGCATCCGCCGGGTCTTCGAAGAGCTGGGGCCGAGTTTTATCAAGCTCGGGCAGTTGCTGAGCACCCGCGGCGACATCCTGCCGGTCGAATACATCGAAGAGTTGACCAAGTTGCAAGACCGCGTGCCGCCGGTGCCGTTCGACGAGGTCCGCCGCACCATCGAGCTCGAGCTGCAGCAGCCCCTGGAGATGCTTTTCGCCCATTTCGAACCGCGCGCCATGGCGGCCGCCTCGGTGGCCCAGGTCCATGCGGCGCGCCTGAAAAGCGGTGAACGGGTGGCGGTCAAGGTGATCCGGCCGGGCATCGACAAGCGCATCCGCAAGGATATCGACCTGATGTATTTCTTTGCGGCCCGCATCGAGAAGCGCTCGGAGCTGGGACGCGTGGTGGGCGCGGTCAATCTGGTCAAGGAGTTCGAACGCACCATCTTCCGGGAGCTGGACATGCTCGTGGAGGCCGGCAACATCGAGCGCTTTGCCCAAAGCTTCGCCGATATCGACGAGATCTACATTCCAAAGGTGTACTGGACCCATACCAGCCGCTCGGTGCTGGCGATGGAGCTGATCGACGGCATCAAGATGGACCACGTGGCCGAGATCCGGGAGGCCGGCATCGATCCCCAGGAGGTGGCCCTCATCGGCCTGCGCTCGTTCTCGCGCCAGTTGATGCAGGCCGGCATCTTCCACGCCGACCCCCATCCGGGCAACACCATCGTCATGCGCGACGGCCGGGTCAGCCTGGTGGATTTCGGCATCGTGGGCTACCTGGACGAAGAGACCATGCTGCAGGTCGCCCACGTCTTTCTGGGCTTTTCCGAGCACGATTACGAGCTGGTGATGGAGGCGTTCCAGGGGGCCGGCTTGATCGACCCCCACACCATGGACCTTGCCGCGCTGCGCGCCGATCTCAAGGAGATCAGCGAACCGTTCTACGGCCGCTCGCTCAAAACCATCGCGGTCAAGGATGTCTACGACCAGACCATGCGCCTGGTGCGCCGGCACCATATCGCGTTGCCGCGCAACCTCTTGCTGCTGCTCAAGACCTTCATCCAGACCGAGGCCCTGGGCAAGATCCTGGGTTCCGAGGCCAGTTTGCTGGAGGTCACCCGGCCCTATGCCAAGCAGTTGCTCGAAAGAGGCTACGAAGCCCAGAAGATTTTCAAGAACATGGGCCGCGAGATACGCGGCGCCGGGGGCCTGCTGCGCACCGTGCCCAAGCTGACCCACGAGCTGCTGCGCCGCCTGGCCTTGGGAGAACACCGCCTGGAGCTGCGCCACGATGGCCTGGATCAGGCCTCGCGCAAATTCGAAGCGGGCCTCAACCGCTTGACCATCGGCCTGGTGCTGGCCGCTTCCATCATCGCCGCCTCCCTGATCCTCAACTCCACCCAGAACCTGCTGCCCCTGGAAATCAACCGCTTCGGCCTGGGCACCGTCTCGGTCACCCAGGTGCTGGGCATCTCAGGCTATCTCATCGCCACCATCCTGGGTTTGTGGCTGATCTTTTCGATTATCCGCTCGGGCAAACTGTAAAAACGTGTACAACTGCTCAGGTAGATATTCACAGAAACGGCCTTGTAGGGCTTTGACAAACGTGTAAACTTTTTGCTTGACCCGGGCGTCTGTTGAGACCAAAAGGTGGCCCCAAGGCTTTTTTGGTAGAAAACCAGAGGTTGGATACAAGAGAGGTGAAAATATGAAGAAAAACCTGGTGAAGTGGTTTGTGGCGGTGGGTGTGGTGCTGGCGATGCTCATGGCGGGCAACGCCTGGGCCGATGGGCGCGGCAAAGGCCATCATGGCGGGCCTGGCCATTACAAGGGGCCTAAGCACGGCCATCACGTTCGTCATTATGGCCCGCCCCCCGTGGTGTATCACCATGTGCGTCCCCCCGTGCGTCATCATGTGCATCATTATTATGTCCCCGCACCCCCGGTGCAGCATCACACCTATTATGTGCCCGCACCGGCCCCGGTCTATGTGGCACCGGCCCCCGTATATGTGGCTCCGCCGCCCCCGCCGGGATTCGCCTTCTCGGCCACCATCAACGAGCCGGGATTCTCCTTGGGGATTGCCGCCGGCCGATAAAAATCGACATCCTCTGATTAAAAAACCAAGAGAGCAGACGGCCCAAGCCGCTGCTCTCTTTCTTTTTGCTTGCTCCGCGCCGGCTCACCAACGGGTGCAGAGCTGGCCGTTGATCCGTACCGTTTCTTCGGACAGATCCGGATTGGCGCGCACCTCCAAGGCCCGCAGCTGATGTTTTTGCAGCAGATCCAGAAGGTTGGAATCTTTCTGGCCCTTGATCTGGGACAAGAGGCGAGCAGGGGCCTCGAGCACCACATCGGCCTTTTGCAGCCCCTCCTTTTCGAGGTGGCGGGAGATGGCATCTAGCCACAAGGCCGATTGCACCATCTCGCCAAAGGCCGGGTGGAAGGGACCGGCCACCAGATCGGCCTCGGGGGTCAGCTCCGGGCCGGCCTGCAGCCCCATGCGGGCCACGGCGATGTCGTGACGGTGGAAGATCTGATACAGATCGGCCACCAGGGCCACCGCTTCCTCAAGGGACAGGGGCGTGTACTCGCCCCGAAAGTGCCGCAGGGCCAACTGGCTGCCCCGGAGCACCAGGGTCGGGTAGATGCGCACGAACTGGGGTGAAAGGTCGGCGATCTGGCGGGCCGTGGCCAGGGCCGTGGCCGCGGTGTCGCCGGGCAGACCGACCATCATTTGCAACCCCAGGGTGTAGGACCGGGTTCGGAGCAGGGCCACCGCCGCCCGCACCGACTGGGCCGTGTGACCACGCTGGGATTGTTGCAGCACGGCATCGTTCATGGATTGAACACCCAGCTCCACGGTGGTGACCGGAAAGCGGGCGATGAGTTTTAAGCGGGATGGGTCGATGGTGTCGGGCCGGGTGGAAAAGCGGATGCCGTCAACCTGGCCGTCCTGGACGAATCCGGCAGCCGTGGCCAGCAGCAGCGTGATCAGTTCGGGGGCCAGGCCTAAAAAATTGCCCCCATAAAAAGAGATTTCGGTGCGGCGGGCGCGCTCCTTGCGGTGGGCCAGAAACGCGCGGATGGTCTGGCGGATGGCGCTCACCGGAGGCAGGCCCTCGGCCTGGCCGGTGGTGCTGTGCTGGTTGCAAAAGACGCACCGGTGCGGGCAGCCGGCATGGGGCAGAAACACCGGGACCACAAAAGGCTTGCTGGGGGAGGGTGTTTGCATGCAGCGATCCGCCGGACGCTAGGGGAGGTTGACGAGGGCCAGGGCCTTGCGGGCCGCATCCTGTTCGGCCAGTTTTTTGCTCTTGCCGGAACCACGGGTTTCCAGGTCGCCCACAGCCATGACCACGGAAAAGGTTTTGTCGTGATCCGGACCTTGCTCTTCCACCACGCGGTAGCGGGGCACCTCGCGGAACTTGCCCTGCACGGCCTCTTGCAGCCGGCTCTTGAAGTCCTGGCCACCCAGGCCGTCGGCGGCGGCCTCGATCAAGGCCCGGAAGTGGCGTTCGATGACCCCGAAGGCCGCTTCGAACCCGCCGTCCTGGTAGACGGCGGCCACCACGGCCTCCACGGCGTTGGCCAGAATGGAATTTTTCTCGTGCCCGCCCGTCTGGGCCTCGCCCTTGCCCAACAGCAGGTAGTGTCCCAGATCCATTGATCGGGCCACCTCGGCCAGTTGGGTTTCGTTGACCATGTTGGCGCGGATGCGCGACAGATCGCCTTCGCGCAAGGCCGGGTAGGCGCGCATGAGCAGGTCGCCGATGACCAGGTTCAGCACGGCATCGCCTAAAAATTCCAGGCGTTCGTTGTCGCGCAAGCCGGCCGCAGCATGCTCGTTGACGAAGGAGCTGTGGCGCAAGGCCTCTTCCAAAAGGGTCATGACGGTAAAATGATGCCCGAGGGTCACTTGCAAGGGGTGATAATCGCTAGCCGGGTCCATGGTTTCAAATCATCTTTTGAGCGTAATTTTAGCCGTCAGCGCTTCGTATAGGGCGAAGGGAATCATCAAATCCCCGCGACCGCTGCCCATTTGAATTTGGGGCAACAAATCGCCATGAAAATCGGTGCCGCCGGTGACCAGCAGATCGAAACGCCGGGCCACCTCCAGGTAGAATGCCACGGCCTGGGCCGAATGTTCGGGATAATAGACTTCAAGGCCGGCCAGGCCCATGTCGCGCAAGGTGCGCACCAACGGCATCAAGGCCTCGCTCTCGCCGCCGGGCACGAGATAGGGATGGGCCAAGACCGCCACGCCGCCGGCGCCGTGGATCAACTCCAGGGCACGCTGACAGGGGATGCGGTACTTGTCCACATAGGCCGGCTGGCCTTTGCTCAGATAGCGATCGAAGGCCTCGTCCACATCGGCCACCACGCCCATGCCGATCATGGCCCGGGCCACATGAGGCCGACCGGGGCTGCCTTCGCCCACATGATCCATAACCTGCTGCATGGTGATCGCAACGCCGACCCGGTTGAGGCTGGCGACGATGCGCGGAATCCGCGAATCCCGGGCCTGCTGGAGTTCGACCAACGCCTGTTGCAGCGGCCCGTCGTTGACATCCACGCCATACCCCAGAATATGCAGACTGCCCCCCATAGAGAAACCATCGGGGGCCTCGGTGCTGATTTCGACGCCGCTGAGAAAAAGAAGCCGGGGTGGAAGGGAACCGCCCAAGACCTGGCGGCAACCTTCGAGCGTATCGTGGTCCGTGATGGCGATGGCTTTCAGCCCGATGCCGGACGCCATCTGTAAAAGCTCGGAGGGCGTACAGGTGCCGTCCGAGGCGGTGGAGTGCATATGCAGATCGATGGCCCCGAGGTGGTTAGAGTCCAAGGGCTTTTTCAAGCGCCTCCTCTTTGGTCTTGCACTCGATGCACTGGGTGGTGACCGGCCGCGCCTTGAGGCGCTCGACGGTAATCTCTTCGCCACACGATTCGCAAATGCCGAACGTTCCGTTTTCCACCCGTTCCAGGGCCTTTTTGATCTTTTTGATCAATTTGTGCTCCCGGTCCCGGATGCGCAGCATGAAGTTGCGGTCGGACTCCAAGGTGGCCCGGTCGGTGGGATCGGGAAAATTTTCCTTTTGCTCCGTCATCCCCGACACGGTATCATCCGCTTGGCTCAGCAACTCCTGGAGGCGTTTGCGCAGAAGATCCTCAAAAAACTTGATATCTTTTTTTTTCATAGGCAACTCTCTTTGCGCAACAGGTTTAGGCCGATAGAAAAGAGTTTGGATAGCACAACGGAATTGTTAATGTAAAGGTAAAATAACCGAAAGGAAGCGCCATGACAAGCCAAGAACAGACCCACCGCACCGATTACCGCACGATCACCATCAAGACCAGCGACGGCTCGACGGTCCAGGGCAGGGTCAACATCGCACCCCACCAGCGGGTCTCCGAGCTGTTCACGCTCCAGAAGGGGCCTTTCGTGGTGATCATCGATGCCAGCTACGGCACGGTCAGCGGCAAGACCCTCTTCATCAACAAGGAGCATATTGTCTGGGTAGAACCGGATGATCGCCCCGAATAGATGGTGTCCATCCGGAAATGGCTATTTTCGACGGCCGCTTGCATCGCCCGCGAGCGGCCGTCGCTCGCCGTCATCACGCTTCGCTCTGGATGAATTTCTCCAAGGAGGCGGCATCGCTCACGTTGTAGAGGCGTGTGGCGCGGTCCGCCGGAGCCACCTTTTTCAACAATCCGGTCAGCACCTTGCCCGGCCCGATCTCCACGAAGACCTCGATGCCCTGGGCCAGCATGCGGGTCATGGTGTCGTACCAGCGCACCGGGCTGCACAGTTGGCGCGCCATGAGCGTTTTGATGGCCTGGGGATCGGCGGCCGTATCGGCCGTGACGTTGTGAATCACCGGGCATTGGGGGGCCTGAAACGGCACCGTGTCCAGAAACGCTGCGAACTCGGCTTCGGCCCCCTGGATCAGCGGGCTGTGCCAGGCGCCGCTCACCTTGAGGGCAATGGCCCGGGCGCCTTGGGCCGTAGCGGCCTCACCGGCGGCCTTGACCGCCTCGGGGGCGCCGGTGATCACGATCTGGTCGGCGCTGTTGTGGTTGGCCACCGCCACCACCCCCTGGGCCGCGGCCTGGGCCACGACGGCATTGACCTGCTCGATGGTCAAGCCCACGATGGCGCTCATGGCCCCCAGGTGCCGGGTGGCCTCGCGCTGCATCAGCTCACCGCGCTTGTGCACCAGCTTGAGGCAGTCGGCGGCCGTGATTACGCCGGCCGCGCACAGGGCGCTGTACTCGCCCAGGCTGTGGCCGGCGCACACGGTGGGTTGAACTCCTTTTTGCTGCAACACCGCCAGACACGCCAGGTTGACCACCGTGACGGCCGGCTGCAGGTTGACGGTTTCGGTGAGGGTCTCCATGGGGCCCTGGAAGCAGAGCTGGGTGATGGGCAGACCGGTGGCCCGGTCGGCGGCGTCGAACAATGCTTTGACGAAATCATGGGCCTGGAAAAGATCCTGTCCCATGCCCACTTTCTGCGATCCCTGACCGGGGAACAAAAAAGCGATCTTTTTCACGTTTCCTCCTTGCTCATTCATCCAGCTTGAACAACTTGCGGGCCACATCCAGCGACAGCGAACGGTCGCCGCGGCACCCATTGCTTCTAAGGTAGTGGGTCGGATCGTGCAATACCTTGTTGACCGTACTTTCCATCATGCGTTCGATGGCTTTGCGATCCTCGGCATTCAGGTGGGTCAGATGCTGGAGGGTTTTTTCCATTTCGGCCTGGGCCGCAGCACGGATCTTGGCGTGCAGGGCCTTGATCGTGGGCACCACCTCCAGGCCTTCATACCACTGGCGGAACTGGATCACGGCTTCATCGATGATGCGTTCGGCCTTGACCGCCTCGCGCTGGCGATCCTCGATATTGGTGTCGATCACCGTATTCAGGTCGTCGATATCGTACACATAGGCGTTGTTGATATCGTTGATGGCCGGGTCGATATCCCGGGGCACGGCGATGTCGATGAAAAAGAGCGGCCGGTTACGCCGGTTGCGCATCGCGGCCTTCACTTCGGGGGCGCGCAGGACATACTCCGGCGAGCCGGTGGAGCTGATGATGATGTCGACGCGACCGAGCTGGTCGGCCACCTCCTCCAGACGGATGGCGCTGCCTTTGTATTGGGTGGCCAGGGCCATGGCCCGTTCCAGGGTGCGATTGGCCACGACCACCTGGCCCACGCGGTGGCGGATCAGATGCTCCACGGCCAGCTCGGCCATTTCGCCGGCGCCGACCAGCAGCACGCGCTTGCCCTCCAGGCTGCCGAAGATCTTGCGACCCAGTTCGATGGCCGCATAGCTGATGCTCACGGCATGATCGCCGATGCCGGTCTCGGTGCGAATGCGCTTGGCCACGAAGAAGGTGCGGTGCAGCAGGCGGTTGAGGATCACCCCCGAGCTTTTCTGTTCGGTGGCCAGGCGGTAGGCCGTTTTCACCTGGCCCAGGATCTGGGGCTCGCCCACCACCATGGAGTCCAGGCTGGCGGCCACGCGGAACAGGTGGCGCACGGCCGCCTCGCCCTGGTGCAGGTAGAGCGCGGCTTCGAAATCGGCCAGGGGAATCTGTTTCTGGCGCGAAAAAAAGCCTTTGGCGGCCTGGATGGCGGCCGGCATCTCCCGGGCCGTGAAGAGCAGCTCGACCCGGTTGCAGGTGGAGAGCAGGACCGATTCGTCCATGGACGGCTCGGCGCACAGGCCCACCAGGGCCGTGCAGGCGTCGCTCTCGGAAAACGCGAGGCACTCGCGGATCTCGATGGGAGCCGTTTTATGATTCAATCCAATGAGGATGATCTTATCCATGACACTCTGCCGGCTGTCCGCCGCTACCACTGGGTGAACTGCCCATGATGGCCCGAAAGCAAAAAGTTGACGCCCAAGAAGGTGAACAGCAGCACACCCAACCCCACGATGGCCATGATGGCGGCCCGGCGGCCGCGCCAGCCCACGGCCAGGCGCTCGTGCAGCAGCACGGCATAAAAGATCCAGGTGACGGCCGACCACACCTCTTTGGCATCCCATTGCCAGAACCGGCCCCAGATGATCTTGGCGTAAATCATGCCGGTGATCAAACCGATGGTCAGCAGGGTAAAACCGGTAACAATACATGCATACCCGGTGGTGTCAAGCAGATCCAGCGACGGCAGGCGCTTGAAGAAAAAGTCGCGGGTCTTGGCTTTGATGTTGCGTTCCTGAATCAGGTAGAGCGCCCCCACGCCGGCCGCCAACACGAAGGCCGCATCGCCCAGGAAGGTGGCCAGAATGTGGATCGTGAGCCAAACCCCCTTGAGCAGGTTTTCAGGCTGCAACGGCTCCCGGGGAAATTGGATGGCCGCCAGCAGGACAAAGACCGCCAGGGGGGCCGTATAAACACCGAGAATCTTGAGCTTGAATTTTGCGCGCAGGGCCAGGAAGGCGGCTACCAGGGTCCAGGCCGCCACCAAAAGGGTTTCATGCAGGTTGTTGACCGGCACATGGCCGCTGGCCGCAAAGGCCCAGCCGAGCTCAACCGTCTGACAAACGAAACCGGCGATCAGCAGCGCACCGCCCGCCTGCTGCAAGCGCTCGTGCTGGAGGAACAGATAGGCGCAGTAGGCCGCGGTGCTGAGCATATATAATAGGACGGCCGATACGAACAGGATCTGCATAGTCATTCCTTGTAATTCAAGTATTCAGGCATCGCCTAAGCCTCTTCACCCAGTAGATCCTCGTAAAGAAAATCGGGGCCCACCACCTCGGTCAATATCCGGTTGATGGCCGGCCGGTCATCGCGCCGGATCAATTCGAGCAGGCCCCGGGAGATGAGCTGCTCGAAGATGGGCTTGTGCTCTTCCGGGGCGTGGGCCTCGGCCAGCAAGCGCTGGCGCACGGCGCCCATCAGGTCCAGGAAGATGGCGTACTCGGGTCCGAACTGGCCCTCCAGCAAGCGGCGCAGATGCTTGGCGAAGGCCGGACTCTTGCCCGAGGTGGAGACGGCGATCATCAAGTCGCCTTTCTGGATCACGGCGGGCAGCACGAAATTGCAGCGCTCGGGTTGATCGGCGATGTTACACAGCCGGCCGGCCGCTTCGGCCTCCTGCTGAATCCGGCGGTTGAGCGCCTCCACATCGGTGGCACCGATCACCAGAAACATGCCGGCCTGATCGCCGTCCCGGTAGTCGCGCCGCTCCCAGGTGATTCGGCCTTTGCGGGCCAGCTCGGCCAACTCGGCCGTGGCCTCGGGGCTGATGACCGTCACTTGCGCGCCGCAATCGAGCAGGGTGCGCACCTTGCGCGTGCCCACCTGGCCGCCGCCCACCACCAGGCAGCCACGCTCCTGGATATCCAAACATACGGGGTAGTATCGCATCGGTTTACCTGGATATAGATTTAAGGCAGTACAAACGTCATCAGGTCCTCGGCCGCCAACACCGGCCCTTTATACGTCCCTTGGGCCTGTTTGACAATATCCACGCCGTCACAGGCCGGATAGAGGTGGGTCAACACCAGCCGCCGGGCCTGGGCTTGGGTGGCCATTTGTCCGGCCAGGCGGGGGGTCAGATGGCCGGGTACCTTGTGTTCGTCGGGCATGGCCGATTCGCAGATGAAAAGGTCGGCCCGGCGGGCCACATCCACCAGGCCCGGGCACGCTTCGGTGTCGCCCGAATAGGTCACCACCGTGCCCTGGTCATCCTCGATGCGATAGGCCAGGCTTTCGGGGCGATGGTCCACGGGTCGGGCCGTCAGCCTAAAGTCGTCCCAGGCCAGCGTCTCGCCGCCGAGGGTGTCGAGCTCTCCGATTGCTATCTGCGCGGCGGGCAAGACGATCCAATCGCCGTAGGCGCCCTGCAGGGCCTGGTAGAAGCGCTTCAGTCCGCTACCGCCCATGATCTGCAGGGGCCGGGTGCGCGCCGCCGGGTCCGGGTACTTGGTGGCGAAAAGCAGGGGCACCAGCTCGGCGCTGTGGTCGGGGTGAAAATGGCTGATGAAGATATGGGTCAGCTCGAAGATGGAGACGCCGCGGTGCAGCAGGCGACGCATAGTGCCGGGACCCAGATCCAGAAGTATTTTTGAAGCCCTGGTTTCCACCAGCGCGGCGCAGGCGCTGCGGGAAAGGCGCGGCACGCAGGTGCCGGAACCGAGTATGGTGACCTTCATGCCGGACTCGCCGGTTTGGTGCCGTGGCCCTTGGTCTTCGGGGCCTCCGGGTTGATGTTGGGCCCCCGGCCGGTGCCGTTTTCGATGCGCTGGATGATCCAGCGGGCCAGCTTGGGGCGCTCCTTGGTGTTGAGCTCCGCGTCCAGGGCCTCCAGAGGCACTTCCGCCCGGGCCGCACTTTTGTGCCCACCGGCCGATCCCCACTTGCCGAAACTGCGCTTGGCCAGCTTGCCGGCATCCGTTCGGATGCCGTCGTTGCGGAAGATAACCACCAATTTGCGCTGGTATACGCCCGAGACCACACTCCACTTGATCGTGTCGGTGCTCATGAAAAAATCGGCGATCTGCACGCACACATCGGGATGCACCACCGGCCCCAGGTGCACAAAAGCGCGGCCTTTGCGCAGATGTACTTCGTCCAGGGCGCGTTTGAAGTATTTGAGGAAATCGAGCCGGATCGCGGCGCTCTCGATGCGCCGGGCCAGGGCGATGTTGGAAAGATGAAAGACGAATTGAAAGGCCTCCAGATCCTCCATCAGCGTGTGCCGCTCGAAATCGCTGGTATCGGTCTTGATGGCGAAGTAGAGGGCCGTGGCCAGACGCGTGGAAGGTTTGATCTTGGCGGCCCGCAGGTACTCGGTCAAGATGCTGGCCGTGGCGCCGTACTTGGGGCGGATGTCCGTAAAGGGAGCCTGGCTGCGCTGGCCCACCGGGTGGTGATCGATGATCACCTGGGGCGTCAAGTTCGCCAGAAGTTCGTGGTGATCGGGCTGGCCGTCCACCAGCACCACCCGGCTGTAGCGCTTCAGATCGACCGCTTCGAAAGGGATCATGCTCACGCCGATGAGGCGGATCAGCACCAGGTTGTCCGTGCGCTGGACCTCATTGACATTGGCGATGGTCACACCCGCCACCCGGCGCCACAGCAGCCGCTTGACTGCCATGGCGCTGGCAATGGCATCCGGATCGGCCACGATGGGAATCAACACGTGATCGTCGCCGCTGAACTGGGCGTAAAATCGTCGTAAACGCTCTTTGGCCGTGACACTCATGCTCGGGGCACCTCGTCGGATGCCTTTTACATTACAGAGCGTTGCGGCCGATGACAACCCTCAATTCACGACGCCGCAAGAAGATGCGCCCCCTTTGCGGCGGGTTGCGGATCGATTCAAGCATCGCCGGCAACGGCCGATAATAGAACAGCGTCATACGCGCGGGGTACCGGACGAGCATGGGCGATAAAGACAATTGGTTAAAGATTCTTTTGGTGGAAGACGACGACGCCCAAGCCGGCCGCATCGACGCCATGCTGTCGGGCCGCGACCACTTGCCGTGCCAACTGCATGTGGCCCAAAACCTGGCCGATGGGTTGAAGGCGCTTGCGGCTTGGAAATTCGATCTCATTTTGCTGGACCTCGTTGTTCCGGACAGCGCGGGCCTGGAAACCCTTGCGCGCATGCAGCAGGCGGCCCCCCGCATCCCCATCATCGCCCTGGACGATCCCGGCCACCCAGCTCTCTGTTTAGAGGTCGCCCGTCAAGGGGCGCACCACCTTTTTCCAAAAGACGAGCTCGCGGCCGACGATTTGTCGGCGGCGATCCTCGTGGCCGTTGAAAGCCATCGAAGAGAACGGGCGCTCCACCAGAGCGAAGCCAAATTCCGGACCATCATCGAAACTTTGGAGGATGCCTATTACGAGACCGATTTGTATGGCACCTACACCCATGTCAACGACACCTTGTGCCAGCACCTGCAACGCTCGCGGGAAGAGATTATCGGGTCGCACCGGCACGCCTTTTCTTCGCCCCGGGCAGCAGAGCGGATCGATAAGGCCTTAGGGGAACTTTCCGCCAACGGGATTTACGACCAGGTCATTGACGATGAAGTGCGGCGGGCCGACGGCACCCTATTGTACGCCGAACTGTCGATCGTGCTGATGCGCGATATCTCTGGAAACCCCATTGGATACAGTGGCATTTCCAGGGACGTGACCCAAAAGAAAAATGACGAAATGGCCTTAAAGGAGAGCGAAGAAAAGTACCGCAATATTCTGGCCAGTATCGAAGACGGCTACTTCGAGACCGATTTGAGGGGCCACTTCCAATTTTGCAACGATGCCCTGCCCAGATTGCTGGGATACGACCGGGACGAATTGCTCGGCTTGAGCCATCGCGACATGATGGATCCGCGCAACGCGGAAAAAGTGTACCTGGTCAGCAAGGCGATTTTCGAAACCGGAAAGCCCGAAGCATGCATGCCGTATGAAGTATCGAAAAAGGATGGTTCCAAACGCTATTTCGAGAGCTCGGTCTCTTTGATCAAGGACGATGGGAACCAGCCGGTGGGGTTCCGCGGCATTGCCCGGGATGTCACCCAGCGCAAACAGGCCGAATGGGAGCTGGGTAAGGCCAAGGCCCAGGCCGAGGAGGCCACCCTGGCAAAAAGCGATTTCCTGGCCAACATGAGCCATGAGATCCGCACCCCCATGAACGGCATCATCGGCATGTACAACCTGTTGCTGGCCACCGATCTGACCACCGAACAAACCGATTATATTGCGACCGGCAAGCGCAGCGCCGACAGTCTGATGACCGTCATTAACGACATCTTGGACTTTTCCAAGATCGAGGCCGGCCGGTTGGATATCGAGGCGATCGATTTTGACATCCGCAAGTCCGTGCAGGAGATGGCGGCCTTGCCGGCCATCCAGGCCCATGCCAAGGGACTTGAATATATCTATCGCATCGACCCGGATGTACCCTCCTTTTTGAATGGCGATCCAGGACGGTTGCGGCAAATCATCATGAATCTATCCACCAATGCCATCAAATTTACCCGTCACGGCGAGATCGTTTTATCCATTAGCTTGCTGGAGGACACTCCGCACACGGTCAAGATTCGTTTCACGCTCAAGGACACGGGTATCGGCATCTCCAAAGCCGATCAGGAACGTCTGTTCCAGTCGTTTCAACAAGTGGACGCCTCGACCACCCGCAAGTACGGCGGCACCGGGCTGGGCCTGGCCATCAGCAAAAAGCTGACCGAACTGATGGGCGGCGAAATGGGGGTGGCGAGCGACGTGGGGCAGGGGGCCACCTTCTGGTTTACGGCCCTTTTCGCCAAACAGGAAGGCACCGCGCGGCGCCGCTTCGAGGTGCCTGAAAGCGTTCGCGATAAACGCATTCTGATCGTGGACGACAACCAAACCAATCTCGATATCCTGGCCGGTTACTTTAAATTTTGGGGCTGGGATCATGACCAGGCCACCAGTGGCCAGATCGCCCTGTCGCTCCTCAAGGCCGTTGCCAAGACCGGCGCACCCTACGACCTGGTCATCTCCGATATGCGCATGCCCGAGATGGACGGCGCGGAGTTCGGCCGCCGGATCAAGTCCGATCCGGCGCTCAAGGATACGCCGTTGATCATGCTCACCTCCCAGGGATTGCGCGGCGATGGGGCGGCGATGCGGCACATCGGCTATGCGGCCTGTCTGACCAAGCCGGTGCGACGCTCCCAGTTGTTCGATTGCGTGATCACCGTGCTCAACCAAGACCCCAATAGCGGCAGCGAAACCGGGCCCGCGTCCGCACCGTCGGCGCCAACCCAAATACCTGTCGAAAGCAAACCGCGCGCGGCGCGCATCCTGCTGGTCGAGGACAACCTGATCAACCAGAAACTGGCCATGCACCTGCTCGCCCAATCCGGTTTCAGCGCCGATGCGGTGATCAACGGCCGGCTGGCCGTGGAGGCCTTGGAAAAGAGCCGCTATGACCTGGTGCTCATGGATATCCAGATGCCTGAAATGGACGGGCTGGAAGCAACGCGGGCCATTCGCGATCCCCACTCGGCGGTTCTGGAGCACGGCGTGCCCATCATCGCCCTGACCGCCCACGCCATGAAAGGGGACCGCGAAAAATGCCTGGAAGCCGGCATGGATGACTATGTTTCCAAACCGATTCAGCCCGATATCCTGCGCAAGGCCATCGACGCGGCCCTGGCCGGCCCAGCGGGCATCACGTCGGCCCCCGAGGCGTCGAACGGACGGCCGAATTAAGTTCCATACCGCCCCCCGGTAGTCGGCACCTGCGTTTTATCTGATAGTCACCAGCACTTCCGAGGGCAACGCCCCCTTGCTACCGAAATTGCGGATCGAGCGTATCGATATCTCTTTGAGCTGTGTTCCCTTGGAGATCAACAGCAAACCGTCGCTCATCAACAGATCTTCCGCCAACACCATGCCGGCCTTCAAGTTTTCCAGTGGCAGGGGAATCATTTCCTCTGCGGGTCGTTCGCCGGTGCCATTCCCCAGCTTGGACATGGCCGCTTCCAGCTTATCATTTTTCATTTTGATAGTGGCCGCGACATTCAGAATATCCTGTTGCATGCGCCGGAGGCGCTCTTCCCGCTCGATGCTCCTGATCCCTGTAAGGACCCGCGCCATGAGCTCATCAGGATCGAAGGGCTTTTTGATGTAGTCATCCGCTCCGGAATACAGAACGGTCAACATGTCCTTTTTGTCGTCCTTGGCGGTCAGCATGATGATGTAGATATAGTGCTCAAAAGATGCGTTTCGAATTTTGCGGCATAAGGTCAAACCATCCATTTGGGGCATCATCCAATCGGTAATCACCAACCCGCTGGCCCTTGTTTGCAGGCTCTCCCAGGCCTGGAGGCCATTTTCGGTTACCGTCAAACAGTGCCCATTTTCCTTGAGTACCTTCGTCAGCATGGCACGCGTAATCGTTTCATCTTCCGCGATCAGGATGTCCATAATCTCTTGGTCCTGTTCTTCAATCGAGATAATTTCGAAGCGTCCCATCCCCGTTAAAGATCGGCGGGATTTAAGACGGTATCGCCCATTTATCATTTTTCTTTATGGGCGCCGGTCATCCAGCGACACTTTGCCCGTAACCTTACAAAGGTTCAAGCGCTGCGCCGAGATTCCGACCCCGAACCGCTGCGGGTTGCGGTTCGGGAATCTGTCTTTGAACCGCACCACCGCTTAAGTTCGGTCCATATGCGCCGATAGGGAGGATTGAAAGAATGGGTTCGAGAGGACCGGAACCGCGGATCGGCGAAAATCCCATGGAAATTTTACTGGTAGAAAACAACCGTGAGGATGCCCGGCACATTGGCCAGGCCTTGACTGGTGCCGAGGGGCTCGACGGCCATACCCGGGTCGCGGGTCGGCTTTCTCAGGGGTTGGCCGCGCTGTCCGAGCAAGCCTTCGATGTGGTGCTGCTGGATCTATCGCTGCCGGAAAGTTCAGGCATCGAAACATTTGAAAAAATGAGGGGGGCGGTCAACGACACCCCCATCATCGTGTTGCTCGACGATGACCATCGGGCCCTGGTTTCCCAGGCCGCCCGCCAAGGCGCCAAAGGGGTTTTATTCAAGGGCTCGATCAGCGCTTCACGCTTGTACCGAAGCATCTGTTTCGCGGTCGAACGCGGCAAAAACGAACGGGCCCTGCGCTTTAACGAAAAAAAGTACCGCGCCTTCTTTGAAACCTTGGAAGACGCCTATTTTGAAATCGACCTTTTCGGCGTTTTTACCTTTGCCAACGCGGCGGGCCTGGCCCATTTGGGCCGCCCGCGCCACGAGGTCATCGGCTCCAACAGCCTGGACTACAATCACACCCCCGAGCAACGGGATAGAAACATCAAGGTCTATGCGGAGGTTTACGAAACCGGTCGCACCGGCGTTTTGGCGTCAACCCTTACCCGCCCCGACGGTTCGCTGATCACCATCGAACACCGGGCCTCCTTGATTCGCAACCATAAGGGCAAGCCCATCGGTTTCAGCGGCATTACCCGGGATGTGTCCGAGAAGTACACCATTCAAAAGGCCTTGCAGGCCAGCAAGGAGAAGTATCAGAACATTCTTGAAAGCATCGAAGACATCTATTTCGAAGTGGATCTAAAGGGGCGGATGCTCTTTTTCAACCGCACCGCCGAAGGCTTATACGGCTACAGCTTGGCAGAGCTGCGGACGATGGACAATCGCCGCTACATGGATGAGGAGAATGCCAAACAGGTATTGGATGCCTACACCCGCATCTATGCGACCGGCGAGCCGAGCCGCGATTTGCAATATGAGGTGTTCTATCGCGACGGCACCCGCGCATTTGTCGAAAGTTCCATTTCGTTGATGAGAAACGATGCCGGCCGGCCCATCGGGTTTCGCGGCGTCGGCCGCGACATCACCGCGCGCAAGGCAAAAGAGCTGGAGCTGATCCGGGCCAAGGAGAAGGCCGAGGAGGCCACCCGCGCCAAAAGCGAGTTTCTGGCCAACATGAGCCATGAGATCCGCACCCCCATGAACGGCATCATGGGCATGTATTCGCTGTTGCAAAGCACCGTGCTCAACGCCGAGCAGAGCGACTACGTCCGGACCGGCAAACGCTGCGCCGACGGGCTGCTGACGGTCATCAACGACATTTTGGATTTTTCCAAGATCGAAGCCGGCAAACTGGATCTCGAAACCATCGACTTCGATCTGCGCGCGACCATCGAGGATCTGATCACCTTGCCCGCGGCCCAGGCCCAGGAACAGGGGCTGGAGTTCATCTACCATATCGACCCCGAGGTGCCTTCGCGGCTCATGGGCGACCCCGGCCGCCTGCGTCAGATCCTATCCAATCTGATCCATAATGCCGTTAAGTTCACCCCACACGGCGAGGTCGGGCTGTGGGTCACCTTGGATGCCCAAGACCCTTGCATGGCGGCGATTCGATTTGCCGTCAAGGATACGGGCATCGGCATCTCCCCGGACGAGCAGGCCCGTTTGTTCAAATCGTTTCAACAACTGGATTCATCCACCACGCGCCGGTATGGCGGCGCGGGACTGGGCCTGGCGATTGCCCAGCGCTTGACCGAACTGATGGGCGGCCAAATCGGGGTGCAAAGTCAACTGGGCCAAGGATCGACCTTCAGGGTCGCCCTGCGCCTGCCCACGGCGCCGGACGCGCCGCAACGGCAACCGGTTGCGGCACCCGGCAGCATGCAGGGCAAGCGCATTTTGATCGTGGACGACAATCAGACCAATCTGGCGATCCTGGAGCGCCTGCTGAAAGGCTGGGGCTGCGACTGCGACTGCGCCGCCGGCGGCGCCATGGCCCTGACCCTGATGAGCGCCATTGCCAAGGCGGGCGCGGCCTATGACCTGGTGCTCACCGATATGCAGATGCCGGAGATCGACGGCGCCGAACTGGGCCGCCGCATCAAAGCCGACCCGGATCTGCGGGATGCCGCGCTGGTGATGTTGACCTCGTTGGGCCTGCGCGGTGACGCCGCGGACATGAAACGCATCGGCTTTGCCGCCTATCTGACCAAGCCGGTGCGTCCCGACCAGTTGCACGCTTGCCTGTTGACGGTGCTCGGCCGCGGGCCGCAAGACCCGAAAAACAAAGCCGACCGACTGGTCACCAGCCACAGCTTGTCCGAAGCCAAACGGGCCAACCTCCGCATCCTGCTGGCCGAAGACAATTCCATCAACCAGAAGATCGCGCTGCACTTGCTGGCGCGTTTCGGTTTTCAAGCCGACGCGGTGCCCAACGGCCAAGCGGCGATCGCGGCCCTGGCCACGACCCCCTACGACCTGGTGCTCATGGACCTGGAAATGCCCGAAATGGACGGGTATGAAGCCACGCGCACCATCCGCGATCCGGCGTCTAAGGTCCTCGATCACAACGTGCCCGTGGTCGCCATGACCGCCCGGGCCCTGGACGAGAGCCGCAAGGCGTGCGCGGCCGCCGGCATGGACGGTTACATCGCCAAGCCGATCCAGCCCGATGCGTTGTTACGGGTCATCGAAGAGAAAATCAGCCACCGGAAGTAAACACCATTTTATCCCCTTCGGCGTCCACCCGCAAATGGCTGCCCGCCAGCACCTGGCCCTTGAGGATCTCCAAAGCCAGGGGGTTTTCGATGAACTGCTGGATGGCGCGCTTGAGGGGCCGGGCGCCGTAGACGGGGTCGTAGCCGTGCTCGATGAGCAGGCGTCGGGCGCTGGCGGTCAGCGCCAGGGTGATCTTGCGGTCGGCCAACCGCTGGACCAGGCGTTGCAACTGGATGTCCACGATGGCGCCGATCTGATCCTGGGAGAGATTGAAGAAGATGATGGTCTCGTCGATGCGGTTGAGGAACTCGGGCTTGAAGCTGGCCCGCAGGGCCTCGGTGACCCGGCGCTCCATCTCGGCGCGCTGGTCGCTGCCCAGCTCCTGGATGTATTGGCTGCCCACGTTGGAGGTCATGATGACGATGGTGTTCTTGAAATCCACGGTCTTGCCGTGGCCGTCGGTCATGCGGCCGTCGTCCAGAATCTGAAGCAGCACGTTGAAGACCTCGGGGTGCGCCTTTTCGATCTCGTCGAAGAGCAGCACGGAGTAGGGCCGGCGGCGCACGGCCTCGGTGAGGTAGCCGCCCTCCTCGTAGCCCACGTAGCCCGGCGGGGCACCGATCAGGCGCGCCACGGCGTGCTTTTCCATGTACTCGGACATGTCGATGCGCACCATGGCCTGCTCGTCGTCGAAGATGAACTCGGCCAGGGCCTTGGCCAGCTCGGTCTTGCCCACGCCGGTGGGCCCCATGAAGATGAACGAGCCGATGGGCCGGTTGGGGTCCTGCAAGCCCGAGCGGGCCCGGCGCACGGCGTTGGAGACCGCCTCGATGGCGCGCTCCTGGCCGATCACGCGCCGGGCCAGGCGATCTTCCATGCGCACCAGCTTGTCGCGCTCGCTCTCGAGCATGCGGCTCACCGGAATGCCGGTCCATTGGGAAACCACCTCGGCGATGTCCTCGTCATCGACCTCTTCCTTGAGCATCTTGCGTTGGGTCTGCAAGGCCATCAGCTCGGCCCGGGCCTGTTCCATCTGCTTGTGGAGTTCGATGGCCCGACCGTAGCGCAGTTCGGCCACCCGGGCCAGGTCCCCTTCGCGCTCGGCCTTTTGCTGGGCGATGCCGCTCTGCTCGATCTCTTCCTTGATCTTGCGGATGCGCTGGATCAACTGCTTCTCCTGGTCCCAGTGGGCCTTCATCTGGGCCAGATCGGCCCGGCTGGCCTCCAGGTCGTTCTCCAGCTTGGCCAGGCGCTCCTTGGAAGCGGCGTCCGACTCTTTTTTGAGGGCCTGGCGCTCGATCTCGGCCTGGGTGATCTTGCGCTGCACCTCGTCGATCTCCACGGGCATCGAATCGATCTCGATGCGCAGCTTGGAGGCGCACTCGTCGATCAGATCGATGGCCTTGTCGGGCAGGAAGCGGTCGGCGATGTAGCGGTCGGAGAGGGTCGCGGCGGCCACGATGGCCGCGTCCTGAATGCGCACGCCGTGGTGCACCTCGTATTTTTCCTTGAGACCGCGCAGAATGGAGATGGTGTCTTCCACCGTGGGCTCGACCACCAGCACCGGTTGGAAGCGCCGTTCCAGGGCCGCATCCTTTTCGATGTGCTTGCGGTATTCATTGATCGTGGTGGCCCCCACGCAGCGCAACGTGCCGCGCGCCAGGGCCGGCTTGAGCATGTTCGAAGCGTCCATGGCCCCTTCGGCCGCGCCGGCGCCCACCAGGGTGTGCAGCTCGTCGATGAACAGGATCACTTCGCCCTCGGCCTTTTCCACCTCTTTTAACACGGCCTTGAGGCGGTCTTCGAACTCGCCGCGGTACTTGGCGCCGGCGATCAGGGCGCCCATGTCCAGGGCCACCAGACGCCGGTTCTTGAGCGATTCGGAGACGTCACCGGCCACGATGCGCTGGGCCAGCCCCTCCACGATGGCGGTCTTGCCCACCCCCGGTTCGCCGATGAGCACGGGGTTGTTCTTGGTGCGGCGCGAGAGCACCTGCACGATGCGCCGGATCTCGTCGTCGCGGCCGATCACCGGGTCGAGCTTGCCCAGGCGCGCAAGGGCGGTCAGGTCGCGGCTGAATTTGTCCAGGGCCTGGTACTTCTCTTCGGGATTGGGATCGGTGATGCGCTGGGAGCCGCGGATCTCCATGAGCACCTTGAGAATGCTCTCGCGGGTCACGCCGTAGCGCTGCAGGATGCGGCGGGCGTCACCGCTCTTTTCATCCACCACGGCCAGCAGCAGGTGCTCGATGCTGACGTACTCATCCTTCATCTTGGCGGCCTCGCCAAAGGCGGCCTCCAGAATGGCCCGGCTGCGCGGCGAAAGATAGGCCTCGCTGCCGGCGCCGCTCACCTTGGGCAACCGCTCCAGCGCCAGGGTCGCTTCCTGGGCCACCCCACCGGGTGAAACCCCCAGCTTGCGCAGGATGGCCTGGGCCACGCCCTCTTTTTCGGCCAGCATGGCGCCGAGCAAATGTTCGGGCTCGATCTGCTGATGGTGTTGCCGGGCCGCCAGGTTTTGGGCATTTTGGATGAGTTCCTGGGACTTGATGGTGAATTTGTCTAAGCGCATATAAAGCTCCTTCTGCCTGCCAATTTTCAGTGGTCTGATATTTGCATGGAATTTTAAGCACAGCGCTCCGGTTGTCAAACCCCGGGGGCCAAGAAAATTGCTTGTAATATCAGCATGAATCGTTTTTCCGGGGGAGGGTGCGGCCGGCCGTCCGGCCGGATGATGACAGTTTATGGCGGCAGCATGGACCGTCCGTCATGCCGCCGCAGACAGGTCATGAATCGGTGCAAACCAGCGTTAACATTGGCCGACCTCCTTTGCTTTAAAGGAAAATGGAATATGCCCAAGCTGATTTTAATGTTCAAAGACAAGATCCTCAACGCCTATCCCTTGACGCAGGGCGGCACCCTGACCGTCGGTCGCCACGGCGACAACGACATCATCATCGAAAATCTGACGGTCTCGGGTCACCATGCCCGCCTGGATCAACGTGACGGCGTGATCACGCTCACCGACCTGAACAGCAAAAACGGCACCCGGCGCAACGGCGAGACGATCACCCAAGGCCCGATCGAAGATCGCGACATCATCACCATCGGCAAACACACCCTGCAGGCCGACTGGGCCGATGCCGTCGCCGTGGCGCCCAGGCCGGAGGCCCGGGCCGAATCGCCCGGCACCCTGAACGCCACGCGCACCATGGTCTTGAGATCGCCGCCCGCTTTCTACGAGGCACAAGCCCCGCCGTCGCCGGATACGGCCTCGCCGCCGCCCGGGCGGGCTGCGACCGGAGACCACCTCACCTTTCTGGAAGGGGGCCAGGGGACCTTTGCCCTATGCAAGCACCAGGTGACCATCGGGAAGAACAGTGAGGCGGATATCGTCATCGGCGGCACCTGGGCGCTGCTGCTGGGCAGTCCGGCGGCCGTGATCACCAAACAATCCGGGGACTATTTTCTGCGTTACGTGGGCGGCCTGATCCGGCCCAAACGCAACGGCATCAGCGTCAAGGGAACGGTCAAGCTCAACCACGACGACATCGTGGAGATCGGGCCGATCAAACTCCAGATCCAATTGGGCCAGCGGCTGGCCGCTTAGCGGGGATCATTGGCAACGACAAAAAAATCCATCGCGCCTCGCTTGCGCGCCATCGTCTTCGTGCTGCTCGTGGCCCTCGGCTGGGCGGCCGGCGCCCAGGGCGTCGAGTCTCTCCAGGAGCCTGTCGGAAACGTGACGCCCGCGCTCTCCGGACCGACGACCGATGGCCCACGCAATCCGGAGGCCGCATCGCCTTCGCTTTTGGCCCGTTTCAGGACCCATATGGCCGCGCGCTTCGCCAGTGTGGGCCTGGATACCGAGTTCGCCCGGCTCTACGCCCGCTGGGTGGTGGGCGCGCCGGTGCTGGTGTTGTCGATCCTGATTGCCATGCTGTTGCGGCCGCGGGCCTCCGTCGTGGTGACCACCTCCCTGGAGCGATCCAGCGCGCACCCAGCCCCGGCGGCATCCGGTCCCAAGCGGCCGACGACCGCATCCAAGCCTAAGCCCAAGGCTCACAAGCACGCCGTCAAGCTTTCCGATCAGCAGCAGGTGCTGCGCTTCTTTCTGGAGCTCTTCAAGCGCCAGAACTCGGCCGACCCGGATGTGCCGGCCCAGATCGTGCGCACCGAAACCCGGCCCACCTGTCCCAATGAAACCTACGAAATGCGCATCCTGATCGACGGGGAGTGGATGAGCCGGCGCATGTCCATCGGCCTGCTCGGCCAGGGCGGCGGCAGCCGCAGCCAGTGCTTCTATGTGATCTACGACAGCCACATGGTGATCAAGATCCCGGCCACGCCCATGACCCGTTTCAGCGATTACAAACGCCAGATCGAAACCGAAGGGCGCATCGTGTCGCGCCTGGCCCCCCGGCTGTGCATCGTGCCACGGGTATCGGTCATCCTGAAGCTGGTGCACTCCTTTCCCCAGGAGGCGCCGGTCTGCGAAGAGGCCCTGGAGGCCAAATACTTTCACCTGGTGGAAAACAACGCCGAGCTCCAGGAGCATCTCAAGATCGGCGACTCGTTCGCCCTGTTCATGGACCTGGCCAAACACCATTTCCTGAGCACCACCCTGGACGATATTCACAGCGGCTACGGCCGCCTGATCGACGAAGCCCGCCAGCATCCCGAGCTGCTTTGGGACCACCATGCCTTTGTCTGCCGCTATGGCGAAGAGTCGGGGCCCATGTGTCACGCGCTCCAGGAAGTCTACCAGGGCTGCGAAGAGCCGTTGCGGCAACTGGTGGTGCGCGCCGGCGCCGCCAGGACCGTTTCCAGCTATCACCTGCGCCAGTGGTTTTTATGCCATGTGGCCGGCGAAATCATCCAGCGCGAAGATCACGACCTGCCCCAGGAGCTGACCGACCAGGCCAACAAGCTGCTCTCCCAGGTGATGCGCGACCACCGCGGGGTGGTCAACCCCTATCGTCGCCAGATCAAAGAGTACATCCGCGGCACACGCTTTACCCAGTACCTGCGGCCGGTGGAAAGCCTGTGCAGCAACATTCTGGACCTGTTGGCCTGGATCGGGGAAAAGGGGTTGGCCCTGCGCGACCTCAAGCCCGAAAACCTTTTCGTGGCCGGCAACTCGGAAGATTATCCCGGCTTTCTCAACGATGCCGAAAAGTACGCCATCGGCCTGATCGATGTGGAGACGGCCGTGGCCGTCGATGCCGAAGACCCGGTGCTGATTCCCCAGCCCCAACTGGCCGGCACGCCGCTGTATGCCACGCCGGCCCACCTGATGCCCAACTCCCTGCTGATGGAAGTCTATGAGGATTTGCGCACCATCCTGCATCTTCAGGATTGGCACGCCACCATCGCCATCCTCTACCGCATCGTCACCGGCGAGAATCTGTTCGGCACCACGGCCCATGTCTTCCCCGAGATCCTCAACCGCTTGCGGCTGCTCGATCCGGCCGGCCCGGAGATGCAAAAAGAGGTTACCGCCATCCAGCGGCTCTTCTGGAACAGCGCAGTGGCCGAGTTTCAGGAAGGCATGGCCAAGAATGCCGCCGATTTCGCCCGCGTCGAGGTGCGGGTGCCGGCCGCCTTCGTGCCGGAGCTCAAGGCCAGCCTGCGCAAGGAGGTGCGCGAAATCGAGCGCACCGTGGAGCGTGCCGTGGCCGAGCAATCCTTTTTCAACAGCGGCGATAAACGCCGTTTTCTCAAGCAGGCGACGGCCGAAAAGATCAGCCAGATGAAGAATAAATTGGCCCAGGAGGCCGAAAGCGGCCAGGGCCAGAGTTCGGCTCAGGTGTTGCTCTATTTCGAACTGCTGGAAAAGTTCAAAAACCGGCTGGAGCACAAGCAGCAGGCCCAGGCCACCCTCGACGCCCCCAAGCCGGTCATCACCGTGGATCACCTCATGGAAGTGATGTTCCAGCGGGTCTTCACCACCATGTATCCCGAACGCTGGCCGGAACTGGCCCCCAAGTTGTACGGCAGCAGCGCCTTCCTGGCCACGGACATCACCACCTACCAGGCCACGCTATAGCCGCTTCTTTAGAATGTAGCTCACCAGGTCGTCGAGGTTCACGTCTTGCACGTCGACCGCCCAGCCGCGCACCGAGATGCCGGCGGTGTGCACCGAGTCCGCAGACCCGCTCACCAGCGGATGCCATTCAGGCAGATCCTTGCCCGCGGCCACCAGGCGGTAGGCGCACGTTTTGGGCAGCCAGCTCAGCCGGCGGATGTTCTCGGGCCGCAATTCGACACAATCGGGAACCAGAACGTGGCGCGAGTCGTAATGGGCGCAGCGGCAGGTTTGGGTATCCAGCAGGTGGCAGGCCACGCGGGTATATTGGACTTTACCGGTGGTGGGGCTCTTGAGCTTCTCGAGGCAACAGCGGCCGCAACCGTCGCACAGGGCTTCCCACTGTTCGGCGCTGAGTTGGTCCAGGGTTTTGCCTTGCCAGAAGCGGTTCATGGGTTCTATGCTTCGCATGCTTTCAGACGATAGGCAATCTTTAACCTGAAACCTCCGGCGCGGCCGGAGCGGGAGGCGTCACCATGAAACATCGTGTCTGGTCCCTGGTTTGTTCCCTGGCCTTGGGGGCACTGTTCTCCGCTTGCCGGGCCATGGTGCCCGCGCCGGAAACGATCCGGCTCTACGACTTGACCGAAAGCCAAGAGCTTGCCGAACCAGCGGCCTTGGCGCGCCTGGCACCGGCCCGCGTCGTGCTGGTGGGCGAACACCACACCGAGCGGGCCCATCATGAGGCCCAATTGGCCGTCATCCAGGCCTTGCATCGCTCCGGGCGCAAGGTGGCCATCGGGCTGGAGATGTTCCGCAAGGATGCCCAGGCGGAGCTGGACCGCTGGGTAACCGGCGGCATCGACGAGGCGGCTTTCAAGCCCATCTACCTGGACAACTGGAACTTCGGCTGGCCGCTGTACCGCCCCATCTTCGCCTACGCCCGCCAACATCGCCTGCCCATGGTGGGCCTCAACCTGCCCCGGGAAGTCACGCGCCAGGTGGCGTTCGAAGGTTTCGATTCCCTTTCGGCCAGCCAGAAGGGGGATCTGCCGCCGATCAACTGCGCGGTCACACCCCAATACCGCGCATTTGTGCGCGAAGCCTACGGCTTTCATGCCCACGGCCGCATGACCTTCGAAAACTTCTGCCAGGCCCAACTGCTCTGGGATACGGCCATGGCGCTGCACGCCGCCCAATACCTGGAGCAGCACCCCGATACGGTCCTGGTGCTGCTGGCCGGTGGCGGCCACGTCCAAAAGATGGGCATCCCGGCCCAGCTCGATAAGCTGGGTCAGGCGGCGCATGTGGTGCTCTGGCCGCAGCCCGCCAGCGCCCCCAAGCCCGAAGGCGTGACGACCGAGGAGGCCGATTATTTGATATTCTTCGAATAGTATTCAGAATGTAGAATTCAGGAGTCGGAATAGAAGGGTTAAGCCATTTAGATGAGCAGTTCCTCCGTATGGATCTGCCGGGAAAATTCGGACCCTCGCCATTCTGAATTCTGACTCCTGCTTTCTTATCCCCCTAAAGGAGGTCATTATGAAAATCCGCCTATGGAAGCTCGTCGGCACCGCACTGCTGCTAACCCTTCCCCTGGCCGTGCAGGCCGCCGACGAGCGGCCGCCCCAGGCGTCCGGCCGGCACCCTTCCTACCCGCCGGTGGGCATCTATCTGGATCTGACCGAAGAGTTCAACCGCGCCATGCAGTCCGACAGCGGCGGCGGCAACCGCACCCTATCCACCAACATGTCCGAGGATTACCTGCACCAGATCGCCATCGCCACGCGCTACACGGTGGAGACCAACCTGCAGATCCTCAAGCAGCAGGAGCGCATCATCCAGTTGCTGGAGCAAAATAAGGGCAAGACCCCGTAGTGCTATGGCGGGCGAGTTAGGGGAATGCGGTTTCGATACCGATACCGACCCCGAAGGCGAGGGCGCTAACGCAGGAACCGGAATCGAAGAGGCCTGTGGGGCGTCTATTTGCTCCCGGGAGCAACACTGCTCTTGCGCCGCACGATCGGCTGCAGCCAGCGGTTGTTGTAGCCCTCGTAGAGCCACTTGTCGGGAAAGCCCAGGCGCCGGATGTAGGTGGGGTTCTTCGACCACTCGATCAATTTTTCGTACGCCTCTTGAATCGTTCTGAACATGCGGGCATTGCCGCCGATGTCCGGGTGGTGGCGTTTGACCTGGCGGCGATAGGCCTGCTTGATGCGGCCCTGCATGTTGGCCGGGGTCAACTCGCCGGCCGAAAGCTCCAGGGCGATCAGGCTGCTGGCGCGCACCGACGGCACCACCAGGGCCGACGGAATCACCGCCTCCTTGGGCAACGGCGGTTTTTGGGCCTGCTGCAGCAGCCGCTCCGAAGCCACGTAGCGCTTCTTGGTGCGGTCGCGGATATCCCACCACTGGCTGCCCAGCATGTTGGACAGATCGCAAAAATCGGCCACCGGCTTCTTGCCGAACGAACGCGGCAGCATGTAGCTGAAGATCTGCTCGCGGTCGTAGGGCAGCATGTCCATGACGATCACGAATTGGGTGAAATAGAAGGTGGCGTAGCGGATATTGAGCGCCTTGAGCAACCCCGTACGCCGGTTGAGGGTGGCCAGCAACAGCATGCGGCACTCGTTGGCGCAATAGCGCCGGTGCCGCGGCGGCAGGGGGCCGCCGCAGGCCAGGCAGGTGCGGCGGGGCGCATCCTGGCGTACGGGGAGCAAAATTTTAGGGGCTGCGGTCATGGTTTCGTCCGTCCTTCACCCAGAAGGATCGGCATATTATCCCTTTGGCTTTAATGGTTCTCCGGCGACCGTCGGGAAGGTATCATTCCAATCCGCCCGGGCTTTGTCAAGCCGGGGTCGGCGGCTTTTCCAGCGGTGGCTTTTTGGCCCGGGCGCGCAGGCGGTTGATGGCCGACAGGACCCGGCGCTGGCCCAGGATGCGCTGGATGAGGCGGTGCTTGCCGGGAAAATTGATCAGGGCCAGCCCCAGGGCCAGGGTCAGGATGCCCTGACCGGGCAGCACCAGCATGGCCAGGCCGGCCAGGATGAAGACGACGCCAAAGATGTTTTTGACAATGAGGTAGGGGTAAAGCCAAGCCGGTGGAATGCGGTGCCGCAAAGAGGCGCTTTCCTCGTTGGTCAGGTAGTCGGCCGGCAGGCGGACGACCACGATCGGCACCACGATCAGGGTGCCGATCCAGAAGAGGATCGATAAGATAACCAGCGCGGTGACCATTTTCGAGGGGATGACCCGCTCGTAGGGGCGACCGGCGGTCGCCCCTACCGTAAAAGGGTGGTTTAATCGATCGAGGGCGACCGCCGGTCGCCCCTACGGTGCGTGCAAGGATCCACGCCCCGTCTATTATCCGGCCCAAACCGCATCAATCGTTGAAAAAGCTGCTCTCCATCTTAACCGTCAGCGGATTGCCGTCGGTCAGGCGCTGGACCAAATAGCCGATCTTGGGCAGTTCGTAGGCGAAGAAATAATTGGCCGTGACCAGCTTGCCCTGGTAGAAGTTCTGGTCCGCGGCCTTGGCGCTGCCGTCCAGGGCTTTCTGGGCCACGCTGGCCTGCTTGAGCCACTGCCAGGCGATGGCGATGATGCCGAACATCTCCAGGTAGAGCGTGGCGTCGGCCAGGAAGACCTCCGCACCGCGGGTCGCGGCCGAGCCGGCCAGTTGGGCGGTGAGCTGCGCCAAGGTCTTCAAGGCCGCTTCGAACTGCCGGCAGAGCGGCTCGACAGAGGCCAGGCCCTGGGCCTGGGCGATGGTGGCCTGGGCCTCTTCCAAAAAGAGCAGGAAGGCCTTGCCGTCTTTCATCACCACCTTGCGGCCCAGCAGGTCCATGCCCTGGATGCCGGTGGTGCCTTCGTGGATGGGATGGATGCGGCAGTCGCGGAAATGCTGCTCCACCGGAAAATCCTCGCAGTAGCCATAGCCGCCCAGGCACTGGATGGCCTGGCTGGTGGACTGGATCGCCATTTCCGAAGGATAGCTTTTGGCCATGGGGGTCAGCAGATCCAGCAACAGTTCGTATTTTTCGTGCTCTTCCCGGGGCCGGCAGTACATGGTGTCTTCGTAGAGCGCGCACTGCATCAACAGGCTTTCCGAGCCTTCGACCACCGCCCGCTGGAAGAGCAGCATGCGCCGGATGTCGGCATGCTCGATAATGGCCACCTGGGGCGTTTTGGGATCCTTCTGGCCCAACTTACGCCCCTGGGGCCGGGTTTTGCAGTAGTCCAGAGAGGCGTAGTACGCTGCGGATGCAATGGCCGTGGCGCCCAGACCCACGCCGATGCGGGCGCCGTTCATCATCTGGAACATGTAGCCCAGTCCGCGGTTGGGTTCGCCCACCAGAAAGGCCTGGCACGCGTCCTTGTCGCCGAAGCTCAATTCGGTGATGGGCGCGCCGCGGTAGCCCATCTTGTGGAACACCTGGGAGACGGCGACATCGTTGGGCACCAGCTTGGCCCCCTCCACGCGCAGCTTGGGCACCAGGAACAGGGAGATGCCCTTGACGCCCGCCGGGGCCCCCTCGATGCGGCCCAGCAGCATGTGCACGACGTTGTCGGCGCCGTCATGGTCGCCGGCCGAGATGAACACCTTGGTGCCCTTGAGGCGGTAGTAGCCCTGGTCCGTGGGGTAGGCCGTGGTGGTGATGTCGCTCAACGAGCTGCCGGCCTGGGGTTCGGTCAGGGCCATGGTGCCCTGCCACTTGCCGGCCATCATGTTGGGCAGATAGGCCTCCTGGAGCTCTTTGGAAGCAAACGACCAGATCAGGCGCGCCGCGCCCGAGGTGAGTTCCGCATAGACGCCGGCCGAGTAGTTGGCCGCAGAGGTGATCAAATGACAGGCGCAATGGACGATATGGGGCAACTGCTCGCCGCCCCACGCCTCGGGGAAGGCCGCGCCGATCCAGCCGCCGTCGCCGGCCTCGAGCATGATGTCCCGCACCGCCGAATGCACTTTGACCTGTCCGTTTTCGAGATAGGGGGGCTTGCGATCCATCTCCTCGAACAGCGGGTAAAACTTCTTCTGGGCGATCTTGTTGGCCGCATCCAGCACCAGGTCGAAGGCTTTTTGATTGTGCTGCTGGTAATAGGGGGCCTTGGTCAGGGCGACGGTATCGAAAACTTCATATAACAGGAACTTCAGGTTGCGCATGCTGATGAACTTGCCGGCCATTGAGGAACCTCCAATTTCTGATTTTATTTTTGCGCGCGGGGCGCCGTTTATTTGTAACGATTAAATCCCGAACCCGGCCTCGTCCATCTCGTTGGCCGCGTTGCTCATGCGGGCGATGGATTCCATTTTGCCCATGGTGCAGGGCAGGACCGTGTGGATGAAGAACTCGGCGGTTTTGATCTGGCCGCGATAGAAGGCCTCGTCCTTGGCCTTGGCGCCCTTGGCCAGGGTTTGGGTGGCCACCGAGGCGCGCCACAGGTGCATCCAGCCCATGATGACGTCGCCCATGACTTCCAGGAAGGGAAAGGCGTGGGCAAAGGCCTGCTTCACGTTGGGCGAGGCCACGGTCTGGCCCAGGGCGCCGGCCACTTCGCCGATGCGCTGGACCGCCGCTTCCAGGGATTGGGCCAGGACCGTAAGGTTGTCCTGGGCTTTGGCCTGGGCGATGGTCTCCTGCGCCAGCTTGATGAACTCACCGAAGGCCTTGCCGCCGTCACCCACGATCTTGCGGCCCAGCAGGTCCATGGCCTGGATGCCGTCGGTGCCTTCGTAAATCGAGGCGATCTTGCAGTCGCGCAACTGCTGTTCGACCGGGAACTCCTTGCAGTAGCCGTAGCCGCCGTAGACCTGCATGGCCTGCACGGTGACGTCGAAGCCGCGCTGGGCGCAGTAGGCCTTGACCAGGGGCGTGAACAGCTCGATCAAGCCTTTATAATAGTTGCACTCGTCATCGCTGCAGGCCAACGCCGTCTTGGCGAAGAGGCTTTCGGTGAAGTAGATGAAGCTGCGCATGCCCTCCACGTGGGATTTCATCCACAGCAGCATGCGGCGCACGTCGGGGTGGCGGATGATGGGCACTGCGGGCGAATGCTTGCCGCCGGTCATGTCCTTGCCCTGGATGCGCTCCCGGGCGTAGGCCAGGGCGTACATGTAGGCCACCGAGGCGTGGCAGAAGGCCTGGAAGCCCACGCTCAGGCGCGCCTCGTTCATCATGTGGAACATGACCTTCATGCCCTGGTTCTCCTGGCCCAGCAGGATGCCGCGGCACTTGCCCTTGCCGCCCAGGGTCATGGTGCAGGTGGCACTGCCGTGGATGCCCATCTTCTCTTCGATGCCGGTGCAGACGATGTCGTTGGGCTCGCCCAGGGAGCCGTCGGGGTTGACCCAGTATTTGGGCACGATGAAGATCGAGATGCCCTTGGTGCCTTCGGCCGCGCCCTTGATGCGCGCCAGCACGGGCGAAATGATGTTTTCGGAAAGGTCGTGCTCGCCGTTGGTGATGAAGATCTTGGTGCCGGTGATGGCATAGGTGCCGTCGTCGTTCTTGACCGCCTCGGTGGTCAGGGCGCCCACGTCCGACCCGGCCTCGGCTTCGGTGAGCAGCATGCCGCCGCTCCACTCGGCCGTGTAGAGCTTCTTGACGAAACGTTTTTTCATCTCCTCGGTGCCGAACAGGTCGATCATCTTGCCGGTGCCGTGGCCGAAGTTGGCGTAGTTGACGCAGCAGTAGTTGCCGCCGATCATATATTCCTGTACGGCCCGGGCCACCGAGGGGGGCAACCCCTGGCCGCCCTTATCGGCCGGCTCGCTCAATGAGGTCCAGGAGCCTTCGATATAGAGCTTGTGAGGGCGGTGGTAGCAGGCCGGCACCTTGACCACGCCGTCTTCCAGGCTCACCCCCTGGCGGTCGCCTTCGGCGCACACCGGCAGCAGCTCCTTGAGGGCGAAGGTGCGCGCCTCGTTGATGATCAGGTCCAGGGTTTTGCGCGTGAACTCGCTGTACTTTTCGGTTTTCAGCAGGGCCTCGGTGTCCAGTTGCTCGAACAGGACATAGTCGATGTCGCGCCGGTCGGTAATCAGTTGTGCCATCCGTGCCTTCTCCTTCCACAATGAATTCTTGGTTTTATAGACAAATCTGTCTGATCTGCTAATTTGTCCGAGCGAATTCTCAATGGAACCCGGTTGGCCATGCTCATGTCTCAAGAGGGCACAATCCGCCGACCTTGTTTCACCCCCCGCCCAGCGGCGCCCGCAGCCGCTATGCCTTTGGCGAAGACGGCATGCTACAAAGATGATCTGAAAAAGTAAAGGAATGTTTACCTGATTTCGGGCAAAACGCGATTTTGACCTGAATCGGAACCATGTTCGGGATTCAGGAACGCGGACGTTCTCGATCGCTGCGTCCTTTCAACAACCGCGGGCATAAGCGTGTGGCTAAGGCGACGGTTTTTCGATCGTCCCACCGGCCCGCCCCGTGGCCTCCGGTGCGATCGCCTGTCCCTTCTTGCTCTTGCGGATGATCTCGGTGACCATCTGCTGCGCCTCGTCCGGAGTTAGGGCGTCTTTGAAGCCCGGCATGGCCAGCCCGAAGAATTTGCCTTTCAAGATCGTCTTGACCATCTTGTCGTCCCGCGCGTCGCGCTGCCATTCCGGATTTGTAAAGTCTTGGCCCTTGAGTCGCTTGCCTTCCGCGTCGACGGCCGAGCCGTCCGGCCCGTGGCAAACGGCGCAGTTTTGCATATAGAACGCCCGCAGATCCTTGCCGTCAGCCATGACCGGCGCACCGCAAACGGCGAGCAGCAGTGCCACCCGCGACGCCACGCGCCCGGCGCGCAGGAACGGCCGGGGTGATTTGCCACCTTTCGTGTCGGGTTGTTTCTTGTTCCGCGGCTCCATCGGTCGGTCCATTTTACACCTCCTGTTTGCTCTTTCTTTCAAACCCACCACCTTCTTTATTCAATGAACCCTCTCTCGCTCATGCGCGCCGGGTCCTTGAAAAGCGCCATGCCGGTTTTCATCTTCCGCAGCCCCAATTTCCGGTAGAATGCTTCTTTCCCCGGTGCGGCATATAAGATTACATTGCAGCCCGAGAGTCGTTCCAGGATTTTTTGCAGGATCAAGCGGCCGTATCCCTTATGCTGGAACTCGGGAACCACGGCGACATCATAGACCGCGCCTTGATAGGCGCCATCCGAGATCGCCCGGCCGAAACCGATCAACCGCGGCCCATGGTAGAGAAATACCGTGGTGTGGCTGGCTTCGAACGCCCTGCGATGGGTCTCGGGGGCGTAGTGGGCCATCCCCACGCGCTTGAGCGTCTCGGAAACCAGTCCCCAATCCGCGTCCGAGCAGGTGTAGCGAATGTCTACTTCCATGGGAACGTCTCCTGCCGGGCGCGGCGTCGATCAATACGGGTACATCGTCTAGGCCGCATGCAATAGGAACTCGACCTTAACCGCTTCGAATGGGAAAACGATGCGCTTATTGTCGGTGTGGACAAGTATGCCTGCATTTAGAAGTGCTGTAACATCGCCGTGAACGGCTTTCACATCACGTCCAACACGCCGTGCCGCTTCACGGATGGATACTGGACCTGCTCCGCAGAGCGCCTTAATCAATTCCCACCGTTTTGCGCTTAATACCTTCCAAAGCAATTCGGGAGACGCAAAGGAGATGCGGGCGGAATTTTGGGATTTCCCTGTTTTCCAGGCCCGTGTAAAATCCGCCATTGAATCGACGGGATCACGTACCTCAAGAGTTACGGTTTTCATGGTGCCACCTCTCGATATCTCTTTGGAAATCGGCGATCAGCCTTTCCGGTGTCGTGAACCTGTAGACACTCTCTTTTCCAAAAAAATGCCGATGATCGCCCTTTCCGGTCTCATTATCATAGCGCAAAACGCATTCGCCACGGACGACATATGCGAGCCGGTAATTGAAATTGTGAAAAGATCCTTCCAATGGTTTTGGGAGTCGCCACAATAGCAACTCCGCAAATGTCGATTCAGAATAGATGATGCGCGTGCAAATGAGTTGAGCCGCTTTCATGTTGGGCATAGTAACAACACGTTTAACCGTTGTCAATCACTCCAACATCAAATGGCGGCGCCAATACGAAAAGATGGACAAGATCATCACCTTCAATCAGGGTCAAAGCCAAGGCGGGGCAAGGTGGACAACCGCAGGAACACCCATAGCATTTCGAGGATTGGACACCTTGGCCCAACGCCGGATTTGAGCCTGAGGGGAGGTTTTGAAATGGCTTCTACTCAACATTTCTTTTTGAAGGCGAAAACTCCACAAAAGCTCCGATAACCAAGAAAGCCGCCACACATAAACCGCTGACGCCGAACATGATCTGATAGGCGACCGCACCCAAGGAATTCAGGCGCTCTAACATGTGTCCGAAAAAGAGGGGATACCCCGAGCCGAAGACAAGGGTCAGCAGGGGCACAATGGCAAAATAGCTGGTGGCGTCCGGTCGATCGGAAAACATTTTGACGGCCGGTGAATAGATGATGCTGCGGCCCCCCCTGCAAAAGCCCATCAACAGGCTGGCCAATAGAAATCCCGTCAGGCCGGGCGCGGCAACCAGGACGACCAGGACGATCAGCGTAACGATTTTCGTGGAGAGGAACTTCTGTTTGAAGCTGAGCAGGTTCAGGGTGCCCAAGGTGATGTTGGCCAGGATCGCGCCCACATAGATCAAACAGGCGAACAGCCCCGCGGCATTGTGATCCGAGATGCCGAAGTACTGGGTGGCATAGTTGGCATAAAAGCTCAGGACGGTCAGTACGATGTAGTTGTCCAGATCCCCTGCCAGATACTTGAGCAGATTTTTGTTGCGGACGATCTCCGTCACCCCACGCCAGGTGTGCTGGAGGAAGGAACCCCCTGACGGCAGCAGGGGTTCGGCCGCGGGCAGCTCGCGATTCAGAAGAAAGCAGAAGGAGCCGGCAAGAAAGAGCAGGCCGGCCGTTAGAAAGATCCAGGCGGCCGAAGCAAGCGAAAAGGCATAGGCCGCCACCACCTTGATAATGAAGAGGCTGGCGATGATTTTGGCAATATTCTGGGCGGTGTACATGATGGCCAGCCCTTGCAGGCTCCTGCCGGGCGGAAAAATCTTGACCAGGAAGTTGAGCCAGACCGGGAAGGTCAGCCCCAGACAGGCCGAAAAGATTATGTACGCAATGAAAAATCCGGTGATGACCAGGGTTGGGTCGCGCACCAAGAGCAGAAACGCACCGAAGGCCAGAATGGCAGCGGAGGAGACGACGTGCAGCCAGAGCACGAAGGGGCGCTTGCGTTCATGGTTGCGGGTCAGATAGCTGGAAAGGAGGGGAAAAAGGGAAATGCCCGTCATCAGTATGGCCGGCACCAGGCCGATGAGGAAATCGCCGGCGCCGAAGTTTTTCAAGAAGATCTGCAGGAAGGTGGATTCGATGAGGACCGGAAAGCCGAGGCCCCAGAAGAATTCCACCAGGGCAACGGCGGATACATTTCGTCTAAACAACTGATCGCTATTCTGGTCCACGAGGCCGGCCGGTCTCGTTGGTATTAAAAGGTGCCCCACTCAACCCCGTTTTCAGGCATTTTCATTCTGCCATTTGATGTGCAGCTTTCTGTGGTTAACAGCGCAGTCACGAAGATAAAGGTTTATCAGGTTTTGGTAAGGGATGCCCGCTTCTTCCGCCATCGCTTTGAAATATGAAACGGTGTCACGGTCAAGACGCATCGTAACCGGTTGTTTCAGGTATTTTGTATAAGGGTTCTTGCGTCCCTTCATTTTGGAAAAATCGTAATGGTCTCTCATTTCCGGTACCTCCAATATTCATTTTCCTCATCGCCATCATTCCAGGTACCTTTGTGCCCGCGCATCGCCCCACCGTTATCAGCTATCGATCCGTTCGAGGTTGCGTGAGCGCCAGTCGAGCACCGCGGTGTGCTTGAACATCTTCTCGGCAAGTGCTCGGAATTCGTCGCGCAGCACTTCGGCTGCAAAGCGCGAAAGATAATGGGACTTCAATTCGGCCCGCGCTCGGTCGACACCGATCTCATCGTACGGTACGGAGGCCAGCAGCAGAAAGCCATCGTCCGGGATGCGACCGGCTTTCATGTTGTCTTCGATAATCCCCGCGGCTTTGCGCAGCGGATCGGCGAGGTCCGGGCTGTAGGGGCCGATGATCAGGGCGATATTGGGGGTGTGCAGGAAGTCAATGAATATCGCTCATGGTCTTCGCCCTCACGCGTCTGTGGAAGCGGTTTGTTTGCGGACAGAAATTCAACGTCCTCTAATAAATAAAGAGCCTTTTTAGCGGGTGGTACAGGTCGGCGTGAAAACGCCCTTTGGTGCGGTTGAATCTTTTGGTCGCGTTTTCACGCGGGGTATAGGGTCATCCTTAGTCCCCGGGAAGGGGTCGTGTCAATGTGATAGATGGCCGGCTTTTGGCAGGGCCTGGGTCCATGATGGGGGCGGGCGGCGGAAATGGCGCGTCCGCCATGATAGCGGTTGGGCCAAACCCGGGAGGGTCGCAATGCCGATTCAGGTGGAGAATTGCCGGCCTGGCTATCGCTGTTCGAACGGCTTCAGGTACCAGGCCTTGATTCGGACTATCCGGTCAGCCAGGCGCAGCTTGGTGCTTCAATCGGTTACATTTTGTAACCGACTCGTTCTCCTTCTTCTTTAGACAGAATTTGTAAACGATCCGTCCTTCTGAATCCATTTCGAATTTATGGCTGGGATCACTTTTCAATAATGATAGCGCGCTTGAAGGAAATCGATTCTTTCATGCCCTACTTCGTAAACTAGCCGATGTTCCTGAGTAATTCGACGGGACCAAACTCCGGAACCGAGAAACTTCAGAGGCTCGGGTTTGCCTATACCCTGAAAGGGATCACGCATTATGGCCTCAATCAGTTGAAAAATGCGAAGAGCTGTTTTGCGATCGGTTTCTACCCAGTATTTCAGGTCCTCCCTGAACTCTGGTTGGAACACAGACTGTCTTGGCGGATTGGACTTGGATTTTTCTGAAGAACGCTTACTCAAAGCCGACCTCGCGACGAAGCGCATCGATCGTCTGGGGGGTGCCGGATGCTTTTCGGACTCTATCGAGTGCGGCCAGAAGCCTCTTTGCATTGTTCGGCGATCGAAGCAAATGCGCGGCTTCCATGATACCGGCCAACTCGTCGGCGGTTATCAAAGCGACGTCTTCGCTCCCGCGCCGCTGGATGATAACCACTTCGCGATTTTTGGTTACTTCGTCTAATATGGAAGCCAGATTTGCCCGGGCGTGGGTATATGTTGTTTGAATTGCCATTTTTAGCTCCTGGGGTTTTATGTACAGTGTTAATGTACATATTCAGGATAATGTTGTCAATGCGCGCGCTCACTAAACCTGCTGTTCGGGATTTTCACCTCCATTTCAACGAAGCCCCGCCTCTTTCGCCATAAACTTAAAAACATGAAACGGATCAATTCCGCCTCGCTCATGTGATCGCGTAGGTTCTGGGTTTTCAGCCCCTTGATGTCCTTGTGCTTTTTGACCGAGACCCCGCTCCATTCCTGATGAATGATGTTGGTCAGGATGGCGTATTCGTCCTCGCCCTTGATCTCGTGATCCTTCCAGTAATCCGTGAGCTTGTTGCGGGTCTCCTCCCCCATCATCCGTTGCTGAATCCATTTTTCGCTCCGGCCGTGCTGCCGCCAGTATTCCCGGGCGCGGTCGAGCGAGCGGGCCGGATCGCTCATGTCCTGAATCCGCTCGTAGCCCACCTTTGCCAGCCAGAGATTGATCGGCTCGGCCCTGGGGCTGGGAACCGACTGACCGCCCTCCTTCTTGAGCCGTTCCTTCAGCTTATTCCATTAATCAATTCCCATCGTTTTGCGGTTAATACCTTCCAAAGCAATTCAGGATGGGATTTCCCTGTTTTCCAGGCCCGTGTAAAGTCCGCCATTGAATCGACAAGATCACGTACCTCAAGCGTTACGGTTTTCATGGTTCCACCTCTCGATTCGGAGCTGAGCGACTTGATCTTCTTGACGCGGTCCAGCCCCTTGAGCTTCTTTTCGATGTTGATGCACATGGCGGTCTCGGGTCCCCTTAGAACAACGCCTATTTGCCCCTAATGGGCAATGGGATGGTGGCCATCCGGGCATGGCTATTTTCGCCAACGGTTATGCCCCTCCTTTTCGAGGCTTCCTTTTCACTTCTTTTTTCAGTTCCGAATCAAAAAGCCGATAAGTAAATAACGGTTTTGAATCATTAGGTCTGCCAAGAGACAAAATTGTAATAAATGGCGGCCGAGCAATAATCGCGGGAACGGGTAGTGGGGGACGGGTATCTGATGGATAAAAATGTCGTATTTTCGAACAAAGATCAATTGCTAAGCGCGGCTCCGGAGATTGGCGGCTATTTGGCCGCCTTTCACTCCATCAATTCCCTCTGGAATGGCGCCATCACAGCCGGCATGATCGAGATCGGATATATGGAAACCGAGGCAGCCAAACAGTTCAATCCGCTGATCCAGGACATGCGCTCAACCAAAACCAAGTACGGCCATATCCAAGAAAAGCTGGTGGATACCATCCTGTTCGAGATGGTCAAAAAAGTCGTGCTGGAAATAAAAGACTCGGCCAAGTTCGCAATCAATATCCTGAAGCGCAATCTGTTTGAGCGCACCGCGGATGTGGGCTACCTGGCCACTGATGCCGAAATCGTCCAACTGCTCAACCTGGTTCACCACGCGCAAGATCCGAGTCTAATCAAGGCCCAAGCCGACCTGGTCCGAAAACGCCTGGCCGATTATCAGTACGAATATACCGTGTACAACGAGATCTTGATTCTCGATGCGGCGGGAACCGTCCAGGCGAATCTCGATCCGGCCAACACCATCCGGCGGTCCAACGACCCCTTGCTCAGAGAGACCATGGCCATCGATCTGCATGGTACCGGGGTGACGAATAAATACCTTGAGACCTATCGCGGTTCCGATCTTCGCCCCGGATGCGGCGATGTACTGATCTATTCCCAGAAAATAGAGGCGCCCGAGACAGGTGAGGGCCTCGGCACCTTGTGCTTGTGTTTTGACTTTGCGGGTGAAATGGATGGGATCTTCAAGGATTTGAACCAGGGCAACAGCCAAATGGGGTTGGCCGTTCTCGATGCCGGCGGCCAAGTGATGCGGAGCAATAATGCCACTGTGCTGCCGATGGGTATGGTCGTGCCATTGGATCTGGAAGCGGAGTTCAAAATTCTCACCCTCAATGGACGGCAATACCTGGCCAGCGCGGCCTCCACCGACGGGTATCAGGGCTTTTTCGGTCTCTCCTGGTACGGGATGGCCATGATCGATATGGGCACCGCCTTTCGCGGGGGGCAAGGCGACGCCGGCCTGGAGCAGGATATCACACGTAAACTGCAGAATTTTTCCATCGAACTGACCACCATCCACTGCCAGTCCGAGGACCTGCTGAGCGACATTAAGATCGACAGCGTCAACGGACAGATCATGGCCAACAGATTCAGAATCAAGCCCTTCACGGAGGTGCTGCACTCGGTCAAATGGGTCGGCGAGGAAATCAACAACCTCTTTGCCAGTGCCATCACGAACCTTCGGCAAACCGTGATCGCCTCCTTGTTCAACGATGTCCAGTTCCGGGCGTTTCAGGGCAACAACATCGCCGACCGCAACCTCTATGAACGGGCCAACGACGTCTGCTGGTGGGCCCTGACCCCCCTATTTCGCTCCCTGCTCACCAAGCACCACGCGCAAGGCCTGGACGATGCGGACCGCTCTGCATTGACCCGCAATCTGCAATATATCAACGACCTTTACACCCCCTACCTGAGATTGGTCTTGGCCGATACCGAGGGGGTGATCATCGCCGTTTCCACGCCGCCGGATGGATTGGAGGAGCGCTTTGAGGATGACACCCTGCCCAGGGGGCAGGCCTTGGTCGGCATGCAATTGAACGCCGGGTTGGTGCGCAAGGCGTTGGCGCTTGCCGGCAGCCAAGACTTTTGCGTCTCTACGTTTGAGCCCACGCCGCTTTACGGCGGGCGCCCCACCTATATATACAGTACGGCTGTCAGAGATCCGCGAAACGACCGGAGCGCGGTCGGTGTCCTGCAAGTTGTTTTTGATGCCGAGCCACAGTTCAAGTCCATGCTGGCCGACACCCTGCCGAGGGATGAAAAACAGCAGGTGATCCGCGGCTCCTTCGGTATCTTCGCCGATCGTGACAAAACCGTCATCGCCACCACGACCTCCAAATACCCCATAGGCACCCGCCTTCCACTGGAAGATGCTGTTTTTAGATACGAAAATGGCGCCCGCGCCGCTACCATCGTAGACCTGGATGGCTGCTTTTATGCATTGGGCCTTCAGGTTTCCAACGGCTACAGGGAATTCAAAGGCCGCGACGGCTATGTGAACGACGTCGTTTGCCTCAGTTTTATCCCTATATAGCGTCCATCTGGAAAGGCGCTATTTTTGTCGCGTTCCATCAGGTGAACAGGCCCGAGGCCGCCCGCATCAATTCGGCAATGGGAAGCCCGCGGGGACACGCTTGCTCAGCGGCCGTGAAATCGGCCAGGGGCATTTTGACCAGCCGATCATATCCCAGTTGCCGCAACGTTCGTTTCGCTTTTTCCCGGTCTCCATAACCGTGGGCATACATCATGCTCCGCATCACATCGCTGATGGGGATATTGCAACCCGGCACCGTTTCGCATCGCTGGGCGCAGCCGGTGCAGTAATAGGCCGCGGTCTCCTGGGCATATCGCTGGAGCAATTGCCGATCCTGCATGGAAAGCGGGGTCTTGTCCATGGCGGCCGTCGCATTGGCCGTCAGGATGGTCATGCTGGGCATTTCGGAGCAAACGCTGGCGATCTGAGGGTTGGCCCAGACGGCTTTCAGCTTGGCCTGCGCCACGGTAAAGCCGCGCTTTGAAAATTGATCGATCATTGCCTCGGCCGTATCATCGGCGGTGCCCACCGTGACCCAGGGCCGATAGGCCGTGCGGGCCTGGCTCTTCATGGCGGTCAGGCCGATGCCGGCTTTCACGCACGCATCCACGGCCCGTTTCATCTCAGCGGTGTGCATGAGGCGGTAGTTATAGCTGGCCATAATGCCGTCCACCCATCCCAGCTTGGCGCCATCCAAGAGACATTGTTCCATATTCTTATGGGTGCTGAAGCCGAAAAAACGGATCCGGCCTTTGCTTTTGGCCCGCTCCGCCCACTGTTTCACCTCTTGGGGCAGACCCCGCTCGACATGGTAGACCCCATGGATAAAATAGAGATCCACATGATCGCAGCGCAGCCGCTCCAGGGAGGTGGCCAGGAGCTGGTCCAGTTTGGCGGGGTCCGATGACGAACCTTTGGTGACCAGAAAGATCTTCTTCCGGTCTTCGGGGAATTTTTCGAAATATTTTCCCATGCCCTCTTCGCTGCCGGCATAGCCATTGGCCGTATCCCAATAAGTGACGCCCATCTTGAACGCCTGGCGCATCAAGAGCTGCTTGGCGATGATATCGTGGCTTCCGCCGAAGCCCAGGATGGATACATTCACACCCGTTTTGCCGAAGGGTCGGGTGGGGACGGTCGCGGTCAACGTTTCGGCTTTGGTCGAATCTGCTGCAACCGCCGGACGCGTCAGGGATGCTACCCCTAAAGCGGAGCCGATGCCTGCCGCGCCGACATGCTTAATGAAACCGCGCCGGTTCATTTTCTTCATAGAGCCCTCCATCACTTCTCCTGTTTTCGTGGCCAAAGCATGCCAATGGGCCTGTTTCCGCGTGGCTGCGAACTCTAAATGCAAACATCACGCTGTGACCCATTTTTCAAATGGTTCCTGGATGCCCCCATGAATTACCTTCGAAAGAATCCCCTCGCTTATGATCTGTTGCTTTCTCATGACAAACAGGATAGATCCCTATGGTCATAAAAAACAACAATTTTAATCGGATAGGGACATTCAAAGCAACCGATGGTCGCGCAATCAAATATTAGCCCGGCAAAGAAGACGGCGGTCTTGTTTTCAGTTCAAACCCATGGCGTTTCCGATCAAGAGAACGCGTCGTCACTGATCGAACTCAGGCGCCTGGTTAAAACCATGGGGCTCCAGGTCGTCGCAACGCTGACGCAACGCCGCCCAAAACCGGATACGGCAACCATCCTGGGTGCCGGGAAATTAAAGGCGCTTGCCGGCTATACCGGCGGCACGGGTATTGTCGAAGGGTTCCGCCGCAAAGCGGAAGATAACGACCCGGACGACGATGCTCCCGTCCATCGTTTAGATCAATCGGATGCGGCGCCTTCAAGCGATGACCCGGGCGCGCGCGCCGATTTTGTCATCTATGATGGTGAAATTTCCACCAAGCAATTGCAGAACCTGGAGCAAGCCACCGGCGTCGAAGTGTTAGACCGAACCGGCGTCATCCTCGAAATATTCAGCCGTCATGCCAAAAGCCGGGAGGCCCTCATCCAAGTGGAGATTGCCAAGTTGACCTATTTGGCACCCAGGCTGAGAGCATCTCGCATGGGCGCCGATCGTCAAGGCGGCAGTATTGGATCTAAAGGCGCGGGAGAGACCTCTCACGAGCTCGACAAGCGTCGTATTCGAGACCGCATATCCGAGCTAAAGGCGCGTCTGGTTGAAATCCACGCCGAGCAAGACCGGCGGCGCGGCCGCAGGCGAGAGAATTTTCAGGTCTCGCTGGTCGGCTATACCAATGCCGGAAAGTCGTCTCTGATGCGCCAGTTGACCGGTAGCGACGTATTGGTAGAAGATAAATTATTTGCAACCCTCGATACCCGTGTGAAAGCGTTGCAGCCGGAGACTTTCCCGCCAGTACTCGTCTCCGATACGGTCGGATTCATCAAGAAATTGCCTCACGATTTGGTGGCGTCTTTCCAATCTACCCTGGATGAAGCGCTGGCCGCTTCGTTACTTCTATTTACGGTGGATGCCTCCGATCCCGATTTTCGATCTCAATTGGCCGTGACCCAAGCGGTCCTGAAAGATATTGGTGGCGAAAAAATTCCAAGCTGGCTCATTCTGAACAAAATCGACAAACTCAGCTCCGCAGAGTTGGAAGCGCTGCAACATGAATTTCCCGAGGCGATCCTCATCTGCGCCCATAACCCCGCGAATATCGAAACGTTGCGGAATAAAATTCTGCGGCGATTCGAATCCAATACGATCGAAACCACGATGGTGATTCCGTACGACAAGGGTCAGCTTTTGGGACAGCTAAGAACCAAGGCCAGCATCATGAATGAATCCTACGGCGAAACAGGAACGGAAGTGACATTCAAGACGTTCCCGGAAACTTTAGCCTGGTTGCAAAGAATGATGGTTTAAATGGGTCCCAGCCGATTATCCCGATGGCGGTCCAGGCGTTGCGCAACGCTTCCCTCGCGCGCCGAACTATTTCACCTGCCTGAAGCGCGCTTCCATGGCGCCGATCTCCTCGATGCGGATCAGGGCATCGAAATACTCCTTGCCGGCCAGTTTTTCCAGGTGGACGAGATCTTTGCCCACGCTTTTCACGTTTCCCTGCAAGGTACTGCCCGTCTTCAGATGCACGATGACTGTTTTTCCCGTATAGCTTTTGAGGTTATCGGCCAGCGAGAGCGCCGTATCGAACGTGGCCCCCTCCACGGCCACCACGTTGCCCGCCTGGGACAGGGCCGGAGAAAGAACGGATAGCCCCCAAACCATGGTTAGCGCCAACACGGCCACAAGCACAAAACCCGCTTTTCTTTTCATGATCGATGCCTTTCTCGTTTGGTATTATTCTAAACCGCCGCCGGGCTCTTTCGAACTTCGTGCCGTTCATCTTCGCATGGATCTTCTTCGATGCGCGTCTCGGTCTGGCGGCACCCCGAGACCGAAAACTGCCTGCCTATCGAACCCGGGCAATGACGCGGATTTCCACCCGCGCGCCCGGCACGGCCAGTTCGGTGATTCCGATGGCGGTCCAGGCCGGCCAGGGTTCTTTCAACACTTCATCCCGGACCTTCATGAACGCCCTGATATGCTGGCTCAAGCCGACGTGATAGCTGGTGTACTCGATAATGTCCTCGAAGCCCAGGCCGGCCTCCGTCAGCACCACGCCCACGGCCTTCCAGGCGTTGCGAAACTCTTCTTCGGGCGTTTCGGGAACCGTGTGATCCGCTTTGGTCCCGATCTGGCCGGAGCATACCAAAAGATCGCCGCTTTTGACGGCCTGCGAAAAATGAAAGTGCTTGTACGCGGATTTGCCGGATTCGGGCACGATGGTCTCGATGGTCATTTTCTCTCCTCCTGCGGCCAAGGTTATCGCCGCTATGTCTGATGTGTATTTCCTATGTGGCCGCGACCTTTACGACGACTTTGTGAATCCGGCCTGACGAGATCAGTGGCATATGCGCATCTTCGGGGAAAAAAATCGCAAACTCTCCGCTTACGATCGAAAGCCAGGTATTGGGCTGGTCCCTGAAGAACTGCAGATCGGATTTATGGTCGTACTCGCCGGAGGGCTGAGTGCACATTGACTTGGGTTTCCATCCGATGTCATCGGTACCCGCCAAAATCAATTGGATATCGATGTACTTCTCGTGCGTTTCGAGAAGCGCCTCCGCTCTCTTTTGACCCGTGTCCCTGGAAACCATCGCATAGACGCGAACACCGTCGATCTCATATCTTCCCACCGGCAGTTGCTTGAGGTCAGGACGCAAGAGAAATGCGATCGCTTTTGCAAAGCCCTGGTTCATGACCGTGTAACGATGTGCATTTTCAAGTACATCCAAAATCATGCGTAACCCTTCCCGAGAAAATGGGGAGCGGCCGACAGGGTTGAGATATGAGGTCAAAGTAGTCCAAGACATTGTGGCGTGTCAATGTTGCGTACGCCGGCGATAGGAATGCGAAACCCGCTGGGGTCAGCGGGTTTCGCAAATTACGGAACGATAGGGACCGAAGGGGCTATTGGTTGGGTGCGCCCATGCGCAAGGGGCCGCCGCGGGCGGTGGTCCAGAGCAGGCAGTTGCCGGCCGAGCCGGGGATGGTGAAGATGTCCAGGCCGTGTTCGAAGGTCTGCACGAGGATCTCCAGATCGCCGTCGCCGTCCAGATCGGCGATGGTGGGGGCGGCCGGGGCGCCGTTGCCGTTGCCGTTGTGGCCGGGGTTGGGCAGGGGGATGTCGTGCAGCATCGCACCGTTGGCGGCCAGAATCACCAGCCGGCCGGAGTCGTGCACATCGGGATCGCCGAAGGTGGAAAAGACGATCTCGGGAGAGCCGTCCTGGTTCAGGTCGGCAACCACGGCTTCCGAAGCGAACATGATGGCTTTGCCCTGGGTGTAGTTGTAGCGCCACAACTGCCGGGCCCCGGCATCGAAGGCGTACATGAAGCCGTCGTTGAGCGAGACCACGATTTCGGGCCGGCGGTCGTCCTGAATATCGATGGTGGCGGCCGCGGGCACGCCGCTGGGCGGATACCAGCCGTCCACGTCGATGGGCGCCTGGCCGCGCGGCAGGGTCTCCCAGCCGGCCAGGCGCATGGCGCTGCGGCTGCCGTCGCCGTGGGCGCCTTCGAGCACCATGAGGGCGTAGGCCTGGGTCACATAGGGTATGCCGAGCTCCACGTTGGGCACGCCCAGCACCTCGTTGCGGCCGTCGCCGTCCAGATCGACCACATTGGGCGGCGATGCGGTCCATTGCAACCACTCCTGGCCCTCGCCCGGATTGGGCCAGTCGCCCGTGTGTAGATGGTAATGGTTTTCTTCCACCGCCGGATCGGCCCAGCGGATGAATTGGCCCCAGGTGAGGCGTTCGCCCTCGTATTCATTGCTGCGGTTGGTGAACCAGGGGGAAGCATCGATGGCCACGCCGTTGGGATTGAAGGCTTGAATGTGGTGGTTGTCATAGGTGACGAGGATCTCCAGCTCGGCATCGTCATCGATATTGCCGATGCCGGCGTTGAGGCCGTAACAGCCGTAGCCGTGGTGGCCATAGCCGTTGCGCTCGGCATCGCCGCCCGTGCCGGTGCGGTTATTGTAGCGCGGCCAGGCCGGATAACTCAGTCCGGCCGGTTGATAAAGGCCGCCGTTGACCGCAAAGACAAACACCTGGGCCCCGCCATCTTCGGCGCTCTGGGTTTGGGTGGTGGTGGCCACGATCTCGATGGCGCCGTTGCCGTCCAGGTCGGCCGCGGCCAGGCCGCGCACTTCGGGCGACTCGCCGGCCGTGGTGGTGTCGGCCGGCCAGCCGGCCTTGACCTGCAGTTCGCCGTCGCGCCATTCATAGGCATAGACGTTTTGATCCTGGCCGCAGACGATGTCGTAGACGCCGTCGCCTTCCAGGTCGGTGACCACATGGGGCGCGTAGACGCGGCTGCCGTTGCCGGCCGCGCGGTCCAGCAGATTGCCCTGATCGTCGAAAACGAAGATGTCGTAGTAGGCGGCCACCAGTTCGTTGTGGCCGTCGTCGTCCAGATCCACCACCAGGGGGGAAGCAAACCAACCGGTCTGGCCGGCCAGGTTGCGCACGAAGACCGGCGCCTGCACCGCGCCGTCGCTTTCGCCGGCACTGCAAACCGGATTGGTCAACCCGCCGGTGGCGCTGCCGCCGCCGGTATTGGTGCCGCCACTGCTGCTCCCACTACTGCCGCTGCTGTCCGAAGTAGAAGAACCGCCGCCGCATCCCAGCAAGAGCGCCAGGATCACCCCGGCAACCAGCATCGACCTTTTCATAATTCGAATCCTCCCGGCTGTCTTTCAGAATGGTGGAGCAGATAGAAAGCAAGGGCCGTGCCCGGTCGCCGGCTTAAGCCAAGCCTCTGGATTATCACCCTTTTATTCGAGGCGCACCCGGCTTTCGGGCCGGCAGGGTACAAAAACGTACCCGGCCTGGGCAAAATTTATGGCAAGGACCCGATCCCTTACCGACGGCAGGTTACTGAATTGGAGCTGTAAGTCAAGGCCGCCGCGATCATGACCGGTCCCCTGAATCGGGTGCCCCATGGTCAACCGAGGCTAAAAATGCTATAGCGCCGGACATGACTCAAACCATCCTTCACCTCGTGCGTCACGGGGAAGTGCACAATCCCCGCAAAGTGCTCTATGGCCGCTTGCCACGCTTCGGCCTGAGCGCCAATGGCCGGCGCCAGGCCCGCGAGACGGCCCTTTTCCTGGCGGATGCGCCCCTGCGGGCCGTGTTCACCAGCCCGCTGCTGCGGGCGCGCCAGACGGCCGAAGAGATCCGTGCGCGGCATCCCCATCTGCGGCTGCGCCAGGACCGGCGCCTCAACGAAGTACGGACCATTTACGAGGGCGTGCCCGGCGACCAGATCGACCGCAAACGCGGCGATATCTACACGGGCGTGCCGGCGCCGTTCGAGCAGCCGGCCGATATCTTCCACCGCGTAGCGGGATTTCTGGCCTTCATGCGCCGCCATTTTGCCGGCGAGCAGGTGGCGGCCGTCTCCCATGGGGATGTGATCATCTTCACCGTGCTGTGGGCCCTGGGCTGGGAGCTGTTGCCCCAGAACAAAAGCCGCCTGCGGGAGGCGGGCTACGGCACCAGCTATCCCAGCCATGCCTCGATCACCGGCCTGATCTTCGCGAGCGATGCGCCTGACGAGCGCCCGAAGGTTACCTTCACCCAGCCGTGGCGTTGATGGAGCGCATCCATAGCGGCACTTATAATGTGTGGCCGGTGAACCGGACCATGACCTGAACGTGCTGTGCGCGCAGTTAGACCCAAATCGATGCCGTTCAGCGAGAACGGCTGCGGCAGCGTATTTCCGGTTGAATTAAAGCCCAAGCCCTTTTATAGTGGGGCCATTATCGCCAAAGCTTGGATCTCTACTTCCACTTCCGGATCAGATTTTTCTTCCCGGCGCGACCCGCATATCCATGGCGATCTCAAAATGTTCAACAAGACTCATGATCGAAACCAGGCCGAGGATTGGATAGCTGCCCCTGTGTCGATTTTCTGGACGGGGAGCGTAACGAAATGCATGCGAAAGGAGTCTCATGAAGGCTAAAGCAAAGCGGGATATCGAAAAAGGGTACACCGTCGCCCAGATGGCCGCCAAACTGCGGCGACTGGCCGACAGCCTGGAAAAGGGCAAATCCTTCAGCATCCAAATTGCCGGCGAGCGGCTGACCATCCCGGCCACGGCCACCTTCACCATCGAGCACGAGCGGGAGAAGGGGGTCCAGGAGGTGGAGTTCCAACTACGCTGGGAAGTAAAATAAGTGCCCCTCCTCGACCGGCTCGCGCCCACCTGGGGCGCGCTGGAAAGGCGCATGTTGCCGGAATATGTCTGGCACAGCGATCCGCTCACCTTCTGGCGGGAGCGGGTGCTGTTCATCATGTGCTTTATTGCCGGCGTCTGCGGACCAGTGGCCCTGATCCCTTCCTTGACCCTGGCCTACCTGGAGCGGCGCTGGAACGTCATGCTGCTCGACCTTTTGGTGTATGGCAGCATTTTGCTGGTGCTGTTCAAACCGCGCTGGCCGCTGCGGCGGCGGGCCGTGCTGGCCTGCCTCAATCTCTACGCCCTGGCCGTCGGCTTGCTCTGGCTGTTAGGCCCGATGGGCGCCGGATACGCCTGGCTCTTCGGCATCTCGGTGATGATCAGCACGATCATCGGGGTGCGGGCCGCGGTCATCACGCTGATCCTGAACACCACGGCCCTGCTGGGCGTGGCCCTGCTGATCCATTCGGAAACCCTGCCCTGGGCCGCCCTGATGGACAACGCCTTGCAAAAGTGGCTGGTGATGACCGCCAATTTTCTAGTGCTCAACACCTTTGTCACCATCACCACGGCCTTCATGCTCGACGGGCTCAAACGCCTGCTGCGCAACGAACAGGCCATCAGCGCCACCTTGCGCCAGAGCGAAGAGCGCTACCGCATCGTTTCGGACTTCACCCACGACTGGGAGTACTGGATCGGGCCTTCGGGGGAATTCAGGTACATATCGCCCTCCTGCGAGGAGATGACCGGCTATGCGCTGAACACCTTTCTCCAAGACCCGGGCCTGCTCGCGGCCATCGTGCACGAAGAAGACCGCGGCGGGGTCATCCGCCACATGCAGGCCGATACAAGTAGTGAAGCGCCGGTGGCCAGCCTGGATTTTCGCATCCGCGCCCGGGACGGCCGGATCAAATGGATTAGCCATTACTGCCAGCCGGTCTTCTCCGACGAAGGGGCCTTTCTCGGCCGCCGGGTGAGCAACCGCGACATCACCGACCGCAAGCTGGTGGAAGACAAGCTGCGCATGCACCAGGAGCGTTTTCTGACGGTGCTGGACAGCATCGATGCCACCATCTATGTCGCCGACATGCAGACCCACCGGATCTTGTTCATGAACCGACAGATGATCCAGCGGCTGGGCCAGGATTTCACCGGCGAGATCTGCTGGAAAGTCTTGCGCGAAGCGTCCGGACCGTGCGACGGCTGCACCAACGCGCTGCTGGTCGATGCCCAGGGCGAGCCGACCGGCGTTCAGGTGTGGCACGAACGCAATCCGATCAGCGGCCGCTGGACCGTGAATTACGACCGCGCCATCCGCTGGACCGACGGCCACCTGGTCAAGATCCAGATCGCCACGGACATCACCGAAGTCAAAAAGATGGAAGCCGATCTGCGCCAGGCCCAGAAGATGGAGGCGCTGGGAACCCTGGCCGGCGGCATCGCCCATGACTTCAACAACATCCTGGCCTCTATTCTCGGCTACACCGAGCTGGCCCTCGAGGACGCCGAAAAAGGCACCTTGCTGGAAGACAATTTGCGCGAGGTGCTCACCGCCGGCAAGCGCGCCAAAGAACTGGTGCAGCAGATCCTGGCCTTTGCCCGGCGCTCGGACGAGCGCGTCAAACCCATTCAGGTGCGCCCCATCGTCAAGGAGACCATCAAGTTGATCCGCTCCACCTTGCCGGCGACCATCCGCATCGAGCAGAATATCGCCAGCGACGCCTCGATCCTGGGCAATCCCACCCAGGTCCACCGGGTCCTGATGAACCTGTGCACCAATGCGGGCCACGCCATGGCCCAGAGCGGCGGCGTGCTGCGCATCGACCTGCTCGACAGCCACGTGGATGCCGCTTGGGGCAGCCGCTACCCGGAGCTTGCGGCCGGCCACTACCTGATTCTGGCCGTGGCGGACACCGGCCGCGGTATCCCCGCCGATATTCTGCCGTCCATCTTCGAGCCGTACTTCACCACCCGGGACCCCGGCCAAGGCACCGGCATGGGGCTGGCCATGGTGCACGGCATCGTGGAGAGCTACGGCGGCAAAATCTTCGTGGAAAGCGAAATCGGCCGGGGGACGGTCTTCAGCATCTACTTCCCGGTGGCCGGGACCCCGGCCGAGCGCAAAGAAAACGGCACGGCGCCGTTGCCCTTGCCGTCGGGCCATGAGCGCATTTTGCTGGTGGACGACGAATTGCCCATCACCCAGATGGGCCGCCAGACCCTGGAGCGGCTGGGATACTCGGTGGTGACCGAAACCGACAGCCGCAAGGCCTTGACGCTTTTCCAGACCGCGCCCGAGGCTTTCGACCTGGTGATCACCGACATGACCATGCCCCACATGACCGGCGACATGCTGGCCGCGGAATTGATCCGCATCCGGCACGACATTCCCGTGATTCTGTGCACCGGCTACAGCCGAACCCTATCCGAGGAAATGGTGGCCCGGCTGCCCATCAAGGCCCTGGCCTATAAACCCATGATCAAAAAAGATCTGGCCATCACGATCCGCAGCGTATTGGACGAAGCCAAAACCCTGCTTTGAGGCGGGGGCTAGGGGCGGGAGAAAAGCGCGGCCATGCGCTGCCGGAGCAGATCCGCGATGGCGTCGGCATCCATGGGCTTCAGGCGCCCATGGGCGATGGGCGCCCCGAAATGCAGGCCCATGCGGCCGGGCCGGATGAACCGGCGGCCCCGTTGCAAAATATCGAAGGCGCCGGTCATGACCACCGGCACCACTTCCACGGCCACGCGTTTGGCCAGCAGAAACGCACCCTTTTTAAACGGTTGAAAGGCGCCATCCGGCGTCCGGCCGCCTTCGGGCAAAATCAGGACCGAAGTACCGTCGGCCAGCGCGGCTTGGGCGACTTTCAGGCTGCGCAGGGCCGCGCGGCCGTTGCGCTGACTGATGGGAATCATGCCCAGGCGCCGGATGATGCGGCCGTAGAAGAACCAGTCGAAGTGCTCGTCCAGCTCCACCCCGCGGAAGAACAAGGGGATGTACCCGTAGAAGACAAAGACATCGAAGAGATTGACGTGGTTGCCCACGAAGAGATAGGTGCGGCCGGGGTGCAGATATTCGCGCCCCGTCACCGTGACCCGCACGCCCAGAGCCCGCAGAATCATGCGGCAGCTCCAGCTCGTGAAGGTGTGGAAGCGCCGGGGCGGGGCCAGAAAGCTCAGCAGCACCACCAGGCTGCCCAGAGGCACGAAGGCGCAAGTGCCGGCGGCCCAGGCAATTCCAGAGCGCAACAGGGTGCCGGCCCGGCGCCAAATATTCGACGATCCCATTCTTGGAATTACCTTCGCTCCAGTATTCAGGAGTCAGAATTTAGCATATTCTACCTTCTGAATTCTGTCTCCTGACCTCTACTTTTCTCACCCCGGCATCACCACCCGGTGAAACGCTTCGGCCAGTTCATACCCGCTTTTGGCCGCCAGGTTCTTGTAGCGCATGCGCAGCCAGGCGTCCAGGTCGTCGGCCTTGAGCTCGCGCATCTGGCTGTCGTGGCACTTGAGGGCCGCCAGCTTTTCGTCGAAGGTGTCGCTGATGTCGCTGTAGTGGTTGATATCCTCGGCGCCGAAGAAAAGCAGCTCCTTGATCTTGTGGGGCTCGTAACCGTCGGCCAGCAGGTCGGGGTAGGCGGCATGGTCGCGGGCAAAGGGAAAGGCGGCATCCAGCACCACCTGGCCCACGATGCGGTGATCGCGGTGCCACAGGTAGCGGCGGTAGGGATCGGTGGTGACCACGGTGTCGGGCCGGAAGGTGCGGATCACCTGCACGAGCTGCTTGCGAAAGGCGGGCGTGTCTTCCAGCTCCTGATCGGGGTAGCGCAGGAACACGACGTCGCGCACGCCCAGCAGATCGGCGGCCGCCTGCTGCTCGGCTTCGCGCTGGCGCGCCAGCGCCTCGGGCCGCACATTGCGGTCGCTGGTGCCTTTTTCGCCGCTGGTGCACAGCACGTAGGCCACCGAACGGCCTTCGCGGATCCAGCGGACCACGCTGCCGGCGCAGCCGTATTCGGCGTCGTCGGGATGGGCGGTGATGACCAGAACATCAACGGGTGCTTGCATTCAATTTCTCCTTGATAGCGTATCGCGGAATATCTTCTCGATGTCGGCCGCCACCGTGGGCCAGCCATAGGTCGCGACCGTGGGGCGGATTTGCGCGGCCCGTTCGGCGTCCCCGGACAGCGCCAGCAGGCGCGCCACGCCTTGGGCGATGGCGTCGGGCTGCGGCCCGGCCAGAACGATGCCGTTGCAACCCTGCCGGATTACGGCGGGAACGACCCCCACGGCCGTGGCGGCCACGGGCGTGCCGCAGGCCAGGGCCTCCAGCACCACCAGGCCGAAGCTTTCATAGTAAGAGGGCAGGGCCAGCAGATCGGCGGCGCTGTAGTGATAAGGCAGCTCGGCCTGTTCGATGCGGCCGGCAAAGTGCACGGCCGGAGCCACGTCAAGTCTTTGCGCCAGGCGGAGTAGGGCGGGCGGGCCTTGGGGTTCGTCGCCGCCGACCACGCGCAGGGTCAGGCGCGGGTGGCGCGGTCGCAGCAGGGCCAGGGCCGAGATCAGATTTTCCAACCCCTTGAGGGGCGCCAGACGGCCCACGAAGAGCACCGTCTCTTCCCCGGCCGGCCACCCCAGTCGCTGGCGGCTGGCCGCGCGGCCCCGGGGTTGAAAAAGATCCAGATCCACCCCGCAGGGCAGCACGCTGATCTTCTCCCGAGGCACATCGTACAAGTCGGTCAAATGAGCGGCCTCGCCCGCGGAGGGCGCCACGACACGGTCGGCGACGGCGGCCAGGCGGCGCTCTGCGGCCACGCGCAACCCGCTTTCGTGCTCCCCCGAACCGGGGGTGTTCTTGGCCGCCCCCAGGGTGTGGAACATCACCAGGTGCGGCCGCTGCCAGCGGACCTGGGCCAGGGCGCCCACCGCGGCCGAGATCCAATAGTGGCTGTGGATCAGATCGTAGCGCAAGCCGTTTTCGCTTCGAAACGCCTCCAAAGCCGCGAAGATCTCGGGCACCTGGTCGGGCAACTGCACCTTGGGCATCTCGGCCAGGGCGCCGGGGCCGATGCGGATCAGGCGCACGCTGGGCGCAAGATCCAGGGGCGGCGCCGGCGCTCCGGCACAGGTGAAGATATCCACTTCATGGCCGGCCGCACCCAGCCAGCGGGAAACCTGGCGCAGGTAAACACTCATGCCGCCCGTGTCGCGGGTCCCCAGGGCGCCCAGGGGGCTGGAGTGGATGCTGAGCATGGCGATGCGCACGTCGGTCTCTTCGTTTGCCTCAAAGGTTCCATTGACAGCGGTGCAACGGCAGCTCCTGGCCGCCGATGCGCCGCTTGTAGATTTCCGCGCCCTTCAGAAAATCGTAGCGCCGGCAACCGCCGGCCACCGCATCCCGGATGCTGAACACCTTGCTGAGGATGCCCACGCTCAGCGGTTCATACTGGTCGTCGTAGCCGCTGTTATAAAGATAGCGCACGCCGTTGAAATCGAAGCACAAGACGCTGGCCGCGGGCTCGCCGGCCACGCGCAGGAAAAAGAGGCGCAGCAGGCCGCGTTGCGCCAGGACCGTGATCAGGGCGCGAAAATAGCCCACCATGGTGTCGTTCATGAAGTCGGCCTTGTACGTGCGATTGCGGCGGAAGAGGCGCACGAAGCCATCGGCGGCCCCGGCCAGGCCGTCGGCCGGTCCGAAGCTGAAGGCACCGTAGGTCTCCAGGCGGCGCACCTTGCGCCGCACTTCGTGGCGCTGCTTGCCGTCCAACTGGCCTAAAAACGATTCCCACTCCGCGGGCAAATCGATCTCGTAGGTGACCTCGTCCGGCCCTAGGCCCGCCTCCCACTGGCGGGGGGCCACCTGGCGCAGGGCGCTCATCGTCTGGCTGTCGGGCCGCAGGGTGCGCAGGTCCATGCGGCGGATGCCGAGCCCGGAAAGGTGGTCCATGACCGCCTCCAGCACCCGGGCCTCGCATCCCGGCAGACACACCAGGTCCTGGTAGTCGCACACCTGGTGGCTGCCCAGGAAACGGGCCGTGTCGCCCGAAAGGGCCAGGGGCGCCAGGCCGACCAGCCGCTGGTCGACGCTCACCGCCACGATGTGGGGTTCACCCGGAGCGCCCAGGTGGCGCCAGACCGTCTCCAGCCAAAAAGGGGTCACAAAGGGGGAGGACCATTGCAGGCCGGCAGCCGACGAAGGCCAATGGGCGGCGAAGGTCTCGAACGTCTCTATTGAAATGGATGTGGTGGCCAGCGGCGGATCTCCCTATTGTGTGTCCAAATGCCATTGTGCCCCTTCGGGGGTGTCCTCCACTATCACTCCGCCCGCTTGCAGGCAATCCCGAATGGCGTCGGCCGCCGCCCATGCTTTTGCGGCGCGCAACCGCTCGCGCCATTCCAACAGGGCCGCCACCAGGGGCCGCAGCGCGGCAGCGCTATCGGCCGGCCGCTCGGCCAGGCGGTTGCCAAACAGCAGCAGGGTCTGGCGCAGCACCTCCCGGGCCGCCGCCAGGCCATTGCGCTCCTCGAGCGCCTCGGTGTGTTGATGGATGTGCGCCTCCAGGGCCAGCAGGCTCTGGGTGGCCGGTCCGATCCGGTCGGCATCCAGCAGATCCTGCACCGTTTCCGATAGCGCCTCCACCGGCGGCCACACCTTGTCTGCTTCCAAGCTCTCCGGCGGATCGTCCGTCTGCTCGGGCGATGCGTCGGCCGCGGGGGGCAGGGCGTGCCGGGGGCCCGCGCGCCAGCCGCCGCGCAACAGCGCCATCGGAATGGGCCCGCCTTTTTCCAGAATCCGTTCGGCACCGTTGCGACGCAAGGTGACCCGACCCAGACCCCGGATGAACGCCTGCTCGGCGCCCAGATCCAGGACCAGGGCCGTATGCTCGTCCAGGCCCACCAGGGTAGCCTCGTCGGCAAGCTGCGCCTCCAGAACCTTCAGGCGCGGGGCGCCCATGAAGCAGAAGCGTGTGTCGTGGTTGCCCCCCTCGGCATTGTTCCAGTGGGGCACCACCACCCAATCCAGACCAAAGGCGCCCAGCAGATCGAGCCCCGGCACCCAATGGGGCGCCTGGCCCACCTTATAGATTTCATAGACCGGCAAGGTCAGGCGGCCCACGGTCAGCGCCGCCGCGCTGGCGGCCACCAGGCAGGCGCCTTCCCGGATGCGTTGCACCAGCAGCTCGGGCACGCGGGTTTGTTGCCATTGCCCCAGGGCATAGGTGGGGCTGCCCGGACCCACGAGGATATAATCGGCCGAACGCAACTGAGCGTAGCACGCCTCCACGGCCGCAGCCTGATCCGCCGATGGCAGCGAGGCAATGCCCAGAGGGTACCCCACTCGCTGGCGAAAATAGTCCACCGCCTTGGCCGAGAGGTGGGCCACGTTGAGCTGGAACCCGGCCGGCGTGTCCATGAAGAAGGCCCGAGCCTGGTCGCCATAGCGGCCAAGCAGCGCCTTGTGCAGCTCGACCATGCTGGTGGTCAGCTCCCCGGAACCCATGAGGGTGATGATGCCCTGTGTCTTGGCCACAGCCAACCTTTCTCAAAGAATTTATGTCGGACCTTTGCGCAGCCCTATCCTGTTTTAGCTGCGCCCGAATGATGGGCAGCAATAGGTGCCTGTCAAGCAACCGCGCCGCAAACTCGCCATACCCTGGACAAAAAAGCCAGTGCCTACTTGGAACCGCTTCGTTTGCTTTGTCCGTTATACTGCTCCTGGGGTTTTTGAATAGTAGATCAGCGCCACTTTTATCAACCATCCTAGAAATTCGCCGGGAAATGCTGTGGGTCATTCCTTCGCTTCCATTGTGCAGCGCGGCTTTACCGGAAGTGCGGGCATTGACACACAATCGCAACTTTGACATAGTCGCCTTTCAAAAAGCAAGTTCCCATCTTCTATCTATTGAACACTCGGGCGCAAGACCTTCGCTAATACCAAATCCGTTAGGCACGAGGACGCGCATTGTTCCAACGGATATCAGGACCAGACGGCTGAAAGGAATTTTGATGAAACCCTATGTTAAGCTGGCACTGCCGCTATTTGCATTGCCTTTACTTGCATTGCTCGTTTTCTTTTCCCATTGCCCGGCCGGCAGTACTTCGAATCAGCTCATCGATAAAGCCGGTCGAGGAGATGTGGCGGCCCAGGTTCAATTGGCGAGCATGTATAAAGACGGCCAGGGCGTAAAAAAAGACTATGCCGAGGCCATGAGGTGGTTTCAAAAAGCCGCAGAACAGGGAAACGCCGAAGCCCAGTACAACATAGGCAGGATGCATTACAACGGGCAGGGGGTAAAGAAAAACTTCGACGAGGGCATGAAATGGTATCAAAAGGCCGCGGAACAGGGATACGCCGAAGCCCAATTCAACCTGGGGATGATTTATTACAAGGGACAGGGGATAAGGAAAAAATACGATGAGGCTTATAAGTGGTTCGAGAGGGCTGCTGATAAAGGCTATAGCGACGCGCAAATGAAAATAGGTCTTATGTATAACCTTGGACATGGTGTGGAACAAGATTATACCCAGGCCATGAAATGGTACAATAAGGCGGCGGGAAAAGGAAATGCCGGTGCTTACGTGAACATAGGGGTTATGTATCAAAATGGGGAAGGTGTGGAACGAGATTATGCCCGGGCCATGAAATTGTTCAAAAGAGCGGCTGATAAAGGGGACACCGACGCTCTGCTTAACATAGGCGTCATGTATATCAATGGACAGGGAGTAAAACAAGATTATGCCCAGGCCATGAAATGGTACAAAAAAGCCGCGGACCTGGGGAACACTACTGCCTTAACATACATAGGCCTTATGTATTTCGAGGGGCAGGGAGTGAAACAAAGCTATGCCGAGGCCATTAAATTGTACAAAAAGGCCGCGGACCTGGGGAATGTGGACGCCTTGGTGGAAATCGGCGCCATGTATAAAGACGGCCAGGGCGTGGCAAAAGACAATGTCACAGCATATGCCTATTGGAATGCGGCGTGGCATTTGAGTGACGACAATATCGCCAACCTCAATATGCTGAGCACGATGCCGGAAATGACGCTCGAGGAAGTCAGGGAGGCCCGACGCCAAGCCGCCATTATAGTCGATCAATTTCCAAACTAAAAAGGCTGGGAACCGCCAAGCCGGGGGTGTATATGGCGCCCTCGGGGCTGTTTGGATTTGATCCACTCAGGGCTTCCATAGTAATGGGACTGTTCTTGATCATTTCCGCCCAGCAGCGTGATGTATTTTATGAAAAGTTTGCGTGAGAACCAGATTCCCGCGCACTTCAAATTCACTGGTCATGATGCCCTTGTACGGAACATTGTATTTTTCTATTTTGTAGGTCGGCTGGTTCATCTTGTCACAGATGGTGATTTTTAGGTCCGCCATCGTGCCGTTCCTGCCGACCACATTCACATCGGCCAGACTGCCGTTCAAATCGGCTACTATAATATTCTTGGGTGGATCACTGACTTCGAAATCCGTCATCGCGATCATGGTGGCCCTGAATCCGCTGTCCATTCGGTTCGTCTCCACCGGATCGGAAATGACGAAAATCCGTCGGAACATCGTCAGCTCGAAATCGATAATAACGCCGGTCGTAAGCTTAATGCCGATATTTCCGAACATCTTAAAATACTTTTTGAATACCGATCCGTCGATCGAGGCATCCGCGCCGACACAGAACATGTTTAGTTTCATTGGTTTTTCATTCCTTCCCGGATAATCTAAAGTCTGCTGTTGCGTTCGAGACTCCATCCTGTGGCCACCTGCCCAGTCGCGCCGCCGCCGGAGCGATTTTGCCGGGTGTAACGCCATTCGATCTTTCCGTAATGGACGGTAATGATCTCGGCGGGCAACTCCCCTGGGCCACCGGCCGCGTAAACGCCGCTGATCAGGCAATTTCTCAGCTTATACTCCATGAACTTCAGCTTGTCTCCTCCGGCCCGGCAAAGTTCGATGACCACCGTGTCGATATGCGTTCCATCGGCGCAGGCCAGAGCCAACGAGGGCGTTGCGGTATCCACCAGCTTGGAAAACCGGATCGGCTTGAAGTCCACACGCCCAGCGCCGGCGCTGCTTGCTGTGGAAGACTTTTTTTGATCGAGTCCGGTGTCCAGCGTAATAATCTCCATCCATCGCGGGTGCTTCTCATCGCTGCTCTCGCCATCAATGCCGTCAATTCTCACAAAAGCATCAAATGCCATCCGTCAAACCTTCCTTATTTTGCTGGTTTCATTGTAACGACCGAGGCCATTGGTCGCTTTTTATCACGCCAATGGCGAACCTTGGGCTTGTCCAGGTAGTGGATCGAACCGTCAAACCAAAGTCAACGAGAAGTCTGCACCGAAGAAGAAAACAGGCGCGCGACTAGAAAGAGTGAGCGTGAGAAATGTGGATCGACGCACGAATGGGCGGTAACGCACTGTTCGTAGATTGAAGCCTCGGCGAGATTAAGCACACTTTTTGGATCGCTACAACTACTTTCTGCTTCTATGGAAAAAAAGTCGCAGGCAACTCATTGCCGCTTCAGCACCGCCGGCCCCTCGTTGATGTGATGCAGCAGGCGCACGGCGGTCTGGCGCATGCTGGGGTTGGGGTCGAGAAGCATGGATTGCAGGTGGGGCTGTAAGGCTTTGAGGCACTGCTTGTCGGCCTGGGTCAGCAGTACGAACGCCTGTTCGCGGATGCGCGGGTCGTTGTCCTGGAGGCAGCGCAGGTAGATCTCCAGGGGCTTTTGCTTTTGACTGACGGTGTCCAGGACCACCAGGGCGTCGTAGCGCAGATCGGCGTCCGGGTGGTAGAGAAATTCGGCGCAGATCGCGGCGATTTCGGCCCGGCGGCGGGTAAAGCAGCTCAAGTGGTACAAGATGGCGCGCTGCTGCTCCTTGGCGCCGCGCTTCAGGCGCCCGGCCAGGGCGCTGAACAGACGGTCGTCGTTGATGTTGGTCAGGGCGCTGACCGCCGCCTGCTGCACCTCGACGTCCTCGTCGCAGAGGGCCTCCACCAGGGGCGCCACGGCCGCCTGGTTGCCCTCCCAGCCCAAGGCAAAGGCCGCATAGCCGCGCAACTGAGCGTTGTCCGAAGCCAGATCGGCGATCAGGCGCTGCGCCAACTTACGGCGTTCCGCCGGTGGCAACAGGGCGCCCACCAGGCTCAACTGCAAGGCCGCGGCCTGGCACAAATTTTCGGCCTGGCCTTCGTCCCGCAAGAGATCGTAAAGCGGTTGAATAACCCGGGAATCGGCCATGGTGCCGAGCATCAGCACGATCTTGAGCTTCAGGTCGCTATCGGCCAGGGGCAGGGCCCGCACGAGCGGGTCGACGGCCTGGGAGCCGTCCTGGATCAGTTGATCCAGGGCCTGGGCATAGCTGCGGGCCTTGGCCACGAGCCGCCCCTGGGCGTCGAAGGGAATAATGGTGTCAGGCATGGCGTTTTGCTTCGGTGCTCTGGCCGAATGAGCTCTTCTTTCTCTGAATTATATGGTGTCCATCCAGGGATGGCTATTTTCGCCGATTTCGGCGTTGGACGCGTCAAAACTATCTCATCCCTGGATGGACACCATCTACAGGCCTACATGCCACGGCCGCCGCGCCAAAGTCCAGCGCCAAATCAAAAAAGGGGCAACTGCTGCTGCACCGGCTTGCGCGCTGCGTCTTCGCCCTGGCAGGTGAGGCGGGCCTCGATGTCGGCCACGAAGGGCGACAGGCGCCGGTCGGTGGTAGTGCCGTACAGCATGCGCCGGCGCGCCCAGGAAAAGTAGAGTTGGCGCTTGGCCCGGGTCATGGCCACGAAAAAGAGGCGGCGCTCCTCGCCCGCGTCGTCGACGCCGGCGCCCGGCCGCTGGTAGGGTATCAGGCCGGTTTCGCAGCCGGCCACGAACACCAGGTTGAACTCCAACCCCTTGGCGGCATGCATGGTCAACAGGGCCACCTTTTCGGCATCGGGGCGATACAGGTCGGTGTCGCTCAGCAGGGCCTGGCCGGCCAGAAAGGCCGGCAGATCGGCGCCAAAGAGAGCGGCGTTCTCGAACAACAGCCGGCGCGCATCGTCCGCGATCTGGCCGGCCAGGGTGGTCTGGGCCAGGCACAGGGCGATGGCCTCGCTCACCGGTTTTTCCGCGCACTGGCTTTTCAACCCCTGGATGAAGCGCACCAAGCCCACCAGGCGCTGTTGGCGCGCGGTGGTCATGCCCGGCAGGGGCAGGCGCACGGCGGTGTGCAGGGCCTTTTCCAGGGGCAGGCCCGCAGCATAAGCCCAGCGCTTGAAGGCGTCGAGGGTTTCGCGTCCGATGCCCGGGGCCGTCAGGTCGCTGAGCGCGTTTAGATCCACATACCCGGCCTGATCGGCCAGCACGCGCAGCAGGGCCAGCAGCTTGGCCACGCCGCGATCGTCGCTCAGCAGGTGGCGGCCCACGGCCTGGCAGGGAATCCCGGCGGCCGTGAGCACCTCGGCGATCAGCCGTCCCTGGTCAACGGTGCGGAAGAGCACGGCCATGTCGGCAAAACTGTGCTCTTTTTGGCCGCGGTCCACCTTACCGAAATCGATGGCATGAAAGCCGCTGCCGCCCACCCGCGCTTCGATGATCTTGCCGATGGCCACGGCCTCGGCGCGGGCGGTGGCCGCTTCCAGAATCGTGATCGTCGCTTGACCGGCGATGTTGGAGTAGGTGCGCTGGCGGGTTTCGCTGGCGCCCTGATGGTCGCCGGCCCGGATCACCTGGTGCGAGGCCTGCAGGATGGTTTCGGTGGAACGGTAGTTGCGATTCAGGCGCACCGTGGTCAGGGCGGGATAATCCAGGCCGAACTGGTGGAAGCAGCGCACATCCGACCCGCGAAAGCCGTAGATGGCCTGGTCCGGATCGCCGATGACGCAGAGGTTGGCCCGGTCCGGGGCCAGCAGGCGGATCAGACGGTACTGCACGGCGTTGATATCCTGGAACTCGTCCACGAAGAGGTATGTAAAGCGCCGCTGCAACGCCCGGCGCCACGGCTCGTCGGCCAGCAGGCCGTGGACCGTCTCGCAGATCAGATCCTCGAAATCCATGAGGTGCTGTAGGCGCAGCAACCGCTGGTAAGCGGCGTAGACCGCGGCCAGCAGGCGGGCGCCGTGGATCTCCGCCAACGGCAACGGGCTCAGGTCGTCGGCGGGGGTCAACAGCAATTGTTTGGCCTGCACCACCGCCGCCACGGCCGCGGCCGGCGACAAGCCGGCGGGCGCAGCGGCCAGCAGCAGGGCGTCGGCCATGATCGCCGCGCGCGCCGGCTCGTCGACCACCGCGCCGCTAAACGGCACTGTCTCCCGCGCCAACAGCAAGCGGCGGCAGAGGCTGTGAAAAGTGCCCATGAGCGGTAGCTCGACCCCGGGGCCGAGGGTGGCCGCCAGACGCTGCTGCATCTCCTGGGCCGCCTTATTGGTGAAGGTCACGGCCAGGACGGCGGCGGCCGGGACTTTGCCGCGGGTGATCAGCGCGGCCATGCGCTCGGTGATGGTGCGGGTCTTGCCGGTACCGGGACCGGCCACCACCAGCAGCGGACCGCCCGGATGATCGACGACCCGTTGTTGCTCGGCGTTGAGGGCCAGGGCGGGCGCTTGCGGTTCGCCGCAGGGTGGTGACGGTGCGGCCGGCAAAGCAAGCGGTGCGCCCTGGACTTTGGGTAAAGCGGGGAACTGCTCGGGTGGGGCAAGTTCTTCGGTGGGCAGCTCAAACAAAGCACACTGGCCCTTGAGGCGCTCGCGCTCGTCCGCCTCGAAAATACGCAGGCTTCCGAACAGGCCATCGTACCCCGGTTCGAACTGGATGTGGCCGGCGCGCATGCGGGCGATGGCTTCGGCCAACAGGGGAATGTTGCAGCCGGCCAGGGTTTCGGCCGACAGTTCGCGCAGGATGTGGAACTCGGAGCCGTAGCGGGTCAACAGTTGCTGGTAGGCCTGGGCCACGCGCTTGGATTGGGCGCCGGTGGCGAACACTTCGGCCAGCAACTCCTCCAGGGGAATGAGGCGTTCGAAGTTCCGGCCCCGGGGCGGACGCGCACCACCATCTGATCGATCGGCCAACTGCGCCACCCGGTGCAGCACGCCCAGCACCAGGGGTTTGGCGCACACCGGACAGCGATCGTTCAACGCCCGGCTCTTTTCGGGCAGGCAGCGGAAGTTGCAGTCGCGGTGGCCGTCCACGTGGTACTTGCCCTCTTCGGGGAAAAATTCCAGGGTTCCCAGAAAGCCGTCCGCCTCGGCGCCTTGCATGGCCTGGCGCATGGCCGGATAGCTCAATTCGGTGTCGAACAAATTGGCCTCACGGCCCAGCTTGGCCGGCGAGTGGGCGTCCGAGTTGGATATCAGGGTGAAACGGTCCAATTGGGAGACGCGCCAGTTCATGGGCGGGTCCGAAGATAGGCCCGTTTCCAGGGCGAAGATGTGGTGACTCAGGTCGCCGAAGCACTCTTCCACATGATCGAATCCGGATTTGGAACCGAGCAGGGAGAACCAGGGGGTCCAGATGTGGGCCGGCACCAGAAAGCCCTGGTCGCACGTCTCGAGCATCACTTCCAGCAGGTTGCGGGCATCGAGCCCCAGGATCGGGCGGCCGTCGGAGCGGATGTTGCCGATCTTGTCCAGGCGCCGGTTGAGGCGCTCGGCGCGCTCCAGGTCGGGCATGAAGATCAGGTTGTGATTTTTACGGGTGCGGCCCTCCTTTTTATAGATGTTGCTGATCTCGGTGGTGAGGATGAAACGCACCGGCTGCCGGCAGGCCGGCGGCACCCGAGCATCGCAGGCCGCTGCCAGTTCCGGCCGCAAGGCCAAAAGGCCTTCTTCGGCCGGCTCGAGCTTGGTGGCGATCTCTTGCCACCAGGCCGGGTGGGTGAAATCGCCGGTACCGATGACGGTGATGCCTTTGATCTGGGCCGCGACGTAGAGATGCTCCAGGTCGAGGTTTTTGGCCGTGGCCCGGGAGTATTTGGAGTGGATGTGAAAATCGGCAACAAAGCGCATGAAGTTCGTCGAAGGGTAGGGGTTTGTTTTGGATCGCCAAACTAAAAGATATGATTGGGGATGTCAACCGGGTCTGCGCCGATAGACCGCATTCGGTTGGAACGGCGGCTTTGAATCGACTATCCGCCTGGACCAAGGTCCTAGGGTTTTTCCCTATGAAAAACAGCTTGTTTTATTGGGCCGGACTCGCTATATTTAGGCGTTTTTAATATACAGAAATACATGATGTTGTAGTTCTTAGAGGATTCATGGGTCTGCTGTCAGCGAGTACATCGGCCACGCGTTACCGGGTGGACGGGCAATTGGACAATCCGATCATCGAAACCGTGGGTGCGGCGCTCAAACGCTACGCCATCACCGAAATCGACGGCCAGACATCGGATCAAGCCGAGGGGTGGACCAGTTTCCAGAACCCTTTTTCCACCGAGTTCGAAGGATCGCGCTTTCTAATCGGCACGGCTTTCATTTTTTCGCTGCGCGTCGACCGAAAATCGATTCCGCCCAAACTGTTGCAAAAGCATCTGAACGCCGAAACCGCCCGGCGCACCCAGGCCCTGGAGCGCGATTTTCTGTCCAAGGATGAGCAAAAAGCGCTCAAGGAGCAGATCGTCCAGCGCTTGCAGCAAAAAATGCCGGCCACGCCCAATGTATACGATGTGGTTTGGCAGTATGAGAAGAACGAATTGTGGTTTTTCTCCAATCTGAAGAGCGCCAACGAACATCTGGAAACCTTATTTCACAAATCGTTCGGCTTGCACCTGCTGCGCTTGATCCCATATACCATGGCCGCTTTCGACACATCGCTCTCCGCGAACCAGCGCGATGCCCTGGAAAAACTCTCCTTTGACCCAAACGAGGCTTGACCCCTGACCGATGCTTGATATCGCCGTCGCTTATAACCGCTACCGCTTCCTGGGCAACGAGTTTCTCACCTGGCTCTGGTTCGCCATCGAAAACGACATGGACCAGATTCGCCAATGCGATGCCGAACTGCTGGATCTGGACGTGGGTAACCGCATGGTGCTGGAAAACAAGCTGGCCAATGGCAAGGAGAGCATCACCATCAAGGGCGATGCCGCCGGCATGGAAGAGGCGCTGCTGGCTCTGAGCAAAGGCGCCTTGATCACCGACATGCACCTGGTCTACAAAAGCGGATCGGCGGAGTGGCAATTCGCGGTCAAAGGTGAAAGTTTGAGTTTTTCGGGCCTGAAGCTGCCCGAAACCGGCCCCATGGAGGCCGGCGAAGAGATGGAAGGGATCATTCTCGAAAAGATCTTCCTCTATGAAAAGCCGTTTCGGTTGCTGGACGCGCTCTATCAGCGGTTCATCAAGTTGCGCTTGTCGGAAAAGTGGAACGCCCAGACCCTTCCTTCCATGAAAAAATGGATCGTTTCCGCCAAGCGGGAGTAAGTGTTCGCGCCATCGGCAACACCGTTATCGACAAAACATGTTCATAGATTGTTCATAACGTTCAAGTTATCGGTGGTTTTGAAAGTGGTATCTATAAAGCGTCGGTTATGGATTATTTATCAGTCTGCTTATCAACAGCCGACGACGATTTTTATGCTGCAATATAAATCGGATAAACAACCTTTAAACATATGCACAGCCCCTATTACCATTAATATTAATCTTTAATTAAAGAAAATAAGAATAGGGATCACGCGATGAAGTGTACGATCAACAAGAACAGCATTGTGGATGTCTTGGCCAAGATTCAGGGACTGACCAATCGGCGCAGCAGTCTGGCCATTACCGAATGCATTCGGATCAAAGCTTCAGATAGCCATGTGCATCTGACGGCCACGGACCTGGAGACCTGTTTCGAGGGACGTCTGCCGGCCGAGGTCAACACCCCCGGCACCATCGCCATCAGTTCGCGCAAGCTGTACGAGGTCGCCCGGGAGTTTCCCAATGCCGACATGTTATTGGACGAAAAGGAGAACCGCTGGGTCGATATCGGCACCCAGAAAGTCCAGTACCATCTGATGAGCATGAATGCCAATGACTTCCCCGAAACCCCCACCTTCGAAGATGTCGAGCTGTTCGAGGTTTCCGCCGCCGACTTAAAGAAGATGATCGATAAATCCATCGTCATCAGCGGAATCGGTGAGGATAAAAAACCGCACATCAACGGGGTCCTGTTCGAACGCGTTCACCAGCTCAATCCTTGCCATCTGCGCATGGTCTCCACCGACGGCAGCCGATTGTCCAAATTCGATCTGGTCCTGCCGGCCGACGCCGTGGTCACCGCCGGACCCAATGTGCTCATTCCCAAGAAAGGGCTGCATGAAGTCAGCAAGTTTTTAGGCGTCAGCGGAACGGTTCAAATCGGCGTGCAGTCCAGTTATTTCATCATCAAAAGCGCCGACGACACCCTGGCGATCCGTTTGCTGGAAGGCCAGTTTCCCAAGTACGAAGAGATCGTATTGCGCGAACAGGGCTATGCCATCCAGGTGGATAAGGATTCCTTCGGCGACATGCTCAAGCGCATGTCGATCCTGTGCAGCGATAGCTATAGAGCCGCGCTTTTCACCTTCGCCGACGGGATGCTGGTGATCAATGCCACCAATCCGGACATCGGCGAAGCCAAGGAAGACATGGCCATCGCCTACGACGGCGAGAAGATCGAAGCGGCTTTCAATCCGCGCTTTTTCATCGAAGCGCTCAACGGTGTGGATGATGAAAAGGTCGTCCTCAACATCATCAGTGACACTAAACCCTGCCTCATCGATGGAGTCGAAGACAAATCCTACGTGAGTGCGGTAATGCCCATGAGAGTATAGACGGTTATGGAAGACAAAATTTACGACGCCAGTAGTATTGATGTGTTGGAGGGCCTCGCACCGGTTCGGCTGAGACCCTCCATGTATATCGGCAATGTGGACGTGGCCGGCCTGCACCACCTGGTTTACGAGGTGGTGGACAACAGCATCGACGAGGCCATGGCCGGATACTGCGACCAGATTAACGTGCGGGTGCACGCTGACAACAGTGTCAGTGTGGAAGACAACGGCCGCGGTATTCCGGTGGGTGTTCATAAGACCGAACATGTGCCGGCCGTGGAAGTCGTTTTAACCAAGCTGCATGCCGGCGGCAAATTCAACAACGATAGTTACAAAGTCTCCGGCGGTTTGCACGGCGTGGGTGTGTCGGTGGTCAACGCCCTATCCACCTTGCTGGTGGCCGAGATCTATCAAGACGGTAAAATCTACCAGCAATCCTTCGCCTGTGGCCAAAAAACCAGCGAATTGACCGTCATCGGCGAAACCGATAAACGCGGCACCAAAATCCATTTTATGCCGGATGCCACCATCTTCAACTCGGTGGAGTTCACCTATGATATTCTCGCTCGGCGCCTCAGGGAACTGGCCTTTCTCAACAAAGGCATCCGCATCCTGATCGAAGACGAGCGCGCCGACAAGAAAGAGGAGTTTCACTACGCAGGCGGCATTGTCTCGTTTGTGGAGTATCTGAACCGCCATCACACCGGTCTGCACAAGCCCATTTTTATCGAGGGCGAAAAAGGCGATACACAGATCGAAGTGGCGATTCAATACAACGACACCTATAAGGAAAACCTCTTCTCTTTCGCCAACAACATCAATACGGTGGAGGGCGGTTTTCACCTCATCGGCTTTAAGGCTGCCCTGACCCGATCCTTGAACCAATACGGCAGCAACGGCAACGTACCCAAGAACCTGATCGCCAAAATAAGTGGCGATGACGTGCGGGAAGGCTTGACGGCCATCGTCAGCGTGCGCATCAAATCGCCGCAGTTCGAAGGCCAGACCAAGACCAAGCTGGGCAACAGCGATGTCAAAGGCCAGGTCGAATCGCTGGTCAACGAGAAGTTGAACGCCTTCCTGGAAGAAAATCCCACGGTGGCCAAGAAAATCATCGCCAAGGCCGTGGATGCCGCCCGGGCCCGGGATGCCGCCAAACGCGCCCGGGATATGGCGCGCAACAAAGGTTCATGGTCCGACGGCAGCCTGCCGGGCAAGTTGGCCGAATGCCAGTCGTCGGACCCCAATCTGCGCGAAATATTCATGGTCGAGGGCGATTCGGCCGGGGGTTCGGCCAAGCAGGGGCGTGACCGAAAGTTTCAGGCCATTTTGCCGCTCAGAGGCAAGATATTGAATGTCGAGAAGGCGCGCTTCGATAAGATTCTGCGCAGCGAAGAGATCAAGAACATTATCACGGCCCTGGGGACCGGCGTGGGTCGCGAAGAATACGAAATCGAAAAAATCCGCTACAAAAAAGTGATCATCATGACCGATGCCGACGTGGACGGATCGCACATTCGGACCTTGCTGCTCACTTTCTTCTACCGTCAGATGCCCGAGATCATCGAACACGGTTACCTTTACATTGCTCAACCGCCGCTCTTTAGGATCGGCAAGGGCAAGAGCGAACAATATCTGAAAGACGAACAGGAATTTAACGATTTCATCCTGAAAAGAGTCTGCGAAAAGATCAAAATCAAGCTCAACAACGAAGAACAAGCGTTGGCCGACCACCAGTTGTATCTTTTCGCCGGCAATCTGACCGAGTACCTGAATCTGTGCGCCAAGCTCGAAAACCAGGGTATTCCGGAGCCGTTGATGGATGTTCTGGTGCAAGAGAACGTCGAAGACAAAAATTTCCTGCGCGATCGGAGCCGAATGGAAGCGTTGAGCGCCACCCTCAAGGCCAAGGGATTCGACGCCAAGGAGCCCATTTGGAACGCCGAGAAAGAGATCTTCGAAATCGTGATTCACCGCAATAATGGCAAGAAAAGCATGGCGCCGATTAAACTGGGGCGGGGTCTGGTTTACTCCAGTGAATATCAACGCTGTATGGCAGCGGGTCGGCAGGTAATGGGATATAACCTTCCGCCTTTCGATGTGATCTCCATCGAGAGCGGCAAAAGCAGCGGCGCCTTTCAGGAGTTGCGCTCACTGTTGCAGCATCTCATCGAGGAAGGCAAAAAGGGCATCAGCATGCAGCGTTATAAAGGTTTGGGGGAGATGAATCCGGAGCAGTTGTGGGAAACCACCATGAACCCCGATAAGCGCATTCTGTTGCAAGTGGGGATCGAGGACGCCGTGGAAGCGGATGCGATCTTTACGATTCTGATGGGCGACGAGGTGGAGCCGCGCCGGGACTTTATCCAAAACAACGCCTTGGAAGTCAGCACGCTGGACATTTAAGGGCCGACCGGAAAGAGCGAACCCCTAAGGCATGCGGCCTGACCTTAGGGGTTCTCAATGGGTGCGCTTTTCAACCATCCAAGGCAAGGATACGGCCAGATTTCCGTTCAATATGATCAAACAAATGTGGTCAGAGGGAGTTTGAGAGAAGTAAGCGCACAACCCCATTCGCATAAATGGAAATGGGTGTCAAATAAAATTTTTATCGCCGAGGATTCCCCCGTTATGAACATCCATACCCTTCGCGCCCGCGACTTGCCCGATCTATGGTTCCAGGCCGTTCACGATATTTTAGATCATGGGTCGCGTTTCACCATCGACCGCGGATCGTATGCCGGCCAGACGCGCCTGGAGTACGACTACTTCTTGGGGCACGTCAAGCATCCGGGCACCCAGCCGCTGATCCCCGATATCCCCGCCAGTTGCGGCATCCCCAACCCGGTGGAAGAGGCTTACATCTACGGCGGCCCGGGATACCAGCGCTCGTATATCGAATACCTGATGACCGGTCACAAAGAGCCGGGTGAGTCCTACACCTACGGTGAGCGGCTCACGCGGGTGCCCTTGCGGGGAGACAAATTGAGCTGGTGGCAGGAAGGTAAGCGCGAGATCATCGACCGGCGTCCGGTGGACGGCAAGGTCCTTTTCGAGGAGCAGGGCCAGCTCTATCTGAACCAGATCGAATGGATCATCGACACCTACAAACGGTTCGGACAGCGGAACAATCAGATGGTGCTGCAGGTGGCCCACCCGTCGGATGTCACCCTGATCGATCCGCCCTGCCTGCGCTCCATCGATACGCGCATCCAGGACGATACCCTGCACTTTTTCGTCTATTTTCGCTCCTGGGATCTGTGGGGTGGCCTACCGGCCAACCTGGCCGGGATACAGAACCTGAAAGAGTACATGGCCGGGCAGATCGGCGTCCAGGATGGCGAGATGGTCGTCGAAAGTAAAGGTTTGCATCTTTACGGATACGCTGAAGACTTGGCCAAACTGCGCTGTTTACGGGCTTAAAATTCGATACTCTTGGGCGTGCGCGGGAAGGGGATCACGTCGCGGATGTTGTTGATGCCGGTCACCATCATGATCAGGCGCTCGAAGCCTAGGCCGAAGCCGCTGTGGGGCACGCTGCCATACTGGCGCGACTCCAGGTACCACCAGTATTTTTCCTTGGAAAGTTTCATCTGGTCCATGCGCGCGGCCAGCACGTCGTAGCGCTCCTCGCGCTGGCTGCCACCGATAATCTCGCCGATCCCCGCCACGAGCACATCCATGGAAGCCACGGTCTTGCCGTCGTCGTTGAGGCGCATATAAAAGGGCTTGATCGTCTTGGGAAAGTCGTAGACGATCACCGGTTTTTTGAAGTGCTGTTCGGTCAGATAGCGCTCATGCTCGGACTGCAGGTCGATGCCGAACGTCACCGGGTACTCGAAGGTCTGCCGGCTCTGCTCCAGGATGGCCACCGCCTCGGCATAGGGCACGCGGGCAAACTGCGCCTGGGACAGCAGCTCCAGTTGGGGCAGCAGGTTCTTGTCCACAAACCGGCCGAACAGGTTCACGTCATCGGCGCAATGTTCCAATACATGGCCGGTGAGAAAGTGGATCAGCGCCTCGGCCAGGGCCATGTCTTCCTGCAGGTCGCAAAAGGCCATTTCCGGTTCGATCATCCAGAATTCGGCCGCATGCCGGCGGGTATTGGAGTTCTCCGCCCGAAAGGTGGGGCCGAAGGTGTAAACATCGCCTAAGGCCAGGGCCAGCATCTCGGCTTCCAGTTGGCCGGACACGGTCAGATTGGCCTCGACGCCGAAGAAATCCTCCTCGAACGGTTGGATGCCGGGGTGGGTGCCCTGGGGCAGGGTGGTGACCCGGAACATCTCGCCGGCGCCCTCGCAATCCGAGGCGGTCAGGATCGGCGTATGGATATAGCGAAAACCGCGCTCCTGGAAGAAGCGGTGCACGGCAAAGGCCAGTTCCGAACGGATGCGGAAGGCGGCCCCATATTTATTGGTGCGCGGCCGCAGATGGGCGATGGAGCGCAGGAATTCGTCGGTGTGGCGTTTCTTCTGCAGGGGATAGGCTTCGGGCGCCGCTCCGATCACGGTCACTTGCGCGGCTTGCAGCTCCCACTGCTGGCCCTGGCCCTGGGATGGCACCAGGGGCCCCTGGACCGCCACGGCCGAACCGGTGGTCAGCTTGCGGATCTCTTCGTAGTTGGGCAGGCCGGCCTCGGCCAGCACCTGCAGGTTGGCCAGGCACGAGCCGTCGTTGAGCTCGATGAACGAGAACCCCTTGGCGTCGCGCTTGGTGCGGACCCAGCCCTTGACCAGCACCGGATCGTTCCGGGCGCCCGATTTCAAGAGCGAATGGATTTTGATGCGTTGCATTGGATGTCCCTTTTCGATGTGTGGCCGCGTGCCGGCATCAGGGCGACAGGCGCACCGTCAGATGGTACACCTGGGGCCCGCGCTGGATCAGCATGAGCATCGAGGATTTGAGGCGGCCCCGGATCATGGCGTTGGCAAACTGCTGCTCATCGGCAATAGTTTGGTCATCCATCTGCAAAATCAAGTCCCCGGGGGCCACGGCGATGTGATGCAAGTAGGCGCCCGGGCGCACGTCGGTGATCACCACCCCCTGTTTGGCGTTCAAGCGAAAGCGCCGGCGCAACTCCGGGCTGATGGTTTTCACCGCCACCCCCAGGCGGCGCCAGGCCAACTGCGGGGCGCGCGCCTCGGGATAGGTGGTGGTGCGCAGGTCGCTGCGCTCGGTGCGGCCGTCGCGCCAAAAGGAGATCTGGACGGCATCGCCAGCGGCGATGGCGCGCTCGGCCGCCCGGTAGTCGTCGAAGGAGTTGATCTTGGTGCGCCCCAGGGAGAGGATCAGGTCACCCTCGCGCAGGCCGGCTTTGGCCGCCGGGCTGCTTTCTTCGACCTGGGTGACGATGACCCCCTGGGCGTCCTGGCGCTGCAGGTAGCTGGCCAGGCGGGCGTCGATGTCCTGGACCACCACGCCAATCCAGGCCTGGATCACGTGACCGTACTGGATTAGGTCGGCGATGATGCGCCGGGCCTTGTTGATGGGGATGGCAAAGCCGATGCCCTGGGCCTTGGCGTAGATGGCCGTGTTGATGCCGATCAACTCGCCGTTGATGTTGAGCAGGGGACCGCCGCTGTTGCCCGGGTTGATGGAGGCATCGGTCTGGATGAATTGACGGTAGACCCGGTCGTCGCTGTTGATGCTGCGGTTCACGGCGCTGACGACGCCGGTGGTCACGGTATGCGAAAAGCCGAAGGGGTTGCCGATGGCGATGATGGTCTCGCCGATCATGATGTCGTCGGAGTTGCCCATCTGCACCGACGGCAGCGCCTGGTCCGATTTGATCTGCAGCACGGCCAGGTCCGAATCGGCATCGGCGCCCACGATGCGCGCCTCGAACTGGCGTTCGTCCTGGAGCGTCACTTTGACCGTGGCGGTTCGCTCGAGCACATGGGCATTGGTCAGAATGAAACCGCGGTCGCCATCGATGATCACGCCCGAGCCCAGGCTGGTCCGCTTCTGGGGACCGGGATCGAAGAAATCCTTGAAAAAATTGTCGAAGAAGGGGTTGGCGCCGAAGGGGTTCGGTTGGTTGTGGACCTCGATTTCCGAGCTTATGTTGACCACGGCCGGCCCGACCTGGCGCACCGCCTGAACCACAGGGGTTTCACGGTCAAAGGCCTGGAGCGGTGCCGCGAGTAGCAGCAGGGCGGCCAGCAGCGATACGGTTTTGAGCTTGCTTTGATAGCGAAAGTTTGCCATGAAGAACCTTTTTCTTAATCTTCTCCAACAATTGGAAGGCAACTGGGTTGCAGTGCAACCTATTTAACATGCAACCAACGCGCATTCAAGATATCTTGGGACAAGTCGAAAAGCCGAGCCGCTACCTGGGAACGGAGTGCAACCGCACCCTCAAGGAGCCGGGCCGGATGGCGCTGCGCATGGCCTTGGCCTTCCCGGACCTTTACGAAATCGGCACCTCGCATTTCGGCATCCAGATCCTTTATCACCTGCTCAACCGGCGCAGCGATGTTGCCGTGGAGCGGGTATACGCGCCGGCCAAGGATATGGAGGCGTGCCTGCGCCAGGAAGGTCTGCCGCTCACCAGCCTGGAGAGCCAGACCCCCTTGGCCGAGTTTCCCATCGTGGGTTTCAGCCTGCTGTATGAGCTTAATTTCACCAACGTGCTCAACATGCTCGATCTGGGCGGCATCCCGCTGTATGCCGCCCAACGCGGCGCGGCCGATCCTTTTGTGATCGGCGGCGGGCCGTGCGTCAGCAACCCCGAACCCATGGCCCTTTTCTTCGATGCCATGGTTTTCGGCGACGGGGAAGAGGTCTTGCCCCAGATGGTGGACGCCTGGCTGGCCTGGCGCGGCCAAGGCGAGCAACCCCGGGAGATGCTGCTGCGCCGCTGGTCGCGCATTGCCGGGGTGTATGTTCCCGGTTTCTTCTCGGCCGGTCTGGACGCCCAGGACATCCAGCACTTGACCCCGCACTTCGACGATTACCGCCGCATCACCCGCGCCGTGGTCTCGGACCTGGACGGCGCCTTTTTCCCCGAGCGGCCCATCGTGGCCTTCGGCCGGCCGGTGCATGACCGCCTGCGCCTGGAGATCTCCCGGGGCTGCGGGCGGGGCTGCCGCTTCTGCCAGGCCGGCATGATCTATCGCCCGGTGCGCGAACGCTCGCCCGAGACGCTGCTGCGGCTGACCCGGGAGAGCCTGGCGGCCACGGGCTACGAAGATCTGTCGCTGCTTTCCCTGAGCACCGGGGACTACACCTGTTTGAGCGGGCTGATGGAAGCGCTCATGCGGCGCTGCCAGGGGGAGCATGTGGCTGTCTCGCTGCCTTCGATCCGGGCCGGCACCCTGACCCCCGAGTTGATGGGGCTGATCAAAAAGGTGCGCAAGACCGGTTTTACCATCGCCCCCGAAGCCGGCAGCCAGCGGCTGCGCGACGTCATCAACAAAAACATCAGCTTCGAAGAGATCGAAGCCACCGTACGCGATGCCTTTGGCCTGGGCTGGCAGGTGATCAAGCTCTATTTCATGATCGGGCTGCCCACGGAAACCGAGGCCGATCTGGATGCCATCGCCGATCTGGTGCTGGCCCTCAAGCGGATCAAGCCCGCCAAACGGCGCGGGCAGATCAACGTCAGCATCACCAGCTTCATTCCCAAGGCGCACACCCCCTTTCAATGGGCCCGCCAGATCGGCATGGACGAAGCCTGGGCGCGCATCGAACGGATCAAGGCCCGGCTGCGGTTGCCCGGCATCCAGGTCAAATTCCAGCACCCGCAAATGAGTTTGCTGGAAGGCGCCCTGGCACGGGGCGATCGGCGCATGAGCGCCGTCATCGAACAGGCCTGGCGCAACGGGTGCACCTTCGACGGCTGGAGCGATCAGTTCGATTTCGAGCGCTGGCGGCGGGCCTTCGAAAGCTGCGGGATTGCCATGGATGCCTTTAGTACGCGCACTTGGGAGCTGGATCAAGCGCTGCCCTGGGCGCACATGGATGCCCGCGTGGCCCCCGAGTTCCTGAAGGCCCAGTGGCATGAATCCATCGAAGGCAAAACACTGCCCGATTGTCGCAAGGGTCATTGCCATCAATGCGGGGTGTGTGATTTCGAGCGCGTGCAGCCCCAGCGTTTTGAAACCTGTCCGCCTGCCGAGGCGGAGACGCCCGAAGCCGAGGCTGCCTACCAAACCCTGGAGTTGATCTACAGCAAGCTTGGCAGCGCCCGCTTTTTCGGTCACCTGGAGCTGGCCAACCTATTTGCGCGGGCCCTGCGGCGCGCCGGAATCGGGATGCTCTACTCCCAAGGCTATCACCCCATGCCGCGGCTCTCGTTCGATGACCCGCTGCCGTTGGGTATGGAAAGCCAGGGCGAGCGCATGTGGCTCAAAGCCGATGCGGGCCTCAGCGGGCAAGTGGTGATGGAACGCCTGGGCGGCCAACTGCCGACGGGTATCGAGATCGTGAGCTGCCAGCCGCTTCGCCCGGGCAAGGGCCAGAGCGATGGCGCACCGGATCGTTACCATTTGTTCTTTCCGGCGGCGGAGACAGAGGCGGCTTTGCTGGCCAATTTTCAGGGCCAGAGCAGTTGGCCCTACGCGCGCAACAAACACAAAGGCCCCTGCCGGCAGATCGATCTAAAGAGCTGTATCGTGCGGCTGGCGCGCATCGATGCCGACACATTGGAGATCCATATCCACAAAAGCGGGACCCTGACCGTGCGGCCGGCCGATGTGCTGCGCGGGGTCATGGGCCTGAGCGAATGCGCGATTGCCGCGGTGCGCACCCTGAAGCTACAACCCCACTAAATCCAAGCACCGCCCGCCAAGCTTGTTGAAACAGGCGATCGAAAGAGGTAGCGTTTAACCTTCAACCAAATGAAAATACAATAAACCATGCCAAACAAAAAAATCATCATCAACGACATGCCCCATGAAACCCGCGTGGCACTGCTGGAAGAGGGCGAGATCGCCGAACTGTTCATCGAACGCCAAGGCTCATCGGACAGTTCCGGCAATGTATATAAAGGTCGCGTTCAGCGGGTCCTGCCGGGCATGCAAGCCGCCTTCGTCGATATCGGCCTGAGTCAGGCCGCCTTCCTTTATGTCAACGACATCAAAACCGACAATTACGAAGATCTGGAAGCGGCCTTCGGCGAAAGTGTGGAGGTGGGTTACCATGGCTCGGAAGCCGAGCAGATGAGCGCCGCCTTTGCCCGGGGAACCGAAAAGAGCACGCCCAACATCGTGGATCTGATCACCGAAGGCCAGGAGATGCTGGTGCAGGTGGCTAAGTCACCCATCGGCACCAAAGGGGCGCGCATCACCTCCTACATCTCGTTGCCGGGTCGCTTTTTGGTGCTCATGCCCACCTCCAACCACATCGGCGTCTCGCGCCGAATTGAAGACGAGGGCGAGCGGATGCGGCTCAAGGAGATGGTCAGCGAACTGCGCAAGGACCATTTGGGCTACATCGTGCGCACCGCCGCAGAAGGCGTCGGGCCTGAAAAAGTGGCCCAAGAGATGGATTTTCTCAAAAACCTGTGGAGCGGCATTCAGCGCAAATACCAAAATGCGCCGGCCCCCAGCCTGATCCACCAGGAGTTGGACATCAGCCTGCGGGCGGTGCGCGACCTGCTGGTGCACGAGGCCGAAAAGCTGATCGTCGATTCGCGCAGCGGTTGCCAGGAAATCTTATCCTTTCTGGATACCTTCATGCCCAACCTGAAGGACTCTGTGGAGCTTTATGAAGGCAGCGAACCGATCTTCGACGCCTACAACCTGGAAGGGGACATCTTCCGGGCCTTGAAACGCAAGGTGTGGCTCAAGTCCGGCGGTTACATCATCATCGAACACACCGAAGCCCTGGTGGCCATCGACGTCAACACCGGGCGCTACGTGGGCAAACACAACCTGGAAGAGACGATCCTCAAGACCAATCTCGAGGCGGTCAAGGAGATCGCCTACCAGATCCGGCTGCGCGACATCGGCGGCATCATCATCATCGATTTCATCGACATGGAGAAAAAGGCCAATCAGGAAAAGGTGTTCAATGCCCTCACCGAGGCCTTTTCCAAGGACCGCAGCAAGACCCATATCCTGCCCATGTCCGAGATGGGGCTGATCCAGATGACTCGCAAGCGCATCCGCAAGCCGCTCACGCGCCAACTGTGCGAGGCCTGTTTTTACTGCGAAGGCGAGGGGCATCTGCTTTCGGGCAAGACCATCTGCTACAACATCCACCGGGAGATCCTGCGCAACTCCCGGGACATGATCGGCGCGGGCATGACCCTCAAGGTCCATCCCCAGATCGCCGAGATGCTGTTGGGGGACGAGAATCATATCATCGTGTCGCTGGAAAAGAGTATTGGGCGGCAGGTCACCATATACCCGGAGAGCCGATTCCACTTTGAGGAGTACGATGTCCTGGAAACCTACGGCAAGCCGGGATGATGCCGAAGCCCAATTAGGTATTGACAAATTTCGGAGCTTGGGGATAAGGTTGCGGTTTGAACGAGCTGCAGATCAAGATAAGCGGTGGAAATTTTTCGAGAATCACGGGCGCCGACCCAATCCCACATACTCTGGAACGATAAGGGAAAAGAAACATGAAAAGAACGTATCAACCGAGCAAGATCAAACGCGTCAGAAGCTGTGGATTTCGCAAACGCATGTCCACCAAGGCCGGTCGGATGGTAATCAACCGTCGGCGCGCCAAGGGTCGCAAACGGCTGGCGCTCTAAAGGCCGCAAAAACATCGTGGCCGGCAGCGCAACGCGGTCCGGCAGGGGCACCGCTGAAAAAGCACGCGGTAAGGAAGCTGCCCTAAAAATCGGCAGGTTAAAGCGTTTCGACGTCATTGGCAGAATGCCTTAAATCGCGATTTTTCAGGCAGTGTCCGGATTGGAATCCAAAGATAAATCGTTGAATAACCGCTTCACCAAGTCCGATCGGCTGCTCTCGCGATCCCAATTCGTGCACCTGGCAAACCAGGCGAAGAAAGTGCGGAGTCATCTGTTTATCGCTTTCTTCGAACCCAGTCCCCATGCCAGCAGCCGCATCGGTATAACGGTCAGCCGAAAAGTTGGCAATGCCGTGACGCGCAATCGCCTCAAGCGCCTCGCGCGCGAGTACTTCCGGCAGAATCGCCGCACGCTGGAACACCCCTGGGATATCCACGTGATTGCCAAAAGAGAAGCGGCCGGCAGCGGTTATCGGGCAGTGTTTGGATCTCTTGAGAAGATTTTTAAACGGATTGAAGCATCTAGCGAACCTCCCAAGGCCGATTAAGCGATCTGGCGTTTTGCTCGCCAAGTTGCTGATCCGCGCCTATCAGCTCGTCCTCTCACCACTGATCGGGCACGTCTGCCGATTCGAGCCTTCGTGTTCCCGATACGCCCTGGAAGCTCTGGAACGATACGGCTTGCTTAAAGGCGGTCTCTTGGCCGGCCGAAGGCTTTTGCGTTGCCATCCGTGGTGCGATGGAGGCTTCGATCCGGTTCCCTAGGTCGGTCCTTACCGGCCCGCTCAAGAGCTATCCCGCCCGTGATCCATTCCGTCGTCCCGCGGCAAGCAGACTATTTCGGCACTCGAATCTTTGATGATGGCTTACGGTTACTAAGGAGAAACACATGGAACAAAAGCGGCTTTTGCTGGCCATCGGCCTTTCCTTCCTGGTCTTCTTCGCGTGGAGCGTCGCCTTTGCCCCCAAGGGGCCCGTGCAACCCACCGAACAGACCCAAACGCTCAAGCCCGGCGAGAGCGGGCAGCCGGCAAATGAGGGCCACGCGGCGGCCCCCCAGGAAGGGTTAACGGCCGGCGTGCAAACCGCCGAGGCGGTCGAATCGCTCCCTGATCGCGATGCGCGTGCGATTGTGGTTGAAACTCCGTTATACCGCATGACGCTCTCCGAAAATGGGGGTGCGGTAACCAGCATGATCCTGAAAGACTACCGTGAGACGGTCGACGCCGACTCGCCCCAAAAGGAACTCATACCCAAAGAAACCCGCGGCGGCACTGCCCTGGTTGCCTTCGGTGCAGACCATGCACTGGAACGCGCTTTTTTCAAGACCGAGGAACAAAGCGATAAAATCAATGTCCAGGGCCAGCCCCGGGACGTGCGTTTCAGCCACCGTACGGCCCAGGGTGTGCGCATCGAAAAGCACTATCGGTTCTTTGCCAACAGTTACCTGGTGGATCTCACCATCAGCATCCACAACGAGAGTGGCGAGGCCCTTCAGGGACCCCTGAAGATCGGGCTTCGCCATGTGATGCCCGACGATGCGGCCAGTTACGGCTTTCAAGGTCCCAGCGGCCTGGTCAATGGATCCCTGGAGCAGGTTAAGATCAAGGATATCGCCGAACAGAACCAGCTCAACGGAACCCTGCGCTGGATCGCCATCGAAGAGCTCTACTTCATGGAAAGTATGATCAGCAAAAACCCGACGGACGGCACCATGGCGCTGGCTTATGAAGACAAGACCGTCGTCAACCGCCTGATCACCCAAACCGGCGAGATCGCCAGCGGCGCACGTATCGAGCTGGCCTACAGCATCTTCATGGGACCCAAGAGCATCTCGGTGCTCAAAGCCGTCGGGAACGAGATGGACAAGGCCATCGACTTCGGTTGGGTCGAGATCATCGCCAAGCCCTGCCTTTATTTCATGAACTTCATCCACCGCTACATTCCCAACTACGGCATCGCCATCATCATTCTGACCATTATTTCGCGGCTCGTTTTCTGGCCTTTGGCCAATAAGAGCTACAAATCCATGAACGACATGCGCAAGTTGCAACCGCTGATGCAGGAGATCCGGGAAAAGTATAAAGACGACAAAGCCCGCATCAATCAGGAGACCATGGCGCTCTATCGGACCTACAAGGTCAACCCCATGGGCGGATGTTTGCCGATGTTGATTCAAATGCCCGTATTCTTTGCGCTTTATCGTATGCTCTACCAGGCCATCGAACTGCGCCACGCGCCCTTTTTCGGCTGGATCAACGACCTGTCCGCCCCCGACCGGCTCTTCAATTTCGGTTTTTCAATACCGTTTATGAGCGAGCCGTACGGCATTCCCGTGCTCACCATCATCATGGGCGCCACCATGCTCTTGCAGCAGAAACTCTCGCCCCAGCCGGGTGACCCGACGCAGGCCAAAATGATGATGTTGATGCCCATTGTCTTTACATTCATTTTCATCAACTTCCCCTCCGGGCTCGTGCTCTACTGGCTGGTCAGCAATTTGGTGTCCGTCGGCCAGCAATACTACACCATGAAGAAACTGGCATAATGACGCCGATTTTCGAAACATCCGACCGGACGGGAGGTTTTAATGGAGGTCTCAGCCATGAATGAATTCATCGAGTTTGAAGGTAAAAACGTACAAAAAGCTTTGGAAAAGGCGGGTCAGGAGTTGAACCGGTCCGTCGAGGAACTTGAATATGACGTGGTTTCCTATGGATCGACCGGCATCTTCGGTTTCGTGGGGGTCAAAAAAGCCAAAATTCGCGTTAAAACCAACGGCGGTCCGCAAGCCCGGGTACAGGAAGACGCCCGCGAACAAGCCCGCAGCCTGGTGGACAACGCCTTCGATGACGAAGAGGGCGATGACACCGAAGCCGCTGCGGCCGATCCGGAAGTCGTTTCCATCGATATGGAATCGGCGGTCAACGATGGCAAGGCCGCCCTCGAGCGCATCGTCGCGTTTATCTCCGAGGGCTCGAAAATCGAAGCCGAAACCCGAAACGGCCGTATCCTTTTCAAGGTCGATGGCGGCAACAGCGCGCTGCTGATCGGCAAACGCGGTCAAACGCTCGAGGCCATTCAGTATCTTGTCGAAAAAATCATCAACAAGAAAAACGATACACGCATCCGCATCATGGTGGACGTCGAAGGCTACCTGGGCGCACGCAAGAGTAACCTGCAAAAATTGGCCAGCAAATTGGCCGACAAGGCTAAAAAAATCAATAAGCCGGTCACCATCGGCCAAATGAACGCCTACGACCGACGCATCGTGCACCTGCACCTTAAAGACAACCAAGAGGTGCGCACCCAGAGTGTGGGCGAAGGCTATTACCGGAAGCTAGTCATTTTCCCTAAACGCCGGCGGCGGGGGAAGAGTTGACCCAGCATTTGCCAACAGGGAGCGGGAGCGACATCGCGACCGCTCCTGGGGGTGCCCAGGCCTCGAGCTGCCAGGCGGAGAACGATACTATTGCGGCCATCGGGACCGGCGCCGGGCTCGGCGGCATCGGCATCGTCAAGATTTCCGGAAAGCGGGCCGCCGGAATTGCTCAAAGGCTCTTCCGACCCGCGCGACCCACCGATCAACCTCAAGTGTCCGCTTACATTCCCAAGCCGCGCCACTTAAGCCACGGATTTATCGCCAATCCCGATGATGGGCAGCCGTTGGACGAGGTTCTGCTGGCCTTCATGCCTGGGCCGCACTCGTATACCCGTGAAGATGTGGTTGAAATTCAATCGCACGGCGGCACCGTGGTGTTGCATAAGATTCTGGACCTCGTGCTATTGAGCGGTGCCAGGCTAGCCGAAGCCGGAGAGTTCACGCGCCGGGCCTTCCTTAATGGGCGCATCGACTTGACCCAGGCCGAAGCAGTTGCCGATCTGATCAACGCGCGCAGCGAGAGCGCCATGCGCCAAGCCGCCCGGCAGCTCGGCGGCGGGCTAAAGTTGCAGATCCAGATCCTTATCGAGCAGATCACGGACATGCTCGCCGATATCGAAGCCGATCTGGAATTCGGCGAAGAGGGCGTCAGCGGCATCGCGGCGGAACGGATCACAGGCGCCTCGTTAAGCCAACGGCTGATCGTGCCCATGCGTCAATTGGCGGAAAGCTATAAACTCGGGCGTGCAGTCAGAGAGGGGCTGCGGTTGGCCATTGTCGGCCGCACCAATGTGGGTAAATCGAGCCTGCTCAACCGGCTGATCGAGCGCGACAAAGCCATCGTGACACCCTTTCCCGGAACGACGCGCGATCCGGTGGAAGCAAGCGTTACCATCGGCAATATGGCCGTTGATTTCATCGATACCGCCGGAATACGCGACAGTCACGACCCGGTAGAATGTATCGGTATTCAAAAATCCCAAGAGGCCTTAAACGAAGCCGATCTGGTGATTTTCGTCATCGATGCCCAAAACCCAATGACCGCCGACGATGAGCGCATCTTTAAAGACATTCAGGGCAAACGCTTCATCTTCGCGGCCAACAAAATCGATTTGTTCGGTGTCGGGCAAACACCCGCGCTACCGATAGCTTATGCCCAGTGCGATCCTATCTTTATATCGGCCAAAAGCGGCGCGGGTCTCGATGCGCTCAAATCAAGAATAGCGAAGCTGTGCCGAAAAACAGCGGGGGGGGAGAACGAGGCCGTGCTTTGCGACCCGCGCCACAAAGAGGCCCTCGGGTCAGCCTTGGACGCTGCTTGTAAAGCAGCCGAAGCCTTGGATGACGATGGGCCGCTCGACATGGTATCCATGGACCTTAAACACGCGCTGGGTCAATTACAGACCATCATCGGTGAGCGGATAGCGGCCGAGGTGTTGGATGCCATTTTTAAAAAGTTTTGCATAGGGAAATGATCTGTCATATTCGAGATCGCGAAGCATGCCCCGGCATTGTTTCACGTGAAACAACAAGGAGAATTCATATGGATTTCAGTAGCTTTTTTAAACAATACGAAGCGCTGGTTCAACAGGCGGATGCCGTTTTTGCACGGGTGAAGCAGGCCCATGGCGAGTGTGTGCGTTGCCAAGAAGGTTGTGCCGATTGCTGCCATGCGCTGTTTGACCTGACACTGGTTGAGGCGCTCTATATCAAGGCCCGCTTTGACGCCAGCTTTGTGGAAGAGGCCCGGGCCGATCTCATCGAACGGGCCAATGAGGCGGATCGCCAGATTTACCGTCTCAAGCGCCAAGCTTTCAAAGAGCATGAAGAGGGCCGTTCCGAGGAACAAATTCTGGAAGAGATGGCGGCCCATCGGGTGCGTTGCCCGGCGCTGAATGCGGATGATCGCTGTGCGATTTATGCGTTCCGGCCGCTCACCTGCCGGATCTATGGCGTTCCCACGGTTATCGGTGGCAAGGCGCACACTTGCGGGCTTTCCGCTTTCAATCCGGGAGAGAAATATCCGACCGTGAAAATGGATGCCATTTATCAACGGCTATATGAGATCTCCCTGGCCCTGGCTCAATCCTTCGAAAGCCGCTACCCGGGGTTGGCCGATATGTTGGTTCCTTTGTCCATGGCGCTGCTCACCGATTACACCGAAGAGTATCTGGGGGTGCGCACAAAAGAGGATGCGGACGCTAGCGCAAGCGATAATAAGGAGTAAGGGGCTATGGCCGAGCAAAGCAAGGAGTCCGAGCAACGCAAGAAAGCGATCTTCGAGAGCATGTCCCCCCGCCGCCAGCGGCACATTTCAAAGCGGGGTTATGATCGGTGGAATCCTTTCGAAGAGCCCAAGGATCCCATCGATATCCGCAAAGATGCAACCCGGCGGACCACCCAGCAGTTGGTGCGCGAGTTTTTGCAGCAGTGCGGCCAGGAAAAATACAGCAATGCCTATGGCCGGGGGGTCCTGGAGATCGCCTTGGGTATCATCAACAGCGATGACCGCTTCATCGGCATGTACGAGTTTGCCAAGTGGTATGCCGAGGAGCTGAAAAAGCTGGATTCCCAGGGGTAGGGCGCTGGCTGCGAAGGGTGTGCTCCGGGCGAGTGCTCCGGACCATGACCTGAAGGCAGCGTGACGCCCCACCTATAATTGCCGCTTTACGGCCTTGCCCATGGGCAAGGCTTTTTCGTTTCGAGTCGGGGGAAAAGTGTTGGAAAAGCAGTGGGAAAGGCGATTGTTCGAGCTGCTGGAAGGAAGGGTGGGCGGCTTGATCCCGGGCACCCTGAACCGCGAGATGCGCAACCAATTCCCCGCCCTGGACCGCGCAGCGCTCCGCTCTCTGGTCAAACGCCTGGTGGCAGACGGCCGGCTGGTTTACACCCTGCGCCTGGGGTCCACCCGCATCGCCCTGGGCGATTATACGCCGGTGCGGGTCTCCGAACGCATCTATCTGAGCAGCGCATCGCACCGCCATTGCTTGCCGCCGGGAGCCGTCTGTGTGCGTCTGGTTGCCGGCCCGGCCTTTGGTGCCGGTGATCATCCAACCACCTGCATGATGCTGCGCGCCCTGGAGCAGGTAATTGCACGGCTGGGCCCATCCAAAGCACTCGAGGCCGTCCGGGTTTTGGATGTGGGTACCGGTAACGGCGTGTTGGCGCTTGCGGCCTTGTTGTTGGGGGCGGGGGCGGCGGTTGGGGTGGACATCGATCCCCAGGCCTGCCACGAGGCACGGCTCAATGCCGACCAAAACGGGGTGGCTGACCGCTTCTCGGTCATTGCCGGTTCGGTGCAGGCGGTGGGCGGGGAGGCCTTCGATGTGGTGCTGGCCAATCTGCGGCCGCCCACCTTGGCTGGATTGCTGCCAGTGCTCGGGTCGTTGTTGACCGATCGCGGCCGGCTGATTCTATCGGGGTTCAGGCCCGACGAACAAACGGCTCTAAAAATGTTGTTGCCGGCCGGGATGAGCGTCATCGGTCAGGAGCGTGACAGAGATTGGGCCGCCGTGGTCATCCGTCAAGGCTGAAGGAATTTCAGGGCCGCATTTCCTAAGGGCGAAAAAGGCAGGTTGAGGTATGTGGCGGGAAGCGATCGCCCGATGTTGGGCTTCTGGTGCGGTCGCCCCCGCGAAACCAAGCCCAGAGTGGTTTTGCGGGGGCGTAAGCAGATCTGCGGGGAAGCTATTTGAAAACCAGCTTGCCGCCATACCAGCCGGCCAGGCCGGCGGCCCCCAGATTGATGAGATGGAGCAAAATGAAGAACCAATTGGCGAAAAGCCCGCGCTGGTATAGATCGGGTGCGGTGAGCCACCAGATGGCCAGCAACAGACTGAGGATGGTGACCACGCCGGCGCAGATCATCTTGTTCTTGAAGATGGAGGTCATGTGCCCGCCATAGCGGTTGACCCAATCCACCAGGCCGGTGCCGATCACGATGGGCATGGCCAGGCCCACAAGCAGCATGTTGTAGCCGGCCGCCTGGGCCAGGGACTCGGAGCGAAACATCATGGCCAGCAATCCAAAGAGCACTGCCACCGGCAAAACGCCATTGGGAATGTGCACCGCGATGGGGTGGCCGTGCAACTGGGTGAGCCGCTTGGCCAGGGCGGTCAGGCGCACATTGCCTTCCCAGGGCGGCTTGAACCCGGCACGGTCCGCTTTGGGCGCCGAAAGTGCTTCCTCCGGTTCGGCCGGTTTGGTGTCGCTGCCCGTCTCCGCGGCCGTCTCCGCGGCCTCCGTCAGCGGGACGAAAAGACTCTTGTCGGCGCCGCACACCGGGCATTGGTCGGGGGGCTCACTGCCGGTGTGAATGTAACCGCACACCGTGCATTGCCACCTCGTGGCGGCCCTCGCGGCCGCCGGCTGCGCTGGTGCGGCGGGGGCCGCGCCGGCGTCCTCTTCCTGGTAGGGAACGAACAGGCTCTTGTCGGCCCCGCACACCGGGCATTGGTCGGGGGGCGTTTCGCCCGCATGGATATAACCGCATACCGTGCACTGCCACTTCTGCATAAATCTTCCTTTGGTTGAATTATTCGTCCAGGCTCAAGGGCGTCCCGAGCAAATACTCCTCATATTCCGTGGGCCGCTCCTGAAGCAGTTCCAACATGATTTCGTACTTCTTGCGCTCTTCGCTGTCGCGCCAGCGCTGCCAGGCCTCCAGGCTTTGCCAGGAGCCGATGACGATCAGGTTGTTGGGGAACCCCTTTTTGGAGAGGGTTTCACCCGAGATGTAGCCGGATTGATGCATGGCGCGGGCGCGCAGTTCGTTGAGCAGGGTTATGATTTGCCGGGACTTGCCTGCTTTAAAGCGCCGTTTGATGATGATTTTGGCGATCATGTGGCCTCCTTGGCATTAAGGGTTGCACGATGGGCCGGTGGCTGTCGTCACCGGATGGCAGCCAATGATCGGGTTATGGCGCGTGGGAGAACTCCGACGGGATGGGGTAAAAAATCGTACAAATGACGGACTGGGCCAGGCAGCGTGTCTGATAACCATTGGCGTTAGGTGCATGCTGACACAAGCCGTTGGGACGGTCAAGAAAAATGCCGGGCCCGGGAAAAGAAGCAAATGCGGCTGTTAGGCCGACATGCTCCGTTCTGAGTTTACTTCATTAAAAAACTCCATAAAATACCGGCGCAAATGGCCGAACCGATGACACCCGAGGCGTTACAGGCCATGGCATGCATCAACAGGTAGTTTCCTGAATCCTCTTTCTGGGCGACCATATGCACCTCCCGGGCCGACCCGGGAACGGCCGAAACGCCGGCGGCGCCCAGCAGGGGGTTGATCTTCTCCTTGAGGAAAAGATTCATGACCTTGGCGAATATGATACCCGAACCGGTTGCGATGGAAAAGGCAACGGCACCCAAGAGAAAGATTTTCAGCGAGGTGGGGGTGAGAAACACATCCGCCTGGGTGCTGGCCCCGACGGTGAATCCGAGGAAGATGGTGGCTGTGTCGATGACCGCCGAACTGGCTGTTTTGGCCAGTCGATCCACCACACCGGAGACCTTCATGAAATTGCCGAGAAAAAAGGGCCCCAACAGGGGGATGGAGGCCGGCGCCAGGAGACAGCAAAGCACCACGCCGACCAACGGGAAAATGACAAGCTCTTTACGCGAGACATGCCGTTCGTTGTCGGGCATGCGAATGAGCCGTTCTTTCTTGGTGGTGAGCAGGCGCATGACCGGTGGTTGAATGATGGGAATCAAGGCCATGTAGGAGTAAGCAGCGATGGCCACCGGGCCGATGAGATGGGGCGCCAGTTTGGCAGTCAAAAAGATGGAGGTGGGACCGTCGGCACCGCCGATGATGGCCACCGAGGCGGCTTCGTTGGGAGTGAATCCCAAGGCCATGGCGCTCAGCAGCGTAAAGTAGATCCCCATTTGGGCCGCGGCCCCCAGCAGCATGAGCTTGGGTCGGGCCAGCATCGAGGAGAAGTCGGTCATGGCCCCCAGGCCGAGGAAGACGATGGAGGGATACACGCCGCTGGTGACGCCGAAGTAAAGGTAGTGCAAGACGCTGTTGGCTTCATAGATCCCGAGTCCAAAGCCTTTGAAAAAGGGCAGATTGCCCACCACGATGCCAAACCCGATGGGCAGCAACAGCAGCGGTTCATAATTCTTGCCGGCCGACAGGTAGCAGAAAAGTATGCCGACGCAAATCATGACGATGTAACGCCAATCCGCCAGGGCAAAGCCAGTATTCTGAAAAAAGCCGAGCGCCATTTCCATAATCGGTGGTTCCTCGATCCAGGTTGATTAAGCCATCATTAATAGGTGACCTGCCATCCAAAAAGTCCCTCGCCCGAGGGGAGCAACTGTCCATTTTCACGCAAAGCGCGAATGGTGAGATGGGGATGGGGACAATCCATGCGCTCGAGCTCTTTATAAAGCGTGGTGAGCTTGAAGGCGCCGCCCAGGTGAGTGGTGAAAACCTGGCAGAGGCGCGCCACGGAATCGGGGTCAGCCAGCCAATCCAGGGCGATGCTCACGGCGGGCGCGTCGTCTTGGGCCGTTTCATTGGCGCGCGGCGACTTTTTGGCTTCGAAAAGGAGCAGAACTCGGTGCAGTTGAGAGATGATGAGCGCGAGGCTGGAAAGCCCAAGCATAACGATGATGGCGCCGGTCAGGGCCATGGCCCAGCCGTTATTGGCCGTGATCAGATGGAACCCCATGGTGTGTTACCTCCTGTTACAAAGGGCCGCGACGTATCAGGCGACCAACCTCCCTGATTTTACTAGACGGATTGGGCTTTTTGCCGGGAGATTTCCGCAAAAGGCCACATTTTCGACCATACTTGAACTCAAATGTCAACCTTTTAATGTTTAATATCGTTTTAAAGCGGCGAAATTGATCTATATCCATAACTGTTGACAAGCGATGGGCGCGCACCGTATGTTCCGATGACTGCAAGGGGAGACCCCCGTCGGGTCGACGCGCAACTGGTTTGTGGGAGCGTTCAATGCAAAAAAAGGTGGAAGAAATACTTCACTACTTCGAGCAGGTCAATGCGGTTCCCCGTTGTTCCAAAAACGAGGCGGCGCTGTGTCGGTGGCTGGCGCAATGGGCCCAGGAGAGAGGGTATGCGACGGCCCTGGATGCGGCCGGCAACCTGGTCGTGCGCCTGCCCGCCAGCCCGGGGGCGGAAGGCGCGCCCATCGTGGTGATCCAGGCCCACATGGACATGGTCTGCGAGAAGACGCCCGATTCGACGCACGATTTCTCCAAAGACCCCATCCGTTCGCATCGCAACGGCGATTGGCTCATGGCCGATCGGACCACCTTGGGCGCGGACAACGGTATCGCCATCGCGTACGCCATGGCGGTGGCCGACGATGCCGGCCTGGCCAGGCCGCCCATGGAGCTGCTCTTCACGGTGGATGAGGAGACCGGCCTGAACGGCGTTAAGCAGATGGCGCCCGGCCTGATCGAAGGCCGCATCCTGCTCAACCTCGACTCCGAAGATGAGGGCATCTTCACCATCGGGTGTGCCGGCGGCACGGACAGCAATTTGCTGTGTACAATGGGCACCGAAAAATTGCCGGCCGATTGGAGCTGTTATGCGCTGAAGATCGGCGGCCTCAAGGGCGGCCATTCCGGCATCGATATCCACAAGCACCGCGCCAATGCCAACAAGCTGTTGGCCCGCACCCTGGCGGCCTTGAACGCAGGCGCCGAATGCCGGATCGTTTCCCTCGAAGGCGGTTCGCGCCACAATGCCATTGCCCGGGATGCCGTTGCAATTGTCGCCTGTGCGGCCGAGGAGGCGCGCATCGAGGCCGTGGTCGCGGAGATGGAGAAGATCTTCCGCCATGAATATGGCGAAAAGGAGGCGGGCCTGCTGGTCAGCGTTGCAAAGGCCGCCGGCACGCCGGCCGCCGGGTTATCGCCCGCAGCCAGCCGGCAGGTGGTGGCCCTGCTCTTGGCCCTGCCCCACGGCGTGGCCGGCATGTCGCCGGATTTTTCCGGCCTGGTGGAGACGTCCAACAACCTGGCGATCGCCTCGGTCCAGGACGGCCGCCTGCGGATATTGACCAGCCAGCGCAGCGCGCTGGTCTCGCGCCTGGCCGAAGCCACCGCCGCCGTGCGCGCCGTGGCCGAACTGGCCGGTGCGGAAGTAAAGGAAGAGAATAAATATCCCCCCTGGCCCCCGCGCCCGGACGATCCGCTGCTGCGGCGGGCCAAGGAGACCTACGCCCAGCTCTTCGGCAAGCCGCCCGTGATCCAGGTGATTCACGCCGGCCTGGAGTGCGCCATCATCGGCGCCATGTATCCCGGCATGCAGATGCTCTCCCTGGGGCCCACGATCCGCAGTCCGCACTCTCCGTCCGAGCGGCTGCATATTCCTTCGGTGGCGCAGGTGTGGCACTTCCTGGCGGCCTTGCTGGAGAATCTGGCGCGGGTCTGACGCATAAAAGAAAAAAAGCAAAATTGAGACGGCGCCTGAAACGCATGAAAGCGTTCACAGGCGCCGCTTATTCTTCTGGCGCTGCACTTTATCTTCCGCGACTAGGGCAGCGGGCAGGTCAGATCCAGATCTTCGCAGGAAGCATAGCTTTGTTCGCCCACATCGACACTGCCGTCGTTGTAGAAATAGACATCCATGGCCGCATTGTCCCCGGAGATGCTGATGTGGCCGTCCAGCGGACATTCTTGGCTATCGTCGACGAGAATCGGCGTATGGGTTGAGATCGCGGCCCATCCATCCAGGCACGGACCGCTGATATTGCCGGAAATATCCATGGCGTAACGGGAGTAGCCGATTTGTTCGAAAATTTCTGTGTAATCGTCGAAGGCGGCGGCAAAGCTTTCGCCCTCCATGGAACCCGCGGCTTGGCCGTTCATCACGCTCGTGCTGGCGCTGAGCGATCCGTACGGAAGCTGGCTCGACCACTGCAGGCCGCTGGCCAGGATGTTCAGGTTGCGGCTTTGAATCAGCGTTCCAGGTTCCCTGTAGGTGTAATTGGTCATGGTGAATTGCATGGTCGTCGGCTGGCAGAAGGGGCCGCCGAATTGGAAGTTGATGCGCCCGCTCATGACGATATCCGAATCCATCTCGCAGTTGGTCATGGTGATCGAGCCGCTCAGATCGACAATCTCGCAATAAGAAGAGACGGTATTCGGGCCATCCCACTGCAGAGAAGCACTGATGCTACCCCCATAAGTACACGCCTCATTGCTTGAACCGGAGCCGGCGGCTTGATATTGGCCCGCTGAAATCCGATCTGCAATCTGTTCGACAAGGCTGCGCAAAAAGCCGGCTTTAAAGGACGCTTCGCTTGGATCCGCACTTGCTCCCAGAGGAAGATATCCCACACCGCCCGAAAGACTCCCCACCGAGTGTGCGAAAGTAGCTAAACCGGTGGTCTCGACCACATTGTCCTGGTTGACGGTCATCGGCGTTCCGGCCGCGGCGGGGGTGAATCCGGGGAAGGTGGCGTCTCCCCCGCTGCTATCGCCACCACCGCCACCACCACAGGACACGCTCACCAAGGGTATTACCGCCAGGGCCACGGCGGCCAGCCAGCAAAACAACGCTCTCTTTTTCATCTCATCCTCCTTTCGTTTGTCTCGACGTTGTAGAACATGAATTCGGGCGCGTGCCGTTCGGGACCAAGGTATGATCCACGAATTTACGCATTTTTGGTACGGGGGGATGCGGCTATATAGGCCAGCCGAGAGGAGGATGGCAACTCAAAAATGATTCGACTATTTAACGCGTTTCATGGCCGAGGCCGATCTGCGCTTATCCCCCGCATTCGGCCATCGACTTGCGCCGGAGGGTGCTGAGGCCCAAAGCCCATGCAGCCGGCAGCGGCACGGTCTCTAAGGCGCCGCCTCAAATTACCCGCCGGTCTGAAAAGGCACTAAACCCTCGTTGATATTCCATGGGCAAGAGGCCGGAGTGCTTTTTGAAGATCTGGCGGAAGTGATTGCTGTTTTCATATCCCAGGTCTTGGGAGATTTGGTCGAAGGTGTGGCCGCCGGATTCCAGCAAGCGCTTGGCCGCCTCGACCCGCGTGCGCTGTAGATAGACCAGGGGCGTATCGCCAGTGGCGCGTTTGAAGCGGCGCTCGAAGTTTCGGCGGCTCATGCCGTGGGCGCGGGCCACCGCGTCCAGGTCCAGGGGCTGGGCATACTTCGCCTCGATCGACAGTTGGGCGTTTTTGATCGCCTCGTCGCCATGCTCCTTTTGAAAAGCGAACACGGAGTAAGGCGCCTGGGAGTTGCGGCCCATGTCGTGGATCAGGGCCTTGGCGCATTGCACCGCGACGGCATGCCCGCAGTACTTTTCCACCAGATAAATCGCCAGGTCGATGCCGGCGGCCAGCGCGCCGGCGCAGTACAAGCGGCCTTCGTCGGTGATCAGCCGGTCGGCCTTTAGGTGCACAAGCGGGTAACGGCGCTTGAACAGCTCCACGAAGCCCCAGTGGGTGGTGGCGCACTTACCGTCCAACAAGCCGGTTTCTGCCAGGAGAAAAGCACCGGTGCAGACGCTGGCGATATGGGCGCCCTGGCCGTGGTGGTGGCGCAGCCACGCAAGGATCTCGCCGCTGCGCTCGAGGGTGCGAGGGATGTCGCTGATGCTGGGGATGATAATCAGGTCGGTGCCATCCACGTCGGACATGGAGCGGTGGGGCGTCAACCCCACCTTGTTGAGACACTGCACCGCGCGGCCGTCCTGGGAGACGATCTCCACCCGGAAGTGCGGGGTCAAGGGCAAACCTTGGATATGGTTCCATAACTGCCCGGCCTGGAAGAAAACATCCATGGGGCCGAGCACGGTGGAAGCAATGGTGTTGGGGATGGCGAGCAGCGTGATGCGTTTCATTTTTGTCGTTATCCCGAGGTTGTTTGGCGTTTATGCCACTTTTCGGGCTCGGCGTCAAAGGATAGAGTGCAGCCTTACGGCCCAGGCGGCTGAACAGACAACCCACCAACGCGGAGTCGGTTATGGTGCACAAAAGTTATATCGACGGCTTTCTTCCCCCGGGAAAAGAAGAAAAAAATTGCGTCAATTGCGGCATCTGTCTTCAGAAGTGCCCGGTGATGAAAATGGGCAAGGAGGAGTCCCGGGCCGAGATCGAACGGCTGCTCAACGGCGAGGCGCCCAAACGGGTGCTCGACGAGTGCACCTTTTGTTTTCACTGCAATCGTTACTGTCCCCAGGGGCTCAAACCCTATGCCCTGATCATGGAGCGCATGACGGCCAAGAACCGCCAAAGCGGCAAGGGTATCCCCAAGGCCGCCGAATACATGTTCACCGGCAAGCACGAATCGGGCTACTTTTTCGATCTGTACAAAGCGGCCCCCGACGAAGACAAGACGATCCTGGCGCGCTGGTCCCAGGTGCCGGCGCCCTCCCGGGACACCCTCTTTGTGGGCTGCTTCGGCCGCACGATCCCCCAGGGCATCGAGCACTCCAAGGCGTTGCAACCGCTGGCAAAATTCGCGCCCCGGGATGCCTGTTGCGGAGAAATTCCGTACCGTTTCGGCGACTATTCAACCTTCAGCCAGACCGTGGAACGCACCCGTGCGCAGTTGGAAAGCCTGCGCACCGAACGCCTGATCTGCTATTGCGGCTCATGCAGCAATTACTTGGGTAACATCTGGCCCAATTTTCACGGCGTGAAATTGCCGTTTCAGGTGGTCTCCCTGTGGGAGTGGCTATGGGAGCGGCTTCAGGCCGGGGAGTTGGCCATCCAGCGTCGCATGGAAAAACCGGTGGTCATCAACGATTCGTGTTACGGCAGCGAATTGGGCGAGAATTTTTACACCGCGGTCCGCGGGCTGCACCAGGCCGCGGGCATGACCGTCGTCGAGTTGCCCAACAACCGGTTTGACTCCTTGTGCTGCGGGTTTGCCAGCGGTATCCGCAACAACTACGACAATTCCCAGGTGACGGTGGAGGCCAGGAAGCGCGTCGCCCAGATCGTGGAGAGCCGCGTGGCCGATGTCAGTTGTTACTGCCCCGGCTGTTATGCTTCCATCGGCAATTTCGCCCAGGAGCACAATCTCAAGCTGCACTATGCGATTAATCGCATCCTGTGGGCTTGCGGCGACGACCCCCCAAGGGCCCGAACATCCTGAACCGATTATTCCACGCCATAGCTCGCCAACTTGCGCCGCAGGGTGTTGAGGCCCAGGCCGAGGACTTTGGCGGCCTGGGATTTGTTTTGCGCCAGTTGCTGATAGACGCTCAAAATGTGCTCCTTTTCCACGTCGGCCAGGGGGCGAAGGCTCTGGCCGGCGTACCGCGCGGCGGGCGCCGCGGCGCGCCGGGGCAGGGTGCGCATGTGATCGGGCAGATGCGCCAGATCGATGGGCTTGCCCTGGGCCAGGTTGACGGCCGATTGGAGCATGGATTTGAGCTCGCGCACATTGCCCGGCCAGGTGTAGGCCATCAGGGCCTCCTGGGCCGTGGGGGTGATGCGCCGGCCGCCATGGTGCGTCGGGTCATATTTGGAGAGAAAGGTTTCGGTCAGCAGGGGGATATCTTCCTGGCGCTCGCGCAACGGCGGCAGGTGCAGCCAACCGCCGCGGATGCGATAGTAAAGATCCTTGCGAAAGGCCTTGCGTGCCATCATGCGGTCGAGATTTTCGTTGGTGGCGGCAATGAAACGCAAATCGACCCGGACACGATCGCTACTGCCCACCCGTGAAAATTCTCCCTCCTGCAGCACCCGCAGCAACTTGCCTTGAAGCTCCAGGGGCAGGTCGCCGATCTCGTCCAGGAAGAGGGTGCCCTGGTGGGTGTGCTCCAGAAAACCGGTGCGCGCCGCGGCCGCCCCGGTAAAGGCGCCCCGGGCGTGGCCGAAGAATTCGGCTTCGAACAGGGTGGCGGATACCGAGGCCATATTAATCGGTGTAAACGGGTGGCGCGCCCGGGGACTGGCCTGGTGGATCGCCCAGGCCAGCAGTTCTTTGCCCGTGCCGCTTTCGCCGGTGATCAGGATGGGGACGTTGCTGGCGGCATGCAGTTCGGCCTCCTTGAGCAAGCGGCGCATGGCCGGCGCCTGGGTGACGATGGGCGCAAAGGGGGCCGGGTCGACCAACTCGGCCAGGGAGTGGCTTTTTTCAAGATCCAGAATGTCCAGCAGGCGCTTGCGCTCCAGGGCCCGGGGCAGGGTCAGGGCCAGCACATCCTTGGCCACCGGTTTGACCAGGTAGTCGTAGGCCCCCCGCCGCAGACACTCCACGGCCGTGCGGGCCTCGTTGATGGCCGTCACCATGATGCACTCGGTGCCTGGGCTGGTGTTCTTGATGTGGTCCAGCAGGGCCATGCCGTCCATATCGGGCATGGTCATGTCGATCAGCGCCAGGTCGAAAAGCTCCCCCTGCTCGAAGGCCGCGGCCGCCTCCAGGGGGTTGTCCGCCAGCCGCACGTCCGGGTAACCCAAGTCCCGGAGCTTGGCGGCCAGCAGCTCCAAATAGTCGTGATCGTCGTCGACGAGAATGATGCGGTTGCTCATGTCAATGCGCCTGCCTCGGGTGTGTGCCGAAATAGGATGTCTGGATTCGACCCTTCCAAAATGGCACATCTCATATAATCGTTTAGAATTAAATTGTTTTTTAACGCATATCCCATTTTGGCACGCTTGTCCAGCCACGGGGCGCGACGCAGGGTGCGCGCCCGCCGGTTCGAGCACCTCGTAACTTCCTGTAATACAATTGATTTAATAAAGCGGTGGAAATGTCCCAAATTGGCATAGGGGTTGCTTTGGGAATGGTTGGCCTTGGAAATCAACTTCACTATGAACAGGGGAATGTCGATGGGATCTAAACAAACGTCCGAGAAAAAGAGTGTGGTGGGCTCCGTCATGGTAGTGGGTGGCGGCATTGCCGGTATTCAGGCCTCGTTGGACCTGGCCGATTCGGGCTACCTGGTCAAGATGGTGGAGAGCAAGACCGCCATCGGCGGTGTCATGGCCCAACTGGACAAAACCTTTCCCACCAACGACTGTTCCATGTGCGTGATTTCGCCCAAGCTGGTGGAGGCCGGGCGGCATCTGAACATCGATCTGTACACCACCACCGAGGTGGAAAAGGTCGAGGGCGAGCCCGGCAACTTCAAGGTGACCCTGCTGCAACAGCCGCGCTATATCGAGCTGGACAAGTGCACGGCGTGCGGCGAGTGCGCAAAAGTCTGTCCCATCAACGTGCCCAATACCTTCGACGAAGGCTTGCGCGAGCGCAAGGCGGCCTTCAAGCTCTACCCCCAGGGCATGCCCAGCGCCTTTGCCATCGAAAAGCGCGGCACCGCGCCGTGCAAGGCCACCTGCCCGGCCCATGTGAGCATCCAGGGCTACATCGCCCTGATCAACGACGGCCGCTACAAGGAAGCCTTGAAGCTGTTCAAGCAGGAGCACCCCTTCCCGGGCGTCTGCGGCCGGGTGTGCCACCACCCCTGCGAAGGCCAGTGCACGCGCAATGACGTGGATCAGCCCCTGGCCATCCGCGAACTGCACCGCTTTCTGGCCGACTACGAGCGCCAGAGCGGCGAAGCCTATATTCCCGAAATCAAGGAGGCCAAGCGCGACGAGAAGATCGCGGTGATCGGCTCCGGCCCGGCCGGCCTGACCGCGGCCTACTACCTGGCCCTCAAAGGGTACACGGTGACCATTTTCGAGAAACTGCCCGAACCGGGCGGCATGATGCGCGTGGGCATTCCCGAATACCGCCTGCCGCGCGACATCCTGGCCATGGAGATCGACACGATCCGCCAGATGGGCGTCGAGATCAAGTGCAACATGGCCTTCGGCACCGATTTCACCCTGGACAGCCTTCAAAAGCAGGGCTTTGCGGCCTGCTTCATGGCCATCGGCCTGCACGGCGGCCGCCGCCTGGGCGTGGAGAACGAGGATGCCGCCGGCGTGCTGCAAGGGGTGCAATTCCTGCGCGACGCGGCCATGGGCAAGGAAGTAGAACTGGGCGAGGAGGTGATCGTGGTCGGCGGTGGCAACGTGGCCATCGACGTGGCCCTGACCGCCAAGCGCAAGGGGGCCAAGAAGGTCACCCTGATCTGCCTGGAAAAACGCGAAGAGATGCCCGCCTGGCAGCACGAGATCCAGGAGGCGTTGGAAAGCGAGATCCAGATCGTCAACAGCTTCGGCCCCAAGAGCTTTTTCATCGACAAGAATAAAAAGGTTTCGGGCATCGAGTTCAGGACTTGCACGGCGGTCTTCGACGAAAACAAACGCTTCAATCCCCAGTACGACGACAACGCCTGCCAGCCCTTCTTCGGCGACACGGTGATCATCGCCATCGGCCAGAGCACCGACACGACCGGTTTGAAGGAGCAGAACATCACCTTGTCGCGGCCGGGCGGGTTGCAGGCCGATCCGCTCACCCTGCAAACGCCCATCGAGTGGGTCTTTGCCGGCGGCGACGCTTTCTACGGCCCCAAATCGGTGGTCGATGCCGTGGCCTGCGGCAAGGAAGCGGCCGAAAGCATCCATCGCTTTGTCAACGGTCTGGATCTCAAGGAAGGCCGGGAGAAGATCTGGGAGTATGTCAAGCCCGAAACCGCCAAAGAGGCCCAAAAAGAGCGCGTGACCGTGCGCTGCCTGGACCCCGCGGCCCGGGAGTGCAACTTCCTGGAGGTCTCGTTCGGCTACGATCAGGAAGAAGCCAAACGCGAAGCCGAGCGCTGCCTCAAGTGCGGCATCTGCTCGGAGTGCTACCAGTGCGTGGATGCCTGCCTGGCCAAGGCGGTCAACCACAACATGCAGCCTAAGCGCATCGAAGTGGAGGTGGGCTCGATCATCCTGGCGCCCGGCTTTACGCCTTACGACCCCAGCAAGCATGAATACTACGCCTACGCCAACCATCCCAACGTGCTCACCTCCATGGAGTTCGAGCGCGTGCTGTCGGCTTCGGGACCCTATCAGGGCCATTTGATGCGGCCCTCGGATCACAAGGAGCCGAAGAAAATCGCCTGGCTGCAGTGCATCGGCTCGCGCGACATCAATAAATGCGACCACAGCTACTGCTCGGGCGTGTGCTGCATGTACGCCGCCAAGCAGACCGTCATCGCCAAGGAACACAGCAAGAGCGGCCTCGACACGGCCGTTTTCTTCATGGACATGCGCACCTACGGTAAGGATTTCGAGCGTTATTACATGCGCTGCGAACAGGAAAAGGGCGTGCGCTTCGTGCGCTCCCGGGTGCACACCATCGATCCCATGGAGGGCGACGATCTGCGCCTGCGCTACGCCAGCGAAGAGGGCGAGCTGGTCGAAGAGATCTTCGATATGGTCGTGCTCTCGGTGGGCCTGGCGCCCAACGATGCCGCCGTCCGACTGGCCAACACCATGGGCGTGGAGCTCAACACGCATAAGTTTGCCAAGACCCGCGATCTGGCGCCCGTCGCCACCAACCGCGACGGCATCTTTGTGTGCGGCGTCTTCCAGGGCCCCAAGGATATCCCCCAATCGGTCATGGAGGCTTCGGCCGCCGCCGCTTCGGCCACCAAGAACCTAGCCGCGGCCCGCGGCACGCTGATCCGGGCCAAGCAACTGCCGCCGGAAGTGGATTTCTCCGGCCAGGCCCCCCGGGTGGGCGTCTTCGTGTGCAACTGCGGCATCAACATCGGCGGCGTGGCCGACGTGCCGGCCGTGCGCGAGTATGCCAAAACCCTGCCCCATGTGGTGCACGTGGAAGACAACCTCTTCACCTGCTCCCAGGACACCCAGGACAAGATGAAGGAGGTCATCAAGGAGATGGGCATCAACCGCGTGGTGGTGGCCTCCTGCTCGCCGCGCACCCACGAGCCGCTCTTCCAGGAGACCATCCGCGAGGCCGGCCTGAACAAGTATCTCTTCGAGATGGCCAACATCCGCGACCAGAACACCTGGGTGCACATGAACGATCCGGCCAAAGCCACCGAAAAGGCCAAGGACCTGGTGCGCATGGCCGTGGCCAAGGCCACCTACATCGAACCGCTGCACCAGGTGAGCCTGGACGTCAAGCATGCCGGGCTGGTGGTGGGCGGCGGCGTGGCCGGCATGGAAGCGGCCCTGGGCATCGCCGATCAAGGCTACCAGACCTACCTGGTGGAACGCTCGGACCACCTGGGCGGCAATGCGCTCTGGCTGCGGGCCACCTGGCAGGGCGAAAAGATCCAGCCCTACGTGGAAGCGCTCATCGAACGCACGCGCAACCATCCCAAGATCAAACTCCTGCTCGATTCGGAAGTGATCGAAACCTCGGGCATCCTGGGCAACTTTACCTCCACCATCGCCACCGGCGGCGCCACCATGACCACCACCGCCATCGAACACGGCGTGACCGTGCTGGCCACCGGCGGCAAGGAGTACCAACCCACCGAGTTCCTCTACGGCCAGCACGCCAATGTCCTGACCCACAAGCAGATGGACGAAGCCATGACCGCCGGCGATGCGCGTGTGGCGGCGGCCGACACGGCGGTCTTTATCCAGTGCGTGGGCTCGCGCATCCCGGAGCGGCCGTCGTGCAGCCGCGTGTGCTGCACCCACAGCGTCAAGACCGCCATCGCCCTCAAGGAGCAGAAGCCGGAGATGAATATCTTCATTCTCTACCGCGATATCCGCACCTACGGCTTCCGTGAAGATCTCTACCGCAAGGCGCGCGAAAAGGGCGTGATCTTCATCCGCTTCGGCCTGGAGGCCCCGCCCCAGGTGGTCCAGAACAACGGCGAGCTCAGCGTCACGGTCAAGGATCACATCCTCGGGCGGCCCATCGAACTGAATCCCGATCTGCTGATCCTGGCCACGGCCGTGCTGCCCAACGAGAACAAGGATCTCTTCGAGCTGTTCAAGGTGCCCATCAACGCCGAAGGCTTCCTGGTCGAGGCGCATGCCAAGCTGCGGCCGGTGGACTTCTCTTCCGAAGGCATCTTCATGGCCGGCCTGGCCCATTATCCCAAGTCCATCGACGAGACCATCGCCCAGGCCCAGGCCTCGGTCTCGCGGGCGGCCACCATCCTGAGCAAAGAGGCCATCTGGGTGGGCGGCGTGACGGCCATCGTCGATCCCGACCGGTGTGCGGTGTGCTTGACCTGCGTACGCACGTGCCCTTACCATGTGCCCTATATCGGCAATGAAGGCCATGCGGTCATCGACGCCGCCGGCTGCCACGGATGCGGCTGCTGCGTCTCCGAATGCCCGGGCAAGGCCATCAGCCTGAAGCATTTTACCGACCAGCAGTTGATCGCCAAGACCGCGGCGCTCTTTGCCGAATGTGTGGCGCGTTAGCCAGTGTGACATCGTACGCGTACGATAAAGAAGACAACTAACCGCAAGAAAGGAAATCCAAATGAACGCGACCTACGAACCCCAGATCGTCGCCTTCTGCTGCAAGTACTGCGCTTACGCGGCCGGCGACCTGGCCGGCTCCATGCGGCTGAACTATCCGCCCAACGTCAAGGTGATCCAGGTGCCCTGCACCGGCCGCGTGGACATCCTGCACCTCATGCGCGCCATCGAGGAGGGCGCCGACGCCGTCTATGTGGCGGGGTGACTGGAGGGTGAATGCCATTTCCTGGAAGGAAATCTAAAAACCCGTCGTAAAGTCGAATACGTGAAACGTACCTTGAAAGAGATCCACATGGAAGAAGGGCGCGTGGAGATGTTCAATCTCTCGTCGGCCCAGGGGCCGCGCTTTGCCGAGATCGCCACGGAGATGACCGAGCGGGCGAAGAAATTGGGGCCCAGTCCGTTGAATCCGTGCAACCAAAAACACGCGGCATAACGCATTGACCATATACTATTGAGGTGAACCATGATTATAGCGGACCGAAAACCCCTGGCGGAGATCCTGGAGATGATCCAGCCGTACGACAACATCATGCTGGTCGGGTGCAAGGGGTGCGTGACGGTATGTAATGTGGGCGGCTTGAAAGAGGTGGAGATTTTGGCCTCGACCCTGCGCATCGCCCGCAAGAAAGAGGGCCGGCCCCTGAAGGTGGAGGAACGCATGCTCGAGCGTCAGTGCGATCCGGAGTACATCGAACAACTGCGCGACAACCAGGACCAGTACGAGGCCGTTTTGTCCATGGCCTGCGGCGTCGGGCCCCAGTTTCTGTCCGAGGCCTATCCCCTGCAGAAGTTCTTTCCCACGGTGAACACCCGTTTCATGGGCGGCGCCGTGCAGCACGGCATCTGGGAAGAGCGCTGCGCGGGCTGCGGCACCTGTATCATCCACCACTTCGATGGCTTGTGCCCCATTGCGCGCTGCTCCAAGAGCCTGCAGCACGGCCCGTGCGGCGGCAGCGCCCACGGCAAGTGCGAAATCTCCAAGGAGGTCGTGTGCATCTGGGACCTGATCGTGCACAAGAAAATGGAGCAGGGCCGTCTGGAAGACCTGCGTAGCTATCGGGCCGCCAAAGACTGGCGTACAGCCCGGGACGGTGGACCCCGCAGAAGCATGAGAGAGGAGCTGGTGCGATGAGCGACAACGGTTATAAATCCGGAAGCAATCTGGAAAAGGTTCTGAGAGCCGGTCATTTTGCTTTTACCGGCGAGTGCGGGCCGCCCAAGGGCGCCAACGTGGAACACTTAAAAGAGAAGATGTCGCCGTTGCGGGACGTGGTGGATGCCATCAATGTCACCGACAACCAGACCGCCGTGGTGCGCATGTCCAGCAAGGCCGCCAGCGCCCTGATGGTGCAGGCCGGGCTGGAGCCCAATTTTCAGATGGTGTGCCGCGACCGCAACCGCATCGCCATGCAGAGCGACATCTTGGGCATCCATGCCCTGGGCATCCGCAACATGCTCTGTCTGTCCGGCGACCACCAGACCTTCGGCAACCATCCCGAAGCCAAGAATGTCTACGACCTGGACAGCATGCAGCTCATCGCCCTGGTGAAGAAGATGCGCGACGAGGGCAAGTTCCTCAACGGCGAAGATATCGACGGCGCGCCCAAGCTCTTCATCGGCGCGGCGGCCAACCCCTTTGCCGATCCCACCGAATTCCGCGTCTACCGCATGGCCACCAAGATCGATGCGGGCGCCGACTTCATCCAGACCCAGTGCATCTACAACATGCCGCGCTTCCGCGAATTCATGAAGCGCGCCGTGGACATGGGCCTGACCGAAAAATGCTACATCCTGGCCGGCGTGACCCCCATGAAGAGCGCCGGTATGGCCAAGTATATGGCCAAATCGGTGCCGGGTATGGATGTGCCCGAGGATGTGATCAAGCGCATCGAAGCCGCCGGCAAGGGCAAGATGGCCGAAGAGGGCATCAAGTTCGCCATCGAGCAGATCCAGGAGTTCAAGGAGATGAAGGGCGTGGCCGGCGTCCACCTGATGGCCATCGAATGGGAGCACAAGGTGCCCGAAATCGCCGAGCGTGCCGGCATGCTGCCCCGGCCCAACGTCGCGTAGCGTCTCTCGTCCTAACAAAGCACTTTACCCGGCAACCCCCTGGGTCGCGTTCCTGTCCTGTCCCCTTGGGCCGGAACGCCGACCCGCCGCCCCAGCAGGGAAGAGCTCCCATGAGCGTTAAAAAGAAAATACTGGTGGTGGACGACGAACCCGATCAGTGCGCCCTGGTGCGGCGCGTTTTAGAGCGCGCCGGCTACGAAGTGGACGTTGCCTACGACGGCCGCGAGTGCCTGGAAAAGGTGCGCGCCAACCCCCCCGACGCCATCGTGCTGGATGTGGTCATGCCCGAGATCGACGGCCTGGCCGTGTGTAAGATGCTCAAGGGCGACGATCATTACTGCCACATCCCCATCCTGATTCTTTCCGCCGAATCATCCTGCATCACCTCCACCCGCTTTTCGCGAAACCCGGACCTGTACAGCCCGGCCGACGATTTCCTGCCCAAGCCGGCCTCGGCCGACGAACTCACCCGCGGCCTGGCGGCGCTGTTGAATCGTTGATTCAGCGCTTGCCACCGGGTCATCACCGGTCGCACCCTGAGGCCACGGCGCGCAGGCGTACGGCGGTCTTGGGAATATGAAAAGCTTGAACCGGGGCGCTCATCGCTGGAGGAGATCGGAATAAATGCTTCCTACCTTGTTAATACAGCATATCCCTTATGTACCATTCCCGGCATTCATATAAATACCCCTACAAGCCTTATTAATCGTCCTTTCCAGAGTCCAGCGGTAATAGCTGACTCATATCAGGCTTCAATCAACCCAAACATAAACGCAATCAGTGGAGGATCATGCCATGGATCATCCAGATCCCCTCCCTTTAGCTACATCTCGGGAATCATCCGATCATGAGCCCGCCAAGGCCAAGCGCAAGCGCCTGCTGCTGGTCGACGACCACAAGGCGATGCGCGATGGATTGAAACGCTTGATGCAGGGGCAGGCGAACATCGAGGTGGTGGGAGAGGCGGCCGACGGCCGGGAAGCCCTCGAACTGGCGCGCCTCCTCAGGCCGGATGTGATCATCATGGATATTTCCATGCCGGTGATGAATGGCATCGACGCCACGCGGCGGATCAAAGCCGAAATCTCCGGGATACGCGTGATCGGATTGTCCATGTTTGAAGACGAACAGGCCGGCAGCACCATGCGCGATGCCGGTGCGGACGGATACGTGATCAAGACGGCGCCACCCGCTGAATTGCTCAAGGCGATCCATGGGCTTGCCCGGGAGCAGAAGCAAGCCGGGACGGGCAAGCCGGAGGCAAAGCGCTTGGTCCATCCGGTGTTGGCCATTAAGATGGCTGTGTGACTCTCCCCGATTGCATTCAAGACCACACCCCATAATCCCGCATATGCCTCATTGCACCTTCCGCCCATTTCGGCCGGGCGAGCACGGGTATGGCGATTGCGACAGCCCCTGGGTCCTGCACTGCATGCGGGCCAGTCGCGGTGAACCGGCATCTGTGTGCGCTCAGTGGACCCAACTGAATGCTGTCCAGCGTGAATCGTTCCCGCCTTACGGCTTGCGCTTCACCGGCGATTTCTGCTAAATCCCTGACTTCTCAGATCCGGCATCCTCCGGTCCGTCCGCGAGAAGGCCGCACAGGCAACCCATAGGAGGCCCCATGCCTTCACCTGCTGGGCAGCATGCGCATTCCAGTCAGACCCCATCTTCATTCCTTCGCGTCGGCCGCTTTGTTCTGGGTACCTCTTTTCTACGCAACATTCTGCTGGCCTGCCTGGCGGTGGCCTCTCTCTTCCCGCTCTACCACGGCCTGCTGCTCAAGCCGGCCTACCGCCACCTGCTCACGCGCCTGAGCGAAGACGAGGCGCGGCGCACGGCCGTACACCTGATGCGCATCTTGCAGATCGGCGCCCGGCCCTTGAATGCGAGTATGTTGCCGACTGAGATGGTAGGGGCGGTGGCCGATCTGAAGGCCGATTTCCAGTTGGAAAAACTGAAGATTTTCGACCCCGCCGGCCGCGTGATCTTCTCCACCGATCTCCACGAGGTGGGGTCGGTGCACCAAAACCCCATTTTTTTTGAAAGGGTGGCCAAGGGCCAGATCTACTCGCGCCTGGTGGTCGAGGGCGGCCGCAGTACGGAAAACAGGCCCATCGCCCGGGATGTGGTCGAAATCTACATTCCGATCCTTTCCCAACAGCTTTTCCTGGGCGCGTTCGAAATCTATTATGATGTCACCGCGCCTCGCGAGCTTTTGTCGCATCTGCTGTGGCGCAGCAGCGTGACCTTGCTGTGTATCGCCCTGAGCATGCTGCTGATCGTGGGCACGGTGCTTTACCGGGCGGCCAAAGCCATACTGGCCCATCGGGAGGTGGACGACGCCCTGCACCGCGCCCACGCCGAACTGGAAAAGCGGGTGGACGAGCGCACTGCCGATTTGAGCCACGCCAACCAGGACCTGCAACTGGAAATCGTCGAGCGGCGTCAGGCCGAAGAGGCCTTGCGCGCCAGCGAAGCGCGCTTCCGCCGGCTGATCGAAACCATGCCCAATGGCATCCGTGAAATCGATACGCGGGGCACCATCACCTTCGTTAACCCGGCCCATGCCAAAATTTACGGCTACAGCGAGGAGGAGCTGACCGGGCGCTCCATGTTCAATCTCATGGCCTACGACAGCGAGCGCCGGCAATTGGAGGCGCACCTGGGCTACCTGGTGGACCAGCAGCCGCGGCCCAGTCCCTGGTTCAGCCGCGACCGCACCAAGGACGGCCGCATCATCGAAACCCAGGTGGACTGGAGCTACCGGCGCGATGCCCAGGGCCAGGTGGCGGGCCTGACCACGGTCATCTCCGACATCACCCATCGCAAGCAGGCCGAAAAGGCGCTGCTGGACAACATCAAGTTCATGAACACGCTCATCGATACGATCCCCAACCCGGTTTTCTTCAAGGATGACGAGGGGGTGTTCCTGGGCTGCAATACCGCCTACAGCGAAACCCTGGGCCTGCCCAAGGATGAGCTCTTGGGGCGGCGCATCGTCGATCTGCCCGATCTGCCGTTCCAGCGCATGGCGCCGGAGTATCATCGCCAGGACATGCTGCTGATTCAATCCCCCGGCATTCAGATCCACGAACAGCAGGTGGCGGCGGCCGACGGCGAGATGAAGGATTTCATCCTGTTCAAGGCCACCTTCCGGGACGCCGAAGGCCAGGTGGCCGGCCTGGTGGGCATCATGCTCGACATCACGGCCCGCAAGCAGGCCGAAAAGGAGCTCAAGGAGAGCCAGAATCTTTTCGATGCTTTCATGCGCCATCTGCCGGGGCTGGCCTTCATGAAAGATCTCGAGGGCCGCTACCTGTTCATCAACCCGGCCTTTTCCAGCCTGGCCGGCCCGGCGGCCCCGGCGCCCATCGGCCTGCGCGACGACCAGCTCTGGGACGCTGCCACCGCCCGGCAGATCCAGGCCAACGACCAGGCGGTCTTCGACGGCGCGACGGCCAACAGCGCCACGGAAATCATCCCGATGCCCGACCACCGCCTGCGCTACCTGCTCACCACGCGCTTTCCCATCTTTCAGGAAACCCGCCTGGCGGGATTGGGCGGCGTCTCCATCGACATCACCGAACGCACCGAGGCCGAAGAGCGCCGACAGCAACTGGAGCGCCAGTTGCAGCAGGCCCAGAAGATGGAGGCCCTGGGCACCCTGGCCGGCGGCATCGCCCATGACTTTAACAACATCCTGGCCGGCATCATCGGCTACACCCAGATCGCCATGTCCGAAGTCCAGAAGGAGTCGGCCCTGCACGGCTATCTCAAACGGGTGCTGAGCGCCGGCGAGCGGGCCGGCGACCTGGTCAAGCAGATCCTGACCTTCAGCCGCCGCAGCGAGATCGAACCCACGCCCGTGAAAATCAAGACCCTGGTCAAGGAGGTGCTCAAACTGGTGCGCGCCACCTTGCCGGTGACCGTCGAAATGGTCCAGCAGATCAAGAGCGACGCCACGGTCATGGCCGATCCGGTGCAGATCCACCAGGTGATGATGAACCTGTGTGCCAACGCCGGCTACGCCATGCGCGCCAAGGGCGGCCGTCTGACCGTATGCCTGGAAGACACGGTGCTGGATGAGGCCTTCACCCGCCAATACACCAACCTGGCAACCGGCCCCTATCTGAAGCTGAGCGTGTGCGACACCGGCCACGGCATCTCTCCCGAACACCTGCATCGCATCTTCGAGCCCTTTTTCACCACCAAGCCCAAAGGCGAGGGCACCGGCATGGGGCTGTCGGTGGTGCACGGCATCGTCACGGCCTTAAAAGGGGTGGTGACGGTGCGCAGCACGCCGGGCCAGGGGACCCAGTTCGAAGTCTACCTGCCGGCCCTCGAAGGCGAACCGGCCCCCCCGCCGGCCAAGGTCGAGGCCCTGCCCGCAGGCACGGAACGGATACTGTACGTGGATGACGAGCAGTTTCAGAGCGACATGTGCAAACACATGCTGGGCCTGTTGGGCTATAAGGTCCAGACGAGCACCAGCAGCACCGCGGCCCTGACCCTGATCGAGGCCGACCCATCGGTGTTCGATCTGGTGATCACCGATATGGTGATGCCCGAGATGACCGGTGACCTTTTGGCCACCCGGATTCTGCAGCGACGCCCGGACATGCCCATCATCATGTGTACCGGCTACAGCGAAAATATTACCGAAGAGCGGGCCAAATCCCTGGGCATCCGGGCCTTTGCCCTCAAGCCGCTGGCCATGGAGACCCTGGCCCGGCTGATTCGCCAGGTGCTCGATGCGCCGGCCGAGACACCGGCGGCCAAAGCGCCCAGTCCATGATTTGCATTTATTGATTGCCGGGCCAGGGGTCAGCGGTTAAGATCCGGTCATGTGCAAGGCATAGGATCACCGATGCCAATTCTGGATGGATGTTTCTCAGCACGGTAGGAGGGACGGCTGGCATGGCCACATTTTCAAGGGGAGCGCTCCCCCAATTTCGACAGGCGAACGCCCCGCGATTTATTTTTAAGGTCGGTGGCACCGATTTGATGGTGGCCTCCTTTCGCTTGGAAGAGAAGATTTCGGCGCCGTTCGTGGCCGAGCTGGAGCTGGCCTCCGAAGACGAAATCCAATTCGACGACATGGTCGGCAATGTCGGCCTGCTGACCTTCGAAAGCGGCGATGGCGACCGCCAGGTCCACGGCATTCTCGACCGGTTCGCCTTGAGTGGGACCGACGGCCGCTTTTTTCTCTACGAGGCGTCGCTGGTGCCCCAGCTCCAGTTGCTGTCCCTGGAGCAGGACTGCCGTATCTTCCAGAGCCAAAGCGTGCCCGATATTGTCCAGGCGATCCTGAACGACAGCGGTATCACCGGCGATCGGTACGACTTCCGCTTGCAGGGCACCTATGAACCTCGCGAGTACTGCGTTCAGTACCGTGAAAGCGATCTGAATTTCATCTCCCGGCTGCTGGAAGAAGAGGGCATTTTTTACTACTTCGAGCACTCGGCCGAGAATCACCTCCTGGTTTTCGGGGACGGCACGGTCAACTACCAGCCCATTTCCGGCGAGGCCGAGGTGATCTTCAATGCCGGCAGCGCCCTGGTGGCCGAGGAGGAGGCGGTGGTGGCCCTGCGCCTGACCCGCCGGATCCGCAGCGGCAAGTACACCCTGCGCGACTTCAATTTCGAGAAACCCTCCCTGGACCTGACCGCCGACCAGAGCGACAGCGAGAACCAGAAACGCGAAGTGTACGACTACCCCGGCGAATATGCCGCCACCGACGAGGGCCAGCGTTTGGCCGAGGTGCGCTTGCAGCAGGCCATCCTGTTCAAGGAGCGGGCCCAGGGCAAGAGCGTGGTCAGTCGCTTCACGCCCGGCTTTACCTTTACCCTGCACAATCATGACCTGGAGGCCTTCAACCAGGAGTATCTGCTCACCGCGATCGTACACACCGGCGCCCAGCCCCAGGTACTGGGCGAAAAAGCGGACGCCGACGAAGGCACCCGCTATGAAAACAGTTTCACGGCGATCCCCTCCGCGGTGACCCTGCGCCCCGAGGTCGTGACCCCCAAACCGGCGGTCGAAGGGGTCCAGACGGCCATCGTCACCGGACCCTCCGGCGAAGAGATCTATACCGACAAGCACGGCCGGGTCAAAGTCCAGTTCCATTGGGACCGCCTGGGCGAAAAGGACGAGAAGAGTTCCTGCTGGGTGCGGGTCAGCCAGTTGTGGGCCGGTGCCGGCTGGGGTGCCATGTTCATTCCGCGCATCGGCCAGGAGGTGATCGTGGATTTCATCGAGGGCGATCCGGACCGGCCGATCGTCACCGGCCGGGTCTACCACGGCACCAACACGCCGCCCTATCCGTTGCCCGACGACAAGACCAAGGCGACGATCATGTCCCAGACCACACCCAACGCCAAGACCCACAACGAGCTGCTCATGCAGGACAAATCCGGAGAAACCTATGTGGTGCTCTCCAACGCCTACGGCCACAAACTGACCATGGATGAAAAAGGGCAGTTCATCTGCCTGGAAACCCGGGACGGCAACAAAATGTTCTTCGACGACAAGGGCAAAAACATCCGGGCCATGACCACTGAGAATCACACCATCCTGATCAGCGATGAGCAGAAGCAGATCACCTTGACCTCCACCATGGGCCACATGCTCCAGATCGACGACGACAAGGAGACCATCAGGGCCCAGACGGCCCACGGCAACCGCTTCCTCATGGACGACAAGAACACCAAAATCGAAATGGCCACCGAAATCGGCGGCCACTCCATGGTGATGAACGACAAGACCGTCAGCATCGTGAGCGGCGGCGGCCACTCGGTCACCCTGGACGACGGGGCCAAGGGCCAGGGCATCAGCCTGGAAGACAAAAAGGGCAACAAGCTGGTGATCGATGCCGACAGCGGCAAAATCACCATCGAATCCCAGGGCGGCATCGACATCAAGACCGATGGGGAACTCAAGATCCAGGCCGCCGGTATCGAGATGAAGGTGGACGCCAATATCGAGATGAAGGCCGGCGCGAACTTCAACTCCGAGGCCACTGGAATCCACAAATCCAAGGGCGCTTCGTTGACCGCCGAGGGTTCGCTCGCCGCCGAATTCAAGGGAGGCGCCAAGGCCACACTGAGTGGTGGGATTGTGATGATTAATTAGCGTGTCCATCCAGAAACGGCATCTCGCGGTCCAGCTCGGCGTTGTCGCTTTTTTGAGATCCTCGACGTAGAACAGGCTACGCCTGCGGTCTCAAAAACGCTCCTGCCTTGATCTGGACCACAAGCTACCATTTCTGAATGGACAAGCGGCATCGAGGGATACGTAATGCGGGAAAAGACAATTCGAGGAGTACGAGATGCCAGGACCAGCCGCTAGGGTCACCGATTCCACCGCCCACGGCGGGCTCATCACCGGCCCCGGGTGCGTCACGGTGCTCATCGGCGGCCTGCCGGCCGCCCGGGCGGGCAGCGATATGCACGTCTGCCCCATGGCGACGCCGGGTACGCCGCCGGTGCCCCATGTGGGCGGGCCCATCAGCGGCCCGGGGGTTCCCACCGTCCTGATCGGCGGCCTGCCGGCCGCCACGGTCGGCGACATGGCGATCTGCGTCGGACCGCCGGACACCATTGCGATGGGCTGCACCACCGTGCTCATCGGCACGGCCGGCGGTGGCGGCGGGGGTGGCGGCGGTGGCGGCGCGGCCCAGGCGGCCCAGGCCGGGGCCATCGCGGCGGTCACAGCTCAGCCGGGCCCCCAAGCCGAGGGACCCCACTGGTTCGATGCCCAATTCCTGGACGCGGCCCAGCGCCCGGTCACCGAAGTGCGCTATGAGATCACCGATCCCGACGGCCAAAATAGCAGCGCCATCCTGACCGGCGACGGCAAGGTGCGCCGGGGCGGTCTGCCCAAAGCCGGAGAGTTCAAGATCCAGCTCTTGTCGGTCTACAATGCCCAGTGGTCCAAGGCCGAGGCCAAGGTGGGCGAGGTCGTCGAGCTGAGCGCCGAGACCGAAGGCTTTGCCGATGGCACGCCGGCACACCTGACGATCTGGTGCCGCGATCTGCACGGCGCCGACACCGGCCTGGCCGAGCTGGCGCTCGAGGTGCAGGGCAACAAAATCCGGACCCTGTGGGAATACCCGGCTTCCAACCCGCCCCCGGAGGGGCCGCGGGCACGGCGCGGTTATTCTTCGCCCGAATATTACTTCATCGTCCAGGTCCAACAGGAGCGGGCGCGCTCGGGCCAGCTCAAATTCCAGGACGCTCTGGAGATCGAGCTCAAGGACCAGGACGACCAGCCCATCGCCGACGAACGCTACCTGCTGCACCTGGCCAACGGCGAAGTGCGCCAGGGGCGCCTGGACCGCACCGGCACCCAAAAAGAAGAAAAACTGCCGCCCGGCCCCTTCAACGTCGAATTTCCGGACATCAAAGGCGAGTAGAGATTTCCGCATGCCCGATATCGTCACTGCGAGCAAAAAATTCTTCCGATCCCTGCGCACCGGCCAAAAGCACACCTTTGTCAAAGCCGGGCAGAAATTTTACCTGCGGCTCAAGATGACCGATCCTAACGACGGGGCCAAGCGGGTCGATCTGCCCCAGGGCATCCGCGTGTGCCTGATGGCCAATGGGTCGCGCCTCAAAAACGCGGGCGCCACGGCCCTGACCGATGCCCAGGGCAAGGTATGCCTGGCGCCCGATTCGGCCACCATCGCCTCCCAGCCCGACTATCACTTCCGCATCGATCTGGACGAACGCACCTATATCGACATCGACACCCTGAAGCTGGCGCCGAGCAAGGCCATCAAGCTTTTGGACGCGCGCCGGCTCATGGAGATCCCCATGGTGGTCGATACCGCCGAGCACGGGTTTTACTACGACCCAGGCAAACTCGCGCTCACCGACGGCAAGCTCAAGAACTACGACCCCCAGAAAACCGGCGAAGGTAGCGCCGGCGACCCCATCGTGCTCGAGCTGCGCTTCTATTGGTACTTTCTCAAATTCAAATACCACGACCGTATCAAGAACGAGTGGCGCGACGTGCCGGCCGGCATGCCCATCGTGCCGCGCCTGGAAACCGGCAGCGACTACCTGCACCGCTACCTGCTCAAAAGTTTCCTGGAACTGGACTACGTGCTGGACACCGACGCCAAGAAGATCCAGCATCATCTTAACTTGCTGGGGTTCGCCTGCGGCAAGGTGGACGGCATCGTGGGCGAAAAGACCCGGGCCGGCATCCGCGCCTTTCAAAAGCAGTACGACCTCAAGGTGGACGCCATCGCCGGGCCGATCACCCAGCGCACCCTGGAGCAGGTGTTCTACCGCCGCCAGATTGGCGCCTATAAGGACAACGCCTATGCCGTGCCGGTCTGGAAGAAGAAAAACGCGGCCTGGACCGAGCTTTTCTTCGAAACCGCCCAGCCCGGGCGCGCCGTGGCCGGGGGCAGCGCCTTTACCAGCGTCGAGGAGGCCGCGCGCTTCGACCTCTTCCTCTACACCGCCGACAAGGACGCCACGCCGGCCCTGCGCACCCGCGAGCAGGTCGCGGCCGAAAACCCGGACAAAGACCAAAAGCCGGTGCCCTACGAGAAGCTGGATTTTCTGCGCCGGCGCCTGTATTACGATCTGCCCCCGGCCTGGTCGTCGCGCAACTACTGGACGCGCTACGACAACGACATGGACAAGGGCGGGCGCTTCCAGGCGGTGATGAAAGACAAGCTCAAGCTCTTTCCCTTCGATGCGGGCGAGGCCAGGCGCGCCCGGGCCGCCAAGCCCCTCGTCTTCTGCCTGGACGACATCGTGCTGTCCAAGACGGACCGTGACCAGACCGTCGGCGACCAGGGCCCCGACGGCGCGGCCCTGGCCCTGGACGAAAAGTCGCGCTACGCCTTGTTTTGCATCGATTGCGACACCCAAGAGAACGTGGGCGGCACCCAGAAGAATTTGCGGCGCCTGAAGATCCACAAGCCCGAAACCGCCCAACCGGTCTTCACCGACGCACCCTTCAAGCAGAACTTGATTACGGCGGTCCCGGGCCATACGCGCCTGGTCTGCTTCTGCAACGGGATGTACGACGTGACCGACCAGCGCGCCCAGACCGGCGACCCGGGCTTCGACGGCGCCAAGCATGTGGCCGGCGCGCGCCTGGCGATCTTGAACGACCCCCGGGTCCATCGCCACAAGGCGGTCAACGCCGGCACGGCCGGCGACATCGCCAAGGCCTATGCCCTGGACAACTGCGGCAACTACGAGTTGCACTACCTGCATACGTGCGCCGAGCTGGACGGCAAGCCCCTGGGCTATCTGCTGATCTACTGGAACTGCCGCCTGGAATCCAAAAATCAGGACTACCGGGGCCGCCCGGTGGCCCCCGGCGGCCCGGCCGGTATCGCCAACCACCGCAAGTTCGGCATGGTCAATGCCATGGCGCGCCTGAACAAGGATTACCTCATCGAACGGCACAGCGGCGCGGTGGACATTTTCATCCGACCCTTCCACTACATGGAGGCCAAGAACGACACCAACGGCGGCCCCCACAAGGCCATGGTCAACATCGTCACCGACAACAGCCCCAACGGCGGCGCCTGGATGATGCCGGTCAATGCCCAACTGCGGCTGCGCGACTACCAGAGCGACCCCACCTACTTCGGCAACCCGGACCCGGACAACGCCCTGCAGGATTCGGATGGCAAAACCTACGCGGTGCTCACCAACCACCACGAGATGGGCCATGCCACCGGCAATTGGGACGACTACCTCTACGATTGCGGCGATCTGGGCAAAAGCTGGTACGGGCTGCCGCGCTACAATCAGCCCTACACCGCCGAAGGCGGGCCCTACAGCGGCGACAAGCTCTCGCGCATGAACGTCAACCGCACCCCGCGGCTGCGCAACTTCTGGAAATTCGCCGCCTGGCTCAACGATGAAGCCCAGGCCGGCAAGGCGCTCGAGCCGCTGCTGGGCCGCACCCGTTTCCGCATCGCCTTCCAGGGCACGGCCCACCGCCACCAGTTCGAGCTGGCCGAGAGCTACCGCAACGTGGCCCTGGCGGCCAAGACCGGCCGCGACCGGGTAATCAAGGACCACGCCCGGGCCGACCTGTTGCTCTACAAGCTGGGCGACGACGAGTATTCGCGCCTGGCTGTGGCCGGCCAGGTGTTCAACGCCGTGCTGGTGGTCAAAAGCAAGATCGCCGTCAACTTTCGGCCCGGGGGGGCGGCCACTTGGAACACCAACAACGCTCTCGTCTGGGCCCAGCAACTGCACAATCAGATCAAGGCCGATCTGAACGACAAATTCAGAATCGCCACGGCCAGGGACAACGATTTCAAGAACATCCTGGTTTTATTCTCGCCGGCCTACAACATGCTGGGCAGCGCGGCGGCGCCGGCCGGCCAGCACATCAACTTGCGCGTGGAGAATTCCATCGGCCGGCCGCCCGCCCCGCGGTTCCGGCAGCATGCCGTGGAGCGGGCGCGGTTGGATATCGACCGCGACACCGACATCCGCCGGGCGGTGCGCTTCTGCTTCGGCGAGACGGCGGGCAACGGGGTCCTGACCAAGGCCCACTTCGCGGCCATCGTCACCTGGGTCAAGAGTGAATGCGGCGCGGACGACTACGCCCTACACGATTTGTGAAGAGAACGAACGAATGACGCCCTATTACACCCACTATTTTGCCGATGCCGGACACAGCGGGGCCCTGCAGGCCCCGGCGGCCGAGGCGCTCAAGCCGGCCTGGACGGCGACCATGGAACCCCACGCCGGGCGGCCCGCCCGGGCGCGCCTGCTGCTGACGGCCGAAAACCGGGTGATCGTGGATGCCGGGCCGATCCTGTGCGCTTATGACCCGGGGGGTGCGCTCGTGTGGCGGCGGCCCAAATGGCCGGGCGGCCCGGTGGTGTGCAAAAACGGGCTGCTCTGTTTTGCCTCCGAGGCGCGGTCCGACCGCATGATGGCGGTGGATCTGCAGAATCAGGTGATGATCGAGGCGGTGGTCTTCCCGGAACATGGCGAAGGGTCCTACGCCACCTTTTTCGAACCCACCGCCGAGGGGCTGGTGGCCCAGATCCAGTATGCCGCCATTCCGGAAATGCGCGCCCCCAACTTCATCGTCTACTGCGCGGACGCCGACAGTTACGGCTACCGCTGGGCCCGACGCTACATCGGACAGTACAGCCCGCTCGTGCCGGTGGTCAACGCGGCGGCCCGCCAGATCGTCACCGCCGACCGCGAAGCGATCCTGTGCTTCGATCTGCTGCCGGCCGCGGAAGAGCCCGAACCCCGGCAGCGCTTTCCCATCCCGTTCCAGGGCCAGGTGCGCTGGATGAGCTGCGGCAACGACGGCCGGATCTATTTTGCCGGCTTCGACAAGGGGCGTGCGCTGCTGGCGGTGTCCCAGCCCGATGGCTTTCTGGAGCTGCAATGGCGTTCGGCGGCCGAGGGCGGAGAGCGCCGGGAGCCGGTGGCGCCGCCCCTGCTGATGGCCGGGCGCATCGGCTTGTTGTGCCGGGGCAGCCTCTCCATGGTCGCCCAGGGGCAATTGCTCTGGGAAAAGCAAGCCGCTAAAAACCCCTTCCTCTACGCCACGGCCCTGGCCGACGGCGGCCTGCTGGCCGTGGAAGCGCCCAGCACACTGCTGCGCATCGATGCGGCCGGCCGCACCCTGGATACGGCCATCATTGAGGATGCCATCACCGCCCCACCGGTCTGCCTGGCCGACGGACGCGTTTTACTGGGGGCAGGGGAGACGCTTTATGCTTTCGCACCATCCTGAAAAAATGCTGTGGACTTTAATTCTCATGCTTATGACAGGAGGCTTTATGGCCGCATGCGCCCGGGCCGGCAGCATGCCGGAGACCTTCACCTTTACCTTCGGCAACGAGCACACCCTCGAAAAGGCACATGAGCTCGTGACCATTGCCTACCGCCCGGCCTGGGGCGATGCCCAGCGCCCCCCGGACTCAGCCTTCGAAGAAGTTCAGGCGCACGCGCACACCGTTCAGATTCCAGCGGCCGAGGCCCAAGCCCTCTGGGCCCGGATCGCGGCCCTGGACCCCCGTCGCTACCAGCAGCCGGCCGACAGCGATTTCGAACCCACACCGCCGGACATGCGCCATACCGAGCACCTGAACTGGATCGTCAACGGCCAGACCGTTGCCGCCTGGTCCCGGGAATACAAATTTCTAAAACCCGACCTGCGCCGGCCCCTGGGGACGGTGGCGGATGCCATCCGCGCCGCTTACGAAAAAGCCGCCGCCAAATAAGGAACCGGACCCCATGGCCCAAGCCCCCAAAAATCCGCCCGGTGAAACCGGATACCGCCTGATCGACAAGCGCTTCAGCCTCGACCTGGGTCCCCAGTGGATCGACCGCAGCATCTACCGCTTCGAAGGCCCCCTGGCAGACGGCATCCAGCACTACATCACCGTCGCCATCGAAAGCGAGTTGGACCAGACCGACCTGGAGGCCTACGCTACCCTCCAGATCAAGGCCCTTGCAAACGAACTGCAAGGCTACCACGAACTCAAGCGCGGCCCGCTGCTCCTGGCCAGCCGAATGCCGGCCTACGAACTGGTCTACCAATGGTGCCCGGCCGAGGGGGTGGAACTCTACCAGCGCCACCTGTGGGTCCTGCACCAGCGCACCGGCTACGCCCTGACCGCCGCTTTTTCCAAGAAAACCTGGAAGATGCTGGGCGACGAAGTGGACCGCATCCTGCGCAGCCTGCGCCTGCCGCCCCCCGGCGGCGGGCGCTAAGCGGCGAGCCCCACGGTGCACCGTCACCGGGCGTTCAGGCGCCGGCTCGGGGCGCCATTGCGGCCCAGGGTTAGTGCCGCTCGGGCGCAGCGCAGGAAGAGCGGCCTGGACTGTCTGAGTGCAGCGAGTTTCCAGGCCGCCCGGAGCGCGCCCCTAGCGGCACTTGGCCTGGGTCGCAGGCGAACCGAGCCGGCGCCTGAACGCCCGGTGCGCTCAATAGTACGAAGGAATTCTGTGGAATAAGAGGACAACCCCCATGACCATATACAGTCGCGCCACCAACCAAATCCACCAGGTCAAGCTCACCTCCAAGCTGGTCCACGCCCTCTGGATCACCCGCGAAGTCTGCGCCGGCGAAAAAGCCGCCTTCGAGGTCTGGACCCACTTCGTGGCCAACGGCGCCCCCATCCAGGTGACCGCCACCGACCAGAAAGGCACCCCCGCCGGCACCTGCAACGGCAACGTCTACGGCAACTTCTTCGGCGGCAGCGTCACCGTCCCCGAAAAAGCCCGGGAAACGCTCACCTTCACCGCCAAACTGCCCGCCCACGGCCTGGAAAAAAAATCCGACCCCTGCCGCGTCCTGCCGCCCGCGAAAATCGGCAATCAGAAGTGGGACCGCAAAGAGGCCCGCCGCGGCGATATCGTCAAGTTGACCGCCGATGTGGAGAACATCCCCGACGGCCTGGAAGTGCTCATCCAGATCTACGAACACGACCGCGACGGCGCCCACGACCTGGTCACGCGCTTCCCGTGCCGGGTCGAGAAACGCAAGCTGGCCTGCGAGTGGATCTACGAATACCACGCCGACACCGATGAGATCCCCACCGACGAAGAGATGAAGGCCCACGGCAAGCAGTACAACCCGCCCGAATACTTCTGGGTGGCCGAATACGGCCGCAAGCGCTTCGGCGAAAAACAGGAATCCGGATTGCTGCTGTTCAAGGACTGGATCGAGATCAGCCTGGCGGATGTCAATGGCAAGCCCGTGGCCGACGCAGAGTACAAACTCTATCTGCCCGACGGCTCCCAGCGCAGCGGGCGCCTGGACCCGAACGGCCTGGCCAAAGTCAAGGATGTGCCGCCCGGCGGCTACCATGTGGAGTTTCCCAACTATGGCCGCTAAACCCATCCCCAAAAGGAAGCCCTGGCGGCGTTTGCTCCTGGGCGCAGGGCTCTTGTGGCTGGCGGCCTGCGCCGGCCTGCAGCCCGCCCCGGACGAAGCCTATCGCCTGCTGCAATTCGACAGCGAAACCGGCGAGATCGACACCCGCATGGCCGCCGGCGACCACACAGTATACTGGCAGCAGTGGAAAAAAGCGCGCCGCATCAACTATCTGCTGAACCCCGACGAGGCCCACGGGCGGCAGTGCGGCACCCACGGCTACCTGCACGCCAAGTGGCTGCTGAAAACGCCCTGGCTGCCCGACTTCTCTTTTTTCCTGATCCGCCCCGGCCACCGACCCTGCGATTACGATGAGCGGTGCATCCCGGTCACCGGCGGCCCGGCGGTCACCTGCGCCCACACCCAATACCTCCTGGATTTTCCGGTGGTCATCGGCCCCCAGGGCAGCCCCTACCGCGACTATGTCATGGACCGGGCTTTTTTCAACGCCTTGATCCAAAGCCAGGCCGTGAGCATCGAGCGCCAGGACCAGGCCGAACAAGTGGCCCGTCTCTATCTGTTCCTGACCACCATCGGTAGCCGCCATACGCTGACCGAGATCGTGGCCCTGGAGGCCCGTCCCGAAGGCCGGCATTTTCAGGTCCGGGCGCGGCTGCGCACACCCCTGGAGCCCGAAATCGTCGTGCAATTTTTCGATGTGGCCGCCGACGGCAGCATCGTCGCCAACGAGTGAAGGAGAACCGTCATGCCCTCTTTCGATTATGCCGCCGACGATCGGCGCAAGGTGGTGCCCATCGGCACGCGCAAGGAGCGTTACACGCCCGGGCCGGACGACCTGCCCTACGAGGCCTGGGAAAAGCAGCCGGCCCCCGGCGGTTTTAAGTTCAAGGGCCGATCCGGCGCCGGGCACAACCTCAAGGTGCCGCTGGCCTTGAAGATTCCCGTGGAGAGCGACGACGGCCGGCCCCTGGCCAACGAGCTCTTCCGCCTGATTCTGCCCAGCGGCCGCGTGATCCTGGGCCAAACCGACGGCCAGGGGTTGCTCACGGCCCTGGTGGACGAACCCGGAACGCTGACCCTGCTGCTGGAAAACCAGCGCGCACCCCTCACCATCGAGATCGAGTAGCGCAACCATGGCCCAACTGCCCACTTCGAGCACCATCAAACGCATCGTCGTCGCGACCCTCACCGGCCGCGTGCGCATTCTCTTCGGTTCCGACCCCCACAGCAAAAACCCCTTCGAAGCGGCCGCCGGGTACTTGCAAAAGCGGCTCAAGCGCATCTACCAGAACAGCAAGGTCACAGTGGACGCGCCGCAAAATGTCTCCACCTGCGCCCAGCTCATGGAGATGCTGCTGGAAACGCCGGCCGGCGAGGGCGACAAGTTTCGGGAGCTGCACATCTTCTCCCATGCCTGGGGCACCGGCCTTGCCCTGAACTACGGCGCCACGCCCGGCGAGCCGGAGCTGAAGGCGCTGGAGAAGATTTACGGCAAGCGGGTCCGGCAGCATATCGGCAGCAACGATTGGGACCAGTTCCACGCCAACCAATTGCGCGTCTCCAACTTCCAGTATCTGTCCGCGGCGCAGATCAAGCAACTGCGGGCGCGCTTTAGCGACAAGGCCCTGATTCGCTTGTGGGGCTGCAACAGCGGCTGGGTCGGCAGCGGCAATTCGAATGTTTACGCCAGCATCGCCGGCACCCTGGCCCAGTATGCCGGCGTCACCGGCTACGGCGCGCCCGCCGGCGCCAATTTCTACGCTTTCATCGCCAACCAATGGACCACCGAGCACCCGCCCGTGGGCCAAAAGGCACCCTGGCCCTTCGAGCTGCGGCCCTACAAACGCGCCGGCGCCCGGCAGTGCAATGAATTCACACCCACCGTGGCCGAAAAGGACCTGATCCGCAAAACCCTCAAAGCCAAGCAGCCCTACCTGACCTACAACGACGACAGCTTCAACCCGATCCCGTCCCAGCCCGCCAACCCCGAACGCTTCAAACTCAAGGCCGGCAGCAGCGTGATTGTATCTCTGGTGGATTGTGAGGACGCGGTGCAGACCGTCACGCTGCACAAAACGGACGGCACGCAAGTCTTGTTCGATCGGGTGGGCGCGGTTCCACCCCACAGCGAGTGGGCCTTGAGTGCAGACAAGCGCAGCGTCATCATGCAGCTGGGCCGCAACGACTTTATGCTGAATCTGTACGATCGGCCGACGCTGACCCGGAACGGGGCCTACAACCAGGAGTTCTACCTGAAGATCGCCTATACCGGCGCCGACGGGCCGACGACCTTCGAAGGTAAGAAGCAGCGCTTCTCGATCGCATGAGCGGCCGCTTAAAGGCTAAAAGCGCGTGGTGGCCGCCAGGCTGACCGACCAGCCCTCATAGTCGCGATTTGCGCCGGGGTGCATCCAGTTGGGGTCGTCGTCCATCAGAAAACCGGCGAGGCCGGCCTGCAGGTGCAGCCAGTCGTTCAGTTCATGACCCAACCCCAAGGAAAGCGCGGTCTTGGTACGCTGGCCGACATAGTAGATGCTGCCGGGGGCGTAATCGTTTTCTTCCACATACATATAGGAGAGCGTGGCGCTGGCCTTGGTGGCCGCGCTGATATGATACTGGGCGTCCAGATCGGCCAGCCACTCATCGCCGTAGCCGTTGTGCGGCTCGGTGCCGATACCGGCCCCCGAGGTGAGGCGATAGTCGCTTTTTTCCCGGGTGATGGACCTGACGGTCAGGCCCAAAGAATAGGTCTCCTGCCGATAGCGCACACCGGCGCCCAGCAGCAGGGTGTCGCCCCGTTCCAGCAGATCTTGGCCCGCCAGGGTGTCGGTGTCGAACATGGCGTACTGGCCGAAGAGCCGGGTTTGCCAGCCGCTTTGCCAGTCGTAGATCGTCTCGGCCGCGAAATTGAGGATGTCGCCGGGGTCATAGTCCTGGTCCACCGAGCTGTAATCGTATTCGCCCTGGACGGCGTAGCCCGCGCCGGCCCCGAAGGTCCAGCCCTGCCAGCGCCGGGCCACATTCACGAAGGGGTTGAAATCCAGGCCCCGGCCGGGGGTGACGATGGCGACCAGGTCCGGATCGAGCATGACCCTCAGGTTGCGGGGATCTTCGCCGGTCTTGCCGGTGGGCAGGTTGGTGTCCACGCCCACGAGCCAGTCCAGCCCCAGGGTCTGGGGCAAGAGGTAGGCCAGGTTGAGCTGGGTGTCCAGAAAGCCGCTGATGGAACGGTCTCCGTTGCCCTCCAGTTCGGCCCCGGTGGCGGCATAGCCGGCCACCAGCTCCCAGCGGAACTGGTCCAGGGCGCCGCGCAGGTAGACGGGCACATAGGCCTGATAGCCCTCCTCGTCAGCATCGCTGGTCCAGGCCTGGTAGCGAAAGGCGGTCTCGGCCTCCACCTCCGCGGCAGGGCAGGGATCGGTCGCACAAAGTACGGCGAGGGTCAACAGGCAACAGCATAAGGCTCTGATCGTCATGTAGCGTCCTTCTGTCTTCACAAGGTGGTGTAGATTATCACCAAAGCACGGTTCCGGGCCGTAGCGCTAGGGCTGGTATTTGGCCACCAAATCATCTTTCAGGGCCACCAGGCTGCTCACGCCCGCGTCCCAAATGGGTTGGCCGTCAGGGCCAAGTCCATCACAAACCTCAGGGCTGATCGAAAACCCGTAGATCGATCCATTATAGACCATCGATACCGCCAACCCGCTCCAGCCGGTGCAGGGCACAGGGGTGGAGGCGATATCCGGCTGGCCCATCAGCTCATTGCTGGTGATGATTGCCTGCAGGGCGAAGTAGTCGCTGGAATCCATTTCGGCCGACCATTGGACGACGACGGCGCCCTCCTGTTGCTGGGAGAAAGCGATGGTCGCATAGTTGAAGGCGACCGTGGTTTCAACCGGCGACGGAACCCCGGCGGGATCATCGCCGATAAACGTCACGCTGCTGACCACCACCTCCCGCAGGCTGAACTGCCGCGTCGAGGATGGGGCGCCGATCCGGCCTGGGGCCGAATAGGCCTGCACGCGCCAGTAATAAGGCAGCTCCAATTGCAAATCTGTCACATCCGGCTGAAAACGGGTGATTGCCGGGTCGACAATCTCGTACTGCTGGACGATGGTTTCAGCGGCAAAGGTACCGGATGTGGCCAGGGTCACCAAATAGGCGCCGGCGCTGATCAGCGGGGCCCACTGCAGCGTCAACGCCTCCGGGGCCACGATGGACGTATCGTTGGGGCTGAGAAGCTGGGGCACAAAGGGCCCGGCCGTGATCACGCCGCCGTCCACGCTTCCCGGATTGAGAAAAATGGTTCCGCTTTGGCCGGAATAGAGCTGGGTCCCGTCCGGTCCGTAGCCTGCCACTCCGATGGTCGCGTAGTAGTTGGCCGGCAGACCGGCGATGACGCCGCTGCCGGTCTCGCAATCCCAGGGGCCGCCCGCGCCCAGCAACTCGCCATCGTCGCTGTAAACGGCGGCCTCGACGGTGGCCACATCCGCGCAATCGGTGAGGCTGGCGCTTTGAAAATCGGGCCGGTCCCAAAGCACCTGAAAACTCACGGCGCTGGTGCCGGCACTTTCCTGGGACGAAGAGGAACCGCCGCCACAGGCGGCCACCAAGAGAACCACCAGGACCCAAAGCCGCCAGGGCCAGGGGCCACGCTTACATCGGTCGAAGAGATCCATACACATGCTCCACCTGTAAATAGAAGATTGATTAGCGCCAGCGGACATTGACGTCCGAACTCTGCACCTCCGAGGGGTGCTCGCGCTTGAAGATTTCGTCCGGCTCGGGCCGATCGGAGACCGACACCTTTTGGCGCAGGCGCTCGAGCAACTCGATGGTGTCCAGGGGCCTGGCGATCAAGTTGCGCATGCGCAACTCCTCCAGGGCCTCGGTGGCCGGCGCAAAGGCCGGATCGGCGGCAATGGCCTTTTCATAGGCGGCGGCGGCCTGGGGGTATTTCCGCTGATCGCTCAGGGCCACGCCCTGGAACCACGCCATGAGGGCATCCAGATCGGTGGTCAGCGGTTGGCGCAGCGCCTCGATCTGGTCCGGGGTCAGCTCGAGCTGCAGCAAGCGCACGATGTCGAAGAGGATCTCCTTTTCCATGCGCAGCAACTCTTCCAGGGGCCCGGCGCTGGTGGGCTGTCCCAAGGTGTCCTGGGCCGCCACGCGCACCAGGTCCGAATCGATACGCAGCCCGGTCTGTTCGGTGGGCGCCAGACGCCCGCCCACCAGGTAAGCGGCGCCCAGCAAGCGGCCCACCCGCGGCGCAGCCTGCTTGTCCACCAGGCCGGTGGTGCCCAGGGCCAGTTCGTCCAGCAGCGCCTGGACGCGGGTACGCTCCACGACCTGCAGGGTCTCGATCTTGGACAGGTCGGTGATCAGCATCAGGGTCAGCCCCTTTTGCAGCGGGTCCAGTTCGGGGCGCCGGGTCTGGTTTTCGAAATAGAGGATGCTGACGGTGTTGGTGGCCGCCCGGCCTTCCAGGGCGCTTTCGCGGGCGATGGCCTCCCGCGCCCACTGGCGCAATTCGTCCGTCACCACCTGGCCGGCCCGGGCCGGGCCGGCGGTCAGGCCGATGAGCAGAATCGTCAGAAACAGGAGCGATCGCCGTCCGAAACGGTGGATGCGCATGGGGGGTAGCCTCCGGTAATGGTTCAGTTGTTCAGGGGTGCGTCTGTCTGTTTATGGTCTCCCGGCTTCCAGGAGTCAAGCGCTTTCATTTGTTCAATGAAGAAGCCCTTTACCAGGCTTCGGCGGCCTTGTATACTCATGCCCAATGGATTCCGTCGACTCGTCCCTTTCGGCCACTTCCCGCCCCTTACCCGCACGCAATCAACGCGCGCCCCAGGGGCGCCAAGGAGAAGTACCATTATGATGACCCCCGAGCAGTACGAAGAGAGTCTGGATAAGCTGAACTTGTCGGTCTACATGTTCGGCAAGAAGGTGACCGCCCTGGGCAGCGACCCCATCATCCGGCCGTCGCGCAACGCCGTGGCCAAAACCTACGAGATGGCCCAGCACCCCGAGCACCAAGAGACGATGACCGCCACCTCGCATCTGACCGGCCGCAAGATCAACCGCTTCACCCACATCTTCCAGAGCACCCGCGACCTGGTGCTCAAGTCCAAGATGGGCCGCTTGCTGGGCGGCGCCACGGGCTGCTGCTTCCAGCGTTGCGTGGGCATGGACGCCCTCAACACCTTGTCGATCATCACCCATGCCATCGACCAGGCCAAGGGCACCCCCTACAACCAGCGCTTTCTCAAGTTCCTGGCCATGGTGCAGGCGCAGGACCTGGTGTGCGACGGCGCCATGACCGACCCCAAGGGCGACCGCTCGCTGGCGCCCCACCAGCAGGCCGACCCGGACCTCTACCTGCGCGTGGTGCAAGAGCGGCCCGACGGCATCGTGGTGCGCGGGGCCAAGGCCCACCAGACCGGGGCCCTCAACTCCCACCAGATCATCGTCATGCCCACGGCCACCCTGCGCGCGGCGGACAAGGCCTGGGCCGTCTCGTTCGCCCTGCCCAGCGACCACCCCGGCATCACCTACATCATGGGCCGCCAGTCGTGCGACACGCGCAAGCAGGAGGGCAACCCCATGGATGTGGGCAACCTGTACTACGGCGGCCACGAAGCCCTGATGGTCTTCGACGACGTCTTCATCCCCTGGGAGCAGGTCTTCATGTACCAGGAGTACGAGTTCAGCGGGCCCCTGGTGGAGAAGTTTACCGCCTACCACCGCCAGAGCTACGCCTGCAAGGTGGGCGTGGGCGATGTGCTCATCGGCGCCACCCAGACCATCGCCGAGTACAACGGCACGGCCAAGGCCAGCCACGTGCGCGACAAGATCGTGGAGATGAACCAGCTCAACGAGTCGCTCTTCTGCGCCACCCTGGCCTGCGCCCACGAGGGCCACGCCGAGCCCAGCGGCACCTGGATCGTGGACGCCCTGATGGCCAACGTCTTTAAATACAACATCGCCCACTATCCCTATGTGCTGGCGCGCCTGGCCCAGGACATCGCCGGCGGCCTGGTGGTGACCCTGCCGTCCGAAGCCGACTTTCGCTCGCCCGAGACCGGGCCCTTGATGGAAAAGTACTACCGCGGCGCGGCCGGGGTCTCCACCGAAAACCGCATGCGCATCCTGCGCCTCATCGAGGCCATGACCATGGGCGCCCAGGCCGTGGGCTATCTGCCCGAATCCATGCACGGCGCCGGTTCGCCCCAGGCCCAGCGCATCATGATTGCGCGCCTGGTGGACCTGGCCCAAAAGCAGCGGCTGGCCCAGCACTTGTGCGGAATCGATGAGAGCTGAGTCCATCCAGAAACGGCATCTCGCGGTTCAGATCGGCGTTGGCACCTTTTTGAGATCCTCGACGTAGTCCGGCTACGCCTGCGGTCTCAAAAAGGCGCCGGCCTTGATCTGAACCGCGAGCTACCATTTCTGGATGGACACGCGCCGTGCGCTCGAAGGTGCGGAGCATATATTAAAGCGGCAAGGATCTTCTTGCCGCAGCCGAAAGGTCGTTATATAGAAAGCCCAATCAATTCCAATCCACCTTCCAAACAAAGAGGTTAAACATGCAGAAGCGAAGCTTGTCGCCCCTATACCATTGGCTTTTGGCGATCGTTCTAATCGGCCTGACGGGTTGCGTCATCCCATCCAAGTCCACTTCGGCCGCGCCCGCCCCCCCGCCGACCGCGCCCGCCCAAGCCGCGCCCGGGCCGGTGCTCTCCCCGGGCGATCCCGCGCAATTGGGCTTTTCGGTCGAACGTCTGGCCCGCATCGATACGGCCCTGAATGCCGAGGTGGCCAAAAAATCCTATGACGGTGCCGTGCTCCTCATCGCGCGCAAGGGGCGTATCGCCTACTTCAAGAGCTTCGGTAAGCGCGATCCCCAAAAAGAGCTGCCCATGGTCGACGACGCCATTTTCCGCGTGCACTCCATGACCAAGACCGTCACCGCCGTGGCCGTCATGCAGTTGATGGAAGAGGGCAAGCTGCTGCTCTCCGACCCGGTCTTCAAGTACCTGCCGGCCTTCCGGGAGGTGCAGGTGGCCGAGATCCAGAAGGACGCCGACGGCAAGGAGACCATGACCCTGCGCCCGCCCAAGAGCCACATGCTCGTGCTGGATCTGCTGCGCCACACCTCGGGCATGAGCTACTGGTTCATGGCCCCCAAGGCGGTGCAACCCGCATACCTCAAGGCCGGCATGCGCGACCTGCGCGGCCTGACCACCATGGAGGTCATGGACAAGATGGCCGCGCTGCCCCTGGTGTGCGATCCCGGCACCCAGTATAACTACAGCGTCTCTTACGATGTCCTGGGCGCCATCGTGGAGGTCGTCACCGGCCAACCCCTGGATCAGTACGTGGCCGAACACATCGCCAAGCCCCTGGGCATGAACGATGCCGGCTTCTTCGTGCCGGCCGAGGCCGTTGACCGTCTGGTGTATATGTCGCCCCGTTCGCCCTTTCTCACCGATGTCACCACCCCCGGCCAGAAATTTGCCGGCGGCGGCGGCGCCATGGTGGGCACGGCCATGGATTTCGCGCGCTTCGGGCAGATGCTGCTCAACGGCGGCGAACTGGGCGGCGTGCGCTTGCTCAGCCCGGCCACGGTGGCGCTCATGAGCTCGGATCAGCTCGGAGAGCTGGGCAAGCGCACCGATCCTCAATTCCAACCCGGCCCGGGCCATGCCTGTGGGTTCGACCTCTATGTGCGCGCAGAGCCCGGCGGCGCCTACGGCCTGGGCAGCGTGGGCGAATTCTACAAGCAGGGCATCGCCGGCACGATCTTCTGGGTCGATCCCCAGCAGGAGTTGGTGGCGGTCTTCATGATCAACAACCCGGGCCAGCGGGAGTTCGTCCGCTACCAGGTCAAGAATTTGATCTATCAGGCTATCGTGGAGTAAATCGCCGAATGGTGTTGGATCAGCGGGCCCCGGCGTTTATCCGGGGCCCGTCATCTTCAGGTTTGGCCTCTTGCCCCGTCGCGCACCACAGGCGGCGCCCGCCGAAAGCTGTTTTTTAGAGCGCTGCCCATTCCACAATCAGGCGCATCGCCTTGATCACATTGAAACACCACAGTTCGGTAAAATTATCCGGCAGCGGCTGATCCAGGGGGATGGTCTCGCTGGCCGAAAGCGCCTTGGCACCGTCAAAATCAACATAGGCCATGCGGGCCGTAAGCTCTTCGGGGGGCCGGCCGAAGGCTTCGCCCGGCAGCATGGCCACCCCGGTTTCCGCCAATAATTTTTCGCACAACACCTTGCCGCTGGTGATGCCGCGCCGCGCCAGGGGTTCGGCCAGGGGCGCAAAACTCGGAAAAAGATAAAAGGCGCCTTCCGGGGGATGCACCAGGATGCCGCCGGCGTTAAGGATTTCGGCGCATTGTCGGCCCAGAGCCGCCAGAATCCGGCGTGCATGCCACAAGTAGCGCTCGATGCGGATATCGCCGCGGAACGCTGAGACCGCCGCATGCTGGATGGGCGCGCTCACCGAAGTGAAGGTCTCGCTGGCCACGGCCGCCATCGACTCCAGCAGCCAATCCAGGGCCGGCGAAAAGGTAAAGGTGCCCAGGCGCCAGCCCCCCGCGCCGCACCACTTGGAGAGCCCGGAGCTGATGATGGTGCCCTCGGGGTAGTAGCGCGCCACGGAGATGTGTTGTCCCCTGTGATGCAACTGGCCGTAGATTTCGTCCGACAGCAGCACCACCTGGTACTTGCGCGCCACCCGGGCGATATCTTCGAGTTCGGCCGCATCGTAAGCGCATCCATCCGGGTTGCCGGGGTAGTTGAGGATCAGCACGCGCGGCCGGAAATCGTCCTCTTCCCCGGCGCAGTGCCGCGCGAGCAGTTCGGCCGTCATGCGCCATTTGTCTTCGATGCGGGTGTGGATCAGGCTGACCCTGCGACCCAAGATGATCGCCTGGGGGATGTAGGAGACCCAGCACGGCGTGGGCACGATCAGCTCGCCGTAATAGGCCAGCTGCAGCAGAAACATCAACTCCTTGGAGCCTGGACCGATGAGCACATCCTGGGGCCGCGCCTCGACGCCGTCCTTCTTGCGATGGAACCCGGCCACCGCTTCGCGCAGGGCCGGCAGGCCCGCAGCCGGCAAATAATCCTTCTCGTGGGCGTGCAGCTTTAGCGCCTCCACCACCGGCATGGGCACCGGAAAGGGCGATTGCCCCAATCCCAGGCGGTAAACCGTGCGGCCCTGCTGTTGCAGCCGCTTGCTGCGGTCGTTGATCGCGATGGTCGCCGATTGGCCGAGGCCGCGGATGTTCAGATTCAAACTGACTTGTTTGTTGAGGCTCATGGTTCCTCCTTTGTGCAACCGAATAAGCGCGCGGCCGCGTGTATATTTAATGAAACACATATGGCCGTTGAATTCAAGGCCGGTGGAACCTTAGGCGAGAGTGCCAAGTAGGACGATGGCGACAAAACGGTTGACCCCCACCGAAGCTTGATGTTAAAAGCGGGTACCTTGCGGGAGGGATGGCCGAGTGGTTGAAGGCGGCGGTCTTGAAAACCGTTGAGCGAAAGCTCCGTGGGTTCGAATCCTACTCCCTCCGCCAGTTCAGACATGTTTATAACGGAGAGATGGCCGAGTAGGCTGAAGGCGCTCGCCTGCTAAGCGAGTGTGGGGGGAAACTTCCACCCCGGGTTCGAATCCCGGTCTCTCCGCCATTTTAAGCTCCAGGCCCAGCCGGTCATCCGGTTGGGCCTTTTTTTAAGGATGGGACCGGCGGCTTCATAAATCGGGGCAAAGATGATATGGTCCCGGGCCGAACGAAGCGTGCGTTGCAAGGTCCCCCCTTGGGGGCAATCGGAGGATGCCCGTGAAAGAGTTCACCATCAAGGAGCTGCTGGTCCCGCTGTCCGAGTACGCCACGGTGCCCATCGGGGCCACTGTTTATGACGCCATTCTGGCCCTGGAAAAGACCCAGGAGGATTTCGATCACGCCAAGTACCGCCACCGGGCCGTGCTGGTGCTGGACGATAAAGGCCAGGTGGTGGGCAAACTGTCCCAACTGGATGTGCTCGATGCCCTGGAGCCGGAAACCGATGAGTCCCAGGAGGCGGGCTTGCTGAGCCGTTTCGGGTTCAGCGCCAACCTGATCTGGGCCGTTCAGAGGGAGAAGCGGCCCGATGGATCGCTGTCCGAGGCCCATTTGCGCGAGGCGGCCTGCCTGGAGGTGGAAAACTTCATGAAGCGGCCCGCCGAGGGTGAGTTCGTGGATCAGGAGGCGCCGCTCAAGCAGGCCATCCACCAACTCATCGTGGGCCACCATTTCTCCCTGCTGGTGACCCATGAAAAGCGCATCGTGGGCATCCTGCGCCTGACGGATGTCTTCGCGGCCGTCTTTCACATGATGAAGCACACCCCACCCGGAAACGATGAGGAGCGCCCATGAAAGAGCTGTTCAAGCTGTTTGACCGCATCATCCAGCGCGTCAACATCAACTTGCGTGAATTGGCCTTCGACGCCACCCCGTATGTCAACGAGCTGATCCGCCTGGAGCACATGCTCAAGTTCTACGCCTTTTACGGCATCACCCCCAACCACCCGTTGAGTTTCGAATTCCAGCACTCCAGCCTGGCGGGCAGCTATTTTCTGGGCAAGTGCCGCACGACCAACTCGATTCTCTACAAGAGCGACATCCGCGGCGACGAACTCAAGAAGCGCGGCGACATGCTGCGCTACCAGGATTTCGAGATCCAGATGACCAAAGATGAGATGATCGACATCGAAGACAGCATCCTGATCAAGACCCTGGTGCACAATTACTCCCACGATCCGGAAACCATCGAGAAGTTCTTCATCCACAGCACGGTCTCGACCCAGTATGCCAACATTCACGGCTCGCCCACCGACGGCTGTTTCGTGGGACCGTTCGCCACCGTGGACCTGACCACCCAGAGCGACTGCGTCATCGGCGCCTACTCCTACATCCAGGCCGGCGAAATCAGCCATTTGAACATTGCTCCGGGCACGATCTGGGTGCGCGGGGGGGATGCGTTCAATTTTCTTTACCGCTATCCAGCCGAGGCGCTGCGGCGGTACATTCACTTCGAAGCCGGCCAGGCGCCCCAGGGCGTCTTCATGGATTTCGTGGAATCGCGCAAGCACGAATTCCAGCGCATCTACGATGTGGTGCACATCGAGCCGTCCGTTCCGGTGCCCCCCACCGCTTCCCTGGACCGCTACGCGGTCGTGCGGCCCAAGACCCGCATCAACGAGAACGTGCTGGTGGCCCAGCGGGCCTACCTGGAGAACAGTTGGATGGGCAAGGGCGCCAATGCCCAGGAGAATTGCTACATCATCAATTCGCGCCTGGAGGGCTTCAATGTTACGGCTCATGGGGCCAAGATCATCGAGGCCGACCTGGGACAAAATGTCTTCGTGGGCTTCAACAGTTTTTTGCAGGGTAAGCCCGACGCCCGCCTGAGCATCGGCCCGGACAGCATCGTCATGCCCCACACGATCATCGACATCGATCAGCCCCTGGCCATTCCGGCCGGCCGTCTGGTGTGGGGCCTGGTCACCGACGCCGCCAGCTTCGAGACCCACAGCATGAGCCTGGCGGAGTTCTCCAAACTGGAGCGTCCCACCTCCAAGGGCGACATGTGCTTCGAGGGCAAGGGCGCCGCCTTCGTGCAGGCCTTCCGCGACCGAATCCAACATATCCTGGAAGCCAACGGCGCGTTTTACGACGGCGAGCAGAACAAGGGCCACGCCCAGAAGAACCAGAATATTTCGTTCAACACGATCCAGCCGTACCCCAAGGGGCGGCTGGAGGGGTTGTATCCCACAATTTTGATCAAGCCATAGAGAGACTATTCGGCCGCTATTTAAAGAAATTGAGCAGCGCGTGCAAATTGGTCATCGGATGCGGCGGGCAGCCGGGGATGAAGAGATCCACGGGCAGGATCGACGCCAGGCCGTCGCTGACTTCGGGGCTGCCCCGGAACGGTCCGCCGCTGATGGCGCAGGCGCCCACGGCGATGACTGCCTTGGGGGCCGGCACGGCCTCGTAGGTTTGCAGCAGGGCGCTGCGCATGTTGCGCGAGACCGGGCCGGTGACCACGATGGCGTCGGCGTGGCGCGGGGAGGCCACGAAGTTGATGCCGAAACGGGCCAGGTCGAAGAAGGGCGTGGCCAGCACGTTGAGGTCCGCTTCACAGGCGTTGCAGCCGCCGGCCGAAACCTGGCGCAGTTGCAGCGAACGGCCGAAGAGGCGCTTGAAATGCTGCTTGGCATGACGGGCCAGGTCGGGCAGGTCGCCGGCCGTGATCAGCTCCTCGCGGCGGGCGGTGGCCAGCTCGAAATCCTGGCTGAAGGTGATAAAGCGGCCCTGGGAGAGGCGCTCGCACTCGGTGCAAAAGACGCAGCGGCCCAGGTCGATGCGTCGCAGCACCGGGTCGATGGCCTCCTGGGGGCAGGCCGCCGCGCATTGGGCCACCAGGTCGGCCGGTGCCTCGGGATGGATGCGCGGTCGGCCGCGGTAGCGTTCGGCCAGCTGCACCGGCGCGGCAGGGTAGGGCGAGGTACGGTAGCCTTGTTCGAATCGGTTGCGCAGGGTTTTCAGCATTTATGGGTCCCTAAAGATCGAATCCACAATACGACAAATTAAAGCTCTTGTTGTTCAGCGGAAAATCCGAAATCCCGGTGTTGCGCAGGGCCATGGCCAGGCCGTTCCAGTTGTGGAACGAGGGGTCCTTGACCTTGTAGCGCAGGATTCGGCCGGCGGCGTCGGTGATGACGCAGTGGGCGATTTCGCCGCGCCAGCCTTCGTTGACGGTCACCACGCAGGCCGAGGGCGTGAGCGTCAGCGCCTCGGTGGTCTCCACCCGGCGGGTCTGCACCGGCCGGGCGAGCAGGGTGGCGACCAACTCCAGCGACTGGCGCACCTCCATGGCCCGCACCTTGGCCCGGGCAAAGACATCGCCGCTGCTCTCGGCATACTTAGGGATGTTCAATTCGGGATAAGCCTCGGTGGCGAAGAGGCGGCGCGCATCGTAGGCCAGGCCGCTGGCCCGGGCACACGGACCCACCAGGCCCAGGTTGTCCGCCTCGGCCAGGCTGACCACGCCGCAGCCTTCGAAGCGCGCCCGCACGCTGGGGGTGGCAAAGAGCAGATCGATGACATGCAGCACCTGGGGCTTGAGTTCGGCCAAACGCCGCAGCAATTCGATGCGGAGCGCTTCGCTCAGGTCGAAAAGCACACCGCCGGGCCGCACCAGGCCCTTGCCGAAGCGGTTGCCGCACAGCAGCAGGGACATGTTGAGAAAGTCGCCGCGCATGCGGCCGCAATAGTTGGCCGGCGGCAGAAAAGCCACGTCGCCGCTCAAGGCGCCCAGGTCGCCCACATGGTTGGCGATGCGCTCCAGCTCCAGGGCCAGGGTGCGGATGCGCCGGGCGCCCTCGTCCAGGGCGCGGCCGGAGAGCGCCTCCAGGGCCTGGGCGTAGCACAGGCTGTGGCCCACGGCCGTATCGCCGGCGATGGACTCTACGATCAGCGGCCGTCGCCGAGCGTCGGCCTGGACCAGGAGCGGCTCCACGCCGCGGTGCTGGTAGCCCAACTGGATCTCCAGGTGCAGCACGCGCTCGCCGATGCAGTTGAAGCGGAAATGGCCCGGTTCGATCACGCCGGCGTGCACCGGGCCTACGGCCACTTCATGAATCTCTTCGCCGTGGACGGTGTAGTAGGGGTAGTTGCCGGGGATCTCCTGCCGGTAGTCGTTGCCGAAGAGATCGGGCACGCCGCGCGCATTGGGATGATAGCGCACCATCTTGAACCAGGGGTGGCCTTCGGGCCGGACGGCGTACTGTTCGGCGATCTCGCGCTCGAACAGATGCAACGGTTCGCGGGCCGGCGTCAGGGAGTGGTAGTGCTCGGGCACCGGGGCCGCGGCGGCCAGCAGCCATTCGGTGCGCAGCACGGCCAGCAGCTTCAAGGTCGGGCTGTCGGCAAAGACGAAGTAATGCACCACCTTGGCCCCCTGGCCGATCAGGGCCCGCACCTGCTTGTAGAAATCGTCCCAGGCCAAAAGCGGCACCTGCTCCATGGACACGGCCTGGGCGTGTTGGATGACGGCGAAATCGGTTTTCATCGGAAGCCTCCGCCGATCAAGGCCACGGCCTGGCCGATGGTCTGGTTCAGGGTGTCGGGCATCCAGAAGCAGAGCGTCAGCGAGGTGAGCAACAGCAGGTACTGGGGCCAGACCATCGAAGCCTTTTCGTGGATGGGGTCGGGGCGGTCGCTCTCGCCGAAGGAGATGCGCAGAGCGTGCTGGGCGAAACCGGCGAAGATGGCGCACAGCCCCAGGATGAAGACGAGCACGTAGTAGTAAAGGCCGGCCCTGAAGGCGGCGATGACGATCAGCAGTTCGCCGATGAAAATGCCGAAGGGCGGCATGCCCGAGATGCCCACGAAGCCGCTGAAAAAAGCCACGAAGGTCTTGGGCATGCGCCGGGCGAGCAGCCCCACGCTATCGATGGCCCGGGTGGCGTAGCCGTGCAAAATATTGCCCGAGGTGAGAAACAGGGACGATTTGATCAGGCTGTGGTGGATCAGGCAGAGCATGGCGCCGTAGGCCCCCAGATCGCCCACGCCGGTACCAAAGGCGATGATGCCCATGTTCTCCACGCTGGAGTAAGCCAGCAGGCGCTTGTACTCCAGCTGCTTGAGGATGAAGGTGGCGGCGGCGATCATCGAAGCCAGGCCGAAGCAGATCAAAATCGTGCCCGAAAAATGGCCCAACCCCGCGGCGTGCATGATCTTGTTGGTTTTAAAGATCCCCAGGAAGGCGCAGTTGAGCAGCACGCCCGAAAGCAGGGCCGAGACCGGGCTGGGCGCTTCGCTGTGGGCATCGGGCAGCCAGGTGTGCATGGGCGCCAGGCCCATCTTGGTGCCGTAGCCCACCAGGATGAAGACGAAACCGGCCTTTAGCCAGGTGGGGTCCAGGCGCGGCGCGGCCTGGGCCAGGGCCGAAAAGGCCACCGGTGCATCCACGCCGCCGGCATCCATGGAGAGCGTGATCAGCAGCGAGCCGAGCAGGGCCAGGGCGATGCCCACCGAGCAGATCAGGACATACTTCCAGGTGGCTTCGAACGAGGCCGCCGAACGATGGGTGTAGATCAGGGGCGCGCTGGCCAGGGTGGTGGCCTCGATGGCGATCCACATCACCATCAGATGATCCGAAAGGGTCACCAGGGTCATGGTGGAAAGGAAGATCAGCAGGGCCCCGGAGAAGATGTGTTCGGAATGGACCTCGGTGACGTCCAGATAGGCCGTGGTATAAATGGCGATCAGCAGAAAGAGCAGCGAAATCACGATCAGCGACAACAAGCCTTCGGGGGTCACGGCAAAATAATCGGGCAGGGCCGAGGCCGGCCGCCGGATCCACAACAGGACCGACAGCACCAGGTGCACGGCGCCCACCAGCACCAGCAGCGGCCGGGCCGTGGTGCGCGGCAGGAAGAAGGCCACCAGGCCGGCCAGCAAAGGGATGAGAAAGGTCAGTTCGAGCATGCCCGCCATTTACTCCTTCAGGGTCCTGAGCCGGTCCGTGTCCACGCTGTCGAAGGCCTGTTTGATGTTCTGCAGCACGATGGCCATGATCATCACACCGGCCAGGATGTCCAACAGGATGCCGAATTCCACGATGTGGTGCGCGGCGCGCGTGGGGAAAGCGGTGCCCACCAAGTAGATGCCGTTTTCCATCATCATGTAGCCCAGCACCATGGCGATGGCGTTGCGCCGCGCCATCAGCAGAAACATGCCGGCCGCCATCAGGGTGATGGCCGTGGGCAGCAGCAGGCGATGGCCCTGGATCAGGGGCAGATGGAAACGGTGGCTGACGAAGATGGCGGCCATGATGATGATCAAGCCGATGAGCAGCGAAGCGTGGTAACCGATCAGCGGATCGGTTTCGCGGCGGATGGCCACCTTGCGGATGGCCATGTAGATGTACAGGGGAATGGCGACACCGCGGATCAGCATCGTCGCCAGGGTGAAGGCCAGGCCGCCGGCGCTCAGGCCTTGCTCCAGAAAAAGCGGCACCATGGAGACCGCCACCCCCTGGAAGGCCAGGGCCTTGATCAGCGAAGGCAGCCGACTGGAGCCCAGGGACGAGAGCACTGCCAGCAGCACCAGCACCAGCAGGGTATCCACTAGATCGATCATGGCATGAATTCCAGGGTGATGACCGTGGCAAAGGCCGCCAAGGCAAACGAAGTGAGTACGAACTGGGGCACCTTGTCCATGCGGTAGCGGGCCATGAACGACTCGATCAAGCCCACGAACAGGTACACCAGGGTGAGGGCCGCGAAGAAGAGCAAGGCCCCCAGCGCGGCCGAATCCGGCGTATAGGGGCAAAACAGGCGGGTCACCAGGCCGGCGTAGAAGAAGAGTTTGAAAAAGGCGCCCAGCTCGATCAGGGCGAAATCGGGCCCGCTGTGATCCAGGACCATGACTTCATGGATCATGGTCAGCTCCAGGTGGGTGGCCGGATCGTCCACCGGCACCCGGGCGTTTTCGGCCAAAAGGACGATGATCAGGGCGATCACCACCAGGATCAGCGGCGCGCCGGCGGCCCGCCAGAGGGCCAGGGGCTGCCCGCCGGCCAGGTAGCTTTCCAGGCGCAGCTCGCCGGTGATCAAATGGAACAGCACCAGGGTCATGAAGAGCGTGGCCTCGCAGAAGATCGGAAAGTAGGCCTCCCGGGCCGCGCCCATGCCTTCGAAGGGTGAGGCGGTGTCCAGGGCCGCGGCGATGATGAAAAAGCGGCCCAGCCCCAGCATGTAGAGCACAAAGATCACGTCGCCCTTGAAAGCGACCAGCGCCGGTTGCCCGGCCAACGGTAGAAACATCAGGGCCAGGGCCGCCGTGGCCAGCGAAACCACCGGCCCCATTTTGAAGATCCAGGTGGTGCTGGTGCTGTAGACCGATCCCTTGCGGCACAGCTTGGCCAGGGTCGAGTAGTGGATCAGCAGCGGCGGCCCCTTTTTGCCCCCGAAAAAGGCCTTGACCTTGAGAATCAAGGCCGCGTAGAGCGGGGCCAGCAGCATGGCCAGGATCAGCAACAATATGGATTGCACGTTTTCCACCTTCAGCCTTCAGCCTATCCCCCTCACACAAACACCAAGGCCACCACGATGGCGATCAGGATAAACCCGATGTACATATGAATATCTCCGTGCTGCACCCAGCGCAGCCGGTCGAAAAAGCGCTGCACCGGCCGCACCACCAGGTGACCCAGGTGCCGTTCGGCCAGATCCTGGACGTGGCTTAAATAATAGGTGCGGTCCGGAAAGCGGCCGCGAACCGCCGGATGCTCTTCGTCGAGGGGCGCAACGGCCCGGAAAAAGGATAGAATCGAAGCCGCATACGAGGCGCCGGTATACTGCATGCGGGCGGTGGGCCGGGCAAATCCGCAACCCCAAGTGCCGGCGGCGGTGACGATCTTGCCCTTATATAGCCAGGCGCGCAGCCCGAGGAGCAGGGCCACCACGGCCACCAGCAGCAGGGCCCCCCGGCCGATGCCCACCGTCAGCTCGGCAAAAGGTTCCAACGGCACCCGGCCGTAGCCCAGACCCAGGGCGGCCGTGGCCTTGAGGGTCATGGTCAACAGCACTCCCGGAAAAACGCCGGTGAACACGCAGGCCGCGGCCAGCACCAGCATGGGCAGCAGCATGCACCACCCTTTTTCGTGAGCATTGGCGGCCGCCGGGCTGCGCGGTTCGCCCAGGAAGATGACGCCCATGGCTTTGCTGAAGGTGGCCAGCGCCAATCCGCCGATCATGGCCAGCGCGATGATGGCGAACACACTGAGCACAAAATCGGTTTTGGCCAGCGCCAGGCCCGAAAACCCGGCCAGATATACGAAAAACTCGCTGGCAAAGCCATTGAAGGGCGGCACTCCGCAAATGGCCAGGGCCCCCACGAAAAAGGTGCCGGCCGTGATCGGCATGCGTTTGCCCAGGCCCCCCAGCCGATCCATGGTGCGGGTGCCGGTATGGTGCAGCACCATGCCGGCGCCCATGAAAAGGAGCGATTTGAAGATGGCGTGGTTCCACACATGCCACAAGGCGCCGGCGAAGCCGAGCACGGCCATGATGGGTTTGCCCGCAGCGACGCCGATCATGCCCACCCCCATGCCCATGAGCATGATGCCGACATTCTCCATGCTGCTGTAGGCCAGCAGCCGCTTGAGGTCGTGCTGACCGAGGGCATTGATCACTCCCAGCACGCCCGAGACCAGGCCGGCGATGAGCACCAGGCGACCGGCCAGGGGCGTGTGCCAGTCCAGCACGGCGTACAACCGCAGGATGCCGTATAGGCCGATCTTGAGCATCACCCCGGACATCAGGGCCGAGATGTGGCTGGGGGCCGCGGGGTGGGCATGGGGCAGCCAGATGTGCACGGGAAAAATGCCGGCCTTGGAGCCGAAGCCCACGAAGGCCAGGACAAAGACCCAGATTTTTGTCTTTTCCGGCAGTCCGGCCGCGCCGTCCAGGCCCAGGGCGCCGGTGTGGGCATGGATCAGGGCGAAGGCCGCCACGATGCACATGGCCCCCACCTGGGAAAACACGGCATACAGGTAAGCGGCGTGGCGGTTCCGGCCCTGCTCATAGTCGTAAAGCACCAACCCCAGGGAGGCGAGTGACATCAGCTCCCAGCACAAGGCGAAGGCGATGATGTTGTCGGCCACGGTCACCAGGGCCATGGTGGCCAGCAGCAGGCCGAACAAGAAATAGTGCACGGCGGTGCGGGCCGGCCGCGCGGCGGCGTCCAGATAGTGAACGCTGTATAGGGCGGCCAGCATGCCGATGGTAAAAACAGCGGTCAGGAAAAAGGCGGATAAGGGGTCGAGCTTGAAGCTCAGGCTGAATTCGTTCAGGAAGGCCAGGGAGATGGAAACCGGTACCGGCGCGAAGAGCTTGAATATGGCATCGAAAGCGCCCAGCAGACAGCCACCGGCCATGGCGGTCGCGGCCAAGGCGCGCATGGCCGTCGGGCGGCGGATGCAAAGCAAGGGCGCGGCGCCCCCCGCGACGATCAGCAGCAAAGCAAGGAAGAAAAAGCGCATAAAGACCCCGGCTGGATCCGACCCGCGTATGTCGGGCTTGCAATGCCCGGTGCGTTCAAAGGCACCTGTCTAATGCAGGAAGCGTCTGCGAGTCAACAAGCTTTCACATGATCGGTTTTTGCCATTTGACACCCGCGCCGAAGTCGGATAAGGGTCTGCAGCTCTACCGAATCCCAGGCCGTATGGCAAAAAGCGAAAATCGAATCTTCCGTTAAAGCCGAAAGCACAGGTGGCTTTGTGGCATCCTCAGAGGCTGAATAGGATCAATGGGTCGAAAACTGCGTTGGGCTTGGTGTTGGTTTTTCATCTGTCTTGCGGCGCAAAGCGCCTGGGCTTCGACGGCGTCGGCCGCGGAAGCAAGCACCGCCCCACCGGCCTCGGGCTCGCAAACCCTTTACCAAACCATTTCCAGGCATGTCCAAGGAGAGCTTACCCTCGGCGCTGGGGTGCGTTACGACCAACTGGACTGGAACATCGCCGGCACCCTGGCCGGCACCAATCCCAACATCCTCTCGGAACTTTCCTGGTCCGACATCGAAAGCTATCAGCTGTCATTGGGCGCCAAAGCCCAGGTCGGCGGACACTTTTACGGCCGCGGCCACGTCAATTACGCCTGGATCGACAGCGGCACGGTGCGCGATTCGGATTACGCCGCAGACAACCGCACCCAGGAGTGGTCGCGCTCGATCAGCGAAACCAATGACGACACGCTTTGGGACGTGGTGCTGGGCGGCGGATATCCCTTCACCTTTAACCAGCGCCGGTGGCTTCTGGCCCCCATGCTGGGCGGATCGTTGCACAAGCAGAACCTGCGCATCACCAACGGTGAGCAGGTGCTCAGCGCCGCGCCGCCATCCGGATACCGGCCGCCCCCCTCCCTGGGCCCCCTTAACAGCGCCCTCGACAGCCGCTACGAAGCCTTCTGGATGAGCCTGTGGAGCGGCCTCGATGTTCGCTATCAACTGCCGGCCGGGCCTGGCCAGGCCCCCTTCATGGAGTGGGGACTCAGCCTGGCCTACCACTTCTGGGGCGATTACGAGGCCGAAGCCAATTGGAATCTGCGCGAAGATCTTAGCCACCCCGTAAGCTTCGAGCACGAGGCCGACGGCAGGGGTATCTCCCTGCAGGCCGAGTGGCTGATCCGCGCCAGCCGCTATCTGAACGTGAACCTGAATTGGAACTACTGCCAATGGGAAACCGATTCAGGCACAGCCACCTTCCATCTCTCCAACGGCAGCGAGCAAACCCAGCGCCTCAACGAAGTCAACTGGGAATCCCAGAGTTTCATGGTCGGCCTGGCGCTCCGATTCTATTAAAGCGGATTTTTAAGCCCCCTCTGAGCGTCCAACCGCGTTGCATTTCTGCAAGGCAAGCCTTAGATTGAAGGCCTCGTGGGCGCACGCTTTGGCCCACAATGGATCTGGCCCGGAGGATGCCATGCCAAGAATCGCGCAAATGCGGTGGGTTCCGGCCCTTTTGTTGCTCACGGCCTGTTCGGTGATGTCCCAGGCCGTGGAAGAAGAGGCCCTGCCCGAGATTCCCTTTCCCGAGCTGATCGCCCATGCGGCCAACCACCTCAACCAAACCGTGATCCTGGGCGGTCATGTGCTGGAGGTGTCCAACGCCTCCGACCACAGCCGCATGGTGGTGGTCCAGGCGCCGCTGGGCATAAACCGGGAACCGCAATCCAAGGATCGCTCCCAGGGGCGGTTGATCCTTGAACATCCGGGATTTCTCGATCCCGAGGTATACGCCAAGGATCGTAAGATCACCGTGGCCGGCCGCTTGCTGGGCAGTTCGGTTACCGACGCGCGACCGGAGCCTTTTCCCTACGTGCGCCTGCAGGTGACCGAGATCCATCTGTGGCCGGAACAAAAACAGGTGCCGTACGATTCTTACTGGGACCCGTGGTGGGGCTACCCGTATCCCTACCCCTATTTTTATCCCTATCACTACTGGGGCGGGCGGTACCCCTATCGGCGATGGTAGCGGCCATCGGAGCATTGCATTTTCACTGGAAGGAGCAGACATGGGCAGAGGATGGGTCGGGATTTTGAGCGGCATGGCGGTCGTGGCCCTGGCCGTGGGGTGTGCCACCGGGATCTCCAAAGAGGTCCGTTCCCAGGTGACCTATTCCGGGAGTTTCAGCGAGCTTCAGCACAACCCGGATCAATTCAAGGGGCAGACCGTGATCTTTGGCGGCAAAATCATCGAGGCCCAAATCCTGGCGCAGGGGCCGGAATTGATGGTGCTGCAAATCGAACTGGACGATGGGGATCGACCCCTGGCCGATGACCAGAGCAAGGGCCGCTTTCTCGTGCATTCCAAGCAATTTATCGATCCGGCCATCTATCCCCCAGGCACCTCGATCACCGTGGTGGGTTCGCTCGAGGGCAGTCAGGAGCGGCTCATCGGCCAGATGAGCTACCGCTATCCGGTGATCAACGCCCTGGAGATCAAAAAGTGGCCGCCGCCGACCGATACCAGCCCGCGCATTCATTTCGGCTTCGGCGTGGGGACCGTGTTTTGATCATCCCCTGAACCACCTTGCACTTTGAAGGCATAGCCGCTATCATGGGGCTCGTTTAAAGGAGCGTGCTCATGGAAATTCCCAACAATATCGGTCCGGTTCAGCGTACGCCCGGTGCCGCCACGGTTCAGGCCAAGGACAAAAGCACCAACGCCGCCCCGGCGGCCGTCCAGGGAGACCGCGTGGCCCTGTCGGCCCAGGCCCGTGAGCTGAGCGCCGCCCGGCAGGCGATCCGCCAGATGCCGGAAGTCGATGCCCAAAAGGTTGCCGACGTGCGGGCCCAGCTCCAAGCGGGCACCTACAAGGTGGACCCCCAGAAGATCGCCGCCAAGATGGTGGCCGAAGCATTGCTCAACGACCCGGAGAAGTAGACGGCGGCCGCGGCGATTCCAGCGGGGCCGATCCGGTGGGTGGCGGTGGCCGGCGCCGCAGTGATCCAAAACTCATTTCTTGCCTTACTTAAAATGAAAAATACCCTATCGCCGTTGGCTCCGGAGAGGACCGCAACGCTGAGCAAGGATAGCGATGCGGGCGACCTTTTGCGTCGCTGCCAACAGGCCGAAGCCGCACTGCAGGCGCTGGAGCATAAAAACCGGGTGATGGGCGACAGCGCCCCCTTCGGTATCTTCGCCATAGACCACGAGGGCCGCTTGCAAGGCATCAATCGCAAGATGCGCGACCTGGTGCCCTGGCCCGAAACGCTCACCCTGGCCGAGATCAATGTTTACGAATTGCAGGCTTTTGTGGAAGCCGGCATTTGTGACGATCTGCGCCAATGCATGCATACCAAGCTCGCCATGATTCGGGACTACGCCTGCGTGGCCAACCAGGGCGAATGTCGTCAATTGCGGTTTCACTTCGGCCCGGTGGTGGAGCCCACCGGCACGGTATCCGGCGTGATGGCCTTCGTGGAAAACCACACCCACCTCAAGCAAGCCCAGATTGCGGCCCAGGAGAGCGAAGAGCGTTACCGCATTCTGTTTCAGTCGGCCCCGGTGGCCATGCTGGAGCGGGATGCCTCGGCCCTCAAACAGCATCTGGACGCGCTGCGGGCCTCCGGCGTGGAGGATCTGGACGCCTATCTGACGGCCCATCCCGAAGAGATCGGCCGCTGCATGGCCCTGATCAAAAGCGCCGATTGCAACAACGTCTTCCTGGATTTGATCGAGGCCGAAGACAAAGCGGCCATCCTGTCCGATCTGCCCCGGGGGATCATGGGGCCCGGCTTCCAACCCATGGCCCGGGAGATCATCTTGATGGTCGCCCAGGGCCGCTTCATACCTGAACGCGAGATGACCATCCGGACCGTTCACGGCGAGGCCAAACGGGTGATGACCCGGGTGATGGTGCTGGCGGGTCATGAAACCACCATGGCCCGGGTGGTGATCTCCCTGGTGGATATCTCCGCCCGCGTGGCGGCGGAAGAGGCCGTGCGGGCCAGCGAGCAGCGTTTTCGCGAGCAGGCCCTGCACGACAACCTCACCGGTCTGTACAATCAGCGCTATCTGCACTATTCGCTGCCGCGCCTGATCCAGGATGCCCGCAGCCAGGGCCATCCAATCTCCGTGCTATTCATGGATTTGGACAACTTCAAAAGAGTGGTGGACGCCTATGGGCATCTGAACGGCAGCCGGGCCATTCAAGAGGTGGCCGCCATCCTCGACGCCGGACTGCGCCCACCCGCCTACGCCGTGGCCTACGCCGGCGACGAGTTCGTCGTGGTGCTGCCCGATCACGATCTGGAACAGGCCCTGGACGAAGCCGAAGAGCTGCAGTCCCGGATCAAGACGGCCACCTTCCTGCAAGGCCAGGGCAAGAACGTGCACCTGCAGGCCAGTTGCGGCATTGCCACCTTTCCCACCCACGGCGACGACGCCGAAGCCATCCTCTCGGCCGCCGATACCGCCCTCTTCGACATCAAGGGCACCGGCAAAGGCGCCATCGGACAGTACCAAAAGCCTAAAATCGGTTAACCCTGAACGATCGTTGGCGATGGGGGTAAAATCCATATGCGAATAGGGATTGGACCGTATCCCGTTTTCTCCACGCCATGCGCTAAGGTGGGTTCAACGTCAGGAGGGATCTATGACAACGATACGCATTCAATGCGCCTGGTGCCTGGCGAACATGGGTACCAAAGAAGCCGAGGAGTCTAAAAATCCCACCCCACGCCGCGTGAGCCACTCCATTTGTCCCACATGTTATGCTAAAGTGACCCGCGAAACAGCGATGGATGCACGCCGCAAAGCACTCAAAGCCGCGTTCCGCCTGAAAACCACTGCGATGCTTCCGTCCGTCTGAGTTAAGCAACACCCCGATTGAATTGGACCCGTCAGCAGGCGGCCGAGCCGGTTTGCGCTGGAATCCGCAGAAACAAAAAGCCGCCGGACCGAAGTCCGGCGGCCGAGTCACTTACGCTGTAACGGGCACTTAGCCGTTGAGAATCTTCTTGGCGAAGGCGTCGTTGGCGTCGGCGCAGTGCACGATGCCGGTTTCAGCCGCGGTCTCGCGGTTGGCGGCGAAGATGTCGTTGCGCGTGATCTGTTTCATGGAGAACTTGCGCGCGCCGGCCATCAACTGCTGCAAACCGCAGGAGAGTTTGTCGGCCAGGGTCCAGAAAGCCATGGCGCCGTAGGGGATCTTCTTCATTTCGTCCTTGCCGATCTTCTTCTGGATGTCGAAGTAGCTGGCAAAGAGCTCTTCGGGAGAGGCGCCGAGGTCGCTGACGGTCTTGGGCAGACGATCCCAGTTGCCGCTGATCTTCTCCTTGCGGTCGGGGTTCAGGGCACCTTCGATGTTGGCGCCCAGGTAGCCCGGGATCATCACCGCGCGGCCCATGCACACCATCTTGGCATAGGGCGCGCCCATGGCCAAGGCCTTGAAGATGCTGTCTTCCAGGGCGAAGCCGCCGGCAAACGAGAGATCCACCACGCGCTGGCCCTTGGCGGCCAGGATGCTGGCATACTCGTAGGCTTTGGCGTGCAGGTTGATGGAGGGCACGCCCCAGCTCTGCATCATGTTCCAGGGACTCATGCCCGTGCCGCCGCCCGAGCCGTCGATGGTCAGCAGATCCATCTTGGCGTCCGAGGCGAACTTGATGGCCATGGCCAGCTCTTCCATGCCGTAGGAGCCGGTTTTCAAGGAGATACGCTTGAAGCCCAGGCTGCGCAGATAGTCCACGGAGCGCATGAAATCCTCGCGCACCAGATCCACGCTGCTCAAGTTGGTGCCGCCCAGACGGCTGTGACGGGCGAACGAGCGAATGGCGCCCTTTTCGAAGGCGGCCTGGACTTCGGGCAGTTCGGGATTGGGATCGACCACATAGCCGCGTTTCTTCAGGAACAGGGCATAGTCGATGCTGGTGACCTGGATTTCGCCGCCGATACACTTGGCGCCCTGGCCCCATTTGAGTTCGATGATGCACTTGTCGCCGTATTTGTTGGCCACGTACTCGGCCACGCCGTTGCGGGTGTCTTCCACGTTCATCTGCACGAAGATGGCGCCATAGCCGTCATAATAGCGCAGATAGGTGTCGATGCGGCGATCCAGTTCCGGCGAAACGGCGATCTTGCCGCCTTTGATCTGGGAATTGCGATCCACACCCACCACGTTTTCGCCGATGACGATGGGCATGCCCACCAGGGCGCCGCCCACCGCAAACGAATCCCAATACTTGGCGGCGATGAAGGTCGAGCCCAGGGCGCCGGTCATCAAGGGAATGCGCGCCTTGGTTTTGACTTCCCAGCCGAACTCGGTGGTCAGATCGACGTTGGGGAAGATGCAGTCGTCGGGATTGTTGGTCATGCTCCCGTTGATGCCATGGGCGCCGTAGGCATAACCCTGGATGCGCAGGGCGTTGTAGGAGACCCCTACATGGGTGGTGTTGTTGGCGCCGGCGGTGACCAGGCCGAAATCGCGGGGATAGAGCAGTTTGCGGCCCACCAGGCTGGAGAGCCAGGTCTCGCACTTGCCTTCGCAATCGGCGCGGCACAGCGTGCACAGACCGGATTCGGCGGGATTGCCGCGATTGGTGGTTCCCAAGACATCATTTCTTTTATCGAAACGCATAACTTTTTCTCCTTCGTTGGTGGCGATGCATGATTTATTCGAGCCCCCAGCGCCAATGGGCGCGGCGCCAGGCGGGCGTCACCGAGAAAAGACGCAAAAAGGCGTCTGCCCCCTGTTTGTGTGGGCCATAGACGCCTTTGTCCATGCAGATAATTTTTGCCGCACAACTCTGGGCGGCGGAGAGAACCCTGAAAGCGAGTCGGCCGGTCTTCGTCGACGGGCCACTTACAAATGCAGGTTAATATTTAGTGGAACTGAATTGTCAAGTCAATAGCAAAGACAGGAACGCATTTGTTTCAGTTCTGAAGGATAGAATGGTGTGGGGATCAGTCTTACTGAACTGCAACGGCGGTTATTTGATGTTGATCTCCTGGGAGAGCAGCACCGCTTCGGCCACCTGACGCATGGATTTGCGCGAGTCCATGCTCTGCTTCTGCAACCAGCGGTAGGCACCCTCGCCGTTTAATTGCATGCGCTGCATCAGGATCTCCTTGGCGCGCTCCACCAGCTTGCGGGTTTCCAACTCTTCCTGGATGACTTTGGTCTTGACCATCAGCTCGGTGTTGAGAATGGCCACCGCGGCCTGATTGGCCACGGCCGTAAGCAGGTTGACCTCGGTTTCGGAAAAATCGTGGGGTGTGCTGGTAAAGCAATTGAGCACGCCGATGACCCGGTCGTCTTTGAGGCGCAGGGGTACGCCCACCATGGAGACCAGGCCCAGCTTGCGGGCCATCTCCTTTTCCTTGAAACGCCGGTTGCGCAGCACATTCCTGATGGTCAGCGGGCGCTTCTTGCTGGCGACATAGCCGACGACGCCTTCATCGAGATCCAGGCTGCGGTCTTTGACATATTCGGGGGCGATGGCCTGGGTGGCTTTCAAACGGATCTTGGGCGGGTTGACCGTTTCGTCGATGAGCCAGAGCGAGCAGATGGCCACACCGGTCACCTTGGCGGTCACCATGACGATCAGCTTGAGCAACTCCTCCAGGTAAAGATCTGAAGTAATCGCCTGGCTGATGTCGGTGATGGCCTGGATGTAGTCATCATAGGTTTTGGGTTCGATTTTGTACATTTTCCTATGCCGCTCGGGGCCGCCTGGGGTCGCTCGCTGTATTTTGTCTATTAGCCTTAAACTTGTTTAAAATTCAAGTTGTTTAATTGGCAGTGCGCTTCGGGCTTCGGCCCTGGCAGCGAAGGGCGCTCCCCGGCGGGATGAATGGTTGGCGTCGCCCGGCACGCATGCAGGCATCAAAACGGCCGCGGCCGACCCGGTTCCGCCCGGATCGGCCGCCGACAGGTATTTCCTTATTTTTTAGTGGACCGTGATCTGTTTGGCTTTCTTCTCCTCGGGTTTGGGCACTTCAATCTTCAGCACGCCATCCTTGTACTCGGCCTTGATGCTTTCAGGATCGACTTCCGCCGGCAGGGTGAACGAGCGTTCGAAGCTTCCGTAGGTGCGTTCCCGGCGATAATAGTTCTCTTCCTTGGCCTCGTTTTCGGTCTTGCGCTCGCCCTTGAGGGTCAGGATGCGGCCCGCCACATTCACGCCGATCTGCTCCTTGTCCACCCCCGGCAGTTCGGCCTTAACCACGATGGCGGTGTCGTTTTCGTAGACATCCACCACCGGATTCCAGCTCCAGATCCCCTCTTGCCCGGAATCGGCCCGGGCGGGAAAGAAGAAGCTGTCGAAGAGGGTGTCGAAGCGGCTGGGGACATTGAACATACTCTTCATGGGGTTCCAACGAATGAGTTCCATAATCTTACCTCCTGCATGTTTGTGATTGTTGCCTCGCGGCATTCATTTTCGTTTTGAGCAGAAGATATGATTCTGTGGCCCAATGTCAATATTATTTCATTACTTTTTTGTTAATATCCATTCAGTAATGGATGCGGTGCCGGAATCGATATCGTTGGCGTAACCCCCAAAAACAGAATCGGCATCGAATTTTTCGATACCGATTCCGAAAGCGATCCCTACCCGATATTCGAGCGGCGAACCCTACCACCCCCAGGTGAGATATTTGTGGATCGAGTCGGCCGCCGCACGGCCCGCGCCCATGGCCAGGATGACCGTGGCCGCGCCGGTGACGATGTCGCCGCCGGCCCACACGCCGCGCTTGGAGGTTTTGCCGGTCTCCTGGTCGGCCTGGATGTAGCCCCACTTGGTCAAGGAGAGATCGGGGGTCGACTGGGTCAGCAGGGGATTGGCCCCCGACCCCACGGCCACGATCACCAGGTCGGTTTTGAGTTCGAATTCAGAGCCTTTGATGGGAATCGGCCGCCGGCGACCCGAAGCATCCGGTTCGCCCAGCTCCATCTTCAGACACTGCATGCCGGTCAGGCGGCCGCTCTCGTCGCCGAGGTAGCGCACCGGATTGGTCAGCAGCATGAATTCGATCCCCTCTTCCTCGGCATGGTGGATCTCTGCGGCCCTTGCCGGCATTTCATCCCGGGAGCGGCGGTAGACGATCTTGACCGACTCGGCGCCCAGGCGCATGGCCGTGCGGGCCGAATCCATGGCCACGTTGCCCGCGCCCAGCACCGCCACGTGTTTGCCCAGGGGAATGGGGGTATCCACCTCGGGGAACTTGTAGGCCTTCATCAGGTTGGCCCGGGTGAGGTACTCGTTGGCCGACAGGATGCCGATCAGATTTTCGCCGGGGATATTCATGAAGCTGGGCAGGCCTGCGCCCACACCGATATAAATGGCGTCGTACCCCTCTTCGAAGAGCTCGTCCAGGGAGACCGTGCGGCCCACCACGGCATTGCACTGCACCGTCACGCCGAGACGTTCGAGAAAGTTGACCTCCTGGGCCACGATGGCCTTGGGCAGACGGAATTCGGGAATGCCGTAGACCAACACGCCGCCGGGTTTGTGAAAGGCCTCCATGATGGTGACGCTGTGGCCCTTCTGAATCAGATCGCCGGCCACGGTCAGGCCCGACGGTCCGGAGCCGACCACCGCGATGCGTTTGCCGGTCGGTGCGGCCTTGGGCGGCAGGGCGCCGGTGCCGTGCTCGCGCTCGTAGTCGGCGCAGAAGCGCTCCAGGTTACCGATGGCCACCGGCGCGCCTTTTTTCAGCAGAATGCACTTGCCTTCGCATTGCGCTTCTTGGGGACAGACCCGGCCGCACACGGCCGGTAAGGCGTTCCGGGCCCAGATGTGCCGGATGGCGGCGGTGAAGTCGCCTTGGGTGACCAGGTTGATGAAACCGGGAATATCCACACCCACCGGACAGCCGTCCATGCAGCCCGGCTTTTTGCACTGCACGCAGCGCGCCGCCTCTTCCTGGGCCATGGCCGGGGTGTAGCCGGTGGGCACCTCCTGGAAATTGCGTTTGCGAACATTGGGGTCCTGCTCGGGCATGGGTACGCGGCCCGTTTTTTCTTTTTTCTCACTCATTTTTACTTCTCCTTTCGCGGGCAGTCAGCGTCAATCGGTCAAATGGCAATAGCCTTCGTAGCACTGCTTCTCTTCGGTGCAGTATGCTCTCAGACGCAGCATCAACTCATCGAAGTTGACCTGATGGCCGTCGAACTCGGGGCCATCGACGCAGGCAAATTTGGTCTTGCCGCCCACGCTCACCCGGCACCCGCCGCACATGCCGGTGCCGTCGATCATGATGGGATTGAGACTTACCAGGGTGGGCACATTCTGCGTCTTGGTGACGGCGCTTACAGCTTTCATCATGGGCACCGGTCCGATGGCGACCACCTGCTGAACCGACGTTTTCCCGAGCACATCCTTGACCACATCCGTTACGAAACCGTGATGGCCATAGGAGCCGTCGTCGGTGCAGACGCGCAGGTCATGGGAGGCGGCCTTCATCTTATCTTCCAGAATCAGCAGGCTCTTGTTACGCGCGCCGATGACGCAAATGACATGATTTCCGGCCTCTTTGAGGGCGCGGGTGATGGGATGCAAGACCGCCACCCCCGTGCCGCCGCCCACGCAGAGCACGGTGCCGACCTTATCGATATGGGTGGCCCGGCCCAGGGGTCCGATGACGTCCTGATAGGCGTCGCCCACCTTAAGATCTCTGAATATGGCCGTCGATTTGCCGACGACCATGTAAATAACCGTAACGGTGCCCTTGACGGGATCGGTCTCCGCCATGGTCAAGGGAATCCGTTCGCCCTCCTCGTTGGCTTTGAGAATCACGAACTGTCCGGGTTTGGCCTTGCGGGCGATCAGGGGCGCTTCGATTTCGTTCAAGATAACGGTGCCTTGAGCCATCTCTTCGCGCGCGACAATTGGAAACATATGCCATCCTCCTTCAGTATTCATTTTACGAGAATGTCTCTTTTAGACCCTTTTAAGGTAAATTGGAAGCAGAGAATGGACTGGAGAATGGAGGAAGCGATTGCCAAAACCGGCCGCCGATGATATCGGCCACGCATGCAGATTTTCGACAGCCATTGCCACCTGGACGACCCGGCCTACGACCGTGACCGCGCGGCGGTCATCGAGCGTGCCCACCAGGCGCAGGTGCGCGCCATGATGCTGGTGGGCATCGATCTGGCGACCAGCGAAAAGGCCATCGCCATCGCGGCGGCCCAGGCCTACACCTATGCTTCCGTGGGCCTGCACCCCCACGATGCCCGGCAGTGCGATGAGGCTATCCTGGCGCGCTTGCGGGACCTGACCCTTGACCCGCGGGTCAAGGCCTGGGGCGAGACCGGGCTGGATTTCAACCGCATGCATTCGCCCCAGGCCGACCAGGAACGCTGGTTCCACCGCCAGTTGGAGCTGGCGGCCGAAACCAACCTTCCCATGATCTTCCACGAACGGGACAGCGGCGGGCGTTTTCTTTCGATCCTCGAATCCCATTGGGGAGCGGGGCGCAAAGGGGTGGTGCACTGCTTTTCGGGCAACGATCGGGAACTGGATCGCTATCTTGAGATGGGTCTGTATATCGGCATTACGGGAATCGTCACCCTCAAGTCCCGGGGCGAGGCGTTACGCGCCCAGGCCTTGCGCATTCCCCCCGATCGACTGCTGGTGGAGACCGATGCGCCCTACCTGACGCCCACCCCCGAGCGCAACAAGTTCAAGCGCAACGAACCGGCTTTCGTGCGCGCGGTCCTGCTCAAATTGGCGGAAATCAGAGCCGTTCCCGCCGAGACCCTGGCACCGGTCATCTGGGCCAACAGCTGTCGGCTGTTCGGATTGCCCGAACTACTTTGAGGCGACGGCTGGCGCCTCCGATCACCTGCGCGTCAATCCTCGTAGCGCTCGTCCATGAAATCATCGTCTTCACCGGACCAGTCCTCTTCTTCATCTTCCTCGTCTTCATCCGCGTCGGCCTCGTCGGCCAGATGAAACCGGGCGATCTTGATTTCATTACCGCCCGCGCCTCTGATGATGAAACCGGTGGCCTCGATGGCTTCATCCACATAATCGAGCAGCTTGCGGCCCTGGCGGTCCATGACCACGCGATGGACCCGCCCGCTGTCTACGATCTGCAGTCCGATATCGTCATCGTCCAGCTCCAACTCCTCCACGACCCCGGAGATGGTTACCGCTTTGGGATCATTCCCCTTTTTTGCCTTGGCCATGCGTCCTCCTTTGGCGGCGGCCAGCCGCTTCAGCCGTTCTCGATCCTGACCCTTAAGGGGTCGCTTCAATACATACCGCACAATAATTAGGACGAGTTGGTCTAAGTCAAAAACCAAAAGGCCCCTAAGGGGCTTATGACGGGCAGATGACAGGGGCGGCGGGAAAGGGGTGCGTGGTTCGCGCAGAGACGCAAGCGTTTGCGTCTCTACGGTGGTTGTCAACGCGCAGCCGGTTGCGAAAAGAGCCTGCCGGTTGTCTTAAAGCCTGCAAGCACCAGCACTGTGGGCACCCAAGCATCTATTTACATAGTAACCCAGTATAACCAACGTCAGTATCACACCGATCATGACTCACCTCCCTCATCGCGCATGCCGCACCACCGCTTAAGTCAGTAGAGGCATGCATGGATTCGACGATTCTATTTAAGAAGATAAAGCGATATCTGGGGCGCGCAATGGAGCAAAAAGAGAGCAGGGCCGCGATCAGGCCCTACTCTCTTTTTAAATGGCGTCAACGCACCACTCTTTTACGGACCTTGCCGTTCGATCTCTAGAGCCGGCATCCCGCGGCGGCGCCATCGAACGCCACGCATCGGTTTGCAAAATAACCCAACAAAAGCAGCGTCAGCATTAAACCGATCATGATGGACCTCCTTTCAAATTCAACCCTGCACATCAATACCCAGGTCACAACCCAGATTGGGATCGGGGGCTTCACATTCAAAGTTCGCTTCGCGGGTGTCGACATGTCCTTCGTTGCTGGTGTCGAAGTAATTTTGGGTTCGGTCTTGATTTCGATTGTCACTCATGGGTCACCTCCTGGTGAATTGGCTTCGTTTTCGTTGCCAAGAAGGTAACGCCTGCCGCCCGGGGCGCAACGAGCGTGGGTTGGGGGTGGGATGGGGGGTGTTTGCTACCACCGCCTCACCAGAACTCCGGATAGCGTCGGTGGGGCGAAAGGTTGTTGACCAGCAGGGCCACGATCATCAGCACGATCGCGCCCAGGCCGGTGGGCATCAGCACGTAGAGATAGCCCAAACGGTGTACGCTCTCGCCGCCGATCACCGCGATCAGGGCCGTGGCCCCACCCGGCGGGTGCAGGGTCTTGGTCGCATGCATCAGGGCGATGGCCGTGGCCACGGCCACGGCCGCGGCCAGCCAGGGCAGCGCCCCCAGGTATTGGTGGGCCGCCACGCCGATGACCGCCGAAAGCATATGGCCGCCGATCAGGTTGCGCGGCTGGGCCAGGGGACTGCGGATGGCGCCGTAGACCAGCACGGCCGAAGCGCCGAACGAGCCGATGATCATCATCAGGCTGGTCTGCTCCAGCAGCTTGAAATGGATCAGGCCCACGGCGGCGATGCCCATAAAGCTGCCGAGCCAGGACCAGAGAATTTCCACCGAACCCACGCGGGGCGGACTCTGGGTGTGGCCCTTCATCTTCTCAAAGAAGTTCATTGGTGCTCCTTGGCGCCCGTTCGGCTGAATGGGCGCCTATCCCAGCATGCAAAGAGAGTTAACCAGATCCGTGCGGGTCACGATGCCGATCGGCTTGCCGTCCGCATCCACGATCGGCAGTCGATTGATGTTCTTTTCCATCAACAGGGCCGAGATGGCCCCGATGGTGATGTCGGCCGGGGCCGTGATGGGCGGCGTGCTCATGATGTCGCCGGCCGTGCGGTTGACCATGGCGGTGGCCACGCAGCCTTTGTTTCTCAGGCAAAGGGCGATGACGCGCATGAATGACTCGTTCTGGCCGGCACCCATTTTGCGCAGAAAGTCTTTTTCGGAGATCACGCCGACGATGCGGCCGGCGGCGTCGGTGACGGGCGCGCCCGAGATACCCTGGTCGGCCAGCAGGGTGGCGGCGGTGATCAGGTCCGCCCCTGCGCCCACGACCTGCACCGGGCTGGACATGAGGTCGGCGGCTTTCAGGGCGTTCATCATGCGCTCTTTGGCCAGGGCATAGGCCACCCGGTAGACCGCCTTGAAATCGGCCGGGGTGATGTCGATATAGCCGTGCATGGCGCGCATGGCCGCCATGACCTCCTTATCGGAGATCTCGACGGGCGCGCATTCGCGAAGATTGCTTGCAGTCACGGAACCCCTTCCTTTCGGGTTGCAGACAGGCGCCAGGAGCCAGAATGAAGCCCCAACTCCTGACTCCTGAATACGGCGCTTTCAAATCGTCACGTTCTTCTTCCCACCGTAATAGCGCATGAACTGCGCCCTATCGTAGATGGCCGGATCGGTGCTGCGCGCCTGGCTCAGCTTGCCTTTGAAGTCCGAGATCTGGCGATACTTCTTGCCGGCCATCCAGCTTTCCAGGCCGGCGAGCAGCTCCTGCACGAACTTCGGGCCGTTCTTGTACAGGCACGAGGCCACCTGCACGGCGTCGGCCCCGGCCAGCAGTTGTTTGACGACCGCCGCCGCATCGTGCACGCCGGTGGAGGCGGCCAGGTGGCAATCCACCTTGTTGGCCATCACCGCGATCCAGCGCAGCGGCATGGCCAGGTCGGCGGGCGTGCTGAAGATAAAGGAGGGCTTGACTTCCAGCTTGTCGATATCGAAATCGGGGCTGAAGAAGCGGTTGAACAGCACCAGGCCCTTGACGCCGGTCTGGGAAAGCCGCTGGATCATGGGCCCCAGGGCGGTGAAGTACGGGCTGATCTTCAACGCCACGGGGATCGATACCGCCTGGGTCACCTTGGCGGCGATCTGGAAGAAGAGGGCCTCTTTCTCTTCGGCCGTGTGCCGGAAGTCGGTGGGCGGAAAGAACAGGTTCAGCTCCAGGGCGTCGGCCCCGGCCCGCTCCAGGTTCACGGCATACGAGAGCCACTCGACCGCGTAGAAAAAGCAGTTGATGCTGGCCATCACCGGAATGCTCACCGCAGCCTTGCAGCCTTCCACCAGGTCGATGTACCTCTTCAGGTTCTCCTCCCGGATGACGTGGTCGTAGTATTCGATGGGACTGCGCTGGCCGTTGTGATCGAAGTATTGGGGATCGCCCTGGGCTTTGGCGGTTTTGCGAAATTCGGCATATTCGCTGGCCACCTCCTCTTCGAAGATCGATTTGAGGACCACGGCGCCGACCCCGTTGTCCGCCAGGGTCTTGACCTGTTGCACCGACCCGGTTTTTCCTGAGGCGCCGGCAATGATGGGGTTTTTCAGGGTCATGCCAAGATAATTGGTGCTTAAGTCCATGGGTGGCTCCTTTCTCTGGGGTTAGACGGTTGGCCGGTATTTCTCTTTCAGCGCCGCGGCCATCTGGTTCACGGCCGCAAAGGCGCGTTCCACGGTACGCTCCTTGTCCGGGTTGACCAGGCAGCAGGTGGCCGGCGAGAGCATGGCGCGGGAGACGAGCAGCTCGCGGTCGATGCCCTTGGCCCCCAGGGTGTTCCAGATGGTCTCCAGGCGCTGGATCAGGCTGGGGATCTCTGCCTGGGAAAAGGCCTCGGTGCCGGTGGGCACGATGCCCCAGACGATCACCCCGCCGCGGTCCAGGAACTTGGCGATGGACTTGGCATAGGAGGCAAAAACCTCGGCGTTGGTATAGACGTCCAGCGACAGCACCTCCAGGTCCAGGTTGAGCAGAAAATCCCAGTCCGGGTTGCCGCACAGGTGGATACCCCGGGGCCGGTCCACCTGGGCGAAGAACTGGTCCAGGTCGCCCTTGGCCTTAAGGTCGCCGTAGCCGGCCATGGCCGAGAAGAGAAACTGCAAGCCCGGCTCGTCCACGAACATGAAGGCCTTGGGGTTGAGCGCTTTCAGGCGCGCCAGTTGGGCATTCAGGCGCCGGGCCATGAAATCGAGCATGAAGGGCCGCACGGTGTCGTCGAAGAGAATCGGCCGCTCGTCCTGGTCCAGGATGTTGAAGCCGAAGCTGATCGGGCCTTCCAGTTGTCCCCGGATGGCCGGGCGCTCGGAAAGCTCCTGGGCCAGGAAGCGGTGGTAGACCGCCGAATAGGTCTCGCTGACATCGAAATAGGCCGGATCGTCGAAGCGCTCCAGGGCCCCTTCCAGCTCTTCGGCGAAGCGATCCACCGAAAAGCGCAGCGTTCGTTGCGCAAGGTCCAGCACGATGCCCGGGAAGTGTTCGGCGGCCTGCACGTACATGTCTTCGTAATAGCTGTAGTTGGGCAACTGCGGCCAGAAGGGCACGTCCAGGGACATGGCCATCGCGAGCGCCCGGTCCACATCCGTGTGGGGCATCACCGCCATGGCGGTGGTCAGCAGGTTGCCGGGAATGGGGTTGTCCATGTCGTGCCCTCCTTGAATCGTGTGATGCGGATCAATGCCGGTGGCCTTCGCCCGGGCGGTGCAGGGCCGCGGTATCCCTTTTATCCAGGGCCGCCCGGGCCTCGGGAACGATGGGCCGGTTCAGGGTGTCGCCGTGAGCCCATACGCGGTTGGCGAAAACGGACCCGATCAGCAGCCCTGCCATCGCAACCAATATAAGGGCATTTTGCGTTCTTCCCAAATTCATTAAAACCGCCTTTGGTGAAATGCATCACGGATATGATGTTTTAGCTTATCTTATGTGAGGGTTGACCGAAAAGCCTTGAGTTAAGTCAATTAAAGCGGAAACGCATCCCCAGGCGATCAAGCGCGTTTGGTGTCCTGGCCCAGATGCTTGGGAGGGTGTTTGGGCGGGGTGTTGCCGGCCGAACAGGACCCTGCGGCCTCCCAGGAGAGAAGGTCGTTGCTTGCACCGGGCGCTCCTGCGGGTAACCTTCGAAGGGTTTTCAGGCAAAGCCGAGTCCGAATTTCTCCCGGATAAAGTAGTGCAGGTGACCGGCATTGGGGTCGGCCTCCGCGAAGGCCAGGCCCGCGAATTTTTCTTTGACCCAGCGCACTTCGGTCTGGATGGTACCGAAGGGGAAGTTAAGGGTGATCGTTTGTCCCGGCGCCAGCGATATCCCCGGCTCAATGAGCAAGCCGCCTTTGGAGATGTTGCGGGTGGTCACCTTCAAGGGGGTGTTGTCCATGAACGCCGGCAGGCTGGTTTTCAATTTGATCCGCGGACATTTGCGCTGGGCCTTGAGCAATTGACAGCGGATGCTCTCTTGAATCTGAAAAATCACGAGCAGGGTCACGCTGAAGCCTTTGGCAAAGCCATAAAGCGTGGTGAGGATCATGGCTGAGTTGAGGGCCAAGGCCTCAGGGCCCCTGAAGAAGAGAAAGGCCAGGCCCTGCAGGAGCGCGGCCACCACGCCGATCGACGCGGCCTGGCCGAGCGAGGAAACCCACACCTCTTTTCTGCTGGCGCAGGAGGGTTTGGTCAAGGAACGGGTTACGGCGATGGAGATGACACCCATGGACAGCGCCAGGGAGATATGGGCACCCCAGTTGATGTGCCGGCTGGTGACCTGGAAAAAAGTCAGCGAGACAAGGACGGAGAAAAACAAGGTGATGGCGTAGCGGATAAGGCTCGGCTTGTTCTCCGGCGAGGTCGAGCTCATTTCGACAATCACCGCGATGAATATGGCCATGCTGTAGGAGAGCACATTGCCTAGGGTCCACAGGCCCAGCCGGGCCCAGGTCAGCGATTTTTCGTTGGGCTGGATGGACAAGCCCGCCAGATCCAAAAAAAAGAGGTACAGGGCGATGGCCACAAATCCGGTTATTAAGATACCGAAGATGCATTTGAAGGTAACGCCGATGATCCGGATCTCTTGGGCGTCGGTGTAACCGATCTTGAAGCCCAGATTGCGCAGCGCGTCCCGCTGGGTGAGTTTGGAAGGGTTTTTGCGGACCACGTATTTGCATAGCACTTCCACAAAATGAGCAAACAGGGTGTCGACTTCGTTCCTGTAGGTGCCGACATCCTCTTTGTCATGATTGAGCCGCGGCAGCACCCGCGCCAGGTCGTGCAATCTTTTTTCAAGCCGTTCGATATCATGCCGGGTCAAGGTGGGCAGTTTTAATTCCTTACAGATGCGCAACGTATAAAAAGCCTTCAGGAAGTGCCACTCCAGAGACGACTTTTGGCTCTCTGCCTGCCAATGGTCGATGACCGGCCCCCAATCCGAGGCCACGCCCAGGGTATTGAACTTGGCACGAATGGCCTTCATCCGTTCGGGGAAAGGCTGCAGGACATCTTCGCGCAGCAGGATATCGTCTTTCAGCTCCACGACCGCTTTGGGAATCCGCGCCCACCCCTGGAGGCGATTGCGCCAGATGTGGTCCCATTTCTCCACGTTTTTTTCATTGATCAGGGCCAGCAGAAAGAGGGCGGACACGGTCCAGCTCTGGCTGCCCAATTTTTGCGTCACCTGCTGGTAGATTTGCGGCAGGTCTTTTCCGGGAAGGGCCAATCCCAGGTTGTGGAGGGCCACCCAAACCACCACAAATGTGCCGATATAGGCCAAATAAAAAGCATAGTAGCGAAACGGGTCTATGTAATCGCTGGGTTCGCCCGCAAAAAGGTCCCGGGAGCCTGCCGGCCATTCATCGAAGCGCTGCCCGATCAAGAATAGAAGAATGAAAAGACAGATTGCGAAATCGACGGCGGTCAGCCAACTTGACGGCATCATGGGCTTGCTCCTCCTTTCAGGCTAAAGAATTCGGACCAAATGGCGGGTGACGCGTGCTCTGAGCGCAAAGCTATCAGTGTCGGCGCGGAAGAGGGGTTGCCTGTTCGGGGCTTGGCATGCGATGCTTCGGAGTGTGCGCTTCAGTTCGAAGGGGGAAGTATTGCCAAAATCATAGTCGCGACGTAGATGGGGTGTCAATAGGTATCCGGTCGGCGGTCAGGATGCTGTCGGTCGACCGGCATCATCTTTACTAAACCGAGGAGACAAGATGCGGATCACGGAAAATGTCTGGCAGGTGGGCGGACCCGAGCTGACCGCACCCGAGGATGCCGCCGCCTACCTGGTGCGCCTGGGGCCGGCCGCGGCCCTGATCGACGCCGGCTGCGGCGAGGCCACCCAGGCCCTGATCGCCAACATCGGCCGGGTTTTGCCACCGGAGGTGCCGGTCACCCACCTGCTGCTGACCCACTGCCATTTCGACCACAGCGGCGGCGCCCAGGCCGTGGCCGGCCACCTGGGGTGTAAGATCGTCGCCCACCGGCAGGATGCCGTTTTTCTGGAGGCCGGCGACAGCGCCACCACCGCGGCCGCCTGGTACGGCCGGCACATGCCGCCGCTGCGCATCGACCAAAAAATCGAGGGGGCCACGGCCTCCATTGCGGTCGGCGACGGAGAGCTCCGGGCCTGCCACTGCCCGGGCCACTCCCCCGGCTCGCTGGTCTACACCGCCGAGATCGACGGCCACAAGATCCTCTTCGGCCAGGACATCCACGGCCCGCTGCACCCCAGCCTGCGCTCCGACCGCGCCGACTACCTCCAATCCCTGCAATTGATCCTGGCCCTGGATGCCGACATCCTCTGCGAGGGCCATTTCGGCATCTTCCGTGGCCGGGACGAGGTGCGCAGATTCATCGCGTCCTTTATTTCCTGAAGAGGGCGCCCCGGCCTGCTTATAGAGTTCTTGGGCCGGGACCTCAATGAACCATAAACCGCAGGTTAAAATGGGAAGGAGTTTCCGATGGCAACGACGATCGAGCAATACCGCAAGTATGGGGCGCGCATCGAAGCGCTGATCCGACCGGCCACCTTTCCGCTGGCGGTGCAGCTGATCCGCTCGGAAAAGGATTTGCGACCGGAATACAAGCGGCCCGCCAGGGACCTGGGCGCGCAGAACTTTGTCTGCCAGAATTTTAAGATGGCCCGCGCCTACGGCTGGACGATGGCCGTCACCGCGGCCGACATCAACTGCAAACTGGCGCGCGCCGTTTACGGCTGGGACGTTCTCACCGCGGAAGAAAGGCAGTGGGCCGAAGCCTTCAGCGTCGGGCTCTACGCCAAGGATGGCGCTACCGCCGTCAAGTTCGAGCAGCACCTGCATTCCCTGGATGACGCCTTCGAAGGCCTGGTCATCGCTCCTCTGACGCGCGCCAAATTCGTGCCGGACACGATCCTGGTCTACTGCCTGCCCGCCCAGGCCATGCGCTTTATTCAGGGATATCTGTTCATGGAAGGGGGTGTATTGGAATTCAGCGCCGCGGGAAGAGTGGGTTCCTGCCATGAGGGCGTGATCAAGACGATCAAGACCCAAAAGCCGCAGTATGTCACCCTGGGCAATGGCGACCGCATCTGGGGCGGCGCCCAGGATCACGAGGTCCTGTTCGCCTGCCCCGCTGAAAAACTGCCGATTTTGATGGAGGGGCTCGAGAGAACCCATGCTGCCGGCCTGCGCTACCCGATCCCGCAATACATGAATTACACGCCGGGCTTTCAGGCGGCCTTCGAGAAGGCCGCCATGGATCGGGCCGGCGGCACCATAAAGAAATAGCGAACATCGCGCCGCCCTCGGCGCGAAAGTAATGACACCGAACCAACGCGTGTAAGGACCGCGCGAAAGAACCTCTATTAGGTTCTTGGCACCTGCTCCAAAAGTGGCCCCTAAATCCTTATCAAATGCCGCGCACCGGCCGATAATTCTATCGCGGCCAAGTTTTTTCTCCAATAGCTTGGCAAAGCAACGCGATATCAAATGAGTATGTACATTCAGCGAGGGGGGTTCTTATGAAGTATGTTTTGATTCTGGTCATGGTTTTATCGGTCATCACGGTTTCTTCAGAACTCATTTGTGCTGGAAGTGGCAGCGAAGCGTGCGTCACCCATTGCACGGAGGCCGCTACGGAGCGCTACGCCGAAGGAACATCTGCGTGGTCCGCTTTTTTCAATGGATGTATGCGCACCTGCTTTATGAAATGAGCGATGGCCCGAGTGGAAAAGAAGGTGTTTCGGGCCGGAGGTGACCCGGGCCGGGCAAAACAAAACCGGCGCAGCCCATCTGGCTGCGCCGGTTTGATTTTCTTGGAGGCGACCGTAGCGGCTTTTAGAAAAACTTATCCTGAATCCCCATGGGGTCCTTGAACTCCAGCTCCGGCTTGAACGGCAGTTTCTTTTCGCCGCGCTGATCCACATACTTCATGATTTCCAGATCGACTTTGAGCGGCACTTCGACGCCGGCCTGGGCCAGGGCCTGGCGCAGGTAGGCTTCGGCACGCGTGCCGAAGGCCAGCGAATCGCCCAGGATGCGCAAGCCTTCGGTGGGGTTGTGGAAGCCGATGGAGTTTTCGGCGCCCATGAACAGGGAGCGGTAGAAGGCCTCTTCGTAGAACTCCTTGGCCTTGTCATACAACGCCTGATCGATGGTCTTGCCTTCGGCCTGGGCCTTGTGGGTGAGTTCGAAGAGCTTGGCCACCGTGGCGGTCTCGTAGCCGGCGCGGATCATGATGGACATCACCTGGTCCTGGATCGCGAAGACGCGGTCGCGCAACCAGTCGGCATCTTCGGCATGGCACTGTTTGCAGGACTTCATGCCGGCCTGGATCGGGCTCATGATGCGGTGGTCCGAGATCTTGTGAACGCCGGCCGTGGTATAGGGCATGTGGCAGTCGGCGCACGAGGCGCCGGCCTTGAAATGGGTGCTCTCCTTGGTCCAGAACTCGTATTCGGGATGGCGGATGAAGGCCATCTTGAAGCCGGTGACGTTTTGCTTCCACTCCAGCACCGACGGGTCCTGGCGGATACGCAGGATGATATCTTCGACGGTGATCGCGCCGAGCTTGCTGTTCTGCCACGGGAAGTAGAGACCCACCGATTTGCCTTCGGCGTTCTTGGGAATGTTGTAGGTCACATGGCACTGGGCGCAAATCACCGAGCGCATCTCCTGGCGGGTGAACGTGGCCGGGTCCTGGCCCATGGCTTTCATGGCCTCCACCAGGGTGAAACCGCGCGACAGCTTGAGGCTCATGTCCTTGTTGTCGTGGCAATCGATGCAGGCCACGCCCAGTTCGCGTTGTTCTTCGGGGATCTTCGCCAGCACCTCGTTGAACGGTAGCTTGTAGTAATCTTCGCCCATCTCCTTTTGAAGCCCGGGGGCGTAAGGGGTTTTGCAGCTCAGGCAGACACCGCCCGATTTGAGCCGGGAGGCGTCGATCTCCAGTTGGTCGCGGATCATATGCGCGTGGCCGCGCGGCTCGTTGTACTCCACGCCGAAGCCCCAGCCGTTAAAGAGCAGGGCCATGTAGGGGAACTGCGAGAGCTTGTCCACCGACAACGCGCCGCTGTCCATGCCGGTTTTGTACTTGCTGCGGCGCGTACCGATGGGTTCGGCCGTCTGTTTCCACAGCTCGTACTCTTCGGGATAGGCCTTGCCCCACAGGGTGGGATCCATCGTGTTGTCCGGAATCGTGACGATCTCCCGGGTCTTGGGTTCGGGGGGCGGTCCGCAGGCACTTAATAGCAGCGCAAGAATGAAAAACACGCATACAGCCGTCTTTTGGGGGGTGCTGAAAGCCATTTCCTCCTCCTTAAATGGGTTGCTGAGTCTCAATTGGTCAGGCGGGCGCCGGCCTGTTGATGCTGCAGGAAGCGGTGGCAATCCCAACAGTCCCGCGTCTGATCGATCATCGCCACTCTCTCGGTATGGCAGCGGATACAGTTGTTCTGGATGAAACCCTGTCCGCGTTCGGACACTGTGATATACTCGGGGACATTGCCGGAGTAAAAGACAATGACATCCTTCATGCCATCGATGGACTTCCACATGTAGTAAAGCGGCAGATTGTCGTGCGGCAGATGGCAGTCCACGCAGCGGATGCTGCGATGCGCGCCCACGTTGAACCACGATTCGTACTGGCTCTGCATGACATGGCAGGAAGCGCAGAAGAGCGGTGACTCGGTGCGCGCCATGAGCTTGGGCGGGCCGAAGGCCAGAAAGAAGCCGATCGCTGCGAGAAACGCCGCGGCCGCCACCAGGACTTTCCATCGGTTTTTGAGAAATGATTGCATCCGTCACCCTTTCGAAAAGATATTTTGTGCCGGTACGCGTTCAAGGTATTCTGGGGTTGAAGCTGAAACCTCTATACCCAAAAAACGCCTAAAATTCAACCGATGCGCTATACATGCAGTACCGCGATTCAGTTCGGCGCCGGATCCGGCCGATGGTGTCGATCCGCCATGTGCTCGGGTATGGCCGAAAAAAGAAATGCTCAGTGGGTTGCCGGGGGATTTTGCGGCGCTTCATGCTTGTTGTCCTCATGTGGAGCGTTCGATTAAAAGGGTTTTGAACAAAGAGCCGCGTTGTGGCGCTCGTTCAGCTTCAGCGACGGAGAACCTTTACCATAAAGGTGGATGAATCCGGGCAAAGCCCAAGGAACTGCTTTGTGTTGGTTATTGCCAGCGGTGCTTCACGGCGCGATATCGCTTTGTAGCCGAGCCTATTGAAGAAATCATCGGCCGAAAGGGTAAGAAGATATAACGCTTTTATCCCTTTTTGAAGGGCCCAGGCCTCGGCATATTCTACCAAAGCGCGGCCATGCCCGCGCCTTTGATAATCCTCGGAAACGGCAAGTGAGCGCAGAAGGCCCACCGAACCATAATGTTCGATACCAACCATACCGATGAGTCGATTCTTAGCATGGATTCCGAACAATTGCAGGCTGCCCGTTTCTCCTGCCTGGGGCAAATCCGAAGTGGGCAGTCTTGCCTTGGAAAGGAGATTTTCTACTGCTTTGGCGCAGTCGATTGCTTCTATTTGCATTTTCGAATCTCCGAAACGCGTATTTGCGCGGGCTGCAGCGCACAATTCTGAAAAACGCCCGGTAAGCGGTCGTGGCATCCGAGACCATAAAGAGGTTGGTACCGCTCATCGGGCGCCCCCTGCCATGAAGCAGTGGCCGTGCCGACTGTTCGATCGATTACGCCCGGCTGGGCTGTCTGATTTTCAGATAAGTCAGCCCGGCGGCGATCACCATGGGAACCACGCCCAGCCCGATCAGCACCACGTGTGACGGCAGGCTGGCCCACTCGAGCATGCGGATGCGCTCCTGGGCCATGAACTCCAGCCCCCGGGCATGCCAATACCCGTTGGTGAGCACATCCCAGACCTGCAGGATGCCCACGGGAAACAGGTTGGTGATGACCATCAGGGCCAGCCCCACATTCATGCCCCAGAACGAGACCTTGACCCATTTTTCGGGCACCACCCACTGGGCGTCGCTGAGCACGTGGCGCAGGCAAAGCACCAGCAGGGCCATGGCCAGCATGCCGAAGGCCCCCAGCAGGGCCGCGTGGCCGTGGTTGAGGGTCAAGACCGTGCCCACTTCAAAATAGCTGACCACCGGCATGTTGATCAAAAAGCCGAAGACGCCGGCGCCCACGAAGTTCCAGAAACCCACGGCCATCAGAAAGTAGAAGGCCCATTTGTGGGGGATCGCCTTGCGGGGTGCCGGGCCGGCGCCCCGGGTGCCGGTGAGTTTCATGAAGTCCCAGGCGTCCAGGGTCAAGAGGGTCAGGGGCACCACCTCCAGGGCCGAGAACATGGCGGCCAGGGCCATGGTGATGTTGGTCTGGCCGGTCCAGTACCAGTGGTGGGCCGTGCCGACGATGCCCCCGGCCAGAAACAGGATGGCATCCAGATAGATGACCCGGATCACGTTGATGCGCCGGACAACGCCCAGTTGATAGAAGGTGACGGCCACCAGCACGGTGACGAACAACTCGAAAAAGCCTTCGACCCAGAGGTGGATGATCCAGAAGCGCCAGGTGTCGACCACCGCGAAGTTGGTGGTGGTGCCGAAGAAAAAGGCCGGCAGGTAAAACACGGGGATGGAGGCTGCGGCCCCCAGGAAGAGCCAGCCGATCTCCTTTTTCTCGGGGTCTTTGAGCGCCGGTCCGATGGCCCGGTACAGGAGCCACAGCCAGAAGCTGAGGCCCACGGCCAGGATCACCTGCCAGAAGCGTCCCAGTTCCAGAAATTCCCAGCCCTGGTGACCGAACCACATCCACAGGGAACCGAACAGTTGGTGGATGCCCAGGATTTCGCCTATCAGGCTGCCCACCACCAGCACGACCAGGGCCCAGAAGAGCAGGTGAACGCCCACGGCGTGGCCCCGGGGTTCGGCCTGCCCGAGGGAGGAGGCCAGCAGCAGGCCGCCGGCCACGTAACCGGTGGCGATCCAGAACAGGGCCAGTTGCAGGTGCCAGGTGCGCATGATGTTGCTGGGCAGGTACTGGGCCAGGTCGACGCCGTAGAAATCGCCGGGCTCGGCCCGATAGTGGGCCAGGGCCCCTCCGATCACGACCTGGGCCAGAAAGAGCAATGCGACGATCACGAAGTACTTGACCACCGCCCGCTGACCGGGCGTGGCCTCGCCGGGCCGCATCAGGGGTTTTATTTCCGGCGGGCCGCCCTTCCATCCCAGGTAATCGAAGCGGCCGAAGGTGAAGAGCACCAGGGCCAGGCCGCCGAGCAGCATGACGACGCTCAACGCGCTCCACAAGATGGCGTCACTGGTGAGCAAGTTGCCCACCGTGGGGTCGTAGGGAAAGTTGTTGGTGTAGGAATAGGGTTTGTCCGGCCGGTTGGCCACGCTGGCCCAGGCGGCCCAGGCGAAAAAGGCGGTCAGTTGACGGATCTCCTCCGGGTCGTCGATATACTTGCTCGGCAGGCCGCCGTTGTTGGTCGGGTGCGCGAAGTAATCGGCCCACAATCCCAACTGCCTTTCGAACGAGGCTTTTTCGGCCGCGGAAAACGATAGGGTGTGCGTCGCGGCCTCGTAGCGATTTTTCTTGAGCAGAAGCGCCACCTGGACATTGACCGCCGCGCGTTGCCCGTCGTCGAGCTTTGCCAGCTCCCGGCCGAAGGCTTCGCCGGCCAGGGCGTTGCCGGCATCCAACGACAGTTCATGGAGGTATCGGGCCGAAAAATCGGGACCCAGATAGGCGCCGTGGCCCCAGATGGTCCCGTTTTGCATCAGCGCGTACTTCAAGAAGACCTGCTGGCCCGTCTCGATGTCCCGGCCGCTGAAAACCGTCTCGCCGTTTGGGCCGACCACTTTGTCCGGAATCGGGGGCGCATGGCGATAGGCCATGACCGAGATGAAAATCAATACCGCCATGCCGATGAAGAAGACCAGTGCTACGCTGCGGCGCCACCATGGCGAAAGCGCTTGGCGGTTCGATGGTTGTGCCTGCATTTGCATACCTCCATCTCTCCTGAAAAAAATGTGTGGGTCATCGATTTGCGATCCCGAAGGATCTTTATCTTTATTCCCTCCCGCGCAGTCCGGTCCAAATCCCGTGCAGCATGCCCGCGAAGGTCAGGAGCCAGGCGCCCAGGGCCACGTAAACGAAGCCTTTGGGAATCGCGCCGATCAAGGGCGCGCCGGTGACCTCCGCCAGGCGGTGGGTGCAGGCCGTGTACATGCCCAGGGGGAAGACCGCGCCCCAGAACAGCGGGCTGTAGCGCAGGGGCAGGCGGCGCACCCCGTGGCGCCACACGGCCAGGATGACGAGCATGGGAATCCACCAGGTGGCCGTGGCCCAACCGGTTCAGGAAACCACGGGTCATGGCATACCTCCCATCTTGCTAAAGAGGCCGTAAGCCCGGAGGCTATCGGCTTGAAGGATGTAGTCGCTGAACAACGCCAAGAACGTGGCCAAGAGGTGGGCCGGGAAGAACGAATATAACTGGTGCAATGAAAAGTAACTGCATCTTAATCTGCCGCCTTTCCAAAATCAACCCTGGGATGGGTATTCTCGGGCGCATCGACGGTCGCAAGCCGCATGCGGAATTCGAGGTCCGATACGCCGCCGCGCCAACGGCCGCTGAGGCCGGCGCCATAGACGGTCAGCACGAAAAAGAGCAGGATGAACCAACCCGTTCGTACCGGGGTCCAGAAATGAGGATGCAAGCCCGCGCTGGAGAGCGCCAGGGTCTCGTCCACCGGACAGGCGGCCACGCAATCCAGGCAGCCGATACATTCCGGGCTGTGAATCATGGTTTTCTTGGAAACCGCCAGGCGGGACGGACAGGCCCGGTCGCAGCGCCCGCAGTCGATACAGCGTTTTGGGTCCCGGCGGATGCGGCTGGGGCCGGCCATGGCGAAAAGACCGAGCAAGGCGCCATAGGGGCACAGATAGCGGCACCAGAAGTTTTTGACCACCAGGGAAAAGACCAGCAGAAAGAGGAGCACCACGGCGGTCAGGGCGCTCATGCGCGTGAAGAAGTGCAGCATTTTGACATCGGAGAGTTTGTAGTAGGGGCTGTGCATGAAGGCGGCGATCTGATCGAGGCTCATGCTGAAGATGATCCAGACGAAAAAGCCGAGCAGCAGATATTTCAGGCTGCGCGCGGGGATGTCGAGCCAGGCGGGCAGTTGCCCATTGCGGCCCACCAGCCGCCGGCCCAGGCGCCAGCACCATTCCGAAATCGTGCCGACGGGGCAGAACCAGCCGCAAAAGCTTTTGCGCAGCAGCAGCGACAGCCCCACCGCCCAGCCCAGGATCACCATGGCCGCCGGATGAATGCTATCCCACTGGCCGGTGAGCAGGAACTGCTTCCAGCCCATGAGCGCGCCGATGGGCAGAAAGCCCTCCACTCCCGGGGGCCGCTGCACCGTGATGGCGCCGCTCCCCGCGGCCTGGCGCACATAGAGGTAAAATTGCAAGCCGATGGCCAGGGTCAGCATGAGTACCGCCGCCTGGAAAAGATGCCTGGGTTGTTTGAGCCGCCGGCCTATGTTATGCATGGCACACCGATTCTTCCTGCGAACAATTCCACGCGATGCCTGTTTCTTCCTCTTCGGGTGTTACCGGGTTTTGCCGAAAAGAGAATTGACTTAAGTCAATGCCGGCGGGGAGAGTTGCTTCTATGGAGGGGGCCGGCAAATTAGCTTATGCAATCGATTACGCATACGAAGGTAAAAGGAGAGCGAGGTGTCTATGCGCATCCATTACTTGCAGCACGTGCCGTTCGAAGGGCCGGGGTACATCGAGACTTGGGCCCAGCAGCGCGGCCATGGCCTTTCGGCCACGGCCTTATTCGCCGACGAGCCGCTTCCATCGGCCGACGCGTTCGATCTTTTGGTGATCATGGGCGGCCCCATGGGGGTGTATGACACCGCCGAATATGCCTGGCTAAGGCAAGAGAAGCGTTTCATCCGAGAGATGCTGCACGCCGGTAAAAAAGTGCTCGGCATCTGCCTGGGGGCCCAACTCATGGCCGATGCGCTCGGCGCCAAAGTGTATAAGAACCACCACAAGGAGATCGGTTGGCATCCGGTCTGCCGCTCGACCGATGCCCGCAAATCGCCCCTGGACGCCGTGTTTCCCGAGCGCTTCAGCGCCTTTCACTGGCACGGCGACACCTTCGATCTGCCGGACGGCGCGGTGCACCTGGCCCAAAGCGCGGCCTGCCGCCACCAGGCCTTTTTCTTCCCTCCGGCCGCCATCGGCTTGCAGTTTCACCTCGAATCCACCCTGGAGAGCATCTCGCAGCTCATCGCCCATTGCGGGCACGAACTGACGCCGACGCCCCACATCCAGAGCGCGGCCGAAATCCGCGATCAGGCCGAGCACATCGCGCCATCCAATGAACGCATGCAAAGCATTTTGAATTTTCTGGTGGAAAGCTAACGGCAGGTCATGCCTTACTGCCGGATCTCGGCTTTTTGGCGCAGCCCGGCCAGATATTGCTTCACGCCATTGCCGATTTCCTGGTCCAACAGGTGCCGTTCGATCGCTTCGCGGGCTTCATCGAAGGCAATGACCCGTGCCGGCCGTCGATCGGTCACCTTGATGATATGATATCCCATCGAACTCGCGACGATGGGGCTCACCTGGTTGAGCTGCAAGGCAAAGGCCGCCTTTTCGAATGCGGGGTCCAGGGTGCCGCGGGTTAAAAAGCCAAGATCCCCGCCGCGCTCGCTGCTGGCGCAGTCGGAGAATTCGCGCGCCAGGGCTTCGAATGGTTCTCCTTGCTGCAACCGCTGCTCAAAGGAGCGGAGGGTGGCCTGGGCCTTTTGCCGTTGCGCATCGGGGGCATTCTCATCCAGGAAAAGAGCGATATGGCTCGCCCTGATTTTTTCCGGTTCTTCAAACTTGTCGATGTTGTTCTGATAGTAGGTTCGGCATGCGCTGTCCGCAACGGCCCTCCCGCCGGCGATCTCCTGTTCGATCAGGGCGTGGATCGTCAAATCCTTTCGGATCAAGGCAAGAAATGCCTGGGGCGACAGCTCCCGGTTCTTCAGCATGTTATTAAAAATGGCCTCATTGACATATTGCTTTTTGATCTCTCCCAATTCCGCGGAAACGGCCTCATCGCTCACGGAGACCCCCATATTGACCGCCTGCTGCCACAGCAACTCTCGCTCAATGAGGCGCTCCAGGACCTCTTGCTTTAATTGCGCGAGCTCGGTTTTGTCATGAAAGATGTTTTGCATGGCATAGGTGTCCCGCGTCTTTTTGAGCTCGCTTTGCAGCTCTTTCAGGGAGATCGGCGTGCCGTTCACCCAGGCGACCGGGTCGGTGAGCTCGGGGCCATTCAATTGCCCCCATGCGGCGAACAGGCCGATGCCGGCGAAGGCAACGATCAGCAGGGACAAAACCATGCGTTTTTTTATGGACATACGTGTTGCTCCGTGTGCATGCGGCCCGAAAACAGAGGGATGCCAAACGGGGGCAAGGGTGTGCGCGCTTCCCCCGTTTGGCTTGCTATGGACCCTTATTCAGAGGATGGGCCCGCCGATTCGTCGGTATCAATTAGTTGCACCCGCCACTGCTACTGCTGCTACTGCTGCTGCTGCCGCTACCCGCATTGAACTTGTAGTCGGTCATGCCGCGGCCGGGTCCTTGCGAAAAGACACTGTAAGCGGACTGATTGGCGTTCAGATAGTACTGGGACCAGGCGACGATAAAGTCCACTTCGCTGCCCTTGCTGCCGCTGGTCATCCAGTAGGTGTGGGACTTGCCACTCAAACTGGCATACAGCCGGGGCGTGGTCGAGGGCAGATTGTTGTAGGCCCCTTCGCCCATACGGGCGGGCGCCGTCGAATCGCTGGTGCCGGTCAGGATCATGGTGGCCGCATCGTGGTTGCGGCTGGGGGTGTCCGGCGAATAGGGCGCCATGGCGACCACGACATCGACACCGTCGGTGGCGCCCAGGTTGATGACCGCGCCGCCGCCCATGGAAAAGCCCATGATACCGAGTTTGCCGAGCCGGCTCCGGATCGTGCTGTTGTTGCGCAAGATCGTCAGGCCGCCCCGGTGGGCATTTTCATAACCGCCGATGGAGCTGTTGTTGGTCGCACTGATGGCCAGGGCGATGATCCCGCCATCTTGAAGCGCTTCCGCCAGCCAATACATCTGCTCCTTGGTGTTGGTAAAGCCGCCGGATACGGTGACGGCGCCGGTTACGTTGCTGCCGGAAGGGACGAAAAGCCGCGAAGAGCTGACGCCGGAAGCGGTGCCACCCGATGAGCTGCCGGTATCACAACCGGAAAAAAGAAATAAGAGCGCTACCAACGATAATAGCAACGATGCCGCCTTTTTAGATGTTGTCATGTTGAATCCTTTCTTTTCACATCTTCCATTTTTAAGGGTGCTGGCACGCTTCTGCCGAACGATATCGCTGCCAACACGGGCAACAACCAACGCCGATCGCGGAGGGCATCACCTCCTTTCCTTAAGGCCCACGCCAGTGTGCGTATGTCCACCACCCAACGATCTCCCAGCCGGCGGCCGCCTACAGACCCGACACGCGCTTGCAGGGGTGTTTGACGCCGGTATGAAGCCGTTTCCGTGCCGCAGGAGGAGGGCCAAACGATGGGACCGCCGGCCGCGTTTTTCGATGGAGATCGGGGGTGGTTCAGGAATTTTTCTGTTTTGTATCAACTTTGAGACAAAACGCCAGAATTCTTTTTCAGATATACAGTAACCCGCTTATTATGCAATTGGGAAAAACCTATTATTGATATGCCAAAGCCCTAATTAGATCCTGGCGGGAAGGGAGTGACCGGCAGCGGGGATCAGACCAGTGCCGCCGCGGCCAGCTCGCCGACGGTGTGTTCGGTCAAGCGCCCCTGGTCGAAGAGCAGAATGGGGGCCGGGTCGTGGCGCAGGGCATGCAGCGCCCCTTCCCAGGCGGGCACGCCCAGGGCGCCGGCCACCCACACGGCCAAGCCGCGCAGAAGGTCCTGGGCTGAAGCAAAATAGGGCTCGATGAAGGGCACGGCCGCAGCCACCAGGTCGGGACGCACACGGCCCAGCCGGCCGAGCCCCCACAAGACACCTTGTTGCAGGCCTTCATGCTCCAGAAAATTGCCGTCGGGATTGAGGTAGGAGACCAGGATGCAGGCGTATTCCCGGGCGAGGCGTTCGTGATTCGCCATGATTTCGGCCATGGCCTCGGGCGCCCCCCAGCCGATGCCGCCCGATTCGTCGTTGAGGCTCCACATCAGCCGCCGCATCACCACCCGGGCCGCCTCCAGGTCCTCAGCGGCCAGACGCACGACCACCGCTCCCAGGGCCGCCACGGCGTGCCAGCGCACCCGGGGCTCGCCGTGGTAGAGCAAGCCGATGAGCGGGTTGACCACCTGGCGTGGCGGCCACTGGGCCAAGGCGGCCAGCGCCGACGGCAGATCGTCGGCCCGTAAAAGGGCCAGCACCTGCGCTTTAAGCCGCCGCATGGGCACACCCCGGGCGGTTGAACGGCAAAGCGCCCCTAAAAGGTGATGAGGTCATATCCCGCCTCGCGGAAGCGGGCCATGCTGGGATGGCCGTTCATCTCGTCCAGCAACGGCAGGTGCTGCTCCTGGGCCGCCGCCAGGCTGCCCATCTTCTGGGCGCAAGCCTTGCACACCCCCTCCACCAAACCGGCGGCCTTGACCTTCTCCCACAGGCCATGCAGGGGGTTCTCCGGCTTGGGCAATTCGGCCACCAGACGCGTGGCCGAGCCTTCGATCACGATGCGCCCGTACTGGCCGCGGGCATGCAGCTCCAGGGCATTGAGCAGCACATGGACGAAGCACATGGGGTCACCGTTGAAGACGAATAAGATGGCTTTGGACATGGATTCCTCCCAAACTATTTCTTTTATAAACAAAGGGTCGCTATTGTCGCGGAGGTAGGCTGGTCCGGCAACCGGTCCGCGACACGTCAGACGTCGAATCTTAGGGATGCAAAGCGCAGCGGAGGGAAAACGCCCTGGACTGTCTGAGCGCAGCGAGTTTCCAGGGCGCCCGCAGCGCGCTTTAGCATCCCCGATTCGGCGGCGCAGTGGCGCGGACCGGTTGCCGGACCGGCCGGCGATAATGCACTTCTACTCTTCTTCCCAATAGATCACATCCTCAGGGCAGTACTTGATCGCCTCGTTCACGCACGCCTCGGGATATTCTTCCAGCTCCGCCACGACAATATACCCGGCATCGTTCAAGCTGAACACTTCCGGGCAGACCGCCACGCACCCCATGCAAAGGGTGCACGTGGCGATATCCACCGCGGGTCGTTTCATGCCGGCACCTGAGCCACGATCTGCTGTCCGATGGTCCGCCCGAATTCGTAACTCTCTTCCAGACGCTTGCCGTCCGGCACGAACTGATGCCGAATGGGCGCCACCATCTCGAACTGCAAGGACTCCAGTTCCTGGCTGATCAGCTTCGGCGCCTCGCCGCTCCACCCGTGAGAGCCGAAAGCCGCCCCGATCTTGCCCACCGGCTTGAGCCCCTTCATGTAGGTCAGAAAATCGCTCACCGTGGGGAAGAGTCCGTTGTTGAGCGTCGGCGAGCCCACGATCACCGCCTTGGCATCCAACACCTCGGTCATCACGTCGCTGCGGTGCCACTTGCGCAGGTACATGGGCCGCACCTGGATGCCCTCGGCACTCAGGCCCGCGGCGATGGCCTCGGCCATGCGCTCGGTGCTGTGCCACATGGTGTCGTAGACCAGGACCGCCTTGCGCTTGGGCGTCTGCCGGCTCCACTGGCCATAGGCCGCCAGGATCTTGCCCGGGTCCTTGCGCCAGATGACGCCGTGGTCCGGGCAGATGGTCTTGATCTCCAAGCCCATGTGGGTCACCTTGTCGATGAGCTTGAGAATCAGCGGCGCATAGAGCAGCAAAATATTGGCGAAGTACTTCTTGGCGTGCGGCATGATGGTGTGGCCGATCACGTCGTCGAACTTTTCGAAACCGGCGTAGTGCTGGCCAAAACCGTCACTGGAAAAAAGCATCTTTTCTTCGTTGAGGTAGGTGAACATGCTGTCGGGCCAGTGCACCATGCGCGTCTCCATGAAGGTCAGGGTGCGCTTGCCCAGGGAGAGCGTTTCGCCATCCTTGACGGCGTAGTAGTTGAAGCGCTGGGGAAGGTGCATGGCCAGGTTCTTGGCGCCCAGCTTGGAGCAGTAGATCGGCTTGTCTTCGCCGATGCGGTGCATCACCCGGGCCAGGGACCCGGTGTGGTCCATCTCGGTGTGGTTGCTGATCATGTAGTCGATCTTGCGCGGATCGATGATGCGCTCGATGTTGGCGATCAATCGATCGGCGAACTCCTTCTTCACCGTATCGATGAGGGCCACCTTTTCATCCACGATCAGAAACGCGTTGTAGCTGGTCCCCAGGGGGGTGGAGTAGCCGTGAAAATCTTCGATGTTCCAGTCGTTGACGCCGACATCGTAGATGCCTTTGGCGATTTCAATGGGTTTCATGTTCCGGTTCCTTTGCTAATGGGCTTAATATGGGCCGCCGGCCAGAAATGGCAATGCCCTTTTCGCCATGTGCAAAAAGGGCATCCGGGAAAAGCGGGTCGGCGTTACTCTTCTTTTTCGAAATCGGATTTGGACGCGCCGCAGACCGGGCACTCCCAATCTTCGGGCACATCTTCAAACTTGGTGCCGGGTTTTACGCCGTTGTCCGGATCGCCCTGCTCGGGATCGTACACATAGCCGCAGATTGTACATACATAACGTTCCATTCGCGTCCTCCTCTTTGTATGGGATTCTTTGCATCGATTGCTCATCGCCAAGGCACCGCTTCACGATGTGACTAGGGCGCCACAAATGCTTTTACTTTGGTTTCGATCCGATCCCGGAGCGCGCGCATCATCTCGATGGATTGTCCGGCCGGATCGGGCAGGTCCCAATCTTCGCGGCGCGCGCCGGGCACCAGGGGGCACTGCTCGCCGCAGCCCATGGTGACGATGGCCTCGGGCCGGTGGCGCTCGATGGCCGCCTCCAGACCCTGGGTCGTCAGAAAGCCCATGTCGATGCCGCGCTCTTGCATGACCGTCACCATGTCGGGGTTGACCTGGGCCGCCGGCTGGCTGCCGGCGCTGGCCACATCCCAGCGCTCCCCGCCGTACAGGCGGGCGAAGGCCGCCGCCATCTGGCTGCGGCAGGCGTTTTCGCGACAGGCAAAGAGCACCCTGGAGCGGCCGGCCAGTCCTTGCATCAGGCTTTGGGCCGCTTGCTCCGCCTCGGCCTGGGCCGTGGGATGGGCGGCCATCTCGCCCCGTTTTTCGATATGCCGATAGGCCAGGGTGCCGGCGTATTGGGCCGAGATGCCGTCGAAGAAGTATTTGGCCGTCAGGTTCAGGCCGTCGAACAACTGCTTGCCGGAGGTGGCGCCCACCGCCAGCATGAAGCCGCGGCGGGTTTTGTGGCCGGGATCGTTGAGTTTCAGGGTGTACCGGCGTGCCCACAGGGTCTGGCAGCGGTCAATTAAAGCCTTGAGCTGGGCCGTGACGCCGTAGAAAAAGACGGGCGAGGCGGCCACCACGATATCGGCCTTGCGCAGCAAGCCGTAGATCTCGTGGCTCATGTCGTCGTCGATGGGGCAGAACCCCTTTTTTTCGCAGACCACCAGCTCCTTGCACGGCTCGATGGCCCGCCGGCAGACATCGATGGTCATGGTTTCGGCCCCCTGGCGTTCCAGGGCCTGCATGAACATGGTGAGCAGGACGTCACTGTTGCCTTTTTTGCGCGGGCTGCCTTGCAATCCTAATGCGAGCATGGGCTCACTCCTTTATATGGCACTTGGCGCAACCGATGGGGCCGGTCGTCTGGCCGGCCTGCTTGCGGTCGCGGTGGCACTGTATGCACAGGCTGTTCATCACCTGTTTGGGCGCCAGCTTGCCGTCGGTCTTGGCCTTGGCGATGCCGTCCGGCTCCTGGGGGAATAAGGCATGGCAGCCCAGGCAGTCATTCAGGGCTTGCTGGTGGCGATGGTGGGGAAACGGCACCGATCCCTGACTGCCGCCGGCCAGCTTGATCTGCTCGGCCCCTTTGCCGGTCTGGGCTGCGGCGCCCCAGGCCGCCAGCAGCGCAATCGATAGAATCACCATGACCATCCTAAAACGCGGCATCTTGTCTCTCCTTAGACCTTTTTCCTGTCTAGCATCTTTCCTGCGGACGAGCAACCATCCTCAATGGGCCATCTCTTCGCCGCTCACCTTGGTGCGGAACAGGGTATAGGCCCAGATCTGATAGGCCAGGACCACCGGGATGAAGAGCACCACCACCACCAGCATGATCTTTAAGGTCAGGGGGCTGGACGAGGCGTTGAAGGCCGTGAGGCTGAATTCGGCCCCCAGGCTGGAGGGCAGCATGTTGGGGAACAGGCCCACGATGCCGAAAAAGGTCGCGGAGAAGATGGCCAGGGCCGAAGCGAACCAGGCCTTGAAGTATTCCTGGCGGGCCAGGAAAATCCGGATGCCCAGCAAGCCGGCCACGGCCAGCAGGATCACCACGAACAAGTAGGGTCGGGCCAGGTAGTTGGCGTAAAGCGTGGTGGCCACGGCGCTGTAGACCAGGAAGGCCACGGCCGTTAACAGCAGGGGCAGCCAGATCCAGGCCGCGGTGCGCACGGCCCGCGCCTGCAGGTCGCCGCTCGTCCGGATGGCCAGCCACAGCGCGCCGTGCACCAGGAAGAACAGCAGGAACAGGAGGCCGCCCAGCAGCCCATAGGGGTTGAGCAGGGTCAGCAGGTTGCCTTGAAACAGGTGCTCCTGGTCCAGGGGCAGGCCCTGGAAGATATTGGCGAAGGCCACGCCGAAGAGCAGGGCCGGCACGGCGCTGCCCACGAAGAGGCAGGTGTCCCACACCCGGCGCCAGGCCGGCGAGGCCACCTTGCCGCGGAACTCCATGGAGACCCCGCGCAGGATCAGGGCGAAGAGAATCAGCATCAGGGCCGTATAGAGCGAGGAGAACATCACGGCGTAAACCAGCGGGAAGGCGGCGAAGGTGACGCCGCCGGCCGTGATCAACCACACTTCGTTGCCGTCCCACAGGGGGCCCATGGCACTGATCATGTGCCGTTTGTCTTGTTCGCTGCGCCCCAGAAAGGGGTGCAGGGCGCCGATGCCGAAGTCAAAACCGTCGGTGATGAAGAAAATGGCCCACAGCAGGCCCCAGACATAAAACCAGATGGATTCTAAAACCATGGTGTCATCCCCCCCTTAAAGATCGTAGCCATCGGAATCGACCTGGGCCTGCGCCGGCTTCATGGCCGGCGGTCCCTGGAGGGCGAACCGCGCGATGAGGAAAAATCCCACCATCCCCAGCAGCCCATACACCAGGACGAAGGCCACCAGCGACGAGAGCACCTGCACGGCGGCCACGGGCGAAACGGCATCCGTGGTGCGCAACAGGCCATAGACGATCCAGGGTTGGCGCCCCACCTCGGCCAATACCCAGCCGGCCTCGATGGCGATGTAAGGCAGGGGGATGGCGGCCACCATGATCATCAGGTACCAGCGGTTCTCCACCAGGCGCTTGCGCAGGAACCAGCCGATGAGGGTCAGCAGCGGAAAGAGGGTTCCCAGGACCACCATGGTGCGGAACGACAGGAAGGTGAGCAGCACCGGCGGGCGATCCTCCTTGGGAAAGTCCTTGAGGCCGCGCACTTCGGCATCGATGTCATGGTAGCCCAGCAGGCTGAGCAGGCCGGGAATGCGGCCGAATTCGAAGCGGTTGCGCTCGTTCTGCTCGTCGGGGATGGCGAACAGCAGCATGGGGGCGGCGGTGGCGGTTTCCCAGTGGGACTCCATGGCCGCCAGTTTGGCGGGTTGCACCTCGGTGACATGCACCGCGTGCTGATCGCCCTGGACCACCACCCACACCGACGAGAGCAGGCCCATCACCAGGGCGATGTTGAACGAGCGCGTGAAGAAATCGATCTCTTGCTTCTTGAGCAGATGGTAGGCGCTGATGCCCATCACGAAGAAACTGCTCAGGATGAAGGCCGCCGGCACGGTGTGCAGGAACTCCATGATGGCGAACTTGTTGAAGACCACGGCCGCGAAGTCGTCGAGTTCGGCGCGGCCGTTGCGCAGCACATAGCCCACCGGATGCTGCATCCAGCCGTTGGCGATCAGGATCCACAAGGCCGAGATGTTGCCGGCGCCGGCCACCAGCCACATGACGGCGGCATGGGCCTTGGGCGAGAGCTTTTTCCAGCCGAAGATCCACACGCCGATCAACGTGGATTCCAGGAAGAAGGCGGCCGTGGCCTCGATGGCCAGCAGGGAGCCGAAGATATCCCCCACGTAGGCCGAATAGCGCGACCAGTTGGTGCCGAACTGGAACTCCAAGGTGATGCCGGTGACCACTCCCAGGGCAAAGTTGATCAGAAACATTTTGCCCCAGAATTTGGTCATGCGCAAATAGGTCGGGTCACCGCTGCGCGCATAGCGCGTTTCCATATAGGCCACCAGGATCGACAGGCCCAGGGTCAACGGTACGAAAAGAAAATGAAACATGGTGGCCGCGGCAAATTGCAGCCGTGACAAGAAGACCGGGTCCATCGCAATTCTCCTCAGCGGGGTGTTTTGGTCGCGGCCGCCCCTTCCAATGTGCATTGGGTAAAGTCGATGGGTTTGCCGCAAGCATCGCATTTATGCTTTTTTTGAAACTCGTCCGAGAAGATCTCCTTGGACGCGCCGCACTCCGGACACTTGCATTGGAAAGATTTAAGATTCCTGAACGCTTCGAAGCCCGGACAATGTTGGGGAGTCGTCATAAAAACCTCCTTTCATTTGATACGCGGGTCTTTGCCGCTGGCCTGGCAATCCGGCGTATAACATGAGTTATCCAGGAACTCGCACGTCTTTTTGCACGACGGGCAACGCTCCGGGGGGGTCTTGGCTTCCAGTTGATAACCGCAATTCGAACATTTCCAGTCAGCCACGGATCACCTCCTTTTATTCGTTGGGGCTCACTGTAGGGGCGTATAATTATACGCCCCTACGCCCTACCAGGCCTGGTTTAGGCCTTCCACTGGCCGTGCAGGTTGCAGTACTCCCGGGCCGAAACGCTGGCCGCCTCGATCATGAAGGTGGCTTCGGGGGTCTGGCCCGGCTTTAAGAACTGACGGTAGGATTTGCCGTCGGCCACGATCTCGATCCACTCGATGTAATGCTTCTCTTCCATGGGATGGGCCACGCTGCCCACCGTCACCTTCACGCCGCCCTGGATCTTTTCGATCACCGGCACATGCTTTTCCTTGGCCGCATCGACGGTGTTCTCTTTCATGCAGGTCATGGGTTGGCCGCAGCACACCAGTTGTCCGGCGCCCGAATGCAATACCTCGACGATGTTGCCGCATACGTTGCACTTGTAAACTTCCAGCCGTTGGGTCATTGCTTGCTCCTCCTCGTTCGTGGTTATAAGGTGAGGGCGGACGCCCCCGGGCGTCCGCAAATCGACTACCAGTTTTCGCCCAACAGCTCGAAGTGGGCCTGGGGATGGGCACAGGCCGGGCACATCTGGGGCGCGTCCATTCCCTGGTGGAGATAGCCGCAGTTGCGGCAGCGCCACACCACGGCCTGGCTGCGTTTGAAAACGCGTCCGGCGGCCAGGTTGGCGGCCAGATCGCGGTAGCGTTTCTCGTGCTGCTTTTCGGCCACGCAAATGGCCGTCCAGACCATGGCGATGGCTTCGAAGCCCTCCTGGCGGGCGATATTGGCAAAGCCGGGGTACAGCTCGACGTGTTCGTGCTTCTCGCCGTCGGCGGCGGCAATGAGGTTGTCCTGGGTGGGGCCGACGATTCCGGCCGGGAAGGCGGCGACGATCTCGACATCTCCGCCCTCCAGGAAGTTAAAGAATCGCTTGGCATGCTCTTTTTCCTGGTTGGCGGTCTCTTCGAAAATATCCGCGATCTGAACCAGTCCGTCTTTGCGCGCCTTGCTGGCAAAGAAGGTGTAGCGGTTGCGGGCCTGGGATTCGCCCGCGAAAGAGGCTAACAGGTTCTTCTCGGTTTGGGTGCCTTTCAAACTGGCCACGATGGGTCCTCCTTTTTCATGCTTTGGGTTGGGTTGATTTATGTGAATGACGTTGTTTTTCTTCTTCGGCCATGCGCCAGAGCTTGTAGGCGGCATCGCGCAGCATGCCGTACAGGATGCCGCAGCCGGTGTCTTCCCGATCCACATCGCCGCGGTCGGCCAGACGGATCATCTCCTGCGTCAAATCGATCGTGCGTTGAATGTTTCGATCGCAGGGTTTCACTTGGCGGAAGTCTCCGGGGTAAATTAAAATCCGACTAAACGCTGAATTTGATCGAGCCTATCTGCTCAAAGGCCTTAATCAAAACTTGTGCCAAGTCAGGGCGCCATGGTGCGAACCGGGAGAACCTTTTCCGCTAAAGGCTTTCGCAAATCTTGTCACAGAACAAAAGGTGACGGCCATCGCCGCGGCCGGTGGTACATTGATACATCGAGGCCGCTGCGTTGCTCTTAACAGACGATCGATGGTTACGGCAACCCAATGTTTTTCAATGCAATCGGAGTGTCTCTTCGGGTCGCCGGGTTTTTGGTACACATCTGTCTCGTAAGACAGAAAAACCTCATTGGGTATCGCCGGCTCCGCCCGCCCCTTTGGGAATGGATGATATCGAGACGGCTGCAACGGCAGGTGCAACAAGGGCGGTCCGGGCTTGGTCAGCGCTGTTCAGGAATGTTTCCATTTACCCGTATCATACGGATTATCTGCGATCAAGCTGATGGTCGTGCAATCGTACGATCTATTCATCCGGCAGGGTGGACGAAGGCATATTAATTGCTAACCTAATTGAAAAAGACCCAACCGAACATACCTCTAGGGTCTTGGGCGCGGGTCGCCCCGAAAGGAGAAAACCATGGGTTCCATGGAAAATCTGAAAAAAGATGCAGACCTTCTCAACGCCATCGATTGGGAGATGACTCCCGAAGAGGCGGTGCGGCTTTATCTGGAATGGGGCAACAATTGGGCGCGGGGCAACTATGTGATCCGCTCCAAGAACGACGAAACGCTCTATTTCGCCATCAGTACCTGGAAGGAGCCGCCGATAATCTATCTGATCCGCCGCAACTCCGAGGAGGCCAAGGAGATCGCCCGTATCGAGATGCCACCGGCCATCCGCAAGGCTTTTGCCAAAGAAAACGGTTCGCTCAAGGGGGTCTATGCCGTCGAGGGGGTGGTCAAGGAGTGGTTGCGCAAGGAGCTGACGATCAACTAGCGTTCGTCCAGGAATGGCTATGAATACCTCATCCCTGGATGGACACCGGTTAGTTTTGATGGGTCGGTTTGGCGGGCTCGGTGGGAATGCCCAGCAGGTGTTCGGCCACCCGCCGGGCCTCTTCGTTGCGCGAACATTCCGGGCAAAGCCCCATGAACTCCAGGCGGTGGCCGATGATGGTGTAGACCGTGGCCCCGTAGAGTTCGTCTTCGAGGCTGCTCAGGGGCGCGATGGGGGCGTCATCCATGCGCCCGCAGTGGACGCAGCGGATGTGGTAGTGCTTTTGGGCGATGCCGTCGTAGCGCTTCTGGCTGCCGCTGATCTCCAGGGTCTGGATCTCGCCCAGGGCCGTGAGAATCTCCAGGTTGCGGTAGACGGTGCCCAGGCTGATCCTGGGCATGCGTTTGCGCACCATCTCGTAGAGCAGGTCGGCGGTCGGATGGATGTTGTCTTTGCGCAGCTCTTCCAGGATGACCCGCCGTTGGCGGGTCATGCGCAGATGGTCCATTCGATCCGACGCCAGTAGTGTTTTCACGTTTGCATACATGCTGCATGACTCGTGGCGCGTTGGCCCCAGATCGTCTGGGCCAGGGACGCGCCGCCGCGATCAGCGTTGCTCAATGGGCACGAAGCTGCACTCGTCCGGCCCGCAATACTCACCCACATATTTGGATTCCGGCCGGTAGAGCATGGGTTTGGGCGCCGCGCCGGCGTACTGCTCTTCCAGTACATGGGCGGTCCAGCCGGCCACCCGGGAGATGGCGAACAAGGGGGTATACAGATCCACCGGGATGCCCATGGAGTAGTACAAGGATGCGCTGTAGAAATCCACGTTCACGTAGATATCGGCGCCTTTGCGCTCCTTGAAGGCCTTTTTGCCCTTGTCCTCCAGGATTCTGGAGATTTCGTACCAACGGGTGTCGCCGGCCATCTCGCCCGCCCGCTTGGACATGGGCGCCAGGATGTGGGCGCGCGGATCGTCGGTCTTGTACACCGCGTGGCCCAGCCCCATGATCAGCTTGCCGGTTTCCAGGACATGCTTCACGTAGGTTTCGACCCGATCGGGAGCGCCGATCTCCAGAAGCATCTGCATGACCCGCACGTTGGCGCCGCCGTGCAGCTCGCCGGAAAGCGATCCGATGGCCGCCGAAACCGCGGCATACATGTGGGCGCGGGTAGACGCCACTTCCCGGGCCGCGAAAGTGGAGGCATTGAACGAGTGTTCGGCATGCAGCACCAGGCCCACGTCGAAGAAGTGGACCAGCTCGGCCTCGGGCTTCTTACCGAAGAGCATATAGAGGAAATTGGCCGCGTGATCCAATTTGGGATCCGGCGCCACAGGGCTCTGGCCGTTGCGCACCCGCTCCCAGGCGGCCACGATGGTGGGCAGCTTGGCGATCAGGCGGACCGCCTTGCGCAGGCCGGCCTCATGGGACGCGTCGGCGATCTCGGGGTCGTGGTTGGCGAGCAACGCCACGGCACCCTGCAAAATATCCATGGGCAGCGCCATCTTGGGCTGGGTCTTGAGCGCGTCGATGAGCGCCGCGGGGATCTGGCGTTCGGCCGCCAACTGCTGTTTCAAGGCCGCCAACTCCTGTTTGGTGGGCAGCTTTTCGAAGAGCAGCAGGTGGACGATCTCTTCGTAGCTCGCTTTGGCGGCCAGATCCGGCGCCAGATAGCCGCGATAGATCAATTTGCCCTGGTCACCGATCACATCGCTGATCTTGGTACTGGCAACCGTCACTCCCCGTAAGCCGGTGTTCAGGATGGGTTTACAGGCGTCTTCCATCATTATCTCCTTTTGCTTGGTGCCCCTTGGTAATTAGGAACCGTTATCATGTATGGGTTGAAAATAAAACCATAAAATGCTAATGCAACTTTAGCGCCCAGACTCCCAAGCGGCCTCTGTCGGTACATTTCCATCCTTGATCCCCCTCCTTGGCAATGGTCGAGTCGCTCCCGGCGCGTTTGCCCTAAACCGATCCACATGCGGCCCTCTTCGGTGATGCAATACGAGAACGTGGTGCGCGATGCGCGATAGGTACACGAAAAGTGTATTTTGGGCCGCGAGACAACTATGTCTCATAGACCCTTCGGCGGGGACACGGGCCGTTCACACCGCGCTGCCATATTCTTATTGAATCGTTATTATTGGTAATAATTAAAAGGTCGGTCATGCAAAAGCATGGCACACATCTTGATAGATCTGGAGCCAAAGCACTGCCCAGCGCATCGCCACCCGAGATAACACGGGTTCACCCATACCAACAAGAAGACAGAAGGGGGATTTTATGAAGATTAAAGTGGAGAAAAACCTGGTGGAAATGGTTCCCGAAAACGAAGACGAAACCCAGCAGATGCTTAAGTTGTGGAACACCATCGTGGATTGTGTCCGGTTCAACAAGAAGCTGGTGCCCATCGGCGAGTACGTGCCCCAGAAGTCCAACCTTGCGCGTTTTGCCATCGAAGACAAATAGTGCCTTAGGTGCGATTCCTGAACCCTGAAACCGCTTCTATATTTTAATAAGGAGAAAACGATGCACAAGATTTTGGTGGCTTATATCAGCAGGACCGGCATGACCGAAAAAATGGCCAATTTTATTGCCGAAGGCATCCGGATGACCGGTCAGCAGGTCGATATCCGCAAGATCGCCGAGATCAAAGGCGAAACCGAGCTGAATGGCTATGACGCCTATCTCTTCGGTTGCCCCACCTATCACCGGGACATGACCAACGGAATGAAGAATTTTCTCTTCCTGGCCCAGAAAGCCAATCTGACCGGAAAGATGGGCGGCGCTTTCTGCTCTTACACCCATAGCGGTGAATCCGGACCGATGATTTTCGACACCATGCAGCATGTCTACAAGATGGATATGGTCGATCTGGGCGCGCTCAATCTGAAAGAGGCGGTCATCGACACGGCCGACGGCGTCAAGGCCTGCCAGGATTACGGCAAGGCGGTCTGCGCCAAGTTCAAAAACTGACCCAGAACCCGCCGCCCGGATGTCGCCGTCGATGTCCGGGCGGCGGGTCGCTCCGCCGCGCCCATCAGAAACCCATTTTTTCCGGGGGCCGGCGCTCGGGAATGTAGGCCTGCGGGATGGTGCCCTCGTTCCAGGCTTTGGACACATACAGGTTGCAGTAGCAACTGCCGTACTCTTGCACGTCGGGTTCGCGATAGACGCACGGGCAGAAGATATCTTTGTCGGCCTCGCGATCGCCGGAAGCCAGGCGGCAGGGGCAGGCCATGTAGCCATAGCGCTGCTTGTTGGCCAGCAGCCCTTCGAGCAGCTCAAGAACCCGGTCTTTATCGCGGTTGAAATAATACCCCTTGGCCTCTTGAACCTTCTTCAGACGCTCATATAATTCTTTGGCATCCATCAGAGCCCCAGCGCCTCCTTGATCTCGACCTCTTTGAAACCGACGATGACCTTTTCGCCGATTATAATGGTAGGAAACGAACACTTGGGATTGAACTTGCGGACATCTTCCAAAATGGCCTTGCGCTCGTCCCCCTCGAGCAGATCCACATCCACGAACTCGTATTTTATGGTGCAATCGCTGAGGAACTTCTTCGCGGATTTGCAATGACTGCATGTGCTTAGACTGTAGATCTTGATTTGATCCTGGGCCATGGCTCCCTTTCCTTTCGATATGGGATGGAATCTGCCTGGACATCGATGCTTGCGATGCCTCGATTCAACGGCGGATAAGATCTGTTAGATAATACAGCTTCCGGCGGAATGCAAACCCTGGGAAATGGGCTCAAAATGGGAAAGGAATCTTTTTACGGGGCCGATTCCGGCTTGACACGGTCAAAAGAGCAGGCTACACAGAATTAGGAACCATTACTAATAAGAATACCGGCAGCGCTTAAGACCCATGAGGCAAATGCCGGGCGATCCCAAAACAACTTTTCCAAGAAGGGAAAACAATCATGGAGATCAAAAAGAAGATCGAAAAAGAAGAGGTCCCGGTAAAGGACCTGACCATCTGCGACGCTACGGCCCAGATGATTACGAAAGGCCGCCGCGAGGGGGTGGAGACCGCCTTCGACCGCGCCGCCAACATGAAGGCTTGTCCCATCGGCGCCGACTCGGCGTGCTGCAAGCACTGCTTCATGGGGCCTTGCCGGCTCAACAGCAAAGATCCCTACGGCAAGGTGGGTATCTGTGGCGCCACCATCGATACGATCATGGCACGCAATTTCGCCCGGGCCATCGCCTCGGGCGCCGCGGCGCACACCGACCACGGCATGGGCATGGTGGATCTGTTCCGGGACGTGGTCAACGGTAAGATCAAGGACTACGAGATCAAGGATGTCCAGAAGCTCGAAGCCGTGGCCCAGTCCATCGGCATCGAGACCGAAGGCCGCACGGTCAAGGAGATCGCCACGGACCTGTACAAAGAGCTGGAGCGCACCTACACCCAGGTGGAGGGCGAGATTCCTTTTGCCAAGCGGGTGCCGCCCAAGACCCTGGAGACCTGGCGCAAGCACGGTGTCGTGCCGCGTGGCGCCATGCGCGAAATCATGGAGATGATGCACCGCACCCACATGGGCGTGGACCAGGATTACGCCAACATCACCAAGCAATGCAGCCGCACCGCCTTGTCCGATGGCTGGGGCGGCTCCATGGTGGCCACCGAGATCTCCGACATTCTCTTCGGCACCCCCTCGCCGGTCAGTGTCGAGGTGGACATGGGCGTGCTCAAAGAGGATCATGTCAATGTCATCATCCACGGTCACGAGCCCAACATGTTCGAATCCATGCTGGCCTCGGTGCGTGAAAAGACCTTCGTCGAAGCGGCCAAGGCTGCCGGCGCCAAGGGCATCAACCTGGTGGGCATGTGCTGCTCGGGGGCTGAAATGATGTCGCGCCACGGCATTCCCCATGCCGGCAACTTCATGTCCACCGAGGCGATCCTGATCACCGGCGCCGTGGATGCCATGGCCGTGGATATACAGTGCATCAAGCAGGGGCTGGTCAAGGTGGCCGATTGCTACCAGACCCCGCTGATCACCACCAACACCCGCTGCCACATCGAAGGCGCCACCCACATTCCTTTCAACGATCACGACCCCAAGGCGTGCACCGACGAGATCGTCATCAAGGCCATCACGCGCTTCAAGAACCGCACGGCCAAGGTGGAGATCCCGAGAAACGTGGGTGTCGGGATTCACGGATTTTCCCATGAGTATATCAACTACATGTTGGGCGGCAGCTTCCGGGGCTCCTACACGCCGCTCAACGACAACATCATTAACGGCCGTATCCGGGGCGTGGCCGGCGTGGTGGGCTGCACCAACCCGCGCGTCAAACAGGATTGGGTGCATGTGGAACTGGTCAAGGAGTTGATCAAGAACGACGTGCTGGTGCTGCAGACCGGCTGTTCCCAGATTGCCCTGGCCAAGGCCGGTTTGACGACGCCCGAAGCGGCCCATCTGGCCGGACCGGGCTTGAAAGAGGTGTGCGAAACCGTGGGCATGCCGCCGGTGTTGGGGCTAGGTTCCTGCGTGGACAACAGCCGTATTTTGATTGCTGCTTCCGAGATGGTGCGCGTCGGGGGTTTGGGCGACAGCATCGCCGATCTGCCGGTGGCCGGCTGCGCGCCGGAGTACATGAGCGAGAAGGCCATCTCCATCGGTCATTACTTCGTGGCCTCGGGGGTCTACACGGTCTTCGGCGTCACCTTCCCCATCGTCGAAGGCACCAAGTTCCACAAGCATCTGTTCGAGGAGCTGGAGACCATGGGCTTCGGCAAGTGGGGCTTTGCCGTGCACCCCCACGACATCGCCCGCCTGATGATCGCCCACATCGACAAGAAGCGCAAAGCGTTGGGCCTGGACAAGGGCCGCGAACGCGTCCTGATGGATATGCAGGACCGCCGGGCCATCGACGCGGCCTAGTTCGATTTTTTATTCATGCAGCATTGGGCGCTCCGCAAGGGGCGCCCTTTTTTATGCATTCACATCCGCCCCGGGATGCTCTTCCAGAAAACGGTAGAGCGTGGCCCGGCCGACCCCCAGCGTGCGTGCGGCGCGGGCCTTGTTGCCGGCGGTTTTGAGCAGCGCCTCCTGCACCGATTGGCGGTTGAGCTTGCGGCCGCGTTCGGGACGCGGGGCCAGGTTTGGATTCGAGGTGGGGCGCAGCTCCAGGGGCAGGTCGGCCGGCGTGATGGTCTTGTGGTCGCACTTGACCAGGGCGAACTGCACGGCGTTTTGCAGCTCGCGCACGTTGCCGGGCCAATCGTAGTCCATGAGCAGCGCCATGGCCGCATCGGAGATCTTGGGCATGCTCTGGCCGCTGCGTTCGGCCACCTGGCGCAGAAAATGGCCGGCCAGCAGGGGCACGTCGTTGCGCCGTTCGCGCAGGGGGGGAATATGGATGGGGATCACGTTGAGCCGGTAGAAGAGATCTTCGCGGAAGGTGTTGCCTTTGACTTCGGCCCGCAGATCCTTGTTGGTGGCGCTGATCACGCGCACATTGACCACCACGGTGCGCTCGCCGCCCACCTTTTCGAAACGGCCCTCCTGCAAAAAGCGCAGCAGTTTGACCTGCAACGGTTTGGGCAGGTCGGCCACCTCGTCCAGGAAAACGGTACCGCCGTCGGCCAGTTCGAAACGGCCTTTCTTGTCGCGGATGGCGCCCGAAAAAGCCCCTTTGACATGCCCGAACAGTTCGCTTTCGATCAGCCCTTCGGGCAGGGCCCCGCAATTGATGGGCACGAAGGGCGCCCCGCCGCGCCGGCTCTCGTTGTGGATCGCGTTGGCCACCAGCTCTTTGCCGGTGCCGGTTTCGCCGGAGATATGCACCGGGAAGTCGTACTGGGCCACATCCACGATCTGCTGAAAGAGGCCGCGCATCTGGTTGTCGGCGCCGATGATGTTGGCGAAGCGGTTGGTTTCGCCGCTGCGCCGCTCCAGCTCGCGCAGCACGGTGACATCGCTGAAGGCCGCCAGCACGCCCACCGCTTCGCCGGCCTCATCGCGCATCAGGGTGGCCCGGAATTCCAGGCGCCGGGGGGCGCCCTGCTTGGTCATAATGCTGAGGGGATAGGCGATGTTTTCGCGCACGAAGGGCGCGCCGTCGCAGAACGAGCAGCGCTGGCCGCAAAAGGGGGCTCCGAAGACATCGTGACAATCGTGGCCGACCACCTCCTGGCGGGAAAAACCGGTGATGCGTTCGGCTTCGGCATTGAAGAAGAAGATGCGGCGCTGCAGGTCGTGGGCGATGATGCCCTCGTTGAGGTTGTCCAGAATGCGGACCAGATTTTCGCGGCTGGCAATGGTGTTGACGAGTTTTCTATCCGACATCGCAGATCCCAGGCCTTCTCAGGTTCCATTTGCAAGAGGCAAAAACCTATCCGAGTGGTAGGTTAAAGTCAATCGCCAAGGAGACCTGGGAGTCGGCGAACACCTATAGTCGGCAGGGCAGGGGCCGGCGCAAGGCGATGCCGGTCAAATCGATGGCCACGTCGTACACCAGGATCTCCACTCCCGCCGCGGCCGCTTGACGCAAGCCGCGGCCGTAGGCCGGATCGATGCCATCGGCCGGTGCGAAAACGGTCGCGTCGCCCCTTTGAACGATAAAGAGCATCACCGCCCGGCTGCCGCCGGCCTTGAGGCGCGCCAGGGTCTCCAGATGCTTCTGGCCGCGCACGGTGCGGGCGTCGGGAAAGCGGGCCACGCCATCTTCCACCAGGGTGCAGTTTTTGACTTCGATGTAGCAATCGGGCCGATCCTGGCAGGTGAGCATCAGGTCCAGGCGCGTATGGGCCTCGACCTTCACCTCGCAGCGGGGCGGACCATAGCCGGTCAGCTCCGGAATGCACCCGGCGGCAATGGCCCTGGCCGCCAGGCGGTTGGGCACCAGGGTGTTGACCCCCACCAGCGCGGTCGGCATCCGGATCAGCTCCCAGGTAAACTTCAGCTTGCGCTGGGGATCGTCATGAAGGGAAAGATAGACCGGCTGCCCCGGCGCGCAGCAGGCGGTCATGCTGCCCGAATTGGGGCAGTGGGCGCTGACCGTGCGGCCGTCGTCCAGGGCCACATCGGCCAAAAAGCGTTTGTAGCGCCGGATCAGGCGGCCGCGGACCAGTGGCGGCCAGGCGAGCGTGCCGGGGTGCTTGTCGTTGGAGGTCATAAGGGGGCTCTTTTACCATCGGCGCCCTCTTTTTTCAAAGGCCTTGTCGTTGGGGCTTCCCATCCAGCACCTGGCGCACGGCCACGCCCAGCCGTTCCAGGCTGTAGGGCTTGCGCACGTAGGCGCCGGCGCCCAGGGCCAGGATCTGGCGCACCCGGCTGGTTTCGGAAAAACCGCTGGCCACCACCGCCTTTTGCTTGGGGTGCTGCGCGATGATCTGGCGGTAGGTGTCCAGGCCGTCCAGGCCGGGGTCCATGATCATGTCCAGCACGAGCAGATCGGCCCAATTATCCTGCATGTAGGCGATGGCCGCTTCGCCGCTGCTCACGGTTTCGACCCGGTAGCCCAGCTTGCTGAGCAGCACCGTGGCGATCTCGCGCTGCTCGCGCACGTCGTCGACCACCAGAATCTTCTCGGTGCCCAGGTACTTTTCGAGCACGAAGGTGTTGCTCTTTTCTTGCACCGCCGAGCGGGTGACCGGAAAGTAAAGATCGAAGCACGTGCCGTTGTCTTCGACGCTGCGCAGGTCGATAAATCCCTTGTGATCCTTGACCGTACCGGAAACCACGCTCATGCCCAGACCCGTGCCGCTGCGCCCCATTTTCTTTTTGGTGTAGAACGGCTCGAAGATTTTGGTCATGTCTTCCAGGCACATGCCGGTGCCGTTGTCTTCCACCCGCAGCACCGCGTATTCGCCCTCGGCGATGGTTTGGAACCCCACCAGGGGTGCTTCCAGCACGCGGCGGAAGGTCGAGACGATCACCTGGCCTTTATACCCGATGGCCTCGGCCGCGTTGGAGACCAGGTTCATGAGGCTTTTGGATAGATGAATCTCGGAGCCCAGGATGTTGGGCAGTTCGGGGTCCAGCCGGACTGCGAAGCGCACGCTGGAATGAAATTGCTGGATGCGGGCGTGTTCGGCGGACTTTACGTATTCGTCGACGATCTCGTTGAGGTTGACCGCGGTGCGCAGATCGACGCCGCGCCGGGCCAGGGTGAGCATGTCCTGGACAATGGCCGCGGCCTTCTCGCCCGAGGCCTTGACCGCGAGCAGGGGCTTGCGCAAGTTGCTGTCGGCGGGCAGCCCCATGAGCAGCACGTCGGGATAGCCCACCAGGCCGCCCAGGATATTGTTCAGGTCGTGGGCCACGCCGCCGGCCAGGGTGCCGATGGCCTCCATCTTCTGGGCCTGCTCCAGTTGCAGTTGCAGCGTCTTGCGCTCGGAGATGTTGCGGGCGAAGGCGCACATGAACTCCTGGCCCTGGAACGAAAGGAAATTGGCGAAGACTTCCACGGGAAAGAACTTGCCGTCCTTTTTAAGGTGGGTCGATTCGAACGCGAGGGCCGTGCGCTGCCGCACCTTGGCCCACAGGGCCGCCCAGCGCTCCTGGTCCAGGCTGGGATCGATATCCTCGATGGTCATGGCCAGCAGGGTGTCGGGGGAGACCCCCAGGGCCTCGCCGGCGGCCTTGTTGACGTTGACAATCCGGCCGGAGGGGTTCATCCACAGCGCCGCGTCGCCCATGTGATCCACCGAAAACTGGGTGAAGTAAAGCTTTTCGTCCCGGGCCTGGATTTCCGACAGCATCTGGTTGAAGCCCCGGAACAGCGTGCCCAGCTCATCACCCCTGTTGCTGGTGACGCGCACCGAGTAATCCTTGTCCTGGGAGACCTGGTTCATGATGCCGGTGAGGTTGGCGATCGGCCCGGAAATCGTGCGCTGGGTCATGGTGGAAACGGCATAGGCCACGGCGAAGGAGATGAAGAGCACGATCAGGCTCAGGGCCGCCACCCGTTTCATGTTGCGCACCAGTTCGCTCAGATCCGAGGTGACCTCCACGGCGCCGATGGTGCGCCGGTCGAGCAGGATCGGCGCGATGACCCGCAGGTGGCGGTCGTGGTAGCGGTAGCTCAGGTGGTAGGCCAATTCGGCGGATTGCAAGACCGGTTGGACGGCCGCGGCCGCTGAGGCATCGTCCCCGGTGCGGGCCATCCGATCGCTGCGGCGGTATTCGGCAAAGGGAACACCCCGTTCGGTGTAAATTCGGGCGAAAACGATCTGGGGTTCGGCCGACAAGGCCTTGAGCGTCTCCCGGGCCGCTTCGGGGTCATCGAAGGTCAAGGCCGCCACGCAGTTGGTGCCCACCACCCGGGCCAGGGAGGAGATGCGCTCCATGGTGCCGTCGCGCGTGGCGAGGAAGGCGCCGGTCACATACAGGGCCAGGGCGAAAAGCAGCGCCACCGCGCTGGTGAGCATGCTGATGGCGATCAGCTTATATTTGATCGACAGATTTCGGAATCGCATCTTATTGACTCTCGTTGGCATCATCTGTGGATACGATCCTGGCCAGGCGCAGCAGATGGGAACTGATCTTCAGCCTGGCCCGATCGGCGACCTGGACGTTGATCTCGAAGCGCACCCTGTTCTCCACGGTCATCAGGCGGATCATGCCGCCCTGGTGGGCGAACCCCTCGCCTTCTCCCACCGTCAGCACCGGCCGGGCGCTGATGTGTTTCAAGCTCTGCGCCAACTCCGCCGCGGAGAGCGCGCCGATGAAAAGCACCTGGCACCCTTTGAGCTCTTCCAGCGTGTGGCCGCGCACCACGTGCAAGGGCTTGCCCTTGACCGGTTTGCCCTCGATGACCGCGATGTCCGGACCAAAGGGGTCCGGACCCAGAATGCCGATGGTGAAGTTTTGGGCGTCAGCCACATGGGCATCGGCCGGCCATTCGATGAATTTGGCAAAATTATAAAGGAAGGCGGCCTTGATCTGATATTCGCTGGCCGGCGGCGCCTCGGCCATGGCCGGTCCCGCGGCGGACCACAGCAGCCAGCCGGCCATCAGCATATATATGGAACGTTTCAGTCGCATCCCAACCGTTCTCAAGGGGCGTTGTCCATGGCGTGCCGTCATCATTGGAACCGCCAGGTCGCCTTGATGTAAGCGCTGCGTTCGATTTCCGCGCGGGGAACGCCAAACAGCACTGCCGTGAATTCAGGGTGTCGATCATCGAGCAAGTTCTGCCCGACCAGGTCAAAGGACCAGTTGCGGGTCGCTTGCCAGCCCAGGCGCGCATCCAGCTCCCAATAAGCGGGGATGTGCTGCAGCTCGGCGGGCAGGTCGTCCACATATTTGAGCCACAGGTCCAGTTCGAACCCATGGGGGAAGTCCATGGCCGAGCGCAGCGAGAACTGCTGCTCGGGGCTCTGGCCCTCCACGCTGGCGCTGATGATATTGCCGGTGATCGGATCGTCCAGTTCCATGCGCAGGCAGCTAAAGGCCCCCTGCAGGCGCCACCACGCCAGGGGCTGCCACTCCACGGCCACTTCGGCGCCGTAGGTGTCGCCCTCCATTTCATTGACCGTGGTGAAGGGGACCACCAGATAGGGCGGCGAACCGTCCAGGAAAGGGGTGCCGGGGACCCAGGTGCCCAGGCGGTCGTACTGGTTGTAAAACAGGGCCAGATCGAACCCCCAGCGGTCGCCGCTGAAACGGTAACCGGACTCGTAGGCGGTCAGCTCTTCGGAATCGAAATCCCGGTTGCCGTGGATGGCCACTTGCATCCCGGGGTAATCCAGGACGGCATGGGTCAGGCTCACGTCGCGCACAAAGCGCGAGGGGGTGCGCACCGCCTGGGAAACCGCGGCCCAGAGGGTGTGGCGCTCATGGGGCGTCCAGCGCAAGCGCGCATTGGGTTGGGTCTCGGTGCCGGTGAAATCGTTTTCCTCGAACTTGCTGCCCACGATCAAGGCCAGCTTTTTGGGCACCAGGGCGATCTCGTCTTGCACGAACAGGCTGAAGAGCTCATCCGAACGTTCGGCCGGATCGAAGCGCATGGTGGGCGTGCTTTGCACATCCCCCCGGGTGAGACGGTACCCCAAACCCCAAATGATCTCCTGGCGCGCGCCCAGGGCGAAACGGTGCTGCAGATCGAGGTCATAGGTATCCACCGTTTCGGCGTAGATGGCAAACTCCGAGTCGCTGCGGTCGTAATAGGCCTGGGCCACCAGATCCGATGTGTTCGAAAAGGTGTGGTGCCATCGGGCCAGCAGGTTGCCGCCGCCCAGGTCATTGCGGCTTTCGGCGATCCCCAGGCCGGCCGGATCGGGCGTCGGGATATAGGCGCTGCCGTGGGCGTTGCCTTCCCGGTAGTCCCCTTGCAGGGTAAAGCCGTCGCGCTCCGCCGGCTGCCAATCGACGCGGCCGCCCACCTTGGCGAGGCGATAATCGTCATAACTGCCGTCGCCCGCGGGGGTGGCCGTAGCGTCATGCTCGGCATACTTGAGATAGGCTGCGTAGTGGGCCGCAGATCCCAGGGCCCCGCCGTAACGGGCCGCCCCCAAGGCGCGTGCCTCGGTGCCGGCGCCGGCGGTCACCAGCGCCCCCTGGGTCTCGATGGCCGGCTTGGTGACGATGTTGATCACCCCGTTGACCGCGTTGGCGCCCCACAAGCTGGCGCCCGGACCGCGGATCACCTCGATGCGCGCCACATCTTCGAGCAGCACATCCTGGTCGCGCCAGTTGACCCCCGAATAGACCGAATTGTAAACGGTGCGGCCGTCCATCAGCACCAGCAGTTTGTTGCTGAACCAGTCGTTGAACCCGCGGCTGGAAACGGCCCACTTGTCCGCCCCGATGCGTGCCACCTGGATGCCGGGCACCATGCGCAGCGCCTCGGGCACACTGGTGGCCCCCGATCGCCGGATATCCTCCGCCGTGATCACGAAGGCGGCCGCCGGTGTATCGCTCAGGCGCTGGCTCTTGCGCGACAAGCTGGAGACCTCGATGGCCATCAGCTCCTCGATGCTCAGGGCGGTCAAGTCGCCCGCATAGCTCGCCGCCGCGGCCGCCGTGGCCGCGCCCGCCGCCAGCACCAGCAAAAGCCCCACCCGGAACCACCGGGACCAGAGGCTCGTCGCTGCGTTCGAATTTCGACCGGGGTTCGGGTGCATCAATCAGATCCTTGGGCAAATCCTTGGCCAGATCCTTGGGACAGATCCCTGGGCTAAAACTGCCACGTCACTTTCACATAAACGCTGCGCTCGATCTCCGCCGGCGTGAATTCGATATATTCGGGTGCATACTCCTGATGTTTCTCCTCCAACAGGTTCTGACCCACCAGGGCCAGTTCCAGGCGCGCCGTCGGCCGCCAGCTCAGGCGCGCATCCAGGGTGACATAGTCGGAAATGTCCTGGGCCGGCAGATCGTCCACGTAGCGCACCCAAAGATCCAGGCCCCAGTTGCCGGGCAGATCCAGGTAAGAGAGCAGGGAGACCTGGTGGCGCGGCACTTCGCCTTCGGCGTTTTCGCTCGTGGGATCATTGCTGGTGGCGTAGTTCTGCAAATCCATTTTCAAATAGGTATAGGCCCCCTTCAAACGCCACCACTGCCAGGGCCGGAACTCCAGCGCCAGCTCGGCGCCGTAGGTGTGGCCCTTCATCTGGTTGTCCACATACAGGGGCACCACCACATACGGCGGGGTGCCGACTTCCAGGAATGGGGCGCCCTGTTCGGCGGTGCGCAGTTGGTCGTAGTCGTTGTAGAACAAGGCCAGGTCCAGGGAGAGGCGCTCTTCGGGCACATACCGATAGCCCAGTTCGTAGGCGATCAGCTCCTCGGAGTCGAAATCCTCGTTGCCATAGAAACGGATGAGGGTTTCGGGGACGCCGGGCAAGACATAGCGGGTGAGGGTGGTATCGTGCTCGGCCTGGGAGGGGGTGCGCACGGCGCGCGACACCGCACCCCAGAAGGTGTGCTGAGGGTGGGCATTCCACAGCAGGCGCGCATTGGGCTGCACCTCAAAGCCGGTATAATCGTTTTCTTCGAATTTGCTGCCCAGCAGCAGCGAAAGCTTTTCCGGCCACAGGGTGATCTCGTCCTGCACAAAGAAGCTGAAAAGCCGATCCTGGCGCTCTTCGTCGCGCATGAATACCACCGGGCTATTGTCCAGATGGGACTGGGTCAGGCGATAGCCGGCGCCCCACAGGATCTCCTGGCGCCGGCCCAGGCCGAAGCGGTGCTGGAAATCCAGGTCGAAGGTGTCTCGGGTATCGCTCAACAGGATCACGGGCCGTTCGGTGCGGTCATAGTAGGTCTGGACGATGAAATCGGAGCTGGACGAGAGCGTGCGCTGCCAGCGGCCCAGCAGGTTGCCGCCGGTGATGGGAACATTGTCCTTGAACTCGGCCAGATAGGGTGGGTCATACAGCGGATAGGTGCCTTGGTTACCCACCCGGCCGTCGTAGTAGTCCCCCTGGACGGTGACGGCATCCCGCGCCGATGCCTGCCAATCCAGGCGGCCGCCGCCCCGGGCCACTTCCAGCCGGTCGTAATTGTCGTCGCCTTGCAGATCGACGGCATGGTCGCGGTTTAAGTACTTGGCGTAGGCGCGGTAGTGGGCTTTGTCCCCCAGGGCGCCGCCGTAGCGCAGGCCGCCGAAGCCCTTTTCCTCCGTGCCGAGGCCGGCGGTCAGCAGCCCCCCCTGGGTCTCCTTGGTCGGCTTGGTGATGATGTTGATCACGCCGTTGACCGCATTGGCCCCCCACAGGCTGGCGCCGGGTCCGCGGACCACCTCGATGCGGGCGATGTCTTCCAGCAGCGTGTCCTGCACGTCCCAGAAGACGCCCGAATAGAGCTGGGAGTAGACCGAGCGGCCGTCCATGAGCACCAGCAGTTTGTTGGCGAAGTTGCCGTTGAAGCCCCGGGCCGTGATGGCGTAGCGGTTGGCATCCAGCCGGGCGACTTCGATGCCCGGCACCATGCGCAACGCCTCGGCGATGGAGGTGACCCCCGAGCGGCGGATATCCTCGGCGGTGATCACGAACACGGCCGCGGCCGTGTCCGATAGGCGCTGGGCCTTGCGCGACACCGTGGTGGTCACTTCCACCCCCATGAGGTCCTCGATGCTCATCTCGGTCAGATCCCTGGCCGATGCCTGGGTCGCCTGGGCCATGGGAATCCCGAAACCCAGCAGGAGGCAGAGCCCCAGGGCCGCGCGGCCGAACCGGCCGCCCCATTGGTTTCCTTTTTTAAGTTGAATGCGTGCCATGGTTTTCTTTCCCGATCCTGCTACAGAGTTTCTCTCTGAAGGCGCATTTCTGGCGCATGCGCGGATGTTTTCTATTTCGGCACCTTGGCGTCATCTAGTTAGAAAATAATGGCCGGAGACGGGTGAAAACGCGGGGGCAGGGATTCAGTCGGGCTTATTTGGCGTGGCGCTCTTGGAGATAGCGTTCCAGGCGGGCCAGCCCCTCCTGGATGTTTTCCAGGGAGTTGGCGTAGGAAAAGCGCAGGAAACCCTCGCCGTGGGGGCCAAAATCGATGCCCGGGGTGACGCCCACATGGGCTTTTTCCAGGATGTCGAAGGCCAGGGCGTAGGAGTCGCCGGAGAGGTGGCGGGCGTTGACGAAGACATAGAAGGCGCCGGTGGGCTCCACCACAATCTTGAAACCGATGCGTCGCAAGCCTGCGATCATGGCCCGGCGGCGCTGGTCGTAGGTGGCCACCATGCGGGCCACATCGGCCTGGGCGCACTTTAGGGCCGCGATGCCGGCCATCTGCACGGCGGCATTGGCCGAGATGAAGAAGTTCTGGTGGATTTTCTGCAGGGGCCGGATGAACGCTTTGGGGGCGATGATGTAGCCCAGGCGCAGGCCGGTCATGGCAAAGAGCTTGGAAAAGCCGTTGATCACGAAGGCGTGGTCGCCGAACTCCAGGATGGAGCGGGCCCGGCCCTCATACACCAGGCCGTGATAGATCTCGTCGGAGAGCACCCAGGGGCCCAGGTTGGCGATGGCGGTCATGCGCTCGTCCGAGAGCAGGGTGCCGGTGGGATTGGCCGGCGAGTTGATGAAGATGCACTTGGTGCGGTCGGTAAGTTTGGCCTGGATGGCTTCGGGCCGGTACTGGAAGCCGTCGTCTTCGTGCACCGGGACCCTGATGCAGCGGCCTTGGACGAAATTGATGAAATTGGGATAGCAGGCATAGTGGGGATCGGAGAGGATCACCTCGTCGCCCGGGTCGAGCAGGGCCGCACAGGCCATGAAGATGGCCGGCGAGCTGCCCGAGGTGACCACCACCTGGTCGGGGTGCACGTTGACGTGGTAGGTGTCGTGGTAGTAGGCGCAGATGGCCTCGCGCAGCTCATGCACGCCCAGGCTGTGGGTGTAGTGGGTGAAGCCGTCGCGCATGGCTTTGGTGACCGCCTCGATGACGCAGGGCGGGGCATCGAAATCGGGTTCGCCCACCTCCAGGTGGACGACGTCGATGCCCAGGCGCGCCAGCTCGGCGGCTTTTTCCATGACGTCCATGACGATGAAGGAGGTCATCTGTTCGAGGCGTTTTGAGATCATAGGAAACTTTGAGTCGTTATCAAGGTCATGTATGCCAGTTCACCGGTGTATCCGGCAACAGCTCCGCCCCACACGCCGTCGAACCAAGGGATGCTAAAGCGCGCTCCGGACGCCCTGGAAACTCGCTGCGCTCAGACAGTCCAGGGCGCTTTTCCTCCGCTGCGCTTAAGCATCCCTAAGTTCGACGTCTGACGTGGGTCAGAGCTGTTGCCGGATACACCTACCCCAGTGCGCGTTTAGGGGCTGATTAAACCACCTTATTCAACGGATACTCGATGATCCCCTCGGCCCCGGCCTTGAGCAGCTTGGGAATCAGCTCGCGCACCACGTGGGTGTTGACCACGCTCTCCACGGCGAACCATTGGGACTGGTAGAGCGGCGACACCGTGGGGGCGTTGAGGCTCGGCAGCAGGCCCACCACCGCCTCCAGGGTCTCCTTGGAGACGTTCATCTTGAGGCCCACCAGTTTCTCGCCGCGCAGGGCGCCTTGCAGCAGCAGGGCGATCTGCTCGATCTTTTCGCGCTTGGCCGGGTCTTTCCAGGCCGTGTGGTTGGCGATCAACTGGGTGTTGGTCTGCATCAGATCGTAGATGATGCGCAGGCCGTGGGCCTTGATGGTGCTGCCGGTTTCGGTGACCTCCACGATGGCGTCGGCCAGGCCCGAGACCACCTTGGCTTCGGTGGCGCCCCAGGAGAACTCCACGGCCACGTCGATGTTGCGTTCGGCAAAGAAGCGCTTGGTAAAGCCCACCAGTTCGGTTGCGATCTTCTTGCCTTTCAGGCCTTCTATGGTGGTGATGCCCGAATCGTAGGGCACGGCCAGCACCCAGCGCGCCGGCCGGGCGCTCACCTTGGAGTAGACCAGGTCCTCGACCACGTGCACGTCGGATTGGTTCTCGGCGATCCAGTCCTTGCCGGTCAGGCCGGCGTCCAGGGTGCCGTTTTCCACGTAGCGCGACATCTCCTGGGCCCGGCAGATGGCGCACGAGATGGCATCGTCATCGATTTCGGGAAAGTAGCTGCGTCCGTTGACGTCGATGGACCAGCCCGAACGCTTGAACAGGGCGATGGTGGCGTTCTGCAGGCTGCCCTTGGGAACGCCGAGTTTCAAAGGTAATGTCATTTTTTATAAACCTCCTTGGGATCGAACAGGGGCTGGCCCACGACTTCGATGTCGCCATCGGCGCTCAGGCGTTTGTAAAAACAGCTGCGGTGGCCGGTGTGGCAGGCCGCGCCGCCCACCTGCTCGACCTTGAGCACCACCGTGTCGTCGTCGCAATCGATTCTGATTTCTTTGACCAGTTGCACGTTGCCCGAGGTCAAGCCCTTGGTCCAGAGCGTGTTGCGCGTGCGGCTCCAAAAGGTGGCCTTGCCCGTGCGCAGGGTGGTCTCCCAGGCCTCGGGGTTCATGAAGCCCACCATGAGCACTTCGCCGCTGATATGGTCCTGCACCACCGCCGGAACCAGGCCGTCCAGTTTTTTGAAATCGAGGGTTGCCTTCATCGTTTGCCTGCTCCTGTCGTTGAAACCCGGTTTAGTACCGATTGTTGGCGGCCTAGTCAAGAGCAGTATTCAGAAGCCAGGCGTTTCTCGCTTCAATCAAACGTGCATCGTTTGGCGGCTGACCCCTGAATACTGAATTCGGAATCACTTCAAATCATTGGGTCGCCAGCCGAGCACCGGTGCATGCAAGCTCTGGATGTAGAGCCGCTCGTCGGTTTCGGTGACGCCGGTGGTTTGAGGATAGCCGCCGCTGGGGTCCTGCAGGTCGGCCACGACCCGGCCGCTTTCATCGAAGGCGAACACGTGGCCGTACGCTTTGGGCACCGGCCAGAGGCGCGTGGGCAGGCGCATGACCACCTTGCGCAAAAACGGTTTGTCCGCCAGTCCGTCGAGAAGCGCGCTGCGCGGCTTGACCAGGCCGGCCCAGATGCGTCCCTCCCGGCCGCGCATGAGATTGTCAGGGTAGCCGGGAAGATTGTCCACGATGACCTTGGCCTCGCCCGCGGCGCTGGTCAGATCCATGTTCCGGGCGCCGACCGGAATCCGCCAGATGCGGTAGGCGCCGGTTTCCGCCACGAACAGCCACTGCTCATCGGCCGACAGGGCGATGCCGTTGGCGAACGAGAGCCCGACGGCCGCCACTTCGGTGTGCGCGGCGGCCGGATCGTACACCAGCACCCGGCCGGTGCGGCCATGTTCCATGATATCCAGGATGCTGGCCTTGAAGGTGCCGCCCCACCGGGTCGGATCGAAGCGGCGGGAGGCGTCGGTGAAATAGATTCTGCCGTCCGAGGCCACCACCACCGCATCGGCATAGCGGATCGGGTCCTGGACGCCGTCCACCGAGACCGCATCGGCCAGCACCGAAATGGCGCGCCCGCTCTCTTTGCCCTCCAGGGGGGCGATGGCCAGCAGTCCGCGCATGGCATCGGCGGCGATCAAGCGCCCGCCGCGGTCGAAATCGAAACCCAGCACCCGGCCGCCGGTGCGCGCCCAAACCTGCACGCTGGCGCCGTCGGGGGAAAGGCGCAGGATTTTGCCACCGTCCACCGCGGCATACAGCTGGCCGTCCGGTCCCAGGGCCACATGCTCGGGGCCGGCCTCGGCGCCGATGGTGATGCGACGCAGGTCGGCCAGGAGTGTGTTGACCGCAAACGGCCCCACATAGCCGGCGTCGGCAGGGACTTGCCAGGCCACGGGCGCCATGGGTACCGGCATCAGCAGCCAATAGGCCGCGAGCACCAGCATCAGCGCCAGGGCGACCAAAAGGATTTTACGCACAGGGCCTCTCCTTTAAAACCCAAGACGGGCGGGCTGTAATTCCGCATAAGGGAAACTTGCTGGAAAATCAAGGCGATTTTGGGATCAGGCGGCCTGTCGCAAGGGGTCTTCCGTCGGTTTGGCCAACGGTGTGCCGGGCAGGTAGATGGCGACCTGGGTGCCCTTGTTGAGGACCGAGTGGACTTCGATCATGCCTTCGTGGTTGCGTACGATGCCGTAGGCGGCCGCCATGCTCAAGCCCCGGCCCACGAATTTGGTGGTGAAGAAAGGTTCGAAGATGCGTCGGCAAGCCTCTTCATCCATGCCGATGCCTTGGTCGGCGATGGAGATGGCCGCATAGCGGCCGGGGGGCAGGGCGCCGTCGGGGCCTTTGGGCCCCTCGGTGAGCATCCGGTAGCAGGTGGCGATGATCACATCGCCGCCGTCGGGCATGGCTTCGACGGCATTGGCCAACACCGACTCCAGCACGGTTCGGATCTGGGTGTTGTCGGCGCCGGACAAAGAGACATCCTCTTCGAAGTGGGTGACCATCCGGACGGATGGACTGCGCGCGATTTTGCTGGTTTTGAGCAGATTCAGGATGAGTTCGTTGACCGAAAAATCCTTGGGCTGATACTTGCCGCCGCGGGCATAGGCCAGCAGTTGTTCGGTCAGCCCGCGCATGCGTTCCGTGGAGGTGCGCAATCCGCCGATAAACCGGTTGTTCTTACCCGGCCCCAGGGGGTCGAGCTCGATCAGATCCAGGTTGCCCATGATGACGGCCAGGGCGTTGTTGAATTGGTGGGCGATGCCGCCGGCCAGGGAGGCCACCGCCTGGATCTGGCGGGTGTGCTGCGATTGCAGCTCCATGCGTTTTTTCTCCTCCTCCACCGCCACCCGCTCGGTGATGTCGTAGACCGAGGAGAACACCTTTTCCCAACTCTTTTCATAGCCGGCCGGGATCGCACTGGTCACCAGCAGTTGCAAGCCGCGCCCGGTGACGGTCTGGGCCGTCACCTGGCCATCGTAGTGGCCGGCGTGGTGCATGGCCACCACCCGCTGAACGATATACCCCTCGAGGTCCGGAGGCAGGATGGTCCAGATATTCTGGAGGAAATGCTCGAAGCTGTCGGCGGCATAAAGCTTCAGGGTCGCCCGGTTAACGGCCGTGATCCAAATCGACTTGACCAGCCGGCGCACCTCCTGGGGATTGGCGTTCAAATAGGCTTCCAGGTCTGCGTGGGCCTCGGCGGGCAGGCGGTCGAGGGCCTCCTTGAGCGCGGCCCAATTCTCCTCCCACATGGAGACCGACGACTCTTCGAACATCGCCCGGTAGCGGGCTTCGCTCTGGGATAGGGCCTTTTCCGATTCCAGGCGCATCTCGATTTCGCTTTTCAACTCGGCATTGGTGTGACGTTGTCGGGCCTCGGCCGCCTTGTACAGGTTGCGCGCCTCGAGCAGGTGGTTGCGCATGCGCACCCGTTCTCTCTCGGAAACCCCGGCCACCATCAAGATCGCCAGCAGCGTCAGCGCGGAGTGCAGCTTGAACACCTTGACGAAGGCCTCGTTCCACAGCGGAAAATCGAGATAGAAGATCAGGCCCATCATGGCCATGGAAAACACCACGGCGCAGGCGATTCCGATGCGGCCGCCGAAAAAGAGGGCGGCGGCCACCGGGTAAAGGAAAAGCCAGGGATAGGAGATATAGATGTCGCTCGTCAGGACGCCGATCATGATGCTCAGGGCGATCAGCGCAAAGGCGATGGTGGCGCCCACCTGTTTGAGCACGATCAGTTTCTTGATATTTTCGGTGCGCATGGCGAGCAACTGCAAAACCAGGGCGTTGAACGCCAGGACCACAAAAAGGCCGGTTTGCAGGTAATTGTCGCGCAGATAATAAAAGCAGACGAAAAACAGATACACCGGCACGGCGAACTGGATCAGGCGCTTGTTCATCTTGCGGTGGTAATTGAATTCGACGGTGCGCCGGCCGGAGAGCCTCTCTTTTTCGCACGCCCCCGATTCGATGGTCTCTTCCATATGCCCCGCCCCCTATCCGATCCTCACTTGACTTATCGGACGAAGCGTCGCCCTTCTTTAGCCGCCGTTTATCGAGTACTTGGTTTAGGCCCGCGCCCATCCGGATTTTTCGATGGTCACCCGCCGGGGGCGTGTTATAAGAGAGAAACCCTCGGACCCCAGGGCGCCTGGGGCGGCATATCCCGGAGCGATCGATGAAGACCATGGCCACCCAACTCGCCTTGTTGCTCAGCACCGGCCAGCGGCGCAGCAACACGCGGCTGCTGTTTCGATTCATCCTGATGCTGCTGGCCCTTATCGTGATTTACAGTGTGCTGTTTCACCTGCTGATGGGCTGGGAAGGGCGTGATTACTCCTGGATCACCGGCCTTTATTGGACCCTGACGACCATGTCCACCCTGGGCTTCGGCGACATCACCTTCGCCAGCGATGCCGGGCGGCTCTTTTCGGTGGTGGTGCTGGTCAGCGGCATCATTTTCCTGCTGATCATTTTACCGTTCACCTTCATCCAGTTTTTCTATGCGCCCTGGCTGGAAGAGCACAACAAGGCCCGGGTGCCGCGGGCCGTGGCCGAAAACCTCGCCGGCCATGTCATCCTGACCCATTTCGATGACCTGGTGGTCAACCTCATCGAAAAATTGACCCAATACGGCATCGCCCATGTGATCGTGACCCCCGAGTTTCAAGGCGCTCTGGCGTTGCACGATCTGGGGTACCAGGTGGTGGTCGGCGAACTGGACAACCCCAGAACCTACGGCCGCTTGCGCATCGAGCAGGCCGCGCTGGTGCTGGTCATGAACGACGACATGGTGGCCACCAATGTCATTGCCACCATCCGCGAAACCAATGAGCGCGTGACGGTTGTGGCCAATGCCGACCTGGACGACTCCCTGGACATTCTGCAGCTGGCGGGCAGCACCCATGTGTTCCAGTTCACCAGGATGCTGGGGCGCTCCCTGGCGCGGCGGGTGCTGGGGGTGAGCATGCAGGCCAACGTCATCGGGCGCTTCGATCGACTGCTGATCGCCGAGGCCCCGGCCATGCGCACCTGGCTGCAGGGCAAAACCCTGGCCGAAAGCCGCCTGCGCCAGACCACCGGGGTCAATGTGGTGGGCATCTGGGAGCAGGGCCAGTTTCTGCTGCCCTCCCCCCGCACGCCCATCGGCGAGGCCACGGTGCTGGTCCTGGCCGGCACCGAGAGCCAATTGGACGGCTTCGACCGCTCGATCATGGCGGCCCGGGAGGGCCCGTCGGGGCCGGTGCTGGTGCTGGGATGGGGCCGGGTCGGCCAAGCGGTGGTCGAAGTGCTTAAGGCCCGGCAGATCGATTTCCGGGTGGTGGAAAAAAGGGCGGGCATCGCGGCCCAGGACAGCCGTTACATCCAGGGCAGCGCCGCCGATCTGGAGGTCCTGGAAAAAGCCGGCATCCGCCAGACGCCGTCGATCATCATCACGACCCACGACGACAACTTGAACATCTACCTGACCATCTATTGCCGCCGCCTGCGGCCCGACGCGCAGATCATCAGCCGCGCCAGCCTGGTCCGCAACATCAACACCCTGCATCGGGCGGGTGCCAACCTGGTGATGTCGTTCAGCTCGCTGGTGACGGCCACGATCATGAACCTGCTTCAGCCCCAGCAGATGCTGATGCTGTCCGAGGGGCTGAACGCGTTCCGCGTGGGGTTGAATCCCAAGCTGGAAAACAAAGCCCTGCGCGACCTTCAGGTTCGCGAGAGCACCGGTTGCAGCATCGTGGCCATCCAAAGAAACGATGAGGTGATGGTCAATCCCGACCCGGACATCGTCCTGGCGCCGGGGGACGAACTGGTCCTGATCGGAACGGCCGATGCCGAGAAGCTGTTTACCGAGAAATACCCGGCCGCGCCTTAGGGTGGGGAGACGGCTGCCGACTGCGGCTTGCCGTGGGGGTTGGTTTTTGTTAATGAGTATCCATGGCTAAATCCACGAACGCGTCTCAAATTTTGAAAAAAAGGGCCCGCAAGGAGCAGCGCGGACCCTATACCAAGATCATCAAATGGTCTCTGTGGCTGGTGCTGTTTCTGATGCTCCTGGCCTTCGCCGCCACGGCCGGTTTTATTTTTTATATGAGCGAGGATCTGCCCAAAATCAGCACGCTCAAGGACTATCGCCCGCCGGTCGTCACCATGGTCTATTCCGACGACAACCGTAAAATCGCCGAGTTTTACAAGGAGCGCCGCATCGTCATGCCCATGGCGCAAATCCCCTTGCAGTTGCGCCAGGCCTTCATCTCGGCCGAGGATTCGCGCTTTTACAAGCACCAGGGCATCGATGTGTTCAGCATCGTGCGGGCCTTTTTCAAGAACATCGAAGCCGGCACCATCGTCCAGGGCGGCAGCACCATCACCCAGCAGGTGACCAAGAGCTTTCTGCTCACCCCCGAGCGCAGCTACGAGCGCAAGGTCAAGGAGGCCATCCTGGCCTACCAGATCGACAAAACCTTCACCAAGGACGAGATTCTCTACCTCTATCTCAACCAGATCTATTTAGGGCATGGCGCCTATGGCGTGCAGGCCGCCGCCGAGAACTATTTCGGCAAATCGGTACAAGATCTGAATCTGGCCGAGAGCGCCATGATGGCCGGTCTGCCCCAGGCCCCCAGCCGCTACTCGCCCTTTCACTATCCCGAACGGGCCAAGGAGCGGCAGATTTACGTGCTCATGCGCATGGTGGAAGAGGGCTACATCAGCCAGATCGAGGCTTCGGCCGCCATGGCCCTGGCGCTGGACATCAAACCGCGGCGCAACTGGTACCTGGAACAGGTGCCGGTCTACACCGAAGACATCCGTCGCTACGTGGAGAAGAAGTACGGCGAAAATGCCCTCTACACCCAGGGGCTGCGCATTTACGCCGCCGTGAATATCGAGATGCAGAAAACCGCCGTGGCCGAGGTCCAAAAAGGGCTCAAGGAGCTGGACCGGCGCATCGGTTATCGCGGCCCCCTGGAGACGCTGACCCCCGACCGGATCGAAGGCTTCAGCCAGGAGCGGGCCAAGGAGCTGGAACTGGAGCCGTTGACGCCGGGCGTGGCGGTGCGCGCGGTGGTCGTCGCCGTGGACGACAAGGCCGGCCAGGCGACCGTGCGCATGGGCCATGAGCGCGGCGCGATCGCCATCGACACCATGCGCTGGGCGCGCAAGCCCAATCCGTCCATCGAGTGGCACACGGCCAAAATCGGCCGGATCAGCCAGGCCCTGGCCGTGGGCGACGTGGTGCTGGTGGAACCGGTGGCCAAGGATGACAAGGCCGAGGGCTGGAAAGTGCTGTTGGACCAGGTCCCCGAAGCCCAGGCGGCCCTGGTGTGCCTCGAGGCCGGCACCGGACAGGTCAAGGTGATGGTGGGCGGCCGGGACTTTTCCGAGAGCCAGTTCAACCGCGCCACCCAATCCCGCCGGCAACCCGGTTCGGCCTTCAAGCCCGTAATCTACGCGGCGGCCATCGACAAGGGCTACACGCCGGCCACGATGGTCATCGACGCGCCCATCATCTTCAATGACCCGTCCCAGGACGAAGCCTGGAAGCCCAAGAACTACGGCGAAAAATTCTACGGACCCACCCTGGTGCGCGAAGCCCTGGCCAAGTCGCGCAATGTCGTCACGATCAAGATCCTGCAAGATATCGGCGTCAACTATGTAATCGACTACGCCCGCAAGCTGGGTTTCGAATCCGACATGGGCCGCAACCTCTCCCTGGCCCTGGGCACGTCGGAAGTTTCGCTGTTCGAGTTGGTGCGGGCCTATTCGGTCTTCGCCAACCAGGGCCACCTGATATCGTCCACCTTCGTCACCAAGATCGTGGACCGCGACGGCAACATCCTGGAAGAGGCGAGCCCGGCGCGTCAAAAGGTGATCGAGGAGAGCACCGCCTATATTATGACCAGTTTGATGGAGGGCGTGATCAAATTCGGCACCGGCCAACGCATCCGGGCCCTCAAGCGCCCCGTGGCCGGCAAGACCGGCACCACCAACGATTTGATCGACGCCTGGTTCGTGGGCTACACCCCGCGCTACATCACCGGCGTGTGGGTCGGGTTCGACCGCGTACGCCCCCTGGGCGAGGGCGAGACCGGCGCCCGGGCTGCCAGCCCCATCTGGCTGGGCTTCATGCAGGAGGTGCTCAAAGACCAGCCGGTGCAGATCTTCCAGGTGCCCGAAGGCGTGGTCTTCGCCAAGATCGATGCCCAGACCGGCCTGCTGCCCATTCCCGAATCCAAGGAGACCGTTTTCGAGTGCTTCAAGGAAGGCACCGTGCCCGAACAGTACACCCCCCGGCCGGGACAGGTCACCGAGCCCGACCAGTTTTTCAAGCAGGACATGTAATAAAAGAGGCTTGCAATACGATCGGCGGCTTCGTAAAAGGGGGCCGTCCGATGGTTTTGTCCATTTTAACTAGCCATCTCTGGATGGACACTCAAAACACAGGCGAAAGGGCTTGCCTTCCGTCTGTCGCATCGAAGGAGAATCGGTTATGCGTGAAGCAGTCATTGTCAGTGCGGTCCGCACGCCCCTGGGCGGTTTCAATGGGGCCCTGGCCGGTATCGGCGCCACCGAGCTGGGCGGCAAGGTCATCGCCGAAGCGGTCAAGCGGGCCAACGTTCCGGCCGAGCGGGTCAACGAAGTGATCATGGGCCTGGTGCTGCCCTGCGGCTACGGCCAGAACCCGGCCAAGCAGGCCGCCATCAAGGCCGGCCTGCCCTGGCAAGTCGAATGCTTCACCATCAACAAGGTGTGCGGATCGGCCCTCAAGGCGGTCATGCTGGCGGCCCAGGCCGTGCAGACCGGCGACGCCGACGTGGTGGTGGCCGGCGGCATGGAGAACATGAGCGCGGCGCCCTACTACTTGGAAAAGGCGCGTTTCGGCTACCGCATGGGCCCCGGCCAGATCCAGGACCACATGGTGCACGACGGCCTGTGGGACATCGTCAACGACTTTCACATGGGCATCTCCAACGAACTGTGCTCGGAAAAGTACAACATCTCCCGGGAAGTCCAGGACCGCTATGCCCTGGCCTCCTACCAGCGCGCCCTGGCCGCCATCGCCGCCGGTCGCTTTAAAAAAGAGATCCTGCCGGTGGCCATCCCCCAGCGCAAGGGCGAACCCAAGATCTTCGACACCGACGAGTGCCCCCGGGAGACCAGCATCGAAGCCCTTTCCAAAATGGGGGCCGCCTTCCAAAAAGGCGGCGTCACCACCGCCGGCAACGCCTCGGTGATCAGCGACGGCGCCGCGGCCGTGGTGGTCATGTCGCGCCAGGCGGCCGAAGAATTGGGCTGCGAGATCCTGGCCACCATCGGGGCCCAGGCCTCCTACGGCATCGACATGAAGTACGTGCTGGTGGCGCCCATCTGGGCCGTGCCCAAGGTTCTGGCCAAAGAGGGCCTCGCCATCGACCAGGTGGATCTCTTCGAAATCAACGAAGCCTTTGCCGGTTCGACTTGCGCCGTGATGCAGGCGCTCGAGCTCGACCCCGAGAAGACCAACGTCAACGGCGGCAGCGTGGCCCTGGGTCACCCCATCGGCGCCAGCGGCTGCCGCGTGCTGGTCACCCTGATCCACGAGATGATCCGCCGCGACAGCAAGACCGGCGTGGCCTCGCTGTGTCTGGGCGGCGGGGAGGCGGTGGCGCTGGTGGTTAAAAGATAGTATTCAGAATTCAGGGGTCAGAATGAAGAAACGCCTTTTTATTCTGGCTTCTGAATTCGGACTCCTGAATACTTCAACTCTAAAAGGAGAGCGATGATGGAGATCAAAACTTTCGGCGTGATCGGCGCCGGTCAGATGGGCAACGGCATCGCCCAGGTGGCTGCCATGAGCGGCTTGAATGTGATCATGAACGACATCAAGGACGAGTTCGTGCAGCGCGGCCTGGGGACCATCGCCAAGTTCTTCGACCGCGGCATCGCCAAGGGCAAGCTGACCGTCGAGCAAAAAGAAGCGGTCCTGGGCCGCATCAAGGGCAGCACCCGGTTGGAAGACATGGCCGCCGCGGATTTCGTGGTCGAAGCCGCCACCGAACGAGAAGATCTCAAGTTCCAGATTTTCCGCAAACTGGACGAGATCTGTCGGCCCGGCGTGATCCTGGGCTCCAACACCTCTTCGATTCCCATCGGCCGCATCGCCGCCCAGACCCAGCGTCCCGACAAAGTCATCGGCATGCACTTCATGAACCCGGTGCCCCTGATGAAGCTGGTGGAAGTGATCCGCGGCATCGCCACCTCCGAAGAGACCTTCAAAATCACCTGGGAGCTGTCCGAAAAGTTCGGCAAGACGCCGGCCGAGGCCAATGACTTTCCGGGATTCATCGCCAACCGCATCCTGATGCCCATGATCAACGAAGCGGTCTTTTGCCTCTACCACAGCGTGGGCAGCCGCGAAGCCATCGACAGCGTGATGCAGCTGGGCATGAACCACCCCATGGGGCCGCTGGCCCTGGCCGATCTCATCGGCCTGGACACCTGCTTGGCCATCATGGAGACGCTCTACGACGGGTTCAAAGACTCCAAGTACCGGCCCTGTCCGCTGCTGCGCAAATACGTCGAGGCCGGCTGGCTGGGAAGAAAAACCGGCCGCGGTTTTTACGAATATTCGAAATAGCGGGCATTCACCCGTTTCCGGCACCCGCGGGGGCGAATTTCGTGTTCGCCCCTGGGGGCCCGACCAGCGCACCACCGTCCCTGCCACCCTCTCAATAGGAGCAAGCATGCGTCCCTCGACCTCCAAAATTCTTGTACTGCTGCTGTCCGCATTGCTTCTGATCGTCGCCTGCAGCAAATTGACCCCCGAAAACTACAGCAAAATCAAAATGAGCATGCCCTACGACCAGGTCGTCGAGCTCATCGGCAAGCCGGATCAGTGCGACGGCGCCATGGGCATCAAGGATTGCACCTGGGGCGGGAAGAAAAAGCAGATCAACGTGAAATTCCTCAACGAGAATGTGATTTTCTTCACCGCCACAGGGCTGTAACCTCCGGGGGCGCATATGTCCGACTGGCTTACGATTCTGACGGTCCTCTATTTGCTCGTCGGCCTGGCGGTCTATGCCCTCACCGATCCCCGGGGGTTCGCCGCCAAGGTGGAATCCAAGTTGTGGGTGGTGCCTTTCGGCGTCATCGATCGCCATCTTTTTGTTTTTGTCGCCTTTCTCTGGCCGTTGTGGCTGGTGATTGTTTGCAAAAGCCAGCGCTCCTGACCCGGCCGCTTAATCCTTGCTCCGGATCGTGGCTTTGGACTATCCTGAGTTCAGCCATTTTCCGGATCGTTCTTGAAAGGAGCCGCCATGCCGCGTCCTAAAAAAGCCTCACCCATCGGCCAGCGCATCAAATCGGCCCGCACCCGCAAGAAGATCACCCTCGATCAACTGGCCAACGAGACCGGCTGCCGCATCGAGTTTCTCAAGGAGATCGAATCGGGCGCCGAGATGCCGCCGGTGGGCACGCTGCTGCAGATCTGCCGGGCCCTGCACATCGATTCGGGCGATCTGCTCCAGGAGCCGGCGCGTGCCGACAAGCGCGCGGATGCCTACACCAAACGCACCCAGAACTACGCCTATACCCCTTTGACCCCCGGCGCCGAGCACAAGCACCTCAAGGCGTTCCGCATCCAGGTCAAGGCCATGCAGGAGCACCAGGGGGTGGGCTACCAGCACGAGGGCGAAGAGTTTGTCTATGTGCTCAAGGGCCGCATCGAGGTGACGGTGGGCGAGCACGTCAACCGCCTGGAAACCGGCGAATCGCTGCACTTCAACTCGGGCATCCAGCACCACATGCGCAATACGGGCAAGGAAGATGCGGAGTTGATGGTGGTGGTCTATCATCCGTAGGGGCGACCGGCGGTCGCCCTTAAAGCGATCATCTTGTTAAAACGGACAACGTCTAGCGCAAAGATCCATTCCCGGGCGCAGTGGAGCTAGTATGGTGAAATTATCCGAAGAGCAGCTCATGATCCAGCACATGGTGCGCGAGTTCGCGCGCCGGGTGGTGGCGGCCGGGGCCGCCGAACGGGATCGCACCAAGCAGTTTCCGGCCCAGGTGCTGCGCCAGATGGGCGAGCTGGGGCTCATGGGCATGATGGTGCCGACCGAACTGGGCGGCAGCGGCAGCGATGCCGTGGGCTACGTGTCGGCCTTGTCGGAGATCGCCTATGCCTGTGCGGCCACGGCGGTGGTCATGTCGGTACAGAACTCCATCGTGTGCGAGAGTCTGCTGCGCTTCGGCACGCCGGCCCAGCAGGAGCGCTTTTTGGTGCCGCTGGCCCAGGGCAAGACCATCGGCGCGTTTGCCATGACCGAGCCCGAGGCCGGTTCGGACCCGGTGAGCCAGAGCACCACGGCTACTCGCGACGGCGACTTTTACATCTTGGAGGGCACCAAGCGCTTCATCACTTCGGGCAAGAATGCGGGCACGGTGCTGGTTACGGCCAAGACCGACGAGAGCAAGAAACACCGGGGCATTTCGGCCTTCATCGTGCCCAAGAAGACGCCCGGTTTTAAAGTCGGGGCCCTGGAAGAGAAGCTGGGGCTGCGCGCTTCGGACACCACCGACTTGATTTTCGAGGGTTGCCGGGTGCCGGTGGCCCAGCGTCTGGGGGCCGAAGGGCAGGGGTTCGAGATCGCCATGCAGGGGCTGGACAGCGGCCGCATCGGCATCGCGGCCCAGAGCGTGGGGGTGGCCCAGGCGGCTTTGGATGCGGCGGTCAAATACACGCGCCAGCGCACCCAGTTCGGCCAGAGCATTTCCAAGTTCCAGGGCTTGCGCTGGATGGTGGCTGACATGGCGGTGGAGGTGGCGGCGGCGCGGCAGTTGATGCTGGCGGCGGCGGTGGCCAAGGACCAGGGGGAGAACTACACGTTGCAGGCGGCCATGGCCAAGCTCTTCGCCTCGGAGATGGTTAACCGCGTCACCGGCCAGGCCATTCAACTGCACGGCGGCTACGGCTACACCCAGGAGTACCCAGTGGAGCGCTATTATCGGGATGCGCGGGTCTTCACGATTTACGAAGGCACGTCGGAGATCCAGCGGGTGGTGATTTCGAATCATATCTTTAAAGATAAGAGAAACCCGTAGTCTATTCGCATTGGTGGTCGGCACCGGCGGAGGCGGCCGCAGCTCCGCGCCCCTGCGCCGCCGATCAAGGGATGCTAAAAGTGCGCTCCGGGCGCCCTGGAAACTCGCTGCGCTCAAACAGTCCAGGGCGCTTTTCCTCCGCCGCACTTCAAGCATCCCTAAGATCGACGTCTGACGGGTCGCAGACCTGCGGCCGCCTCCGCCTGCTACGTGCCGCTTAAGCACCAACGCGGCAATCGCATGTAGTCTTCGCACCCAGGTACCCCTTCAGACTCCCGCCCCCATGCTCTGCGTGGGAGCGCCGCTCACAGCAGCGCCACCCACATTCCTAACACATTGACACGCCATGCTTTTATGAACTAAGTTGGCCATAAGTTTCCCCTGGTCCGAACTGCAACCAAAAGTTTTAAAGATGAACTTGTTCACGATGGCGTCCTATATCCCTAATAACAGGAGATTTAGATGACATTCGAGTCGCCTAATAGGTTCCGTGCGGGCACTATTTTGAAATAAGTCGTATAAATCCATTTCGTAGTAAAAAAAGTTGTAGAGTAAGGCGACCATTCGGTAGTGGAATAGAAGTTAGTTTCAAAAATTATGAGGATGCTTGACAAATTCGACACTTTGACTGCGCGGAGAAAATTCTGGATATTATTCTGGGGGCAATTTATAATTTTGAGGGTTATCAGCTGTACAGCATACGCATAAATATTGGCCGGTGCCGGTGTGAATAGCAAAATGGCTGTAAAGAAGTTAAAGAGAAACTAATCTGGCATTCAAGCGGACGCGAAACAGCAACGCACGTTCTCGGCGAGTCCGTGGGGAGCGTTTCTGAGTGCAGTCACGTCGCGAAATTTGTTGTTAGCGCAGATTTCGCCTTATAATAGGGGTTAAAGCTATAATGAAGATAAAAAAACTTCAGCTTAAAAATGGATACAAACGATTCCATGATTTAACAATTGATTTAGGTTCTGATCCCAAACGGATAATTGCGCTTGTAGGCCCAAATGGCTGTGGGAAAAGCAGCATATTGGACGGAATGCTGTTCCACAATAATGCCTATGGGGCAATCGGGAACAAGGCGGGCAAGGATCATGAATATCACTCAATGAGACGAATTCCTAACTACAGTTACCAGAATGTGATTATTGAATTCGACCATGGCCCTTTCAATACAGTGCGTGAAATGAGACAGAAGGAAGGAAAAGAAAACACTATTTTTTCATTCAGAAGCCCCTACCGCTACAACAGCAACTTAAAGGTCATGCAATCACAAGCGACATGCGAATTGCGTTTGAATAATTATGGTGCAACTACTGCTTCAGATTTAGACGACAAAATGGAGGAAAATTATCGGAGGCTTTACATAAGGTATATAAACTACTTGAACGAAAAGGATTGTCGGCCAAGTGAAGCAAAAATAAAAATTATTGGTGATCTCAATGGGGCATTGAAAAACTGTCTTGATTTGGAAATAATAAGTATCGGTGATATCGAATCATCTAAAGGTACTTTATATTTCAAGAAGGCAGATCATCCTACCGAATTTGACTTTAATGTTTTGTCTTCAGGAGAGAAAGAAGTTGTAGATATACTGCTGGATCTTTATTTAAGACAAGATGAATATTCTGAAACAATTTTCCTTATTGATGAACCTGAATTGCACCTAAATACATCTATTCAGAAAAAACTTTTAATCGAAATAGACAAGCTTATTGGAAAAGAGTGCCAAATTTGGATAGCTACCCACAGCATCGGATTTTTGAGGGCGCTACAGGACGACCTGAAAGATGAGTGCCAATTAATCTATTTTCCGCCCGTGACAAATTGGGCATCAACGGATATTGTGTTAACTCCAGTACCAAAAACGCGCTTACAGTGGACTAAAATATTTGAAACAGCTTTGGATGATCTTGCGGGATTAGTTTGTCCCAAAAGGATTATTTACTGTGAGGGTAAAGGGAGTCCGGGGAATAATGGGAAAGAAAATGGATTTGATGCGAAAGTATTTAACCAGATATTTGCAGAACAATTCCAAGATACTTTTTTTATATCAAGCGGGGGAAATACAGAGTTAGATCAGCGTAGCGAAATAGCCATTGCTATTTTATCGAAAGTTTTTCACGATATCGAGATAATTGTATTGAAAGATAGAGACATAGCTTCTGGTAAATTTACTACAGCGCAGGACAGACAAATCTATCTTCAAACTAATCCACAGAACCATAGAGTTTTAAATAGGTGGGAAATAGAAAACTATTTATATGATAAAGAAGTTTTAAAACCCTATTGTGAAGAAAATGCATTGCAGTTTGATGAAATCGAATACGATAAATTCGTGAAAGATATCGTCAACCAAAACGTCAAGGACGAAACTGGAAGGATAAAAAATTTTTGTGGCATTAATACGAGCATCAATGCCGAGCAGTTTAAGCTGTGTTTGGCCGCATATGTTAGAAAAAATATGCAGATATATACGGAGTTAGAGGACTGTATATTCAACCGGTTATAATCTAATGCGCGAATCGCTAGCAAACCACTAAACACGGGCGCGCGACAGACCGGTGCGCGCCGGTTAGCTTCCCGTTGGCTTCACACGGCATAGGAAATCGGACGCGTGATGTGATGATCTTTCAAGGAAATTTTTTCCCGTGACTATTCTTGCAACCATGTTACATCGGGAGTTTGTTTTGTCTGTTGCTGACCGCAGGTCTGTGGTTCAGCGCGGGAATAAATTCGAGCCGCAAGATGAGAAGTTCAATAAGCATATTGCATTTGCCCTTGCCGACGTTCGCGGGACTGCCACTTATTCGGGCTTTGCAAAGTGGAAACGGCGAAATGGCAAATACGTGACAACGGATGAAGTTGTTGCAGATGCATTGTCGGAAGCCGCGAATCGTGGCAACAATCTAGGAACTGCTTTGCACCGCGTTGCTGTATCGTTGGCCAAAGAATCAAATCACATACGCTCTATGCACCCAAAAAGTCTGCCAATGTTTACAGTTGTGTTTGCTGGTTACACGCGGCTCTTTGCAGAGCCGTGGATAGCAGTAGTAACAGATCAGGAGTATGTTCCAGCCTGGGTAAATGAAGAGAAGCAGGCTGAAGTTTCGGCCCCTGAACCTTTTCGAATTTATTTTGCAGTTCCGTCAAAGGCCTGCGTTTGTATTAATGGGTATACATCAGCGCTTCCGCCAAAAACTACGGAGGATATAGAATACCTGCTTTCGGTGCCGGGTGTTCAGGCTTATGATGTTGCCAACCTCGCGGTTTCGCGTATTCGAAAGGCAAGCTCGGCAACATTGGCAGTCGGCTCCCGTGTTAGTGCTATCGTCTTCCCTGCTCATGGGTGGGTGGATACAGGATTGTGGGTTCAACCGCGAGAGCCCTTGGCGGCCGCTATGCCAAGGATGGTATATCCCGATGGGAGACAGTGGAGTCCCAGTGAAGTGATTCTTGAGTTTGAAAAGTGTGGAATAAGCCGGTTTCAGAGGCATAGCTTGCTGTATCAAGCACTGCTGGATAGCCGGATTTCTGTTCGATGGAAACGGCGGTTGAGGAGAACCAAATCCGGTGATCTGGTTGCACCGACTGTTTATCAACTGATAGGACTTCTCCTTTTCCCCAATGTAGGGCAGACGTAAGGGATGTCAAAGACACGGAAGCCAACAAAACCGTGAAGCGGAGATTAGCCCTGTCGGGCTACTCTCGCTTACCTTCGGGTTGTCCCTTAAAGCGAGAAGACAATGACTGAATTTGAGAATCTTCCATTCAATGTTAGGCCTGATTTGTCGCCATACATTGTACATTTAACGAAAAATACAAAAACGAGCGACGACTTTTCAGCCTTCGATAATCTTGTATCTATTCTGCAATTCGGGGAAATATGGGGCAGTAATAAAAGCAAAGGATTCATAAAGGGGCCAAACAAAGCAGCATGCTTTATGGATATTCCACTATATTGTCTAAAATATGTTTTGGACAACAAAAATGCCAATCCCAGCCACCCACGTTATGAACCTTATGGTGTCATAATTACTAAACGGCTAGCTTTTAAAAAAGGATGTCGCCCAGTATTGTATTTATCGAATAAAGAAACTTCAGATCTATGTATCCCAAAAGCTGAGCTTTGGAGAGTTGTAAGGTTCGAAGTGTCGAAAAGTCAATGGATAAGCTGGATTCATGAACGGGAATGGCGTTGTAAGGGGAATTTCGTACTTCCGTCCGCACCGATTGCAGTACTTGTCAAGAATATTAAAGCAGCAGCAAAGCTCCAGAAGAGGATAAAGGAAGAGCCTAAAAAGTTTAAAGTTCAGCCACAAAGTATCATTCCTCTTTCGGTCCTTTGCCAAGGGTTGCCTTATTTATGATAGGACAAACAATATCTTTGAGAGGGCGCGTTGGGTGTACAAGGGCGCAAATGGGGCGCCAAATGGGGGCGCAAATGGGGACGCCCTTAACATATTAACTTAAAAGAAGGGTTCGCGATTTTTCATCTAAAAGTTCAACAGGAAGTTGAAAAGTTAAGGGCGTTATATATCGAAGTACTTTAAGAAACTGGTCCCCCCGAGTAGCTGCGTTTCTTGCAATAGAAGAGGTTAAAGGACGGATGGAGGAGCTACTCCGTGAGTTTCTTCGTACAGAAAAATTGTTAAAATGACTTCTAACCAAGGTTTCAACGGGGTCGCGGCAAAGAGCGCCGCTCCCCGTGAAACCTGTCGCTAACTGCTGAGGGGTAGCGAATATGAGTCTGGACATTTTAGCGAAAATCGCATCGGTCGCAAGCGACGTTGCCACCATGCTTGCATTGGTCATAGGTGGTGGGTGGGCATTCTTCAGGTATGTCCTTAAGCGGGAGAATGCTTGGAATCTTGTCATCGAAGCAAATCCGACATTTCATCCGTATCGAAGCGGACAGGTCTTCCTTTCAGTTGGAATCGTCTTAAAAAATATCGGTCAGGTTAGAATTAAGCCATCAGGTGTTGGCTGCAGACTCTCTATCCGTTTGTTGCCCCAGGATCAATCGGTTGGGCAGACACCACACTGGAAGGATTCGACTTCGCTCCTCACGGACTACGATGTTCTTCGGTCGGCTAATCCCAGGCTCGACAACCTCGTGATCAACGAGTGTTACTGGATTGAACCCAACGCTCACTACACGGAAACCGTCAACGTGATTGTCCCTCAGGCTGCCATTATCATGGCCGAAGTAGTCTTCGGGTCTGGTCCAGGGGAAGAGATCTGCATATACAAGGTATGGACAACTCCAAGCTTTTGCAACACTGACGATGGTGCCATCAGGGTTGCGCTTGCTCATCCGGTCGAGCCGCCAGTTAACCAGGAAAATGCAGCCGCTCGCTAAAAGCGCGCCGGCTGATTTGTTTCGTTAACTGTAAGAAATGAAAATGACCTCTGAAATTGGAAAAATCTCTTCTTGGAACGATGAAAAAGGGTTTGGATTTATAACGCCAAATTCTGGTGGGAAATCAGTCTTTATCCACATCAATGATTACAGCAAGAGGCACAAACGGCCAATGCAAGGGCTACCTGTAATATACAGTCTTTCTAAAGACCCCAAAGGCCGTCCTTGCGCAACTAATGTGTATCCTGAAAAAGGCCATAAGGAAGTAACAAAGGCACGTAAACAATGGGTGGTATCAGTTTACATCAGCGGTGTTTTTTTAAGCATTCTTATTGGGCTGGTTCTTGCCAACAAACTGCCTTTCATAATTTTTGTTCTCTACATCGTGGTTAGCATATTAACATTTTGTTTGTATGCCGGAGACAAATCAGCAGCTCAGAAAGGGAAATGGAGAACTTCTGAGAGTACACTGCATCTTTTTTCCATAGCTGGCGGGTGGCCTGGGGCTGTTATTGCCAAGAGTCAACTACGGCATAAGTCCAAAAAATTATCTTTCAGAGTTGTATTCTGGTTCACGGTTTTAATTAACTGTGGCATTTTAGGCTGGCTATTAACTCCCGAAGGCGCTCAGCAGATAGAAAATCTGATAAGCGCCCTGAGAAGCATAAAATTCAGTTAACCCGCCACTGCTGCGGCCTCGGTTCCCTCGCCGCAGAGTGACGAGCGTTGGCCTATTGACAACATGCCTCCCAAAGTGTACGTTTCGATGTACGTTGAGGGAGGCGTGTGCGATGAAATCTATACAAGTTACCGAGTTTCGGAAAAATACATCAAGTTTCCTTAATGAGGTGGAGCATGGTGAAACACTGATCTTGATTCGCCGTGGGAAACCGGTTGCTGAAATAATTCCATTTAGCGACAGGCCTAAAAATGACCCGGCTTGGAAGCAACCCAGTGTAAGGCTGAAAATTCAGGGCAGCGATTTGTCTTCTGCCATTTTAGAAGATCGTGAGCCTTTCATATGAAACTGGTGGTTGATTCATCGTCGCTTGCCAAAAGATATGTCAAGGAATTCGGTAGCGAGAGACTGGATGTGCTTTTGCAGGACGCGTCTGAATTGGCGCTCTGCATAATTTTGGTTCCGGAGGTGGTTTCCGGGCTTAATCGACGCCTGAGGGAAGGTGTTTTGGGGCTTGCAGACTATCGAGCAGTAAAGAAACAATTGCTGGATGATGTACGGGATGCAATTATCCTTCAGATCACGCCGTCTGTCATTTCCAATTCGCTCAAATTGTTAGAAACTCATGTGCTGCGGGCGATGGATGCACTACATGTAGCATGCGCACTTGAATGGAAAGCAGATCTATTTGTAACATCTGATAGGAGGCAATGGATTGCAGCTCAAGAAGCTGGTCTTCAAACAGAATACTTGGGCCAACCGCAAAATTCAGCGGGCTCGAAAGCTCCGGTCCGCTGATTAATTCGTTGTTTTAAAGATCTATGAACGCAATTAATCGACAAGTCGCAATTATAAAGCCCAAAGAGCCATATGTAGCTTGGATAAATTCCCTGGCTGATATGGATGAGAAATCCACTATCGATTCGTTGAATGATGATTGTACTGTCTTGCTTTTGCCACATTTCGATGATGACGAAGAGTCCATGAAATATATACAAAAGATCTACAGGACAATTTTCGAAATGGAGCTTGATAGTTGGAGCACCGACCATAAAACGTGGCCAAAAAAAAGAACTTACACCTTGTTCTGTGACTGGTTTAGAATCGAGTTTCACTCAGAAGTTATCGATTTTGGCGAAGGCGCCATAGAAGTTGAGAAATGTTGATCACACAAAGACATGCTTTACGCAGGTTGGGGCACCGCTGTCGCTTCGCGCCAACTGGTAAACATGAAAGGCGCGGCGTTTGCAAACATGGAAAGGTAGATTTATGCCGAAGAGATTCCTTGCTTTCATCCTTATTTCATATGTTTCTATTTGTATTTCGGGCTGCTCATCCAAGGCGTGGTACGAAGGGTTTCGCGAAGAACGACGGCGGAACTGTTATAAGATCGAAAGCCCGAATGAAAGGCAGAAATGCCTGAAAGAAGTTGACGAAAAATCCTATGATCAATATCAAAAAGAACGGGAAATGTCCGAAAAGCAATAGGGAAAGAATAATTGCCCAAAAAGAGATGATGTTTGCAGCGTTAGAAGAAATCAATGAACGCCCTGCTCCGTTCGAGGTATACACGGCAAAGGATCTGTGGGCTGACGAGCATTCGTCAGCGCAGATGCTCTCGTTCCACCTCGATAAGACCAGCGACGTTGCTTCGCGAAACGCTGAATTTGTCAAGTGATCGGTGGAATGGATCGCATCTGAGTTCAACAGCGGCAGGGGCTGCAGAATAGCCGATTTTGGTTGTGGTCCGGGGTTGTACGCAGCAGCTTTGGCGAAAGGCGGCGCGCAGGTGACCGGTATCGATTTCTCGGGGAGGTCCATCGAGTACGCAAAGAAAGTCGCAGCCCGCGAGCAGTTGAACATCCGATATGTGGAGCAGAACTACTTGGAGTTTGAAACCGAGGACAGATTCGACCTTGTGCTAATGATTATGTGCGATTTCTGCGCCCTCAGCCCAAAACAAAGAAAAGGGATTCTAAGCCGATTCCACAGGATTCTAAAACCGGGCGGTTCGATCCTGCTGGATGTGTATTCCCTGTCGGCATTTGAAAAAAGGGAAGAGGTCGCGACCTATGAGGCAAACCTGCTCAACGGCTTTTGGTCACCAAATAAGTACTATGGCTTTCTGAATACCTTCAAATATGATCAAGAAAAAATCGTGCTGGACAAGTATACCATTGTCGAGTTGGACCGCATCAGAAAGGTATACAACTGGCTACAATATTTTGCACCCGAGGATCTTGAGCGGGAGTTGATAGAGACAGGCTTTTCGGTGAAAGGGATCTATTCCGACGTCGCGGGAACCCCCTATGATCTTAAATCAAGCGAATTTGCAGTCATCGCCGATAGGGTGTAGAACGGCACAGAACAATGCCATTCATTTGGCCGGCAATTCCGCTACGCACCATTGCCGCCGGTGATGCCCAAGAAAAACAAAAAGGTTCGCCTGGGCCGGGAATGCGTCTTTTTAGAACCGCAATTTTGGGCTATATAAATGAGGTATCGAGGTGCACTGACAAATCAAGTTGAATAGCTGAGGCCGCACGCTTATGACTTCTCCCCTCCCTGCCCCCATGGAAGATCTTTTCAATCTCCTGCATGCATTGCCCCATCCGGTTGCCGTATTCGACGCGGCGGACGGAAGTGTAATCGCTGCCAATGAGCATTTTTGCAATGTATTGAAATTGACCGAAGAGGAGCGTTCTCCGATTTTGCGCAATGAATTGGGGGGCGATGCGTCATGCCCCTTGCGCTTGCGCATTCTGGACGAAAGCATCGCGCACTTTATAGCGCCCAGCGGCATTCGGTCCCTGATCGATACCCACATCAAAACGGTTCGTCTGGGCGGGCGGGAGTGCCGGCTGGTTATGGCCGCGGCGGTGAACTGGCCCGGCACGCCGGAGCAGAAAGAGATCGAGACCGGCCGCTTTCGCGCGTTGCTCGAAAATCTGAATGAGATCATCTATATCGATGACGAAAAGGCCGATGTGGCCTATGTCAGCCCGAACATCTTGCGCCTCACCGGCTATGAGGCCCATGAAGTCATCGGCAAAAGCTTCATGTACTTTGTCCACCCCGACGATCTGGTCGGCCGGATGGACACCTTTCTCAAGATTCTGAGCGGCGAGGAGCAGGCCACCGAATACCGGATGCGGACCAAGAGCGGTGCGTTCAAATGGGTCCGGACCAATGCGCGGCCGATCATGCGGGAGGGGGCGCTCGTTGGCATTCAGGGCGCGCTGGTGGATATCACCGATTTTAAAGAGGCCGAAGAGGCGCTCAAGCTCTCCGAAGAGAAGTACCGCAATGTGATTCAAAACTCTAAGGATGCGATCTTCGTGACCCAGGACCATAAGCTTAAACTCCTGAATCCCAGGGCTTCGGCCATCTTGGGGGCCACTTGCGAAAACGTCGCCGACCGACCTTTTCTGGATTTTGTCCATCCGGAGGACCGCGAAATGATTGCCGATCGCTATCAGCGGCGCCTGGACGGCGAAAGTCTCCCGGACGGCATCGCCTTCCGCATCCTCGACCGGGCGGGCCAGGTCAAAGACGTGGAACTCAATTCGGTTTTGATCGCCTGGGAAGGCCGACCGGCGGCGCTCTCTTTTTTAAGAGATATCACTGTCCAGAAGAAGATGGAGAGCCAGTTGCGCAATGCCCAGAAAATGGAGGCCCTGGGCACCTTGTCCGGCGGCATCGCGCACAATTTCAATAACCTGCTCATGGGTATCCATGGCCACGTCTCCCTGGCTATGGCCGACATCTCGCCAGAGAGCCTCGCCTACAAAAACCTGGAAAAAGTCGTCGGCCTGATCCAGAGCGGTTCGAAGCTGACCCGCCAACTGCTCCAATACGCGCGCGACGGGGCCCGTGAAATGACCACGGTAGACATCAACCAACTGGTCAAAGATGCCTCCGAAACCCTCGGCGCCACCAAAAAGCAGATTCAAATTCGATTCCAACCGTCCAAGGAGGTGCCGCGCATCAAGGCCGATCAGGGGCAGATCGAGCAGGTCTTGCTGAACCTGCTGCTCAACGCCGCGGACGCCATGCCCGAAGGCGGGGATCTGTTCATCGAAACCGCCCGCCTGAACGGGGGACAGGCCGAAGGGAAGGTGACGCTCTCCAAGAGCATGGATTACGTCATGGTAAAGATGACCGATAGCGGAACCGGCATTCCCGGAAATATCGTCCACCGCATCTTCGAACCCTTCTTTACCACCAAAGGGCTGGGCCGGGGCACCGGTCTGGGCCTTTCCACCGTGTACGGTATCGTCAAGCATCATGACGGCGACGTCTGCGTCGAATCCGAAGTCGGTAAAGGCAGCACCTTCTTCATCTATCTGCCGGCGCTGGCGGCAGGCAGGGCCCGCCCGGCGGCAACGCTTGACGCGCGCATACTTCCCGGCAAGGGGAGCATCCTGCTGGTCGACGACGATCCCAACGTGCTCCACCCCGTCGCGGCCCTGCTGGCGCATTCGGGCTTTTCGGTATTCGAAGCCATCAGCGGCTCGGCGGCCATGGAGATATTTCAAGAAAAGTGGGCAGATATCGATTTGGTGATCCTGGATCTGATTCTGCCCACCATGAGCGGCAAAGATATTTACTACCGCCTTAAGGAAATCAACCCCCAGGTTAAAGTATTGATCTCGAGCGGATGTGCCCAGGACGGCCAGGCCGATGAGCTGATCGCCAACGGGTGTCTGGGGTTTATCCAGAAGCCGTATAACATCCACGCGCTATCGACAAAGATAATGGCGATCCTCTCCGCGGGATAAAGGTTAACCCAAGGGACGCATGCCAAGACAAGCCAGAATAGATGCGCCGGGCGCATTCCATAAGATTTTCTTGCGGCGCACCCGCTCCCATAATGCATGCACCGCCGTCGGCATTCGCGATCAGGCGGCCTCGGGCGGACGCATCAAGTAGCGAAAGAGCATATCTTCCAGCTCCAGGAGAAGTTCCGGGCCGTCCGACTGGGAGCCCCAGAATAATATGCGGTGGACGATCTCGTCGCTGGCCTTGAAAGCGATTTCGGCGGCGGCCTGCATGTTGGTCACGCGCAGCAGATGGCGGTAGTTGTTGAAATAGGCGGCGATGGTTTCGATGACCGATCGTTCCTCCTGACGGCTGATCGTCAGGCCGTCTTCGATCAGGAAGGTCAGTGGAAACAGGGCGCGGTGCAGGTCGTGTTGGGAGGCATGGATGTCGTACAGGGCCTGGATGAGGGCGTGGATGATTTTTCTTCCTTCGCCCGAGCGCAGCAGGTCCCGATCCAGCACCTCCAGCGCCTTGTCGAGCGCCTGCCGGTAAAACTGCCGGATCACCTCCAGGAGTACTTCCTTTTTATCGTTGAAATAGCTGTAGAACGTGCCGGTGGCAACCCCGGCCCGGGCCGCGATCTCCAAGGCATGGGTGTTGTAGTATCCCTTTTCGATGAACAGCGCCTTGGCGGCCTCGATCACTTTGGCCTTGGTTTCGATGCCGCGTTTTTGCACCGGCGTGCGCGCCTTGATTGCCTTCGCCAAACCCGCCTCCTTGTTCCCGAATACGAAATCGACCTGTAGCACACAAAGATTTTGTTTGAAAATATGAAATATCTTTCATATAAACCTGCATCGGGTCTACCGATCCTTTTGGGCTAGCACCCGAAACACCCCCATCCCTTTAGAGGAGGCCCATCATGGCCGAGGTTACCATGGATTGCGTCGCGGCGCGGTCGAGCATCGACCGCCAGGCCCCTAAGACCCCGGGTTTTCGCCGGGTCGACCAAACGTTCGTGAGCCACGGCATCCGCTGCGGGGCATGGCTCTATCTGCCCGAGGGAGTCGCCCAGCCGCCGGTGGTGGTCATGGCCCACGGCTTCGGCGGTCAGCGCTGGATGCGGCTGCCGGCCTATGCCGAACGCTTCGTCCAGCGCGGCATGGCGGTGTTCGTCTTCGATTACCGCGGCTTCAACGACAGCGAGGGCCGGCCACGCAACTACATCAACCCCTCCCGGCACGTGGCGGACTGGGCGGCGGCCGTGGCCCATGTGCGCTCCTTGCCCATGGTGGACGGCCGACGCATGGCCTTGTGGGGCACCTCGTTCAGCGCCGGGCACGTCATGGTCGTCGCGGCCCGCGATCCCGGCATCGCCGCCATCGTCTTGCAGGTGCCCTTCACCGACGGCGTTGCCACGGCCATGAACTACAGCCTGGCGTTTCAGCTCCAATGCATCTATCACGGCCTGCGGGACCTGTGGGCCGCGGCCTTCGGCGATCGGCGCCACCACGTGCGCATCGCCGGCACGCCGGGCGGCGCCTTCGGCATGATGAGCACCCCCGATGCCATGGACGGCATGATGCGCGTGACGGGCATCAGCGATGAAAAAGAGTACCAGCAGCATAATTTCTGTCCGGCCGACATCGCCTTTGCGCTGACCTTCTACCGGCCGGTCCGGCACGCCAAAAAGATCGCCTGTCCGGCCCTGGTGATCGGCGCCGAAAAGGATTCGCTCTTTCCCCCCGACGGCCCCCGCAAGGCGGCCGCGCGCATGCCCCGCGCCACCTATCTCAGTTTGCCCATGACCCATTTCGAGCCCTACGTGGGCGAACCGTTCGAAAAACTCGTCGTGCAGATGGGCGATTTCCTGCAAACCCACCTCAAAACGCTTTGAATCAGAAAACCGCCAGGACGAGGGGCGCCGACGCAGATGAGCCCCCGCGGTCGCGGGGTGTTCAAATAATCCTTGTGGAGCGCTTATTTTGGGCGGTAAAATGCCGATAATGGATGTTGGGCCATATGGCCAGGCAAATTACCATCAAGGAGCCCCTCCCCGTTGTCGGAAAAGATCCCAGGCTATTTGAAACAATTTGAAAACATGATGTTCGGCGGCATTCCGCCGGAGCTGCCGTTGCGCTATTACCGCTACGTGATCGTCAGCAATCTGATATTTGCCTTTGCCCTGGTGGGCCACAGCCTCTTCGTTCCGGTCTATTGGACCCTGGGCGCGCCGCTCCCGTTCTGGGTCAATCTGCTTTTCGTCCCCGTGGACGCCGTGTGCCTTTTGCTGAACCGGCGACACCTTTACAGGTCGGCCTTCGGCTTGTGGGTGGGGGCGGTGATCGTGCACACCGTGTTGAGCTCCCTGACCTACGGCTGGGCCTCCGGTTTCCACTACTACCTGCTGAGCTTGACGGTCTTTATCTTCATGGCGCCATGGAAGAAAGGCATCAACATCGTTTTCAACGCCGCCATCATGTCCGTCTATATCTGGCTTAACTTTCACCAAGGGGGTCTGTTGACCGCTTATCCGATCCCCCCGCCCCTGGCCGTTTCCACTCCCATCGCCAATATCGTGGTGAATTTCATCGTCCTGAGCTACCTGGCCTATTATTACGCCGTGGCCGCCGAGAAAGCCCAGCAAACCCTGGAACAGAGCGAAAAGACGCTGAAAACCATTCTGGCGGCCTCGCCGGTGGGCATCGCCCTGGTGAAGCATCGCACGCTCTTTTGGGCCAACGACACCCTGGAGCGGCTGATGGGCTTTGGCAGCGGGCAGATGGGCGGCCTCGATATTGCGCGGATCTACCCGGAAATGGCCCGCATGGACCACCTCGAACACCTGGCCCATGAGGTCGGCCGGCCGTTCATCGATCTGCCCGACAGCCAACTGATCCGCAACGACGGCACGCCATTGTCCTGTCACATCAAGATCCGCCCCATCACCCCCGGGGATAAGGCGGCCGGCTCCATCGCGGTCGTCCTGGATACCACGGCCCAAAAGGCGGCCGAGCGCGAGAAGGCGGCCCTGTTGAAAAAATTCCAGCGGGCCGAAAAACTGGAGGCCGTGGGCACCATGGCCGGCGGCGTGGCGCACGATCTGAACAACATATTGACGGGTATTTTGAGTTATCCCGATCTGCTGCTCATGAAAATCGCCCCCGGCGACCCGATGCGCAAACCCCTCGAACTCATCCGGCAATGCGGCGAAAAAGCGGCGGCCATCGTTCAAAACCTGCTGACCCTGACCCGCAGGGGGATCAGCGTGCAGCAGCCCATCGACCTGAATGCGGCGGTCACCGATTACCTGAACAGCCCGGAGCATGAAAACCTGATCGTCAACCATCCCCGGGTGGCGCTGGAAACGGTCCTATGCGCCGACCCGCCTTTTCTGGCCGGTTCGCCGGTGCATCTGTCCAAGACCCTGATGAACCTGATCGCCAATGCCTGCGAGGCCATGGCCGGGGGCGGCACCCTGCGCCTGGAAACCGCCACGCGCTGCCTGGACGATACCTTTACGGGATATGAAATCGTCGACCCCGGCCGCTATGCCGTGCTCTCCGTGTCCGACAGCGGCCACGGGATTGCCAAGGAAAACCTGGAGCGGATTTTCGAGCCCTTTTTCACCAAAAAAGTGATGGGCCGAAGCGGCACCGGCCTGGGTCTGGCCGTGGTCTGGGGCACCGTCAAGGATTGCGGCGGCTTTGTCGATGTGACCAGCGGCGCCGGCGCCGGCGGCGGCACCCGGTTCGATCTTTACTTCCCGGCCGTGCCGGCCCCCGGGCAACCGGCGGTGCGGCCCGTATCCCATGAAGATTGCAAAGGCGCCGGCGAGCATGTGCTGGTGGTCGACGACCTGCCCGAGCAGCGGGCTGTGGCCACGGCGATGCTCGAAGCGCTGGGATACAAGACGGACGCGGTGCCCAGCGGGGAGGCGGCCGTGGCCTGGGTGCGCGAAAAGCCCACCGACCTGCTGCTGCTGGACATGATGATGGACCCGGGCATCGACGGCCTGGAGACTTACCGCCGGGTCCTGGCGCTGCGGCCGCGCCAGAAGGCCGTCATCGTCAGCGGCTTTTCGGAAACCGAGCGGGTGGCCGGCGCCCTGGACCTGGGCGCCGCCCGATACATGAAAAAGCCCTACACCCTGATGGCCCTGGGGCAGGCCGTGAAACAGGCCCTGGCGGATGATGCCGGGACCGGCCGGTCCACATGAACGCCGGCACCCATTTGTGCTACGCTTCGATGGGGATCTGTTCCTTGTGGCGCGCCAGCCACTGCTCGAAGGTTTGCAGTGACGGGTTCAGCGAGCGGGAGAGCTCGATGCTCCTCGCGCCGCAGAAGATCGCTTCGAAATCGCGCTTGAACTGAAACATGTTGCCCAGATCCTCGGCCCCGGGAAAACCCAGCCCCCGAAACACCTCGGGCGCGATGGCATTGTACTGCACCGTCCGGCCCAGGGCGCGGGTCAGGGCCGCCGCCATCTGGGTGCCGGTTAAAAACTCGCCGGCGATGCCCACGGTCCGGCCGATGAACTCCTGGCCGCGCTTGAAGATGCCGTAGGCGCACTTGCCGATATCTTCCGCGGCGATGCCCGGCAGCCGTTTGTCGGCCATGGGCATGGTGATGGCCAGTTTGCCGTCCGGTCCCTTTTGGGGGCCCATGCCGAAGTGAATCAGGTTGTCCCAGTAGAAAGAGGTGTTGAGCAGCGTCACCGGCAGACCCAGCCCGGTGAAGATGGCATTGGCTTCGCCTTTGCCGTCGAAGTGCGGCACCTTATACTGGCCCATCAGCGTGGGCATGCGGTCGTCTGCCAGGGGCACCCATTGGCGCGTATCTTCCAGGGTGGACCAGACCACGTGAGCGACGCCGGCTGCCTGGGCCGCTTCGGCCATGGCCCGGGCGTGGGTCTTCTCCTTGTCCGGTGAGAAGTGCTCCCAGAAAAAGGTCACACAGTACGCCCCATGGGCGCCGTCGAAGGCGTTTTTCAAGCTGTTCGGGTCATCGACATCGGCCGCCACCAGCTCGGCGCCCAGCGCCGCCAACTGCTTGGCCTTTGCGGAGTGAATGTCGCGGGTGATGGCGCGGGCCGTGAACCCGCCGCCTTTATCGTTCAGGATGGCCCGGACCAACCCGCCGCCCTGGGCCCCCGTAGCGCCGATCACGGCGATGATCTTATTCTTCATGGCGTTTGTCCTTTCCCTTCATTTTTCACAACAGGTGCCGACCAACGGGCTTTCAGGGGGTGTCCCGCTGCGGTCCGAGGCCGGCAACTGGATAAAACTCTAATCACCATCCGCGGGGCGTAAAGCATGGCTGGACGGCGTGGGTTGCGGCCGAGGGTATGAATGCTGTAAAGAGGGTGCCGGTCCCAGCCGCGAAGCGGTGTCGGCAGGAGGAATCGTCGATTGGGATGTCTGTTCGATCGGGGAGTCGGCTATGAATGACAGGTATAAGTATCTTTGGGTCTTGATCATCGCCATTCTTTTCCCGGTACTCCTGCCCGGCAGCGGGCATTGCCGGTCGATCGAGCTGCCGATGACCATCGATTACGCTTTTCTCCGATCGCTGGTGATTTCGGCGGCGTTTCCCGAACCGCAGAATACCGCCTTGCTCGTCGATGAGGCCGAGGGGTGCCGCAGGGTGGCGGTATCGGAGCCGCAATTTTCCCAGGAGGGGGCCTTTGTCCGTTTGGAGACGAACGTCAGCATTCGGCTGGGGGCGCTTTGGGGCCAAAAATGCCGCTTCAAAATCCACTGGGAGGGCTACGTCAGCCTGGTCCTGGAGCCGAAGATCGATCCCGAGCGCTGGCGCCTGGGATTCCGCGTGGTCGACTCGGAGGTGTATGACGCGAAGCACAAACCGGCGCGCATCGTCGGGCTGATCTGGAAGACGATTCAAGGGCAGGTGTTCGAATACCTGGGCGGGATCACGATCGATCTGGCCCCCCCGGTCCAGGAGTTGAAGGCTTTGTTGCCCGAGGTCCTTCCGCGGCAAACCGAGGAGAAGATCCGGCGTTTGGTCGATGGGATGCATCCCGGCCCGGTGCGCGTGGCTCAGGAGGCCATCAGTATCCCCATCCTTACCGAGCTGGAAGAGATCCCATTGGTCGAGAGCGCCATCCCCGAGGTCCTGATCGAAGAAGAACTTGCCCGTCTGACCCGCAAGTGGGAGGATTTCGATATCTTCCTGGTCTATCTCGTGACCTCCCTGCAAGGCGCGCCGCTTTCGGCCGATGAACGAGACATTCTGTTCACCGCCCTGCTGGAGGCGCGCTATGGCTTCGTCAACGAACGGATCTCCGGTACCCTCACGGATCGATCCATCCAGGATCAATTCATCGCCACCTGGACGGCGGTTTCGCCCCTCTTCCGGAGTCAGCTCGAACGCAAGCACGCCGGCAACCCCATCGGTTATCTCTCCTTTTTCACCGCCGCAGACGCCCTCAGGAGCCTGCAGGCGATCGGCCCCTCCCTGGGAATGGATCTCAGTCGCGACGGACTGATCCGGCTGGCCGGCTTCTTGGCCGACGGGCGGGCTTTCGAGTGGGGCTATGGAGACGACATCGATGCGGACCTGCGCAAGACCTTCGATCTCGGAGAGGCCCCGGAGATTCCGACCGAACCGGTTGTGGAAGGATTGCCGGAGGAGGTTCCCAACACCACCCGGCGCGAGCGCTTGCTGAAGCATATGTTGAGCGCAATCGTCTCCCCTTGCTGGGCCGCCGAGGCCAAGCCCTCGGCGGAATCGCTCCGGCAGTGGCTGGTCTCGAGAGACAACGTCGAGACCTATATCCCGGCCGTCCGGAAGATACTGGCAGAGGCCGCCCAAAAAGCGTTCCAGGGAGCCGATGCCGAAGAACGTCAACGGCTCACCCGGACGGCGGTCATGGCCATCGCCTGGCAGGAGAGCTGCTGGCGGCAGTTCCATGTGCGCAACGGTCAGATCACCTATATCCGCTCCTACAACGGCACCTCGGTGGGGCTCATGCAGATCAACGAGCGGGTCTGGCGCGGCCTTTATAAGCTCGATGCCCTGCGCTGGAACATCCGCTACAACGCCTTGGCCGGGTGCGACATCATGAATCTTTATCTGACCAAGTATATTCTCAAGAAAAAAGATCGGCTGCCCCCAGGCGGCCAACTGGACCCGGACCTGGTGTCGAGGCTGCTCTATGCCATGTACAACGGCGGCCCGGGCGAGTTCGGAAAGTTCCTCGCGCGCCACGCCCAAGCAAAATACTACCGCAGCGACGATCTTTTCTGGGAAAAGTACCAGTGGGCCGAGGCGCAGCGCTGGGATCGGAGCAAGCTCTGCCTGTTCGGCGAGGAGTAGGGGGGCGACCGGCCTCCGGGGCACCCGGCATGTTACAATTTGTAACGCAACAAATCAGACCATTGGGACAGCTTCCATCTGCGCCCACTCCCCTCGAAACCTTCCCGATCGATTGAATTCACGAGACTAATCCGCAGCGAAACGCTTTTTATCTTCTGGTACGCCTTTTGCGGAGGGACGCGTAACATCCAAAAGCGGATAGAAGCGCGGCGCACCGGGCTTCCGGGAAGGTACCGGACCGGGTGCCTTGACCCCAACCTGAAAGGCAAGAGGTGAAGATGAAGACCAAAAAAGTCGCAACCATTATGCTCTCGTTGATGGCCGTGGGCATGGCCGTCGCTCTGATCGGCTGCAATTTCAATGTGGGGGTTTTTCTCGACAGTCCGGTGGCGGGCCTCGACTACACCAACGGCAAGTGTCGCGCCACGACCCAGAAGAACGGTACCTTCGTCTACAATGACAATCAGATCCTGACCTTTTCCATCGGCGATCTGGTGCTGGGGTCATCGGTGGGCAAGGCGACGATCTCGCCGCTGGACATCGTGCCGGGGGCGACGGACGTCGCGGACCAGCGGGTCAACAACATCTGCGTCTTGCTGCAATCCCTGGACAAGGACGCGGACCTGAACAACGGCATCCAGATCTCCCCGCCGATCCGCCGCATCGTTTCCGGCTATGCCGAGCGCATCGGCTTCGACCAGGCGGTGGCCGCCTTTGCCGCCGACCCCAACGTTCAGGCGCTGATGGCCGATTTGAATGCGGCCGGCGTTTTCAGCGACACCGATCCCCGGCCGCGCCGCCTGCGCAACGCCGAGGATGCCCGCGAACACCTGCAGCGCTCGTTGAGCGCGCGCAAGGTGGTGCGCACGCGCAGCGGCGCGCTGCGCGGTTTCGCGCCGGATGCCGCCACCTGGGCGTTTTACGGCATCCCCTACGCCCGGCCGCCCATCGGCGAATTGCGCTGGCGACCGCCGGTGCCGGCCAAGGCCTGGCAGGGGGTCCGCGACGCCGTCGGCTGGAGCGATCAGGCCGCCCAGAACCCGATGTACGAGTCCTTCGGCGAAGGCGGCATGAGCGAGGATTGCCTCTATCTGAACGTCATTGCGCCCAAAGGGGACAAAAAGAGGCCCCTGCCGGTGATGGTGTGGTTCCATGGCGGCGGCTTCCGCATTCTGACCGGCAATGCCAAAAGCTTCAACAATACGGCCCTGCCCCAGAAGGGGGTGGTGGTCGTGACGGTCAACCACCGGCTGGGGCCCTTCGGTTACCTGGCCCATCCGGCGCTCTCGGCCGAATCCAAACGGGGGGTTTCCGGAAACTATGGCCAATTGGATCTGATCGCCGCGCTGAAGTGGGTGCGCGACAACATCGCCGCATTCGGCGGCGATCCGCGCAACGTGACCATCTTCGGTGAATCGGGCGGCGGCGGCAAGGTGCTTTCCCTGTTGAGCTCGCCGCTGGCCAAAGGGCTGTTTCACAAGGCGATCTGCCAGAGCGGCATGGCCGCCCCCAGCGATGAGGTGATCAACCCAATGAATTCCCTGGCCGCCGCCGAAGAAAAAGGCGAAGCGATCGCCGCCCGGCTGGGGGTCGAGGGCGAGCAGGATGTATTGGCGGCCATGCGCGCCATGCCCTGGACCCAGATCATTGCGGCGCTGGACGCCGCCCCGGCCTTCGAATACAGCCCCAATGTGGATGGCCGCTGGTATATGCCCGACACCATGGAGAACACCTTTGCCGCCGGACGGCAAAATGACGTGCCCTTGATTGCCGGCGCCAACACCGGGGATATGCCCGGCCTGATCGAAGGCTTTATCTACGACATGCCCTGGATGGCCCAAGACAACCAATCCGAGGTGTTCGCCTATGTCTTCAGCCATGTGCCCGCGAACTGGAAAAATCAAGGCGTCCTGGCCTACCACGGCATCGAGCTGGTGTACTCCTTCAATTACTACGGCAGTTTCCTGAGCCACTACCTGTTGGGCCTGACCGGCCTGGACGAAGATCCCGCCGCCGCAGGCCTTCAGACCACGCTGGGCGGCTATCTGCGCAATCCGCCCGGCGTGGATGCGACCGACGCCCTGGTCTCCGATCGCATGATGCGCATGTGGGCCGCCTTCGCCGCCACGGGCGACCCCAGCATCGAAGAGGCCCAGTGGCCGGCCTACACGGCGGAAAACGACACCTATATGAACATCGGTGCCAGCCTTGTGGTGGAATCCGGAATCGCGGAGGCCTTCCCCGGCTATCCGTCCGCCGATTAAGATCGATCGCTTTCTATCCGTGCAGAAGGCCGCCCCGCTACATTGGGGCGGCCTTTCAGCTATCCAGACAGTTGATCATCTCCCAGCCATCCTTAGCTTAACGACGATTTCAAACCGGAAAGTCAACGTGAAGAGAAAGTCCGGCGCAAGATCGCGCCGGCCAAGGAGCAGACGATGATCATCAAGCAAATCCCGATGGGGTACATGGATAATTTCAGCTATGTGGTGGGTTGTGCCGCGACCGGTAAGGCCCTGGTGATCGATCCGGCCCCGGCCGTGGATCGAATCATATCCGCGGCCGACAAAGCCGAATTGAAGATCGCAATGATCGTCAACACCCACGGCCACGAAGATCATACGGCCGGCAATGCGGCGTTGAAACGGCGGACCGGTGCGCCGGTCTATATCCATGCCCTGGATGGGGATCGCTACCCCCAGGCCGATTATCTTTTGAAAGCCGAAACCGCGCTTCAACTGGGGGAGATCGTTTTCGACATCATCCACACCCCCGGTCACACCCCCGGCGGCATCTGTCTCTACGCCCAGGGCCACTTGTTTACGGGGGACACCCTCTTTGTGGGCGACAGCGGCCGCACCGATCTGGCCGGGGGGCACCGGCCGACCCTGGGGGCCTCCATCCGCCGCTTGATGCAACTGCCCGATGAAACCGTGGTGTGGCCGGGACATGACTATGGCCCGACGCCGTCTTCCACCATCGGCTGGGAGAAGCGCAACAACGTCAATGCCGAAGAGTATGGCTATGGGGTAGCCGACTTGCCGTGACCGGCTTGCACCGTCGCCTCCAACAGCCTGCTGCACGCCGGCCGCTGGATGGGCTGACCTGCCCAGCACCGGATGCCCGGCCCGTGAAGCACTTTCCACCTTACCATTGACGTCACAACGTCATGACACTATGATGTCACAGATTTGGAGGTGACATTATGGCAACACCCGCAAAAAGGGCCACCGTATATTTGGACCCCTTTATCCACAAGGCATTGAAATTAAAATCGATAGAAACATCAAAATCCATTTCTGTGCTCGTCAATGAAGCTGTCAAAGCCGCGCTTGCAGAGGACGCTGAGGACATAGCGGCCTTTGAAGAAAGGGCAAATGAGCCGCAGATCAGTTTTTCCGAAATGCTGAAAAGGCTGAAAAAAGATGGCCGAATATGAGATATTTTTCAAAGATTCGGTTTGGAAAGAGCTCAAAAAAGTACCTAAGATCGAATTGAAAAAAATCTTGTCTCGAGTGAAGGCGCTTGGAAACGATCCCCGCCCCATGGGCTGCGAAAAACTTACAGGGCTTGAATTATACCGCATCCGTCAAGGCAATTATCGGATCGTGTATTCGATACAGGATAACGCGCTTACGGTATGGGTGATCAAAGTAGGCCATCGTAAAGATGTCTATCGTTGAGCGAAGCAATACCGGATCGCTGATGAGCATGCTGCCAACGCGGCGTCAAATCTCGCTGCGATAAAAACGCCATAAAGCCACGGCGGCCAGCACGGCCGTGTAGAAGAGCACATTGAGCCCCACATAGGCCGGCGGCATGGCATCGAACGCGCGGCTGGTGATCCAGGTGGCGGCCAGATCCTGAAGCATGCAGACCTTGGGAAAAAGGATGCGCCACAGGGCTGCCGGGCTTTGGTCGGTCACCATCTGCTGGAGCATCTCGCTGTGCATGAGCCGGTAGGCGCCGTCGGATACAAAGCTGACGCCGATGACCATCAGGGTGAAGAGCGCGGCCATCACGTTGGGCAGAAACAGCGACAAGGTCCAGGTCAGGACAATGGCAAACAGCAGGTTGACGGAGCACAAGAGCGAGGCGATCAGGTATCCGGCCATCGGCGTGCCGGTATGGGACCGGACGATCAGCGCGATGGTCAGATGCAGAACGAACATGAAAACGGAGGCAAGCACCCAGGTGCCGGCAACTCTTCCGAACACGTACTGCCAGCGGTCCACGGCCCGGGAGAGAAACAGCACCAGGCTGCCGTCCTCGCGATCCCTTGAAACCGTGCCCATGGAAAGCAGTGTGGTCATCAGGAACATGCCGGCGGCCGCCACGTGAAAGGCGATCAGGGAGGCATGGAAGGCCAGGGACTGCCGGTCCAGCGCCTGCCCGTTGACGGTATAGTTGCCGCCGTAACAACTGCGGAGCAGCAGGACAAAGAAGAGCGCGACGGCCAGTAGCACATAAACGCTCTTCTGGCGCAGCAGATCTTTCAATGTGAAGGTAAATATGCGGGCCAGGTTATGCATTGTGCGCCTTGCTACCCTCCACGTTGCGGATAAACACCTCTTCCAGGGTTTCATGGCCCTGAACGATCTGCCCCAGGGCGCCCTGGACCACGATCCGGCCCTTGTGCATGATCGCCGCCGCATCGCAGAGCCGCTCGACCTCCGAAAGCAGATGGGAATTGAGGAGGATGGTCCCCCCGCCTTGCTTGAAATCTTCGAGCAGCAGGCGCACATCGCGCATGCCCAGCGGATCCAGGCCCGAGACCGGCTCATCCAGCACCAGCAGCTCGGGATCGCCCAGAAGGGCCGCCCCGAGCCCGATGCGCTGGACCATCCCCTTGGAGTAATGGGCGGCCTTTTTCTTCGCCTGGTCGTCCATGCCGACCCGTTTCAACATGTCGGCCACCGCCGCCTGGGCACGCCCGCCGCGCAGTCCGCAAAAGGCGGCCTGGCGCAGCAGGTACTGCCTGCCGGACAGATGGGGCGGGATGCGATGGATCTCGGCCAGGTACCCCAGCCGCCGGCGCGACGCGGCGCTTCCGGCCGGCCGGCCGTCGATGGTGATTTTTCCGGCCGTGCACCGCGAAAAGCCGAGCAGCAGCCGCACCAGGGTCGTCTTGCCGGCCCCGTTGGGCCCCAAAAGGGCAAAGGCCTCCCCTTTGCGCACCGTATAGGAGACCGCGTCCACCGCCACCAGGGTTCCGTATCTCTTGGTCACATTTTCGAACGAGAGCATGCCTTGGCCTTTTTCGCGCCTCTGCGGCAATGGATTGCAAGAAAATCGTTTCATAACTGCCATCGGAGGCAAGATCAAGGGGGAAGGTGGGCCCAGAACCCAAAGATCGACTTGAGCAAACCTCCGCATTGTGGTTCAATGTCGCATCCCCTTGCATTGGGCCGGCCAGGCGCCGGCGCTGAATCTGCTCTGGATATCGGGACCGTGATCGGCATGGGTATCGTTGTCTGGGTGGTGCGGGCTGGAGTCAATAATCAACAAATTGAGGGAAGGAGAGCGACATGGTGCGCACCGAGATCTCCCTGTTTTTGAAGAACGCGCCCGGTGAGCTGGGGCGGCTGGCGGCGTTGTTCGCCGAAGCGGGCATCAACATCGACGCCATCACCATCCAGGATGCGTCCAACTACGTCAAGGAGTTGTTCAAGGCCCGCGGGCGCTCGCTCAAGCGCATCGCCTCGGCGGCGAGCTACGACTCCATGAGCAAGGATTCGGCGGAGTTCGCCCTGATCCGCTTGCTGCCCTCCGAAGGGGCCACCGACCGCGCCATGGACCTGCTGACCCGCCATGAGTTTGTTTTCGATATCGTGCCGGTGATCGCCGTGCCCATGCGCAACCGGCCGGGGCGGCTGGCGCAAGTGGCCGGTCAACTGGGGCAGGAGGAGATCAACATCCATTATATGTACGGTTCCTCCACCGGCGAAGGCAAAGAGGGGTTGCTGGTCTTCTGTCTGGACGACATCGACCGCGCGGCCCGCATTCTCCAGGACGAAGCATAGAGGATACGATGACGGCCATTCTGCAAGGCATCGCTTACAATTTCAGGGGTCTGCGCCTGGGGCTGAGCACCAGCCGCTTGTTGCTGCTGGGCCTGTTGCGCTTCGCGCTGCTGGTGGTCATCACCGTGGCGGCGGCGGCGGTGATCCTGGTCAACTACCAGGAGATCCTCAACCTCATGTGGAACCGGCCCGAGAGCGCCTGGTTCGTCTGGCTCTGGCATGTGGTCTCCTGGCTGCTGGCGTTGGTGCTGATGGCCATCTCCACGGTGGTGGGCTTTTTGATTTCCCAGGTGCTGTTCAGCGTCGTGATCATGGATTACATGTCCCAGATCACCGAGCGCATGGCCACCGGTGGGGTGCAAACCGGGGCGGCCATTGCCTGGCACCGCTACTTCTTTCATCTGCTGCGCCAGGAGATCCCGCGCGGCGTGCTGCCCGTGTCGATCTCCCTGCTGCTGCTGGTGCTCGGTTGGTTTACGCCCCTGGGGCCGGTGTTCACGGTGTTGAGCCCGCTGGCCGCCGTGCTGTTCCTGGCCTGGGACAACACCGACCTGGTGCCGGCCCGGCGCATGCTCCCCTTCGGGGAGCGCTTCGCGCTGCTGCGCCGAAACGTCGGCTTTCATCTGGGCTTTGGCCTGCCTTTCCTGATTCCGGTGCTCAATCTTGTGCTGCTTTCCTTCGCGCCGGTGGGGGCGACCTTGTTCTACACGGAGAAAATCGATGCCCTCGAAAAGCCCCTTTGACCCGAGCGCGCGGCGGGTCCGGATCAGCCGTTAACGCTGAAAGGTCCGTCCTTGAAAAACAACGGCCTGGGAAAATTCAAAGCCCACTGGACCCAGCTCGAAAGCCGGTTCTTGCCCACCGACCTGCGCAGCAAGGATCCGCTGGCCTTCTGGCAGGAGCGCATCCTGTTCATCATGTGCTTTCTGTGCAGCGCCCTGGGCCCCATGGCCCTGATTCCTTCATTGTTTCTGGCGCACAAAGAGGGGCTCATCGGCGTCATGATCCTGGACTGCGCCGCCTATATGAGCATGGTGGTGGCGCTCCTGGCCCGGCGCTTGTCGTTCAAGGCCCGCGGCTATCTGGCCTGCCTCAGCCTGTATGCCCTGGGCGTGGGCGTGTCGGTGCTGCTGGGCCTGAACGGCGGCGGCTATATATGGTTGTTCGGCGTCTCGGTCATGATGAGCACCATCATGGGCATGGGCGCGGCTTTGTGGACCTTGGTGCTCAACGCCCTGACCCTGGGCAGCATCGCGGTGCTGATCGCTTTTGGCGTGCTGGAATGGGCCCTGGTTCTGGAAAATGCGCTGCAGAAATGGCTGGTGCTGACGGCCAACTTCATGCTGCTCAATGCGTTCGTGACCACCACCACCGCCTTCATGCTCAATGGGCTCAAAAAAGTGCTGGCCGATGAGCAGAGCGTCAGCGCGCATTTGCGCCAGAGCCAGGAGCGCTACCGCATCGTGGCCGACTTCAACTACGACTGGGAGTATTGGATCGGCTCCGAAGGCGCCCTGCGCTATGTTTCCCCTTCGTGCGAGCGCATTACGGGCTATGCCGTGGATGAGTTCGTTCAGGACCCGGGCCTGCTCACCGCGATTGTCCATCGCGCGGATCGCGAGCCGATCGGCGAGCATCTGCGCCAGGACCTGACCAGCAGCCGGCAGAGCGAGTCCCTGGACTTTCGCATTACGACCCGCGACGGGCAGGAGATCTGGATCAACCACAACTGCCAACCGGTCTATGCCGAGGACGGTACCTTCCTGGGCCGCCGGGTGGGCAACCGCGACATCACCGAACGCAAGCAAGTCGAAGACAACCTGCAACGGCACCACGAACGCTTTCTGACGGTGCTCGACAGCATCGACGCCGCGATTTTCGTGGCCGACCTGGAAACCCATGAAATCCTGTTCGTCAACAAGCGGCACATCCAGACCTTCGGCCAGGACCTGACCGGCACCTGCTGCTGGCAAGGCCTGCGCCATCGGAACGCCCCTTGCGACGATTGCCGCAACCCGGCGCTGATCGCCGCCAATGGGGAACCCGCGGGGGTCCAGGTCTGGCACGAACAAAATCCGGTCACCCAGCGCTGGTTTGTCAAATACGAGCGCGTCGTGAAATGGACCGATGGCCGCATGGTCAAGATCCAGATCGCCACCGACATCACCGAACTCAAGCGCATGGAGGCCGAGCTGCGCCAGGCCCACAAAATGGAGGCCATCGGCACCCTGGCGGGGGGCATCGCCCATGACTTCAACAACATCCTGGCCTCGATCATCGGCTATACCGAACTCTCCCTGGACGATGCCCCCCAGGACACGCTGCTCGAAGACAACCTGCGCGAAGTGCTGACCGCCGGCAAACGCGCCCGGGACCTGGTGCGCCAGATCCTGACCTTCGCCCGCCAAGCCGACGAGCAGATGAAACCGATCCAGGTGCGGTCGGTCGCTGCCGAGGCGCTGCGGCTGATCCGTTCGTCGCTGCCTTCCACCATCGAAATCCGGCCGGATCTCTCCAGCCAGGCGGCCATCATGGGCAGTCCGGTGCAGATCCACCAGATCCTCATGAACCTGTGCACCAACGCCGCCCAGGCCATGGAAAAGAGCGGCGGCCTGCTGACGGTGAGCCTGAGCGATGTGCGCATGCCTTCCAACGGCGTCGATCCGGCGGCCATGCTGGAACCCGGCGAATATCTGAAGTTGAGTGTCAGCGACAGCGGCTGCGGCATTGCCCCCCAACACATGGAGCAGATTTTTCAGCCCTTTTTCACCACCAAGGAGCCGGGCAAAGGCACCGGCATGGGGCTGGCCATGGTGCATGGTATCGTGGAGAGCTGCAAGGGCAAGATCTTCGTGAAGAGCGAGCTGGGCAAGGGGTCCGAGTTCCACCTGTACTTCCCCACCGCCAAGTCCGAGGCCGCGGTGGAGGCCGAAGCGGAGGCCGTGGCCACCGGCAACGAGCGCATCCTGCTGGTGGACGATGAACTGGCCATCGTCAAAATGGGCTCCCAGATGCTGGAAAAACTCGGCTATCGGGTCACCACCCGCACCAGCAGCGTGGAGGCCTTGAGCCTGTTCCGCTCCAGGCCCCACGATTTCGACCTGGTGATTACCGACATGACCATGCCCAACATGACCGGCGCCGATCTGGCCATGGAGCTGATGGCCATCCGACGCAATATCCCTGTGATCCTGTGCACCGGCTACAGCAACAAAATCTCCGACACCCTGGCGGCCCAGATCGGTATCCGCGCCTTTGCCTACAAGCCCATCGTCAAGAAGGATCTGGCCGAGAAAATCCGCACGGTATTGGATGAGGCCGGCAATTCTCGGTGAACCGGACGTGTCTCGGCGTAGCCGACAGGCGAAGACGGACCATGACCTGAACGGGCTGTGCGCGCATTCGCCACTACTGCCCCCGGTGCTTCCGATCCAAATAATACCCCAACACGGTCTCGAAGTACTCTTCCGGTTTGGGCAGTTCGATCCCATCGGTCTCCAGCAACGCCCGCGTATGCCTATTGCCGAAGGTCTGGGCCTTCTTGAGGTAGGCGAAAAGGAATGGCATGGCGTCCAGGGCGCGGCGATCCCTGGGCGGGATCAGCGGCCGGATCAGGCGCAGAGCCATTTTGCAAAGCGGCAAGGGCAGCTCCTTGACCATGGGCAGTTGGCGGCCGCAGGCGGTGAAGATGCGCCGCACGTCGGCGATCATTCGGCTGAGGGGCAGGGCGTCCAATGGTCCGGCGCACAGGTGCAGAATCGGCACCGGAGGGGCTTCCCGCCGGCTGGACCACTCCAGTACGCGCGCCACATAATCGGCCGGCACGATATCCAGACACATGCCGTCCACGGCCGGCAGAAAGCCGTGGCTGCGACCGCCGCTGAGAAACTCGCACAGGTAGTAAAACACCTGAAAGGCAATGGTTTTGCCCGTGCGCGCATCGCCCACCACCATGCTGGGCCGGTGCACGCTGATCGGCCGCCCGGCGGCGATCTTGGCCCGCACCAGGGTTTCGGCCTCGGCCTTGGCCGCTTCGTAGGAGTTGCGAAAGTGCCGGGGGTGGTCCAGCCACTGCTCGGGGATCTCGCCGCCGGTGTGACCGGCCACGCCCACGGTGCTGACAAACTCCAGCTTGTGCGCGACGGCGGAGGCTTCCAGCAGCTCCAAGATGCCGGTGGTCATGGCCAGCGTCTGGCGCCGGGCCTCGGCCAGGGGCAGGTTCATGTGCACGTTGCCGGCGCAGTGCACCAGGTGCGTGCAGGTGTGGGCCACCCGGTCATAGGCCTCGGGCGAAAGGCCCAGGCTCGGCCGGTAAAGATCGCCGGGCAAGGCGTCGATCCCCAGGGTTGCTGGGTGGTCCACTTCGCAGAAGCGCAGCAGCTTTTGCAGGCGTTCATCCGCCTGGGCCTGGGTGTCGGCCCGCAGCAGCAAGGTGGCGCGCGCCTCCGGGGAGGCGATGCGCCGCAGAAAAGCGCTGCCCACAACCCCCGTTCCGCCGGTTAAAAAGTAATGTCGCATCGCTACACCATTATCCATCCGAGTGAATACCGGTACGTTCCATTTTCCACACGCGGCCTTCATCTTCTTTTTCGATCCGGCGATAGATCGCTTCGATCGCCGCGGCATGCTTTTTGAGCACGAACTCGCGGCGCAACTTCAAATTGGCGGTCAGCTCGCCATTTTGAGGCGAAAAGGCGTCGTGCACCACGGCCACCGCTGCCGGCCGGCTGTAGGCGGGCAGATGGGCGCAGGCGTGTTGGGCCTGTGTGTGCAGATAGCGATAGGCGCCTGCGGGCCCCTGATGCCGTGCCAGCAATCGATGCCACTGCTCCTCGGGAACGTTGAGCAGGGCGACCACGAACTTGCGGTTGTGGCCGGCGGCCAGGCAGTGGGCCACCCCTTCGATACTGCCCAGGGCCTCTTCCAGGGGGCGCGGCACGATCTTGCGACCCGTGGAGAGTTTGAAGATATCGCTTTTGCGGCCGGTGATCCGTAAGAAGCCGTCGCTGTCCAACCGGCCCAGGTCGCCGGTCCGCCAGAAGCCTTCGGCCTGGGGATCGGCCACGACCACCGACACCCCGGCACTCTTGACCAGAATCTCGCCGTCTTCGGCGATGCGCACGGCGTTGGGCAAAAGCGGCCGGCCCACGCTGCCCGGCCGGCAGGCGCCGGGGCCGTTCATGGCAATGGGCACAATGTTTTCGCTGATGCCATAAGCTTCCAGAATCGGCCAGCCCAGGGCGGCGAAAGCCTCGATCAAGGCTTCGGAAAGGGGGGCCGAGCCGCTGATGAAGAAGCGCAGCCGACCGCCCATAGCGCGGCGCACCCGGCGCAGCACCAGCCGGTCGGCCAGACGGTATTGGTACTTCAGGGGCCAGGCGACCGCATCGCCCCGCACCGCGGCTTGCCAGTAGCGTTGACCCACCTGCTGGGCCCAGCAGGCCGTGGATTGGAGCCGGCCGGGCAGGCGCGCCAGGCGCCGGTGGATTTCGGCGTGAAGCTTTTCGTAGAAGCGCGGCACGGCCACCAGGAAGTGGGGCCGGATGGCGCGTACCTCCGCCAGAATGCGCGCCGGATCGGGCACCATGAAGCTCTTCCAGTTGGCGGCCAGGGCACACCAATTGGTCATGCGCTGGAAGGGATTGGCCAGCGGCAGCCAGCAAACGGTGTGGGCCTGATCGGGCAGGCCGGCCAGGACCGGCAAGATACTGGCAATGGCCAGGCTCAGTTGGCGATGGGAGTAAATCAGGGCCTTGGGCCGGCCGGTGGTCCCGGAAGTAAAGATCAGCGTGGCCGGCTGCTCGGGGGAGAGGGCCGAAAGCTCGGGCAGCGGCCGGGCAACGCCGCTCGTCGACACCGGCAAGCAGTCGATATCGGTCAGCACCAGACGCAGCGAAGCCAGGGTGGCGGCCGGAATGCGGGGCAGCATCTGGCGATCGTCCAGGATCAGGGCCTTGGCTTTGAAAAGGGAGAAGAGATCGGCGAGCCGGTCGGCCGGATCGTTGCGGTCCAGGCCCACCACGACGCCGCCGATGCGGTAGACCGCATGCTGCACCACTTCCCAGCGCAGCGAATTGGGCAGCATCACGGCCACGTGATCCCCGGGCCGCAGGCCGGCGTGCCACAGCGCGGCGGCCTGCGCGCCGACACTTTTATAAAACTGTTTCCAGGTCGTGTTCCGCCAGCGCCCGGCCGGGTTGCGCGCCACGAAGGCCGTGGCCCGGGGCGTTGCGCGTACCCGTTGGGCCAGCAGCTCGGGCAGGGTGGCGAAGTCGGTCAAGTGTGTCATCGGTGCCTCCAATGCCGACCTGGGCGCGCGTCAACGACAAGCGCGCCAGGGCCTCGTCCACCGCCGTGCCCAGCAAACGTCCGGTTTTGGCCGCGTACTCCAGGGTCTCGAAGGAGTAGAGCCAGTGCCGGCGGTCGGCCCTGCCCTGGCGCACCATGCCGGCAAACTCGGGTTCGAAGGAGGAGTAGCCCAAGGTCAGCATATCGACGATCCCCATAAGGGGAATCAATTGATGATTGGTGATCAGCGGGCTTTCGTCGCCCCGGGGCAGCAACCCCAGGCGCAGCACCTCCCGCTTGATGAAGGATTCGTCCAGATCCCAGAAGTAAAATGGGAACAGCATGCGCGGCCGGCGCTCGGCCGGCCAGGCCCGACCGTTCCACCAGTAGTTCATCTCCTGTTCGTCGAAGAGATCGCGCAAGCGGATGCCGGCCACTTGCTCGCGGGCCAGGGCTTCGTCTTGCTCGGTCGTGATATAATCGTGCAGATGCAGGATGTTCTCCACCTGGGCCGGCGACAGGCCGCACACGATGTAGGGGATCTCCAGCTTGGCCGCCAGGTTGCGGGCCAGGTCCGAGAAGAAATCGCCGTCGAATTGATCCACGGTGCCGGCGCAGCCCTGCGCGTTGAGGTGCGTCAGGGCATGGCGGTACATCTTTTCCATGGTAACGGCCCTGGGCCGCAAGGTCAGGTGATCGACCCCCAGGCGGCGGATGATCTCCTGGATATTCTCCAGGGCCACCGGGCTCATGAAGGTGTTGTCTACCGTTACGGCCAACAGGCGCAGATCGGGATACTCCTGGAGCAGGCGGTGGAGCATGTAGCTGCTGTCCTTGCCGCCGCTGAACAGCACCATGGCATGGTAGAGCCGCTCTTTGCCGACCGGTACCCCCCGCAGGCGGCGGTCGAAATCGGCATGCATCCGCTGCTTGCGCTCGGAGGAGAGCGGCGCTTCGGGGGGGTGCGGATCGCGGCAGTGGGGGCACAGGCCATCGACCAGGGGGGCGTAGCTTTGCGGCAGGATGCAGCGGCGGCAGCGGGGCGTCAAATGCTTGCCGGCCAAGCGCCGGTGGATGGGCCACACGTGCCGGATATACCACTCGAAGCGTCTCACATCACGGATCAATTGGGCTTTGTTCGGCATGGTCGAGTTCCTTTCTGGCCAAAGGATGGCACCGCGCTGCTTTGCAGGCCAAGCGCGAATCATGATTCGCCCCTACATGGCACCTGCGCGGCTGCTTTTTGAATAGCTACCTGAGCGGCTGCTTTGTTTACCCTATCCTCCCACGGCGGCCGCCGACGCGGCCTCCGGCCGCACCGTCAAAGCAAACTGCCGCTCCAGGTAGTCCAGCAACTGCCCCCAGAAATTACCGGCATACACAATCTCCAGGCCGTAGGTGGTGCCGGAGCGCCAGCACAAGCGCGCCTTGAGCAGTACGGACTTGTCTTCGCCCACCGTGATCTTGAAGACCGGCGAGGCGTCCATGTCCAACTCGCTGGCGGCGCGCACGCGCAGCCCGGTGCGGGAGGCGTCCATGACCGTCACGGCGACCGGGTCGTGCTCGGCGGCGTGGGCCATGCCGCTGCAGGCCACCTCGAAGCGCCGGCCACGCCGGGCGTTCTCGTAGGGAATGGCCCATTGCGGCGGCCACACGGCGGCATATTCGCTGTCCAGGTAGATATTGCGCAGGGCCTTGATCTGATAGGCTTTGAACTGGCAGAAGCTATCGGTGCACTGATTGAAGAAGAAATCCAGCAATCCGGGGGACATGACCGGGTCGCTGACCGTGTAGAAGGGGCGCTCGGGAAAGCACATCTGGCGGCGCTCGGCTGCGCTGAAACCGCCGAAGAACAAGTGATGGATGTTTTTGTGGGCCGGCCGGCCGGCATAGGCGGCCTGCCAGGTCTGGGCGGCGGTCTGCAGGTTGAGCGTGGCGCAGACGGCCGGCGCATCGTTGGCAAAGGCGTACTTCTTCAGGGCCGAACGGTGCAAGGTCTCGAAGCACAGCACCGATTCGTAGAGGGTGATGCGGTCGGGGTTGACCACAATCACGAAACGGTCCAGGCCGAAATAGTTGAGGCTGTAGTGCACCGTGTATTTGAACAAATGGAACATCACTTCGCCCGAGCGGCCGCGGAAGTCGGGGCGGATCGCCAGGGCGGAGACTTCTCCCAGGCGCTCGCCTTTTTTCCGGAAGCGGGAAAGATCCATCACCTGATCGGTGGGCAACCCGAAGGGGCCGTCGCGGATCACCGAAATGGTGGCGATCACTTGATCTTCGTGCTTGGCCACCAGGGTGGTGGTGGAGGGCAGGGCGTGGTAATCGGTGATGCGTCGGCGGCTGATGTGGGGCTTGCTGAAGCCCTCCTTGACATAGGCGTCATGCAGAATTTGAAAGGCCTGATCCAGGTCCTGTTGGGATTTGGCGATTTCGAAGCGTAGATCCTCACGCAACGGCGGAATCGTGATGCGGGAGCGGCAGAAATGATCGCGCAGCGATTTGGGCAAGTAGCGCAGCAAGGCAAAGAGCTGCTTGCGGATGCGTCTCACGTTCATTTTAGGTCTCCTGAAGTTCGGGTTTCTTTGGACCGAAGAGATTGTCCCAGAATGGCGGCGAGGCCCGCCGACGAGAGGCTATGCTAAAAACATGCCGAAGCTCGATTTTTCAAGGATTCATGCGGTTTTCAGAAGATGGGGCCACCGGCGCCGGCAGGCGTGGGGGGCGATGCGGGGCCGGAGCGTCAAAATATCGTCTGGCGGCTGAACAACATTCATTCGGGGCCAATGCGCGCACAGCACGTTCAGGTCATGGTCCGGGTCACCGGCCACACATTTCAAGTGCCGCTATGGATGCGCTCCGGGCGGCCTGGAAACTCGCTGCGCTCAAACAGTCCAGGCCGCTTTTCCTGCGCTGCATCCAAGCGGCACTAAAATGCATGGCCAATGGTGCCCCGGACCACGACCTGAACGTGCTGTGAAGGTTTACCGAGAATTGTTGGGCAAAGCCGCGGCACTGCTTTCAACGCGGCGCAAGAGGTCGCATGCAGGTTTGCACGGCCCGGGCCAGGGGAAGCAGTCGGGCGCGCAGTTCGGGGGGGATCATCAGCGCGGGTATGGCGTGGTGGGGGGTGAGGGGCGGCGTGGCCGTGACCGGCCTGCCGGAAGTATAGGCCGCCAGATGCTCCGGCTGGAGGAGAAAAAGCAGGGCGTCCGCCAGATTGGCCGAGGCGCCGTGAAGATCCAGGGCCTCGATGAACTGCATCAGCAGATGGTTGGCGCCCAGGATCGCCTCGGGCATGTCGGCGGCGCCGCCCCGGGCGCAGGCGGTGCGCGACACCATGGCGCGGCAGGCCAGGGGGCGCGCGGGGTAGATCGAGCAGCGATCGGCGGTGAGCAGCGGGCAGGGCCCCACCGCGGGGTCGGCGGCTTCGTCGGGAACCTCCGCGCCTTGGAGGCAGAGGGCCGCCATGCGGTTGATGGTCAGCGCGGGCTGGAAGCGCGGTTGCCGGGCCGCGGCCGCGAGCAGCTCCAGGGGGGCGTCGCGGCCCTGGTCGCGCCAGTGGTGCACGATGTGGAGTGCTTCCAGGGTCGTGAGGGTGACGTTGGCCGTGCAGCAGCGGGCGCACCCCGGGCCGCAGGCCAGCGCAAACGAGCCGCAGTAATCGGCGTGCAGCGCGTAGATCTTCTCCAGTATGCCCAAGCGGGTTCGTGTGTCCATGCCCGGATCGCCTCCTTGACTTTCAGCATTCCACTTTCATCTTTGACTTTACACTGCCGGCGCTGCCGGTTAGGCTGAGTCACCTGCACCGATCGTCCGAACGGATCGTTCCGCGTCGCCGAACCCCAACATCCATCAGGAGGAGGCCCATGTCCAGCACCGTTTTCTTTATCGATTTTCGTGCCGATGTGCAAACCAACATGATGGCCAAGCTGGCACTCATGGTGCGACAGGCCGGCCTGGAAAGCGTGGTTCGGCCCCGCGATCTGGTGGCCCTCAAGCTGCACTTCGGGGAGATGGGCAACGCCGCCTTCATCCGGCCGATCTATTTGCGCACGCTGGTGGCCGCCGTTAAGCAGGCCGGCGGCGTGCCTTTTCTGACCGACGCCAATACGCTCTACGCCGGCACGCGCTCGGATGCGCCCCACCACCTGACCACCGCCATCCAGAACGGCTTCGCCTATGCCGTGGTCGAAGCGCCCCTGGTGATCGCCGACGGCCTGCGCGGCAACAGCGAGGCGGCCGTTCCCGTGGCCGGCCAACACTTTGAGCAGGCCTACATCGGCCGGGAGATCATGGCGGCCGATGCCTTGATCTCGGTGGCCCACTTCAAGGGCCACGAGCTTTCGGGATTCGGCGGCACGCTCAAGAACGTGGGCATGGGCAGCGCGTCGCGCAAGGGCAAGCTGGCCATGCACTCCACGGTCGCGCCCCAGGTCAAGGCCGAGAATTGCATCGGTTGCGGCGAATGCGTGGAACACTGTTCCCAGCACGCCCTGAGCCTGGCCGACGACAAGGCGGTCATCGACTCCCAGCGCTGCATCGGCTGCGGCGAGTGTATTTTAATGTGCAGCAACAAGGCCATCGAAATCGCCTGGGACCAGGAGATCCCGCGCTTTCTGGAAGGCATGGTCGAGTACGCGGCGGCCGTGATCCTGGCCAAGCCCGGCAAGACCCTTTTCATCAACTTCATCACCGATGTGTCGCCGGCCTGCGATTGCTATGCGGGCAACGACGCGCCCATCGTCAAGAACATCGGCGTGCTGGCGTCCACCGACCCGGTGGCCATCGACCAGGCTTCGGCCGATCTGGTCAATGCCGAACCGGCCCTGGCCAACAGCACGCTTACGGTCCACACCGGGGCGGGCGAAGATAAGTTCAAGGGGCTCTACCCCGAGGTGGATTGGCCTTTGCAACTGGCCTATGCCGAGCAGTTGGGCCTGGGCAGCCGGCAGTATGACCTGCGCAAGGTGGGCTAGCGCGCCATGGAGATATTACTGGTCACCCTGCTGTTGATCGTTACCCTGGTGCTGCTCATCGGCGAGTGGATGCCCCTCGATCTGGTGGCCATCGGGCTGATGGTGGCGCTCATGGTCACCGGACTTTTGAAACCGACGGAGGCCGTGGCCGGTTTTGCCAATCCGGCGGTGATCACCGTGGGCGCCATGTTTCTGCTCAGCCAGGGGATGGCGCGCACCGGGGCCGTCGCCCTGCTCGGCGGTCGGGTGATGGCCCTGACCCGGGGGCGCACCTGGCTGGCCCTGCTGGTGGTGATCGGCATCGTCGCCATCGCCTCGGCCTTCATCAACAACACCCCCGTGGTGGTGCTTTTCATTCCCATCATTCTCAGCATGGGCTGCCAGTTGGGTGTGAGCCCCTCAAAGTTTCTGATCCCCATCTCCTATGCCTCCATCCTGGGCGGCACCTGCACGCTCATCGGCACCTCCACCAATATCATTGTCAGCGACCTCTCTTTCCAAATGGGGTATGGGCGTCTGGGTATGTTCGAGCTGAGCCAGGTGGGTTTGCCGCTGGCCATCGCCGGATTGGGCATCATCCTGGTCGCCGGGCCCCTCTGGCTGCCCGATGTGACCCACCCGACCTGCGAACTGGACAACCAGCCCAAGCGCCGCTACCTGTCCGAGATGATCGTGCCCCGGGGCAGCCGCCTGATCGGCATGGACCCGTGCAGCGATCTGCCGGCGAAATATGCCGGCATCGAGGTGTTGGAACTGATCCGCCAGGATCACATTTTCCATCCCTGCCGGGATCGAATGGTCATCGCGGCGGACGACCTGCTGCTGGTCAAGGGCACCCCCAACGACCTGACCAACATTCTCCAGGGCAAGGATGTGGATCTGCCGCCCATGGAAAAGGAGCTCAGCTTCGGTGTTCCCAAAGAAACCCTGGTGGTCGAGCTGATCATCCCGCCCCAGTCCGAGTTGCTGGGCCAGCCGCTGGGCGAGACCTTCCTGATCCGGGACGAGGACCTGCACATCGTGGCCATCGAGCGCAGCGGTCTGCACTACACCGAAAAGAAGATCAAGGACATCCGTCTGCGCATCGGTGACATCCTGCTGGTGTGGTGTCACGCCGACCGCATCGATAAATTCAGGGGCCGGCCGGACTGGATCGTGGTCGAGGATGTGCACCAGGAGATCGTCTATCGGCGCAAAGCCCCCCTGGCCGGCGCCATCTTTGCCGCCATGGTGGCCGTCGCCGCCACGGGGCTGGCCGATATTATGGCGGCCGCCCTGGGCGCCGTGTTTCTGATGGTGCTTACGGGCTGTCTGCCGCTCAAAGAAGCCTATCGGGCCTTGCAAAGCAATGTGCTGCTGCTCATCGTGGCGACCATCGCCCTGGGCACGGCCATGACCGCCACCGGTGCCAGCCGGTACTACGCCAGCCTCTTCCTGGGGCTGCTGCAGGGCTGGTCGCCGACGCTGATCTTGGGCGGCATCGTTTTTCTGACCAGCTTTTGCTCCCATGTGCTGAGCAACAACGCCACCGCGGTGCTGCTGCTGCCCATCGCGGTTTCCACGGCCATGGGTCTGGGCGTCGATCCCAAACCGTTCATCATGGCGGTCCTGTTCGGCGCCAGCGCCTGCTTCGCCACCCCCATCGGTTACCAGACCAACCTGCTGGTCTATGGGCCGGGCGGCTACCGCTTCAGCGACTATTTCAAATTGGGGATTCCTTTGAACCTGCTGGTGATCGTGGGCGCGACGGTGCTGATCCCCATCTTCTGGCCGCTCTAAGGGGCCGGCCATTCACGGTGCACCGAACCAGCACCTGAACGTGCTGTGCGTTCGATTTGCCAAAGCGTTCGCCAGGAATCGCTGAAACTCAAACAAAACCGATGGACAACCGATAGTAAATGGCGTACCCTACGCGGTTCATCAAAGGAGACGAATAATTTCATGAGCGATACAACCAATACCCTGATTACCAACGCCAACATCCGCAACGTGGCCATTATCGCCCACGTCGATCACGGCAAAACCACCCTGGTGGACGCCATGTTTCGACAGAGCGGCCAGATCCGAGAAGGGGCCAACGTCAACGAGCGGCTCATGGACAACATGGACCTGGAGCGCGAACGGGGCATCACCATCGCCGCCAAGAACTGCTCGGTGCACTGGAAAGGGGTCAAGATCAACATCATCGACACCCCGGGCCATGCCGATTTCGGCGGCGAGGTGGAGCGCGCGCTCTCCATGGCCGACGGCGCCCTGCTGCTGGTGGATGCCTCCGAAGGACCGTTGCCCCAGACGCGCTTTGTGCTGGAAAAGACCCTGGCCGCCGGCTTGAAGGTCATCGTGGTGATCAACAAGATCGACCGCAAGGATGCCCGTGCCGACGAGGTGCTAGACCAGGTCTACGACCTGTTCATCGATCTGGACGCCAACGAGGATCAGCTCGACTTTCCCTATCTGTTCGCCATCGGCCGGGACGGCATCGCCCAGGCCAAGGCCAGCGACCACGGCACCGACCTGACCCCCTTGTTCGACCTGATCCTGGAAAAAATACCGGCGCCGGGCCATCTGCCCGAGGGCACCTTCCAGATGCTGGTCTCGGATCTGGGCTACTCGGATTACCTGGGACGCCTGGCCGTGGGCCGGGTGGCCAACGGCCAGGCCCATAACAAGGATGCCCTGGTGTACGTGGGGGTCGATGGCGTGGCGCGGCCGCTCAAGGTGGCCTGTCTGCAAACCTATGAAGGGCCGGCCCTGCAAGAGGTGGCCGCTGCCGACCCGGGCGACATTGTGGTGCTGGCCGGCATCGACGAAGTGCGCATCGGCGACACGATCTGCACCAAAGGCAATCCGGCGGCCCTGCCGCGCATCCGCGTGGACGAACCCACCGTGGGCATGCGCTTTACGGTCAACACCTCGCCCTTTGCCGGCCGCGAAGGGCGCTTTTCCCAGTCGCGCAACCTGCGCGAGCGGCTCTTCAAGGAGACCTTGCGCAATGTGGCCATCCAGGTGGAGGAGACCGACAGCCGCGAAGTGTTCCTGGTCAAGGGCCGCGGCGAGTTCCAGTTGGCGATTCTGATCGAGACCATGCGCCGGGAAGGGTTCGAGCTGGCCGTGGGCCGCCCCGAGGTGATCTACAAGGAAAAGGACGGGGTGAAGACCGAACCCATGGAGCAGCTTTTCGTGGATTGCGACGAGCGCTTTATGGGTGTGGTGACCGAAAAGCTCTCGAGCCGCAAAGGCATGATGACCAACATGATCAACCACGGCAGCGGCCGGGTGCGCATCGAGTTCAGCATCCCCAGCCGGGGCCTGATCGGCTATCGCGACGAGTTTTTGACCGACACCAAGGGCACGGGCCTGCTCAACACCTACTTTGCCGGCTACGACACCTACCGGGGCGAGTTTCCCAGCCGCTTTTCCGGTTCCATCGTCTCCGACCGCCAGGGCAACTCGGTGGCCTATGCCTTGTTCAACCTGGAGCCGCGCGGCCAGCTCTTCATCGAGCCGGGCGTGCCGGTCTACGAAGGCATGATCTTCGGCGAGCACAACCGCGCCACCGATCTGAACGCCAACCCGTGCAAAGAGAAGAAGCTCACCAACATGCGCGCCTCGGGCCACGACGAGAACGTGATCCTGGCGCCGGTCAAGGCCATGACCCTGGAGTGGGCCATCCACTTCATCCGCGAAGACGAGATGGTGGAGGTCACGCCCCAATCCATCCGCCTGCGCAAATCGATCCTCTCGGCCCAGCACCGCTACCGCAGCAGGGGAGAAAAGACCTAACCCCAGTTTTTGTTTGACTTTTCATGTTCGGATGCCTCAATTAAAGCATGCGCCTGGATGCTTACATCGCCTGCCCCCATTGTGATCTGTTGCAGCGCCGCCAGCCTCTGCCGCCCGAGGGCCTGGCGGTCTGCGCGCGTTGCGGCACCTTGCTCTACCGCCATCGGCGCAACAGCCTGGACCGCACCCTGGCCCTGGCGGTCAGCGGCATCATCCTGTTTATCATCGCTAACAGCTACCCGTTCTTGTCGCTGAACATCGAAGGTCAGACGCAAGAGACCCGCCTGGTGAGCGGCATCCTGGTCTTCTTCCGCCAGGGCATGCCCTGGATGGGCTTGCTGGTGCTGGCCACGGGCATTGTCTTCCCCCTGGTGGAACTGCTCGGGCTGACCTATGTGCTGCTGCCCTTCAAGTTCGAGCGGCTCTCCTGGAAGACGGCCGCCGTGTTCCGCCTGATCCGCTCCCTGCAACCCTGGGGCATGACCGAAGTATTTCTGCTGGGCATCCTGGTGTCGATCGTCAAATTGGCCGGCATGGCGACCATCGTTCCGGGCATCGCCCTGTATGCCTTTCTGGTGTTGATCTTTATCGTGGCGGCCACGACCGCTGCCTTGAATCCGGAGATCGTATGGGAACGGCTGACGCCCCGAAGGTGAACCGCGGCGGTCCTGCGCCGGCCACGGCGGCCCGGCTCGGGCTGGTCGCCTGCCACGGCTGCGGCCAGCTCAGCCGCCTGCGGGCCGGCGGCCGGCTGTACTGTCCGCGCTGCGGCGGGGTGTTGCACGTGCGCAAACCCAACAGCGAGGGCCGCACCTGGGCCCTGGTGCTGGCGGCCATCCTGTTTTATATACCGGCCAACGTCCTGCCGGTGACCCATACCACCTATCTGGGCAGTACCCAGTCCGACACCATTTTGAGCGGGGTGTACTACTTCATGACCTCGGGCAGTTGGCACATCGCCCTGATCATTTTCGTGGCCAGCATCGTGGTGCCGGCCCTCAAGATCCTGGCCCTGGCCTTTTTGCTCGTCTCGGTGCGCCGCGGTTCGGATTGGCGTCCGGAAGAGCGCACCCGGCTCTACCACATCACCGAGCTCATCGGCCGCTGGTCCATGGTGGATGTCTACGTGGTCACCGTCATGGTGGCCCTGTTGAAACTGGGGGCCCTGGCCAATGTCGATGCCGGGGTGGGCATCGTCTTTTTCGGCGCGGTGGTCGTGATCACCATGTTTGCGGCCAACAGCTTCGATCCGCGCCTGATCTGGGATGCCATGGAGAAAAGATCATGACCACGCAAGATCGCACGCAAATACCGATGCCCGAGGAGCTGCCGGCGGCCGTCGTGCGCCCGCCCCGGCGCTTCGGCCTGGTTTGGCTCATCCCGTTGCTGGCGGCTCTGATCGGCCTGTGGCTGGCGGTCAAGGCCATCCACGACGCCGGTCCGACCGTCACCATCACCTTCAAGTCGGCCGAAGGGCTGGAGGCCGGCAAAACCCACATCAAGTACAAGGACGTGGTGGTCGGCAAGGTGGAATCGATTCGCCTCAGCGAAGACTTGTCCCAGGTGACGGTGATCGCCGATCTGCAAAAGGAGATGGAAGATTACCTGACCGAAAACACCCGCTTCTGGGTGGTGCGCGCCCGGGTGGCCGCGGGGGAAGTGTCGGGCTTGAGCACCCTGTTCTCGGGGGCCTACATCGGCTTCGAACCCGGCACGGACGGGGCGCCGGCCGAATCCTTCGTGGGCTTGGAAAAACCGCCGTCGGTCACCATCGACACGCCGGGCAGTCAATATCATCTGCGGTCCCAGCGCCTGGGCTCGCTCGATATCGGTTCACCGGTCTACTACCGGCAGATCAGGGTCGGCCAGGTGGTGGGCTATGCCATGACCGCCGATGGTTCGGCCGTGGACATCCAGATTTTTGTCCAGGCGCCGCACAACGAGCAGGTGCGCAGCAACACGCGCTTCTGGGAGACCAGTGGCTTGAATGTCACCCTGGACACCTCGGGCGTGCGCATCGACACCGAGTCGGTGATGAGCCTGCTGATCGGCGGCATCAGTTTCGAGATCCCGGCCAATCAACCCCCTGACGGACCGGCCGCGGAAGATCACATCTTTACCTTGTATGAAAGCCATGACCGCATCCAGGAGCCGGTCTATACCCAGCGCAACTTTATGCTCGCCTATTTTAACGAAAGCGTGCGTGGCCTGAACAAGGGCGCGCCCGTGGAGTTCAGCGGCATCCGGGTGGGCGAAGTCGTGGATGTGCGCTTGGAGTTCGACGAGAAGAAACTGGCCTTTCGCATCCCGGTGCTCATGGCCATCGAACCCGAGCGCATCGCCGTCCAGGGCGATTTGAAAATCAATCGGGCCGAATTGGTTTCGAAGCTGGTATCCAAGGGGTTGCGCGCCCAACTGCGCACCGGCGTGCTGCTCACCGGGCAGCTTTATGTGAATCTGAGCATGTTCCCGAATGCACCCTCCCAGCAGGTGACCCATGCGGGCAGCTATCCGGTGATTCCCACCGTTCCCGGGGCCACCGAAGAGATCACCACGGGCATCGCCGCCTTCGTCGGCCGGCTGGAAAAGCTGCCCGTGGAGGAGATCGGCAGCGAATTGAACGCCAGCCTGCGCCAGCTCCGCCAGTTGATCGGCTCGGAGGATACCGTGGCCGCCATCGCCGCCCTGCGCCAGAGCCTGGGCGAACTACAACGCTTTACGGCCACGCTCAACGACACCTCGGTGCCCCAGATGAACGCGGCCCTTACGCAGTTGCGCCAGGTGCTGGCCCGCACGGAAAACGCCGTGGCCTCGGCCGACGGCCTGATGAGCGGCAACACCGCGCTCACCCACGACCTGCAACAGATGATGCAGGAGCTGGCCAAGGCCGGTCGGGCCATCAGCGTGCTGGCCGACTACCTGCAGCGTCATCCGGAAGCCTTGGTTTTCGGGAAAGAGGAGCCCAAGCCATGATCTTATCCGCGACCCTTGGCCGCCGCCTGCTGTTGCTGTTGACCGCCGCGCTGCTCGCCGGTTGCGGCATTTCTTCGACCGCGGTCTCTTACTACAGCCTCGGGACCCTGCCCGGCGAGCCCGCGGCGCCCGTGGCGCAAAAAGCCCGGCCGGCCATCGGGATCGCCAACGTGATGCTGCCGGACTACCTGGACCGGCCCCAACTCGTCTCCCGCTCGGACGACCACCGGATGAATATCGAAGAGTATCATCGCTGGGCCGGCCGGCTGCAGGACGAGATCTCCCGCGCGCTACTGGAAAACCTGCGCCTGCTCGGCGCCTCCCCGCGCATCGATCGCGCCCCCTGGCCCGCGGGCTTCAAACCCGATATCATCGTCACCGTTCAGCTCACCACCTTCGAGGCCTTTTCCGACGGCACGGTGCGCCTGGCCGGCAGCGTGACCCTGGCCGACCTGCGACCGTCCGCCGCGCCGCTCTCCTGGAACGTTCACCTGCAAGCGCCGGCTACCGGCCGTGCGCCTTCCGAGCGGGTGGCGGCCCAAAGCCGCCTGGTGGCAACCCTCAGCCGCCAGATCGACGATGCCCTGGGGCGCCGGCCATAAGCTCGGCCCAAGGCCGGGCGGCAAGCAAGACAACCCTATTCATGGCGAGGAGAAAAGCATGAGCGATCCGAAAGACACCCATCTTAAATCCATCGGTTACATTCTGTGGATCTTCGGTTTTACGGGTTCCCACCGCTTTTACTACGGCAAGCCGGTGTCGGGAACCATCTGGTTCTTTACCCTGGGCCTCTTCCTGATCGGCTGGATCGTCGATTTTTTCCTGATTCCGTCCATGGACCGCCAGGCGGATTTGAGGTTCCGCCCGGGGCGGCTCGACTACACCATTGCCTGGATTCTGTTGACCTTTCTCGGCTTCTTTGGCATCCATCGCTTTTATATGGGCAAGTGGCTTTCGGGAATCCTTTATCTCATTTCAGGCGGCATCTTCGGCATCGGTTATCTGTACGATCTCTGGACCCTGAACGATCAGGTCACCCAGATCAACGGCCGGCCATGAGCCCCCTGAGCAGGCCACCTGGCGACCCGACAACAGGAAAGAGAGGTCCCCGATGCAATTCGATTTTTCCCAGGCCTTCACGCGCACGATCGGATGGCTTTCGGCGCGGGAATTGGCGTCGCTGCGAAGTAAACGGGTCGCCATCGGCGGCATGGGCGGCACGGGGGGCTATTACGCCCTGACCCTGGCGCGCCTGGGGGTCGAAAAGTTTACCCTGGCCGACTACGATTGCTTCGAAATGAGCAATTTGAACCGTCAGGCCGGCGCGTTTCTCTCCACCCTGGGGAAAAACAAAGCCGAAACCATTGCCGCCATGCTCACCGATATCAATCCCCATATCGACGCGCGCATTTTCAACCAAGGTGTGGACGCCGCCAATATCCCCGACTTTCTGGAGGGCGCCGATTTCTACTTGAATGCCATGGGCTTGTCTTCCGTGGACGTTCAAGCCCAAATCTTCGACGCCTGCCGGAGCCGACGGATACCCGGCACCAGCGCCATCGTGCCCGGCATGGGGGTGTCGGTGGTCAACTTTCATCCGCAGAAAATGTCGTTTGAGCGGTATTTCAGAGTCAAGGGGCTGCCGCGCGCAGAGCAGGCCATTCGACTGCTGGTCGGCCACAACCCCCGCTTGATCATGCGGCATTACATTCTTTCGGACGACGGGGTGCGCTTCAAAGAAAACGACGGCCCTGTGATCCCCGTGTCATGCCTGCTGGCCGCGGGCGTGGCCTGCACGGAAGTATTGAAGATATTGCTGCACCGTAAAAACATTCTCTGGGCTCCCTGGAGCCTGCAGATGGACGCCTACCTGCGCAAGTACTACAAAACCTTCCGGCCGGGCGGCAATGGGAACCTCCTGCACAAAATCATGTTGCTCTATCTGCGCAGGCGTTTGAACCTGCCGCCGGTCGCCGCGGCCCGGCCGGGTATCGCCCCCCAGACCTAGCCTGCTAAGGCCAGGCATCGAAAGGAGTGCATCATGCCCAAAACGGCCATCGTCATCGGCGCCACGGGCCTCGTCGGCCAGGCCGTGGTCGATCGACTGGCCGCGGCCGACTTTACCGGCAAGGTCGTGACCCTCACCCGGCGGCCGGCCGGGCATCCATCGGCCAAAGTCCAGAATCGGGTGGTGGATTTCGACCGCCTGGAAGCGTATGCGGACGACTTCGCCGGCGACCTGCTCTTCTCGTGCCTGGGCACCACGCGCAAGCAGGCCGGTTCCATCGCCGCCCAGCGCACCGTCGATGTGGATTACCAGTATAAAGCCGCCGAGCTGGCCGCCGCCCAGGGCGTGCGCCATTACCTGCTGGTTTCGTCCAGCGGCGCCAATGCCGAGAGCGGCAATGCCTATCTGAAAATGAAGGGCGAGTTGGAAGCGCGCGTGCGGCGCCTGCCTTTTGAGCGCATCTCGATCTTCCAGCCTTCGTTGCTGCTCGGCCAACGCGCCGAGCCTCGTCCCGCAGAGAAATTGTGGAGCCGGATTCTGCCGCCGCTCTGCGCCCTGCCGGGGTTGCGCCGCTACCGCCCCATCCGAGGCGAACAAGTGGCCGCCAAAATGGTGCGGGTGAGCCAAAGTCCGGGGCAGCCGCGGGAGTGGTTTCGACTGGATGAGATCTTCCGATAGGAATCTCCGTCCGAAGACGGAATGTTATGGGCATACCTTATTATATGGGGCATCTTCTATCCCATCTGCAGGCGCCGATCAGCGATACGAAGCCGGCCCCGCAGGATAATCCTCTCTAAGCGATAACCAACATCATTTCAGCCGCTTCAGCAGCCCCTTTCTCCTTGACATGACACACCGATCTTGATTATAGGTCGATGCTTGCTCAGGGGTGACCCTCCGATCCGAAGGTTTTGGCGGGGGGTGGTGAGCGAGGGGACGCACGCAATTCACTTTAAGATATCGGGAAATTGGACGACGAACCCCATGAGTATGATGGCGCAATTGGTCTCGCACAAAGAAGCTGTCGTTGGTAAATGGCTCACGCGGGTAATAGAAACCTACCCTCCTGAAACCGCACGTTTTTTACGTAGCCAGAAGGACCCTTTCGCCAATCCGGTGGGCCAAGCCACCCGACAAAGCCTGAATACCCTGGTGGACCTGTTGATTGCAGGGCTGGATGAGGCGGCGGCCAGAACCGCCCTCGATCCGGTCATCCGCGTCCGCGCCATCCAGGCCTTCACTCCCGCCCAAGCCGTCGGCTTTGTGTTCGAACTCAAGCCCATTCTTCGTGAAAGCCTGGGCCCGGCGTCGCAAAACAGCGCAGAATCGGCCGAGCTTGACGGTCGCATCGATCGTTTGGCGCTGATCGCCTTCGATATCTATATGCAGTGCCGCGAAAAGCTTTACGAGCTCAAAGCCAACGAGATGAAAAATACGACCTATAAGGCATTTGCCAGAGCCGGCCTGATCAAAGATCCAGACAAGGAGCCGGACAATGAGTGACACCGGCTTCAACGGGGGCGCGGTCAGGTTCCGGGTCGCCCGAACGAGTTTAAACCCTTTTCATATGGAGGGTCCCGACCATGTCGGGACCAAGAGTGAGGTGCGGGTAGATGAATAAATTTTACTTGTCATCATTGCTGGCGGTTTTCGTGCTGGCCCTGATCGCCTGGGTGGGGGGGCCCTCGGCACCCTGGCTGTTCGGGATCGTTCTGCCGTATTTGGCCGTCATCCTCTTTGTCGTGGGGGTGATCCGTAAGGTCATGGGCTGGTCGCGCTCGGCGGTGCCCTTCGCCATCCCCACCACGGCCGGCCAGCAGCGCAGCATGCCGTGGATCAAACAGAGCAAAATCGACAACCCTACGACCAAGTTCGGCGTCTTCATCCGTATGGCGCTGGAAATTCTGACCTTCCGGTCGCTTTTCCGCAACACCCGCATGAAGATGACAGAGGAAGGCCGCCTCAGCTACAACCTGGAGATCTTCCTGTGGGTGGGGGCCCTGGCCTTCCACTACGCCTTTCTGGTCACCCTGGTGCGCCACATGCGCTTTTTCCTGGAGCCGGTGCCCTGGTGTATCCAGGCCCTGGAAGCGGTGGACAGCTTCTTTCGCTTCGAGATCTCCTACGATGCGATCCAGTTCGGCCTGCCCGGCGTCTACATTTCGGGCATCGTGCTGCTGGTGGCCGTGAGCTACCTTTTCCTGCGGCGCCTATTCGATGCCAAGGTGCGCTACATCTCCCTGGCACAGGATTATTTCCCCCTGTTCCTCATCATGGGCATCGCCTTTACCGGCATCCTGATGCGCTACTTCACCAAGGTGGACATCGCGGCCATCAAAGAGCTGACCATGAGTCTGGTCACCTTCAAGGCCCTGAGCTTCAATGTGCCCGAGGGCATCGGCCCGCTGTTCTACATTCACCTGCTCTTTGTCTGTACGCTGCTGATCTACTTCCCCTTGAGCAAGCTGATGCACATGGGCGGTGTCTTCTTGAGCCCCACCCGCAACATGACGACCGACACCCGCGCGGTGCGGCATGTGAATCCCTGGAACTACCCGGTCAAGGTGCACACCTACGCGGCCTACGAAAACGAGTTCCGCGAGAAGATGATCGAGGCCGGACTGCCGGTGGACAAAATGCCCGACGAATCGTCCGCGCAAGAGGAAAAGGAGTAAACGACCATGGCAGCAGATGAAACCCCTAAAGCTTCCGAGCTTTTGTCCAAAATAGATTACCGTCCGTCCGCCAAGCAGTGGATGGACGTGCCGGTCAACATCCGCAAGGGCATGTACTGTTATGCCGCCAATCCCAAGAGTGTCGAATACCTCAGCCTGCCCAACGCCCGTCAATGGAACCCCGTGGAAGAGGACTGGAAGCTTCCCGAAAACTGGCAGCAGATTCTGCACGAAGGGTTCAAGGAACGGCTTGAGAAGTTTCGCTCGATCAAAGTCTTCATGGACATCTGCGTGCGCTGCGGTGCCTGCGCCGACAAATGCCACTTTTTCATCGGCACCGGTGACCCCAAGAACATGCCGGTGCTGCGCGCCGAGTTGCTGCGCTCGGTCTACCGCAACGACTTCACCCTCATGGGTAAACTGCTCGGCCGCTTCGCAGGCGCCCGTCCCATGACCGCCCAGGTGCTCAAGGAGTGGTGGTACTACCTGTTTCAGTGCACCGAGTGCCGGCGCTGCTCGCTCTTTTGCCCCTACGGCATCGATACCGCCGAGATCACCATCTTCGGCCGCGAACTGCTCAACCTGATCGGCCTGAACATCGACTGGATCGCCACGCCGGTGGCCAACTGCTACCGCACCGGCAACCACCTGGGCATCCAGCCGCACGCCTTCAAGGACATGCTCGACTTCTTCGTGGACGACCTCGAAGAGATCACCGGCGCGCGTATGGAGCCCAACTACAACCAGAAGGGCGCCGACATTCTTTTCGTGACCCCCTCGGGCGATGTCTTCGCCGATCCGGGCACCTACACCTGCATGGGCTATCTGATGCTCTTCCACTTCCTTAAAGAGAAGTACGGATTGAAGGTCACCTGGAGCACCTATGCCTCCGAGGGCGGCAACTTCGGTTTCTTCACCTCCCACGAAACCATGAAGCGGCTCAACGCCAAGATGTACCTGGAGGCCCGGCGCCTGGGGGTCAAATGGATCCTGGGCGGCGAGTGCGGCCATATGTGGCGGGTGATCAACCAATACATGGATACCATGAACGGCCCGGCCGATTTTTTGGAAGTGCCGGTCAGTCCCATTACCGGGACGCGCTTCGAAAACGCCAAGTCCACCAAGATGGTGCACATCGCCGAGTTCATGGCCGATCTGATCAAGCACGGCAAGCTGGATCTCAAACCCGAGCGCAACGACAATAAAATCGTCACCTTCCACGATTCGTGCAACCCGGCGCGCGGCATGGGTATGTTCGAGGAGCCGCGCTACGTTCTCCGCAACGTGGTCAACCACTTCTACGAGATGCCGGCCAACACCATCCGCGAGCAGACCTTCTGCTGCGGCTCAGGCTCGGGCCTCAACGCCGGCGAGAACATGGAAGAGCGCATGGCCGGGGCCCTGCCGCGATCCAATGCGGTCAAGTACGTGCACGAAAAGTATGGTGTGAACATGCTGGCCTGTGTCTGCGCCGTGGACCGCGCGGCGCTGCCTGCAGCCATGGATTACTGGGTGCCGGGAGTCGGCGTGACCGGCCTGACCGAACTGGTGGCCAATGCCCTGGTCCTGCCTGGAGAACAAGAACGAACCACGGACCTGCGCGGTGAACCGCTGCCGGGAATGGAGGAAGCCGATGAACGATAAGAAATGGATCGTACTGGGCCTGGTCATTTTTCTGGCCCTGTTTCTTTCGCCCTTTTTGTACAACTTGGTGACCGGGGCCAAGGCGGCGGCCATGCCCGAGGTGGTCCTGACCGAACAAGCCAAAGCCGCCAAGCAGTGCGTGATGCCCACCGAGTTCATGCGCACCGAGCACATGCAACTGCTCGACGAGTGGCGCCTCAAGGTGGTGCGTTCCGGGCTGCGCGACTTCACCAACGCCGAAGGCAAGACCTTCAATATGAGCCTGTCCAACACCTGTATGGACTGCCACAGCAACAAGGCCGATTTTTGCGACCGCTGTCATAACTATGCGTCCGTCAACCCCTACTGCTGGGATTGCCATATCGAAAACCCCCAAGGAGAAAAGAAATGAAAAGCAGCCGCAGACGCTTTATGAAGCTGGCGGGCATCGCCGCTTTGGGGCTTGGCGCTCAGCCGGTGATCAAGGCCATCGCCCCCGCCTCCGAAAACGGGCCGCAGACCCAGTTTTCCCAGGGCCCCAATGCGTTGACCGCCCGGCAGTGGGCCATGGTGATCGACACCCGGCGTTTCAAGACCGCCCACGATCTGGAGCCGATGATCGAGGCCTGCCACAAGACCCACAACGTGCCCCACTTCGAAGATAAAAATCACGAGATCAAATGGATCTGGGAAACCCATTTCCACAATGCCTTTCCAGATTCGGCCAACCGCTTCACCAGCGAAGAAACCGAACACCGGCCCTACCTGGTGCTGTGCAACCATTGCGAAAATCCGCCGTGTGTGCGGGCCTGTCCCACCAAGGCCACCTTCAAGCGCGAGAGCGACGGCGTCGTCATGATGGACATGCATCGCTGTATCGGCTGCCGCTTCTGCATGGCCGCCTGTCCCTACGGCTCGCGTAGTTTTAACTTCGTCGAGCCGCTCAAGGGGTTGGTGGAAAAAGAGATCAATTTGAAATATCCCCGCCGCATGAAGGGCGTGGTGGAAAAGTGCACCTTCTGTGTGGAACGGCTGGCCGAAGGCCAGATGCCGGCCTGTGTGGAAGCCTCGGGCGGCGCCATCGTCTTCGGCGACCTGTCCGACCCCGAATCCGAAGTGCGGCAAGTACTGCGCGAGAATTTCACCATCCGGCGCAAACAAAGCTTGGGCACCGAACCATGCGTCTACTACATCGTGTGAGGTGGGTATGCTTGAATTAGCCTTAAAAGGAAGCAAAAGTTATTGGATCTGGATGGTGGCCCTGCTGGGGGTCATCGGCGCCGGTTTTGTGCTCTACCTGGGGCAGTTGCAAATCGGCTTGGGCATCACGGGCATGAGCCGGGATGTCTCCTGGGGGTTTTACATCGCCAACTTCACCTATCTGGTCGGCGTGGCCGCCGGAGGCGTGATGGTGGTGTTGCCCTACTACCTGCACGACTACAAGGCCTACGGCAAGGTCACCATCCTGGGTGAATTCCTGGCCATCGCCGCCTTGATCATGTGCCTGCTGTTCATTCTGGTCGATCTTGGCCAACCCATGCGCGGGCTGAACGTATTCCTCTACCCCACGCTCAACAGCGTCTTGTTCTACGATGCCCTGGTACTCAACGGATATCTGTTGATCAACCTGGTGGTGGGCTGGAACGTGCTGGAAGCCGAGCGCAACGGCGTGCATTATCAGAAGTGGCTCAAGCCGATCATCTACCTTTCCATCCCGTTCGCCGTCAGCATCCACACGGTCACGGCCTTCCTGTACTCGGGTTTGCCCGGCCGCGGCTTCTGGCTCACGGCCATCCTGGCCCCGCGCTTTTTGAGCTCGGCCTTCGCCGCCGGTCCGGCCCTGCTGGTGCTGCTGTGTCTCTTCATCCGCAAGACCACCAAGTTCGATCCGGGCAAGGAGCAGATCCAGAGCCTGGGCCTGACCGTGGCCTACGCCATCTGCATCAACGTTTTCTTCTTCCTGTGCGAGATCTTCGTGGTCTTCTACAGCCAGATGCCCGAGCACATGGATCACTTCAAATACCTGTTCTTCGGGTTGCACGGCCACGGCGCCCTGGTGCCCTGGATGTGGAGCTCCATGGCCCTGATGGTGATCGGCATCATCCTCACCGTCAATCCCATCACGCGCAAAAATGAAACTACCCTGGCCGTAGCCTGTGTCGTGATCATCGCCGGCACCTGGATCGACAAAGGCCTGGGCATGATTTCGGGCGGCTTCGTGCCCAACCCGCTGCACGAAGTCAACGAGTATGCGCCCACTCTGCCGGAGATCGGCATCACCGTCGGCATCTATGCCATCGGCGCCCTGGTGCTGACCGTTCTCTACAAGATGGCCGTCGGCGTGAAAGAAGAAGTACGGGGATAAACCCAGCAAGGCGCTAAAAGAACCGCAAGGCCCACCGGTCCATCCGGTGGGCCTTTTTTGCTTCGCGCATCGCAGACGGCTTCAGAAATTCATCGCCGCGCCGATTTCCGGCACCAAGACCTCCGGCGCCGGCGCACAGCGCCGGATGGCGTGGATGATCCCCGGCATATCGATCAGGGGCATGCGGCGGGTCTTGCTTCCGGGAGTGTGCGACCGGGAGAAGTCGTCATAGTGAAACAACACCACGGCGCGCGGCCGGGTCATCTCGATGAGCCGTCGGGGGTAGCCCTCCCGGCGCTTCCAGCCGGGGACACATAAGCAGAGCACATCGCAGGTTTGCCCCTGCAGGCGGGCCTCATCGAAATTGGCGCTGCCGATGTGCAGAAAGCATTTGCCTTGCAGTTCGAGTTTGGGCGCAAAGACCGTTCCCACCCGATATCCGCTGGCCTTCATGGGTAACGTTCCGGTGGCGCTGATTTCGCCATCGAAGGGCACCCCTTTGCCCAGGGTCAGCCGGCCGTGGGCCGAACGAATCATGGTGACCCTGGCCGCATCGGTCAGTTCCAGCGTCTCGCCGCCGGCGCACACCCGGGTCCGCCCCGGCAGGCCGCCGAGGGCCATCAATGTTTCCAGCGAGCGGCTTCCCACCACTTGGCAAGCGCTGCGCGCCGCGATCCAGGGCACATCCAAGGCGTGATCCGAATGGGTATGGCCCACCACCATGGCCGCCACCCGCTCCGGATCGGGCAGCGCGGCGCCGATGGCCGCCGGGTCGGGCGCAATGCGCTTGAAGAGCGTGTTGAAGATATCGACCCGGGTGTAGTAAGGGTCGATCAGAATCACTTCCTTCTCGGTCTCAAATCGCAGCCCGGCCGCGCCGGTCCAGGTGACTTGGATCATATGCTTCTACCTCACAATCGCCAATCCGATGCGCACCGCCTCCGTGCGTTCGGAATAATGCAGCAGGCTTTCGCCCAGGACGTTGGCGTACTGCACGTGCAGGTAAAGATCGATGTTGTCGCGCAGCAGATGGTGCAGGGGGTAGGTCAGGTTGACTTCGATGGAGGCGCCCTCTTTGGCCCAGCGGAAATGGTTGTCGAAGATGAAGCGGTTCGCTTTGCCGAAGGTAAGCCCCAGGTCGAAGAATCCCCGGTAGTGTTCGATGTCGGGGTTGGTATCGTCGCTGTTGTTGACATAGAGCCAGAAACGGGGCGCGATGCGCAGGCCCAATACCTCTTTTTCTTCCAGGAAGATCAGGCTGGGCTCCAGATAGAGGTAATTGGTGCTGCGCGACTCGTCGCCGCCGCGGCCATTGGACTCATGCTGAAAGCCGGTTTGCAGGAATAACCCTTTGATCAGGCCAACACCGGTGTCGATATTCGGGGTCTGATAGAAAATCTCGGGTTTATAACTGGTGTCTTCAAAGGCCCGGGAGTCGGATGCCAAATCCCAGAATGAGGTCTGGGTATAGCCCATAAAAATATTCGGCACCCAGGGATGCTTCTGGGAAATGCCCTTTTCGGGGTTGAAAAAGCGGTACTTGAAGCTCAATTGGAACTTGGTCTCTTCGGGCTCAATGCCCGCCAGAAAATACATCGGCTGATAAAAGAAGATATTGCGCGCATAGGGCTGGTAGATCTGGATGAACGAATCCATGTCGATTTTGGCATCCTGAAGTTCCGTGGCAGGGGCCGGCGCTGCTTTGGCCAAGGAGGGCGGGGTGGCATCGACGGTAAAGGCCACGCCAGAATCTCCCAATTCCGGCACATCCAGGCGGACATCGCCCGCCAGGAGGATCGGCAGGTCCAGGGCATATAACGCTTTGATGTAGCTGCCGGCCGACACCACAAGTGTGCCCGCGGTTGGATCGACCCGGGCTGCCACCACTTCCAGGCTGAGCGCGGCCGAGCTGAGCCGGCAAGTCAGCTCGGCGGGCAGGGACACCTCCACGCCGCTATTTTCCGGGTTATGAAAATAGACCGGCAACACGATCGCGGCGCCGGTGGCCGGCCGGCCCGGCGGGGGGCCGAGCACGATGTCCAGCTCCTGGGCTTTTGCAGGACACGCCAGGGTCAGCAGAAGGAGTGTGATGATGGCCAGTGTTTTGAGGGACATGCGCCACTCCTGGGGATCATGAAAATGGAACGATGGGCAACAGGATAATAGCCGCAGTGGGTCATCTATGCTATAAAATCGGTGGTCAGGCAATCGAAACATACTTTAAACGGTCGAACCTAAAGAGATGGTGGGTATTGACCGATAGAATCAAAATAGGTATGGCCGTGTGCCTGCAGGGATGCCCCCATCGGTTCCCAGCCATGGGAGAAGGATCGGGTATGCAGATAAAATTGGAGGATCTGGCGCCTTTCCAGGAGATTTGCCGGAAAATCTGTTTGAATATTCCGCCATCCTATCGATGGGCATGGGATCAGAAGCGGGGCATGGCGGTGGTGGTTTTATGCGGGGAGGAGACCGAGCTGGTTTTTTTCCCTTTGTTCAAGGAGTTCCGCCACCACTGGAGCTTTACCACGGCACCGCCCGACACCGAGGATATCAGCCAGTGGGTCAATGACCGCTTCGGCCTCATGCCGGGCCAGGCCGTCTTTACCTCCTTGCCCTTGTACAATCTGGTTTTGTGCGTGGCCTGGTGGCCTTGGGGCGAAGACGAGAAGGTGTCCATGCGCGTGGGCTTGATTCCCATCCACGGCATCAAGCTGCGCGAGGGTGTGGCCTACGAGTGCCTGCGCCGTTGGCTGAAAATCCAAGCCCCCGATCCCACGAAATAGGTCCCGCGAATTAGGTTGACGCTTTTGCCGGCCGTGCCTATAGTCCGCCCTTCTTTTGACCCCATGCATCCCGACGCGCCTTTGGAGAGCATCAGCGGCTCAACAAGGTCGTCCTCGAATAGCGGAGCCAAGTCCGATCCATGTCGCCCGGCGCCAAAACCAACGTCAAAGTGCTGTTCGCCCTGACCCTGGTTCACTTCACCGGCGATTTCTACAGCGCCTTCACCACCCCGCTCTTTCCCCTTTTCGTGGAGAAACTGGGCCTTTCCCTCACCCAAATCGGATGGATCGCGGGCATCAACCGCCTGCTGGCCTTCGTGGTGCAGCCTTCGGTGGGATATCTGGCCGACCGGCATCAGACGCGGGGCTTTATCATGGTGGGCGTGCTCATGACCGTGGTCTTCATTCCCCTTGCGGGAATCGCCACCGGCTTCTGGACCTTGCTGTTGGCCGTATCGGTGGGCTCCATCGGATCGGCCATGTTTCACCCCTCGGTGACCGGCCTGGTGCCGCTCTACTCGGGCGACAAGGCCGGATTTGCCATGTCGGTGTTCAACACGGGCGGCACACTGGCCTTCGGCATCGGCCCGTTGTTTATCACCTGGTATGCGTCGCGTTTCGGCCTGGAGGCGATGCCCTGGACGATGCTCCTGGGGCTGGCGGTGATTGGCTACCTCTATGTCGCCGTGCCCGCGCCCCAGAGCGAGGGCATGGGGGCCCTGGGTTTTCTGGGTTCGATCAAGGAGAGCCTGGGGCCGGCCTGGAAGAGCGTGGCGCTGATCTGGATGGTGATGGTGCTGCGGGCCATCGTGGGCCAGTCTTTTCTGACCTTCATGCCGGTGCTCTACGTGCAGCGAGGCAACTCGGTGGTGGCGGCGGGCGTGATCTTCACCCTGTTCACCATGTCGGGCACGATCAGCGGTTTGACGGCCGGCCACTTGTCGGATCGCATCGGTTTCAAAAAGATATTCCTCGTCACCCACACCTTGATGGCCCCGATGATGCTGCTGTTCCTGCACCTTGCGGGCCGCTGGATCTATCTGGGCGCCGTGCTGGCCGGCATGTTCGTGCTGGCCACCATGCCCCTGGGCGTGGCCCTGGCCCAGCGCCTGGCGCCCAAAGGCCGCTCCATGGTCTCGAGTTTGATGATGGGGTTTGCCTTCGGATTGGGCGGCATCGTCACCCCCCTGGTGGGAAAACTGGCCGACGTATATACCATCGAGCCGGTGTTGACGGCCACGGCCCTGCTGCCCCTGCTGACCCTGCCGTTGATCTGGGCGTTCCCTAAGGACCGTTGAGACCTCAGCGGCCGGATTGGGGCGTATATAGCTCGGGATAGAGGATGGCCGCGCATTCCGGACAGATGCCATGGGAGAAGTCGGCCTCGGAATGGGTGTGGATATATTGCTCGATGGGCTGCCAGGCGTTATTTTCGTCCCGGATCTTCTTGCAAGAGGCGCAAATCGGCAGCAGGCCGCTGAGCCGCTTGACTTCCGCCAGCGCCTTCTCCAACTGCCCGATGAGCTTTTCCCGCTCTTTGGCGGCCTGGTATTTGACCAGGGCGATTTCGATGGTGTAACGCAGTTCGGAGTTGTTGTAGGGCTTGAGGATGTAGCCATAGGCATTGGCCTTGACGGCGCGGTCCAGCATGGACTGGTCGCTCAGGCAAGTGATGTAGACCACGGGCACATCCATTTGATTGCGGATCAACTCGGCGGCTTCCACGCCGTTCATATCGCCTTCCAGCAGGATATCCATCAGCACCAGGTCGGGATGATGCTCGACCGCCCCGCGCACGGCGGCCGGTCCGCTGCGGGCAATATCACATACATCGTGTCCGAAGGATGCCAGGCGGGCTTCCAGGACGGTGGCGACGTTCGTATCGTCTTCGACAACCAGAATCTTTGCAGGAGCGTTCATTTCAGCTTTCCGGATCCGATAGGCTCACCATGGACAGCGCCGAACCGGCGGGTGCCATGGGGGCGTTGGTTTCATAATTGTGCACAAGTGTCACCTTTCAGACATCAAGGGGCTGGCCGTCTCTTACTGAAATGGGCGCACCAAAATTCGGAGCGTCAAAAATCGGCTATGATTCCAGTCAGGCCATTGCCAAACCCATGACCGTCCCACCTCTGAAGCCATCACTATATAGGGGCCCTGCACAGGTTAGGTGGGCGGCGATTAGCTAGTATGCAATAATGCTGCCAATCATGAGAGTGGTGGGTAGGTCAAAAGAGAGGCGTTTAATCTTCATGGTGAAAACGTTTGATGATGTATCCGCCCGATTTTTCATCGGGCTCCAACTCCATGAGATCGCGGGCCGCGGCCTCCTCCAGCAGTTTGTTGAACGAGCGGAAACCGTAATAGGATTCGTTGAAGCCGGGCCGGCGGCGCTTGAGGGTCTGCTTGACCATCGAACCCCATATTTTTTCCTCGGAGCCGCGCTCTTCGGCCAGGGCCTCCAGGGTCTCCATGATCAGGTCCAACACCTCCTGGGTGCGCTCTTCGGGGTCCTTTTCGGGTGGCACCGCCGTGGCATTGGTGGTGGCCGCGGTGCTGCCGGGACCGGTGGCGGACACCACCGCTTTGATGCCTTGGCGTGTGGTTTTGCGTGGCGATTTCTTGCGCGCTTTCTTTTTGCGCACCAGATCGTCGTAGTAAATGAACTCGTCGCAGTTGGCGATGAGCAGATCGGAACTGGAGTTCTTGACCCCCACGCCGATCACGTTCTTATTGTTTTCGCGCAACTTGCTCACCAGGGGCGAAAAATCCGAATCGCCGCTGACGATGACGAAGGTGTCCACGTGGGCCTTGGTGTAGCAAAGATCCAGGGCATCGACCACCATGCGGATGTCGGCGGAGTTCTTGCCCGACTGGCGTACATGGGGAATCTCGATCAGCTCGAAGGCCGCCTCGTGCATTGCGGCCTTGAACTCCTTGTAGCGTTCCCAGTCGCAGTAGGCTTTCTTGACCACAATGCTGCCCTTGAGCAGCAGGCGTTCGAGCACCTTGTCGATATCGAAGGCATCGTAGCGGGCGTCGCGCACCCCCAGGGCCACATTTTCAAAATCGCAAAAAACCGCCATATTATCGGTTTCGGTGCTCTTAGCCATGACGTTTCCTCGCTGATTGCTGTCCATGCGGATATGGATCCCAAGCTCCCGCTGATCGATGGGCACTATCCATATAACTTTCCCAAGAAATAGTTCATCTGCTTGTACCACCAGGGCCAGTCGTGGTTGACATCGGGGCCCCAGATGTCGATCCAGGCCGGAATGTTTTTCTCCCGGCAGATGGCGGCCAGATGACGGGTATCGTCCAGGGACTCTTCGTCCCAGGCACCCTGTCCCGCGCAGGCGATGATGGTGCGCTGGGCGTATTGCCCTAAATACCACGGGTCGGACAGATTGGCCAGATAGCTCAGCGGCGAATTGAAATAAACATCCTCCAGCCCGCCCCCATCCAGGCCGAACTCCGGCCGGTCCAGGCGGTAGAGGCCGCTCAAGGCCAGGGTGCCCTGGAACAGGTCGGGGTGCTTGAAGAAGAGGTTGACGGCGTGGTAGGCCCCCATGCTGCAGCCGCTGGTTATGGGTCGCACCCCGGGCTGTTGGCAATGCTTGCCGACAAACGGCACGACTTCACCGGCGATATAACGGTCGTAATCTTCGTAGCGCGCGTTGCGCCGGGCGGGCGGCACCGTGAAGTCGTACCACGATTCGCGGTCCAGGCTATCCACGCAAAAGAGCTTGATGTGGCCGGCGTCGATGAAAGGGGCGATGGCCGCGACCATGCCCAGGCCTTCGTAGTCAAAATAGCGGCCCCGGGAACAGGGGAAGACAATGAACGGCGCGCCCCAGTGGCCATAGACCTTCAAGGCCATCTCGCGCGCCAGGGTCGTACTGTGCCAGCGGTGTTCTTCGATCTGCATGCGATGAGACCTTTCGGAAGTCAGCGGGGGGTTTTCAATTCAGTTCATGAATAAAGGCCGTGATCTCTTCGACGACCTCGATATCCGGCGACCGGAAGATATAGCCGATATCGCCCAATGCACTGCTGAAAACACCGGGCACGTGGACCACCTGCACGATGCGCGCGCTATAGCGTGCCAGGATCTCTTCGTGGCCGTGGCGGTAGTTCAACTGCTGTTTGCGGCTGGCGTAGCAGCAATGATACTTGCGCGCGTAGTTCAAATCGGCCTGTCCGGTGACGAGCAGCCGGGCCCAGGCCCGGTAGATGTCGATGTCGCAGGCATAGTTGAACATGTCGGTGGTGTAGCCGCCCGGAGGTCGCATGTTGACTTCCAGGCCCACGTATTGCTCGGGGGCGATCTTGAAAAATTCGATGTGGAAGAAGCGCTCGCGCACCTCGAAACTCTGGACGCAGCGCCGACCCAAGTCCTCCAGGGCCGGCGGCAGCTCGCGCAGGGAGTAGTAGCTGACGTGGCGCGCTTCGTTGACCGTTTCCATGATGCCCTGGCTGAAGACATGGGAGGTATGGAAGACTATCCGGCCGTCGCGGTCGGCCAGGCCGTCGAACGAGTAGATGTCGCCGCGCACAAAGGCCTCCACGATGTAAGGCACCGGCGGCTTGCTTTGGAAGAAAGCAAGCAGATCCCGGTCGTTGTCCAGACGGTAGGTGTTGAGCGCCCCCACGCCGGCATCGGGCTTGGCCACCACCGGATAGCCGGTTTCGGCGATCAAGACCCGGGCCTCTTCCGGCGTATGCACCACCCGGCCGGGCGCCACCGCCGCGCCGGCGGCCCGGAACTTGGCCTTCATCAGCGACTTGCGCCGGATGTGGCCGACGGCATCGCCGCGGATGCCGAAGATATTGAAGTCATCCCGCAGGCGCGCCTCGGTCTCCAGCCAGTACTCGTTGAGCGAATCGAGCCGGTCGAGCTTGCCGTAGCGGTGGGTAAAGTAACCGCAGGCGCGCAGCAACTGGTCATGGTCGTGCATATCGTCCACGCGGTAATATTCGGTCAATGCCTGGCGCACCTCGGGGGCCAACTGGTCATAGGGCGCGTCGGCGATGCCGAGCACATTGGCGCCGGCTATTTTAAGCTGACGGCAGAATTGATGGTATTGGGGCGGAAAATGGGGGGAGAGATAGACGACATTCATGGCGCCTTCCTGAGCCGGCTACGCCGGAGCCTGTGGGTAGATTGAATGCCATTGACGTTGGGGCTTCCGGGTGGGCGCAGGGCGGGCTTTGGGCCCGCCCGGTATGACACCAAGCCTTAAGCGTCCGTGCCAGGGGCCACCACCGATGCTTTGACGATGGTCACCGGCTCCTTGGGCACATCGTCGTGCATGCCGGTCCGGCCCGTGGCCACGGCCTTGATCTTGTTGACGACGCCGTGGCCCTTGGCCACTTTGCCGAAGACCGCATAGCCCCAACCGCGCATATCCTTGCCCGTGTGGTTGAGAAAATCGTTCTTCTTCACGTTGATGAAAAATTGCGCGGTGGCGCTGTGGGGGTCCGATGTGCGGGCCATGGCAACCGTGTAGGTGTCGTTGGTCAAGCCATTGTCGGCCTCGTTTTCGATGGGCGCGCCGGTGCTCTTCTCCTTCATGTCGGCGGTCATGCCGCCACCCTGAATCATGAAGCCGTCGATCACCCGATGGAAAATCGTGCCGTCGTAGTGGCCGGCTTGCACATAGCCCAGAAAATTGGCCACGGTCTTGGGGGCCTTGGCCTCGTCCAACTCCAAAAAGATATCGCCCATGCTGGTTTCCAGTTTAACCACGATAAACTCCTTTCAAGATCATGGGCGTTGTGCCGCCCATGCCGTTAGATAGTGCCCATCCAGGAATGGCTATTTCCGCCGATTTCGGCGTTGGGCGAAAATTTTAATCCTCGAAATATGTCCATATATTCCTGCGGTTAAAATTTTCGACCGCCTTGAACTCGACGAAAATATCTCATCCCTGGATGGGCACTAGATAGTCATGTCCAGCCGCCAGCCGGACTCATTGGAACCCCTTATACATGAAATAACCCGCGATTGCCACCGGTCGGTCGGGCTTTTTGCCCAACCGTTTCGGCTCCTGCGATCCTCACCGGTCGGTCGCATTCACCGCTTCGGTTCAGCTCCAGGCGGCCCGGTTTTCGGGTCCAACGGCTTGAAATAGGCCCGTAAATGTTGGTTTGCGGGCTTGCAATGGGGCCGCCTGTGGTGCTATGGTTTTGCTCACTTGTGCCCGCCGATAGAACCAGCGGACGAAATCCTCATATCAAGATCGTGGCCGTTAAGGACCAGGAGAATCGCATGCAGTTGACCATCACCCAAAGCAAGACCTTGAAAGCCAAGCCCGATGAGACCAAGCTCGGCTTCGGCACGGTGTTCACCGATCATATGTTCAACATGGATTACAATCCCGAAAAAGGGTGGCACAATCCACGCATCGAACCCTATGCACCGTTGGTCATGGAGCCTTCCACCATGGTGTTGCATTACGGCCAGGGGATTTTCGAGGGGCTCAAGGCCTACCGCACGGCCCAGGGCAAGATCCAGCTCTTCCGTCCCCAGGAGAATTTCAAGCGCTTCAACTATTCGGCCAAGAAGCTGTGCATTCCGCCATTCGACGAGGCCCTGGCCCTCAAGGCGCTCAAGGAGCTGCTGCAATTGGAAAAGGCCTGGGTGCCGAGTGCGCCCGGCACTTCTTTATATATCCGGCCGACCATCATCGCCACCGATCCGTACCTGGGGGTGCGCGCTTCCCACACCTACCGCTTCTTCATCATCCTTTGCCCGGTAGGGGCCTATTATCCCGAAGGGTTCAACCCGGTGAAGATCCTGGTGACCCGCGAGCATGTGCGCGCCGTGCGCGGCGGCATCGGCGACACCAAGACCATGGGCAACTATGCGGCCAGTCTGCTGGCCGGCGAAAAGGCCCATCAGGCCGGCTACACCCAGGTGTTGTGGCTGGACGGCGTGGAGCAAAAGTATGTGGAGGAGGTCGGCTCCATGAACATCCACTTCGTCATCGACAACGAGATCGTCACCCCGATCCTCAACGGCAGCATCCTCTCGGGCGTCACGCGCGATTCGGTACTGGCCCTGGCCCGGCACTGGGGCATGCCCGCCAGCGAGCGCAAGATCAGCATCGATGAGGTCTTTACGGCCTATGAAAGCGGCCGGCTGACCGAAGTTTTCGGCTCGGGCACGGCAGCGGTCATCTCCCCGGTGGGCGAGCTCAAATACGAAGAAAAGCGAATCACCATCGGCCAGGGCAAGGTCGGGCCGGTGGCCCAACGCTTGTTCGATACGATCATGGATATCCAGTACGGCCGCACCGAGGATCCCCTGGGCTGGATCGAAGCGGTGGCCTGATCCGGCCGCCGGGCAGTCTGTATTTTGGCCAAAACAGAAAGTTTAACGCCAATCCAATGCATAAGGAGCGTTCCATGAAAGTGCGCAAAGCGGTCTTTCCCGTGGCCGGTCTCGGCACTCGATTCCTGCCGGCGACCAAAGCCATGCCCAAAGAGATGCTGACGGTGGTGGACAAGCCCCTGATCCAATATGCCGTGGAAGAGGCGCTCTCGTCCGGGATCACCGAGATCATCTTCGTCACCGGCCGCAGCAAGCAGGCCATCGAAGACCACTTTGACCACTTTTGCGAACTGGAGCAAACCTTGATGGCCCGCAGTAAAAACGCCTTGCTGCGGGAGATCAACCACCTGGTACCCGAATCGGGCACCTTTATTTACACCCGCCAGAATGAGCCGCTGGGCTTGGGCCACGCCATCTGGTGCGCCCGGCACATCGTGGGCAACGAACCGTTCGCCGTGCTGCTGGCCGACGATCTGATCAAATCGGACAAGCCGGTCATCGGGCAGATGATCGAGCAGTACAACCGCTTGAATGCTTCCATCGTGTGCGTGGAGGAGGTGGATCGCCAAGCCACCGCCAGCTATGGCATTCTGGACGCCGATGCGCCCAAGGATCGGTTGACCAAAATAAAAGGACTGGTGGAAAAGCCCCAGCCCGACGAGGCCCCTTCCAACCTGGCCATCATCGGTCGCTATATTCTGACCCCGGAAATCTTCTCCATCCTGGAACGCAAGGAGACCGGCGCCGGCGGCGAGATCCAGATCACCGACGCCATGGCCAGATTGCTCGACCAGCAATCGCTGTACGGCTATCGCTACGAGGGCATTCGTTACGATTGCGGCACCAAAGTCGGTTTTCAGATGGCCAATATCTCCTTCGCCCTGGACCGTCCCGACATGCGTGCGCGGCTGCTGCCCTTCATCGAGCAGATCTGCAAGTAGCGAACGGGCGCCCACACCGGAATGGCGAAATCGCCATTTCCGGGTAGCCACTACAGTCCCACGGAGTATCCATGTCCGCAAAGGCAGCGCGGCGCGACCCGATTGTCCAGGAACCCCTCCCCGGACGGCATCTGCTGCTCTTCCGGGGGGATGTGGCGCTCTTCCGCCTGCGCGTGGGGGCGGAGCGGAGCGGCCGGGCCTTTGTGCGTACCAACCTCGGCCGGGGGCGCATCATTCGCAGAGAGATCATCCGCAGCGTGGAGTTGAACGAAGCGCCGCTGGCCCGGGACTGGTTCGATATTCCCATGACGTGCGCCGCGCCGGGGGTGTTCGAGGCGCGCCTGGCCTTAAACGAGGTGGGCCACTTCGAGGCCAAGTGCCTTTTCATGCCCGACGGGGCCGCCGATCCGCTCTGGCCCGAGGGGCCCAATACCGCCATCAATGTGGAGCCGGCCGATACGGTCTGCGGCAACATCGTCTACAACGCCTTCGTGCGCCAGTTCGGCCCGCACAAAAATTGCTCCCGCAACGATACATCGGCCACCGCCGAGTGCGTCAAGCTATTGGATGGCGCCGGCTTCACGGTCATTCCGCCCTCGGGCACCTTCCGCGACCTGATCGCCGAACTGGATTTCATCATGGGCGAGCTGGGCTGCCGCCTGCTGCAACTGCTGCCCATCCATCCCACGCCCACCACCTTCGCGCGCATGGGCCGTTTCGGAAGTCCGTACGCCTCGCTGAGCTTCAGCGCCGTGGACCCGGCCCTGGCGGTTTTCGACCCCAAGGCCACGCCTCTGGAGCAGTTCATCGAGCTGGTGGACGCCGTGCACGCCCGGGCCGGCAAGGTGATCATCGATATCGCCATCAACCACACCGGCTGGGCCGCCAGCCTGCACGAGACCCATCCCCAGTGGCTGGCGCGCAAGGAGAGCGGCGAGATCGAAAACCCCGGGGCCTGGGGCGTGGTGTGGGCCGACCTGACGGCCCTGGACTACCGGCATAAAGAGATGTGGACCTACATGGCCGAGGTCTTTCTGACCTGGTGCCGCCGGGGCGTGGACGGCTTTCGCTGCGATGCGGGCTACATGATCCCCATGCCGGCCTGGCAGTATATCATCGCCAAGGTGCGCGATCAGTTTCCCGACGCCCTTTTCCTGCTCGAAGGTTTGGGCGGCAAGATTTCGGTGACCCGGGAGCTGCTCAACCGCGGCAATTTCAACTGGGCCTATTCGGAACTTTTCCAGAACTACGACCGCGGCCAGATCGAGTGGTACCTGGGCGAAGCCAACGAGATCAGCGCCACCGAGGGCATCACCGTCCACTTTGCCGAGACCCACGACAACAACCGCCTGGCGGCCACATCGCCGCTCCATGCCCGCATGCGCACGGCGTTGTGCGCCCTGCTGGCGCCCCACGGGGCCTTCGGATTCACCAACGGCGTGGAGTGGCTGGCCACCGAGAAGATCAATGTGCACGATGCCTGCGCCCTCAACTGGGGCGCGGCCGACAACCAGGTGGCGGCCATCGCCCATCTGAGCCGGCTGCTCAAAACGCACCCGGCCTTCGGCGCCGGGGTCGCCTTGCGCCTGATCGCCCAGGGCGAGGGCAATTTCGTGGCCCTGGCCCGGCATCACGAGCCGAGCGGGCGGGGCGTTCTGGTGCTGGTGAACCTGGATACCGACCAATCGGTCAACACGGCCTGGGATGCCCGCCACATCGATTTTCTCCAGGCGCCGGTGGTGGATCTGATCAGCGGTCAGACGGTTCCGTCGCGGCTGGGAAAGCGCATCGGTCACCTGGTGCTGGCGCCCGGCCAGGCGGTGTGTCTGGCCAATGCCGATGATCCCTGGCGCACGGAGGCCCCGCAGGACGTCGGCGCCACCCCACCCCAGGTGATCCGCCAGCGGCTGCGGGCCAAGGCCTTGGCGCTTGCCGCGGAATTTCAGTCGGCGCGGGTACTGGACGATCCCGATCAGGCGGCCCTGGCCCTGCAGGCCGATCCAGAAACCTTCTGCCGGCGCTTGAATCCTTCCGGCGATGCCGCCCATGTCATCTTCTGGGATTTTCCCCAGGACGTGCGGCGCCAGGTGATGGTGCCACCCGGATTTTTACTGATGGTGCGCGCGCCCCAGGCCTTTCAGGTGCGGATCACCCACGGCGAGCGGGTCGTGGCGGCCGAGGAGAGTCTGGACGACGCCCAGGAGCGGCCGTTTGCCCTGCTGGGGCCGCTGGCGCCGCCCGATGCGCACACCTTGCACGCATTGGAACTCACGCTCTTCGAGCGCGGGCATTCCCAGCGCTGCAAGGCCCAACTGCTCTATCTCAACGATGGTGCCCAGGCCCGCGTGCAAACTGCTTTCTCGCGCAACGCGTGCCACCGCCTGCCGCTGCTGGCACTGGGCACCAACGGCCGTGGCGCGACCCTGCGCGTGCGCGCCGATGGTAGCCTGGAGAGCCGCTACGACGCCCTGCTGTCCGCCAATCTGAATCCCGACTTCCCCGAGGACCGCCAAATCATGCTCGCGCGGCTGCGCGCCTGGGTCTCCTACCAGGGCTACTCCCAGTCCGTGGCCCCGGAAGTATTGGAAGAGTTCGGCTTCGACTACCGCGGCGGCGCCTGGTGGCGCTACCAGATGCTGGCCGGTCAAGGCGAGCACATCATCCTGCGGATGCGTGCGGCCATGCCGGCCGAGCCTGCCAACACGGTGGTGTTCCAGGTGGAGCGGTTGCGCCGTCTGAGCGGCAAGGACGAGCTGGCCGACGATCAGGCCGTGACCCTGATCATCCGGCCGGATATCGAGGACCGCAATTTCCATCATGTCATCAAGGCCTTTACCGGCCCCGAGCACCAGTGGCCCAATGCGGTCACACGCTGGGAAAAGGGCTTTCGCTTCAGCCCCGCCCCGGAGCGCAACCTGTGGATGCAGGTCGATAACGGCCGCTTCTTTGCGGCTCCCGAGTGGTATTACATGGTGCACCGCCCCCTGGAGGCCCAACGCGGCCTGGACCCCGATTCGGACCTGTTCGGGCCCGGCTACTTCGCCTGCCAGTTGCGCGGCGGCGAACGGGTCACCTTGACCGCCCACGTGGCCGACGGCCGGACGCAAGCGATGCCCGCCGTCACCGAATTCAATCCGCCGCCGCCCTGGGGCGGGGATCTGCCCCTGGAAGAGGCCATGGCCGCGGCCCTGGATCAGTATGTGGTGCGCCGGGGCGACTTCCGCACGGTCATCGCCGGCTTCCCCTGGTTCCTGGATTGGGGCCGCGACACGCTCATCGTGGTGCGCGGCCTGATCGCCGCCGGCCGCCTCGAGACCAGCCGGGCCATCCTGCTGCAGTTCGCCCAGTTCGAGGATCGCGGCACCCTGCCCAACATGATCCGGGGCAACGACGCCAGCAACCGCGACACCTCGGACGCGCCCCTGTGGTTCTTCACGGCCTGCGCCGATCTGGTGGCGGTCGAGGGGCACGACGATTTTCTCTCCCAGGCGTGCAACGGCCGCGCACTGCGCCAGGTGCTGATCGATCTGGCCCGGGCCCTGATGGCCGGCACTCCCAATGGCATCCGCATGGATGCCGCCTCCGGCCTGATTTACAGCCCGTCGCATTTCACCTGGATGGATACCAACTATCCGGCCGGCACGCCACGCCAGGGGTACCCCATCGAGATCCAGGCCCTGTGGTACGCGGCCGTGACCTTCCTGGCCCGTATCGATACCGGCAAAAACAAGCCGTGGAAGGATTTGGGCGGGCGCATCCGGACCAGCATCGTCGAACTCTTCTGGCGGCCCGGGGAGGGCTTTTTGAGCGACTGCCGCCATGCCGAGCCCGGGCAGACCGCGCAGCAGGCCCAGCCGGACGACACCCTGCGCCCCAACCAGCTCCTGGCCGTGACCCTGGGCGCCGTCGACGATCCGGCGATGATCCAGCGCATCTTGAGCGCCTGTCAGGCCCTGCTGGTGCCGGGCGCCATTCGCAGCCTGGCCGACCGGCCCGTGCAGGTGCCGCTGGCCGTGCACCGCGACGGCCAACTGCTCAATGACCCGCACAACCCCTACTGGGGGCAGTACCTGGGAGACGAGGATACCCGGCGCAAGCCGGCCTACCACAACGGCACGGCCTGGACCTGGCCGTTTCCCTCCTTCTGCGAAGCCTGGGCGCAGCGCTATGGGGATGCGGGCCGGGCCGCGGCCCGGGCGTGGCTCTCGAGCAGCCTGCAATTGATCAACAGCCATTGCGTGGGCCATGTGCCGGAGATCGTGGACGGCGATGCGCCCCACACGCCGCGGGGATGCGATGCCCAGGCCTGGGGCGTCAGCGAATTGCTGCGGGTCTGGAAAAAGCTGAATTAGAGGGCGACAGCCCTGAGCGCAGTTCGCTTGTTGACAAAGGCCGGGTTCAAAACTAAAGATGAATCCATTGACGGATCGACCATACGACTTATCGTCTCAACCAATTAGCGCCATACGAAGACTCTGAGCAGTTTCAATCCGACTCCTTCTTGTAATCCTCTTCTTTTGTACGCGATCGCGTATGGCATTGCCTGGACCGCTTTTTCCCACCGGGTCGCGCCGTTGTCGAAGTGGGGACCCATGCGGGCGCAACGCAAAAACTTGGCGACAGGGAGGCCATGATGAGCATCAGGAAACAGTACTTGAAAGATAAATGCAAAGTCACCTTCAGGCTGGATAAAAAAGTGATCGGCGCAGCAACCAAGGCCAGTGTCGTGGCGGAGTTCAACGAATGGAGGGTCGACAAAACGCCCATGAAGCCGCTCAAGAACGGTGATTTCACCGTTACCGTGACCTTGGCCAAGGGGCGCGAATATCAGTATCGCTACGTGGTGGACGGCCAGCACTGGGTTACCGATGATGCCGCCGACAAATATGTCCACAGTGGCATCGCCAATGCCCAGAATGCGGTGGTGGTGGTTTAAGGCCGCCTGGGCCGATTCGTCCGGAAGTACGGGCCATTGCTCTTGGTGGGACTGCCTTGGGGCGCAGTGAAATTAAACGTGGACATCCATGCCGGTTGTGATTAACTTGCCCCCTGTAGCACGCAACCCACGCAGATTAAATCCCATGGGAGCAATATAATGAAGCATATCCTTGCGTTTCAAGTTTTTCCCCGGCTGCCGGGCTCCTTGAGTTTTCTGGGGGTGCTCTCCCGTAATCTATGGTGGTCCTGGAAACCGGATGCCATCGAGCTTTTCCGGAGGGTCGATCCCCGCCTGTGGGAAGAATCCGGCCGCAACCCCATTGTTTTCGCCACCCAGGTCTCCCAGGAGCGGCTGCGCAAGCTGTCCAAGGACGACAGCTTCCTGGCCCACCTGGATCGGGTCCGCCAGCAATTCAAGGAGCGGGTGCTGGCCACCCCCGATATTGCCCAAAACCCTTATGGTCCCAGCGCGCGCATCGCTTATTTTTCCATGGAATTCGGCATCCATGAGAGTCTCCCGCTCTTTGCCGGCGGCCTGGGCGTATTGGCCGGCGATCATCTCAAATCGTCCTCGCACATGGGTCTGCCGATGGTGGCCGTAGGGCTTCTCTACCGGCAGGGATACTTCCAGCAACTGCTCGATCCCAACGGATGGCAACAGGAGACCTACCCGGAAACCGATCTTTACACCCTGCCGCTGATGCGGGTCAAAGACAGCAACGGCAGCGACCTGCGCATTCGCGTGGAAGGGCCCCAGGGCGATATCCTGGCCGATGTGTGGAAGATCATGATCGGCCGGATTCCGCTGGTGCTGCTGGATACCAACGTGATGGAAAACCCGCCGGGCATCCGCGACATTACTGCCCGGCTCTACAACAGCGAGCCGGGCATCCGCCTGGCCCAGGAGGTGCTGCTGGGCATCGGCGGCATGCGGGCGTTGACCGCCATGGGCATCGAGCCCACGGTGTGCCATATGAACGAAGGCCACAGCGCCTTTTCCAATGTCGAGCGCCTGGCCCAAATCAAGGCCCAGCACAAGCTGGACCTGCCCACGGCCATGCAGATCGTGGCGCGCAGCTCGGTCTTTACGACCCACACGCCGGTGGCGGCCGGCCATGACGAATTTCCCACGGAACTGGTGCGCCCCTACATCCAGAGCCTGGCCGCCCAGATGGAGATCGGCGAAGACGAACTGCTCTCCTGGGGCCGAACGGGCAACGCCCATCCCCAGGGCCCCTTCTCCATGTTCATCCTGGGGCTGCGCTTGTCCCAATACTGCAACGGCGTCAGCCGCCTGCACGGCCGGGTGGCCCGGCGCATGTGGTCCCACGTCTGGCCGGAGCGCTCGGAAGACGACACGCCCATCAGCCACGTCACCAACGGCGTGCACATCTCCAGCTTCATCGCCCCGGACATCGTCATGCTCTTCGAGCGTTACCTGGGCCCGGAATGGCACTACTGCAGCCGCAAGGTTGAAAATGTCGAGCGCATCGACGAAATCTACGACGAAGAGTTGTGGCGCGCCCATGAAATGAACCGCACCCGCTTGGTCAGCAAGGTGCGCGACTTGCTGGTCAAGCAGTACAGCCGCCGCAATGCGCCGACCTCGGTGGTCAAGGCGGCCGAGAATGCCTTGAACCCGGAGATCTTGACCATCGGTTTTGCCCGGCGCTTCGCCACCTACAAACGCGCCAACCTGATCCTGCGCGATCCGGAGCGGCTCAAGGCCATCCTGACCTCCAAGGAGCGGCCGGTGCAGATCATCTTCGCCGGCAAGGCCCACCCCCAGGACAACGAAGGCAAGGAGCTGATTCGCAACATCATCCAGTTCGCGCGCCAGCACAACGTGGCCAGCCACATCGCCTTTCTGGAAGACTACGACATGGGCATCGCCCGGCACCTGGTGCAGGGCGTGGATGTCTGGCTGAACACGCCCCGGCGGCCCATGGAGGCGTGCGGCACGTCGGGCATGAAAGCGGCCATCAACGGCGCCCTCAACCTGAGTATCCTGGATGGCTGGTGGGACGAAGGCTATATCCCGGCCACGGGTTGGAGCATCGGCAGCGGCGAAGAGTACTCCGATCCCTCCTATCAGGATGCCGTCGAGAACCAGGCGCTCTATAACGTGTTGGAAAACGACGTCATTCCCTGCTTTTACAACCGCGCTTCGGGCAACATGCCCAACGAGTGGCTGGCCAAGATGAAGGCCTCCATGAAGATGGCCATGGCCGATTTTTGCAGCCACCGCATGGTCCATGAATACCAGCAGCGTTTTTATCTACCCGCGGTGCAGCGCTACCGGGAGCTGATGGCCGATGGCGGCGCCGAAGCCCAGCGCTTGAGCGTGCTGCACAAGCGGCTCAAGGAGCTGTGGAAGCAGATCAAGGTCGGCTTGCCCGAGCGCGATCACGAAGGGCCCTTCCAAGTGGAAGACTCCTTTTCGGTCAGCAGCATGATCGAGCTGGGCGACCTGAAACCCGAAGAGGTGGACGTGGAGCTCTACTACGGCCGCATGAAGCGCACCGCCGAACTGAGCAAGGGCCAGACCCAGGAGATGGGCATGGCCGAAGACCTGGGCGGCGGGCGCTACCTCTATCGCTGCAACCTGGCATGCCGGGATTCGGGCCGCTACGGTTTTACCGTGCGGGTCGTACCCCATGCCGACGATTGGATCCGCGTGACGCCGGGGTTGATTACCTGGGCCTAACCGGCGCCCACGGCTGTACGGGCGAACTCGCAGGGGCGAACTTCATGCTCGCCCAAACAAAATGTGCCAACCAGGCCTTGGGCCGGATAGAAGAACTCCATGTCCATCAAACGAAAAAAACCGCGGGTGCTCATCGTCACCCCCGAAGTGACCTATCTGCCCGACCGCATGGGCAACCTGGCCCACTTTTTGACCGCCAAAGCCGGCGGCCTGGCCGATGTCTCCGCCGCCCTGGTCAGCGCCCTGTTCGAGCAGGGGGCCGACGTGCACGTGGCCCTGCCGGACTATCGCTCGATTTTCGAAGACCGCCTGGCGCCCTTTCTGCGTAAGGAGCAGCGTACCCTGCGGCGCGTCATGCCCAACGACCGCGTGCATCTGGCCCAGGACCGGGCTTTTTTCTACCTCAACCGGGTCTACTCCAGCTACGGCGACCAGAATACGCACATCGCCCTGGCGTTTCAGCGCGAGGTGATCAACAACATCGTGCCGCGCGTGCGGCCCGACCTGATCCACTGCAACGACTGGATGACCGGCCTGATTCCGGCCATGGCCCGCGAGATGCGCACGCCCTGCCTGTTCACGATCCATAATATCCATACGGTCAAGACTACCTTGGCGCACATCGAAGATCGCGGCATCGATGCCGCCTACTTCTGGGATCATCTCTACTACATGCAATTCGCCGAATCTTATGAAAGCGCCCGGGAGGCCAATCCCGTGGATTTCCTGGTGAGCGGCGTGTTCAGCGCCCACTTCGTCAATACGGTCAGCCAGCACTTTCTGGACGAGATTGTCCAGGGGCACCATGCGTTCATCGAGCCCCATCTGCGCCAGGAGCTGATCAACAAGGCCGCTGCCGATTGCGCCACCGGCATTCTCAACGCCCCCGATCCGGCCTTCAACCCGCAGAAAGACCCCTTTCTGGCCGCGACCTACAAGCCCAAGGACCACCCCAAGGCCAAGCAGGAGAATAAGCGCCGCCTGCAGCGGTTGCTGGGCCTGATCGAAGACGAGAACGCACCGCTCTTCTTCTGGCCCTCGCGGTTGGACCCGCTGCAGAAAGGCTGCCAACTGCTGGCCGATATCTTCTACAAGACGATCTCCGACTACTGGGAGCGGAATCTGCAAGTGGTGTTCGTGGCCGACGGTCCCTACCAGCAGGTCTTCCGCGACATCGTCAACCAGCACGAAATACATACCCGCGTGGCGGTGTGCGATTTCAGCGAAGACCTGGAGCATTTGACTTACGGCGCGGCCGACTTCGTGTTGATGCCGTCGCTCTTCGAACCTTGCGGACTGCCCCAGATGATCGGGCAGATCTATGGCGCGCTGCCCGTGGCCCATGAGACCGGCGGCATTCACGACACGGTGACCCATCTGGATGCGGCCAACGACCGGGGCAACGGTTTTCTCTTCAATATTTACGATGCCAACGGATTGCGGTGGGCGGTGGGACAGGCCATGGAATTCTACCGGCTGCCGGCCGAGGTCCGGGCCCGCCAGGTGGCCCGCATCATGCGCCAGGCCACGGAGACATTCACCCACTCGGTGAATGCACGTCACTACATCGATCTTTACGAACGAATGCTGGAAAGGCCGTTGCTGACGTGAACACCATGGCAAATCCCTCCGAAAAAACACGCTTGGCGCATTTCATCTCCTCCGACGCCTATCTGGCCTCCTATCGAGAGGTCATTGCCCGGCGCATCGCCCGCATCTGCCAGGCCGCCGGCCACTATACGCCCGCAGGCAAGACGCTGGCCGATTTTGCATCCGGTCATGAATACTACGGACTGCATGTTGAAGACCAGAGCTGGGTGCTGCGCGAATGGGCACCCAACGCCACGGCCATCTACCTGATCGGCGATTTGAGCGCCTGGCAGGTCCGCGACGAACTGGCCCTTACGCGCATCGATGCCAACGGCACCTGGGAGCTGCGGCTGCCGGCCGACCGCTTGCACCACCAGGATCTGTACCGCCTGCATGTCCAATGGCCCGGTGGCAGCGGCGACCGCATCCCGGCCTGGGCCCGGCGCGTGGTGCAGGACCCGCACACCCTGATCTTCAACGCCCAGGTGTGGCGGCCGCCCACGCCCTATGCCTGGCGCGTTCCGCACTTCAAAGCGGCGGGCGAGGCCCCCTTGATCTACGAGGTGCATGTGGGCATGGCCACCGAAGCCGAGTCGGTCGGCACCTATGCCCAATTTACGGCCCAGGTGCTGCCCCGCGTCGTGGCCGCGGGGTACAACACCCTGCAGATCATGGCCATTCCCGAACACCCTTACTACGGCAGCTTCGGCTACCACGTCGCCAACTTTTTTGCCGCTTCATCCCGGTTCGGCACGCCCGACGAGTTCAAGGCGCTCATCGATGCGGCCCACGCCGCCGGGTTGCGGGTGCTCATCGACCTGGTGCACTCCCATGCCGCCAACAACGAGGTGGAAGGCATCAGCCGCTTCGACGGCAGCGAGTATCAATTCTTCCACCAGGGCAGTCGCGGGCGGCACATCGCCTGGGATTCGCGGCTCTTCGACTATGGCAAACCCCAGGTGCTCCATTTTCTGCTCTCCAATTGCCGCTACTGGCTGGACGAGTTCCGGGTCGACGGCTTCCGCTTCGATGGCATCACCAGCATGCTCTACCTGGATCATGGCCTGGGAAAAGCATTTACGTGCTACGACGATTACTTCAACGCCAACGTGGACGAAGATGCGCTCTGCTATCTGGCCCTGGCCAATCAGGTCATCCACCAGATACGGCCCGATGCGCTGACCATCGCCGAGGATGTCAGCGGCATGCCCGGACTGGCGCGGCCCTGGAAGGAGGGCGGCATCGGCTTCGACTACCGCTTCGCCATGGGCGTGCCCGACTACTGGATCAAGCTGACCAAGGAGACCCGCGACGAGGATTGGCCCATGGGCCGCCTGTGGTGGGAGCTCAACAACCGCCGCCATGACGAGCGCACCATCTCCTACACCGAATCCCACGACCAGGCCCTGGTGGGCGACAAGACCTTGATCTTCCGGCTGCTCGACGCCGCCATGTACCACCATATGGGCGTGGACGACGGCAACTTGTCCGTGGCCCGCGGCATCGCATTGCACAAGCTGATCCGGCTGATCACCCTGGCCACGGCCGGTCACGGTTATCTGAACTTCATGGGCAACGAGTTCGGGCACCCGGAGTGGATCGACTTTCCGCGCCAGGGCAACAACTGGTCCCATTACTATGCCCGGCGCCAGTGGTCGCTGGTCGACAATCCACACCTGCGCTATCGACAACTGGATCGCTTCGACAAGGATATGATCGCCCTGGCCCGCCCGCACCAGTTGCTCGCCGAGCCCTGGGCGCACCATCTGTGGGAGCACAACGACGACAAGATTCTGATCTTCGCGCGCGCGGGGCTGATTTTTGCCTTCAACTTTCATCCCACCCGGTCGTTTGCCGACTATCGTTTCCCGGCGGCAGCGGGTCGCTACCGCATCATCCTGGATTCAGACGCACCGCAATACGGCGGCCACGGGCGCGTGGACGCCACGCAGCCGCACGTCACCCTGTCGCCCGCCGACGCCAACCAACCCCATCGCCTGAGCCTCTATCTGCCCAGCCGCACGGCCCTGGTGCTGGCGCCCGAGAAGTAGTCTGGCGATCAACTTTTTTTATAGATTTGAAAGAAGCGCATGACCTTCTTGACGTAATTTTCGGTCTCTTTGTACGGCGGGATGTCGTTGTAGCGCTCCACGGCGCCGGGGCCGGCGTTATAGGCGGCCAGGGCCAACGGCAGTTGGTAGTTGAAGCGTTCGAGCATGGACCGGAAATAGCGGGTGCCGCCCATGATGTTCTCCCAGGGATCGAAGGGGTCGCTGATGTTCAAGCGGCCGAAATTTTCGGGCATGATCTGCATCAGGCCCATGGCCCCCTTTTTCGATACGGCCCTGGGATTGAAGTAAGACTCCACATGGATCATCGCCTTGAGCAGGGAAGGGGAGATGCCATGCAGCCGGGCGGCTTCGCCGATGACATCGTCGTAGCTCTCGATGCTGTACCAGGTGCGCGGCGCCTCCGGTGCCACCCGGGGCGTCTCCTTCATGTAGACTTTGTAGTTGCTGGAGGTGGGGGCGTTGGTGAAGTGCATGACCCCCTGGTGGTCCACGTAGACATAGATGTCGGCCCGGGCCCCGGTGCCGACCAAAAGCGTCAGCCCCAAAGTGATCAGGATGATCGGGATGCCCAGCCAGTGTTTCACCCGTCGCTTCGGTGTCATCATATGCGTTCGTTGTGTCGTTAAAGGCCTTGGATCAAAGTCGCCGGGACCCGGTGGGGGCCCATCCAGCATACCGCTCTAAACTCGATTGATTGCGCCGGAAATTTTTCAGCAAAAAACATGCCCTTCCTTTTGCGCTTATTCCGGGATGGTTGCGCCGGTCAGGGGCACGATCTCAAATTCGGTTGTGATTTCGGATACTCCGCGAACCGTGGCGGCCACCGAACAAAATTTTTCCTGGGAAAGCCGGATGGCCTGGGTCAAGGCCTGGGGTGTCAAGTTGTTGCCGCTGACCCGGTATTTGAGGTGAATGCGCCGGTAGGCCCAGGGGGGTTTGGGGTCCTGCTCACCATTGGCGATGATCTCCAGCATGGTGAGCGGCTGGCGCTTTTTGGTCATGATGTCCAGGACATCATAGGCCGTGCAGGCCGACAGGCCGACCAGCAGCATCTGGGAGGGGCTGACACCCCTGGCCGGGTCGTCCCCGGAAAGCACGACCGACTGATGGCGCGAGTCGGTGCCCACGAATTGTTTGCCCGTTACCCAGCGTACGGTGGTGATCGGCATGGTCTGCTCCTATTTTTGCGAAAGCGTGCATGGGTGAGCGGGGTTCACCATCACCCTGGGGCGGCTGCCGGTCGCCCCTATGGAACGTAGTGACCTTGATTATAAAGATATGCCGAAATTGGCAATAGTTTCCTGGAAACCAGCCCAGGCTTGACAAAAGGCCGCACGGGGGTATCCTGAGGGAAATTGACGTGCCCGGGGACCAGGATTCATAAGGAATAGCGCACATGGCTCTCTACGCCTGGATCATTATGCTGCTCGTCTTGGCGGGAGGGATCTGGGCGATGCTCAGCCTGCGGCTCAAGGTACAGGCCCTGGGCCAGGTGCAACAGGCCTTGCGCGCGGCCACGGACAGACTCAATCGGCTGGAAGCCGAATATCTGCAAAAGGAAGTTCATCGCGAGAGCACCGAGGATCGGCTGCGCGGTTATTTGCAGCTCCTGGACACGCTGATCAACACCATTCCCAACCCCATTTACTTCCAGGATGCCCAGGGGGTTTTCCAGGGATGCAACAAGGTGTTTGCCAAAAACATTCTGGGGCTGACCCGCGATCAGATCATCGGCCGGCGTCCGCTGGAGATGCCCGAGCAGATTCCGCCGGATCTTGCGGCCACCTATCAGCGCCAGGAGATGGTCATGGTGCAAAAGGGGGGCTATCACAGCTTCGAGGAGCAGGTGCGCTGTGCCGACGGCGCCCGACGCGAGTTTCTCTTCAGCATGGCCCCTATCCTGAATCCGGCTGGCGAGGCCGGTGGCTGCGTCGTCGTGCTTTCCGATTTGACCGAGAAGAACAGGGCGGCCCGGGACCGCCTGCAAAGGGAGAAATTGGAGGGGGTCCTGGAGACCGCCGGGGCGGTGTGCCACGAGTTCAATCAACCACTGCAAGCCCTGTCGGGTTTTCTGGAGATTTTGGCCGTCCAGCAAGGTCCGCCGCCGGACGGCGCGCCCTATATGGAGCGGGCCCTGGCACAGATCGAACGCATGCGAACCATCACCGCCAAACTCCAGGGTATCACCCATTACGAAACCATGGCGTATGGCGAGAAAACCAAAATCATCGACATCCATAAATCTTCACGAACAGGGGCGGCCCGGGAAGAAAAATGAAGGAAGAGACACGTGGATACCTTTTTGGGGTTGAAAAAAAGAACTGAAATTTCCTCTTCCGTAGCGCTGCCAGGGCGCCGTCTCGATTCATATGTAGAAGGAATACGGATCGTTACATTTTGCGGGGAACCGGCCTGAGATTCAAGTGGGGCCAAGGCCGGCTGAAAAACGGAACGAAGAGTTCCTATATCGGTTTTTCATAAAATTTAAGTTATTGATTTATAGGGCGATTATAAGGTGGCATGCGTTTTGATAAGGTGCCATCCCAAAAAGATGGATGTTTTTGAGCCGAGAATCTTCTTCAGAAGGAGAGAGAAAAAACGATGCATCGCAACCCTTGTCACCAGGTGATTGCCAAAGCCGATATTAAGACCGGGAGTTCCACGGAAATCGGCGCGGAGGTCGAAGACGAACCTCCGAGCCCGCAGGCTTGCTGTCCTGCCTCTTTACAGCCGCACGTCAAAAGCAAATCAAACCGCAAGCTGGTCATTCAAAGCTTGCCCCTCGACACCCCGACCCCTCGACGCCGTTTCAAGCAGTGTTATTATCCCAACATTACCGAGCGCCAATGGAGCGACTGGCAGTGGCAGATCGCCAATCGTGTGCGCAGCGTGGAGCAGCTCGAACGGTTTCTGCGTCTGACCCCCCAGGAGAAGATGGCGGCCGAGGGCCTGCAATCCAAGCTGCCCCTGGCCATTACACCTTACTATATGAGCCTGCTGGTGGGTCATGCCGCCGATTACCCCCTGCGGCGCACCGTGGTGCCGGTGATCGACGAGTTTGTTAAAATGGAAGGGGAGGACGACGATCCCCTCGGAGAAGAGAATCAAAGCCCGGTGCCCGGTCTCGTGCACCGTTATCCGGACCGCGTTCTGTTTTTGACCCTGGATTTCTGTTCCACCTATTGCCGTTACTGCACCCGCTCCCGGGTGGTGGGTCACGGCCGGCTCTTTTTCAACCGCCGGCGCCTGGAGAACGCTCTGGAGTATATTCGCCGCACCCCCACCATCCGCGATGTGCTGCTGTCGGGCGGAGATCCGTTGACCCTCAGCGACGCGCGCCTGGATTGGCTCTTGACCCAGTTGCGGCAGATCAAGCACGTGGAGATCATCCGTATCGGCACCAAGATTCCGGCGGTGCTGCCCCAGCGCGTGACGCCCCAGTTGGTGCGCATGCTGCGGCGCCACCATCCCCTGTGGATGAGTTTGCACTTCACCCATCCGGACGAGTGCACGCCCGAAGCCAATCGGGCCTGCCAGCGCCTGGCCGATGCGGGCATTCCTTTGGGGTCCCAGACCGTGTTGCTGCGCGACATCAACGACTCGGTGGAGACCATGCGCTCGCTGGTGCATCATCTGCTGCAGATGCGGGTGCGGCCCTATTATCTGTATCAGTGCGATCCGATTTCGGGGTCGGCCCATTTCCGCACTCCGGTGCAAAAAGGTGTGGATATCATCCGCGGCCTGCGGGGCTTTACCAGTGGTTACGCCATTCCCACCTATGTCATCGACGCCCCCGGCGGCGGCGGCAAGATTCCGATCGCGCCCGATTACTGCCAGGGACGGGACGGCGACAAGGTGGTGCTCAAGAATTACGAAGACAAAGAGTTCCAGTATCCGGATACCCTCTGAAACAGGAAGGCCGAAGGTCGACGCTGAAGTGCTCTCGGCGTTTCGATCTTCGGCCCCTTCGTCCGGCCGCGATGGACCAGCCCCTTTCAAAGGGGCGGTTTTCTTTCAGGCGGTTATGGAAAGCAGTTGGGTTGGTAGGACAGCCGCCTGAATGTCGCGGCCTTCCGGGTGGTGCCCGGCAAGGAGGTCGATGATATGAGTGGTGTAGAGATCGCGATCAAAGCCTATTCTTTTTCGACAGAGGGCGGGACGGCGCTGGGCGCCGCGGCGGATCAAAGCCGGTTGTGCCGGGAGTGCGCCCGGGTCGGTCGCACCTGCTGCCAGGGACACGATATCTACGTGACCTGGGGCGATTGCCGCCGGATCGGCAGCCACACCCGGCGCCGGGATTTTTACGAGTACCGGCCTTGCAGCGACCTGGCCTATGCCGATCAGGCCGAAGACCCCCTTTGGCAGCAGCATGTCTTCCGGCCGGATGGCACCCGCCGGGTGCTCACGCGCCAGGCCAACGGCGATTGCCTCTTTCTCTCTTCCCAGGGTTGCCAACTGCCGCTGACTGTGCGACCCTTGATCTGCCGCCTCTTTCCCCATGTTTACTCGGCGGCCGGGATCTACGACGGTTGGGACGAAGCGTGCCCGGCCGCGCGCGTGATCGCCAGGGCGGCCCTGGAAAGCAGCATCGCCGGCGTGGCCCGGGGGGAGGCCGCACGCTGGCATCAATTGCTTTACGACGAGGTTGTCTGGGAGGGGCTTGTCGATGAAAGTTGGATTAACCTATGACCTGCGCTCCGATTATCTGAAGGCCGGCTATGGCGAAGAAGAGACGGCCGAATTCGATCGCGAAGAGACCATCGACGCCCTGGAAAAGGCGCTCGTCGCCCTGGGATACACCGCCGAGCGCATCGGCCATATCAAACACCTGACCCAGCGTCTGGCCGGCGGCGACCGCTGGGATCTGGTCTTCAACATCGCCGAAGGCATGTACGGCATCGGCCGCGAAGCCCAGGTGCCGGCCCTGCTGGACGCCTACGACATTCCCTATACCTTCTCCGATCCGCTGGTGATGGCCCTGACCTTGCACAAGGGCATGACCAAGCGTGTACTGCGCGATGCCGGTATTCCCACCTGCGATTTCGCCGTGGTGGCCGGGCCGGACGATGTGCGCAGCGTGCCCTTCGCGCCGCCTTACTTCATCAAGCCGGTGGCCGAAGGCACGGGCAAAGGGGTTTCGCCGGACTCGATCATCCGGCGCCGGGACGATCTGGGCGCGGCCTGCCGCAATCTGATCGTCACCTTCCGCCAGCCGGTGCTGGTGGAGCAATTCCTGCCGGGCCGGGAGTTCACGGTGGCCCTGGTGGGTACCGGCGCTGACGCCCGGGTGTTGGGCACCATCGAGGTGCACCTGCTGCAAAACGCCGAACCCCAAGTCTACTCCTACACCAACAAGGAACAGTGCGAAGAGCGCGTGCGCTACGAACTGGGCCAGCCCCACAAAGACCCAGTGGTGGCCGAGGCCGAAAAGGTGGCCCTGGATGCCTGGCGCGTGCTGGGCTGCCGCGACGCCGGCCGGGCCGATATCCGCTGCGATGCCGAGGGCACCGCGCAGTTCATGGAGGTCAATCCGCTGGCCGGACTGCATCCCGAGCACTCCGATCTACCGATCATCTGCACCCATCTGGGCATCCCCTTTGTGCAGCTCATCGAGCGCATCATGAATTCGGCGCGCCAGCGCATGCGGCGCGCCAAGAAGAATCCGGACAAGGGCAACTGAGATGCGCATCGCCGTGGTGCATAATGCCCTGGGAGCGGAAAGCGCGCCGGACGAGCAGGATGTGCTGGTCCAGGCCGAGGCGGTCACGGCGGCCCTGACGCGCTTGGGCCATCGTACTGTGCGCCTGACCTGCGACCTGAATCTGGAAGCCGTAAAGCGGCAACTGGACGCCGCACGCCCCGATCTGGTCTTTAACCTGGTGGAATCGCTGGCCGGCACCGGGCGTTTGCTGCACCTTTTTCCTTGTCTGCTGGATGCCCTGGGCCTGCCTTACGCCGGTGCTTCGGCCGAAGCGCTCTTTCTGACTTCCAACAAGGCCGTGGCCAAGGCGCGCCTTTCGGACGGCGGCCTTGACACACCCGCCTGGGTAGGGCCCTGCGACGGCCGCCGGTGGTGCCCGTTGCCGGACCGGGAGAAGTGGCCTGGGCGCTGGATCATCAAATCGGTCTGGGAGCACGCCAGCATCGGCCTGGATGAACAGGCCCTGGTGGCGGGCGCCGACACGCCCAGCCTGCCCGAGCGCTTGCGCCAACGTGCGCCCCAACTGGGCGGCCACTGCTTCGCGGAAGCATTTGTGGAGGGCCGGGAGTTCAACCTTTCGGTGCTGGACGGCCCCCAGGGGCCGCAAGTGCTTCCGCCGGCGGAGATCGTCTTCGAAGGCTACCGCGACGACCAGCCCAAGATCGTGGACTACAGCGCCAAGTGGGACGAGGGCTCCTATGCCTATCACCACACTCCCCGGCGTTTCGACTTCGGCGCCGAAGATCAGGGATTGCTTCAACGCCTCCAAGCCCTGGCCCTGGCCTGCTGGCAACGCTTCGATCTATCCGGTTACGCCCGGGTGGACTTCCGCGTCGATCCCAGCGGCCGCCCTTGGATTCTGGAGATCAACGCCAACCCGTGTATCGCCCCGGATGCCGGTTTCGCCGCCGCCATCGAGCGAGCGGGCCTGGGATACGACCAGGCCGTGGCACGCATCGTCGCTGCCGCCGACCCTGCCCCAAGTTGACAATGCGCCGCGTTTCGTTCAAGACTGCAACAACCGCTGGTGCCAACGGCCAGCTATCGATGAACCCAAGCTAAGGACGCCTTGTGCTCAAGATCCGCCGAATCTACGACGATGCCTTGCCCATCAACCGCGAAATCATCCAGCAGGTGCAGCAGATCCTGCGCACCCGGTTCGGCGGCGCCCCGGAAAAAGAGATCGCCCAGATCGGCGAAAAGCTGCGCAACCCCTTCAAGCAGCGCTTCAGCACCATCATGCTGGTGGCCGAAAATCTGCGTCGCCGGGTGCTCGGTTTCGCCATGCTGCTGCACGAACCGGAGATCGGCTTTTGCTACCTGGACTGGATCGCCCTGGCCGGCGGCCAGACCGGCGGCGGTTTGGGCAGCGCCCTCTATGACCGGGTGCGCGGCGAGTCCGTGGCCCTGGGGGTCAAAGGCCTTTTCTTCGAATGTCTGCCCGATGACGCCGAGCGCTGTCCGGACCCATCCCTGTTGCGGCAGAACCGCCAGCGGCTGCGCTTTTACGAGCGCTACGGCGCGCGACCCATCATCAACAGCGGCTACGAGCTGCCCATCAAGCCCGAAGACACCTGCATGCCCCACCTGGTCTATGACGGCCTGGATCGTCCCCAGCCCTTGCGCCCGGCCTTCGCGCGCAAGGTGGTGCGCGCCATCCTCGAGCGCAAGTATGCCGAGTACTGCCCGCCGCGCTACGTGGATCAGGTGGTGGCCTCGTTCCGCGATGACCCGGTGCAACTGCGCCCGTTTCGCTATGTGAAACCCGAGGCCGTGCGCAGCGCCGTGGACGGCCGCTCCATCGAACAGATCGCCCTGGTGGTCAACGACAAACACCATATCCACCATGTGCATGACCGCGGCTATGTCGAAGCGCCGGTGCGGGTCGCCACCATTCTAGCGGCCATCGAGCCCAGCGGCCTCTTTGCGCTCAGCCAGCCGCGCGCCTTTTCCGACAAGCACATCACGGCCGTGCACGACGCCGATCTGGTCAACTACCTGCGCCGGGCCTGCGAAGAGATGCCCGAAGGCAAATCGCTCTATCCCTATATCTTTCCCATCCGCAACAAGACCCGGCCGCCCAAGGAGCCGTCGGTGCTGTCGGGCTACTACTGCATCGACACCTTCACGCCCATCAACCGCAACGCCTATCCGGCCGCGCGCCGCGGCGTGGATTGCGCCCTGACCGCGGCCGCCGAGATCCTGGCCGGCCGGCGCATCGCCTATGCCCTGGTGCGGCCCCCGGGCCACCATGCCGAACGCCGGGCCTTTGGCGGCTTTTGCTACTTCAACAACAACGCCATTGCCGCCCACTACCTGAGCGGCCACGGCCGGGTGGCCATCCTGGACATCGACTACCACCACGGCAACGGCCAGCAGGACGCCTTCTACCGCCGGGCCGACGTGCTCACCATCTCCATTCATGGCCATCCCAAGTTCGCCTACCCCTATTTTACCGGATTCGAGGACGAGCGCGGCGAAGGCGAAGGCGAGGGATTCAATTGGAACCTGCCGCTGCCCGAAGCGGTGGATGGGCCGCTTTACGCCAAGGCGCTGGAAAAGGCCATTTTGCGCATCCGGGCCTTCAAGCCCAATTTCCTGGTGGTCGCCCTGGGCCTGGATACCGCCAAGAACGATCCCACCGGCACCTGGGGCCTGCTGGCCAAGGATTTCGAAACCAACGGCCGCCTGATCGGGGAACTGAGTCTGCCCACCCTGGTCATCCAGGAGGGCGGTTACCGCAACCGCACCCTGGGCACCAACGCCCTGGGCTTTTTCAAGGGACTGGCCGCCGCCGGCCTGCGCGCCGCGGCCAACGCCAACGATGTCAAAGAGACGATGCACGGCCTGCACTGGCGCTACGAGCTGCAACCCGAAGATCCCGAGCGCATCCGCCGCCTGGTGACCATCACCGGCTTTTTCAACCCCGAAGAGATCGACATCGCCGAAGAGCTGGTGCGCGAGCGCCTGGCCAAAGGCGAGGCCAGCGGCTACTATTTCGTCATGGCCGAGCACTACGGGCGACTGGTGGGTTACGCCTGTTACGGCCCCATCGCCGGCAGCGCCAACAGTTACGACCTTTACTGGATTGCCGTGCACCCCGATTTCCAGCGCCGCGGCATGGGCCGGCGCCTGATGCGCGAGAGCGAACGGCTGATTCATAAAGCCGGCGGCCGGCGCATCTACGTGGAGACCTCCAGCCGCACGGCCTACGCCAGCACGCGCATCTTCTACGAAAATTGCACCTACCGCCAGGAAGCGGTGCTGGAAGATTTCTACGCGCCGGGGGACGGCAAGGTGGTTTACTGCAAGGTGCTGAAGTAAAAAACCCCCGTTGCGAACAACGGGGGCGTCGGGTTTTTTGTCGCGCTAAGACGGAAAGCTATTCGGGCCGATCGGAAGTCATGTTTTTCGTAGCATTGGCGGCTACAATTTTGATGTCGATGCGCTCGGCTATGCGTCGGCCGTTTTCGTTAAGATAGCTAATCTCCGCCTCGCAGGGAACAAGCATTTTTCGGGCACTCACTTGCTGGCCGTCGGTATTTACGATGATGGTATTGTCGGATAGATAGTATTTGTCGCCGATACTGGTAGTCACTTTCTCCAGGTTCTTTTTTTCGATGGTCACCCGGACGATATCCAGTGGCTTGTCTTGTTCCTCCCCGATGGGCGAGCGTCTGCCCGCGTTTTCCCTTGGGCCCTTATCGTCGGCCCACGCGGCTGCCGCCAAGAAAATCGCGATACACACCAGCGCCATGTGCCAAATGCGTTTCATCGAAATTATCTTCATGAAGAGTGTCCTTTTCTCTATTGATGTTCGGCGCCGCCGGCCAAGCCGGCGGCGCAGGATATGATTCCGGCCGAATAATTATTACCTTTCCCACCAATCGATGATCGCCCCTTGGAAGTAGAAGGGGGGGACCACCTCGATTTCGATCACCCTTCCGGAACTTTGCTGCAAGAAGGCTTTGGCGCCTTTTTCCTGACCGGCATGCATACCCGCGCCGGGAGGGGGCGAACCGATGAACCCATCGGGCAGTTTTACGGCCACCACCTGTTCCTGGTCGCCGTTCACGTTGACGGTTTCATAGGTCTCGATGATGAAGATCTGTTTGAAATACCCAGTGCCGGTGGCGTAGAACACCGCCAGTGCATTAGTGATGCCGCCGTAGTTGCACAGATCCTCATCCGGTGTGAAAATCGGCGTGAAAACCATGCCGCCCAAGACGGACGGTTTGCTCACGATCCTTTCGGATGGTCCGGTACCGTTGTCTTCCAGATGCCGGTACCACCCGTCGTAATCCTTCTGAATAGCCGATTCCAAACCATAGAAATCGTTGTATATGACCGATCCACCCTCGAGCACGTGGCCCGCCGTGGTCACGGTGATGGTATCGGCCCGGCGCAAGTTAAATTCGGTCGCTGATTTGGGATTGGCATAATCATGATAGGCACTGCCGCTGTAGCTGTTGAAGAACGGGTCCTTGATGCCGTAAAGGTATTGCTGGTCGGAGGTACCGATATCCGTTTTGACCAGGTAGCGCCCGGTGCCGAAATAGAGCCACACATTGTCGATATTGTTCGCTGCCTGGTATTCACTGCTGAGCGACAAGGGCGACGTGATCGGCCGGTTGGAATGGAACAGCTTGGAGTAGATCCAACTGGCCGGATCTTCCGCGTACCCAGGATCTGCGCTCGGATCATAGTCGCTGTCCCACTCGCAATTGGCGCACGGAACGGCTATTTTGTAGACACCCCCATTCCAGACGCCGCTGTTGACGAACGAGCCGGTGGTGTAAACGGCATCCACGTTGTAGTTCAACCCCTTGTCGAAGGTAACCGGGTCGTTGAAGAAACCAAGGCTTGCGGCGGATTCGATGGGTCCGAACTGGCGCAGCAGGTTGCCGGTGGCCAGATCCGCCACATACAGATAGCCCGGCTGGCTGCTGGTGCCGTCGTAGTGCGTGGGGCCGGAGCCGAAGGTCAGGTACCAGCGGTCGCCCACCTTGAGGGGTGCTGGCCGGGACCAGCTCATGGCCTGGTTGGGATAAGTACGCTCCCACATCAGTCGCGGATTGCGCGGGTCGGTGATGTCCAGACAGAAGAAAGTGGGATCGAAGGCCCTGGTTTCGGCGCCGGTACCAAAATCCTCGGTGACGCTGATGTGCTTGGCGCCCATGCGCAATCCCATCACCAGGAAGGTGCCCCAGTTGGGGTCCCCGTCGCTGTCCGTGTAGTGGGTGTCGTCGGGTAGGATCTTGGCGTCGAACACCCGGGGTCGGCCGTCCACCAGATAGGTATGGGTGTAATTTTCATGGGCCGGCCACTTGAGATGGGGCAGCACGGCCTGGGGAATGAAGGCCCACACTTCGTCGCCGATGCGCTCGTCGGCCGGCGCGGCCGACGGTTTGGTGTAGGTGGGGCGTGCCTGAGCGTCGAAGCCATAGGTCCAACTGGTGAAGGCATGCAACATGCCGTCGTTGGCGCCGACGTAAGTCATGGTTTCCCGGTTTTTCACTGCATTCCAGTACTCCATGTAGGACTTGTCGGCATAGAGCACATGGTACTGGTCGGGCGGTTTGGCCACGGTCACCGGCGTGGAGTGGACGATATCCCCCAATCGATAGGTAGTGCCATCCAGGGTTCGGTTGCGCAATCCGCTGATCTCGGTGCCACGCACCCATTCTATGATGTTCGTAACCCGGGTGTCGTGGGTGGCACCCAGATTCATGCCGAGGGTACCATAGAGGGTGTTGTCGGCTACACCAAGGTACGGCTTGATAACGGCGGCCGAAACGGTATTGAAAGCGATCACCTCACCTGTCTGATCGAGTGGATCGTTGCTGCCGTCATCCGCCGTGCCATCCCGGTCCAGGTCGATAAATGTAAAGATATTGCGCATCGCCGGGTCGCGCTCGCTAAGCCGTTTGCCCGATTCGAAGACCGGTTGCAGGCTATCCAGGGTTTGTGGTTCGCCACCATCGAGGCGTATCATGGTGCTGCCGTCCGCCGCGGTGGCAAACTCCACCTCCTTGTCATCCTCGTCCAGAGTGAGGGGGCTGCTTCCGGAGTCATCCCGAAGAATTCCATACCCATCCACCCACATCGATTGCAGGTATCCCAGCCAGCGGGCGGTTTCGGTGCCGGCCGCATTGTCCTTGCTGGCAATAAAATAGGCTTGGATCATGTTGCCTTCGCCTTCGCTGTTGGTGGCCAACACCGAGGCCGAGGTTCCCGAGGCGGACCGTCTGGCGATGTCGCCGAAGGCAGCCATCAGGCGGGTTTCGAGCAGGTAGCCATCGCTGGCCTCAAAATAGGTGTCGGGGTCTCCGTCACCGTTTTTATCCCACTCCGTGGTCAGGTCCGGTTTGTTGTTTTTGGTTTCACCCTCTTCGAATCCTCCGTTGATGGCTGCATCGCGTAATAGCGAGCGAGCGTTTTCGTCGTTGCCGAAGGCGTACACCGTGTACAGTGTGATGGTTTGGTCGTCATCCAGATCGGCCCGAAGGTCCACGGTATGGGCATAAAGGGCGATATCGTCCAGAAAGTCGGTGCCGCCGTCGTCGTAGTCGCAGGTACTCCAACTGCTTTCGGATTCGTTGCAGCCGGTTTTATCGTTGTCGCCGTCATAATCCTTGAGGCTGGGGGGAATGATCCCGTCCTTGGTAGAGGCGCCGTCGGTGAGGAGCAGAACGAAGCTCTTGGCGCAGCGCACGGCCTTGCCGTTCTGATAATAAGGGTCGTCGCTGTCGCCTTTTACGGTGTTAGGCACCGCCAGGCTATAAAACCCCGAAACCTCAGGATTTTCCTGTTTGAAATACTGCATGCCGACATAGAAGGTTTCCGCCAGAGGGGTCCAGGTATCGGCGCTTTTATCCTCTATGTTGGCCACCAAGGTGACAATGTCGGTGCCCATGGGCTGATCCACGTAGCCACCGTTGTAGCCGGTGCCGGTCCCGCTACGGAACCACATATTACCCCAGCGTACATTGCTGTCGCCGATGCGCTGCAACACACCGGCCAGGTTGTCACCGTTATTGTAGTAGAAGAAATCGGACGGCTCCCTGGCCACCTGCTTTTCAACGCGGACGTAATAGTTGGTGCCGCTGACGGTGATTCGGTTATTATCCATGGTGTAGGTGTTTGTGCCCGAGTAGGGCGACACCGCGCAGGAGGTGGAATCGAACGTTTTGACAAACGTCCGGGAGGAGTCGGCATTCTCCCCATAAAGCATCTGGTTTCCCGAGCCGTCCCGGCCGCCGTGGGTGTTGCCACCCAACAGCACCTTGCGGATAACATCAATGCGCCGCATGCAAAGCCAGTTGAGCCAGTTGCCATCCCACAGCTTTTGGCTGACGATATCCGCCGAGGTCAAAGTGGCCGCGTTGCCGTCAAGATCTTCCACGCTCCAGGTGCCGGTCGTGGCGTCGAAGGAGATCTTCTTATAGGCGTAACGGAAGGCGTCGCTGCTGTATTTATAGAAAAAATCGGTACCGAAGTAACCGTAATACTTCTTATCACCTGAATCGCCGTCGGCATAGGCGATGCGCAGCACCGGGCGATAGGAGGGGCCGGTTTCCACGGATTCGGCTTCGCGCTTACCGCTGCCGCTGATGCGGAAGAACATGGCATTGCCCGATGTCCAGTCGGCCCTATTGACAATCGCATTGACGAGGCTGGAGAGGTCCGGAGTGCTGTAGTCGTCGCCGCTGGACCATGCGTCGGGTGTCCAGGTCACGGTGGTTCCGAGGCAGGTACGGCCGGAGATGTTGAAATTGACGTTTTGGTTCATGGGCAGCGCGTCGGCGGAGTCTTCGGCTTCGATAATCAGGTTGCTGGTCGCGCTGCCGCTGGCGTCCGCGATGAAACCGATGGAGGCCGAGGTGATAACGGCCCCTTGGGGAATCAGGACTTTATCGAAACGGAGGCCGACAAGAAACTCGCCCATGTCCAGGTCTCTATCCCCTCCGTCCCACACATCCCCGCCACCCATGGTCTCTTCCATGTCATCGCCGTTGGCCAATATCGGGAAGCTTTTTACCGCGGAATAACCCTCGCCCTCGAAGGGTTCGTCGGTGACGGTTTTTCCGTCCCCAAACCATGAGCCGTAGGCATTGAAGTTCATGCTGCCCGAGTTGTCCAGAATGATCATGACGTTGGGTGGCACCGATTTGGAGATGAAGACCGGTTCGGTCGAATAGGTGGCCATGTTGGCCATCGACGGTGTCGTCCAGCTCAGCCATATTGAGCTAATGATAAGCGCTGCAATTGCATAGAGGGATCGTTTCATGGTTATAGTCCTCCGGGAACGTTTTTCCAGCGATAGATTGCACGAATGGTATGGGTGTTGTTCTGATCGTCACTGCCGGTGCTGACTAGGCGGAAGCGTACTCCTTGATCGCCGCCGCCGCTGCCCAATCCGTCGGCGCCGGCGGCGAATTCGATCGCGCCTCCGCTCGATTGGGTATCGGCGCCAACTCTGACGATGTTGACGGCCGCCGGGATTTGGCACGCATTTAGGCTGATATCCGCCGCTTCCGGCCTTGCTTCGCCGGTGTCGTTGTCATTGTACGTGATGGTGGTGTCGTCGCCTTCGTACCCATAGATTCTGTTACGAATCTCCTCCGCGGCGCTACCTCCACTGGTATTGAGAAAGCGTACGCAACCCGCCTTGTTCGGATCTTCTTCCGCTACCGGGCTGGAATCGGGCAACAACAACCGAATGAATTTGGGAGTTCCGTAAATGCCGCTGTCGCCGTTATAGAAGGCCACCTTGTCGAATTTGTAATGGCCGGCCATCTTCATCTCCTGGGTGGTGAAATTCATCATGGTGAGCGACAGGGCGGTCACGGCCACAAGCACCACCATCACGATCACGAGGACCGAACCGCTTTCGTCTGCAATCCAATTTATGCTGCGTTTCATGTTCTTTCTCCTGTCCAGGGGAACTACATTTTCGGCTTCATCAACCGGAGGGTCGTGCTTCTTCGAGTGCCACCCTGGTCAACAAAGGTGGTCCGGACGGTGATCAACCGGACCACGGGTTCGTTCTTCTCGTTTCCGATGGCGTTGATGCCCGGCCCCGGCCCTTCGGTGATCAGCCAGCAGGTCTCGAAACCGTTGTCGTCCACATTGCATGTTTCGGGAATCGCCTCGGCGGCATCCTCATTCCAGTTCAAGGCGAAAAAACGCTCGACGGTGGAGACGCCCAGATTGGTGTTGACCGACGATGTGCGCGCCATGCTGTTGGAATTGATGCTCACGGCCTGGAATTTGAGCATGCCGAGCACACCGATGGAAAAGACCATCAAGCCGATCATGGCTTCCAGCAGGGTGAACCCCCGCCGGTCGTGTCTCCGATAACTCTTCATTTCGTTCAAAGCGTTCATTTGCGTCCTCTTCCTTTCCATGTGCGAAGCGGTCAGCGGATGTAGTTGCGCAGGGCCACGTCGAGGGTCATCAGGCGGCGTTTGAAACGGTCATCGGGCTGATCGATCACCTGGTTGCCCACCACATACCGGTTCCGGTCGATCATATGATCGCCGAACGGCCGTTCAGAGACGACCAGCAGGAAAATGCGCACTGCCCGCACCTGGTCGAAGGTGGCCGGCGTGCCCAGGTGGTTTAGGGCGTCATCAAACCGCTCGATGCGCCCGTTGCCGTCGGTATCGTCCAGCATATCGATGGCGCCGTCGTTGTTGACGTCCAGAATGGCGTCCAGGTTGCCGCCATTGTCGCTGTCCACGGCCCACACAATGGGGTTGGCAGCATTGCCGTTGTAGCGCTCGAGCACGTTGTCGCCGTCGGCGTCGTAGGCATACGCGAACCCGATGGCCTGGATGCCGTCGGCCACCAACCGCCCGTTCGGGTCGGCCGGTCCGATATCCGCAGGATCCGGTGTGGCCCGGCGATAGAGCCCTGGAATGCCGTCACCGTCCGGATCCAACACCCAATAGCGGACCGTCTGATCCGAGTCGTCGATGCCGTCGGCATCGTTATCCAGTCGTGTGGAGACGAACTCGAGGCCCGGCTGACCGGCGTTGTTGACGTTACCGGCCAGATCGTACCAGCGGTTGCCGGCCGCGAACCGGGAGCGCTGCCTGGGGGAGGGGTCACGCAAGGCGTTGTGAATATCCCACTCCAACACATGCAGCGATCCGCGAAGCCCCTGTTGCATTTTGGAGACCTCGCGCTGCACGGAGTAGGTGGTCGATTGCACCTGGTGGGTGGCGAAAACCGAAGCCACCAGAACCATGGTGACCACGACCGTGATCATCAGCTCCACCAGGGTGAAGCCCCTCTGGTTGCCTATATTTGCCATGCCCGTAGGCCAATGAAGTTTCATTTTCATGGTCGTCTCCTCAAATCCATCGGGCCGCGCCTTCGCTCCACCGGTCGACGGTGGTGACGCCGGCATACGAGGTTTGAAGACGATAGAAGGTGTTGTGATCGGGTTCCACAATAAAGACGTCTCCCGACAAGATGGCGAACCCCTGGGGAGAGAAGCGCAACAGCACGATGGGCGCCTGTCCGTTGGGCGCATTGGTGAAACGCACATTGCCCCGGTACTTGTTCAGGCGCACCGTTTCGTTGGTGGCATCGCAACGGTAACTATTGTTGGCGATGTCGAAGGTGACGTTGACCTGGATGTTGTTGCGCACGGCCCGCATCTTGGCCTCCATGATCACCCCGTACATCTCGTCGGCGGCGCGCTGGGCCGAGTTTTTCGTGCTCATGCCGCGCATTCCGGGCACCGCGATGCCGACCAGGATGGCCACGACGGCGATGACGATCATCAGCTCGATCAGGGTGAAGCCGGGCGGTCCGGGTGCTTTTTTTCCTTTTTGGCCTTGACGCTGCACAAAGTTCATGAGGACCTCTTCTCATTGTTGGTTTTGACGGTTAATCCTGCGTCTGCGGGTTGCCATACAACAAATGTACCAAACCTATTCGAGCATGCGCCATCAGCCGGTCTGGATTTTTCAAGCTAACATGTAAGTATCTGTAAAAATGGAATCATTTAGATAGGTAACCGTTGCGCGCGTTGGATCGTATCCCCTCCGCCCGGTGTTATGATCCTGGCTGTGCCGGATTGTTGGCGGCGGCACTCTAAAAAGATTTAAATCCTCGATAGGACGCCGGCCAGTCGGCATACCGCTAACAAGTATGCTGTCTATTAGGTATCTATTTATATTGCGAATGGTTATCGATTTTCAGGGGTTGTTCCGAACCCTATAAACCGATTGATATGGGCCTGACAATTTTTGTCAACGGAGGTGAAAGGCGTTGCCTTCATCGCTATTGATCTCGCGAAAATTATTCTATAATAAAAGGGCGTCTGCATTTGCGGAAGCCGTTTACCTTAGACAGGAGCACTTCTTATGCAACGCCGCGCTTTTCGTATTCCCATCCGGGTTTGGTATATATGTTTGCTGTTATTGATCTGGTTCATGCAAGGTCAGGCCCTGGCCCAGCCGCCGTTGCCGGCACTGGAGAATATCGAAGTTCTCGATCTGCCCACCGCGGCCCGCATCGCCCTGGCCTCTAATCCTTCCCTGGAGGCGGCCCAGGCGCGGGTGGCCCAGGCCTCCCAGATCGTCAAGCAGGCCCAGGCGCCCTATTGGCCCCAGGTGGATGCGTCGGCGGGGGCGGCCCGGGTGGATATGTCCCAGCGCGATATCGACGCGCAGCTCCGGAGCTATGAACTGATCCGCGGCCTGCATCCGGGCCTGCCACCCGCTGGTATCGGCAACCCCGAAGATTATTACAATGCCGGGGTGTCGGCCAGTTGGCTGGTGTTCGACGGCTTTGCGCGCAAGTTTCGCCTGGCCGGCGCGCGCTATGGCGCGCAGGCCACGGCCGCGGCCCGGGACGATGCCCGGCGCCTGCTGCTGTCGGCGGTGGCCTTTGCCTTCTTGCAGGCGCAGCTGGCCCAGGAAAACGTGGCCATCGCCAAAGCGGACGAGGCGTTCAACCAGCGCCTTTTGACCGAAGCGCGCCTGCGTTACGATGTGGGCACCGGCGCCTTGAGCGACGTGCTCAATTTCCAGATCCGCGGCAACAGCGCCCTGAGCCGGCGGATTCAGGAAGAGACCGATTATAACCGTTGGTTGATCTCGCTGGCCTCGCTGTTAGGGGTTCCCGAGGGGCGACTTCCTGAAACGGTGCGTCTGGCCGAATTGGCGCCGACCAGTGACCTGGAGTTGGCTGTGCCCCAAAGCACCGAACAGGTGGAGACGGCCCTGCGCCTGCGGCCCGATCTGCAGCGTGGCGACTGGACCGTGCGCCAGGCCGAGGCTGGGGTCAAGTTCGCCCGGGCCGGGTATTTCCCTACCGTATCGCTTCTGGGGACCTATGAGGGTGAGCGCGCGGAAGACATGAATTTTGAAGGTGACGATTTCGGTAACTCGGTGGGGGTCGGCCTGAATTGGAATATCTTTGCCGGCGGGCTGACCCGCGCCCGGCATGGTGAGGCCAAGGCGCGGCTCTACGAGACCGAAAAGGTTCTGCAGGACGCCCAGGTCCAGGTGGCCTCGGAAATCCAAACGATTACCAACCAGATCAACGCGGCCCAGGAGCAATTGCAACTGCAGGAGACCAATACCCGGTTGGTGCAGCAACAACGCGATCTGGTTGAAAAAGAGTACAAGGCCGGGGTGGGCTCCCTGGTGCGGTTGAACGAGGCCCAGCGCGACCTGATTGTCGCCCAGGCGCAGTTGGCCCTCGCCAGGGTCGCCCTGCGCTTCTCATGGTATGACCTGCAGACCGCCACCGGACAGATCCTGCAAACCTTCAAGTAGTGCGAGGTTATTCGCCGAATCCGTAATGATACAGCTCGAACTGGGTCTGGCCGCCCAGCAGCTCGTCGATACGCGTTTGGATCTTCTGGCGTTCCGGGCTCTTGAGCCATTTGACCCAGTCATCGGAGGATTGCCAACTGCTGATGACCAGAAACTCCTCGGGGTTGTTCAGGTTGCGCAGCGTTTCTCCGGAAATATAGCCATCCATGGTCATGGCCAGCCCACGCATCTGCCGGAACAGGGGGATCATCTCCTTGGCCTTGCTGGCCGGAATGGTTCTTTTAATGAGGGCCTTGACTGACATATAAACCTCCTTGGTTGTGGTTCGTGGTCGCATGGTATAGTAGAAGCAGGCGGGCCGTGGTGTTGGTGGGAATCTGGTCAGCAGATGGCTCGATGGAGGTAGTGCCCGTTTCCTTAGAATCGTTTGGCCCGAACCCGCCGAGAGTTTATTTAAATCACTATAATTGCCGGCGCGCGTCCAAGTCAAAGCCTTAATTCCTCCTTTCTTCGCACCCCAAAGTATGATTTATAAAATTTGTAGGAATTCTGGCAGCTAATAGTTGTTTTCAGGGGGCGGCAAGAATCATGAGTCAATCATACAAGGATGCTTCGATCTCCTTTTCCGGCGAATTCGTTTCCAGAGCCGTTGAAAAGAGATACCTCCAGTTCAGTTGGAACGATATCCGCAAGGGAACCCATCTTACCCTGCTGGTGATCGCCTTCATGGGTTTTTCCTTCTTCATCGTCGATCTGATCAGCGCAGACAAGGCCAGCATCCTTCGTCTGCTGGGTGTGCGCCTTGGCGCGGTGGCGCTCATCGTGGCCGGCGCCGAATACATCCGGCGGCAAACGGCCTACTTCGAGGCCTATCCTTTTATAGTGGTCGGGGTTCAGGTGGTGATCGCCGTGTCGATTTTCATGCTGGCGGTCGAGCGGCACATGCCGGCCATTTATGTGGGGGTCGACGCGATCCTGTTTACCCTGGTCTACTATCAGTTTCTCACCAACCGGCTGGATTGCACGGTGTTCGCCTGCCTCTTCATGGGCTTTGGCAGCGTGGTTGTGGGTTACTTTTATCTGCGCCTACCGCTTGCGGAGTTCATCGGTGCCTTTTTGTTCCTGATTCCCTTGAACTTTTTGGGGGTCGCCATGTTGCGCGCCATCAACCGCACCCGGCGCGGCGCCTACCTGGCGCTGATGGCATCGCAACGGGACAATCAGGAGAAAGAGCAGTTGATCGGACGTCTGCACGGCGCCCTGGGGGATGTCAAAACCCTGGAAGGGTTGATCCCGATCTGCGCCAAATGCCACAAGATCCGGGATGACAAAGGGTTTTGGGAGCGTATCGAAAAATATATTCAGGATCGCACCGAAGCCCATTTCAGCCACAGCCTCTGCCCCGATTGCGCCAAAGGGCTCTATGGCAACCTCCTGAACGAAGGGAAACCGCCGGCGTCGAATCGATGACCGGCGCGTGAGAGGAACCGTCCCGTGAATGCGTCCGCGGAAACATCCAGTGCCACCAATTTCGACGTCATCATCGTCGGGGCCGGACCGGCCGGCCTGTTCGCGGCTTACCACCTGAGCGAGCATTCGGACCTGAAGGTGCTGCTGGTGGACAAGGGCAAGCCGCCCGAGCGGCGCAAGTGCCCCATGACGGCCCTCAATCCCTGTCAGCGCTGCAAGCCGTGCAACATTCTGTGCGGCATCGGCGGCGCCGGGCTCTTCTCCGATGGCAAGCTCAACTACATCCACAAGCTGGGCAAAACCGATCTGACGCAGTTCATGGCACCGGAGGCGGCCGAGGCCCTGATCGTCGAGACCGAGCAGATCTTCAACCGCTTCGGCATGGACGGGCCGGTTTACCCCACCGATATGCAGAACGCCCAGGCCATCCGCAAATCGGCCAAGCGCCACGGTATCGATCTGTTGATCATCAAGCAGAAGCACCTGGGCAGCGACCGGCTGCCGGCCCACATTGCCGGCATGGCCGAGTACCTGCGCCAGAGGGGCGTGGTGATCCACAGCTCCGAAGATGTGCGTGAGGTGCTGGTGGCCCAGGGACGGGTCAAGGGTATCGTCAGCAACCGTAAGGCCTATCAGGCGCCGCACGTGATCCTGGCCCCGGGCCGGGCGGGCGCCGACTGGATGGGGCGCCTGGCGACCCAGTTGGATCTGGGGGTGCGCCAGCGCGGCATCGAGGTGGGCGTGCGGGTGGAGGTGCACAACGACATTCTCCAGGATCTGTGCGCCATTATCTACGATCCCACCTTCTTTATTCAGACCACCAAGTACGACGACCAGACCCGCACCTTCTGTACCAACCAGGGCGGGTACGTGGCCATGGAAAACTACAACGAATTTGTCTGCGTCAACGGCCACGCCTTCCAGGACAAGAAATCCGAAAACACCAATTTTGCTTTTCTGTCCAAGGTGGTGCTCACCGAGCCGGTGACCGACAACCAGGCTTACGGCGAAGCCATCGGCCACCTGGCGACCCTCATTGGCGGCGGCAAGCCGATCCTGCAGCGCTACGGCGACCTCAAGCGCGGCCGGCGCAGCACCTGGCAACGCATTCAAAAAGGCTATATTCGTCCCACCCTGACCAACGTGGTGTGCGGCGACATCGCCATGGCCCTGCCCGAACGCATCCTGGCCAATCTCATGGATGGCCTGGAACAGCTCAACCGCGTGGTGGTGGGCGTCTCCAACGACGAAACCCTGCTCTACGCCCCCGAAATCAAATTTTTCGCCACCCAGGTGGACACCGACAGCCACCTGGAGACCGCCGTCAAGGGCCTCTTCGTGGCCGGCGACGGCCCGGGCGTGGCCGGTAACATCGTCTCGGCCAGCGCCACGGGGCTGATCCCGGCCAAGGCGATTCTGGAGCAGCGGCAAGGTGTTGCGCAAACGGCACAGCAATAGTTAGAAATAGACGCTATCTTGAGAATACCGCCAGCAGGCTTTGAAAGAATGACCCGGCGGCCAGCAAAATCAGTCCCAGGCGGGTGCGGGAGCGGGTATCGGCGGCGAGCACCTGGTTGTCCACCAGGCTTTCGGTGATCAAGCTGATGGCGCGCACGGTTTTCTGCTTCAGTATTTCCACGTCGTCGGCATTCATTGGCTTTTCGCTCAGTTCCCGGGAGATGGCTTGCAGGTTTTGGATGTAATCATGACCGGTTACATCGGAAGAGCCAAAAAGTGTCGGATATATCCGCGTCGCCAGCAGAATGCCTGCGATGAATATCAGAATCGTATTTAGGATTTGCAGCGCCACCCACATGCGGGATCACCCCGATTGTTTTTTGATGATGGTCAGCAGCCGGCAAATTTCGGGGGCCTTGCCCATTACCGCCACCGCCAGGTAGAATCCATCGAAGGAGATGCCATACATTCGGTCGTTGCCGATGGCCACCGACAGCCTTGCGCCTCGCTCTTCATTGATCACGTAGTTGGACAGGGCGATGGCGGTGAGCGGCACTCCGTCGGCGAGTTGTTCAACGGCGTCGCACAGCGGTCGTATGAACCGCTTGGCGGTGCGGGCCTCGCCGGCCGAAAGCCGGTTCAGGCTTTCAATAAACCCCTGGGTACTTTGAACGATCACCGCTGCGCCCCCGGTTAAAATCAGTCGCTCTCCAGAAGGCGTTTGGTTTCATCCGTGTCGAGCACCTGGCCCTCTTGGGCCTGTCGATAGGACGCGAGCACTTGCTGGCGAACTTCGGGATGGGTTTCGAGATAGTTGCTGATCGGCACGATGGTGGCCGGCCTGATCTCGAGGCCGCCGTCATCCAACATGCGCACCATCATCTGGGTATTTTCTTTTATACCCATCATCTTGCGGTATTCCGCCGGCAGCACGATTTGTCCGCGGCTGTTGATTTTGATGACTTTGATGGCTTCCATGGCAACCTTCCTGTGTACGAAATTCATACATTCATATTTTCGTATTTTCAGTATAGTCCCGTCCCCGTCCAAGTCAAGCCATGATTCAGTGATGCGTCCCTTTCGGAATCGGCGTCGGTATCGGTATCGGATTCGAAACGATCCCGCTACCGACCCGGATAGCCTGGTTGGGCTTGGACGTGATGATGGAGATCTTATCTGGCCCCCAGCAGCTTGGCGATGGCTTCGGCCAGTTCGCCGCGCGTGAAGGGTTTGGGCAGCATGATGTGGGGACCCTGTTCGAGGATGCTCTGGGACTGTTCGCTCAGGCCGTAGCCGCTGGCGATGATCACTTTGACGTCGGGGGCTGTGGCTTTGAGGGCCTTGAACACCTGCCAGCCGTCGGTATCGGGCATGATCATATCCAGAATGACGAAGTCGATCTCCTGGTGGTGGGCCTTGAAGAGGCGGATGGCCTCCAGGCCGCTGCCGGCCAGGAACACCTTGAAGCCCAGGCTGTGCACCATCTCGCCGATATATTGCAGAATGGGCGCCTCGTCATCCACCAGCAGCACATAGCGGCCCTGGGGGTAGGCGATGGCTTCGGCAACAACCGGGGCCGCTTTTTTGGCGAGCGTGGTGGCTGGCGGGAAGAGGAGCATGAAGGTGGCGCCCTGGCCCACGCTGGACGCGACCCGGATATACCCGCGGTGGTTCTTGACCACGCCGTAGACCGAGGCCAGGCCGAGCCCGGTTCCGCGGCCGATCTCCTTGGTGGTGAAAAAGGGCTCGAAGATGCGCTCCATGATGGCGGGCGCCATGCCCACGCCCGTATCGGCGACCTTTATTTCGATGTAGCGCCCGGGTTCCACTTTCTCGGGCCAGACGCCGGCGCCATCGGGATGGTGCACCAGATGGGTGGTTACGGTCAGGTCTCCGCCCCTGGGCATGGCGTCCACGGCATTGACGAAAAGATTCAGAAAAACCAGCTCCATCTGGCCGCGGTCCGCCTCCATCACCGCCGGTGCGGCCTTCAGGTCGCAATGCACGCGGATGTTTTTGTTGGTGCGCTGCACCACCTCCAGGGTCTCCTGGATCAGGGGGTGCACGTCGATGGCGCTGACCACGTATTTGCCCTTGCGGGCGTAACCCAGCAGCTGGCGGGTCAAGGAGGCGCCGCTCTGGATCTGCTCTTCGATGCGCGTGAGCTTTTCCTGGGATTGCTCGGTGGCGTCGTTTTCCAGGCGCAACAACGAGACGTTGGCCTGCATGCCCATGAGCAGGTTGTTGAAATCATGGGCCACGCCGCCGGCCAGGGTGCCGATGGCCTCCATCTTCTGGGCTTGGAACAACTGGGTTTTGAGGCGGTCCTCTTCGGTGATGTCCTTGGCAAACCCGATGATGCCGGTGATCCGGCCCTCTTCATCGGAGTTGACCGCGGCACTGAAATCGAAAATGCGCTCTTCACCCTCCTTGTTGCGGAAACGGATCATGCTCTCGGCGATCTTGCGCTGGCCGCGGATCAGTCCGACCACCATGGCGCTGAACTCCTCGCGCTGATCTTCGGGCAGCAATGCGCTGAGCTGCCGTCCCAGCAGCTCCTGGCGATCATGGCCCAAGAGCGTGATCCAGGCCGGATTGACATAGGTGACGTTCCCGGCGCCATCCAGCGTGAAAATGATCACGGGCGCGTTTTCACTCAGGGATTTGAAGCGCTCTTCGCTTTGGCGCAAGGCGTCCTGGGCCTTTTTGACGGCGGTCACATCCCGCAGGGTCACTAGGTATCCCAGATGTTTTTCATTATAGATCAAGTCGGATAGCGCGATGTGCAGGTGCTGTTGGCCGTTGCGGTGAGTCAATTCCATCTTCAAGGGGGCCAGCGGGGCGTTGAAGCTATCGGGATCGGGCAGGTGCGGCCACCAGGGCAGGGCGCCGGCGGCCGGTTTTCCGATCAGGGACGTTTGTTGGGCCCCCACCAGCGCGATGGCCGCCGGATTGAGATCCAGAATGCGCTGGTGGCTGTCCAGGACGATGACCCCATCGTTCATGTTTTGAATCACGATATCCCGGGCCACCGGAATGATATCCAACAGGCGGTAGCGCACGATGCCCCACATAACGGCCAAACCGCTGATGGTAAAGGCAAACGGCGTCAGATCCAGACGGGGCGAACGGTCTCCCGTGAAAAGGAAGAGCATGTTGCACAGCCAGGGGGCCAGCGCCGCAATCAGCAGCGAGACCCCTTGGCGGCGGTATATGCGCTGGGAGTCGACGGTGGAGCGGGCCAGGAAAAGGAAGCCAATGAAGAGCAGACCATAGGAATAGACGGTGTGTACCCAGAACCAGACCCCAAACTGGCGCACCGGAATGATCAGGTTGTTGCCGCGGTGCCACTCGACGCTTTGAAACATCAGGTGGTGGTAGCTGTTGGTGGCGGTCACCAGGACCGTCAAGGCCGGCACGATGGTCAGGAGGGCCAAATGGCTTGGGTTGAGCCAGCGGACGCGATTGGAGTAATACAGGCTGAAGGTGAACCACGCCACCGGGATCGTGACGATAAAGAGATATTTCAATCTGCCGCTGAAGTCCTTGATGGGCAGATCATAGGAAATCACCTCGAAAATACTCAAAAAAGCCCACATGCAGACCGCGCCCATGAGCAGGGCGAAGGAGAGCGTGCCAAGGGTCGGGCGGTACTTGAGCACGGTGATGCCCAAGGCGGCGGAGATGCCGACGGCGCAGATCAGCAGAATGGCATACGGGTGGTAGAAGTAGGGCATGGCCCTTTTTAGGGAGCCCGTAGGATTTTGTCAAATTCTAAAGAGCAGGAGCCAAAAGCAGGGGCGACCGCCGGTCGCCCCTACCGTTCGGCAGGATCTATTCGGCAGGATCTAAGCGATAGCCCGGGTCATCATCTCGCCCACCAAACGCGAGAAGCGCGCGGGATTTTCCAATTTGCCACCTTCGGCCACCACGGCCAAGTCGTAAAGGACATGGCAATAATCTTTTAAGGCAGCGTTGTCGCGGTCATTTTCAAATAAGGTTTTGATCCGCCCCATCACCGGGTGGCCCATGTTCAATTCCAGCACCCGCTTGACCTCGGGGGGCTTCTGGCCGGCCGCCTTGAGCAGTTTTTCCATGTAGGCGCTCATGTCGTAATCTTCCCCTGCCAGGCAGGCCACCGATTCGGTCAGGCGCACCGAGGGCTTGACCTCCTTGACCTTGGCTTCCAACTGGCCCTTGATGAAGCCGAACAGGGCGTTGAACGCTTCTTTGCTCGTTTCATCCACTTTGTCGAGGGCCAGATCGCCCTTTTCGGCGCTCTTGAGGGGCTTGCCGTCATATTCGGTGAGCGACTGCAGCACCCACTCGTCCACCGGATCGGCCATGAGCAGCACCTCGTAGGACTTTTCCTTGAGCTTTTCCAGGTGGGGGTTGTTGATCAGGGCGTTGAGGTCGTCGCCGGTAATATAATAGATCTCCTTCTGGTCGGGCTGCATGCCCTTGACGTACGCGTCCAGGGAGACCCACTTGCCGTCGGATTTGGTCGTTTTATAACGCGCCAGGGCCGCGATCTTGTCGCGCTTGTTGGTGTCGGTGTAGATGCCCTCTTTGATCACCGGCCCGAAGGGCTCGTAGAATTTCTCGTACTGCTCGGCCGGCATCTCCTTGAGCAGATCCAGCACCTTTTTCACCAGGTTGTTGCGGATGTTCATCACCAGGCGGTCCTGCTGCAGGATCTCGCGGCTGACGTTGAGGTTCAGGTCCGGAGCGTCGACCACGCCCTTGACGAAGCGCAGGTATTCGGGGATCAGCTCCTTGCAGTCGTCCATGATGAAGACCCGCTTGCAGTAAAGCTGCACGCCGTGCTTGCGCTCGGCATGGAACAGGTCGAAGGGTGCCTTGGAAGGAATGTAGAGCAGGGCGTGGTACTCGGTGGTGCCCTCCATCTTGAAGTGCAGCCGGGCCAGGGGCGGATTCCAGTCGTGGGCCAGGTGCTTGTAGAACTCCTCGTGGGCCTGGTCGGTCACCTCGTCCTTGGGTTTGGCCCAGATGGCCTCCCGGGAGTTGAGGGTCTCCTCCTCGATGACCCGCCGCTTGGTCTCGCCGATGGGCTTGCCGTCCTTGTCCTTGATCTGCTCGTTTTCCGGGATGGGGATCTCCTTTTCCACATCCATGACGATGGGATAGGCCACATAGTCGGAGTGCTGCTTGACCATGCGCCGGATCTGCCACTGGTCGGTGTAGTCCGGGTCCTCCTTGTCGCGCTTTTTAAGATGCAAGGTGATGGTCGTGCCCCGTTGGTCGCGGGTGGTCGGCTCGATGGTGAAGCTGCCGTCACCGGTCGATTCCCAGCGCACGGCCTGGTCCGCGGCCGCGCCCACCGCCCGGGTGACCATGGTGATCTTGTCGGCCACCATGAAGGCACTGTAAAATCCCACGCCGAACTGGCCGATCAGCTCGGGGGTCAAGGCCTCGCTGTTCTGGACCTGCTTGAGCATCTCCAGAAACTGGGCCGTGCCGCTTTTGGCGATGGTGCCGATGTTCTCCATCACCTCGTCGTGGGTCATGCCGATGCCGTTGTCGCTGACTTCCAGGATCTGGGCGATGCCGTCGGGCCGCAGCTTGATTTTGAATTCACCGTCATCGCCCAGGATTTCGGGCTCGGTCTGGGATTTGAAGCGCAGCTTATCGATGGCGTCCGAGGCGTTGGAGATCAGTTCGCGCAAAAAGATCTCCTGGTTGGAGTAGAGGGAGTTGACGATCAGGTTGAGGATCTGGCGCACTTCGGTTTTGAACTGGTGGGTCTGTTTTTTTTCTTCCATGGGGCGTGGCTCCTTGTAAACTGGCTTTTCTGTGAGAATTCGGCCAAATAATGGTTAAAAATTTTTGAATGTCAACCCCGAAAAAGGGCTGAAGACTGAAGTTGAAGGCTCAAAGTCAGCAGGTCTCGGATAGAGGCGCGCACGGCGCGTTCAGGGGATGGTCCGTGTCACCGGCCACACCTTTAAATGCCGCTAAAGGGCGCGCTCCGGGCGGCCTGGAAACTCGCTGCGCTCAAACAGTCCAGGCCGCTCTTCCTGCGCTCGCGCCCAAGCGGCATTAAAAGGTATGGCCAATGGTGCCCCGGACCATCCCCTGAACGCGCCGTGAAGGAGCACCTCAATTTGCTCGCTGGGGGATCGTCAGCGCGCGGCATGCGCGGCGTTGGCATGGGCGATCATGGAGCGTTCCACCACCGTGGAGGCCTGCACCAGCGAGACGCTGGTCTTGAGTTGGGGCAAGTACTCCCGGAGCACCTGAACGGTGGCCGGGTAGGGGTGGCCGATGGCCACGGCATAGCCTTGGAGCTGGGCGCGTTTGATCAGATGCTTCAATTGGTTGCGGATGAAGGCGGGATCTTCCTTGTGATCGAGGAAGATGTCCCGCTCGGCAAAGGACAGTTGCAGCAAGCGGGCCGAGGATTCGGCCACCGTATTGGCGGCGGTGCGGCTGTCGATGTAGTAGAGGCCGCGTTTCTTGAGGATCGAAAAGATCTGGCGCATCTGTTCCGAAGAGGCCGAGATGCGCGACCCCATGTGGTTGTTGACCCCTTTGACGCCCGAAAAAAGATCCAGGTTGGTGTTGAGCTGGGCGATCAAGGCATCGGGGGTCATATGGGAAAACAGGGCGCCGGCGCCGGGATCGACCTCCGGGTACTCGTTGGGCTCCATGGGCAGATGCAGCATGATCTCGAGCCCCTTGGCCCGGGCCTGGGGCAGGATCTGACGGCTGAACGGCGCATTGGGCAGCATGGAGAAGGTCAACGGCACATTCAGGCCCATGAGCTGGGTGGCGATGTGGCGGTCGTAGCCGATGTCATCGATGATGATGGCCACCAGCGGCGGGTGCTGCCCGGGCAATTGGGGCAGCTCTTCCGGGATCGAGGGCCGCGCAATCGGCCGGGGCGGCGGTGAACCCTGGGGGAAGATCTCGTAGAGCGGTTTTTTGGCGGGCGCGGCCACCGGCGGCGGCACGCGGTCGCGTGGCTTGGGTGGCTGCACCGCAGCCCTAGGGGGCGGGTCGGGTTTTGGGTCCAGCAGCAGCTCGGCCAGAAAACCGGCGCCGATCACCAGCAGCGCCAATACGCAAAGGCCGCAGACGATCTTCAGGGTTTGCAGGGAGTAATCCGGACCCCGGGAGCGTTTGCGGCCGCCGCGTTTGCTCGGGGCGCGCTTTTTTTTAGCCATTGCCCAGTTTTTTGAAAACCTCGTGGCTGATGAGAATGTCCAGGGCGCGCCGCACCTGGCTGTCCTTGACCAGTTGTTCGGCGCTGAGCGGGCTCAGCCGGGTCGTGGCCGGTTCCTCGGAGGGCTTGGCATCGGGCTTCTGGGGCTCGGGCGCCTTGGGCTTTTTGGCCGGGGCTTTTTTGTCGCCGCCGTCTCCTTCCAGGTGATTGGCCAGATCGCGCTCTTTAAACAGGCGCTCCTTTTCGGTGATCTCTTCTTCGATAATCTGGTGCGCGACCACGATGTCCGGTTCCACGCCCTTGGCCTGGATCGACCGGCCGCTGGGGGTGTAGTAACGGGCGATGGTCAGCTTGAGGGCATAGCCGTCGCGCAGGTTCTCGATGGCCTGCACCGAGCCTTTGCCAAACGAGGTGCTGCCCAGGATCAGGGCGCGCTTGTCGTCCTGCAGGGCGCCGGCCACGATCTCCGAGGCGCTGGCGCTGCCGCCGTTGATCAGCACCACCATGGGGTAGGTGCGCGGCGTGCCGTTCTTGGTGGCCGAATAGACCCGGGTATGGCGCTCCAGGCGACCCTTGCTGGTCATGATGACCCCTTCGTCAAGGAATATGTCGGAGATGCGGATGGCCTGGTCGAGCACACCGCCGGGGTTGTCGCGCAGATCGAGGATCAAGCCTTTGAGGGGCTTTTCCGATTTTTCCATTTTTTGCAGCGCCGCCTCCAGATCGTCGGCGGTGTTCTCCCGGAAGTGGGTCACCCACACATAGCCGTAGCCGGGCTTGATGACGGTGGCCTTGACGCTGTGGATGGGGATGACATCGCGGATCAGCTTGAAGTCGAGGGGCTTGGGCTCTGCTTCGCGGATCACCGTGATGGTCACCTCGGTGCCCTTGGGCCCCCGCATGCGCTTGACGGCCTCGGTGAGGTTGTCCACCGACGTTCCGTCCACCTTGATGATCTTATCGCCGGCCTTGATGCCGGCGTTATAGGCCGGGGTGCCGTCGATGGGCGCGATCACCGTGACCAGGTTGTCGCGCATGGTCACATGGATGCCGATGCCCGTGAACTCTCCCTGGGTATCGATTTGCAGCTCTTTTAAGGCATCGGGGGTGAGCAGCGACGAGTGCGGGTCCAGACTGCTGACCATGCCCTGGATGGCGTCCTCGATGAGTTTTTTGGAATCCACGTCGTCCACATAGTTCTTCTGAACCATGTCGATGACATCGGAGAAGATCTTCAGGCCCTCGTAGGTCTGCTCCTTGTCGGCGGCCAGGTTGCGGTAGGCACCGGGAATAAACAGCGCCACGGCCAGCGCGATAACGCCGGCCATTGCCCAGCGGGAACCATTTCTTGAGCCAAACATGTAGGAATCTCCTTGGTATTTATCCTTTACGAATCCATTGCAGTGGATCGATGGGTTTGCCGTGATGGCGGACTTCAAAGTGCAGCGCCGGACCCGCGAGCGAGCCGGAATCGCCCACGGTGGCGATCACCTCTCCTTTTTCGACACGATCGCCCTTGACCTTGAAGAGTTCTTCCAGGTGGGCATATACCGTATAGTAGTGATTGCCGTGGTCGACAATCAGCATGTTGCCGAAACCCTTGAACCAGTTGGCGAAGATGGCGTGACCCTCGGCTACGGCGCGGATCGGCTCGCCCCGCTCGGCTCGGATGTTGATGCCGCTTTGGAAGTTGACCAGATTGCTTTTCTGATCGGTGTACGGTCCAAAAGTCGAAACGATCTTACCCTTTACGGGCCAATCGAGCAACCCTTTGTGTGATGCGAAGGCCAATTGCTTGCCGCCCGGTTCGACCGGCTGGGCCCGCTCGCCGGTTTCGGGTGCCGCCGGCCTCGGGACGGCCTGGATCGGTGCCACGGGCACCGCCAAGGCGGCGATGGTCTTATCCAGCTCCTTGGAGGCCTGGCGCAACGCCAGCAGCGAAGTGCGCGCCAACTCCTTTTCCGAGCGGATTTTGTTAAGTAACTGGCCCCGCCGTTTCTGCTCGGCATCCAGGGCCGCGATGCGCTGGTTCAAGGCCAGCTCCGAGGCTTTCTTTTCCGCCTGGCCGGCGTTAAGCTGTTCCAGCAGGGCGTTCTGGGCGGCCTGATCGGTGCGCAGTTTTGCCAGCAACGCCTCGTCCTGGGACAAGATGCGCTCTAGGGCCGACTTGCGCTGGACGAACTCGAAGAAGGAGTTGGCGCTGGCCAGCAACTGAAGGCGGCCCATCCAGTTCAGTTTGTAAACTGCCACCAGGCGTTGGGCCGCATAGGCTTCGCCGGCCTCGATCTCCTTTTCCAGGAGCGTGTATCGCGCTTGGATCGCACTCACTTTTTGCTGCAAGGCATCCCTTTCGGCCCGGGCCTGGCGGACCTCCCGGCGGGCGCGTTCCAAGGCCTCCTCGGCCGCATTCACCTCGTTGAGCACGCCCTGCTCCTTGCGGGTCATGCTCTCGATTTGGCTCTGGGAGGCCTTGAGCCGTTCTTCAATCTTTTCGGCCTGCCGGTGCAAATCCTTTAATTCTGCTTTGGCCGACGCCTTCTGGCGATCCACGAAGCGGGGGTCATCCAGGATGTATCCCTGGCGGCCTTTAAATTCGATCTTCAGCCATTCCCGGCTGCGGGAGAGCACGCGCACCCGGCTTTTTTCGGCCAGCTTGAAGAGCACCGCACGGTCGGTTCCGGGACCTTGGCGCACATTGAGATTTTGCACCAGGATCGTGGCGGTCTCGGCGGCCCAGGCCGGGCCGGCGATTAAAAGCAGCACCAGCAAGGCTTGTGCGGCGGCCGGTAGCCCTCGGTGCCGGCCGCGTTGCGCAGCGGCCGTGAGTGTGCGGAGGATTCGATGCGTCATTTCATAAACTGCTTGAGTGAAACCCAACATCCCAGCCAACCGATGCCCATGCCGCCCAATATGGCCGCGACGCTGGCGCCGACGGAGAAGAAACGCAGTTGGATCATGCCGCTGGCCAGACCGGGGGCGAAGTGCCATGACAACGCCAAATAGCCGACATAGAGCAGGCCCAGGCCGATGACGGTGCCCGCGCCGCCCTGGAGCATGCCTTCCAGGTAGAAAGGGATCTTGATGAAGCGGTCGGTGGCGCCCACCAGGCGCATGATTTCGATTTCATCCCGCCGGGAGTAGAGCACCAGACGGATCGTGTTGGCCACGATGAACAGGGTCGCCATGAAAAACAGCGCGCCGATGGCGTAGCCCGCCAGGCTGAACAGGTTGATGATGTGGGTGAAACGCTGGATCCACTGCCGGCCGTACTCCACCTCGGCCACGCCGGCCAGGGCCTGAACCCGTTCGGCCAGAAAGCGCAGCTCTTCGTTGTTGCGCGCCGAGGGCTGCAGGGTGATTTCGAAGGCATCGGGCAGCGGGTTCTCCTTGAGATTTTCCAGCAGGGCCGAATGGTGCTGCATCTGGGCCTTGAGGCGCGTCAGGGCCTCCTCCTTGGAAATGTAGACGGCTTCCTGGATCCCGGCGATGGCCTGGAGCCGGAACTTGGTGTCCAGGCGTTCGGCTTCCGAGGCGTTGGCATCAAGATAGACCATCATGCGCATGCCCTTTTGCCAGAGATTGAGCATGTCGCCGGCGTTGACGAAGAACAGGGCGAAGGCCGCGGCGATCAAAATGGAAAGCGCGATGGTCGCCACCGTAATGGCCGTCAGGAAGCGGTTTTCCAGGATGTCTTTGATGGCGCGTCGGTAAAACCTTTGCATCGTCGTTCCTAAGCCGAATCCGTAGACCAGAGTTGTCCGTCACGCAATTGAATGACCCGCGCATGGCCGCGTTGGAGCAGTTCCTTGTCGTGGGTGGCGATGACGATGGTGGCGCCCCGGGAGTGGAAGGTGTCCAGGAAGCTCATGATCACGTCGGCCGACTCTTCGTCCAGGCTGCCGGTGGGTTCGTCGGCCAGGATGATCTTGGGATCGCCGGCCGCGGCCCGGGCCACGGCCACACGTTGCTGCTCGCCGCCCGAAAGACTCTGGGGGTAGGCATCGATGCGATCTTCCATGCCCACCATGCGCAGGACGCTCTTGACCTTTTTGGCGATCAGGGTCGCATTGCGGCCGGCGGCTTCCAGCACCAGGGCCACGTTTTCAAACACCGTTTTGGTGGGGATCAGCTTGTAGTCCTGGAAGATGATGCCGAACTTGCGCCGCAACTGGGGGATGCGGTTGCGGGCGATGCGCGACAGGTTCAGGCCGTCCACCAGCACCTGGCCTTCGGTCACCGGCTCGCCCAGGTAGAGCAGCCGCAGCAACGTGGTTTTGCCGGCCCCGCTGCGTCCGGTCACGAAAAGGTATTCGTTTTTATAAATGTCCAGCGAGAGATCTTTGAGGGCGAACTTGGCCCCATAGCGCTTGTGCACGTGAAACATGCGAATGATGGCGTCGGCGTTCTCTTCGGTCATCGGGCATCCCACTTAGACTTTGACCGTCCCGGCCATTCCTGCTATGAACGGCGACGAGTTCAAGGAGTGCCGTGACCCGGTTTTCCTTGCTCCGCCTCCACTGGAACCCAACCCACGGCTTCTTCCAACAGTGGAGGCTTTATTATCCCATAAGTGCCCTGCAATCAAGCAGTTCATGAATCTTCCGAGGAGCGGGACATGCATCAGGAATTGATCGCCCTGTTGTGCCAGAAGTCATTCAAATACACGGCCGAGCCGACCTTCAAACTGGTCTCCGGCCGCATGAGCAATTACTACGTCAACTGCAAACCCACCCTGCTCAGTCCCCGGGGCATGTACCTGGTGGGCCATCTGATGTTCGACGCCATCGCCGATCTGCGGCCCCAGGGGGTGGGCGGGTTGACCTTCGGGGCCGATCCCATCGCCATGGCTACGGCCTTTGCATCCGGGCTCAAAGGCCAGCCCATCGCCGCTTTTTCCATCCGCAAGGCCAAGAAGGACCACGGCATCGCGCGCTGGATCGAAGGCGATCTGGCGGCCGGCAGCCGGGTGGTGGTGATCGATGACGTGGCCACCACCGGCGGATCGACCATCCAGGCCGTCGAACGGGCCCGGGAAGAGGGGCTGGTCGTGGAGCGGGCCGTGGTGCTGGTGGATCGCCAGGAGGGCGGGCTGGAGCATATCCGGCAGCATGTGGCCGATGTGCGGGCCATTGTGACCCGGGAGCAGTTGATGAACTATTTAGCAAAGGCCCCCCCGCTTGGATAAAGCGGTAAAATCAAGACTCATTCCGTTTCTGCTGGCCGCCTTCTGCATCCTCGTCTGGGGCCTTTCCTTTTCCGTGACCCGGGGGGCGGTGCGCCAGATTCCGCCCCTGACCCTGGCCTGCCTGCGCTTTTTTCTGGCCGGCGTGCTGCTGTGGCTCGTGACGCGCAAGCAGGCGGTGGCCATGCGGCCCGGCGACGGCAAGTGGATCGGCGCCCTGACCCTCAGCGGCGTGACCCTCTACTTCGCTTTCGAAAACATCGGCCTGAAACTGACCACCGCCTCCCACGGCTCGTTGATCATTGCCACCATTCCGCTGGGCACCGAACTGGTGCTGGCCTGGCGTCGGCGGCGCTGGCCGCGGGCCGCCACCTGGCTGGGATCTTTGGCGGCTTTGGCCGGTGTCGGGCTTTTGGTGGGCCGCGACCGCGGGGCGGCCTCGGTGGCCGGGGATCTGTTGATGTTCGGCGCCGTGGGCTGCTGGATCGCCTACACCTTTTTGATCCAGCACCTTGCGGGGCGCTACCCCAACCTGCTGCTTACTGCCTGGATCATGTTGGCCGGCGCCGTTTCACTGCTGCCGGCCGCCGGCGTGGAGCTGCTGTTCTACCCCTGGCCGCGACCGGATGCGGCCGTCTGGGGCCAGGTGTTCTTTCTGGGGATCGTCTGCTCGGCCCTGGGGTACGATTTCTGGAATCGGGCGGTTCCGGTTTTAGGCCCCAGCACCATCAACACCTTGATCTATTTCATCCCCCTGGTGGGGGTGGCCGGCGGGGTTGTTTTTCTGGACGAGCCCCTGACGCTCAACCTGTTCATCGGCGGCGCCTTGATTTGCTGCGGGGTGCTTCTGGCGCGCCGGGGCTGATAAGAAGGAGCGTATTCATGCAACCAAGCATTCGAACCATTCTCTTCATCGGCCTATGGCTATGGACGGCAGGAACGTTCGGGACGATCGATGCCGCGCTGGCCGACGATACGCCGCGCTTCGTTCACAGCGGCGACGGCCACCTGCGCCTGACCAGTCCCAAGAGCGGCGCCTCTTTTTCCGGCGTCTACCGCACCGGAGCGAGCCAGTACGACCCGGCGGCCTTGGCGTCCATCCGCAAGATTTTCAATGCCCCCGCCGCCGACCCCCTGGCCGAGATCTCCCTGCGCCTGATCGAATTCCTCGATTATCTGGAAGATCGTTTCAAGCCCGGCGCGCGCATCGAAATCTACTCCGGCTACCGTAGCCCGGCCTACAACACCCGCCTGCGTGAAAAAGGCGCCCTGGCGGCCACGGCCAGCCTGCATCAATACGGCATGGCCGCGGACATCAAAATCCAGGGGGTCAATTCCAGCCGGGTGTGGGATTATGTGCGCAACCTGGGCTTCGGCGGCGCCGGATACTACCATTCGGACATGGTGCATGTGGATGTGGGCCCCGCGCGCTCCTGGGATGAAACCAGCTCGGGCGTCGGCACCAATATCTCCCAAGAGAACAAGCTCATCGGCCTCGTCACCGATTTCGATGCCTATCCCCCCGGCGAGGAGATGGTGTTGCGCTTTATCCGCATGACCGCCTTTCCCATCGGCGTCTCCCCCGAGTTCTCCCTGGAAAGCGTCGGCGCGGACGGCCGCTTCGAGACCCTGACCACCTTCCAGCCGGCTTTTGCGGTGCCGGCCAAGAGCGCCTGCCCCACCTTCAGCGGCATCGGCGAGATGCTCAACATCCGCTTCAAACTGCCCGCGGCGCTGCCGCCGGGCCGTTATGCGATCCGGGCCGCCTTCTGCGACAAAGCCTGGGAGGCCATGCCTGCCCAGATCGTCACGCCGGTCTTTCAGTTGGTGGGGCCCAGACGGTCCAAGCTGGAGGGCTGAAAGCGCTTCACCAGCCAGGGCTCCAGGCCGCGCAAGGTGATGGCCAGGATGATCACCGCGCCGCCGATGACGGCCATGGGGCCGGGCCGTTCGCCCAACAGCAGCAGCACCCAGAGCGGGTTGAGAATCGGTTCGATGGTGGGAATCAGCATCGATTCCAGGGCCGTCACGTGGCGGATGGCCAGGGTGAAGAGCGCGTAGGCCGTACCCACCTGGAACAGCCCCAGCAACACCAACCCGAGCCAGCCTTTGGCCGCAGGGCCGGGGGCCCCCAGCATGAAGGGCAGGGCCACGGCCGCGGCCATGAGGTTGCCCAGGATCACCGAATGAATGGGGTCGGCGTCCTTCTGTTTGCGCAGAAAGAGGGCCATCCAGGCAAACCCGGCCCCGGAAACCAGGGCCACGATGTTGCCCCAGAACCCTTTCAGCGTCAGATCATCGAAGAAAAAGAGCAGCATGCCCAGCAGGACGGCCGCCAGGGTGATCCAATCCACCCGTCGCGGCCGTTCGCCCAGAAACCAGTAGCCGAAGAGCGCCACGTGGGCCGGTGCCGTGTACTGCAGCAAGATGGCGTTGGCCGCGCTGGTGAGCTTGTTGGCCGCCACGAAGCAGGTGACGCAGACCGCATAGGCCACGGCCCCGCCGATCAGGTAGCGGTTGAAGCGAAAGCCCCGGGGCCGGAAGACCAGCAGCAGAAAGAGCGCGCCGATGGCACTGCGCATGCCGGAAATGGCCAGGGGCGGCCACTGCACCCATTTGATTAAAAATCCGCCGGTGCTCCAGATCAGGGCCGCGACCAGCAGCAGCAGTATCGCGCGCGATCGATGCATCGTCCTCCGGCGGATTCGGGACCGCCCGCTTGCTTACAAGCTCAAAAAAGTGGGGTGCCGCAGGTCGCTCTGCAGTCCCTCGGCGATGCGGGCGAGCACTTTGGGCTTGTCTTCCGGAAACTTGTAGCCTTCATAGCCGTGGGTAAAAAGCAGGTCGCCGCGCCGGTCGGTCCAGTAGTTGGCGGCATGGTCGAAACAGACCCGGGAGGTGACCGTAAGGGCCTCGATCATTTGCTGGAGTTCGAGCAGCTGTTCCCGGGGGGTCAGCAGCTGCATATGACCTTCGGCCACTGCGCTTTCCAGGGAGGTCCCGGGCAGGGGATTGAAGGGTCGGGAGCGGATATAGTGGGGATTGATGGCGTTGAGCGTTTCGGCCGTGTGCAAGGCGTGCGCCTCCGATAATTCCTTGCCGCCCAGGCCGGGCATCCAGTACTCCGAGAGCTGGAATCCGGCGGCCATGGCCTTGCGTCCGCCCTCGATATGGCCCTGGGCGGTCACCCCCTTTTTCATGCGCTGGAGCAACGTGTCGTCGCCGGTCTCCAGGCCCACGTGCAGCCGGTCCAGGCCGGCCTCGCGGATGGCTATCAGCTCTTCGGGCTTTCGCTGGGCCAGGGTTTTGGAGCGGCCGTAGGAGGTGACCCGCGTGAGCGACGGAAAGGTCTGGCGCAAATGGCGCAAGACCTCGATCAACTGATCCGGCGGCATGATCAGGCTGTTGGCATCTTGGATGAAGGCCGTTTTGGCCCCCGAGATCAGCCAGTGGTACACCATGGCGAAGCCTTGGTGATGGTTGAGTTCCGGGTGGCGACTGAGCAGGGCCACGGCCCCCTCGTGGCTCACGGTGTCGCTCCGCCCGCTTTTCGCGGAGAGCGCCTTCAAATCGTTGCACATGGCCGCCATGGCATCGATATCCTGTTTGATCTCGGCGACACTGCGCAGCTCGAACGTCTCGGTTTTGTACATGGCGCAAAATTCGCACCGGTTCCAGGGGCAGTTGCGGGTGAAGCGCACCAGCAGCGAGAAGCTGCCGCCTTCGCTGGGGGGCCGGAAAACACCGGTTTCGAAATCATATTTTTGGAGGGCTGCAGATGGCATGGGGAACTCCTATGGGTATCTAATAGCGATCATGATCAGGTTAAGAGGCTCTATGGTAAATCACGCGGACGTGTAAATCAATTGGTCGGAGAATGGCAAAATGAACGCACAGCGCATTGGGGTGATGGTCCGTGTCACCGGCCACCCATTTAAATGCCGCTAAGGCCGCGCTCCGGGCGGCCTGGAAACTCGCTGCGCTCAGACAGTCCAGGCCGCTTTTCCTCCGCTGCGTCCAAGCGGCATTAAAATGAATGGCCAATGGTACCCCGGACCATCACCCCAATGCGCTGTGAAGGTGCACCGTGCGCTTCAGCTTTCCGGAATGGCCGGCAGATAGATGGCGATGGTGGTGCCGCCGCCCGGCATGCTCTCCACATCGATGAATCCGTTGTGGTTGGCGACGATGCCGTAGGCGCTGGAGAGTCCCAGCCCGCGGTGGTTGAAGATGCCCTTGGTGGTGAAGAACGGCTCGAAGACCCGTTTGCGCACCGTGTTGTCCATGCCCACGCCCGTGTCGCGGATGGTGAGCCGAACGCACTTGTTGCAACGGGCGCCCTTGAAATTTTCGCGCCCTTCGGCCATTTCGAAATTTTCGGTTTTGATGGTCACCTGGCCCTCTTCGGGAATGGCCTGCCAGGCGTTGAGCAGGATGTTCATGGCCACCTGCTCCATCTGCTGGCGGTCGGCCTCCACGAGCCACAGGGCGGTCTGATACTCGCGGATCAGCTTGATCTGCTTCTGGCTGCGGGCAAAGGTGCGGGCCACCTCCTCGACCACTTCGTTGAGGTTCACCGGCCGCGCGCTGTATTTGCCCGATTGGGCGAAGCCCAGCATCTGGCGGGTCAGCTTGGCCGCTTCGTCCACGCAGGCTTCGATGCCCAGCAGATGCTCCCGCCGGGCATCGTCATCGCCCAGGCTGCGGTGCAGCAGCGAGACGCGCCCCTGGATGCCCATGAGCAGGTTGTTGAACGAGTGGGCCATGCCGCCCGAAAGGGTGCGCAGGGTGACCAGGCTTTCGGTCTGAAAGTAGTTCTGCTCGATGAGCTTCTGGGAGGTGATGTCCCGGATGATGTTCAGGGTCGCCGGCTGACCCTCCCATTCGATGCGCACGGCATTGACTTCGGCCCAGAAGGTGTCGCCCCGGCGGGTCACGATGCGCAGGGGATACATGTTGAGGATCTTTTCGCCTTTGAGGCGCTGCTCGTGGCGCTGGACGATGGTCGCGCGCTCTTCGGGGTGCAGATATTCCGTAAAGGGGACCTTGTCCAGATCCTCGGCCAGCACCCCTCCCAGGGCCAGGGCCTTGGGGTTGGCGAACTTCACCTTGCCGTCCTGGAGCACGAAGATGGCGTCATTGGCGTTTTCCACCAACATTCGATAAGAGTCCTCGGCTTGACGCAGCGCCTGCTGCAAATGGGTCACTTCGGCGCTTTTGCGTTCCAGCGCCAGGCGCTGGGCCTCTTCGGGAGCAGGGGGGGTGGGAGGGGGTTCGGTCATGATCCCTTTTTGAAAACCGTAATGTTTTGATCCAGGCGGCCGATAGTAGATGAAGTTCATCTATATTATCGGTGCGTCCGGCGCAAGAGCTTCGAGAAGGGAGTCTTGCAAACGGTCCTGGGGCAGGGATTGACATGCGGTTGAGGTATTGTCCGGTCTAGGCGGTGTCCACGATTTTATGACCCATAACCTGTCGATATATATCGTTCCGCCGGCACTTTCGCTGCTGTGCGGGCTCTATCTGGTGGTGCTGGCCGTGATCCATGGCCGGCACACCACCGAAAAGCGGCTCTTTGCCCTGGTCTGCTTGTGGTATTCGCTGCTCGCCCCGGTGTTCATCTGCCACCATTTGATCGCCGATCCGGCCCTGATTCTGGCCATCGAACGCAAAGTCCACCTTTTCTACGTGTTTTTGCCGTTTGTGACCATCGCTTTCGTCCACTATCTGCTCAGAATCCAGCGCAACGACATCCTGCTGCTGCTCTTTGTCATCAGTGCGCTTTTCAGTTGGACCACCCAGAGCGATCTCTACATGGCCGGTCTCTACAAGTACAGTTGGGGCTACATCGCCAAGGGCGGGCCGGCCTTCCAAATGTTCGGCATTTATGGCGCCGTGAGCTTGATCTATGCCGTGATGCTGTTTTGGCGCCGGTTGAAGGTCGAAACCAATCCGAAGCTGCGCACGAAGTACACCTATGTGGCCGCAGGGTTCGGTTTGGCAGCGGTTTTAACCTTTTTGAACATTCCGGCCATGCATGGCGTGGATCTTTATCCGCCCGGCAACTTCAGCTTTTTGCCGTTGGCCATTCTGGCCTACGCGTTGCTCAAATACCGGGTGGTGCAGATCCGCAGCCTGGTGCAAAGCTCGATGCTGCGGGTCATGCTCATCCTGATGGTCCTGGTGCCCAATATGATTATCTACGATCGATGGGCTTCCTACGGGGGTCGTATTTCTTCCGAGACCCTCTTCATCTACCTGATGGCCTGGTTTGCATTAAACTACTGGATCATCGAGCAAACCCGCCGGCTGCTCATTAAGCTGCTTTCCAAAACCCGACGGCAATTGCAGCGTGCCGAAACCGATTTGATCAAAGAGATACTGGTCTTGAGCCAGGTCGAGCCGGTGTGCCAAAAAGCGAGCATGGCCATCCGAAGCAATCTGCCTTTCGAGTGGGTGCGGATTTATGTATGCGGCGATGGCCCCGGACGCATCACCGGTCCGGAGGGGGCGAGCCACACCCTGCCGGAAGCGTTGGTGCCGCTGCTGCCTGTTTTTCGCGGCTGGATCGAAGACCAGGGGCCCAAGACACCGGCCGATATCCAACCCTTGACGCCCTTGCTGTCCATGTTGAAGGCGGACACCATCGTGCCCCTGGTGCACGAGGGTGGTCTGGTGGGATTGTTGGCCTTGCCCCACAAGGCCAACCGGCAATCCATCCACCCGGACGAGGCCGCTTTCATCAACAATATCTGCCAGACCCTGGCCTTGGCCTTGTCCAATGCCATGATGTTCCAGCGGATCACCATCTTAAAAGACAATCTGCAGGCCCGCACCGAAGCCTTGAGCCAGGAGATCGCCGAGCGCAAGCGGGCCGAGCGATCGTTGCATGAAGTCCAGGAAGAGTTGCGCGACGTCAACTTCGACCTGGAGAAGGCGATCCTGCAGGCCAATGAGATGACCTCCAAGATGGAGGTCGGCAACTATATCCTGACCAAAGAGATGGAGGAGCGCAAACGGGTCGAAGCGGCGTTGCGCCAAAGCGAGGCCATGCATCGGCTGATTGCCGACAACTCCACCGATGTCATCTGGACCATCGACCTGCAGGGGCGCTTCACTTACTCGAGCCCGGCCATCCGGCACATCCTGCAATATACCCCCCAGGAGATGCTGACCCTTTCGATCCAGGATGTCTTGACGCCGGCCTCCTACAAGGTGGCCACCAAGGCCATTGCCGAGGAGCTCGAGATTCTGGGCACCCCGGATGCCATCGTGCGCAAAAGCCGCGCCACCGAAGTCGAGCAAGTGCGCAAGGACGGCACCACGGTCTGGACCGAGGTCAATACCCGCTTCATCAAAAATGAGCAGCGGCAGATCAGCGGCATCCTGGGCGTGACCCGGGATATCACCGAACGACGCAAATCCGAGCAGGATCTGCTCTACATGGCCTATCACGATGCCCTTACCGGACTGTATAACCGCAAAGCCTTCATCGAATTGCTGGAAAATGAGCTCAAGTATGCCCAGCGCTATGGCTCCGGCCTGGCCCTGCTCTTTTTCGACCTGAACCGGTTCAAGCAGGTCAACGATACCTACGGCCATGGAATCGGCGATCGCCTGCTCAAGGCCGTGGCCGATCGGGTAAAGGCGGCGGTGCGCGACAGCGATATCGTCTTCCGCCTGGGCGGCGACGAGTTCACCATCATCTTGAAAACCCCTGACGAGATTACTCCCGAGGTCGTCGTGAACCGCATTCTAAAAAGTCTGGCGGCCCCCTTTCCCTTCGATGCCATCCAGGTGGATTTTGTATCGGCCAGCATCGGAATCGCCGTCTTCCCCAGGGATGGCCTGACGGCCGGCGAATTGATGAAAAACGCGGACCGGGCCATGTACGAAGCCAAGCGAAACAATGAGGCCTGGCGCTACGTGACCCCTGCGATGCTGCCGAACGAGCGCTGCGCTTGACACTTTTGGTCCGGCTGGGCCATACTCGCCGCCACCATGCGCATCGAAAGCGACGTCAATCTGATAGCTTACAATACCTTCGGATTACCGGCCCCGGCCGGTACGCTGATCCATATCGATAACGATGGGGATCTCGACGACCTGTTGGCCCATCCCGTATATGGGGCGGCACCCAAGCTGGTTCTGGGCGGCGGCAGCAATCTGGTGCTGAGCGGCGCGCCCCAGTCGATCGTGCTCAAGGTGGCGATCATGGGCCGGCGGCTGCTCGCCGAGGAGGCCGACGGCTGGATCGTGGAGGCCGGGGCGGGGGAGGATTGGCACGGCCTGGTGACCTGGACCTTGGACCAGGGCTGGCCCGGGCTGGAGAATCTGGCCCTGATTCCCGGCTCCGTGGGCGCCGCGCCGGTCCAGAACATCGGCGCTTACGGCGTGGAGCTCCAGGCGCGTTTCGAGTCGCTGGATGCCGTGGACCTGCGCGACGGCCGCCGTTTCAGCCTGGATGCCGCGACCTGCCGCTTCGGCTATCGCGACAGCATTTTTAAACACGAGCTGGCCGGTTGCTGTCTGATTACCCGTGTGCGCCTGCGCCTGCCCAAACCGTGGCAGGCGGTGCGGTCATATCCCGACTTGCGGCGGGATTGCCCGTCCACTTGCGACGCCCGCCATATTTTCGATGCCGTCTGCGCCCTGCGTCGGGCCAAGCTGCCCGACCCCAAACAGCTGGGCAGCGCCGGCAGCTTTTTCAAGAATCCGGTGGTCCATCGCAGCCAATTGGAAAGCGTAAAAGCAAGCGACCCCGCCTGCGTCTGCTATCCCCTGCCCGATGAGCAGGTCAAGCTCTCGGCCGGTCGGCTCATCGAGGCCTGCGGTTGGAAAGGCCGCAGCCTGGGCCGCGCCGCGGTATATTCGCAACAAGCGCTGGTGATCGTCAATCAGGGGGGGGCGACGGGGCAGGAGGTCCTGGCCCTGGCGGCGGCCATCCAGGAGAGCGTCTACGCCCGGTTCGGCATCCGCTTGGAAATCGAACCGGTCGTGCTCTAATAGTGTCCATCCAGGGATGGCTATTTTCGACAAAAATATCTCATCCCTGGATGGACACTATATAGAAACAATTAAGGAATATATGTTGCGCAGGCATCTTCCGATTCCCAGGTGGTCACGCGGCTGACCCGGATGCCGTCGTGGGCCAGCTTGGGGGCCAGGGCCTCGGCGATGTAGACCGCGATTCTCTCCGACGACGGATTGCCGTCGAACAAATTCAGATCGTTCAGAAATTTGTGGTCCAGGGTGTTGATGATCCCGTTCAGGTGGGCCTTGAGCTCGCCGAAATCGATGAGTACGCCGAAGTCGTTGAGCCGGTCGCCGGCCACGCACACTTCCACTTTCCAGTTGTGGCCGTGCAGGTTTTCGCATTTTTTGGCCACCATGCGCAGTTGATGGGCTGCCGCGAAGTGGGTCAGAATCTTGAGTTCGAACATGAGCGTCCTTCCTAATTGGCAGCTTTGGCGGCGGCGCCTTTGAACAGGTCTTTGAGCCGCTTGCCCAATTTGGCATCCTCGAGGGCCGCAAACTCCCTGAGCAACGCCTCCTGCTTCTTGTTCAAATTGGTGGGGGTTTTGACCGTGACCTGGATGATCTGGTCGCCCTGGCGGCCCGTGCGCAGCGAGGGGATGCCTTCGCCCCGGAAGCGGAACACATCGCCGAACTGGGTGCCCTTGGGGATCTCCAGGGTCTTTTCGCCCTTGAGGGTCGGCACCGTGATCTCGGCGCCCAGGATGGCCTGCACAAACGAGATGGGGATCTGGCAGATCACGTCGTTCTCTTCACGTTTGAAAAACTCGTGGGCTTTGACGTGGATGAAGACATACAGATCGCCCGGGGGGCCGCCCATGACGCCGGCCTCGCCCTCGCCCGACAGGCGCAGGCGCGAGTTGGTGTCCACCCCGCCGGGGATTTTCACGGAGACGGTCTTGCGCACCTGGCGCTGGCCGCTGCCGTTGCAGCTCTTGCACGGCTTGGCGATCACCTGGCCGGCGCCGCGGCACTGGGGGCAGGTGGTGCGGATCGTGAAAAAGCCCTGACTGCGGCCCACCTGGCCGACGCCCCGGCACTGGGGACAGGTTTCGGCCTGGGTGCCGGCTTCGGCGCCGCGGCCTTCACAAGCCTCGCAGATCTCATGCTTTTCCAGATCGATGGCGGTCTCGACGCCGAAGGCCGCCTCCATGAAGGTGATGCTCAAATCGTAGCGCAGGTCGGCCCCCCGCTGCGCCCGGCTGCGGCCGCCCCGTCGGGTGTTGAAGCCGAAAAAGTCTTCGAAGATATCCCCGAAGCTGGAGAAAATATCTTCGAAGCCGCCGAATCCGGAGAAGCCGGAACCCTCCAGGCCCTGGTGGCCGTAACGGTCATAGATCTGGCGTTTTTGGGGGTCGCGCAGCACCTCGTACGCTTCGGCCGCCTCTTTGAAATTATCTTCGGCCGCCTGGTCTCCGGGATTGCGATCGGGATGGTACTGGAGGGCGAGTTTGCGGTAGGCGGTTTTCAATTCGCTTTCGGACGCGCTTTTGCTGACGCCGAGGATTTCGTAATAGTCTCTTTTGCTCCGCATGTGTGTTTCCGATTGATTCTTGTTGGATGTGTCTGATTTGTGTTACACCTATCGTCGCTCGCAGGCCAACGCTTGAGCAAAATCTTAGTTTTCAGTGATTGATTTTTACTAAGGTATTCACGGCCGTCAGTGTTTTAATCAAAGGCCAAACTTAATGCAAGAGCTTACTGTGTCAATGAAATCAACGGAACTTCCCTTCGTGCGCGAGATGTTCGATCGCATCGCGCCGCACTACGATTTTCTGAATAGATTTTTGAGCTTGCGCCGGGATGTGCAGTGGCGTCGCCTCTTGGCCGATGCCCTGGCCCTGCCGCCGGGGGGCCGGCTGCTGGATGTGGCCTGCGGCACCGCCGACGTGGCTCTGGAAATCGACCGTCGCCTCGGTCCCCAAGCCGTATTGGTGGGCGTGGATTTTGCCCTGCAAATGTTGCATTCGGCCCGGCCCAAGGTGCTGGACGAACAGGGCCGGCCCAGGGTGCACCTGGCCGCGGCCGACGCCTTCGCCCTGCCGTTCCGGGATGCGAGCTTCGATGCCGTGACCATCGCCTTTGGCATCCGCAACATCCAGGACAAGGCCACGGTGCTGGGCCGCTTCCTGAAGGTGTTGAAACCCGGCGGGCAGTTGGCGGTGCTGGAACTGGCCACCCCCGAAGCGGGCCTGCTGCGCAAGGGGTATCTTTTCTATTTTAACCGCCTGCTGCCCCTGCTGGGACGTTTTTTTTCCAAGCATGCCTTTGCCTACAGCTATTTGCCCGCTTCGGTGGCCCAGTTTCCGCCGGCCGCCGACTTCGCGCGGCTGATGCGCGCCGCGGGTTGCGCACAGGTGCGCTACCGCCAATTGACTCTGGGGGTTGCCGTGCTCTTCGTCGGCCGCAAGCCCCATCCCCTATCCGGCAAGAAGGAGCGTTGACCCCATGGCCAGTGAAAGCCGTGCAAGCGCGGGATTGTTGATCATTCGCCTGGGCCTGGCCGCCAGCCTGCTGGTCTCTGCCCTGCCGCGCCTCTTGCGGGGGGCCCCGGCCTGGGGGCCCGCCGGCAAGGAGATCCCTTTTTTCAGCGCCGCCTTTCCCGACCCCGGCGTGGGCCTGGCGGTGCTGCTCATTCAGGTCCTGGCCAGTGCGGGACTGCTTACCGGTTATCTCTTCCGCCTGAGCACCGCCTTGCTGGCGTCGTTATACACGCTCTATTTTCTGAATTTCATCAACAGCGGGTACAAGACCCTGCCGCTTTATGCCGGCGCCCTGGCCTGCGTCTGCATCGGGCTGCTGCTCTCCGGCCCGGGGCGCTTCGCGGTGGCGGTAAAAATCGAATCCAAGGGTTAGGAGCGCCGACCATGGCCGACGACATCTTGATTTACAATCGCCGCACCCGCCAGATCGATGTGGAGCGCGTTTACGGCAGCCAGTGGATGGACCTCTTCTACGGCCGGCCCTGGGGCCGGGCCATCACCAATCGCCTGCTGTGCCGCCATCCGCTTTCCAGACTCTACGGCGCCATCCAGCGCAGCGGCTTGAGCCGCGGCAACATTCGGCCGTTCATCGCCCAGTACGGCATCGATTTGGGCGAAGCCGTCGTGCCGGCCCGGGGCTTTGCATCCTTCAACGATTTTTTCATCCGGCGGCTCACCCCCGCGGCCCGGCCCGTGGATCAAGATCCGCGGGCCTTGATCGCACCCGCCGACAGCCGCCTGCAGATCTTTCCCATCGAAAGCCACACGCGCCTGACCATCAAGGGCGCCGCCATGACCCTGCCCCAACTGCTGTGCCGTCCGGCCGTGGAGGGTCTGTTCGAAGGTGGCCTGTGCCTGATTTACCGCCTGGCCCCCAGCGACTACCACCGCTTCGGCCATGTGGACGACGGCCGCCAGGGCCCCGTGCACACCATCGACGGCCCCCTGCACTCGGTCAACCCGTTGTCGCTGCGCCACAAGCCCGACGTGCACGCCACCAACCACCGCCACTGGTGCCTGGTGCAAAGCCCCCGACTGGGCACCCTGATCCAGGTGGAGGTGGGCGCCATGATGGTCGGCAGCATCGTCCAGCACCAGCCCCAGGGCGGCCCCTGCCGCCGCGGCCAGGAAAAAGGCTACTTCCAGTTCGGCGGATCGACGGTCATCGTGATCCTGCCGCCCGGCCGGGCCACCATCGACGCTGACATCTCCGAGTACTCCGCCCAAGGCATCGAATCCCTGGTGCGCTTTGGGGAGCGGGTGGGCAGCCTCACGCGTTGATCCTGTCCCAATCAGGCATCGTTCTTATACAGGTCTAGAATTGTTTCGGTATCGGTATCGAAACGATACCGATACCGATTTACACCGACACAAGCAGCAGCCTTGACTCAAAGCCATCGTTTCTTCCCAAAACGTAAGTTAATAACGGACCAATAAAAGGCCTTAATTATAAAACTATTCTATAATAGCCCCAATAAGCTCTTTTGTAGAATGGTTGACGGAATGCGCAGAATAGATATAGTGATCCTTATAAAGGCTATAAGAGTCAAAAATCATATTTATAGCCTAATTAGAATCTATTATCACAGGTCGTGCGCTTTATGATAAACTACTACGAAATGAGCGATAAGACCATCGCGGCGGAAATCGGCCGCCGCATCAAATCCCTGCGCCTTCGCAAGAACCTGACCCAGCAAGCGCTGGCCGAGGCGGCCGCCTTGTCGCTCAACGCTATCAAGGCGGTTGAGGCCGGTAAAGGAAAGCTGCTCACCCTCATTGCCGTGTTACGGGAGTTGAATGCTTTGGAGACGTTGGATCAATTCATCCCGGAGCTGCCGGTCAGCCCGCTGCAGTTGGCCAGGCAGCAGGGTCAAAAACGGCGCCGAGCTTCCGGCAAACGGCGCAAGATCAGTGATGCGGGGGAGGGGGTCCCATGGTGACCCGAGTGGAAACGGCCGTGGTCAGCTTATGGGGCGATACGGTGGGGGCCGTTTCATGGCTCGCCGATCGCGGTTATGCGGTCTTCGAATATGATCCGGGGTTTCTGAAAAAAGGGTTCGACATATCGCCGCTGCACATGGGTCTGGCGGGGGCGGCCAAAGGCAGTGGCCTTTTCGCCTTTCCCAATTTGAACAACGCGACCTTTCTGGGCTTGCCCGGCCTGCTGGCCGATGCTTTGCCGGACAAGTTCGGCAATCTGGTCATCGCCGCCTGGCTGGCCCGTCAGGGGCGCAGCGCTGACAGCTTCAGCCCGGTGGAGCGCCTGTGTTACACCGGCCGCCGGGCTATGGGTGCCCTGGAATTCGCCCCGCCCATCCAACGACGGCTGGATCGGCCGGTTCCAGTGGAGATCGCGGCTCTGGTGGAACTGGCCCAGCGCATCACCGCCCGGCGCGAGGCCCTGGCGGTGGAGATCGGGGCCGATGAAAAGGAGAACGCCGAGGCGCTCCTGGACATCTTGCGGGTGGGCACCTCGGCGGGCGGCGCCCGGCCCAAGGCGGTCATCGCCATCAACCCGGCCGGCAGGGTGCTGTCGGGCCAGGCCGATATTCCGGCCGGATATGACTACTGGGTGCTCAAGTTCGATGGGGTTAACGATCAGGAACTGGGCGTGCCCCAGGGCTATGGTCGCATCGAGTACGCCTACTACCTGATGGCCAGGGCCGCAGGTATTGCCATGACCGAATGTCGCCTGCTCGAAGAGAACGGCCGGGCCCACTTTTTAACCCGGCGGTTCGACCGCCAGGGTGGCGAAAAGGTTCACATGCACTCTTTGTGCGGGGTGGCGCACTACGATTTTAACTTGGCCGGGGGCTACGGCTACGAACAGGCCTTTGCCGTGATGCGCCAATTGCGCTTGACCAAGGCCGAGGCCCTGGAGCAATACCGGCGCATGGTGTTCAACGTGATCGCCCGCAACCAGGATGACCACACCAAGAACATCGCCTTTTTGATGCAGCGCGACGGCCACTGGCGGCTGTCGCCGGCCTTCGATGTGATTTACTCCCACAATCCGGCCGGCCAATGGACCCACCAGCACCAGATGACCATCAACGGCAAACGAGACCACTTCACCACAGTCGATCTATTGACCGTGGGCGAGTCGATCAGCCTCGCCAAGCCGGCCCGGATCATCGACGCCGTGCGCGAGGCTGTGGCCCGCTGGCCCGAATTCGGCCGGGCAGCGGGCGTCGATCCTGCGCGCATTCGGGAGATCGGCCGGTACCATCGGATGCAATTGGAGTAGCGCTCGCCCTGGCGGATTTCTGTCGATTTGAACACAGTATGTCGAGAATCTACCGACATACTGTGTTCAAATCGACACTATATTCCTGCGCAATAAAGACGGACACGAATATTAAATTATTTCCAGGCAGATTTGCCCCTCAGCGCACCACCAGCAGGTTGGTGCAGCAATCTTGGCAGGCCACGTGGATCTGGAAGGGCCGGTTGCCGGCGCCCAGCACCTTTTTCACGGTGTCCAGGGCCTTCCGGGGGGTGTTGTTGGTTTCGCTCAGGTGGGCCAGGATCACGTGGCACAGGCCGTCGTGGCACACTTCGGCCAGCAGGTCGCCCGAGGCCTCGTTGGAGAGATGGCCATTGCGGCTCTTGATGCGTTGCTTTAGCGGCCAGGGGTAGGGGCCTTCCATGAGCATGGTGGGGTCGTGGTTGGCTTCCAGAACCAGCAGGCGGCAGGCCTTCAAATGCTCTTTGACCATGCCGGTGGCGATGCCCAGGTCGGTGGCGATGCCGATCTTGTGGCCGTTGCAACCGATGGTGAAGCCGGCCGGATCTGCGGCGTCGTGGCTGGTGGCAAAGGGATGGATGGCCAGATTTTGAATGGCAAAGGCGCGGCCGATGTCGAAAGGGCGCATCTCGTGCACTTTGCCCAACAGGCCGCCGGCCGCCCGTTGCGTACCGGCCGAAAGATAGACCGGCAGCTTATAGCGCCGGGAGAGGATGCCCACCCCCCGGATGTGGTCGCTGTGTTCGTGGGAGACCACGATGGCCGCAACGCCGTCCATCGTAAGGCCGGCCGCGGCCATGCGCCGCTCGATCTCGACCCCCGACAGGCCGGCATCCACCAGGATCGCGGTGCGCCCGTCGCTCACATAGATGGCGTTGCCCTTGCTGCCGCTGGCCAGGACGCAGATGGATAGGTTGCAGGGGCCCGCTTCCGCTTCTGATTGAGGTTCAGGCATGTTCGTTATTTCCCCGTACTTCCAAACCCGCCGCCGTTGCGCGCGGTCTCATCCAAGGCATCGACCACCTCGATGCGCGCCTGGCACACCTGCTGGACCACCATCTGGGCGATGCGCTCGCCCCGCCGGATGGTATACGGTTCAGGCCCCAGGTTGATCAAGCCCACCTGTACCTCGCCGCGGTAATCGCTGTCGATGGTTCCCGGCGCGTTGACCACCGTGACGCCGTAACGGATGGCCAGCCCGCTGCGCGGTCGCACCTGGGCCTCATAGCCGGCGGGCAGGGCCATGGCAAATCCCGTGGGCACCAGGGCGATGCGTCCCGGCGCCAGTGCCAGCGGCTCGTCCACGGCCGCGCAGATGTCCAGGCCGGCGGCCTGGGGCGTCATATAGCGGGGCAGGGGGATATCTTGATCGCGCTCGGGACGCAGGCGCTTGATGGCAATGGATGGGCGGGATATCATTATATGTACGGATCTTCCGGAAAGCGGTTCTGGCCAACGCTACCATGACGGCGCAACAGGTTCCTGTGCATGCTGCTAACCTAATGCAGGCCAGAGGTCAACCCCGGGATTGCATCTTAAATTGCGCCAATGCGATTTGGTTTTGCTCGGGTCTTGAGCTCTTTAAAGAGACCTTGCCGCAGGACTCTCCGTTCGCTCCACCTGCCGCGCCGGAAGCGACCCAGCAGCCCAGGTCGTCGGGAAGCATAGGTAAAAGAGTTCGATTTACATACGAATTGTATTGTAAGACCAATACCGAATCCGCCGGATAGATCATCTACCACCAAACAAGTCTCCCTCTGCCCAGTTCCATGTGCCCGGCACGGGGGATTCGACGATATTCAACAGGATTTTAGCACATATCCATTCACTGGTGCGGGCGCAAAAAGCCACGCAGCACAGTTCAATACTTCACAGTTTAAACGGCAAGGAAGATTTCACGATAAGGTGATAAATGACCCGGCAATAGCGAAGCATATCAACCAATTGATGCTTGAATATGGTTCTAAGCCGGACCATTCTGTAAAATTGGTGCTCGAAAATTGCACTAAACAAGAGCTATATGATTATCGTCGTGCGGTTGGTAAAATAATGGCCAATATGCTTACAGAAATCATGAATCCATTATACGAGACCCACCCCTAACCCTTATCCAAAATTGATTCGGATAGGCAACGTGGCTTTTTTTGTCCCAAAAGTCGGACAAATCGGTCTCTCTATCGGGAGGCTCTGCCTGATTTTCATCATCGCCTGCGGGTCGTTACCTTTTTAACCAATAGAAATCATAAGATATTTTTTCATATCGGAAGTTGGTATCCAACCTGCAAGGGAGTACTGCAAGGAAGTAACACCAAAGAACGATTTTCGAACGGATGAATCAGGCACATCAGGTAGTTCACCAAAAAGGGTAAAAGGAACATCCGGTGTCAGACTCGGCCGTCATCGCAGATGTATCTGCTACCTTGCAATCCGTTTTGTCGGATGCTTTCAACACCCTTTTGCCGGCGCCGTCGCCGGTTGCAGAAATCCATGACCTGCAAGGCACCATATCAACGACACCTGCGCGGATGACTATTTTTCTGTTCGAAGTCGTAGAGGACGCGACCCTTCGCAACCGGCCGCCCAGCCGAACCTTGATACCGCCCGATATGATCATCAGCCGGCCCCCAGTCCCCCTGATCCTTCGCTACTTGCTGACGCCCTGGAGCGGTGATCGTCTGACGGACCACCGGATATTGGGCCGCGCCCTGCAGGTCCTGTACGATGGGGCCATGCTCGGCGGACCTCAACTGCAGGGCGGCCTGGTGGGCACCAGCGAGGTGATCCGGTTGAAGCTGGCGCCGTTGACTCTGGAAGAGCGGACACGGGTCTGGCACGCCGTTCAAAGACCATACCGGCTTTCGGTGACCTATGATGCCAGGGTGGTCCAGATTGATTCCGAAACCAATGAACTGCGCCGGCCTGTGCGCGAGCGAAGCCTGGTGCCGGCTACGGGGGGAGCAACCGGCGCATGACGTGGCATCAGCTGACGGCAGAAAAATGGCTGCTTTACAGCCAGATCGGACTGAAGCTAGTGGATGAGTTTACCGCGCGGCCACCCAGCTATCCTGTATTCTCCAAACTTGAATATCAGGACTCGGTTGGAGATTGGCATCCCGTCCACCTCACGCCGGTGGTCACGCCCACCGGCGTGGTATCCTATCCGGCGCTGGGACGAAGCGCCCAGGCCACCACCCAACCGGTCCTGAAGTACCGGGTGCTGCTGTTTTCCGAATACTACCGGCCGGAATATCTGGTAGACCGAGACGGCATCGAATTCGATATTTATCCCTACGATGACAACCATCCCCCGGCCGTCATTCCCCAAGTCCCGCAAACCATATTGATGATTCCCAATACCCGCTACAGCTTCCCGGGGCACGTGCGTCTGGTCAAGGGCCTCGTGCAAGACCACACGGGAAACCCGGTAGTCAACGTGGAGGTCAGCGAAGGGGTTCAAGAACGCGTCCTGAGTGATGAGCGCGGCGCCTTTACCCTGCCCCTGCGCTGGCCGGCGCTCAACGCGGTGGTTTCCCTGGACGCCATCGACCGTCGCACCGGTCGTCACGGCAGTCTGAACATAACCGTGCCCGGAGATTTATTCCTGGGCCATATTTTCACCATTACCTAAAATGCGAGGATTTTAGCCATGCCGGAATATCTAAGCCCAGGTGTTTTCGTGGAAGAAGTCCCGGCCGGCCCGCGCCCCATTCAAGGGGTGGGGACCAGCACCGCTGGATTTGTCGGGTTGACGGAACGTGGCCCCACCACCCCGAAACTGGTTAGCAACTGGGGCGAGTATGTGCGCTGGTTCGGTGACATCATCGACGAAAGCGTTTCCTTTCTGCCTTACGCGGTCCGCGGGTTTTTCGAAAACGGCGGACAGCGGCTCTTTCTGGCCCGGGTGACGCGCAACGACGCGGCCGAGGCCTTCATGGATTTCGCCACGGCCGATCCGGCCCAGAATGTGCGAATCTCCGCCAACGGACCGGGCGCCTGGGGCAACGGGCTGTTCGTGCGCATCGGGAACGGTTCGCTCACCGATGCCGTTGGTAATTCCGTGGGGTTCAGGATCACCATTTTATACTTCCGCCAGGTGCCCAACCCCTTCGTGGACCCGCTCGATCCCGCCAACATCGGCAATGCCAACCGCCGGGAGCCCGACATCATCGAAGATTACGACGATCTGGACTTCAACCCCACCGGCGGCGGCTACTTTCTCAATCGCATCAATGCCAACTCCACCCTGATCACGGTAGCCTGGACCGTTCCTGCGGTGGCGGCCTCGCGGCCCAACAATGCGGCCTTCGGCCAGCTGACCGACCAGGCGGGTACGGACGGTGTTAACGCCACGTCGGCCGCCGAATACCAGGGCAACCCGGCCCTGGCCCCGGATCGGCGCATCGGCCTGGCGGGGCTGGAAATCATCGATGAAGTCAACCTGCTTTCCGTCCCCGACGAAGTTCACCCGGCCCTCAATGCCGCCAACCAGACCCAGGTGATGAACGCCGTGGTGACCCAGTGCGAGCGGCTGCGGGACCGGTTCGCCATTTTGCAGGTGCCGGGCAGCCAAGGCATTGTGCAGAACATCTTCCCACCCCGGGACACCTCCTACGGCGCGGTCTACTATCCCTGGGTACGGGTCTTCAACCCGCGCACCCGCGACACCCTGCTGGTGCCGCCCGGCGGCCACGTGGCCGGCATTTTCGCCCGCAGCGACCGGGAGCGCGGCGTGCACAAGGCGCCTGCCAACGAAGTGGTGCGCGACATCGTCAACCGTGACATCAACAGCACCCGCAAGCCCCTGGAGTTCACCATCAGCAAGGGCGACCACGACATTCTCAACCCCCGGGGCATCAATGTCATCCGCGATTTCCGCGCCGACCGTCGGGGCATCCGCCTCTGGGGTGCGCGCACCCTCTCCAGCGACCCCCTGTGGCGCTATGTCAACGTGCGCCGGCTCTTTCTCTTCGTGGAGGAGTCCATCGACGAAGGCACCCAGTGGGTGGTGTTCGAACCCAACGACTATACTACCTGGGCGCGCGTGCGGCAGGTGGTGGGCAACTTCCTCCTGATGGTGTGGCGCAGCGGCGCCCTGATGGGCACCACCGAAGAGCAGGCCTTTTTCGTGCGCTGCGGCCCGGAGACCATGACCCCGGCCGATATCGACGCCGGGCGCCTGATCTGTGAAGTGGGCATCGCACCCGTAAAACCTGCGGAGTTCGTTATTTTCCGCATTCAGCAAAAAACCGTGGAACTGGCGGCCTAACAGCCAGGACTTAATCCGCAGACGAGGAGAAAGGCAATGCCTCCCATCATTAGAGAAGATCCCTACGGCGGTTATAACTTTCTGGTGACTATCAACGGTGTCAGCGATGATGGCAACGCGGTCAAGGGCGCCTTCACCGAGGCTTCGGGCCTGGAGACCGAGGTGACGCCCATCGAGTACCGCAACGGTAATGAAGACATCACCGTGCGCAAAATTCCGGGCCTGAAGAAGTTCACCAACATCACCCTGAAACGCGGGGCCACCGGCGACATCGATTTCTGGAACTGGATCCGCACGGCCATGAAGGGCGAGGTGCTGCGGGCCGACGGCAGCATCGTCCTGCTGGACGAGAATCGCGACGAGGTGATGCGCTGGAACTTCAGGCGCGGCTGGCCGTGCAAGTACACCGGCCCCGGCCTGAATGCGGCCAACAACGAAATCGCCATGGAAACACTGGAGATCTGCCATGAAGGCCTCTCCATCGACGGACAGAGCTAAACCATCCCCAACCCCTGGGCGTTGCGGGGCAGAGGAGACGATCCCATGCTCGACGCCAGCCTGAAAACACCGGGTCTTTACTTCCAGGCCGTACGCGCACCCGAGGAGATCGAGACCCTGCGCACCGACATCGCCGGTTTCCTGGGGTCCACCCAACGGGGGCCCCTGGGACGGCTGGTGCGCGTGGCCGGCTGGCGGGACTTCGTGAACCGGTTCGGCGGGGAAACTCGCACCCACGCCACGCCCTTCTGCCTGCGGGGTTATTTTGAAAACGGCGGCCAGGTGGCCTATGTGGAGCGGCTCCTGGGGCCGGTTTTCGCGGCCGCCCGGGCCACCTGGCAGGTGGGGGAACTGGACCCGGCCACCTGCCAGTGGCGTCCCTCGGCACCGGCGGCCGCCGGCTTTGGGTCGGCCCGCTACGAGATCAGGGCCTCCAGCCCCGGCGCCTGGGCCAACGACCTGCAGGTCTACATCGATTACCTGCTGCGGGGCCGGGGGGGAGAGCCCCAGCTCACCATCAAGGTGGTCACGGCCAGTGGGGAGACCGAACTGCTCACGGGGATTTGCCCTGCCACCCTGGAAGAGCAGGTGGAAGCGCAATCGGGCCTGATCCGCATCGCCGCGGTGGCCGGTCACGGGCCCGCGCCCACACTCCACGTGGGACCGCAGCAGGCCCGCTGGGGCCCCCTGTCGCTGACCGACGCCAGCGAACAGCCGCCCGGATTGGACCAGTACCGCACCGCCATCGCCCGGTTGCTGGCCGAGCCCGAGGTGGCTCTCATGGCCCTGCCGGACATGTACGCCCTGACCGACCCCTACGAACTGCTGGCCCGTCTGGCAGCCGGCGCCGACGTGGCGCTGGACCGGCAGGTGATCGCGGCCCTGCCCCTGTCCGAAGCCGATCCCCAGGCCGCTGGAAACTGGGTGCGCCAGCGCCGCCGGCAGCTGGCCGGCCGCAGCGCCCGTTCGGTGGCCGCCTATCAGCCCTGGCTGGATGTGGCCGATCCCCTGGGCGGCGCCGTCCAGCCCCTGCGGCGTGTACCCTCCGTGGGCCACGTGGCGGGCCTGATCAGCCGCCTGGACCGCGAACGCGGCGCCCATCACACCCCGGCCAATGCTTTTTTGTATGACGCCGTGGACACCAGCCGCGCCTATGATGCCGTGGAACAGGGGTACCTGGTGGAAAGCGGCCTCAACCCCTTGCGCTGCCGCCACGGCCGCGGCCTGGAGGTGTGGGGTGGCCGAACTTTGGCCGACCGTGAAAGCGATCCCGAGGGGCTCTACCTGGCCCACCGCCGTCTGATCCACCGCCTGGTGCGCGCCATCCGTCGCGTGGCCCAGCCCCTGGTCTTTTCCAGCAACGGGCCGGCCTTGCGCCTGGTGCTGGTGCGCGCCATCACCACCCTGTTGCTGCAGGCCTTCCGGGCCGGCGCCCTCAAGGGGGCCAGACCCGAGGAGGCTTTCCGGGTGGTTTGCGATGAATCCAACAATCCGCCAGCCGCGGTTGACCTGGGCCAGGTCCATTGCGAGATTCAGCTGGCGCCGGCCGTGCCTATGGAGTTCATCACCCTGCGCATCGCCATCAGCGCCGAAGGGCGCCTGGAGGTCATCAGCCCATGACGGATATCCTGACGGCATTCCGATTCATCGTCACCCTGGACAGCGCCGACGCATACCTGCCGGCCCAGCAGGCCCGCCTCCTGCCGGAGGTGGCTGCCGGGGCCTTCCAGGAGGCCAAGGGCCTGGGCGCCACCCTTGAGGTGGCGGCCTACCCTGAGGGAGGGGTCAACGACTTCGTCCACCAGCTGCCGGTGCGTCACAGCTGGACCCCCATCACCCTCAAGCACGGCTTCGTCCGCGATCCGCTCCTGTGGCAGTGGTACCAGGTGGGCCTGACTCAGTCCCTCGGAGCCCGCCGAGACGGTTCCATCATCCTTCTGGACCACGGGGGCGAGCGGGTCATGGCCTGGGAGTTCCGGGGCGGGATCGCCACCAAATGGAGCGGGCCCGAACTCAACGCCATGGAGAACGGCGTGGTAGTGGAGAGCCTGGAAATCGCCCATCACGGGCTCACATTGGCCGGCGGCACCTTCAGCATCGGGGATGCGGTGGACGCCGTGATCGAGGTCTTCAGCTGATGGTCACCATCGAAAATCTTGAAGTGCAATTCGACGTGGCCGGCGACGGCGACGAACAGGTCTTTGCCCGGTACTTCGCGCGCTACATCGCGGCCTGGTCCCGGGGCCGGGAGCAGGAGCACCAGTTGCAGCGGCGCCTGCGCCGGGACCAGATGCTGGGCGACGACCAAGGCGGGGGAGATTACTGATGCTGACACCGAGCATGAGCGCGGGACAGAGCAGCGGCAAGGCCATCCTGGAGATCCTGGTGCCGGCCGGGGTGGAAGACCCCGTTATTCCGTTAAAATTCAATCCCACCGAATACCAGTTGCAGAAGAGCAACAATTTCGCCGACATCGTCATTCCGGGCCTGGAGACCCCACCCATCCAGTACGTGAACGGCGCAGGCGAAAAGCTCACCGCCGAGTTGATGGCCGACACCTCGGACACCCTGGAGGATGTGCGCGAGCGCTACGTCACCAAGCTGCGCAACCTGATGAACATCAACAGCGACCTGCACGCCCCGCCCATCGTGCGTCTCACCTGGGACGGCGAGGTGTTCAAGGGGGTGGTGGAGAGCCTCAACATCAGCTACGTGCTCTTCACCCCGGAGGGGGTGCCCATCCGGGCCAAGATCAACCTGGTGCTCAAGGAGTACCGCACGGTGGAGGACCAGGTGGCTCAGCGGCCCCGTTTTTCCCCCGACGTGGAGAAGACCCACGTGGTGCGGCGGGGAGACACCCTGGCCAGCATCGCGGTCCTGGCTTACAACGACGCCTCTCAGTGGCGGGAGGTAGCCCGGAACAACGGCATCGTGGACCCCCGGACCTTGACCCCCGGCCAGGCGCTCCAGCTGCCGAGGTTGAGGTAACCCCATGCCCACCGCCACCCAGCAGTCCGGACTGCCCCAAACCGATTACTACGCCCCCGGTTTTCGCGTGGAGATCGAGGGCGAGCAGCTTTCGCCCCAGACCAACGGCGACGTGCTCAGCATCAGCGTCAAGATGGACATTGACAACATGACCAGCTTCGACCTTACCATCGCCAACTGGGACGACGTCAACTTCGCCTTCAAGTACAGCGACAGCAGCACCTTCGATATCGGCCGGCAGGTCCACATCAAGATGGGCTATGCCGGCCGCCTGGTCTCCATGGTCACCGGCCAGATCACCAGCATGGCGCCCAAGTTTCCCCAGAGCGGCCCCTCCACCCTCACCGTGGGGGGCCTGGACGGCATGTTCCGGCTCAAGGACCGCCGCCCGGAGCAGGGCGAGCAGACCAAGTACACCAACAAAACCGACTGGCAGATCGCCGAGATCATCGCCGCCCGCAACAACCTCCAGGTGGAGGTGACAAGGCAGGGGGAGACCCACGCCGAAGTGGTCCAGAAAAACCAGGACGACGCCCAGTTCCTTATGGAGCGGGCCAAGCGCATCGACTTCGACTGCTTCGTGCTTACCGACCCGGACTCCTCGGAATCGACCCTCTACTTCGTGCGGCCCACGGACGGCCGCCAGAGCGGGCGGGTGCGCAATTACGCCCTGCGCTGGGGGGAGAACCTCATCAGCTTCATGCCCACCATCAACGTCTCCGACCAGGTGGGCCAGGTGACCGTGCGCGGCTGGGACCCGGCCGCCAAGCAGGCCATCGTGGCCACGGCCGGGCCGGATGACATCCCCGCCAGCACCGCCAGCACCGCCGGCGGGCCCAGCGGCCCCCAGGCCTCCCAGCAGTTCCAGCAAAAGACCGACGTGGTGGTGGACGCGCCGGTGACCAGCCACCAGGAGGCCCTGGAGCTGGCCCGCAGCCTTCTGATGGAGCGCGCCTACCGCTACATCACGGCCACCGGCCAGATCATCGGCCTGCCGGACTTGCGCCCCGGGGACAACCTGAACCTGGACGGCCTGGGCAGCCGTTTCAACGGAGACTACTACGTGAAGAAAGTGGAACACAAACTGGACAACAACGGCTACTTGAGCCAGTTCGAAGCGCGCCGCATGCACGAAGGTACCACCGGAGGGACCTCCCCATGACCCAGCCCCGATCCAGAACCACCGACCGGCGGTACTACGGCGTGGCCGAGGCCCTGGTGACCCAGGTGCGCAACGACGGCATGATCAAGGTGACCTATCCCTGGTTCAACGACGACATGGAGAGCGAATGGTGCCGGGTGATGCAGTTCTTCGCCGGCCCGGGACACGGCGCCTTTTTCATCCCCAAGGTGGGCAGCGAGGTGCTGGTGGCCTTCGTGCACGGCGACATGCGGCTGCCGGTGGTGCTGGGGGGCCTGTTCAACGGCCAGGATCACCCGCCGGGCACGGGCACCGACCTGGACACCCATGTGCGCCACTACCGCATCCAGACCCCCACCGGCCACCGCATCAGCATGCTGGACCCGGAACAGCCGGGTACGGTGGGGGCCTTGATCGTGGAGAACGCCAACGGTGATTCCATCACCCTCTCCACCAACGGTACGGTGAGCATCAAGGCCAAAGGGGTGCTCAGGCTGGAAGGATCGGTGATCACCATCAACGGACGGGTGGTGGCCTCCAACCCCAACCCAATTTAATGCCGCCGACCAAAGGACAGGAAGAAGAGACCCATGGCCAAGCTGGACATACCCGTACCCGAGGAATTGCGCGAGGCGCTGAGCGCGCCCAAGTGCATCGACCTGAGCCTGCCCGAACCCAAGCAGATCACCATCACCCTGCCTTCGGGCGCCTCCCTCTCCTCGCTGAGCAACATGGGGCAGAATATCCCCAACGACTGTTCCCTCACCTTCAGCCTGATGCTCCAGATCGCGCCCCTTATGGGCAGCATGGCTTGCGTGCTCAAGATCCTCAAGTTGCTCAAGCCGTTGAGCGACGCGGTGACCAGCCCGCCGCCCACCCCGGCCCTGATCAAGGATATCGCCGAGGCCGTGGCCGACCTGGCCCCCTGTTTCCTGATGCTCACCCCGGCGGGGATGATCCCCTTCATCCGGGATATCCTCTGCCTGATTTTAAAGGTCCTGAACTGTCTCATCGGCCAGCTCAAGACCGCCCTGGATTTCATGAGCGGCCTGGCCATCAAGCTGGAAAAGGCCCAGTCCGGCCCCAATCCCGATGCCGAGCTGCTGGCCTCCCTGGAGTGCGCCCAGCAGAATGTGCTCACCTCCATGGGCCACCTCATGCAGGGCATCGAGCCCATCAAGGTGATCATGGACCTGGCCTCGCCCTTCATGAGCATCGCCGGGGTGCAGGCCATCCAGCTGCCGGCCCTGGGAAGCGCGGAAGATACCGAGGCGTTGAACAAGGTGGTCTCCACTCTGCAAGAGGTGGTGGGCACTATTCAAGGAATTGTTGATGGTCTGGGAGGATGCCCCGAATGAGCGGTTCACGTTTTCTGGGACGCGGATTGGCCTTTCCCCTGCTGCCGGACGCCACCGGCGGCCTGGCCTACGCGCAGGGGGAACAGCACGTGGAGCAGTCGTTGAAGCTGTTGCTGATGACGGCCCTGGGCGAGCGGGTCATGCGCCCGGCCCTGGGCTGTAAGGCCCCGGGCATGGTCTTTGCCCCCGGTAGCGTCCAGTACCTGCGGCTGCTGGAAAACACGGTGCGCGAGGCGGTGCGGGACTGGGAACCGCGGGTGGAGCTGCAGGACGTGGCGGCCGAGGCCGTGGAGAGCGCCGAGAACCATATCGTGGTGAACATCGCCTACAAGATCCGGGGCAGCAACGCCCGGGGCAACCTGGTCTTTCCCTTTTACCTGGGCATTGACTTCGGTGCGGGAGGAGTGCAAGCGTGAGCCTGGCCACCCTTCGATTGGACGATCTGACCTGGAGCGGCATGGTGGAGGCCGTTCGCGGCCGCATTGCCGCCAACTCCAAGGGGCAGTGGACCATGCACGGTCCCCTGGACCCCGGCGTCACCCTGCTGGAGCTGTTCGCCTATCTTTTCGAGCAGCGCCTCTACTGGCTGGATCAGCTTCCCGAGCCCCTGGTGCGCGCCATGCTGGCCTTGCTGGACGACGCGCCCCTGACCACGGTCTGCGCCCGGACCCTGCTGGCCTTCCAGGGCCCCGAAACCCTCGAGCCCCGCACGGTGCCGGCAGGCACCCTGTTCCAGCCCCGGGACCAACGCCTGGTCCTGCCCATGACCACCCTGGAGCAGGTCACGGTCCTGCCCCTGCTTGTCACCCCGGACGGGCATCCCCGCCTGGACCTGGTGGTGGAGGGCCGTGACTGCGGCCCGGACCTGCGCGCCGGCCGCCTGGTGCCCGTGATGCCGGCCCATGGCGGCGCCGCTGAATTTCAAATCATCCTATGGCTCCAGCGGCCGCTGGAGGCGGCGGAGCGGGACGGGGCCTGGACGCTGACCCTCGATCTGGACACCCCCGATGCCATCCTGCCGGAGTGGGCCGTGCCGCCCCCCCAGGGCCGGTGGTTCCAGCGGGTCACCCCCATGGGGTATGCCCGCGCCGGCGAGGCGCCCTGCGCCGATAATCCCTTTGACCCCATCAACTATTTCGTCTCCGCCGCCTGGTCCCAGTGCCACCTGGAGGTGGAACCGCCGGTCACCCTGACCTGGTCTTACAGCACGGGCGCCCAGACCCGGACCGCTTTGAGCCCGGACCGGCTGCTGGACGGCACCGGCGGTCTGCGCCGCAGCGGCGTGGTGCGCTTGCGCATTCCGGCCGACTGGGAGCCCGTGGCCGCCTCGGCCGGCGGCGCTGCGGGCTATGCCCTCTGGGTCTCCACGCCAAAGGCCGTCCATTCGGCCCCGCCCCGGCTGCGGGGCCTGATCCCCAACGTGGCAGACACCCGGCAGGTCACCTCGGTGGAGCCGCCCTGGACCTTTCTGGCCCCCCAGCTCTCCCAATGGCTGCGGCTGCCCGGCCAGCAGCTCCAGCTGCCCGCCGACCAGCCCGAACCCCTGGAAGAGGGCGTCCGGCTCGAGTTCCGGGAGGCGGACGGGCAGTGGCATACCTGGCGGCCCACGGACCATTTCTATCACCACGGCCCCGAGGACCGCGTGTTCGTGGTGGAGCGCCAGGCCAGGCGCCTGCGCTTCGGCAACGGTTTCACCGGCCGCATCCCGGTCCTGGAGTGGGGCAGCGATCCCTGCGCCCAACTCTCCTACCTGGCCGGCGGCGGCCTCCAGGGCAATGTGGGGACCCTGGTCTGGACCTCCAGGGCCACCGACCTTCAACCGGTCAATCTTGTGGCGGGCAGCGGCGGGGCCGAAGCCGAGACCCTGGCCGAAGCCAAGGCCCGGGTGGCCGGGGACCTCTACCTGCGGGAGCGGGCCGTCACCGCCAAGGACTTCGAGGAGCTGGCCCTGTCCACCCCCGGGGTGGCCATCGCCCGGGCCCACGCCGCCGTGGGGTACAACCCCGATTTTCCCTGTCATCCCGTGCCCGGGGCCGTCACCCTCTTTCTGGTGCCCCAGGTGCCCCGGGAGCCGGCCCTGTTCGAATCCGACCAGGCGGTCCTGGCCCCCCTGACCGACCCCGGCGCCCTGGAGGCGGTGCGCCAACGCCTCGACACCCGGCGGCTGCTCACCAGCGAGGTCTATGTGCGTTCGGCTGGCTACCGGGGCGTGCGCCTCGTGGTGGAGCGCCAAGGCGTGCTCACCGGCCGCCGGGAACTGGAAGCCCGCCTGACCCTCTCCCTGGCCCGCTATCTGGACCCCCTGGTGGGCGGTGAAGGGGGCCTGGGCTGGCCCTTTGGCGAACCGCTGCGCCCCTCCGGCCTGATGAAGCAGATCCGCCGGCAGGTGGAGGCGGGCATTGCCGTCACGCGCGTGGCCATCGCGCTGGATGGGCAGACCGAATTCGAAGACTGCAAAGAAGTGGCCATCCAGCCCCATGAACTGGTCTATTTGCAGGCCGTGACGTTCAAGCTGGACCGGACGCCGGCCAGCCAGGGAGGTTTGCGATGAGTCCGGTGTGGTGGGAGCGCGCATCCTTGAACAGAGTTCCGCCCGGTGGGACCGACCCGCCCCTGTTGTCCAAGGGCGGCCGCAACGTCGTCCGCCAGGAGGTGGCGGGGCGGAGAACCGCCTTTACCCCGGAATGGACCCGCCTGCAGGCGGGGGATGCCGGCGACGCCCTGCTCAACCTGCACGCCGAGCTGGCCGAGCCCCTGGTGCAGCGCCTGAACCGCCTGCCCCACAAGACCCGCGTGGAGGCCTTGCGCGCGGCCGGGGTGCAGGCCGTGCCGGCCCGCCCAGCCCGGGCCCTGCTAGCCTTCACGGTCTCCGATGCCGCGCCACGGTCGGCCCTTATTCCCCGGGGATTCCAGGTCTCGGCCAACGCGGCCGACGGCTCCGGCGCCACTGTCATTTTCGAAACCGAGCGCACCCTTTATGCCGCCCCGGGAAAAATCGAGGCCTGCTACGTGCAGGAGGGGCGCCGCTTCTTCCAGGTGGACCTGGACGGCAGCGATCTCAACACCGCCGTCCAGATCTTCGGGGCCGCGCCCAAGCCGGGGTCGGCCCTGTTGCTGGGGCTGAGCACGGCCATCGAGCCCCGCCCCAGCCTCTGCCTCGGCCTGCAGGTCTCGGCCGAGTCGGGCGCGCCGCCGCCGGTGGCCGCCGGGGGCGTCGAACCCGCGGCCGTCCTGCCGCGGCCCTTCTTGCGCTGGGCCTTTTTTGACGGCGGCAGTTTTGAAACCGCCGAGATCATTAAGGATGAAACCAACAGCCTGCTCCAGAGCGGGGTGGTGGAGCTGCGCACGCCCAAACGCTGGCGCGCAGGCACCCCCGCCGGAGTGGGCGAGGACAAACCCCTGCGCTGGCTGCGGCTGGCCGTGGTCTATGGCGACTTCACCCAGCCCCCGGAACTGGCCTTCGTGCGCCTCAACCTGGTACCGGCCGTGGCCGCCCGCACCGTGCGCAACGAGGTCCTGGAATATGTGCCGGGCAGCGACGGCCGCAACATGCGCCTGAGCCAGAAACCGGTGTTGGCCGGCTCCCTGCAGCTGACCGTGAACGAGGGAGCCATCACCCCGGTGGGCCGGCCAGCCACGACTGAATCGGATTCGGGCCCGGCCGACGGCCTGGTGACCTGGCAGGCGGTGGACGACCTCAACGCCCATGGCCCGGACGACCGGGTCTATGTGCTGGATGCCGCCATTGGCGAGGTCCGGTTCGGCGACGGTGTCCATGGGGTCGCCCTGCCCAGCGGCTTCCGCCACGTGGTGGCCCAAAGCTACCAGGTGGCCACGGGCAGCGCCGGGGCCGTGGAGGCCGAGGCCGTTACGGGCCTGATCTCCTCGGTGCCCTTCCTCATCGCTGTGACCAATCCGCTGCCCGCCAGCGGCGGCCGCGACGAAGAGGAAATCGCCCAGACCCTGGTACGCGGCCCGGAACAGATCCGCGTACGGCAGCGCGCCGTGACCATGGCGGACTACGAACTGCTGGCCCTGCAGGTGAGTGGGGCCGATGTGCGACGGGCCCACGCCGTGGCCGCCATGCACGCCGCCTTCAACAACGCCGGGGTTCCCGGCGCCGTTACGGTCTACCTGGTGGGCCCGCTCCCGGCCCTGGGCCCGCCCTATCCCGACCAGGGCAGCCTGGGGGCGGTCAGCCGCTTCCTGGCCCAGGACCACGCCCCGGCCGGCGTGGAGGTGGTGGCGGCCGCCCCGCTGTTCCATAGCATCGGGGTGCGCGCCTCCCTGGTCATCGCCCCGGGCGCGGACAACGGCAGCGTCATCCGCCAGACCCTGGAGGCACTGGACGCCTACTTCGATCCCATCACCGGCGGGGACCAGGCGACCGGCTGGCCCTTCGGCGGCACGGTCCATCACCACGCGGTGGTGCGGATGCTGCTCTCACAGGTGGAGAACCTGTTGGCCGTGTCGGCCCTCAACATGGTGGTGGACGGCCAGACCCTGTCGGCCTGTTCCGATTTCAAACCCGCGGCCCATGCGCTGCTCTGGCCGGACACGCATGAACTGCGGGTGGTAGAGGAGACCGGGAAATGACCTGCGTGCCCGATTCCCCCAAGTTTCGCCTCCTGAACCACCTCGTGGGCTGGGACCCCGACGGCGTGGAAAACCTCACCGGCCTGGGGGCCGCCCAAGGGGTGCAGCTGGCGCCCCTGGACCCCGGGGCCGAAATCCTGGACCAGGCGATCCTCTCACGCTGGCTGCCGCCCGCGCGGCTGACCAAGGCCTGCGGGGCCTGCCGCTGGTACCTGGTCACCCCCTGTCCGCCCCGCTCCCGGCTGCTGGTCCGCGACGCCTGCGAGCCCTGCTGGGCCGAACCGGCCCCGGGCGCCCGGGGCGTGCTGGGCTGCGCCCGGGCCGTGGCCCTGGCCCCCGACCGCATCGCCGTCAGCGATACGGATCTGGGAGCGGTGGTCTTCTTTACCGACCAGGGCCGGCGCCAACTGGGCCGGGCGGCCTTCCCCATGCCCGGGGCCATCGCCTACGCCGCCTGGCGCGAGTGGCTGCTGGTGGACGAAGCGGCCGGCGCCCTGCGGCGGCTGGACATGGCCGGCGTGGATCTCGGATTGCTTTCCCCGGCCCTGCCGGCCGGAATTGCCGGCCGGATCGACCGCCTGGCCGTGGATGCCGCCTGCCGGATCTGGATCGCGGTGAGCCGGCCCGACGGCCGTTTCGCGCTCTGGCAGGCAGAGTGGGAGGATACCCAATTCAAGCCGGCCACCCTGGCCGAGCTGTCGGCCGCCTTTGACCCCACCGGCCTGGCCCGGGTGACCGACCAGGGCTTCTGCTTCGATGCCGACGCCACCCCCGGCGGAGCCGACAACGCGGAGGGCTGCGGACCGTGCAGCTCCTGGTTCGGCCGGCCGCTGGCCGATTTGCCCCAGGCCCCCCTGCCGCCGGTTTTGGCCGACCAGGGCCAGTTGCTGACCCTGGCCGTCGATAGCGGTGTGCCGCGCTGTCCCTGGCACCGGGTGCGCCTGGACGCCGGGATTCCCCTGGGCACCACGGTGGCGGTGGCGGTGGCCAGCAGCGAGCAGCCCGATCCCGTGCCCCAGGGCCTGGCCCAGGGGGCGTGGTCCGGGTTCCAGCCCGGCGTGCCCCACCCGGCCGACTGGCAGGAGGGGCCGCTCAATAGCCTCGATTTTCTGATCCAGCAGCCGCCGGGCCGCTATCTCTTCCTGCGTTTGCGCCTCACGGGCGACAGCTTCAAGACCCCCCGCGTGCAGCGCATCCGCCTGGACTTTCCCAGGCGGACCAGTCTGGACCAGTTGCCCTACATCTTCCGCGAGACCCCCGAAGCCGAGGATTTCAGCCAGCGCTTTCTCTCCTTGTTCGACGCCTTCCTGGAGAATGTGGACGACATGATCGAACGGCTGCCGGCCCTGCTCGACGCCGGCGGGGTGCCGGAAGAGGTTCTGCCCTGGCTGGGGCGCTATCTGGACATCGCCATGGACCCGGCCTGGGACGCCGGACGGCGAAGACGGATTCTCCTGGCCGCCCCCAAACTCTACCGCATGCGCGGCACTATGGACGGGATGCGGGCCGCCATCGCCCTGGTGTTCGATGTGGACCCGGTGATCGAGGAGCTGCCCTTCCAGCGGCCCTGGGGGGCGGTGGGCGGCTTTCGGCTGGCCGCCGGCGCCCGCCTGTTCGGACCGTCGCGCTGGCGCTTCCGACTGGACCGCTCCCGGCTGGGCCAGGTCCCCATCCGCAGCTACGGCAATCCCGACCGGGACCCCTTCAACGCCCTGGCGTATCGCTTCCGGGTGCGGGTTCCCCTGAGCCTGGACGATCAGACGCGCCAACGGATGCTGGCCCTCATCGAGGCCCAGAAGCCGGCCCATACCGTGGCGACCCTGCACGACGGCGCCAAGGCCTTCATCCTGGCGCCCCAGTTCAACCTGGGCATCGACACGGTCTTCGGCCCATCCCGGCCTTCGGTGCTGTCCGACAACGGACCGGGCCTCCGGCTGGGCCGGGCCTCCATCCTCTCGGCGGCGCCGGGCAAGGCCGCCAAGGGGGTCAGGGCCGGACAGAACTCAACCGCCGCCGGCGCCTTTGTCCTGGGATGACGGCCAGGGCGGGCCTGCCGGCAGAAAGCATTGTTTCGTGCAACCAACGGCCAAGGGTTGGCGCAATCATCAAACAACTGGAGCAAAACCATGAAGAGAAGCAACAAGCCAACATCAGCGACGGCGCAAGCCTGTGCGCCTATGCCGGATTTCGAACGCCTCAACTACTATTACGGCCAGGCGCTGGGTGTGGATGACTTCAAAACCGAGCAAGCCTATTTCCTGGGAAAGCTGCGGTTGTACAACCGCTGCTTCCACGGCTACGGCATCGTCTGCGGACTGGAAGTGACCCCCTTGCCCGCCAATGAGGAGTGCGAGGATGATCTGCTGCGGCGACGCAAGGAGCTGGAAAAGGAGATCCGCCAGATCGACGCCCGCATGGCCGAGTTGGAAGCCGTCCTGGAGAAGGGCGAGGACCCGGAGGAGATCAAGGCCCTGCTGGCAAAGCTCCAGGCCCAAAAGGAGGAGCTGCAGCGGCGCTTGGACGAACTGCCCGACTGCTCCCCGGACAAGGCGCCGGTCCCGGCCGAGGTCTGCATCAACTGCGGCCTGGCCCTGGACTGCCAGGGCCGGGAGATCGTGGTGCGCCAACCCCAGAAGGTCGACCTGCGCGCCCTGTTGTCCGCCGAACAGTGGCGGCAGATCAAGGCCGGCTGCCAGGGCAAGGAGCGCATCGTCCTCGAGCTGAGCATCTGTTACTGCGAGCAGCCTACCTATCCCTCCCGGCCGGTGCTGACCGATACCTGCGCGGCGGTCTCCAAATGCGTTTACGGCCGCACCCGGGAAGGGTTTAAGTTCCGCGTCAGCCTCACCCCAAGCGAGCCGTACACGCGCTGCGACACCTGCTGCCAGCCCTGCGAGGAGGAGTGCCTGGTTCTGGCCCGCATTCACTGGGACCCCTTGGCCCCCATCACTTGGGAGGATATCGACTACACGCCCAGGCGCGGCCTGAGCCTCTATGCCCCCACGGTGATCACCGGGGTGAGTTGGCGCCACGGCGCCCACTACGATCCCGACCAGGCCAAAGAGGTCCTGGGTACCGCCCGGTCCAAGGCGGCGCGTACCGACGGACTGGAGGTAATATTCTCCCGGCCGGTCCAGGCCGAAACCCTGCAACCCGGGGTGGTGGACCTGTGGCGCATCCAGGGCGGCGCCGGCTTGAGCGGGGTGATCTCGCACATCGCCGGCAGCTTCGTGGACAAGCCGGACACCGGCCTGATCTCTTCATTCAAGTATCGGGATGAGAGCGGCGAGACCCTCAACATAGGGGATCGTGTGCTCATCATTATCCGCGGCAATTTCATCCTGGACGCTTGCTGCCGTCCCCTGGACGGCGAGCATGTGGGCGGGCGGGTACCCCAATTGGAGGCGTATCGCAGCGACGATATCGACCCAAAAAGCCTGCCGCCTGCGCCCGCCTGCGCCCAAGGCCGGCATCAGCCCTGGACATCCGGGAACAACCGTCCGGGGGCGACTTTCGAGAGCTGGTTTTTTATCATTTAACGCCATGGAGAACGCGTCATGACTAGGCAAACAAATCCTTGTGGCAAAACTTCGTCCAAGCCTTCGACAAGCGGGTGCGGCTGCGGCGGGTCCGGTCGGAACTCCGGCGCGGTGTCCACCTACGATGCCACCTGCGGCTGTCAGGAAGGGCTGACGGTCCGGCCCAACTTCTTTGCCGGGCAACTCTTAACCGACGAAGATCTGCAGGCGTTGACCGATTACATCCTCACAAAGCGCCGCCTGCACAACCGCTTCATCGTGGGCAGCGGGGTCGCCTGCGGCCTGGCCGTGACCTGCCACCCCTGCGGGGGCGGAAAGGTCATCGTCCAGCCGGGTTACGCCCTGGACTGCTGCGGCAACGACATCTTTGTGCCCTGCCCGGTGGAGCTGGACATCAACGCCATGGTGCGCGACCTCAAATTCAAGCGCCTGGGGCGCGACTGCGGCGCCCCGTGCACCGACGCCATCCAGACCAGCCGGAAGACCGACAAGAAGGAGGACTGCCTGCCGCCGGCCGACCGCTACTGTCTCTACCTTACCTACTGCGAGACCCCCAGCGACCCGGTGGCGCCCTATGTCCAGGGCGATGCCTGCTACGCCGCCTGCCAGCCCACCCGCATCCGGGAGGGGTACGCCTTCGAGCTGCGCTGCCCCGGCGTGGCGGAGAGCCCGCCCAGCATGGCGGACCGCATCCGCTGCTGCCTGGGCGAGTTCAAGGAGGCCGACCACCAGTCCCGGGATTTCGAGCGTACCCACTATCAGCTGCACAGCGCCCGGGCCGGCATCCAGGCCTTTGAAATGCAGACGCCGGCCGAGTTCACCTCGGAGGACATCGGCCTCGTCTACCAGACCCGGGCCGAGCTGGAAAAGGACATGGTCTACTATATGGAGGGGAGCACGGGCGCCAAGACGGCCGCCAGGAAGGAGGCTGTGTTCGAGGAAGGTGGCGGCGGGGAGAAGAGGTTGACCGAAAAGGTGCTGCGCCGCTCCCTGGACAATGTCCATCGGCTCGGGGCCGCCATCGTGCGCTACGACCTGCTGCCGGACCAGGAGAAGCGCATCCTGGCCAAAAAGCAGGAGGGGCTGCCCGAGGAGATCGGCATGGGGCGGGAGATGCTCATGTCGCTGGCGCCCAGGATCGACGGACGCACCCCGGAATTCCTCACCTCGGCCGTGGAACAGGCCGCTGCCGACACGGCCCTGAAAAATACCCTGCGCTTCGTCAATCCCCAGGTGACCATGGAGGAGCGCCTCTCCTGCGACGGTTACCTTTACGCCTACAACACCCTCTCCGGCGCCAAACTCAACCGCCAGTTCAGCCGAGCCATCGAGAATTTCAGGAGCTGGCTGCTGCGCAAGATGCATCAATGCCCGCCCACCACCGAGTGCAGCCTGATCCAGGAGGTGAGCGCGGTGGTGGTCCCGGCCGGGGAGACCCTGGACGAAGCCACTCTGGTAGCCCTGGACATCCTGGCCCGGGCCCTGTTGCGCTACCTGCTGGATTGCCTCTGCACGGCCCTGATCCCGCCCTGTCCCACCTGCGAGGACCCGGCGGTCAAGCTGGCCTGCCTGGATGTCAGCGAGTGCCAGGTGGACCACATCTGCAATATGGAACGCACCTTCCTGCTCACCGAGCACAACCTGCGCTACTGGCTGCCCTTCCTGCACGGCTTCGGAGAACTGCTGGAAACCCTCTGCTGCGAGTTTTCCAGGAAACTGGACCAGCCGCTTTTCGGGCTCGCGCGCAAGCGCTGCCGCGAGGAAGATGCGGTGGAAGCCAGCCAGGCCCAGGCCCAGATCATGGATGAGCGCGGCCATTTCTCCTCAGGGCGGCAGTTCTCCACGGTCCTGGCCGAGCAGCCGGCCTTTCCCTACCTTCTGCGTATCGTGGGCCTCAAGGCCGACTCGGTCCTGCCCGGCATCAACCTGGGCAACAGCCTGGCCAACATGTCCGTGCGCCAGCCCCAGGTGACCAACTACTTCCTCTCCAAGGCCGATCTGGATGCGGTGTCGTCGGCCGGGAACATGGTCATGACCGGGGTGTTCGACGACCCGCACACCCAGAAAGCTATCCAGGCGGCGGCCGAAAAGCAGCTGGTCAATATTCAAAGCCACATCGAGACCCTGGTGGACGAGCGCCTGAAGGTGGCGGAAGAGGTGAACGAGTCCGTCAAACGGCGCATGCGCGACGTGGAAAAGGATCTGAGCACCCGCCTGACCGTCACCAAGCTCTCCTCGGTGAAGGTCATCAAGGATCTGAAGGCCGCGCTGGACCATCAGGTCAACGAGAACAAAACCATCGCCACGCGATTGGAACAGCTGGAAAAGGAACTTAAAAAATGAGCTTAAAAATCCTGCGTCCGGTTTTCAGCGAGAACCAGATTCTGGCCGCGGCGGATGTGAACGGCATCGTCAATCATGCCCGGGCGGCCAGGGCGCGCCACAACCAGTACTTGCACCACTGGGGGATCGCCCAGGGGCTGGCATTGACGGCGGAGGACCGCACCGACACCTCCGGTGCCTACAAGGAGGTCAGCCTGACGCCGGGGGTGGCCATTGACGGCCACGGGCGCGAAATCGTAGTGACCGAAACCCACCGGCTCAGCGAGGACCTGTTCGATCAGCTCAACGTGGCCGAAAGCGTCACCGATCCCGCAAACCCTCCCCAATACCCGGTTTTCCTTCTATTCCGGGATCAGATCCAGCAAGGATCCGCCATGGCTCCTTCGGTCTGCCTGGGCAGCGAAGCCACCCGCACGGTGGAAGGGTTCGAGATCACCTTCGGCCGGGCCGGGGAGGCGGCCAAGCTGGAGGAGCAGCTCCCCATCGCGCTGGGAGCGGCGCTGGACGCCTCGGGGGTGACCTGGAAGATTTTATTGGGTTTCGTCCAGTGGGATGGCGCCCGTTTCAGCGGGGTGGCCGATGAGGCCGATGGCATCGGCCGGCGCTATGCCGGGGTGCGGGCCGCAGATGTCAGCGCCCCGAACGACAGCCTCACCCTGCGCTCGGCCCAGCCCACCGTCGGCGACAAGGCCGCCGTGGTGATCGACAACCGGAACGGGGGCGAACTGCGCTTCGGGCTGCAAGACAGCAGCGGCCAGGTGGTGCCGGTCTTCACCGTCAATGCCAAGGGTGATGTGACGACCGAGGGCAAGATCCTGGGGGCCATCGCCGGCGGTGTTCAGCTGGAATCCGGGGTGATCACCGACGGGGCGCTCGTGCCCTTGCCGGCGGGCATCACCCAGGAGCAGATCGACGAGGGAAAGGCCACGATCCAGGTGCATCTGGCTCCCCGTTTTCAGCAGCCGGGCTCCCTGCCGGATCCGGGCCTCAACCAGGCCTGGCTCATGCAGCCGCTGGAGTGCTACGCCCAGGAGCGCCGGGTGGTCTGCCGGGTACGCTGGCAATCCACCGGCGCCGGGCCGGGGCCGTTCATCTTGCCGGGGGTCTGCGATTACCAGGTGTTTGGATTTGTCAAAGCGTAACCAGAGGCAAGCTCATGGAAAAGATGACTGCGATTACCTTCAAGGAGACAGGCCATCTGCTGGGGGTGGTGACCCGGGCCGGCCAGCCGGACAAGGCGGCCGCGGAGGTGGCGGCCGGCGGTTTCAGGCTGCGGGACAGCCAGACCGGCGACGTCACCCTCCTGGTCCCCGAGGATCGGATCGGGGTGGCCTTGGTGGATTACGACACCCGGATTCTCTATCGGCCCCAAATCTTCGTCTTGGAGGGGGGCCAACCGGAAGAGAAATCCGATACGGCCCCGGCCCTCGCCCTGGACGGCACCCAGGTTACGGTCACCCTGCCGGCCAATGTCAGCGATTCCGTGGAGGTCTGGTGCCAGATCGTGGGCGGCAACCTGAGCGAACCCGTTGTGATGGGGGTGACCGTTCCGGGGACGTCCGGGGTGCCCACCAATACGGGCAGCGAGCCCCTGACCCTGGGGTCCGGCGAGTACAAGGTGGCCCTGTTCGCGCCGGGCTACGCCCTGTCCGTATTCACGGTTACGGTTTAGACCGATCTCGTGGGGGAGGGGGCTCGCACCGTCAGGTCGGGTGAAACCATGCAGATGGAAGTCGACCAGATTCGCATCCGTCATTGCAGGCTCCGCCTGTGTCGCACCGGCGGCTGGAGTTGGGGACCTGATTCCAGGCAGCTTCTGGCCGCGGCCACCCGGGCACTGCCACAACTGCTGGCCCGGGAGCTGGAGCGCCTTCTGGGCGGCCGCCAGGAGAGCCTGACCATCCAGCGGCTGGCTGTCCGGGTGCCTGTCGCTTTGGGGGAGTTGCGCCAATCCGGTTCGGCGGTACCCGAAGCCGCGGCCGTCGCTCTCCTGTCCCAGGGCATTACCCAGGGGCTGGCGCAGGCCCTGTCCGCCCAGTTCGGGATCGCGCCGGGCGCGCCCGCCCCTGAGCCCGAACCGGTGAGGTGCGCAGCGCCCTCGCGGGAACCGGAGCCCGAAGGGCGACCGGAAAGGGATGCCGTGGCGGTGCTGGTGGCCTGGTATCGACAGGGTCGGCTCTTGCGGCTGCTGCGCCATTTCAGCGCCGGGACCGCGGCCGCCTGGGAGAGGATGATGCTCGCCGGCCTGGGGCCCACTGCCACGCCCGGGACGCGGGGGGTGGCCTCCGATGGGGAGGTCCGGGACTTCAGCCGCGCCGTGGGCCACTCCCTTGCCAGGGTGGAAAGCCAGGGCGGCCGACGCCTGGTGCTGCTGGCGGCCCTGCTGGACCGGTTTCCCGGCCTGCTGTCCGCGGTCCGGTTGACCCGCCTGATGGATGAGTTCACCCCCAGGGTCGACCTTTCCATGGATATGCGGGAACGCCCGGCCGCCGAAGCCACTCATCCGGCTCAGACGGAAAACGCCGCCGCGCAGCCGGGCACCGCCAAGAAAGAAGGCGCCGCGCGCCCCAAAGAGAAGAGCGCCGCGCGGCCGAAATCGGCCCCGGCCGGCGTCATCGACGTGGCGGTCCCTTCGGTGTTGCCCTTTGTGGCCCTGGGGGTCCTGGACCGGTTAGGCTATTGGGAAGCCCTGTGGGCGTCTCTCAAGGCCGAGGGGCTGGAGGGGGAGATGGGCTGTTTCGGCGTGGCCCTGGCCTATAAGCTGCTTCCTGCCCCCCGGTGCGGTTGGCTGCGACCGGCCCCGGAGCAGCTCACCGCCGCCCTGGCCGGCGGGTTCAGGGAAGAGGTGACCGCTCAGACCCTGACGGCGTTTGCCCGCGGCTGCGCGCCTGTTCTGCCGCCGGCGGATGGCTTTCTCAAGCTGCTGCTGACTGAGGGCCATGATCCCTCCTGGCCTCTTTTGCTCCACAAAGTGGATGCCGGGCCAGAGCCTCTCTGGCTGATGATCGATGCACAGGGCGCCTTTCCCCTGGGTTGGCATGCCGATCAGATCCAGGTGCTGGAAGCCATGCCCCCCATGGGCGGCAATACGCTCCTGGTCAGCGAGGCCGCCACCGAAGCCCGCCTTATGGCGGATTTAGATCAGCGCCGCCTTCGCTTCATCACCGCGCTGCCCCCCTCCCGGGGCGAGGCCTGGCGGTCTGTCGACCGTCGGCGCAGGTGGTGGACCAACGACAAGGATGCCCAGGCCGGATGGCTGCTCAACCAATGCCGGGACCTGCCGGCCCTGACCCAGACGGCCCAGAATATCCACCAGGCCTTGATCTGCGACCGGCCGGTCTTGCTGCCGCAGACCCGCGGGCCCACCGGCCGTTTCGAACAGAGCCTGGCCCTGGCGGCAGGATCGGCCCTGGCCACCCTGGCCTGGCAATTGTGGGGCAAGGTTGAGCGCACCGATCCCCTGTTGGCCCTTGATCGCCTGGGGCATTGGGGGGGCAGGGTAACCATTGACAGGGAGAAGATCACCATCCGCCCGGCTGTGGGCCAGCGCTACCTGGACTTGTCCCGCAACGGATTTTTCGCCACCGCGGCCGGTATCCCCTGGCTAGGCGGACGACCCTTGGAGTTTGCCGGTCTATGAGCGCCACCATGAAAACCAGCTCGGATTTGAAGGATTTGGCTGCCCGGCATCTGAACCTGGCCCTGCAGCCCATCCGGCGGGTTTTGCAAATCGCCGTCACCGCCCAGAAAAAGATGGCTGCCCAGCTGCTGCGCCATGATGTGACCCCCCTGTGCGTCAGCGACGACCAGGTGGCGCAACTGCTGGCCCAGGTGGACGCCGGCCTCTGCTTTCTGGCCGGCTTTCCGGCAGGCTGGCGGCTGAACGACACCGAATGCCGGCGCCAGGAGGAGCTGCGCTTCCAGGCCGGGTCCATGGGCCAGATCCTGCCCCTGGACGCCATGGCGGAACAGCTGGCCCTGGACGACTTCGAAAGGGCCGCTCTCCTGCTTTGCCTGGCGCCCGAACTGCACCGGGCCTACGGTCGGATTCTGGCCTATATCCACGATGACCTCAACTGCCAGTGGCCCACCATCGGAATGCTCTGCTCCCTCTTTTCGGGAAGCGACGCCCAGTGGCTGGCCAACCGGCGCGCCCTCTCCGCCCATGGACGGCTGCGGCGCCTGGGGCTGATCCGCACCGCGGGCGATACCGTGCCCGAGTCCCAGCTGGTCTGCCGGCCGGCGCCGGGGGTGCTGGAGCGCCTGTGCGGAGCTGATTCTTCTCTTGGTCGAGGCCGAACAGACTGGCGGGATCAATTTTTCGATACTAATGATCTACCCGCGACCCCGCTGGATTTCGCGATTTTTCCCCAGGGGCGGCAGCTGGAAACCGCGGCCCGGGCTTTGGGAGAGGGCCAGGTCGATCTGGTGGCCCTGTGGGGCGGTCCGGCCGCCGGCGTGGCGGCTGCGGTCCGGGCCCTGGCCGCCGTCAGCGGAAAGCCATTGCGAAAGCTACCTATATATATAGAAGCATTGCCGGGCGCTCTGGCCGCCGCGAGCTACCTGGAGGCCCTGCTCTGGGTGGACTGCGCCCAGCTGCTGGAAGATGATAACCGCAGCCTGCCCGGGGAGGTGGTCGCCCACCTGGTCCAGGGCGCCACGCCCCTGATTCTCAGCGGACACCATCCCTGGCGGCCCACGGAACTGCTGGCTCGGCGAAACTATTACGAAATCCAGCTCTCCGCACCCGGTGAACCCCTGCGCGCCGAGAACTGGCGCCGACTGATGCCCAGCCTGCCCCAGGCCAGGGCCTTGACCCTGGCCCAGCGGTTCCGCCTGGACCCCCTGGCCCTGGTTGCCGCCCAGAGGGTAGCCGAAATCGAAGCACGGTTGAACGGTCATGGCCCGGACGGTGCCTCTTCAGACCACCTGGACCAGGCCTGCGGCCGCGTGGCCCAGGTCCGGGCCGGACGTTTCACCCAGACCGTCACCCCTCGACGGGGGCCCCAGGACCTGGTGCTGCCGTCGGAGCTGCACGGACAGGTGCTGGAGGTGGCTGCCTTCTACAAGACCCTGCCCCTGGTGGACGGAGACTGGGGCTTCGGCCGTCTGGCCACCGGGGCCGGCGGGATCAAGGCTCTGTTCACGGGCGACAGCGGCACCGGCAAAACCCTGGCCGCTGAGGTCATCGCCGGCCAGATCGGCCTGCCCATGCTGAAAATCGATCTGTCCCAGCTGGTGTCCAAATGGGTGGGCGAAACCGAAAAGAACATCGATGCCGCCTTTTGCGAAGCCGAGGTCAGCCACGCCATCCTTTTTTTCGACGAGGCCGACACCCTTTTCGGCAAACGCGGCGAGATCCAGCAGGGCTCGGACCGGTACGCCAACCTGGAGGTGGGTTACCTGCTCCAGCGCCTGGAGCAGTTCCCCGGCCTGGCGGTGCTGGCCAGCAACCTGAAGGACGAAATCGACGAGGGCTTCATCCGGCGGTTCCAGGTGATCCTCCATTTCCCCCGGCCCAGGGGACAGGAGCGGCTGCGCCTGTGGCAGATGGGATTTCCCCCGGCGGCGCCCCTGGACCGCCAGGTGGACCTGTCGACCCTGACCCATCTGGACATGACCGGCGCCGCCATCTTCAACGCCTGCCATACGGCCGCGCTGCTGGCCGCCCGGGAGGGCAGCGACACCATCGGCCGCCGGCACATCGTGGCGGGCATCACCCGCCAGTACCACCGCGAGTCGCGGGTCATCGGCCCATCGGACCTCAACCGATTTTTCAAGGCGGAACCGCTGTACAATTAATCTTCACCAGACCATGGGGGCTTAGGAACCATCGATGAACCCCGTTCATGAAAGACGCCAGAGAGCCGGCATCGCCGGTCGCTCCCCAGGGCGCGCCGATGATGCCGCCCATCAGGCGCCCCCGCGCCCTTATCCGCGTCTGTCTCCCCTTGGTCCCGTCTCCAATTGCCGGCTCAACCGCCATTTGGGCCCGGACGGCCGACCTCCGCCGGCTGTGGCGGGCAATCAGGCGGTCCAGGACTTCTTGCTGTACGGACCACCGGGTTCTGACTTGATGTTCGACCCGGATTTGGATGAGGCGCCTGTTCGGGACCCCGCTGTGGAAGGGAACGGCGATCTTGAGGATGGGAGCGCCGATACGGATTTCCTTGCAGAACCCCTGGATGAGACCCTGCCTCCCGATGAACTCTGCCTGGAAGCAGACCTGGTGGAGGAACCCACGCTGCAGGAGGAGCTTGAGGTCACCGAGGCTGACGCCACCATCGGCGAACCCGAGGCCGAGGGGGGCATCGAGATGCCCCCCCTTGTGATCGAGGCCGGGCCTGTGCTGGAGGCCGACGCCGGGGAGGCGACGTCGGCCGAGGAGGGTGCGCCAGGCCGTGTGCCCACGGAGGAGCCCCATGCAGCGCCCGCGCCGGAGGCGTCGGCGGCGGAAGCGCCATTGGCCGCCGAGGCCGTGGTTCCCGGTCCTTCGATGGGCCTCGAGGCGGAAATTGGGCTCCAGGCGCCTGAAGAGCCCCGGCCTGAGGAAGAGGTGGAAGCGGTGGCCGAGCCGCAGGAGATCCAGGTGGCGGATGAGGCTGCCGCCGGCCAGGGGCCAGCCCAAGAAGTGTCTGCCGGAGACCAGGCCGGGGGAGCGGGAGAGGACGGTGCCCGCACATCGGAACTGCAAGCCTGGCGTTCCCAGGTGAGCGGGGCGGTGGCCGCTGTGCCCCAGCCCGAGCTGGGCGAGGCCGTCCAGGGCCCCCAAAGGGTCCGGCAGGGCGGGGGCGGGATTCGCCGGGAGAGGGAACCGGCACGACGGCGCATTCCGACCGAGGCGCGCAGCGCAGTGAGCGCGCCACCCCAGGTGGAGGAACCCGTGCCGCCGCCCGAGCCCGACCCGGTGCCGGCGGCCACCCAGGCGGTCCAGCACAAGAGCGACCGCAGGCTTCCCGAACAGCAGATGCCCGACTTGGCACCCACGCCCAGGGGAACCCAGCCCAGGAGAGGAGACCGGCCCCTGCGGGAAGAGGCCGAGGCCGGCCCACAGGCCACGACCGTGGTTACCCTGACCCGGGTGGAGGCTGGGGAGGGCGGGGCCGCCCATAGCCCGGATCAGGAACAGATCGAGCAGGTTCGCGAGCAGCGCGACATCGCACCCCCGGAGGAGGCCCAGGAGGGCAGCGGTGAAGGCGTCACCCTGACGGACGAACCGCCTCCACCGCGTCAGCCGTTGCCCGAGGCCGCCAAATCGATGATCAGTTCGGTGCTGGCACGTCTGCTGGCCAACCCCCAAGAGGCGGCCGAAGGGATTATGGAAGATGCCCGCAAGGCCGCCTACCCGGAGGAGACCCTCCAGCAAGTCTATCCCGACATCGGCGCCGGGGAGCTGGACAGCCTTACCGAATCGGTCACCTCGGAGCTGCGCACCGTGGCCAGCGAGGCGGGCATCGCCGCCGAAGAGCTGGACACGGCCATTGCAGACCGCAACCGCGAGTTGGCCCGGCAGCGGGAACAGGTCAACGGCGAAATCAACCAGGCCGGGGGGGAGGAGCGCGAAGCCCTGGTGGCGGCTGGACAGGAGGAGAACAACCTCGTGGCCGGTGCCCGGGATGCTGTGGATCAGAACAATGAGCAGCAGCTGGAAGCCGCCAACGGCGAGGCCGATCCCACCGTGGTGCGCACCAAGCGCGATCGTCTGATCCGCACTGTGGACCGCACTGTGGGCCAGCAGCGCGTCAACTACCAGCAGGCCGGGGAGCGCCGCCAGGGGCAGATCGACCGGGCCGAGCAGGAGCAGCGGCTGGCCTACCAGGCGGTTGTCCAGCGGGATGAACGGGCCATCGGCGATGCCTATCGCGCCGAGCATCCCCAGGAGACCGCCTTGCCCCTGAGCGTCCAGTTGCAGATCGCCGCCGCCGGGAACTGGGGGGCGCGGCGCCAGCGTGAGCTGCACCGCGCCGTCCTTGCCATGAAGCGCCAGGCGGGCCAGTGGGCCGAGGATTACCGGGCCGAAGTCCGCACCGCCGGCGATCAGGCCCGGCAGCTGATCCAGGCCTGGGCCGATGAAATACTGGGAACCCAACAATCCTGGTGGCAGCGGTTGCTGGCCCGCTTCCGCAGCTGGTTCAGCCAGGCCCAGGCCGAATCCGAAGCCTGGGAGGTGGTCCGCGCCGGGGAGACCCAGGACAGCGTGGTGACCAATTTCGTGGTGCTCAATCAATTCGTGGCCCAGGCCGGCGACTCGGTGGATCTGAGCAGCGACGAGGCCCTGCGGGGCCTCAGCGAGGAGCAGCGCGCGGTGGTGAGGGCCTACTACGGGGGTGGTCCCGACGCGCGCAATCCCATCGCGGCCGTGGCCGCCGGCTTGCGGGTGCGCCTCTCCTCGCAACGGCGGCCGCAGCTCTTGCAGCGCTTCCAGACCGAACTGGAAGGCAAGGCCGAAAGCGAATGGCGCAACCTCGATCTGCTGGCCAAGTCTCAGAGTTCAGGGTTTTCGGCCGACCATATCCGCAGCGAGCTTTACCAGGCCATGCACGGCGGGGTCACGGGCTGGGGTACGGACGAGAGCCGCATTTTCAGCGCCCTGGCGGGGATGTCACCCATCCAATCCCTGGCGGTCCGGAAGTGCTATGCCGCCACCCATCACTCCTGCCTGGAATCCGATCTTCGGTCCGAATTGGGCGGCGCCGAACTGACCCGCGCCGAGGCCCTGGTGGCCGGCGACCAGGCCCTGGCCGACGTGGCTACACTGCGCGAGGCCATGCACGGCGGCATCACCGGCTGGGGCACCGATGAAGACACCATCATGCAGGTGTTGCGCAACAAGTCCGAGGAGGAACGGCAGCGCATCATCGAGATCTACCAGCGGGAATACGGCGTCGACCTGAGCGCGGAGCTCAACGACGAACTGAGCGAACACGATCTGGAGCGGGCCGAGGCCCTGATGGAGGGCGATGTGAACCGGGCCGACGCCATCGCCATCGATCAGGCCATGCGCGGCGGCTGGACCGGCTGGGGCACGGATGAGTCCGCCCTGGAGGCGGTCTACACCCAGGTGCGCGGGGACGTGGTCGCCTACGGCGCGCGCCAGCAGCCTGCCTGGACCACGGCCCAGGTGGAAGCCGAGGTCCGGCGGCGCAACCAGTCGGTGGAGAACTCCTACAACGCCCGCTACGGCGGGGATTGGGCGCCGGGGGACGAGAGCGCCCTGCGCCAGGCCTTCCGCTCCGAACTCTCAGGGCCGGAACTGGATCTGGCCGATGCCTTGGCCGACAACGACCTGATTCGTGCCGACGCGGCACGCCTGGCAGCCGAGGCGCAAAGCCTGTTCGTCACCGACGACGACGTGGTCAACGGCGTCCTGCGCAACCAGTATGAGCGCGCCCTGGAAGAGATTCGCCGGGACGAGTGGCCCGGCATCCAACGGGAACTGGACCGCCGGGCCCGGGAGGCGGATCCGCCTTGGACCCCCTACCAGCGCCGGGAAGAAGAGCGTCGCATGGAGCGTGAGCTGGAGCAGCGGGCCCAGGAGCGGTCCCGGGGCTATATGCGCCAGCTGGAGGACTCCTATGACCAGCGATACAGCCGCTGGGGTTCGGGCGGCCTGCGCGTGCTGGTGGAATTTAACATGTCGGGCTACGAGCGCCAGCAGGCCCGCGACCTGCTGGCCCAGGGGGGGCGGCTCACCCCGGCCCAGGAGATCCATTATGCCGTGGAGGGGGCCGGCACCGACGAGGACGCCATCCGGCGAACCCTGGCCGGCCGCTCGCCCGAGGAGATCGCCCAGATCCGGGCCGAGTGGGAGCGGATGCACCCCGGCGAAAATATGGATGACCGCCTGGAATCCGAGCTGGGCGGCCGCGATGAGTTCGACACCAAAATGCTGCTCCAGGGTGAACCGCGCAACGCCGAGGAAGAGATCGCCCAGATGCGCCAGCGCGCCGATTGGGAGTTCGAGAACTCCTCGGGTTTTCTGGCCGGTGAACAGGAGGCGATCCTGCGGGACCGGGTGCAGCACATGGAGGAGCAGTACCGCGTCCTGAACGATCCCGATGCCGACGAGCGCACGCGTAGCCTGGCCATGCGCAGGTTCCGGCAGAGCACGGGGGACGTGAGCAGCGCCATTGAAGGCTATCGCGAGCAGATGGATGCCGCCACCGACGCCCTGGCCACGGCCGCCGGGGTTGTGGCCGCCATTGTGGTGGTCGTGGTGGCCGCAGTGCTGACGCCATTCACCGGCGGTGGATCGGCGGCCGCCGGGGCCGGCATCCTGGCAGCCCTGGGGGGCGCGCTCACCAGCGGCACGGTGGCAGCCGCCGCGGCGGTGGCCGCGGCCGCTGCCACCATCATCACCAAGCAGGCCATGCTGGGCGATGCCTACAGCGGCGAGGACATGGCCCTGGACATCGTCGTCGGCGCGGTGGATGCGGTCGCGGCCTATGCCACGGCCGGTATCGGCACTGGGCTGCTCAAAGCCGCCCGGGGCGGCACCCTGGCGCGCATGGCCGCCAGCCCGTCGCGGCTGGCGCGGGTCACCGCCCACGGCCTGGCCGAGGGCGTTGAAGGGTTGCTGGGCGCCCTGCCTTCGGCCATCACCGGCAACGTGGGCCGGGATGAGAACTGGGAACACGGTAACCCCCTGACCAACATCCTCACCGGCGTGGCCGTCGAGGCCGGTATCGGCACCGTGGTCAGCGCCGGCATGGGGGGGCTGGGCGGGATTCGCCAGGCGCCTGCGCCCGACGCGCGACCCTCGGGCGATCTTCTGGCCCATCGCGGCACGCCCCGGGAGCGGCTCGACCAATGGCGCGCCTACAAGGCCGAGCACCCGGATGCCGATCTGCCCACCTGGCTGCGGGAGTTCGATGAGGGCGCGGCCCAGCGCCTGGCGGCCGGCGATGCCGCCCGGCAGATGCAACGCAGCATGCGCAAGGAGCTCTTGAGCGGCATCCCGCCAGCCCAGCGGCGCCGATTCGCGGGTGCCACCGTGGAGGTGCTCAGCGACGCGGACTTCACCCGTTTGACTCGCAATGCGAATGCCCAAGCGGTTACCATCGTGGAGGGCGGCAAGGCCAGGGTGCTGCTGCGTGAGGGCGCCGATCCGCGCGTGTTGCGCGAAGAGGGGATTCACCTGCTGCAAAGCGTCGACCCGCGCACCCGCCGCGCCATGCGCAGCCTGGACGAAAGCCGCCTGGTGCGCTGGGACGATCTGAGCATCGACGAGCAGATGCGGCTCTACCGCAACAAGGTGGAGCTGGAGATCGACGCCCAGCAGCGGCTGATACGCAGCCTGGATGGCGATGCCGCCGCCCTGGGCGCCGATATGCCGGCCCGGCGCGCCCTGCTGGCCCAAAGGGATGTGGCCGAACAGAACCTGCGCAACCTGCGCAACCGCCTGGACGAGGTGGACAGCATCGGCCCCCGTCAGCGACGCAGTATTGCGCAGGGGTTGGAGGATCCCCCGCGCTTTCTGGCCAAAGAGCCGCCGCGGCTGTTCTCAAAAAAACCAAAAGCTTCCCGGTCAACGCGTAAAAGGATTAAGGCCGAGGGGGAGGTACCGCCTGGGAAGAGGGTTGAACGCGCGGAAACGCCCGAGCAGCGGCTCGCACCGGACGGTGAGCAACGGGTTGAGGGCCTGGAGACGGCAAAGCGCCGGGCAGCCCCGCGGGCAAAAGAGGCTGGTGAAGATACAACGCCATCGCGCCGAAGGACGGGTGCAGAAGATGAGCGGCTCAAGACTGAACCGGCACCCCCTAAAACCGAACGGCCACAAACAGTAGATGATCTACGTGAACGGCGAAGCAGTGTTGAAGAAGAGCTTGCAGACACTTCAAGGCGACTTCAGTATGATGAAGAACGACTCGACTTGATTGATTGGGCCAGAAGAAATTTTGATGAGAATCGAGAAGTCCTTCGTGAATTTGGCGCTTTCGAGAAGGCGCGGAACCTGCCCAGGGTTTTCCCAAGACTGCTTGAGGACGAGGCCAGGCAGTTACGAAACCAATTACCCCAGATGCGGGAACGAATCGCTGGCTTGAAGCGGAGCATAGACGAAATTAACGCAGAGATAGATAATCGAACCGGCTTTCGGCCTGGTGCCGAAGCGGACTATGCCGCCCTTTCCTATAGCGGTATCGGTGAGTTAAGGACTCCAATCTGCTTTGTGGCTGGCACGCCTGTCCATACTCCAAAAGGTTTAAAGCGGATTGAGACAATACGGGTTGGTGATTTCGTTTATTCATTCAACGAGGTGAATAAAACCATCGACCCGAAACCAGTCACGGCGATTTATCGCAATTGGACCGATATCTTAGTCTATTTAACCATCGGCCCTGAGTCGATTGGTGTAACCAGAAGTCACCGCTTTGCAACTGCGGAGGGTTTCTGGCAGGAAGCGCGCCAGCTTAGGTGTGGTGATCTCCTGCGGACGATTAACACTACGCCCCAACGCGTCGGTCGTATTGAAACGCAACCTATTGTTGCTAAAACTTATAACATTGAAGTCTCCGATCACCACAATTATTTCGTTGGCATGGCCGGGGCACTGGTGCACAATGAAGACATTGACAGCGGATGGGTCAGCAAGCAGCGCAATATCACCCGTATCTATGTTATCGTTGATGACAGCCAGAAAGTTATCGTCAACGGTGTCGAACGACCCAGGGTGATATACGTGGGCAAGACCTTCCAGGGCGATGCCGGCGATGCCACGAGGCGTTTTCGCGGGCATCTTCAAGATAAGCCGCATTGGCGTGCAAGAGAGAAACATCTCAGACCGATACCGGTAGACGAGTATCTCGGTTTGTCCAGGCCCATCGAAGGAAATTGGACTGCGTTTGAAACCGCTGTCTGGGAGCAGCATATTATAAATCTGTTCGGCGGCAAGCAGGGGGCAGGTCACGTTAATCCCTATCAGGCGGCGCTTGAGAATGATATCAATGCGATTACCGAGGATAAATTTAAACTATACCGAAATGGCTATGGTCATAATCCATGCCGGTGAGGGGGCAGCGTATGGGTTGGTGGAAAAGCGGCAACGGCAAGGACATCATCGGTGACGGTCCCGTGGACCGCATTCTTGGTGTTATGGGGCGGATAGCTGAAATACGTTTAACATCTGGTCAATCGAAGCCGACCTTGGAAGAGGTGCTGTCCACCGCAGGGGCTGCGATCGGCGATCGTCCCGGTTCACTTTTATCTGATCCGCAAAACGTTCCGGAATCCCCCATTGTGAAACTCCTGATGCGTGATGGAACGTCCATCAATGCTTTTACACAGACACCCGGCCTTGGGTCCGAAGCTGAAGTATTATTCTGGAAGGTGTTCGACGAAGTCGCCGCTGATTATCTTGCCACCGAGCTTGAGCGCCGGCCGACTTTGAGCGAGCTGTTGACCTGCGTTGCATTTGTTTTGCGCATCGAAGGCACACGCTATATGGAGGGGGTTCCCGAAGAACTCGATATCGACCGAATCATGCTCTGCGCGCCGGAAACACCATGACAAGGTGATCTATGCGTTTCGAAAAAGAAACCTACACGCAGTTGGTGGTACAACCCGGGATCGATTATCCTGATATCGAGCAGGCATTGGCGACCCTTAATTGGCAACCCCAGGCGGCTCATACCGAACAACCGCCGCTGATTCCCGGCGAACCGGAGCTGGCCGCCTTTCTTCGTGAAGACGGCGGCCGGCTCTCCTACAGCTTCAATCCGGTGGTGAACCTGCGGGTGTTGTCTTTTGCGGGCGCCGACAGCCGCCGCGCATCCAGGGAGGTGGCGCATATGCTGCCGACCCTCGGAGCTTCTGATGTGCAACGGTTGTTATCCTCAGACGACATCCGTCAGATCCTGCTGGGTCTTTTTGCCGCAACGGAAATAGAAGCCTTTAAGCTGCTACCCCGGATCGACGCGTTGCAAAACCACGAAGATCACCGGGTGGCCAACGCGGCGGCCCATGCATTCCGGAAGCTGGCTGCCGGCCTTTCGGCCCAGGGCGTCCGGCAGCTTGCCCAGGAGCGGCAAAAACGACCCGACCGGTCCGTACTGTTTTCACGATCCGGCAATGCACATGAACGCAGGCAGATCCTGCGCTGGTTCTTGAGGGAGTATGACCGGGCCAATACCGAAATCCTGAAGGTGTTGCGCAGCGCCTTGGAAGACGAGGATTGGGAAGCACGGGTCACGTCCATGCTGGTGGCGGCCCGGCTGCGAGCCGTGGAACTCGGCCCTGTCATTCGGCGCCTCTGTCTACCCAAAACCAGCCGCATGGGACCGGCGCGGGATGTGCGCGATAGTCTTCTGGCCCTGCGCAAGGCGGTGCTGGCCCATCTGGCGGATGAACCGGTGCGCGGATGCAGCGCGCCTGCGGACCAACCGAGGCTCTTGGACAAGGATGCCATGTGGCGACACCTGAGAGCGTGTGTGGCCGGCGATCCCGCGGTTTATCACGATGACATCTTTCTCTTGGTCCACGCTCTGACAACCCCCATCGACATGGAGGCCGGCCAACCAGACCGGCTTCCCCCGTCTGTTGTAGCATCCGGGCGGGGCTATCAATTACGGCGTTCCGGTCTGCCCTTGTGCTGGGTGCCCGGGGTGCCTCACTGGCTAGGTTCCAGTGACGGGGGTTCACCGCTGTCCCAACCCATCCGCCTGGTAAAACCGGAGCGCGGCTATTTCATCTCCCGGGTTTCCATTTCAGTGGACCTGGTTGAATGGATGCGCCATGCCGGAGGCGATGGGATGGAGCCACTATGTCATGGCCTGGAAAAAGGCGGTTATGGTTGTTCCTATGACGAAGCCTTGGCGCTTTCCGGCTGCCTGGCCCGCATCGAGGACCTGCCTTTGGCGCTGCCGACGGCTGATCAATGGGAAATGGCCGCGCGCGGTCCGGATGGCCGGCGCCACCCGTGGGGCAACGGTTACGAAGGGCCGCCGGAAGAGCTCGAATCGCCCTGGGGAGTAAAATCCTTATTCGGCCACACCGGGCAGTGGACATCCACGCAATCCGACCATCGGCATCTCATTATCGTAGGTCACGATAAGCAGTTGCGCTGCGCAGGCAGATCTCAAGATAGGGGAGATGGCGAACGTCATTGCTTCCGGGTTGTTGCCAAGACCTGAGTTCCCAAGCCCCTCTTCCCGGAAGCGAATGCCTGCTGCCCCGAGGCAAACCATCAAGCAGTCACGAATTGAATTCTATCGCCTATTCGGCATCGTTTGAGGCCTGGCAACCCGGTAAGCATCCGTATCAATATCGTATTTGCGTATAAGCCCAAACAGCGCCCGGCGGTTTTTTCCGCTCAGACGCGCGGCCGCAGAGATGTTGCCGTTGGTGCTGCGCAGGACGTCGATGACGTATTGCTTTTCAAATCTGGCAACCAGCCGGCTCTTGGCGTTTTGCAGCAAGTCCGGATGAAGGACGGTGGCCGCTTCGGGTTCACTGCTGAACGTGTCGTCCCAGAGAGCATCACATGCACGATCGTCGGAGTCCACGGGTTCGCCTAATTTCAACAGCGGCAGATCGGCGGGCTGAATCGGTCGCTGCAGCTGCAGGCATGTCAGGCACTCGATGCAGTTCTGCAGCTCGCGGATATTGCCTGGCCAGCTGTACGCCTTCAGGCATTCCATGGCCGCATCGCTGAACGCGACGGCCGGCAGGTTGTATTTTCGGGCTGATTTCTCCGTGAAGGTGCTGATTAACTCCAGGATGTCATCGATCCGGCCCTGAAGTGCCGGGATGTCCACTGGAACGACGCGCAGGCGAAAAAACAAATCCTTTCGAAAGCAGGCCTTTCTGACCGCGGATTCCAGGTCCACATTCGTGGCTGAGATGATGCGCACATCGGCATGCCGGAGACGATTTTCGCCCAGGCGCCGATACTTTTTATCCTGAAGAAAACGAAGCATTTTGATCTGACAGGGCATGCTGAGCGCATCGACTTCATCCAAGAACAAGGTTCCCCCCTCGGCTTCGCTGACCAAACCTTCGCTTTGCGGTTTTGCGCCGGTGAAGGCGCCGCCCACATGACCGAACAGAACATTCTCCATCAAATCGCCTGACAGGCTGCCGCAATTGACCGGTACAAAATTGAATCGTTTGCGCTCGCTTTGGTTGTGCACAAAGATCGCAAAGACCTCTTTACCGACCCCGCTTGGCCCCGTAATAAAAATTTCCGCATCCGTTTTTGCCACCTTCTGAAGTTTTTCAATAACGGATCTATGGGGGCCGCTGAGTCCAATGGGTCGATCCGATTCCATCATTGTTCTCCTCCGGGGCAATTATCAAAATCGCCATGATGGATATCCCGGGATATACATTTGGGTGGAGAGAATAGGTGCTGTCGGACCAACTTCTGAAGGATAAGCTGCTAGAAAACCAGGAGGCTTTTTTCTCGATTTTGCATGATTCCGTCGGATTGTGCAGGCAAAAGTGGAGTTACGAAGTAATATGTTTTTACATCTACCAATTGTGGCTTGTTGTCAATCTCAATTATGCCGGGTTATGCCAACAGAAATATAATTATATAATATAATAGGAATTTCCGCTCAAAACAGAAATCGGCGAAATGGCCATTCCCGGATGGATCCTATTTATTAGGCTTTGGAAACGATCTTGCTTTTCACCGGCCCCAGCAGCGTCCACGCGCTCTGCTCGGGCTGGAACAGATCGTGGGCCACGGACTGGATCTCTTCGGCCCGGACCGCTTCGATCTGGCGGACCACGTCGTCCAGGGGAATATAGCGGCCGAAGTGGATCTCGTTCTGGGCGATGCGCACCATCTGGTTGTCCACGCCTTCGTCGGAGAGCAGCAGATTGCCTTTGGTGTACTCCTTGGCGTCGCGCAGCTCCTCGGCGCTCACCGGCGCCTGGATCAGACGCTCCAGGCCCTGGCGGATCAGGGCCATGGTCTGGGAGACATTGGCGGCGCTGACGCCGGCATAGACGCCGAACATGCCGGTGTCCACGTGGGACATCATGAACGAATAGACCGAGTAGGCCAGGCCGCGCTTTTCGCGAATCTCCTGGAAGAGGCGCGAGCTCATGTTGCCCCCCAGAATGGCGTTGAGCAGCGAAAAGGCGAAACGGCGCGGATCGGTAATGGAGATGCCCGGCGCGGTGAGGCACATGTGTACCTGCTCTATGCGGCGTTTGAGGGTCTGGTTCTGGGGCTGGACTTGGGGGACCGTTCGTTCGGGCAGCGGCTGACCATTAAAAATGCTGGCGAAGCTCGGGCCCAACAAGTCCACGATGCGCTCATGCTCGACGTTGCCGGCCACGGCCACGAGGATGCGCTCGGGGTGGTAGAAACGGCGGAAGAAGGCCTGGATGGTTTCGGCCGAAAACCCCTGGATGTTCTCGCGGCTGCCCAGGATCGAGCGGCCCAGGGGGTGCTCGCCCCAGTAGTTTTGGCCGGCCAGCACATGCAGGTACTCTTCGGGGCTGTCTTCCACCATGCCGATCTCTTGCAGGATGACCGGCCGTTCGCGCTCGACCTCCTGGGGGTCGAAGACGGAGTTGAGGAAGATGTCCGAGAGGATATCCACCATGGTTGTAAGGTGGCTGTCCATCACCTTGGCATGGTAGCAGGTGTTCTCCATGGAGGTGAAGGCGTTGGTGTGTCCGCCGATGGCGTCGAACTCTTTGGCGATCTGGTAGGCCGAGCGGCGCGCGGTCCCCTTGAAGATCATGTGTTCGATGAAGTGGGAGAGGCCGCTCTGGTGTTCGGATTCGTCCCGGGCGCCCACGTCCACCCAGACTCCCATGGAGACCGAGCGCACGTGGGCCATTTTCTTGGAGACGATTCTAATCCCGTTTGGGAGGATGGTTCTCTTTGGCACCTTTGTCGTTTTCCTCTTCCAGCAATGCTTTCATGCTCAGGCGGATGCGGCCGTCCTGGGAGACCTCCAGGACTTTGACCCGGACGATATCGCCCTCCTTGACCACATCGGTCACCTTGGCCACGCGGCGGTTGGCCAACTGGGAAATGTGTACCAGGCCGTCGGTGCCGGGGGCCAGTTGCACGAATGCGCCGAAGTCGGTGGTCTTGACCACTTTGCCTTCGTAGATGGCGCCCTCTTCGGGCTCCATGGCGATGGCCTTGACCTGCTCCATGGCCATCTGGCCTTCGGCTTCGTTGGTGGCGGCGATCTTGACCAGGCCGCTGTCCTCGATTTCGATCTTGGTGTTGGTTTCGGACTGGATGGCGCGGATCACCTTGCCTCCCGGTCCGATCACGTCGCGGATTTTGTCGGGATGGATTTTAATGATGAAGATCTTGGGCGCGAATTCGGAGATCTCGGCGCGCGGTTCGGCCAGGGCTTCGAGCATCTTGCCCAGGATATGCGCTCGTCCCCGGCGGGCCTGATCCAGAGCCTGGCCCATGATCTCCTTGGACAGCTCCAGGATCTTGATGTCCATCTGCAGGGCCGTGACGCCTTCGGCGGTGCCGGTGACCTTGAAATCCATGTCGCCGAAGTGGTCTTCGTCGCCCAGGATATCCGAGAGGATGACCACCCGCTCGCCATCTTTGATCAACCCCATGGCGATACCCGATGCCGGCGCCTTGATGGGCACGCCGCCGTCCATGAGGGCCAGGGTGCCGGCGCAGACCGTACCCATGGAAGACGATCCGTTGGACTCGAACACTTCGGAGACCAGGCGGATGGTGTAGTCGAAGTTCTCGGTGTCGGGCAGAATGCTTTCAAGGGCGCGGGTGGACAAGCCGCCATGGCCGATGTCCCGGCGGCTGGGGGCGCCCACGCGCTTAACCTCGCCCACGGAGTAGGGCGGAAAGTTGTAGTGTAGCATGAAGGGCCGCATCTCTTCGCCGGCCAGGGTCTCCACGCGCTGTTCGTCGCCGCCGGAGCCCAGGGTCAGCACGCCCAGCACCTGGGTCTCGCCGCGGGTGAACAGGGCGCTGCCGTGGGGCCGGGGCAGCAACCCCACCTCGCAGGCGATGGGCCGGATTTCGTCGAATTTGCGACCGTCGATGCGGCGTCCTTCGTTGAGGATCATCTCCCGGCAGACCCGTTTTTGCAGGTCGGAGAGGATTTCATAGACTTCGGCCTTGCGCTCGGCATAGGCTTCGCCCAGGGCCTCGAAGAGTTCGGCCTTGAGCGCGCGCCAGGCCGTGGCGCGGGGCATTTTGTCGGGAATGGTCACGGTCTCGCGGATGCGCGAAAGGGCCATGGTTTCCAATTGGGCCGCCAGGGCCTCGTCTTTGGCCGGTGGGCTATAAGGCCGCTTGGCCTTGCCTAAGACGGCCTGGAGCTGCTCCTGGATCTCGATGATCGGTTTGAGGGCCTCGTGTCCGAAGAAGATGGCTTCCAGCAGATCGGCTTCGGAGACCACCTTGGTCCCGCCTTCGACCATCACCACGCCGGTTTTGGAGCCGGCCACGATGAGGTTGATGTCCGAGGCATGGCTCTGGCTCAAGGTGGGATTGGCCACCAATTGGCCCTCCACGCGGCCCACGCGCACGCAGGCGATGGGCCCGGCGAAGTGCACGTCGGAAAGGGTCAGGGCCGCCGAGGCGCCGACCACTGCCAGCACATCCGGGTCGTTCTCCTGGTCCATGGAGAGCACCGTGGCGATCACCTGGGTCTCGTAACGCCATTTCTTGGGAAACAGCGGCCGGATGGGGCGGTCGATGAGGCGCGCGGTCAACGTCTCCTTCTCGCTCGGTCGCCCGATTTCGCGGCGGAAATAGTTGCCCGGGATGCGTCCGGCCGCATAGATCTTCTCTTGATATTCCACCGATAAGGGCAGAAAGTCGGCGGGCTTCTCGTCATTGGCCGCCACCACCGTGACCAGCACGATGGTGTCGCCGTATTGCACTTGCACGGCGCCGCCGGCCTGTTTGGCGATTTTTCCCGACCGAAGGATCAGGGGCTTGCCCCCCACTTCAGTTTGTACGATTTGTTCCATAACATTTACTCCTAATTTAATGCGGCCTGGCATGCGACCCGGGGGAACGGCGCTGTCCGGCCATGGTCAGGCCGAGCACCGGAAGAGGGTCACCCCATGCAGCAAAGACCGATCCCGCCACCCCTCTTCAGGGCGTTGCTGGAAATCGGTCGCAGGCCGCACGCGTTATCCGCGGATGGGGGCGCTATCGGCGCAGCCCCAGATTTTCGATGATGGTGCGATATCTTTGGACGTCGTTGTTTTTCACGTAGTTGAGCAGCCGGCGCCGACGTCCGACCAACATCAGCAACCCGCGACGCGAATGGTGGTCCTTGGTGTGGACCTTCAAATGCTCGGTGAGATATGAAATGCGATGGGAGAGCAGTCCAATCTGCACTTCGGGGCTTCCCGTATCGCTGTCGTGCAGTTTGAATTGTTCGATCAATCCTTTTTTGTCTTGCGTCGTCAGAGCCACTGTCTTCTTTCCTCCTTTTATTCATCCAATCTCGGAACCGGATATGCTATGAATCAACTAAAAACACAACAATAATTGTATGTCCCGCCGCCGGGGGCGCGTTCGAGCACCGCCCGCAGGCGGCCCTGGGCATCCACCACCTTGAGCGGGCCGTCGAGATGCGGACCCCCCTGGATCGCCGCTTCGGGCACCTGGATCAACGTCAGGGCCTGGCCGTGGGCCACCCGCTCCAGCACGGTCTCATCGGCCTGGAACGTGGGCAGGTGCTGCAACACGGTTTCCATGGGAACCAAGAGCTGGGCGCGTTCCTGGGCATCGGCCATCGCCCGCAAAGTTTCCGGGCGGACCGCCTCGGCGATGGTAAAACCGCCGCAGGCCGTGCGGCGCAATTCGGCCAGATGCCCGCCGCAACCGAGGGCCGCGCCGATATCCGCGCACAAGCTGCGCACATAGGTGCCGGCCGAACAGCTCACCTCGAAACGCACCTCGGGCAATGCGATGTGCACAATGCGCAGCTCCGCAATGACGATCGGCCGCGCCGGCTTTTGCACCGGCCGACCCTGGCGGGCCAGCTTGTACAAGGGCGTGCCCTGGTGCTTGAGGGCGGCATACACCGGCGGCTGTTGCCACTGGGGCCCCAGGAAGCGGTCGAAAACTTCTCGCAACTGCGCTTCGGTCAGCTCCGGGACCGGTGCCTGACTGACCACTTGGCCGGTGGCATCCTGGGTGTCGGTGGCCACGCCCAGGCGCAACAGCGCTTCGTAGCGCTTGTCGCCGTGCAAAAAGAAGCGGGCCAGGCGCGTGGCCTGATTGACACAGCACAGCAACACGCCGGTGGCGAAGGGGTCCAGCGTGCCGGTATGCCCCACCTTGGCGGCGCCCAGGCTTCTTTTGACCTCGGCCACGGCCTTGGCCGAAGTGATCCCCGCCGGTTTATCCAAGACGATGATGCCGTTCAATTCGGATCGCATTTGTCGGCAATGCCTTCGGCCAACCGCATGAGCTCGGCCTTGAGCTCGGACAGCGAGGATTCGGCGCTGAAACCCGCGGCGCTGGCATGCCCGCCGCCGCCGAACTGGGTGGCGATCTGGGCGACATCCACCGAGCCGTCGGAGCGCAGGCTCACATGAAAGTGTCGGCGCCCTTTGGCGGCGCTGCCGTTGCCGCTCTGCTCATGAATCAGGGCCGCGACCTTCACACACTGGATGCGCCGCGCATAATTGATGATGCCGTCGATATCCTCATCGTGGGTGCGGGTCTCGCGCAGCATGCGCCGGGTCAGGGTCATGACCGAAAGTCGGCCGTTGGGCGAAATTTCCAGGGAGTCCAGGGCCAGGTTGAGCAGCTTGATGCGGCCCAGGGAGTAGGTGCCGTACACGTGCTGGGCCACTTCATAGGCATTGGCGCCTTTGGCGATCATCTGGGCGCAGATGGCAAACGCCGATTGATTCGTGTTGGAAAAGCGAAACGAACCCGTATCGGTCAAAATGCCGGTATAAATGGCGGTGGCCATGGCGACATCGATGGCCACCGGCAACTTTTCGATCAAGCGGTGCACGATTTCGGCCGTGGCGCAGGCGTCATGATCGATCAATTGCACGTTGCCGAACCCGGTGTTGGTCACATGATGATCGATGTTGATGACCAGCGGTATCCGGTCGAGCTCCGCGGTGGCGGTGCCCAACCGTTCGACATCGCCGCAATCCAGCACGATGGCCGCATCGAATTGGGCCGCGGGATCGATCTTGTGCCGGATGGTATGCACCAACGGCAGGAAGCGGTACACCGCCGGAATCGGGCTCTCGTTGTACATCAGCACCTCCTTGCCCATGGCCTTGAGGGCCAGGCCCATGGCCAGCAGGGAGCCGATGGCATCGCCGTCGGGATTGGCGTGGGAGGCGACCAGAAAACGCCGGTGGCGCTCGAGTTGCTCAATGATCGTTTGTATCATTAGTCTTTACCGTCTTTAAAAGCTGCTCGATGCGGGCCCCGTAGTCGATGGACTTGTCATAATAAAACTGGATGTCCGGCATGTAGCGCAGGGCCAGGCGTTGGGCCAGTTCGCGCTTTAAAAAGCCGCGGGCCTTCTGAAATGCCGCCAGGGCCTCCTGGGGGGCATTTTCACCGCTCGAGGTGGCGAAGTAGATCTTGGCCAGCCGCAGGTCGCGGGTCATTTCCACATCGGTGATGACGGTCTTGGTCAGGCGCGGGTCGCTGATCTGCTTGCGCATCAGCTCGCCCAGCACCTCCTTGATCAAACCGCCCACGCGATCACTGCGGGAAAAAGGTCTCATGGTTATAAGTGTATTATCTCCATCTCCGAATCGATCATCTGGGCCAGGCCCAGATCTTCGGCAAAATTGATGAGCTTGTCGATCTTGGCGTTGATCGCCTGGTGGTCGGAACCGGCCAGGGCAAATCCGATCTGGGCCCGCTGGTGGATATCGTTGGCCCCCACCTCGGCCACCGAGGCGTTGAAGTTGTTCTGGATCTGGTGCACGAGGGTCTTGACCACGCTCCGTTTGGCCTTGAGCGAGCGGCAGTCGTGAATCTGGAACGTCAGGACGCCGATTCCCACCACCATGTGCGCCTGGGCCGAAGACCGTTTTGCCATTACGCCATTTCCGGCTTAATCTCTTCCATGTAGTAGCACTCGAGCACGTCACCCACCTTGATGTCGTTGTAATTCTCCAAGGCAATGCCGCACTCGTAGCCGCTTTGCACCTCGCGGGCATCGTCTTTATAGCGCCGCAATGAGCTGTTTTTGCCATCATAGATCACGATGCCGTCCCGGATCAGGCGCGTGCGCTGATTGCGCTCGATCTTGCCGTCGGTCACATAGCAGCCGGCGATCATGCCCACCTTGGGCACGTGGAAGGTTTCGCGCACTTCGGCCCGGCCCAGGGTGCGTTCCACGAAGGTGGACTTCATCAAGCCCACAATGGCGTCTTTGACCTCTTTGATCACATTGTAGATGATGTTGTGGTAGCGGATGTCCACGCCCTCTTCCTGGGCCATCTCCTGGACCTTGGGATTGGCGCGCACGTTGAAGCCGATGATGATGGCCTCGGAAACCGCCGCCAGAGAGATGTCCGACTCGGTGATCGTGCCGGTGGCCGCGTGGATGATGTTGATCGAAACCTCCTGGTTGGAGAGCTTGACCAGCGAATCGCGGATGGCCTCCATGGAGCCGTCCACATCGGTCTTGATGATCAGGTTCAGGTCCTTGACCTGGCCTTCCTTCATGCGCTCGAACAACTTTTCCAGGCTCAGGCGGCTGGTCTTGGCCAGCTCTTTGGCGCGCGCCTTCTGGGTCCGGTGGGCGCTGACCTGCTTGGCATCCTTTTCGTCCTTAAGGGCGATCATCTCGTCACCGGCCATGGGCACGCCTGAAAGACCGATGATTTCGACGGGATAGGAGGGGCCGGCCTCGTCCACTTTTTTGCCGCGGTCGTCGAGCAGGGCCCGGATTTTGCCATAGTGCACGCCGCACACCACGGCATCGCCGGTTTTAAGCGTGCCTTCCTTGACCAGCACGGTGGCCACCGGGCCGCGCCCGGAGTCGAGTTTGGCTTCGACCACGTGACCGTTGGCCAGCTTGTTGGGATTGGCCTTGAGTTCGAGCAGTTCGGCCTGCAGCAGGATCATCTCCATCAGTTCGTCGATGCCGGTCTGCTGCTTGGCCGAGACTTTCACAAAGATGTTTTCGCCGCCCCAACCTTCGGGCGACACACCGATTTCGGCCAGTTGGCGCTGGACCCGGTCCGGGTTGGCATCGGGCTTGTCCATCTTGTTGACCGCCACGATGATCGGTACCTTGGCCGCTTTGGCGTGGTTGATGGCCTCCACGGTTTGCGGCATCACGCCGTCGTCGGCCGCCACCACCAGAATGACGATGTCGGTGATCAGGGCGCCGCGCGAGCGCATGGCCGAAAAGGCTTCATGGCCCGGGGTATCCAGGAAGGCGATCTTGCCCTTCTCGGTGCGCACCAGGTAGGCGCCGATGTGCTGGGTAATGCCGCCGGCCTCGCCGGCCGTGACACGGGTTTTGCGGATGACATCCAGCAAGGAGGTCTTGCCGTGATCCACGTGGCCCATGATGGTGACCACCGGGGGCCGGTGGAGCAGTGTATCCGGATCGTCGTTCTGGGCGGTCTGCAGGATGGTCTCCTCTTCGAAGGCGGCGCGTTCCACCTCATAGCCGAACTCGGCGGCCAGAAGGGCGGCCGTATCGTAATCGATGGTCTGGTTGACCGTCACCATGACCCCCATGAGCATCAGTTTGGCGATCATGTCGCCGGCCTTGATGCCCATGCGTTTGGCCAGATCGGAGACGATGATGGTATCGTCGATGCGCACGCGGCGTTTGATGGCCTTGGCCTGGGTGATCTGGGTCTTCTGGGCGATGGGGATGATTTTGGATTTGCCGCCTTTGCGACCCTTGCGTGGCCGGACGCGATCGTACAGGTCGGCGCCCTCGACCACCTCCTTCTTGCGGAAGGCGACTTTCTTCTTCAGGAACTTCTTGTCGGGCGAGGTCTCTTCCTCGGTGGTGGTCTCGCCCTTCTTCCTGGGCTTTTTCTTGGGCTTGTCACCGACTTTATCGCTTTTGGGGGCGGCCGGCGGGGGTACGACCACGGGCGCCACGGGCTCGGGCTCGGGCGCCGGCGGTGGGGTCACGGGCCGTTCCGGCAACTTGATGATCTTGGCGGCCGACTCTTTCTTCTTCTTTTTGCCCTTGAACTCCACCTTGGCCTTGCCGATTTCGGTGGTTTCGCGGGACACTTCCGATACCGACGCTTCGACCATCGGTTCTTCGACGGTTTCGGCCGGTGGCGGCGCTTGGGCCTCGTCGGGCGCGGCCGGTGCTTCGGCGGCCTCGGGTTCGACCTCGGTTTCAGCCGGAGGCGCTGCCGGGGCTTCGGCCTCGTCGGGCTGCAGCGCTTCCTCGGCTTCGGCCACGGCTTCCTCCGGATTCTCGGCGGTCACCGCCTTTTCGGCGGGCTCGACCTCTTCGGCGGCAGCGGCTTCGGCAGCCGCTTCGGCGGCCGCCTCGGCCGCGGTCTCTTCTTCACTCTTCTCCTCGACGGCTTTGCGCCGGCGGCGAATGACCGTCGGTTTAACCCGCTTTTCATCCAGATCGGGGGAGGGGCCGCCCTGGATCAACTGTCGGATGGTGGCTTCGTGGCCGTCATCCAGAGTGCTCATATGGGAGTTCAGACCAAGATCGAGGGAGCTGATCTTCTCAAGCAGCGCCTTGTTGGTCATATTGAGCTCTCGTGCCAGCTCGTATACTCTTTTCTTGGGTTGTGTCATCCATCCCCCTTCACGTGATGTTCGTTGCCGATGCTCGGCGCAATCTTCCGTATGGCAATGGGCTATTCCTGGGGCGGCGTTCGATTCGTATCGGTCTCTTCCGGCGCATTCTCCTTTTCAACGGGGTCCGATGCATCGGCAGCGGCGGTGTCCGGCGGGCTCGCTTCTTCTTGAGTCTCCGTCTCGCTTTGCTCCTGGGGAGGTAGATCCTCGACCGGCGGAGCCGCCGCAGCGGCCGCAGCGGCCGCAGCAGCCGCGGCTTCGGCTTTGGTCCTGGCCGTCAGCAGCGCCACCTTGGCGTTGAGGATCAGTTGCTTGGCTTTTTCTTCCCCGACCCCCCGCATCTGGGTCAAATCTTCAATTTCGGCACCGGCCAGTTCCTCGGCCGAATAGTAGCCCTTCTCGAACAGCGCGTCGGCCATGCTGGCCCCGATGCCTTCCACCTGCATCAGCGAGTTATAGCCGCTTTGCATGGTCTGGTTGTATTGGCTCTCGCTGTTGACGTCCAGGTGCCAGCCGGTGAGCTTGGAGGCCAGGCGCACATTTTGCCCGCGCTTGCCGATGGCCACGGAGAGAAAGTCGTCAGGCACGATGACTTCCATGGAGCGGTTCTCTTCGTCGATGATCACGCGGGAGATTTCGGCCGGGGCCAAGGCGTTGCAGACGAACTTGGCGGCATCCACGTGCCAGGGGATGATATCGATCTTCTCGCCGCGCAGCTCCTGGACCACATTCTGCACGCGGCTGCCCTTCATGCCCACGCAGGCGCCCACCGGATCGATGTCCGAATCGGTGGAGGCCACGGCGATCTTGGCGCGGCTGCCCGGCTCGCGGGCGGCGCCTTTGATGTCCACGATGCCCTCGGCGATTTCAGGCACTTCGGTCTTGAAGAGCATCACCAGGAAATCGGGATGGGTGCGGGTCAGCACCACCTGCGGTCCGCGGCTCTCATAGAGCACGTCCAGGATCAGGGCCCGGATGCGGTCGCCGCGGCGGTAGCTCTCCCGGGGCACCTGCTCGCGCACCGGCAGTACCGCCTCGGTGGCGCCCAGGTTGACGACGATGTCGCCGCGGTCGAAGCGCTGCACGATGCCATTGATGATTTCGCCCTTGCGGTCGATGAAGTTGGTGTAGACGGCGTCGCGCTCGGCGTCCTTGAGCTTTTGAATGATCACTTGCTTGGCCGATTGGGCCGCGATGCGGCCGAAGGTGGCGGCGTCCATCTTGGTGCCCAGGCTGTCGCCGACTTCGCACTCGGGATCCAGCTTGCGGCCCTCCTCGATGCTGATCTGAATATCGGGTTCGGTCACCTCTTCCACCACTTCCTTGAACTGGAACAGCTCGATCTCCCCGGATTGATCGTTGAAGGTGGCTTCGATATCGATCTTGGCCCCATATTTCTTGCGCGCCGCGGAGCGCAAAGCCTCCTCGAGGGCCTGGATCAGGATCTGGCGATCGATCCCCTTATCGCGGCTCACTTGTTCCACTACGCGTTTCACGTCTGCCATTAGCATGGGTTTGCTCCATTCAATGAATAAGATGCGCCTTGACGATATCGGTAAACGCAATGCTCAGGGCCTGGTTGTCGACCCCGAGCAGAACGGACAGCCCGTCGAGACCTTGCAACGTGCCCGTAAAATTCTTTCGTCCCTCAAGGGCCTGGGCCGTGCGCACCTTGGCCCGGCTGCCTTTGAACCGTTCGAAATCGCCGAGTCTGCCCAGCGGGCGCCGGGTGCCGGGCGAAGAGACCTCCATGCGATAGGGCGCTTCGGTCTCCAAGCCCACATCCAGCAGATCGCTCAATTGACGGCTGATGTTGACGCAGTCATCCAGCGTCACGCCGCCGGGCTTGTCCAGGTAGATCCGCAGCGTCCGGCCGGCCGGTTCGCGCTGAAACTCCACGTGCACCAGCTCCATGCCTTCGGAGAGGCACAGCGGTTCGGCCAGCCGCCAAACCTTGGCCACCATGGGATTGGCCGCCATGCCGATGACCTGTGGGACATCCGTTTCACGCTCAGTTGCCATCGCCACTCACATTCTGCCGCAAAAACAAAAACGGGCTTTAAGCCCGTTCCCCTGGAAAGTAGATCGTTGCCGACCCGGATACGTGTATCCGCTATTTGGAACTCGTCATCTGAAAAGCTTGCCTGCTACCGCACGTACTCTACTTTACCAAGTTCGGTTCAGATGAAATCCCGGACTTTAGGGTGGAGCGGGCAACGAGATTCGAACTCGCGACACCAAGCTTGGGAAGCTTGTACTCTACCAACTGAGCTATGCCCGCCAACCAAGAGCCCTATATAAGATAAGCAAAATGCGATGTCAACTGGTTTCAAGGGCTTTGTTGACATCCAAAAGGTCGCCTGGTAAGGACAAAACACCTTTCATCCACATCATGCGGGGAGCTGAGATGCAGTCGATCATCAAAATCCTTGTCGTGGCCGTCTTGGGGCTGTTGTGCGCCTGTGCCGCGGCTCCCGTCCAAAAGTGGCGCAGCGAGCCCCTCGACCAGACCATTGCCGCACCCGGCCTGCGGGTTGGGCTTGAACCGCTTAAAGAAAATAGCGAATATTTTGTGGGCTTTCGCCTGACCCTGCGCAACGAGGGCGCGACGCCGCTGACGCTGGATTGGAACCAGACCCGCTATTTGCACAACGGCCGCGATCTGGGCCTGTTCATCTATCGGGGCATCGATCCGGCCACCATTCAGGGCCATATTCCCCCGGAGGTGGTGCCGGCCGGGGCGACCTTCACCCAGGAGATCTTTCCCCTGCGCACCATCGCCTTTCTGCCCAGCAGTGAAACTCCCAAGCAAGGGCAGCGTGGTTTTGCCCCCGGGATTCTGCCCTCCGGTGAAAACGGCATTTTGCTGGTGCTCGGCCGGAACGGCCAAGAATCCCGCCAGAAACTGTCGTTGCGGCTACGGGCGGAAACCGTGCCCAAGAAGTAACTAGTGCCCATCCAGGAATGGCCATTTTCGCCGATTTCATATCTCATCCCTGGATGGGCACTAACTATTCCAGCAAATCCCGAATGGCTTTGAGTTCGGATAGAATCTGCTCGCGCAGGGTTGGGGGCGCAGGCGGGGCGGAGGTCGCTTCGGCGGCCGTATCGGATTTCAGATATTGCCGGGCGCCTTTGATGGTGAACTTGCGGTCGTAGAGCAGGTGCCGGATGGTTAGGACCAGTTCCACGTCCTGTTTGCGGTAGAGCCGCTGGCCGGCATCGGTGCGTTTGGGGCGGATGCGCGGAAACTCGCTCTCCCAGAAGCGCAGGACGCTGGACGGCACCCGGGCCAGACGGCTGACCTCTCCAATGCGGAAGTAAAGCTTGTCGGGAATTGCGGGTGGATGTTCGGGTGCGGCCATGGGCGCTCCTTTCCATACCCCGTTTCAGGTCGGCAGCTCCGCCTTGAACTGCTCCACCAAGCGGTCGGAGATCTGCTTGTGAAGTTCGTTGACGGCCGCATCTTCCAGGGTCGCTTCGGCCGAGCGGTAGATCATGCGCAGGGAAACGCTCTTGCATCCCTGGGGGATGGGCTGGCCGTCGAAGACATCGAAGAGGCGCACCTCTTCCATGAGCGCCGTTTTCATCTCCCTTACATACGCCAAAAGTTGTTCGGCTTCCAGCTCTTTGCGCACGACCACGGTCACATCCCGGCTGACCGCTGGGAAGCGCGGCAGGGGCTGGTTTTGGCACTCGTCGGAAATGTGGGCCATGAGCCGCGCCAGATTCAGTTCGAAGACCAGGGCATTCTGCTTCAGATCGTAGGCTTGGAGCGTTTGGGCATGCACCTGGCCGATGAGGCCCAAAACTTCGCCGGCCACCAGGATCTGGGCGCTGGACCCGGGCTGGGTAAAGGCGCACTGTTCGTCGGGCAGACGCGTGAAGCCCACCGGCCGCACATGCAAGCCTTCCAGCAAGCCCTCCACGGCGCCCTTCAGGTCGTAAAAATCGCACGGTTCGCTCTTGGCGTGCCAGGCGACCTCGCTGCGGTCACCGGTCCACAAGCCGGCCAGCATCTCGATCTCGTCGGGCTGGGCGGCGCTGCCGTTGCCGATGAAGATCTTGCCGGTTTCAAAAAGCTTGATATTCCGGGTCTGGCGGGCCAGGTTGCGCTGCATGGCGTCGAGCAGGCCGGGAATCAGGCTGGTGCGCATCACGGTCTGGTCTTCGCTCAGGGGATTGAGGATGGCCAGTTGCCGGCAACGGGGATCGCTTTCCGGCAGGCGCAGGCGGCGGCACGAATCGGCATGCACGAAGCTGTAGGTGATGGCCTCGGCAAAGCCCATGCCGGTGAACAGTTCGCGGATGCGCCGGCGCTGGGTCAGCAGCTTGGGCGCCGGCTGGGTCACCGCGGGCAGCGGCGCAAAAGTCACCGGGATCTGGTCGTAACCGGCCCGGCGGGCCACCTCTTCCATAAGATCCTGGGGCCGGCTGATGTCCACCCGGAAGCTGGGAATCGCCACCACCAGGGTGTCGGCATCCTGGACCTGGGTCTTGAATTCGATGCTCTCGAGCAGGCGGGCCATCTCGTCCCGGCTGAAGGCCGTGCCCAACAGGCGGTTGGTGGCCGCCGCGCTCAAGGCTATGGGTGGGGTTGCGGGCAAGGTGTGTTTTACATCGATGCAACCGGCCACCAGGCGGCCGTTGCCCAACTCGGCCATGAGCTGGGCGGTCCGGTCCAGAGCGTATAAGGTGCCCTGGGGGTCCACGCCGCGCTCGAAGCGGTGCGAGGCGTCGCTTTTGAGCCCCAGCCGCTTGGAGGTTTTGCGGATGCTGACGGGATTGAAGTAGGCGCTTTCGATCAGCACGCGGGTGGTGCCGGCTTCGATTTCGGAGTTCAGGCCGCCCATGACGCCGCCCACGGCCACCGGCTTCTGGCCGTCGCAGATCATCAGCATGTGGCTGTCCAGGGTGCGCTCCTTGCCGTCTAAAGTCGTAAAGCGCTCGCCGGCGGCGGCCGTGCGCACCACGATGCGGTGCTCGGCCAGGTGATCGAAGTCGAAGGCGTGCAAGGGCTGGCCGGTTTCGAGCATCACCAGGTTGGTGATGTCCACGATATTGTTGATGGGCCGCAAGCCCACCGCGAGCAGGCGGTCCTTGAGCCAGAAGGGCGAGGGGCCCACGGTGATGTTCTCCAGCAGCCGGGCCGCATAGCGCGGGCAGTGCTCCGGGGAGTCGATGGTGACCGACGTTAAAGCATGGATGTCGCCCTGGCCGGCGGGCAGTTGGATGGAAGGCCTTTTGACCCGCGTGCCCACGAAGCCGGCCACCTCCCGGGCGATGCCCAGGACGCTCAGGCAGTCGGCGCGGTTGGGGGTCAGGCTGACCTCCATGACCGGGTCGGACAATCCCAGGGCCTTGTGCAGGGGCTGGCCCACGGCCAGTTCCAGCGGTAACGCCATCAAGCCGGAGCCGTCCGCACCGAGACCCAGCTCGGCCGGGCTGCACAGCATGCCGGCCGAAGCCTGGCCGCGGATGACCCCTTCGGCCACGGTCAGCCCGCCGGGCAGGGGGGTGCCGGGCAACGCCAGGGGCGCCAGCATGCCCACGGCGGCATTGGGCGCGCCGCACACCACGGTGCATTCGGCCGAACCGGTATAGACGGTGCACAACTTCAGCCGGTCGGCGTTGGGATGGGGTGCCAGGGCTTCGATGCGGGCCACCACCACCGTATCCAGATAGGCGTAGCGCTCTTCGACGGCCTCCACTTCCAGGCCGGTCATGGTCAGCAGGTGGGCCAGACGGTCCACGGTCAGGTCGCAGGACACAAACTCTCGAAGCCAGCTCAAGCTAATTTTCATTTTATCTTCTACCTTTAACGCTGATTAACTCGCAACAAGCCGCGTAGATTCTTCATGGTCATCCCCGCGCCGGCGGGCTCCAGAAATTCTTGGAAAGACGGGATTCCCGCCTACGCGGGAATGACGTTAACAGGCACCGAGGCACTTTTTACGAGTTCATCAAAACTGCCGCAGAAACCGCAGGTCGTTTTCGAAGTACTTGCGGATGTCGTCCACGCCGTATTTGAGCATGGTGATGCGCTCGACCCCCATGCCGAAGGCAAAGCCGGTGTAGCGCGAGGTGTCGTAGCCCACATTTTCCAGCACCGCCGGATGGACCATGCCCGAGCCCAGGATCTCCAGCCAGCCGGTCTGCTTGCACACCCGGCAGCCCTTGCCGCGGCAGATGACGCACAGGATATCCACTTCGGCGCTGGGCTCGGTGAAGGGAAAGAAGCTGGGCCGGAAGCGGACCTTGATATCGGGGTCGAACATCTGGTGCACGAAGGCGGTCAGTGTGCCCTTCAGATGGCTGAACGAGATCCCTTCGTCCACCAAAAGGCCCTCCACCTGGTGGAACATGGGGGTGTGGGTGATGTCCGAATCGCAGCGGTAGACCTTGCCCGGGGCGATGATGCGCACCGGCGGCTGGCGTTTTTCCATGACCCGGGGCTGGGTGGGCGAGGTGTGGGTGCGCAGCACGATGTCTTCGGAGACATAGAAGGTATCCTGCATGTCCCGGGCCGGGTGATCTTTGGGGATGTTCAAGGCTTCGAAGTTGTAGTAATCGCTCTCCACCTCCGGGCCTTCCACCACCTCGTAGCCCATGCGGCTGAAGATGTCGCAGATGCGCTGGGTGATCTGGGTCAGGGGGTGCAGCGGTCCGGGCGCGGTTTTGCGGCCGGGCAGGGAGACGTCGATGCCTTCCGCGGCCTGGCCGCCGCCGGCCAGGCGCTCTTGGGCGGCTTGAACGGCGGCGGCGATCTCCTGCTTGATCTCGTTGGCCCTGCGGCCCGCGGCTGGGCGCTCCTCGGCGGGCAACTGGGACACCGCGCGCAACATCTGGGTCATCTCGCCCTTGCGGCCCAGATATTTCGTGTTCACTTCCTGAACGGCTTCGGGCGTGGCAGCGCTTTCAAGCGCTTGCAACGCGGCCGCGCGCAATTGGTCGATGTTCTGCTCCACGGTGGTCTCTTCTTCGAAGGTTGTGTATAGCGGCCGGCCGCCGGATGGCAGCGGCCACGGGGCGGATGGCGATCGGCCCTGGGGTTTCGAATCCAGCCGGCTTGAAAAACCGACCGCACGGCGACCGCGATGCACGGTCGCCGATTTAAGGCACCCTGAACCCATGGGCGCTTGTCGGTTTTTCAACGCCCGGTTAGATCTGCTGCGAGGCCAGAGCGGCGATCTTGGAAAAGCCGGCGGGATCGGATATGGCAAGCTCGGCCAGTACCTTGCGGTCCAGGGCCACACCGGCCTTTTTCAGGCCGCTGATAAACTTGCTGTAGGAAAGCTCGTTGAGGCGCGCCGCAGCGTTGATGCGGGCGATCCACAATTTGCGGAAATCCCGCTTGCGCTGGCGCCGATCCCGAAAGGCGTAGTTGAGCGCTCTGTCCAATGTGCCGGCCGCCGTGCGGAACAATTTGCTGCGGCCGCCACGAAAGCCTCGGGCCAGCTTGAGCACCTTATTGCGGCGCCGGCGGGCCTTGAATCCTCTTTTAATACGCATGGTCTGTCTCCTTATCCATTAGGCAGCAGGCGACGCACCTCTCGCATGTCGCTGGTGCAGATGATTTGGGCCTGCCGCAGCCCGCGCTTGCGCTTGGTACTTTTCGACGTCAAAATGTGCCTGTGGTGCGATTTGGAAAAGGCAAATTTCCCGCTGCCGGTCTTGCGAAACCGTTTGGCAGCCGATCGGTTGGTTTTGATCTTGGGCATGGTCCTGTTCTCCTCTTTATAGTCTGCCGTATGCGCGGAGATCCTCCGCCGGCATAGCTTCCTATCCTTTGCGGCGCACCGAAAAGCAGTGCGCGCACCTGACCTGGACGCCGGACGGACGGTTCCTGTCCAGGTGTCGCAGGCACCAGGCGTTGCCTTACCGTTTCGCCCGATGGATCCTATCCATCTGAAACTACTTGGGCGCCAGGATCATGATCATGGTGCGCCCCTCGAACTTGGGAAGCTGCTCCACGACGGCGGTCGGTTCCACTTCAGTTGCGATTTGCTGCAGCAGCTCCCGGCCTTTTTCGGAAAGGGCGATTTCCCTTCCGCGGAACATGACCGTCACCTTGACCTTGTCCTTGCGTTCCAGGAACTTCCTGATGTGACCCAGCTTGGTCTGCAGGTCATGGTCGCCGGTTTTGGGCCGAACCTTGATCTCTTTGAGCTGAAAGGTGGCCTGTTTCTTTTTGGCTTCATGCTGCTTCTTGGTCTGCTCGTACTTGAAACGGCCGTAATCCATGATTTTGCACACCGGCGGTTTGGCGGTGGGCGAAACCTCTACCAGGTCCAGGCCGAATTCCATGGCAGCGGCAAGGGCCTCACGGATCTGCAATATGCCAAGCTGGTTGCCGTCAGGATCAATGACACGCACCTCTCTGGCACGAATGCCTTGGTTCAAACGGGTGCGTTGCGCCTGATCTTCTCTTTCGGATTTAAACTGAGCTATGCCGGCACCTCCTAGATTCCGGGTTGTTTGGGCCCTACCGGCGACGCCATCGTGTAGCTCTTTGAAATCAGCCGGTATTTATTGAGCCTGCCTTTTAAAAGCATATTTCAATATATAAACAGCCACTGAATTGCAAGAGAAAAACGGGTGGCGGTCAATAATAGCAAGTGCCGAACGGCGCTCTTCACCCTTGTGCCAGAGTGTAGCGCTCCAGCAGACTGTCGCGCCAGTAGCCGATATGCGGCCGGCGATAGAAGGTCTGGAACAGGGCCAGGCTCTCCCGGCGGCGCACCCCGGCGACGATCCGGATGGGGCTGTCGCGGTAGAGGCTGGGCAGGCGCGTGCGGTCGCAGGCCGTGCCGCCGCCCATGGCATCTTCGTAGGCATAGACCAGTGTGCCGATGCCGCTGATCAGGATGGCCCCAAAGCACATCAGGCACGGTTCCAGGGTGGCGTAGAGCACCATGCGGCGCCGGTCCAGGGCCCCATCCAGGGCTTCCACCTGGCGCAGGGCCATGATCTCGGCGTGGTCCAGTTCGCTGGGCACCGCGCGCCGGCTGTTGACCCGCCGGGCCGTGGCCAGCACCCGGCCGTCCAGGAGCACCGCGCAGCCTACCGGGAACTCATCCTCGTCCAGGGCTTGTTGGGCCTGGACGAGGGCATGGCGCATGTTGGTTTCGTGGTTCATGGTTTTTACCGTTCATTGATAATACAGACACTGCTGTCGCACGGACAGCGATCATCCACCTCATAGGCCATCACAATGCGCGCCTCCATCTCCGCCCGCTGGGCCGAAATGGGTTCCCAGGCATACGGCGTCAAATGGCGGGCCAATTGTTCCCTGGAGGGAAGGCTCTCCCATCCGCTGCCCAGCAGGCGGCCGGTGGCGCCGTCCAGAACCTCGACCGCTTCGCCGTTGGTGACCACCACCACCGGAATCGGGTAGGGTGCGGCCAGGCGGGCCAGGGCCAGGGCCGGCCGGTGGCGCGTCACCAGCGATCCCGGGCCGTAGTGCACCAGCATGGCCATGCGCCCCTCCCCATCCTTTATTATAAAGGTAATGGGGAGGCAGGCTGTTTTGGTGGCGGCCTGGACCGTCAGCGGATGGTTCGGGCGAATCCGCTCCTTGGCGAACCCCTTCTGCTCCACCAGCAAGCGGGCGATCTTCTGGCGGTAGCGCTCATCGTGGGTGTCGTCGATGGTGTCGCCGGTGATGAAATCCGTCAGTTGCCCTAAGATGAGATGGTGGTCATTCATACCGGATTACCGCTCTGCCCAATTCTCTATAAGTAAAAACCGTTGCCTGAGGCTGTATTATGGGATACGGAATAACGCGTCGTTTTGAACGGCATTTTCAACAGCCTGCTAAAGGCTATATCACACAGGGCCGATGCTGTTAAGGGCGGCCCCCGCCGAATGGAGCCGGCTCGAGGCCGTCCCTGGGCGGCATGGCCAATCATGACACTACGTGAGCAGTTCGAAAAGCGCGAAGCCAACTTTCTCGCACCCCACGGTTGCCGCAGCGCCGAATCCCGGGGAAGGGTGACCCCCGAAGCGGCCTGTCCCATCCGCACCGCCTTCCAGGTGGATAAAGACCGCATCCTTTACTGCAACGCGTTCCGCCGCCTCAAGCACAAGACCCAGGTGTTCCTCAACCCGTCGGGCGACGAGTACCGCACGCGCCTGACCCACACCCTGGAGGTGGCCCAGATCGCCCGCACCATCGCCCGGGCCATGTTTTTGAACGAGGATCTGGCCGAGGCCATCTCCCTGGGCCACGATCTGGGCCACACCCCCTTTGGCCACGGCGGCGAAATGGTGCTCAAGGAGATCTTTTCGCCGGCCTTTTCCCACCAGGCCCAGGGCCTGCGGGTGGTCCAGGTGCTGGAAAACGGCGGCCGGGGGCTGAACCTGACCTACGAGGTGCGCGACGGCATCGTCAAGCACTCCAAAGGCTACGGCAAGATCATGCCCGAAGATCCCAAGGAACTGCCCGCCACCATGGAAGGCCGGGTGGTGCGCGTGGCCGACATCATGGCCTATCTCAATCACGACCTGGACGATGCCATCCGCAGCGGCGTGATCCGGGAGAGCGACATTCCCGAAGTGTGCCTGCGGGTGTTGGGGCCCACCCACGACCAGCGCATCAACACCATGATGACCGATCTGATCGACCGGACGCGCCCCCGCAACGGCCAACTGGAACTCGACATGAGCGATGCCGTCTTCGGCGCCATGACCGAGCTGCGGCAGTTTCTTTACGACAACGTGTACCGCTCGCCGGTGGTGCACAACGAATTCGTCAAAGCCAAGAAGATCATGTCCGAACTGTTTGCCTACCTGCTGGACAACGAGGCGGTGCTGGCCGACGAATTGGCCAACATGCGGCTGCCGGACCTTGCGGAGTGTTCCGTGTCCAAGGAGCGCCTGGTGTGCGACCTGCTGGCCTGCATGACCGACCGCTATGCCCTGTCGCTCTATGCCCGCATTTTCTTCCCGGCCCAAATGAGATAAGGCGGGATACCCTCGATGAGCGTGCCGATCGCTTCCGAAAAAAAGAACGCTTGCCTTGCAGGGGCCATGGAACACCTGGCGCGCATTTTTGCGGCCATGGACGCCGACTACGAGCGTGCGGCGCTCGCCCACGGCTTCGTTTGCCGGGGCTGCGACGACAACTGCTGCCGCACCCGATTTTACCATCACACGCTGGTGGAGTATCTTTACCTGCGTCAGGGCCTGAAGGCCCTGGCCGCTGCCGAGCGCGACCGCCTCACGGTCCGGGCCGCCCAGGTGGCGGCCGACCAGGCGGCCGTGCCGGCCGAGCCGCTCATGTGCCCGCTCAACGCCCAGGGACGCTGTCTGCTCTACGCCCATCGGCCCATGATCTGCCGGCTGCACGGCATCCCCCATCTCTTGCGGCGGCCCGACGGCCGGCGCCAGGAGGGGCCGGGATGCGGCGATTTCGACCGCCAGTGCGGTGCCTCGGCCCAACCGCTGCTGGATCGCACCCCCTTGTATTCGGCCCTGGCCGAACTGGAGCGGGAGCTGCGCCGCCGGCTGGGCTTTGGCGATAAAATCCGGATGACCATCGCCCAGATGGTGATCGAGACGCCGGCCTTGCCCGGCGCTGGAGAGCGCGACCATGAAATATATTGACGATCCTAAGGGTCAACCGGTGGCCGGACGGCCCATCGGGCCGGACGACACCTTCCGCTTTCGCTGCCACCCGCAACTGGCCTGTTTCAACCGCTGCTGCCACAACCTCAACCTGTTTCTCTACCCTTACGACGTGCTGCGTTTGAAGCAGAATCTGGGTATCTCCTCGGATCGATTCATCGAAGAATACGTGGACGTCGTGCTGCGCGAGGGCAACTACTTTCCAGAAGTGGTGCTGCGCATGGCCGCCGGCGACCAAGCGCCCTGTCCCTTTTTAACGCCCCACGGCTGCCGGGTGTATGCCGACCGGCCCCACACCTGCCGCCTTTTTCCCCTGGAGCAGGGGGCGCGCTACGAGGCGGCCAGCGGCCGCACCGAGGCGGTCTACTTCCTGCGACCGCCGGCGCTCTGCCTGGGGCCCGGCGAGGACCGTCCCCTGACCGTAAAGGACTACATCCAGGAGCAGGCGGCCGAGGATTACGACCCCCTGACCATGGCCTGGGCCGAAGTGCGCCGCCTGTTTCGCGACGATCCCTGGGGCCTCGAAGGCCCCCACGGCCCCAAGGCCAAGATGGCCTTCATGGCCGCCTACAACCTCGACCGCTTCCGGGAGTTTCTCTTCGGCAGCACCTTTTTGAAGCGCTACCGGGTGGCGCCGGCCCTGGTGCACAAGATCCGCCGGGACGAGGCGGCGCTGCTGGCCTTCGGATTCGACTGGATCCGGTTTTTCGTCTTCGGCCTCGCCACCCCCCGCATCCGGCCGCGGCGCTGATTTTAGCGCTGAATTTTCCACGTCCGGCTTGATCTGCGGCCAAGCCGGCATAGGCTTTTCCTATCCCGAAAATAGGTTGACCCGGCAAAGCGCCTGTTGATACGAAATAGGCGTCAGATCCACCCTCGGATATCTCTTCTCCTTGCCCCTAAAAATTCGTTTCGAAAGGAGACCACCAGATGAACTGCTGGCGCAAGATCTTTATGCTGGATTCTGACACCTGGCTTTCTGAATATTTTCTTACAAGAGGAGGGAAAGATGAAAAGGAATCGTTTTGCGGCCTGGTTGATTGTTCTCCTCGGTCTCGTGGTTTTTGGCGGCTGCGATTCCGGTTCGTCCAGCTCGTCCAGCTCGTCGAGTTCGTCCGGCGCCTCCAGTTCCGGCTGCGGCGGCACCACGCCCACGCCGACCCCAACCCCGGTTCAGGCCCAGGCCGACAACCCGCTGTTCCGCAACTTCCGCAGCGCCGACCCGTCGCCCCTGGTTTACAACGGCCGTTACTACATCGTCTGCGGCCAGGACGAAGTCTCCACCAACGCCTTTAATATGTACGCCTGGCGCCTGCTCTCGTCGGCCGACATGCGGACCTGGACCGACCACGGCGTCATCCTGCGCCCGGCCGATGTGAGCTGGATGCCGGCCAACCGCGCCTGGGCTTCGTGTATCGTCTACCGCAACGGCTACTTTTACTTCTATGCGTCCAACGACTACGCCATCGGCGTGCTGCGCAGCACCAGCATCACCGGGCCCTACCAGGATGTCCTGGGCAAGCCGTTGATCAACGCCAACACGCCGGGGCACGCGGCCCGGGACATCGACCCCATGTGCTTCATCGACGACGACGGCCAGGCCTATCTCTTCTGGGGCGGCGACGGCATCTGCCGCTACGTGAAGCTCAACAGCAACATGATCGCCCTCAGCGGCAGCGTCATGGACGTGCCCGGCCTCACCGGCAGCGGCTACACCTATCTGGAGGCGCCCTTCGTGCTCAAGACCAACGGCACCTATTTCCTCATGTATGCCGATACGCCCTGGCCTTCGAACATCCGCTACGCCACGGCGCCGGCCATCAGCGGCCCCTGGACCCACCGGGGCATCATCGGCACGCCCACCGGCAAGGGCACCAACCATAGCGGCGCAGCCTACTTCAACGGCAAATGGTGGTACGCCTACCACACCGAGGAGCTTTCCAACGGCAATCCCTACTCCCGGTCGGTGTGCGTCGATCCCATGACCATCAGCGGCAACACCATCTCACGGATTAAATACGCTTCGTTCGATTGATCCCAAGGCAGGGGTGGGAATTCAAGATGCCCTTTGGCGCGGTAAAGCCCACCGCCCAAAGGGCATCTTTGTCATGGCGGGACTAGACCACGCCCGGTGGCATGGGCGCGATGGGCTCACCGCCCAGCACATAGCCGCCGTCCAGACGGATCACGCTGCCGGTCATGAAGGGCGCCTCGCAGACCACAAAGCGCACGGCGGCGGTCACATCTTCCAGGCGCCCGGTGCGCCCCAGCAGAGTGTGATCGACGATGGCCCGCCGCTGGGCCTCGTTGAGCAACCCCCAGCCCCGGGTGCCCTCGGCATGGCGCGTCGCGCAGATGCCCAGCATGATCTCGTTGACGCGCACTTCGGGCGCCCCCAGCCGGGCCCAGGTTTCGGTGAGCAGGCCGATGCCCCGGTTGGCGGCGGCATAGCCTTCGTTGAAGAGATAGCTGGCCGGCCCGCTGCGGCCCACCAGGGCCGCGATGGAAGAGAAGTTGACCACCACGCCCTCGCCGGACTTTTTGAGAAAGGGCAGGGCCGCTGCAAAGACCCACTGCTTGGCGCGCAAGGTAGTGCCCAGTTCCAGATCCCACTGTTCGCGGGTATAGGCGCCGTGCACCACCGGCATACCGCCGCGCTCGATATTGTTGATCAGGATGTCCAACCGCCCGAAGCGATCGATGGTCTGGCGCACCAACCCGTCGATGGCCTCGGTCTCCAGCAGATCGATATTGACGATCAGATGCGCCGGGTTGGCCGCGGCCGCCTCCCGGCGCAGACTCTCCAGGCTCTCGGGCCAGTCGTGCCAGGTGTAGACCACCCTGGCCCCGGCCCGGGCCAGATCCAAACCGATGGCCTTGCCGATGCCCTTGACGCTGCCCAATACCAGGGCGACTTTGCCGGTCAAGTTCATGGGATTCGTTCTTCCATTCTTGCTACGGGTTAGAATGATCGGCAATCCCAAGATAAAAGAAGCGACCATAAACAGCAAAGGGAATTTCGCTCCGCCAGCCGCCGTAAGAAACCCTAGCGCCTACCGAATCGGGCATCTTCCACGCCCTGGATGCCTTTGAGCGGGCGGCTAAAGCGCCGGAAATCTTCCTACAACCAGGATTTAAGGTGACGGTCGTTTATGCTTTTAAACCAGTGGCCTTGAAAAAGGTATAGCAGAAAACGCCATCGGCTTGGGTGGTTCGATGGAGCGCCCGGATGCCCTCATCGAACGTGCCGGCGTCGATCAAACCCGTTTCGAGCGCCGGCCCGCGCACCCCTTCGATCATGGCCGTGAAGGTCTTCTCGGTGAAGCCCTCCACCAGGCCCGGCCGGCTGGCATCCACGTACACCATGCGCGGCGACACGTGTATGGCATCCATACCGGCCGCATTCAAAAGGGGGTAGAGCTGCCGGCCGATGTTCGCATTGCCGCCCGCTTTTTGCTGCAGTTCGACCTGGCACTGGATGGCGCTGCGGGCCGCTGCGCTGTCCGGATGAAAATAGGCCGAGCCATGATCGCCTTCGATAACCGTCATGCTGCCGCCGGGCCGCAGAAGCTCCTTGAGGCACAGCAGCGCCCGAACCGGCTGGGCGAGGTGTTCGAGGACGAAGCAGATGAAAATGTGATCGAAGGAGGCCGGCGCGAAGGGCAGATGGAAGATATCGCCCTGTTGGAAGACAACATGGGTGACGCCCGCGGCTTCTATGACTTTGCGGGCTTGGGCCAGCGAGTGCTCGGAGATGTCGACCGAGGTGATGTGCGCATCGGGGCTGTTGCGGGCCAGCGTGATGGTTTGGGCGCCGACACCGCACCCGGCTTCCAAGACACGGCTGCCGGCCGGATAATGGGTGTCGCCATGGAGCATTTCCACCAGCGTCGAGGCCTGGTCCCGCAAACGCAGGTTTTCTCTTCGGTCGTAACCGTGCACATATTGACTGCTCACGCATTGCCTCCTGATAGCCACTGCCCCGGATATTTATCGTCTTTCGCAAAAGGGATACACCGCTTTCGACCGGTTGAAGCAACCGCTGGCGCAATAATCCCACGTGGTTGCAAGCGGCGCCCAAGGACCGACTTTTCGCACGATCGGAGGCCGTTTTCAATACCTGTTCCGCCGGCCGCTCGTCAAATGACTGCGTACCGACCAGCCTGGAAACTCGCTGCAATCAAACCGCCCAGGCCGCGTTGCCTGCGCCGCACGCCATGAACCGCCCAGCCTTCCCGGTGCGGACCAGCACGCTGGGGTGGGTAGGCGCGCTTAAAAGACAGGCACCCCATTGGCGGCCCGCCGCCGAAGCTCTGCCAGCATGGATCGCTCCGGCAGGTTCTGGGCCCAGCCCGGCCGCAACTGAAAGTGCGGCTGGTCGACGATGGTTTTCCAGTTCCCGCCCCATTCGAGCCCCAGGTCCATGCCGAGGACGCCTACGGCTTTGTACTTCGGGGATTCGCCCAGATATTTGTTGCCCTCGAACACGCCGACGTCGAAGGCAATGCCGAAGTTGTGGTTCGAGTAGCCGCCCCGGGCGCCGGTCACTTTGGGTCCCGGCTGGGTGCGCCCCTGGGCATAGAGCGCGTCCTGCTCGGCATAGGTTCTCAGGCCGCTGATCACTTTGATGCGAATGCCGCTGAGGGCCGCTTTTTGAACGAGCGCCCGGGCCAGGGGTTGCACTTCGGCAAGCAGGGTTGCAATGTTCTTCTCGCTGCGGGGATCGGCCGTCGCGATGGCCTCTTCCGGCGGCAAGCCTTCCACCTTGGTTTTAACGAGGGCGGCATAGATCGCACCCCAGGTCTCCGTTCCGGCGCGGCCGTCCACCTGGATACGGAGCTTCTTCTGCACGGCGGCGATCATCTCTTCGATCCTCATCGGCGCTCTCCTTTTCGCTGTATCATGGGTTTCAACGTGGTCGTGTTACCCGCCGGGAGCTAACTCGGGTTTGCGCGGTGGATACCCTTAAGGGCGGGCCATTGTGCAAAGGCCAGGTAGAACAAGATAACAATATTCAGGAAGGGGATAATCATCGTTAAGCTTAACCATCCCGAAAAACCGGCTTTAGAGAATATTTTCCAATAGGGCAGGACAATCCCAATCGCTATAAAGGCGATAACCATAATTTCGGGTATGCCGATTCCAAACATGAAATTTTCTCCTTCCATTTTGCGCCTTATTCATTGTTCAAAACGAAAAGCCGGGTGGATCCCTTGGCTACGATTTGCTTTTTCTCGTTCGATATTTCTCCGGACATATAAACCAGGCTACTTCCCTTATTCACAATTTTTGCAATCACCCGGACTTTTTCACCGACGTACGCCTTGCCGATAAAGTCGATATCCATACCCGTGGTGATCGCCGAGACTTTATCTCCGGGATGATTGGCCAGTATTCCCAGAACATCACACAACATTGCGGCGCGCATACTTCCATGCAGAATGCCGAGGGGATCGGCCATTTCCGGTCTCACGACAAATTCACATTCCATTGATTTTTCATCGACGAAAATTAATCTGGGATTGAGCCAGGCGGTTACCGGGTTCATGATATTGCTTTGCGCTGACGATAAATACTTTCCTTCGAAAGCTTTCAGTTCAACGATATCCATCTTTATCATTCTCTTTGGTATTGAGACGTCAAGACCGCATGGACTCTCGGCCGTCAGGTGCGGTCCGTGGCGGTATGCTTGGCGTACTGCCACATGTGGGCGAAAACCTCGATGCCCTTTTCAGGGTAATCGAAGTAGGGAATTTCCTGTTCCATGAAAAAGGAGCGGCAAGCGTTCTCCTGGCCGGGATCGCCCAACAGGGAAACGAAGACGGGTTTGTTCGCCTTTGCCTTGATCATTTTAGCCAGAGGCCCGAGCGACTCGGCGCCGTAGGCGGCGAAGGAGATAAAGAGAATGCCGTCCACGCCGTCGTCGTCGAAGAGGGCTTCCAGAATAGAGAGCGATGTTTTCTCGAAGCCGTGAACGTTCATGTCCGGGTAGGTGTCGACGGGATTTTTGCGTTTCGACGCTGTGGATATGACCGCTGCCAGCCGATCCATGGTCTCGGCCTTGAACCGGGACAGGGTCAGGTCGACTTCCGAGGCGCGGTCGATGGACATGATGGCCTGGGCGCCGCTGAAAGTGACCAGGGCGATGCGGTTGCCCCGCGGCAGGGGCGCCCACTGGAAGCCCATGAACAGGGAGAGCATCTCGTCGATCGCTTTTAACCGCAGCACGCCCGTCTGGCGCAGGACGCCGTCGAGAACCGCATCGTTGACGGCCATGCTCGCGGTGTGCGATGCGGTGGCCGCGCTGCCCGCCTGGCTTCGCCCGCCCTTGAGCAGGATCACGGGCTTTTGCCGGACCGCCTGGCGGGCCGCCTCGAAAAACCGTTGTCCGTCGCGGATATCTTCCAGATACAGGCCGATGATGCGGGTCTGCGCGTCTCCGGCAAGGTACTCCAGGGCATCGCTTTCGTCCACGTCGACCTTGTTGCCCAATCCCAATCCCTTGGAAATGCGGTAAACGGGAAAAGCGCTCATGTGCATGAGCAGGGCTCCTACGAAGATGCCGGACTGGGCGGCAAATCCGACGGAGCCGGGTGTCAGCATGTTGCGGTTGGCGAAATAGGAGGTCGTCAATCCCGTTTCGGTGTTCACCAGGCCCAGCGTGTTGGGGCCGAATCCGCGGATATCGGCTTGCCGGAGGACGGTGCGGATCTCCTGCTGAATGGCGCGGCCGTCGTCACCGGATTCGGAGAACCCTTCCGAGGAGATCACCGCGCCCTTGACCCCTTTGCGCGCGCAGGCGCGGAGCGCTTCCGGCACCGCGGCCGGCGGAATGATCATCGACACCAGGCCCACGTCGAACGGCACCGCTTCGATGCTGCGGTAAAACGGAACCCCCTGGAATTCTCCGCCCTTGGGGTTGATGCCGGCGATGCGCCCTTTGAATCCGTTCTGCTGAAGGGTGCTGATCAGCAGGGCGCCGGGCTTGGATGGATCTTGGGATGCGCCGAAAATGGCGATGTTTTTCGATTCCAGCACTTCTTTGATGGAGCGCATGCGGCAGGTCTCCTTGGGGCGGTGGTCGAACCGGTTTCGGTTGTCCGGCAAAAAGAGCCGTTCCCGGATGGACCCAACTTAAGGGTGGCCTCTGTTGAAAGTCAATACGCGATCCAGGCCGAAAATCCGCCCGAGGCGCCTTGGGCCCGTCGGCCGTTGGTGCTGCCCGGAGGCTTCCGGGCCGACCGGATGCGGACGCCCACGGCAGCGGCGCGCCGCGGAGTTCCGGTCCGGGGGCTTGGTTTTCAGGGGGGGCAGGGCTTCGATGGGGCCGGTGAGCGCGCTGTGGAAGTAACTGTGATGGTCTTTATAGACGTAATTCAACGGGATACCGTACGGCTGGCCCGCATCGTTCACCGTCGATAAGATGCCGTACTCGCCTTCGGCAAGCAGCTTGACGGCCTCGTCGGCCGCAATTTCTTTGTCTTTTCGGCGCATTGTTTTCATGGGGGGCCTTCATTCGTGAGTTCGGGTGGCTTCATTTGCTTATTTGGCCAAAAAGGCGCTCCCCGGCATCATATCTGAATTGTTCATCCCGAGCCGCGGCGGTTCAAGGGGCGGCGTGCGACGAAGAACTCGTAAGCATAGAAGTCGGCGTAACGGCGGTGCATCTCGGGCTCCTCGGCCAGTTGGTCGAGGATGGCCGAGGCTTCGGCATCGTTGGCGTATTCGCTCCGCAAGGCCGCGATGCGCCGCTCCATGGGGGTGTAGAAATCTTGCCACCACGCCTCATCGGGCAGGGTGAAGTGCCCGACGAGGTCGAAGCCGGCTTTTTGGATGGCCGCCACATCATCCGCCAGCCGTCCCATGGTGGGATAGTCCGCTTCGAAAAGGGCCTTGACCGCGGGCGGCGGGTTCTCCTGGCGCCAGATGGCGTCGGTAAACGCGAGGTAGCCGCCGGGGCGCAGCAGCCCGTGACAAATGGACAGGGCCTTGGGCAACCCGATGTTGTAGAGCGCGCCTTCCGACCAGATGAGATCGAAGCTTGCGGGCGGTTGCGCCGGCCGGGCCATGTCGCCGGCGACGGCCCGCAGGCGGTGCCCGAGCCCGCGCGCCGCGATGGCCGCTTGCAGCCGCTGGATGCACGGCGCATGGGCGTCGATGGCCACGATGGAACCAGAGGTGAGTTCGGCGAGCTGGAGCGTCTGCCCGCCGACGCCGCACCCCAGGTCGAGGATCGCCGGGCGTTCAGGCAGGTCGCGGCATAAAGCCAGGGCTCGGGCGGCGCAAGCCCGGTTGCCCGGCCCCTGGCGCGGCAGGTGCTCGTACACCTCGAAGAAGATCTCCCAGAAACGCGGGCCGGGTTCGTTCATGCATACACCTATCGTTCCGCTGCTCGATGGCCGCCGCCATATCAAACGGATAAAAAGTTAAGGCTGTCTCCAAGGGTCAATTTATTAGCCAGCCACTCTTGCGAACTGGGGAATAACAATGGCCGCGACAATCCCTATTAAACCGAATCCAAACATCATAAGCGTTAATATGCCCATGAATTTCCAAAAAGATTTTTGATTGGAAAGCGCTTCTTCCATTTCTGTGGCACCGCCTCCATTCAGCAGGCGGCCAATCGAAGCGGAAAACTTGAAAAGAAATAGAGAAGGAAAGAAATAGAGGACCCCCATGAGGATGTTTAATACGACGAACATAATGCCGGGGATAGGACCACCTTGCATGTGCGCTTTAGAAAAAACAACCATGTTTACCGCACCGGCGATAACCATGAAACCGATGCATATGAATCCAACTATTGATAATAATCTGGCCCATGGCTTTGTTCGGCTTAGCGAAAGCAGCATGGATTCGGTCACGTTGAAGGAATTGGGTTGCGCTTCAATGGGTGGTGTCATCCTTTTCTCCTTGTTTGGCTTTCCTCATATTGAGGGCTTGGTGAATCATTTAGACCTTTATTTGTTCGCCGAACGAGCGTGTAGAAAAGATCTTGTATCCTTTACCGTCCCCTGCTCCGTAGCACCATACGACTCGTCCCTTACTGGTGGCCGGGAGGTGCGGCCGATGATGTCGGTTTGTCGTATTCGAATTCCATCAGACAGACCGTGAACGGCAGATGCAGGAATCTTTTTGTCCCGAGAAGCGATGCGCGACATCGCGGAAGGAATCTCGGATGAGGTTCGCTAAAACGTCACGGTCATTTTTTGTGGCTTCAATGATCATTTTGATTTGCCCAACGGTTGATTGCACGGATAACCAGACCATAAGAAATGAATCCAGGCGCAACACCCTCCTGACGAGCCACCATCTGCTGCGCAGCCCAGCCGGTGGCGATCCGCCGGATGCGCCGACGCGTCAGCGCGGCATCAGCGCGAACACACCCCAGCCCAGGTATTCGCGCGTGTAAGCGGCGTAACGTTCGGGTTCCGAGGTCAGTTGGGCGCGAACCTCGTTGGCGAACTCGTCGCCGGGATTGGCTTCCAGCCAGCGGCGCATGGTGAGCCATTTGGCCGCTTCGTAGCGGTCCCAGCCGTCCTGGTCGGCCAGAACCATTTCAACGACGTCGTAGCCGAGGCGGCCGAAAGCGGCGAGAAGTTCCGGAAGCATGCGAAAGTCGGCGATGGCGTGGGCCAGACACCCCTTGGCGACATCTTCGGTCGGCGGCAACTGCCGCCAGTAGGGCTCGCCGATGAGGATGATCCCTCCGGTGCGCAGGCTCCGCGCCAGAAGCGCGATGGTGCCGGCGACGCCACCGCCGATCCAGGTGGCGCCGACACAGGCGGCCACATCGACCTTCTCGTCGGAGACATAGCCGGCGGCATCGCCATGAATGAACTTGACGCGATCGGTGACGCCGAGTTCTTCAGCCCGGCGTTTCGCTTGCTCGGTGAACAATTGGCTCATGTCGATACCGGTGCCGCTGACGCCGTGATCGAGTGCCCAGGTGCACAGCATCTCCCCCGAACCGCTGCCGAGGTCGAGCACGCGAACCCCCGGTTCCAGACGCAGCGCCGCGCCGAGAGTGGCGAGCTTTTCGGGTGTGAACGGGTTGTGGATGCGGTGAGCACTTTCGGTGATGTTGAAGATCCGTGGGATGTCCATTGTGGAAAAATTCCTTACGGGTGTGAATAGATTCGATTAGGGCCTAACTGCAGATCGCGCCATGCCCTCGGGGCTTCTCTTTTCAGGTTATTCACCTTTATATTGGAGCATCTCCTTAAAGGCATCCGGATTGGCCGCGACATCGGCCTTGTATTCTTCGATGGCCGTTTGATAGACTTTCGGATCAATATTTTTTAGCTCGCCATTGGGATCGCGCTCCAGGTATGACAGGCCTTTAACTGATTTCATTGCTTCTTCGGCGCTGACCGGTGAAAATCCGGATGTTCTTGCCCGCCACCATCCTACAGTTATCCCCTCACGAAGGAAGTATCTTTTTCCGGCTTCGAATGTAATTTCGGCCGCACATGTATTTTCGGTCTCTACTACGACGTAATGCTGCCCAGGGTCCACATCGGTTATGAAATAGGTATTCCCCATTGTTTCACCGATAAATTTATCGTCCAAATAATTCCAGAAAACAATGGCGCCACCGAAATAGGTGTCCCGAATGATGACCAATAACGCCTTATCCTCTTTGGCGACAAGTTCGGGAGGCTTTTCAGGTTTGAGCATTTGAGTGGTAGCGCAACCAGATAATAGTAGACCGCAGATCAACAACATTACGAAACGTTTCATCCATTCCTCCTTTGATGCTTTAAGCAGTTGTGCCGGTTAGTCTATTTGGCAGCCGTTTAAGATGCATCGAACTGCCGATGGGAGTCTGTTTCAGACAGTTTTCCTTTTGAAGAAAGAGTACAAGGGCGGATCTGATTCGGTTCCATCACCACCAATTATGGCAACAGATGCGGTATCACTATCTAACAGTATTGTGAATAGAGCTGAAATGAGAGCTGAGTATATACGAAAGAGCCAGATGCAAAATACTATTTTAATAAGGTTTGCTGCTATAATAATTTTTATCAGCATAGTTCGCAAATCGCTAATGCACACGGTACAGGCGCGCGGCGATCTATCGCGCGTCCGATTAGAAATGATTGTTATATTTCCTTCTGATTCTTTCAACTATTTCCATTACTCCATTGACGATTGCATTAGCTTTTTTTGCCGAAACTGCCTCCCCAGTGTGAACAACGCGATTCCTAATTCCAGACCATTCTTGGATTTCGGATATTTTATTTTCTGTTATTAGATCTCGTTCTAATGCAAAATTGATTAAACGTTTGAAAGAATAATATTTTGATGAATAAATCGGCTCCACTGACCAAGTAATATCTGTGGATGACATAGCTCTTTTTAGCTCGTTTTCAAGTAAACTTATTGATGAAATTACGGATGCTCTATATTCCTTATTTCTCAGAAGCCTTAAAGGTTCTTGAGCAAATTCTGGCCTAATTTCTTCGGCGATTACTTGGAATCGTTCATCGAGTTCACTTACGAACCTATCAGATTCATCGGGGAAAGCAGGCCTAGACAAACATTTAAAGCCCTGTGGGTCAACAAGCAGCCTTGCGCCTTCCTCGAAGATTACAATAATACGGTCTCTCTTTTTCGATGCAGCCATCTGGAGTTCATAAACGGTAGATTGTGAAGTTGCGTCAACGATGATTAATTCTGATTTTTCAATAAGTGCGCTAATCTTGGCGGCAATATTTTCTCCCGGAGAAATAACATCGATTGCAATGGTTGGAACGAAACCATATTTTTCTGCGATAGGGAACACAAATGACTTATAGAAAGCTGACATCTTCGTCGGCACTGAGAAAAAACACAATCTTGATTTAGATTCTTTTGGCATTACCAATTCTGCTGAAGAATCGTCTTCAGTACTGAAACTTGTTTCTATGATTTTATCACTCCAATAGCTTCTAAGCTCATTAAATATCCCCTCTAGTATTTCTGGGTAATCGTTAGGTTTCCCAGGAATATTTATAACCTTAACACCACGACGTTCATATCGTGAAATGGTGGCTGTTGATGCTGATACCATTATTGTATAAGCTAGTCGCCTGAGCCTTCCTAGCCTGTTAAAGATAACTTGCCAAATTTGCCTAAAATCTGGATCGTCCAGACTGTAGCCAATGAATAAGGCTGTTTTTATTATGAGCAAATTAGATAGTGTCCATCCAGAAATACCGTTAATTTCCTCACCTGCTCCGGAAAAATTCTGGTGGGGTACAACACCAAGCGGAATTTGAAGCATTTTGATGAGCGTCACCAAAAAATTATTCCAAAAGAGCAGCATTTGGACGCACGTATCCTCT